>ERZ1049444.42-NODE-42-length-132951-cov-8.113329_pt1 | contig 132951 bp, 120 predicted proteins | sample MGYA00383101_ERZ1049444 | MGnify/ENA primary metagenome ERZ1049444 (study PRJEB29581, sample SAMEA5548371) | metagenome | biome: marine; feature: coastal; material: water | depth 50 m | study: Short-term variability in the microbial, nano- and picoplankton... | reverse complement strand
CGAGCGCAAACGAGTAGCTGCCGCAGAAACCAAACGCCTGCGCGAAGAAGAAGCGGCCAGACTGAAAGCCCTGGCTCAGAAAGAAAAGCAGCGTAAAGCCGAGGAAGCCGAGCGCAAACGCGAAGAAGAGGCGGCCCTGCGCAAAGCGAAAGCAGCGAAAGAAAAACAACGCAAGGCTGAGGAAACCGCGACAAAAAAGGCCGCTGCAGAAAAGGTTAAGCGTGAAAAAGCAGAGGCGATAACCCGCAGAAAAACCGAGGAGGCAGAAGAGAAACGACGGCTAGCCGAAGAGCAGGCGTTAACCAAAGCAGCCAAGGAAGTCGAGCGCAAACAGCAGCAAGCTGAGGCCGCTCGACTAGCAGCTGAAAAAGCAGAACTCGATAAACAAAAAGCCGAAGAGATCGCGCGGCAAAAAACAGAAAGAGTTGCAAAGGAGAGACGCCGTCGGGACATTGAACGGGAGGAAAAAGCTGCGCAGGATGCTCTAGAGCGCGAACATCTGGAACAGGCAAAGCGCAAGGCCAGCGAAGCAGAAGAAAAAGCTCGAACCCAACAGCAACAGCAACGCCTTCGGGATCAAAAAGAAGTTGAGGAACGTGAAAGAGAGCTTGAAGAAAAAGCGATAGAGCGCGGCGCTAAGGCCCTGTCTGGAGCGGCTCATCTCAAGACAACACAGGCGAAGGTCAAATCAAAACTCGAGCTGCCCCGTAAAAGCACCGCCTATCATTCGGGCACCGGCAAACATCAGGCCGGTGAACCTAACCTTTATCAACTAAAAGCCTTTCGCAATCGCGCTCAAGTGAGAGGAAGACCCGCCATTGCCCGGGAAAAAACCCGTAAAGGACTGTTTGTTGGCGCCGCTGCGCTCGCCGTCCTGCTTTTATTATTGGGGCGCTTCGCCAGTCTCACAGCGCAAACGATCGTATCAGGGCCGGCGGGGGTCGCAGCCAGCAAGCAGGGAGAACTGCTGATTATCGCGGGTGATTACCTGCTGATACATGACCGGGCTGGCGTGGCCAGCAAATCAATTGCAGCCAACAAACTGGGCTTAAAAAACCTGTCCGCCCCAGTAAGCTACACTCCTTCAGGAAAGGTGTTACTGCAGGCCAGCTCAAAAAATGAAACCGACAATAACGTCATTCTCTGGCTATGTGACCTCACACAGGAAAGCTGTGCCTCACTAGGAACAGAGAACCCGGCAACCACTCTCAACAGCCTGCGAGTGCACGACCTGAACGGCGATTTGTTCATTGCCGATGGATCTGCGGGCAAACTCCTTAAACTCTCTGCGAACGGCGCCTTGAAAAGCGCTGTCGACCGCCCCCTGCCGGATAAACCCGTACTAAGACTGGACTCCGGATTGCTGTTTATTAACAGCAAGCAAGGACCGGCGATTAGCGTATTACGCTACGAAGACACGGCTTTTGGCCAGCAGTTGGATGAAATCCTCCTGTTACCGCCGCCTGCGTTAGAGCGAGAGCACACCCGCGTATGGGACTTTGCCAGCAACGGCAATCACTGGTGGGTTACGTTATTCAACCCGGATAATGGTGACAGTGCTCTATACCTGTTTGATCGCGACTGGAGTTATGTGCGGCAGCTTTCCCGCGATGAAATGAACCTCGCAGGCCAACTGGTGAACTGGGGACGTAAAATACTACTATTCAGTCAACAGCAATCTGGGGTGCTGCGATACGGAGAAGCGGGAGCAGAGGAAGCAATATTTCACTCGCCACTGTTAGAGGACATAATTAATGAGCGAGCCAGCAAAAGACAGCTCACAGCACTGGCTTGGTATTCGTTCATTGTACTTTTACTGACGATAGCCATCGGCGGATTCGCTTATGCCTACTTTTATTCTGTCCGCGCGCTGGTGTATAAAAGCAGGCCCGCTCGCGGAGCCGACCCTCTGGACGATATTGCTGACCAAATACATTGGGTAAAGGCCGCATCGACCCGTTCGGGGCAACTACGGCATGCCAGCATCGCCTGCGTCATTCTGGCCCTGGCAGTCCTTGTCACGCTAATGGGACTGGGAGTGTCAGCAGTGCAACTATTGGCTGCGATGATCGCTCTGATTGGCCCATTTGCCGGCTTGCAGTTGATATTACGCAGCGAACCGGAGCACCTGGGGCTAAGCAATGAACAACTGGTCCTGGTCGACCATCGACAGTTGTATCACCTCGCCAGCGGCCCCCGTATTCACTACCGGGGGCCCTTTGTGATCATTGATGATGTGGTAATCTTTACCGGAACAGTGCTACTTCCGACGCTGGATCGCAGTCAGCTTGATAGCCTGGCAAGGCCCTTGATCCGGGCGGGCATTCGGGTAGACCGCAAGACTGTACTGATCAAGCTGATCGAGAGTCATCACCCCGTTGCGCGGGCAACCCAGGTCGCCGCTTTATCGCTACTGACGGGAATGATTCTGGTGGTGCTGGAACAACTACCGTGGTGAGGGACTAGAGACCCGGCCGGAATCAGATATACTGAACCTATAAAAGATCGGACTTTTGCCAGCATGAGCGACCCCAGCCCTCCCAGCGTATCCCTTTTTGTCACTTGTCTTGCTGACCTGATACGCCCCTCTGTCGCATTTGCCAGCATTCGACTACTGGAACAGGCCGGATGCATTGTCGATGTCCCTGTCCAACAGACCTGCTGTGGACAGCCGGGCTACAATAGCGGCGACTACGAGTCCACCGTTCCCATAGCCAAAAAAACCATCGCTCTTTTTGAACATGCGCAGTTTGTGGTTGCTCCCTCAGGCTCATGTGCAGGAATGCTGACTGAGCACTATCCGAAACTTCTTGAAGGGGAATGGCAAGAGCGAGCCATCGCCCTGGCCGAAAAAACCTACGAACTCACCAGTTTCCTTGCGGATGTAGTGAAACTCGATAAAGCACCCGCTATTCTGACTCAAATGCCGACAGTCACCTACCACGACAGTTGCGCCGGACTGCGCGAATTGGGAATCAAGGAGCAACCCCGCAAGCTACTTCGCGAATTGTGCGAGGTGGATATCAAAGAGATGCAGCAAGCCGATGTGTGCTGTGGTTTTGGCGGTACATTTTGCGCCAAGATGCCTGACATCTCTGGCAAGATGGTAGACGACAAGCTACGCGATGCCGTCGCAACTGGCGCTGGCATGATCACTGGCGGCGACCTCGGCTGCCTGCTGAACATCGCGGGCCGGGCTCGTAGGGAAGGTATCGACATCGAAGTCCGGCATGTGGCAGAGCTACTAAGCGGCGACCTCTATTCTCCTGCCATCGGTGAAGGAGAGTAAATCCAGTGGAATTACAGAGCCAGCATTTTAGAGAAAAAGCTGCCGATGCCCTGGCAGACTCTGCTGCCGTTGCCCAGCGAGACAAAATAGCGCAGTTCACACCCATCATCAGGGATGCGGCCATGCAGGAGTTTGGCTCATTCGAAGCGCTGCGCAAACATATCAAGCGAATCAGGCAACACAGCCTGGATAATCTGGACTATTACCTCGCCCGCTTCGAGCTGGAGGCCACCAACAATGGCAACCAGGTCCATTACGCCGATACGCCCGATGAGATGAATTCAATTGTGCTGGATATTTGCCAGCAGCATGGTGCTCACCGGGTCGCCAAGGGCAAGTCAATGGTCACTGAGGAAACTGCCCTCAACGACTATCTGCAACGCGGCGGCCTCGAGGTCGTTGAAACTGACCTTGGTGAATACATCATTCAGCAGGCGGGTGAGACTCCGAGTCACATTGTCGCTCCTGCATTGCATAAGTCGAAACAAGAAATTCGCGAGCTGTTCTTGGAAAAACACGCTCTGGGCGAACGCGCACTGGAGACCACAGAAGACCTGGTAGACGAAGCAAGATCAGTGCTCAGGGAAACGTTCCTGAAGGCAGATGTTGGCATCATCGGCTCAAATGCCCTGATTGCGGAAAATGGCTATTCCATGCTGGTAACCAATGAGGGCAACGGTGACCTGTGTGCCAACCTGCCGAACGTATTAATTATTTGTACGACACTGGACCGGATTTTGCCACGCGGCGAGGATGCCACCGCGATGCAGCGATTGCTGGCGCGTTCGACCACCGGTCAAGCGCAAACCAGCTATACCAGCTTTTACTCCGGGCCGCGTCGAGAGGGTGAATTGGACGGCCCCCTGGAAACCCATATTGTACTGCTGGACAATCAGCGCACGGACATTCTCGCCAGCGATTACAAGGAAATGCTGCAATGCATTCGGTGCGGCACCTGCCTCAATCACTGTCCTGTATTTGCCGCGACCGGGGGACACAGTTACGGCTGGGTATACTCAGGCCCAATGGGCTCGATTCTCACCCCGCTTCTCACCTCTCTGGAAACCAGCGAGGCCTTGCCTAATGCCTGCACTAGCTGCGGACGCTGTGGGGAAGTTTGCCCTGCCGATATCCCACTACCAGACCTGCTGAGGGATTTGCGACACGAGCAGTATCAACAAAAAATGACTGCGCCCCGCTGGAGAGTCGGTTTGAAGTTACATGCCTGGCTGGCAGTGCGACCCAGCCTTTATCAGTTCCTGACCGCTATGTTAACAACAGTATTACATCGATTGGGCCGCAAAAAGGGCAGCTTCAGTCAGCTGCCATTCGCTGCTGGCTGGACTAGTGTACGAGACTTTCCAGCGCCGCAGTCAGGCACCTTTATGCAGCAGTATAAAGCGAGGACCAAGGCGGATGAGTAGCGAAAGTCGGTCCAGAATCATGGCTAAAGTTCGCGGAGCCAGTCGCGGCCAGGGGGCAGCCGCCATCGAGAGCGAACTGGCCGGAATGGGCGTTGCACCAACGGCGCCGCTACCCCACGAAGATACCTGCATCGCCTTTATGGCAAACGTGCTGCGCAACCACGGCACCCTGGATATTGCTGGCAATCGCAGTGAGGCAGTGAAGTTGATTGGCCAATACATCTATCAACATTTTCGCAGTCACCGCCTGGTAGCGGGCAACGACCCACACCTGGCAGCCATGCCCTGGCGTGACGGCGGTGTTCTCCCGCGGTTTGGCGAAGTAGAGCCGGGGGAACCAGTCGCCCTGAGTTATGCACAATGGGGTGTTGCTGAAACAGGTGCGACGGTATTTCTTACGGGAAAATCCAACCCCAGCCGCAATAACCTGCTTCCCGAGCGGCACCTGGTTTTGCTGGATGTGAACAATCTTTTGCCTGACCTTGAGTCGCTGTGGCGTCAAATTGAACCCAATATAGAGGCCGGCTCCAGACCCCGGGGCATTCAGTGTATTGCCGGGCCATCAAGCACAGCGGACATTGAAGCCCAGTTGGTGCATGGCGCACACGGGCCCAGAGGCTGGCATATTATTCTCACCGGCGGCGCCACCCATGAGCAGCTTCAAACCGCTCAAACCATTGTTGCATGTGATGACACACTCGGCGGCAGTTAGGTCTGCGCCCAGGCTTTTCTGCAATCTATCTTAAAGAGACGTGTAATCGAACTTCTGGCCGCCTATCGCTGCCTCGTACATCAAACCACCCTTGGCGATGGTAAAAATCGCCATGCCTTTGCGATAGCCACCGTGCGTGGTTGCCGCATTATTCTGGCCGCCGCTGGCACCCGCTGTCATACCGCCACCTGTATTGGCCTCCGCTGATACGCCGGCAGTTATCGCAACCGCTGTCGCCTGGGCACTAAATTCAAAGTTACCGTTACTGAATTCCCGGAACGAGCGCTGGTCCTCGAAAAAAACAATCTGGCTAAAAGCCTGCCCACCCAGTTGAAAGCCCACCGTAATTTGAGTCATCGTGGTATTACCGACATGACGCCCGCCAACATAGACCTTACCCTTGCCATGCGCGCCACCAATGCCGATACCACCCTTACCGATCGTTGGGAATACCGCGTAACCATAAGCGCTGTCGAAAAATTGCGCACTGTCGCCTGCGCCTTTGAAAGCACCGATTGCCTTGTCATAGCTGTCCTCAGCCCAGGCGCTTTGCGCGATCAGGCTCAGTACGGACAGGAAAAGACTGATTTTGAGAAATTGATGCATAGGGGTGACTCCAAATAAGGGGTTCGCCAGAAACGTGCCGCGGCGCTATTGTCAGCATCCCGTTGCGCGGGGTCAAGAGATTCAACCAGTATTGCGCATACCGGCGGCTATTCCCGCTATCGTGACCATAATGGCGCGCTCCGCATCGGGTTCTTCCATCTCCCTGTTGCGTTTAAGCAGTTCCGCCTGCAAAAAGTTCAGTGGGTCGGTATAGATATTTCGTAGTCGAATCGACTCCGCCGTCCAGGGCTGATCCGACAACAACTCACGGTGACCATTAATACCTAACACCGTAGCAATGTCGGCAGTTAACTGGGCGCGTAATTGCTCACCGATAAACGTCAGCTGGGCTGGCACCAGGGTTTCATCGTAGTAGGCAGAAAGCCCCAAATCTGCCTTTGCGTAGACCATTTCCAGCATGGACATTCGGGTGGCAAAGAATGGCCATTTTTCCGCCATTTCAGTCATTAGCTGCTCTCTGCCATTATCCTGGGCCATTGCCAGTGCGGCACCGGCCCCCAGCCAGGCGGGCAACATCAGGCGGTTTTGTGACCACGCGAAAATCCAGGGAATAGCTCTAAGGCTCTCAATACCTCCACCACCCTTGCGCCGGGCAGGCCTCGAGCCCAGCGGCAACTTTGCCAATTCCTGCTCAGGAGTAGCGTGACGAAAGTAGGGAACAAACTCGGGCTCCTCGCGAACGATTTCACGGTAAGCCCGACAAGAGTTTTCGGCCAACTCATCCATCACCTCTCGCCAGCTGTCTTTGGGCGCTGGCGGAGTGCGCAGGTTTGCGCGACAAATAGCCACTGTATAAAGGGCCAGCGTTTTTACCGCCAGCGAAGTCCATCCCAGCTTGGTGCGGATCATTTCGCCCTGCTCTGTCACCCGCAAGCCGTTCTTCAGAGACCCCGGTGGCTGAGATAGCAGTGCCTCACGTGCAGGCGCTCCGCCTCGACCAATGGTACCGCCACGACCATGAAACAACGTCAGCTCAACATTATGACCAGAGCACACTTCCAGTAACTGCTCCTGGGCTCGATACTGCGCCCAGGAAGCTGCCAGTACTCCAGCATCCTTGGCGGAGTCAGAGTAACCAATCATCACCATCAGTTGCCCGGCAATCTGACCGCGATACCAGTGATTTTGCAATAAATCAGAGACTACATCTTTTGCCCGCGATAGGTCGTCCAGCGTTTCAAAAAGCGGAGCCACCGGCACAGTGTCACTCACCCCGGCTTCTTGCAGCAACAGATGCACTGCCAGTACATCAGAGGCCTGGCGAGCCATGGAAATAACATAAGCACCCAGCGCCCCTGGGGGTTGTTCCGCTGCCACAGCACAGGTATCAAGAACCTCCTGAACCTCTGCCGAGGGTTGCCAATGTCGAGGTATCAGGGGTCGACGGTTTCCCAACTCTCGCAATAGAAAAGCGCGACGAGTCTCTTCGTCCCAATCAGCGTAGTCACCCAGACCCAGGCATCGGGTAATCTCCGACATCGCCTCTGTATGACGCGCGCTATCCTGGCGAATGTCATGACGAACCAGGTGGACGCCAAAACAGCGTATTCTGCGCAAAACATCCAGCAGGCTGCCGCCTGCGATGATCTCCATGCCACACTCGGTCAATGACTGATAGCACGCCAACAGCGGCTGCCATAATTGCTGCTCGCTTTGCAGAACCTCTGCCTCACCGGCGGGCTCACCCACCAGCTGCTGTTCGATACTGGCAATTGTATTGCGCAACAACTTACGTATTTCACGCAAAATCGCACGGTATGGTTCATGAGCATCGCCCGCCAGACTGCGCAATGCCGCATTGCAACGCGTCATCGAAAGCTCTTCAAGAAGTTGATTGATATCACCCAAATACAGGTCAGCGGCCTGCCAACGCGACAGCAGCATAACCTCCCGGGTTACTTCGGCCGTCACATTGGGGTTACCATCGCGGTCCCCTCCCATCCAGGAAACAAAATTGACGGGGGCCGCTTCTAGAGGCAGGTGACTATTACAGTGTTGCGCTAGTGCATCGTCTAATCGCCGCAAAAATTCAGGCACTGCCCGCCACAAGGATTCTTCAACGACGGCAAAGCCCCACTTGGCTTCATCGACCGGGGTGGGTCGCTCCCGCCGAAAGTCATCTCCATACCAGATTTGCGCCACCACTTCGCGCAGCCGAGACTGCAGCTGTGATTCCTCGCGCGACGTAAGGCCTCCCAATTCCAGCTTACCCAGACAGGCACCGATTTCGCTATGTTTGTGAATAAGTGTGCGGCGTGTGATTTCTGTCGGGTGTGCAGTGAGCACGAGTTCAATTTTGAGCTCAGCAATCGCCTGCTCTATTTCAGCAACACCGACCCCCTCTTCTCGCAACTCGCCCAGACTATTATTGAGATTGCGTGATGCCGACAACAGAGGGTCCATCGCCCGGGAAACCAGGTGCTGTTGATCAGCGATATTGGCCAGATTGAGAAATTGGGCAAAAGCCCGCGCAACCGGCACTAGCTGATCGTTATCCAATGCCCGCAGTTGATCAAGCAATTCAGCCCGGTCCTCGGCTGAGCCCTCTCGGGCACCTTTGGACAGCCCGCGAACACGCTCGATCAGAGCCAGAAACTCATCGCCCTCGGCAGCTGCAACAGTATCTCCGAGAATCCGTCCGAGATCGCTGACGTTGCTACGTAAGCCAGTGTAATCAGGCTGTGGAAGCGACTCACTCACCAGCTGTCTATCCTGGCTATCAGGTCACAGACTCGCGAAGAATAACCCCATTCGTTGTCGTACCAGTTAAGAACACGTAGATAGCGATTAGCTGTCACTCCACTAAAGCCCGCATCGTAAATAGAGGAGTGGGAGTTACCAATGATATCTGTCGAGACTATCGGCACATCGCTGTACTGCAATATTCCCGCGAGCCTGTCCGACTCTGACGCTGCACGCACCACTGCATTGACATCATCAGTTGTCACCGACTTGCCAAGCTTGACGAAGAGGTCAACAACCGAGCCGTCGGGCACAGGCACTCGCGCAGCGATACCATGCAGCTTGCCTTTCAGGTCGGGCAAAACTTCGCCTACCGCTTTGGCAGCTCCAGTGGAGGTGGGAATAATATTTTCCGCAGCGGCTCGGCTGCGGCGCCAATCAGAATGAGGCACATCGGCCAGGCGCTGGTCGTTGGTATAGGCGTGAACTGTATTAATCACCCCTTCCTCGATACCGAATTCATCGTTGAGCACGCGCGCCATAGGCGCCAGGCAGTTAGTGGTGCAGCTGGCATTGGAAATTATTCGATGCTCCGGATTGAGGCCATCATCATTCACTCCAAGTACCACAGTATAGTCGATCGAATCTTTAGCGGGCACAGTCAGTATGACCCGTGATGCCCCGGCTGCAAGGTGCTGTTCCAACTGCGCACGGGCACGGAATACGCCGGTCGCTTCTACGACAACATCAACACCCAGTTCTCCCCAGGGAATATCCGCAGGGTTGCTCTCATTTAGAAGTTTGGCTGCGCCCTTGTCGGTAATGAAGTGGTCATTTTCCAATCTGAGGTTCTTGCCAAACGGACCCATCACGGTGTCGTAGCTTAACAAATAGCGCAGCGCATCGTTATCGCAAAGATCATTGATAGCGACTACGTCAACGCCTTCCACGTTTTCCAGAATGCGGAACACAGAGCGCCCAATGCGACCAAACCCGTTAATACCAACTTTCATTACGCCGCCTCCCGCTGCTGATCCAGTGTGTTGTAAAGCCTGATTACATCCAGCAAACGCGCAGCATGACCAAGATTTTCATACCAGCTGAGAGTCTTGATGATGCTGCTCCCCGCCTTAATTGTGCCTTTGGTATCAAACAACAGAGATAGCGGATTACCGATAACATCGGACGACACTATCGGATCTTCAACTGCGCCAATGATGCCGGGGTGCTTTGCAGCCGCCGCGCGCATTACATCGTTGACTGCCTCAGCATCAACATTGCTATCAGTCATTACCAGATTAACGTCAAGCAAACAGCCCTCCTGAACCGGCACGTTGAGCGCAGAGGTAAGAATCTTGCCGTCAAAGGCAGGCAGGATCTGCCCTAACCAAAGCCCCGCCTCGTGACTGTTGGGAATGATGTTTTTCGCTGCAGAGCGACTGCGACGAAAATCCGAACCCGCATAATCCTGTAAGGCCTGATCAGACGTGAATGCGTGAACAGTCGTCATACTCCCGCATTCGATACCAAAACTTTCCGCCAGGCTGTGTAATAGCAGCGCCAGTGCGCTGGTGGTGGCAGACCCCGCTGAAATCATCCGATCTGAGACGCAGGCACTGGACTCGTTCAAACCTGGAATAACAATGCGATCAATATGATCCGTCGGTAAAGTGCGCAACAAGATTCGAGGTGCACCGTTGGACAGGTGATCCTCCATGCTCGCCTGGTCGCGATACTTACCGGTAGAATCGATAACGATATCGACACCGAATATGTCCCAGGGCATTTCTGCGGGCCTGTCTATTTCCATGAGACGGGCGCGGCAGCGATCATTGGTTAAGAAATTGCCTTCAAGCTTGTGTCGCCCGGGGTCTTCTACTTCTGAACTCAACAGGTAGTGAAGAATGTCAGGCTTACCTATATCAGCAATAGCGACCACCTCTACGTCATTGCTGCGCGAAGCCAGTTCAAACAACTGCCTGCCGGTCTGGCCGAAACCCATAATACCCACCTTGATGGGGCCTTGCTTTGTCATCCTTACTCTCCTGAATTCCAATAGTGTTAGCTCATAGCCTCACGAGCCAGGTGTTCAATATCAGTCCAACGTTGATTGTCTACCAACTCGGCAGATACCATCCATGATCCACCGCAACAAACAACATTTGGCAGGGCAAGAAAGTTGCGAAAGTTATCTGCGTTCAATCCTCCGGTGGGACAGAAGCGCATATCGGGAAACGGCCCTGCCAGTGCTTTCAGCATAGACTGTCCCCCTAACACAGTCGCCGGGAATAACTTGCATACCTTGACGCCATAATCCATTGCGCGCATTACGTCAGAGGCACTGGCAACCCCCGGGATAAATTGCAGAGGCGCCTGCGCCGCTGCCGCCAGCAGTTCGTCCGTCCCTCCCGGGCTCAGGGCCAGAGGCACCCCGGCGGCAACAACCTGCTCCAGTTCGCCAATGGTAGTCACGGTGCCCGCCGCCACCAGCATTTTTGGCAGCGCTTCTTTCACCGCAGCAATGGCATCCAGTGCTGCGGGAGTACGCAAAGTAATTTCAATGGCCTGCATTCCCCCCGCCATCAAAGCTCTGGACAAGGCCACGGTGGACTCTACATCGCGGGCCGTTACCACAGGCAAAACCCGAAATTCACTTAAATTATGCTCGTACACGCATCACCTTATGAAATTTTATTACATAAACGAACTTTAGTCCTTTACAAAGAATCCTGCAAGTAATTACCTAAATACCTAAAAATTGCAGATAAAAACGAATAATTAGCACTATTTTCCCTCAAAAACTCATCTTTCCCGACTTATTGATGCATAATACAAACAGACACCTTATAGTACTTTTATTACATATTTATCCAACTAGCGGAGTGAAAAGGCAATGACTTTGTTAACCGACCTTGCCGACCCCCTCAGCAAGCGCAGTAAATCGGCCCACAAAATAGCCGCGTGCGTAGTCGCCAATCCAGAAGCCATACTGGCCTCCACTACCGCCTCGCTGGCTGCCCAGGCGGGAGTCAGCGAACCTACTGTTAATCGCTTCTGTACCGGCCTTGGCTACAAAGGTTTTCCGGACTTCAAATTATCTCTGGCCGCAGAACTGGCGCGCAAGCAACCCCGCATGACCAGGGACATTGACCCCGATGATTCTGCTGCAAAAGTCGCTGCAAAGATTTTCGAGAGCACGCAAGCAAGTCTCAGTAATACTCAGGACCACCTCGATCTAGCTGCTCTGCAGGACGTGGTGGCTGCCATGAGCAATGCTCGTTCCATCGCCCTTTGCGGGCTCGGCGCTTCGGCGTCAGTAGCGCTGGATGCACAGCACAAATTACTGCGCTTCCCGATACCGATAATGGCCCATACCGACATCATTAATCAGCGAGTCGTTGCAGCAGGGCTGGGCGCAGATGATTTACTCATTTGCATTTCCTATACTGGTCGCACTACTGCCATGATCGAACTGGCAGAGCTGGCGGTCAGCAGAGGCTGCCAGGTTGCTGGCATCACCAGCCCCCACTCTCCCCTTGCCAATACTTGCCCACTGGTACTGGGTGTCGAGAGTGGCGAGGACACAGACCGATATACACCGATGACTTCGCGCATCGCCCAATTGGTTATTATCGACATACTCGCCACCTGCCTGGCGCTGGAGCAAGGCGAAGCGTTCGCTGACCATCTGCAGGAAGTCAAACGTAATTTGAGCCAGACTCGCCAATAACCCCCTCTCCAATCCTTGGCTAATTGGGGTTATCATTCTCCCCACCGCTACACGCTTTATTCATACTGTGACCCTGGAAGCGGAGGCCCTGTTTTACACAGCGCCTTTCCCGGCTCAATGGTGGCTCTTAATCCTGGTTTGCCTTTTACCCAGCTTAATGGCTATTGAAGTGAACAAACTACTGAGAAAACGACTGATATGAAGAAACTGGCATACGCATTACTAGTACTTATTTTCTTGCTGGGCGCTGCTCTGGCGCTATTAGTTAATAGTGGCGTGATTAGCGCCTCCAGCCTGAAAATGATTGCCAATACACAGTTTGGCATCGGGGTCGAAAGCCCATCGATTGACGAATCCGGCAATAACGGTATTTACCAGCTGCCGCCTGGTTTCAATCTACAGGTCTATGCCGACGACGTCCCTAAAGCTCGCTTCTTGCGCTTCACGCCCCTGGGGGACCTTCTGGTCAGCCGCCCGCATAAAGGCGACGTGGTGCTCCTGCGCAAAGATAAAAATGGTGACGGCCGCCACGATGGGCTGGAAACAGTCGTGGATGGACTCAACAGGCCACAGGGCATCGATTTTCACCAGGGCTGGCTTTATATTGCCGAACGAGAGCAGGTCGGTCGTGTCCGCTTTGACAAAGGACGGGCAATCGGTGACTACGAAAGTATCATCACCGGCCTGACTGGCGACGGCAATCACTGGAGCAAGACATTGCGGTTTGGCCCCGATGGCAAGCTCTACCTTGCTCAAGGTTCGACCTGTAACGTTTGCGTGGAAGAGGACGAGCGCCGTGCCACCATGATGCGCTTCAATCCCGATGGCAGTGGCGGCGAAATATTTGCTACCGGTCTGCGCAATAGCGTGGGCTTTGATTGGTCTCCCTGGGACAATGGTTTGTACGCCACTGATAATGGCCGAGACCTTCTCGGAGACGATTTCCCTGTCTGCGAGTTAAACCTGGTGGAGGAAGGTAATTTCTACGGCTGGCCCTACTTCAACGACAACAATGTTCCAGATCCTGATATGGGCCCAGACCCACAGGCAGCTAATCGAACACCCACGTCCCCCGCACATGGCTTCAAAGCCCACAATGCGCCGCTGGGCATGACGTTCGTAGAAACCAGTACCTGGAAAGGCGACTTCGAACGCGTCGCTCTGGTTGCGCTGCATGGCTCATGGAACCGGAGCTCGCCCGATGGCTATAAGGTCGTATCACTGCATTTCACAAACTCGGGCATTGAGGAACGGGATTTTCTGTCGGGCTTCAATCAAGATGGCGACATCCTGGGCCGCCCCGTGGATGTGCTACAGGGTCCGGATGCTGCAGTGTATGTCTCTGATGACTATGCAGGCGCAGTCTACCGCATAAGCCAGGAGGTCTCGGGGCTGCAGGGCAATATCGCAGGTCGCTCCGTTAATAAGTTAGATGAGCAGGCACCTCCCTGGCTGGCAACGTCAAACCTAACTGCAATGGCGACTGAAGGCGCACAGCTTTACCAACACTACAACTGTGCAAGCTGCCACGAATCGATAGGCACCACCGTATCGCTGAAGGGTCTGAATGAACGCTTGGGCTATAATGCTGTTATCGAATCCCTGCGCGAGGCGCGAGCCCCAATGCCCCTGTTTCCGCTGACGGAACTGCAACAGAAGCAAATTGCAGTCTATTTGTTGCAACCAGACGATATCTCAGACTCAGGGCAGTAGACCCGTATGCTCAACTACCTGCCCAATGCATTAACCACTCTGCGCCTCCTGCTGGCGCTACCGTTAGGCATGCTGATACTTCGTCATGAGTATCAGCTTGCACTTTGGGTTGGTTTAATCGCGGGGATAACTGACGCGCTGGATGGCTTTGCCGCACGCCGCCTGAACTACTTTTCTCCCATCGGTGCAGCCCTTGACCCCATCGCAGATAAGTTACTGATACTGGTCACCTTTATTTGCCTGGCAAATGTGGCTCTGATTGACTGGGCGCTGGCCGTCATTGTCATTAGCCGGGACCTGGTGATCGTCGGTGGTGCTCTTTGCTATCGCCTGTTTATCGGTTCTTTTGATTTCGGCGCAAGACCTCTGAGCAAGATAAACATGGTCGTTCAAATCTTTTTCTGCCTGTTGGTATTGGCTTCCCAGTTACTGCCGGCACTACCAGAAGAACTTATATTCATCACAACCGGGGCAGTGATTATAATCGCCACCATCAGCGGTCTGGACTACATAATTGCCTGGACAAAAAAAGCACTGCAACAACGGACTGAGCACTAAGCGATGCCAGGCGGCAAAAAAGAAATTCATATTCTCACCTACAATATTCACAAAGGATATTGCAGTGGAAATCGCCGCTTTATGCTGGAGTCCATGCGCGAGCGTATTACAGAAACTGGTGCAGATATTGTATTTCTGCAGGAAATACACGGTACGGCTATCAAAAGCGAAGCTAAAAAGCGGAAGTTTTCCTACCCGGACCAACCTCACTTCGAGTATCTGGCAGATCAGGCATGGCCGCATTTTGCGTACGGACAGAATGCCATTTACCGAAAGGGTGACCATGGCAATGCCATTCTCAGCATGCACCCTTTCATCAGCTGGGAAAATATTGATGTCTCCATTTTCCCGCGCTCCAGCCGCAGCATTCTTCATGGCGTCATCGAACTGCCCCACAAAAAAACACGCCTGCATACTCTGTGCGTTCACCTTGGTTTGTTAGAGCAGGAGCGTCGCGAGCAATTGCAAACGCTGACCGAGCGCATTGACCAACACGTGCCACGCGATGAACCGATGATCATTGCCGGCGATTTTAATGACTGGCGTCGACGTGCCGAGAATCACCTCCATGATGACCTTGGACTGGCAGAACTATTTGTCAGTCTTGAGGGCCGCCATGCGCGCACTTTCCCCGTATGGGCGCCGCTATTGCCCGTAGATCGTGTATATTTCCGAGGCCTAAAACCAATCTCTTGCCGCCGCCTTGCAAACGGCCATTGGCGAGACCTATCAGATCACGCAGCACTATTTGGAGTATTTCAGCTGACATGACTATAAAAAATGTAGCCGGCGCTCTGGCGCAAATTCCGACACTAGCTACGCTGGCGAAGGCGATGAAACCCAAGCCATCTGCCACTTCAGACAGCTTTTCAGCGCGGGTAGAAGTTCTCGCGAAAAGGTACCCAGAGTGCAGTGCCGTCGTTTTCGAAGGTAGGGAATTAAACTGGAAGGCCCTCAATGCGCTCTCTAATCAATACGCCCACGCCCTGCATGGAATGGGACTGAGGCAAGGCGATTGCGCCGCACTGTTTATGGAAAACCGCATCGAGTTTTTAGGTGCCCTGCTTGCGCTGAACAAACTTGGCGTCATCGCAGCATTGATTAACACCAACCTCAAGAGCAAAGCGCTTACGCACTGCATGGAAATTACCGATACGCAATGGTGCCTGTTCGGTGAAGAGCGGCTATCCACGATAGACGAGGTTCGCCTCGAAGCAGACCTCAATAAGGTTAAAACCTGGATATACGTTCCCGATCAAAACGTGACAGAGAGCCCAAATTGGGCCACTAACCTGGCCGAAGAAAGTGAGTATGAAAGCGCATCCAACCTCAAACAAACACTGCTGAACACTATCGCAGATAATGCGCTTTACATATTTACCTCGGGCACAACGGGAATGCCAAAAGCCGCAGTCATGAGCAATCGACGCTTCCTGCAAAGCTCCACGGTCGCCTCCGTGGCGGGCCTGCGCTGTGACGTAAGCGATCGAATTTATTTATGCCTTCCCCTTTACCATGGCACGGCACTTTTTCTGGGAGCTGGCGCAGCTTTTAATACGGGTGCCAGTCTTCTTCTTCGACGGAAATTTTCCGGGAGTCAATTTCTACCTGAGGTGCGAAAACACGGCGCTACCAGCTTTTTATACATCGGTGAGATCTGCCGCTACCTGCTTAGCACTCCGGATTTGGAAGACGACTTTAACAGCCCATTGACGACAGTTATGGGCAATGGCCTGAGACCCGATATCTGGCTGGCATTCAAGGAGCGTTTCGGCATCCAAAGGGTTTCGGAGTTTTACGGCAGCAGCGAAGGCAACATGGGCTTTGTCAACTTGCTGAATAAGGATTGTACTATTGGCACCAGCACATTGCCTCATACTCTGGTTAAGTACGATGTAGACGCAGACGAGGTTATCAAAAATGCCGAGGGGTTTTGTATCGAGGCTGACATTGGAGAAGCCGGTTTGCTGTTAGGAAAGATCACACAAGAGAATGCCTTTGAGGGCTACACCAGCCAAGAAGCGACAGAACAAAAAATCATGCGCGACGTCTACGAGAACGGTGACGCGTGGTTCAATACGGGAGACCTGCTGAAAAAAATTGATGTCGGCTTTGCTCTCGGTCTACCGCATTATCAGTTTGTCGATCGTGTTGGCGACACCTTCCGCTGGATGAGCGAGAACGTCTCCACTAATGAAGTGGGTGAAGCCATAAACACTTACTCACAAATCGCATTTAGCAATGTCTACGGCGTGGAAGTGCCAAACACCAACGGCAGAGCCGGTATGGCAGCACTACTATTAGAAGACGGAGTCAGCGAGCTGGATTTAGCTGGTTTTTCAGCACTGGTGTGTGAGCAACTTCCTTCATACGCCCGCCCTCGGTTCCTGCGCATACTGCCGGAAATGGACACTACCGGTACCTTCAAGATGCTCAAAGGGGATCTACGCGAACAGCGCTTTGACCCGGCTAAAGTCAGCGACACCCTGTATGTGATGAAACCAGGTTCCGACCACTATGAGCCGCTGAGCCATGATTTTGCCGACAAGATACTGGCAGGCGAAGGGGGCTACTAAGCTCTGTTACCCGAACCCGCCCTTGGACGCCGTCGTCTGGGACGCTTATGCCCCTCGCCTGCGCGACCTTTGGCTGTGTGCTTACCGGCATTACTGCCACCGCCGGAATGCTTGGGCGGTCGCCGTCCAGGCTGTCTGGGTTTGCGTAAAGGAGCGCTCGCGGGCACTTCATGCTCAGGTTCGAAGCCGTCGATATACTCACGCGGCAGGTGACGCTGAATGAGCTGTTCGATATCGTTTAATTGCTTGATTTCGTCAGCACACACAAGTGAATAAGCCTTTCCGGATGCACCTGCCCTGCCAGTGCGACCGATCCGATGCACGTAGTCCTGGGCGACATTAGGTAAGTCAAAATTGACGACCTGGGGCAGTTGCGCAATGTCCAGACCTCGGGCGGCAATATCAGTAGCGACCAACACTCTCAGTCTGCCACTCTTGAAGTCTTCGAGTGCGCGCGTGCGCGCTCCCTGGCTTTTATTACCATGAATGGCAGTTGCCTCAATACCGGCTTTATCCAACTGCTGGGCGAGACGATTTGCACCATGTTTAGTGCGAGAGAAAACCAGTACCTGGGTCCAGCATTTCTCTTCTACCAGCTCTCTGAGCAGGGCACCTTTACGTTTCTTGTCTACCGGATAGACCCACTGCTCCACCTTATCGGCAGTGGCGTTGCGCGAAGCCACCTCTACTTCTATCGGGTCCTGTAAGAACTTTTTTGTCAGCTCACGAATTTCCGCAGCGAAGGTGGCAGAAAAAAGCAAATTCTGGCGCTCAGCTGGCAGCAATTTAAGAATTCGGCGAATATCGTGGATAAACCCCATATCCAGCATACGGTCGGCTTCATCCAACACCAGAATTTCAAGCTCTCCAAAATCAACCTCACCCTGGCCGTGCAAATCAAGGAGACGGCCCGGGGTAGCAATAAGGATATCGACACCTCGCCGCAGCTGAGCAATCTGCGGATTAATCTTCACGCCACCGAACACCACTGCCGACTTTAGCGGCGTATGCAGACCGTAGGTGCTAACGCTCTGGGCCACTTGCGCTGCTAACTCCCGAGTAGGCGTCAAGATCAGCGCGCGGATTCGGTGTGGTTTGATGGGAGCGCTTGCATTCAAACGCTGCAGAATAGGCAAGGTAAACGCAGCCGTTTTGCCCGTGCCGGTTTGCGCTGCAGCCATTACATCTTTCCCGGACAACACCGCGGGAATGGCCTTGGCCTGAATGGGTGATGGTTCGCTGTAGCCTTTTTTTTCAATTGCGCGCAGCAGCGCAGATGAAAGGCCGAGTTGATCGAATGTCATCAAAGAGTTCTCATACCCATTAATTTCCGCAAAGGCGAAAGCCTGACGCGGCGGGCGGGAATATTAGTTGATAAAAACCTCAATTGACAGCGCCCATCAAGCCTTGGATGAAGCCTGTAGCGCGGCAAGCTGGCCCTGCAAATACACCGCATCATTGCTAAAAATCCACTCGACGCCACGACCCACTTCACGGCATAGACAATTGCGAGACCGCGGAAACCCTGTGCCCACCATCTGCCCGGCAGCAACGTGTTTCTGCCTGATGCTCTCTGAGAGCATCAAGTAATGCCCCGCCAGGCCGCAGTAGTCACTCTGCAAACTGACCTGACTCAGGCTGGCTGTATTTGTCTGTGCCACCGGTAATAAAAATCGTGGCTCAAGGAAGTCCACCACAGCGAACAACTCGGGTTCCAATGAAAGCACGTGAAAGTCCTCTCCGGGCGTGATTTTGCTCAGCACAGCCTGCAGCGCACTGCGTTGCTGCTGAAAATCGGCGACAGATACACTTTTGAGCTCCAGCATTAAATGAGTATTGCCGCTGTAACGGGCAACCACCTCTTCGAGCGTGGGGACGGCCGGCAACTGCTCTCGCAAATCTGCAAAATCTACGGATTCAATTAGTATCGCCTTACCAAATACGCGCTCGGTAGAAGGGTCATGGCAGATGACAGGTATCCGGTCTTTGGTCCATCGAATGTCACATTCAACGCCCCAAACCCCGGCTGCCCTTGCAATGTCAAAGGCAAGCAAGGTATTTTCCATCACAGCGCGGTTATCATGCTCACCGCGATGGGAGATAATTTTGCATTTGCGCAGCGCGGTATTATCAGGCACGGCCCTGGGGACAATTGCCATGACCAGGTCCACCAGTGACATCGCTAAATTTTGCAGGTGTTCTTTCAAGCTTTCATTCCTTAGCACACAACACAAGGCTCCCCCTCAGTGACAGAAAGCCTAGCCAGTAAACCGGTTCCCGCCCGGGAAATTATCTCCTGGGCGTTCTATGACTTTGCCAACTCAGGCTACACCACTGTGGTCCTGACCACCATCTACAGTGCCTATTTCGTTGGCGTTGTGGCGGCAGAGCTTGATAGCGGTGAGCCAGGCTCTGCCACGCTACTATGGACCCTGGCGATTGCCGCTGCGAATTTTATAGTGTTAATCAGCGGGCCTATCGTCGGCGCAATTGCAGACTTTCGCGCCAGTAAGAAGGCTTTTTTATTCGCATCATCCGTTGCGTGTGTGGCTGCAACAGCACTGCTTTCCACAGTAGGGCCTGAAAATGTAGCGCTCGCCGTTCTTTTGCTCACAATATCGTCAGTCGCATTTACCAGTGGGGAAAACCTGATCGCAGCTTTTTTACCTGAAATTGCCAGCAACAAGAATATGGGCAGAATTTCTGGCTATGGTTGGAGCCTGGGCTACTTCGGAGGCTTGCTCACGCTGGGCTGCTGCCTGGCTTACATCAACTACGCTACAGGGCGCGGACTGGACGCTACACATTATGTGCCGGTCTGTCTGCTGATTACCGCAATCGTGTTTGCCGTCACTGCAACCCCGACGTTTGTATGGCTGCGGGAAAGAGCTACCCCACAAAAACTGCCACCGGGAAAAGGTTACATCAGCGCTGGTTTTGGCCATGTTCTGACCACTTTGAGCCATGCCAGGCAACTGCCCGATTTATTCCGGTTTTTACTGTGCATTGTGCTTTTTCAGGCAGGCGTTGCCACAGTCGTTGTCACCGCTGCAATCTTCGCCCAGGACGTTATGCAATTTGACAGCCAGCAATTAATCATATTGATCATGGTAGTCAATCTCACCGCTGCGGTGGGTGCCTTCCTGTTCGGTTTCGCTCAGGATCGCTTTGGCTCGGTTAACAGCTTGGTCGCAGCCCTGTTGATCTGGATTCTCGCTATCGCTGTGGCCCTGCAAGCCAGCTCCGAGGCCGATATCTGGATTACTGGCAACATGATAGGCCTTGCCATGGGCGCTACCCAGGCGGGTGGACGAGCACTCATCGGACAGCTGACACCCGTATCCCATAACGGAGAAATTTTTGGTCTGTGGGGCTTAGCCAATCGCACGGCAGCAATACTGGGGCCCATCAGCTATGGGGTGATCAACCGACTTAGCGGCGGAGACCATCAATTATCATTGATCTCCACTCTGGTGTTTTTCGTGCTGGGGCTTTTGGTGCTGTTGACAGTCAAAGAACAGCGCGGGCATGCCGCTGCGGCCAGAGCTAACTAAAACTCTGCTGCCGATAAGCGCGTGTCCACTGGATCAAGCCCCACACAGACACTACTGCATAGACGCATATCAAGGCGGCGTATATATCCAGCGATCGATCCATATACAGCCAAATAGACGCCAGGTTAAGCACAATCCAGTAGATCCAGGTCTCCAGCACCTTCTTCACTTCCATGTAAGTAGCCGCGAAGCTGAACGCAGTGGTAAACGCATCAATGTAGGGCCGTTGAGCGTCAGTGAAATTGCTGAAAAAAGCGCCCAAGGCGACAGCACCCAGCGAAGACAGCAGAACAATAAGCGCATGAGTTGGCGGAGCATAACGCACGATCGGATTATCCATCATGCTATTGCGTCGACTCCAGCGCACCCAGCCCCATGCGCCCATAAGCACATAGTAAGAATAGAGAAACGCCTCAGAGTAAAGCTTGCCATCAATGAACAAGTAAATTGAAAGCAGCGACCCGGCAATACCAAAAGGCCAGCAGATGATATTTTCCCGGATCAATAACATGATATAGATGAGCCCCGCGAAGGTCGCGAAGATTTCTATCCACGTATTCATTGCCATAATCCGTTCCCACTCAATTAAGCGTTCTGTGCTTTCAATCTAGCCATTATGAACCTGAACCTAAATCGCTGACCTTGTGCATCGGCGGCAACACCTCCGGCGCCTGCGACAGAGCCGTTTGCATGACAGCCAATGAATACCAAGGGCCTGGCTAAGCGCTGGCTAAAGCCACCAGGAGATGTCCAGGCCATAAGTGCGCGGGGCACCCAATTGATAATATGTCTGATTGCTCCAGGCACCAAAGTCATCCCGAGGATCGGCGCCAAAATATAAACCGTGGGTCGAATAGTCTTCGTCAGTCAGGTTGCGCCCCCAGACATTCAACCGGAGGCTGTCGTTTGCCCAGCTCAGACTGGCATTGAGCAGGTCATACGATTGCAGCTTGCCATCGTGGTAGTAACCAAAATAGCTTTCATCGCGCCCTTCGACCTCCAAAACCCCGGAAACACCCGCTGGCAGAACTGCACGAACTCCTGCGTTGTACTGGTAACTGGGTGACTTGCTCTGGTCTCGATCCTCCTTGACAACAAACTCCCAGCGATCGAGGTCAAAGGTAGTAATGTCATCCACCTGTGTTTCCAACCAGCCCAGGTTGGCAAAGACTTCAATAGCGTCTGTTGCATCAAAAGAGGTTTCCAACTCGAGGCCATAGCTGTCGGAATCTGAGTTACTGTCCAGATACCCTATCCAAAGCCCTGCTGCGTCATCCCACATCCAGTTTTCCAACTGTGCGTTTTTCCGGGTGGCATAGAACAATGCGCCTCGCAACTCAAACCGGTTATCAAGCGCGCGAAGCTTCAAGCCTAACTCCCGATTCAGCAGGGTCTCGTCCTCAAAGCGCAGCTTGCCCGTCATAAAACCTTGAAAGTCAGGGCTCATAAACGCGTATTGGGAACTGGCAGCCACGTTAACGCCACCGGGCTTACTGGCCAAGGCCAGCGTAGCGTAGCCGAAAACGTTGTCGCTGAAACTGTACTGCAAACTTAATTCTGTGTTGTACAAATCGTCTTCACCTGCATGAGCGACGCCATTGCTGTCTCTGTACTCATCTTCGAAGCGTTCCAGGCGAAGCCCAGCGGTAAGCGTTAACGCATCGCTGAAGGCATACTCCAGTTCTCCGTAGGCTGCATATCGATCAGTCTCATAGTCGCTCACGCTCTGGTACAAACCATACCAGGCACTAGGATACGCATAGTCCAGTGTCTCACTGCTTTGATTGCCGTATAGTCCAAACGCATAGCGCCAGTCGCCACGGGCCATCGATTCCGAGCCGCCCAGCAAGCGTAAGTCGAATGTGGTCTGGTCGCGATCACGATCGAATCTTTCCTGCGCGGTGTCGTGACCAAAAGAACAGGCATTCATCTCACACACTTCTGGCGAGATCCAGTCGGCGTCATAGCTATAACCCAGATCCGCATTCAAATCAGTAGCAACGGCCTGCAGCGTATTGCTGGCGCCCAATTCCCACTGACCTTTTACACTAAAGGCAAGCGTATCCTGCGAGTCTTTTCCGGGTTGATCGGACCAGGTATAGCGATCATTGTTCAAAGAATAGGCATCGTAGCCGTTCTCGGCATCGAAACTGAACAGCGCCAGTTCATAGCTCGCACTATCATTGGGCTGCCACACCAGACGCCCGCGCCCCGTGACTTCATCAAATTTGTTGCTGTCGTTACTGCCCTTGTATTCGTTTTCAACATAGCCATCGCCTCTGTTTTGCTGCAGGGCAATGCGGCCAGCGATGCTTTCTCCCAGCGGGCCGCTAAGCACTGCACCATAGTTGTATGCGCCATAATTACCGACACCACCACGCAACATAGCTTCAAATTCTTTGGTCGGGGCGTTACTGTTTATCTTGACGATGCCCGCATGAGCGCTAGCACCAAAGCGAGTACCCTGGGGGCCGCGTAAGATCTCTACCTGGGCAACATCAAAAAGCATGCCTGCGTTGGCGGCACTGCCAAGCTCCAAATCATCGACCATCACCCCCACTGAAGGGTAATACTTTGGCTCTGCATACTGCTCCAGGTCACCTATCCCACGAATCTGAACGAAACGACTGCGGGAGGCACCGGTCGACCAGCTGACGTTAGGCGCAGCACTGAGCACGTCCTCCAGGTGCTGGGCGCCCCGCTCCTGCATTTGAAGCTCCCCCAATATGCTCACGCTTGATGCGTTGGTCATTAATTCGCTAGCACGAAAGTCAGCGGTAACGACCACCTCTTCGAGCTCATCAGCAAGAGAAACAGTGGTAGCGCCCAGCGCAAGTACCAGTAGTGTTTTGTGAGGAAAAAATTTCATCTTGGTCTCCGTGAATTAAGCAGAGACCCGGATGGCGGTGGAGAGCTACAGGCCATGGACGACGCCAAAGGCAGATACCTATTCCTACGCCGGTGTTATCCGGATCAGGTTCAAAGGGTCTGCTGTAAGCAACATCTCAGGCGCAGTGGCCACCCCCTAGGAAGCGGAAATTCTAGACCATCTTTAACGCTCCGGCAATCAATGAATAGCGTCGGCTCTAGGAAGGCAGGCGCCTGTATAGATTGAGAGAAAAGGCCACTTGCAGTTCCAGTGCGTCCAGCCGGGCTAGCTGCCCTTTGTTCTCCCGCTGTCCGCCGTAGGCATAGGGCGTCATCGCAACCAGGTCTCGCAGCTGCTCAGCGGTCAGTTCTAAAATAAATTCGACGGCCTCGCTGCTCGCTTGCTCAAAAGAGGGTAGCTCCCTGACTACCTGTTCGTGCGCCCTGGGATTATCGTACAAAAGTTCGCGTAACTCCCAAAGATGAGACGGTGCCGGCGACACATCGAGGAAATAACCTCCGGGCCGAACCAAACGCGCCAACTCCGCTGCGTCGGTTGGGGCAAATACGCTGAACGCAGCGTCTACCGACCTGCTCGCCAACGGAACATCAAAGGAGCTGGCTACAGCAAAGTGGGCGTTGGGGCAGGACCTGGCGGCTATACGAATCGCTGGCTTGGAGACATCAACACCGTGAACTCTCAGCTTACCTGCCACCTGATGGAGTACAGAGCTGTAGTAGCCCTCGCCACACCCCAGGTCCAGAACCAGCGCATTCTGGCCTATCAGCGCTTTCATAATGGTGCCGATCTTCTGGGCAAGCGGGTGATAAAGGCGAGCCTGATGTACTCGATGCCTGGCATCTATCATCTCGCGATTGTCACCCGGATCCTTGCTGCGTTTGCGGCTCGCGGGCAGTAAATTGACATAACCCTCCCGGGCACAGTCAAAACAGTGTCCCGTTTCGCACAAAAGAGAATTCCTCTCCTTCAGGAGTGGCTTGTGGCAGTTGGGGCAAATCCAGTTCAAGAGAAGGACCGAGTGCAATGGGAAGACGATATTGTATGGGCTATGTGTGAATAATACAGCTCAAGATAGCGCATCAGGCGATAGCGCCCCTCAGCGCGGCAGCATTGGCCTCATCAATTGCGAATTAGCATTTAAGGGGTGTCCGGACGGAGCTTGCACCGGGGGCCGGTAAATGGGCTGCTCCGGCGTTGGCCTGTAAACCGGTCTCCACGGCGGGCGCGCCGGTCGCTTGTAGTAGCCACCATCATAGCTCCAGGCAGTACTGTATTGATCCACCAGACTCTGCTGTTTTTGGGGCTCGTACTGAGCGGCAGTGCGCGCCGCCAGTTCTCGCATCTCAGCACGATGCTCTTCTCTCGCTCTGCGCGCATCGACCATTCGATCAGTCGTCTCGCGCATGTCATCCAGACTCTGCTGATAAGCCTTGGGGTCTTGCGGTGCCGCCACGTCTAAATGCACCTCTTCCACACCCTGCTCATCCACCGGCGGCGTATCGCTGAAACTCACGGCTCCGGTATTATCGACGCTGCGATATACCGTCTGTGCCTGGGCAGTCAGACAACCTAAAAGCAGGATAGGAATTAGTAGTTTCATGCCATAAGCCAGTTGAGAATCACTCGTTAAACTATAGACCATGGGCCAGTCGCCAGGTTCTACATTAATTTCTGCAATAAAAGTTGAACTGCTTCACAATTTGAGCCAGTTTTTCGGAATTTGAGTGCTGTGCTGCTTACACTGCCGCGATGAAAGTTACTAACACAGATTATTATTTACTGGCCGACTCGGAAGAAAATCCCAAGCGCAGTGCAACGACCTTCGAGCTGGCCTCGCTGACTTTCGCTTCTATTGCGGTGATTGCACTGATCGGACTCCTGTCCTGACCGCAAAGTAGTGCAAAGGTGGGGCAAGCTTCGGCTGCAGTTCTCCTGACACCCAAGCGCGACGTTGCGGCATGCTTTCTTTCCCCTGCCAATATCAGGATAATACCCCCCTGCCGATCTTGACCCGCGGCAGGGCGTATTCCGGCTCTTTTCCTGCTACAGGCACGCAGATTGAACACAAGCTCAGATTTCAATGTTTCGCAACTCAGCGACAGTGACACGACCTTACGTGAGCGCTATGCAAAAGACGGATACCTGCTTATCAAGCAGGCAGTATCCGCTCATCACTGCAAAGTGCTTCTGGCTGATATGCTTGAAGTGCTGAATCCGCATGTCAAGTTCGACACTAGTGCCAACAAACCCGTGCTCACTGGCGACCCGTTCTACGAAACAGATGCAACCTGGGACGAAGTCTACCCGCAAGTGCAAAAACTGGAGTCCTTCCACCGGTTTTTCCATCAGCCCTGGATGCTCGACATAATGGCCCGTATACAAGGCTGCGAGCCCTGGGTGTACCCCATCAAAATGGCCAGAATCGCAACCCCGCGAATGCTAGGTTACGAAACTCCACCACACCAGGACGCTTACTCTCACCACTCTGGCCCAACCATGGCTGGAGTTTGGGTAGCCCTGCACGATGTGGATGCCAGCATGGGACGGGTCACTGTGCTACCGGGGTCCCATAAAGGCGGCGTCAGAAATGTTTTCCAGGCACAGGGTGTTGGCGGAGTGCAGTGCGAAATTTACGATGACGAAACTCACTGGCACGTGTCAGATTTTGAGCAGGGAGATATGCTAATTTTCAATTCCGCCATGGTGCACAGGGCGGAACCAAATACTGCTGACAATAAAGTACGTATCAGCGTAGATACCCGCTTTTGCGACTATGGTGCAAAAGTATTTTCCACCAACCTTGAACCCCATCACGGCTGGCGTATTGCGGACCTCAACTGGGATTCGATCTACCGCAATTGGCAAAGTAAGGAAGGTCAGTTTTACTGGCGCTCCTACCCCCACTGTTTTTAGGCCGAGCATGAGCAAACAACCTCCACAAGCGTTCAATCCTGGAAAAGGCGACCTGAGCAAACTGCATGAAGTTCAGGCTCAACAGGCCATGACCCTGGACGAGCAGCGCCAAGAAGCAATAGCGAAACGTCATGCCAAGGGTTACCGCAGTGCTCGTGAGAATCTGGAGGCACTTGTCGATAAGGACTCTTTTGTCGAATACGGTCAACTGGCCGTAGCCGCACAGCGCGCAAGGCGCAGCCTACAAGACCTGCGAACCAATACTCCCGCGGATGGTGTCATCACCGGGCTGGCAACGGTGAATGCCGCTCAGTTTGGTGAAGAGCGTGCGGCGACAGCGGTCGTGGTTAATGATTACACCGTACTCGCAGGCACGCAGGGGTTTTTCCATCACATGAAACTGGATCGAATTATTCATGTGGCCCAGGAGCGTCAGTTACCAGTGATCATGTACACCGAGGGAGGTGGCGGCCGCCCAGGTGATACCGACATTCAGATAGGCGGCGGCACTCTGGACGTCAGCTCTTTCGTGGAATGGGCTACCTTGTGCAACGAAGTTCCCACCATTGCTGTCAACAACGGATACTGTTTTGCCGGCAACGCTGCCTTGTTTGGTTGCGCAGACATCCGTATAGCAACTCAAAGTTCCTGGATCGGCATGGCGGGACCGGCAATGATTGAAGGCGGCGGCCTGGGTCAATTCGCACCGCGAGATATTGGTCCCATTGACGTCCAAAGCAAAAATGCTGTGGTCGACCTGGTGGCAGACAATGAAGAACATGCGACTGAGCTTGCCAAAAAAGTTATTAGCTACACGCAGGGTGATGTGAGCGACTGGCAGTGTGCGGATCAGGAATCATTGCGCACCGCGCTACCTGCCGACAGACGTTATGCCTACGACGTTCGCGGCATTATCGAGACCGTCGCCGACACCGACTCATTCACTGAGCTCACCCGGGGTTTTGGCGGCGCCGTCGTTACAGGCTTCATTCGCATCCATGGCAAAGCCATGGGATTAATGGCTAACGACTGCCGGGTACTGGGCGGGGCTGTAGATTGTGACGCGGCCGACAAGGCAGGGCGTTTTGTCTCGCTGTGCGACAAGCTCGGGCTGCCATTGCTCTCTCTCTGCGACACACCAGGCTTCATGGTGGGCCCTGATAGCGAAGTACAAGGCGCCGCCCTGCGCATGGCTACGATGTTCAAGGCAGGAGCAAAAGTACGAGTGCCATTAGTGGCCATTGTTTTACGCAAAGCTTATGGACTGGGCGCCATGGCCATGACCGCAGGAAGTCTCAAGGTGCCTGTGTTCACTGCTGCCTGGCCAACCGGGGAAACTGGACCCATGGGACTGGAAGGTGCAGTGACACTTGGGTTCAAGAAAGAACTGGATGCCGTTGAAGATCCGCAGGAGCGGGAAGCACTGTTTAACCAGCTTGTCGAAGAAATGTATGAACGCGGCAAGGCAACCGAATCCGCTGCCGCCACCGAAATTGATGCTGTCATCGACCCCGCAGAGACGCGCAGGGTCATTGTGCGAGCGCTAAGCTAAGCTGCCGAAAGAGCGAGCAAGAAAAGACGGTAACAGCACCACGGTCCTATTCCCCGCCTTCCCAAAGAGAGATGATCTGGCCAGTGGCAGGGTTTGCCTTGCCTGCCAGCACCTGTTGATAGGCGGCTTCGACTGAGTCTGCGCCATAGCTACGCGCCACATTTAACCAACTATCACAAAACTGCCGAAAGCCTACATAGGCACCGCCCAGCAGCATCATAAACTCTGCACCGCCCAACTCTTTACTGCGAGTTTGCAGGTGTCCAGGGGCAAAGAAAAACTCAGGCGTAGCTCCCGGCAAATTGTCTACCGGGCCAAAATCCTCGACATGGGTTGCCCCAATGCGGCACGAGTACTTCATGTTGTCGCCAATATGATGGTGAATCTCAGACAGTACTTTTTTACTGCCCGCCATGTCTACCATGACAACCGGCCCGGCATTGTCCAGCGATGCGATTGCATCGTAAGTTACTACCTGATCGTAACACCCCAGACTCTCACAGAATTCTACATTGCCAGCAGAAGTGATCGCCACGCTAGCGAGCGTGCCGCGCTGTTTGACACAGTGCGCCAAAGCGATGCTGGTCTTGCTCGAGGCACTGGTAATGAGGCAGCTTCCTGCACCAAAAAACTGGTTTACCTCGAGGAAGTCTTCTACCAGCCACGATGTCATGAACAAACCGCGTAACAAACTGTCCTGATCTTCTCGCGCTTCCTCATAAATTGGATACGCCGTTGCTCGGTCGAACTGCGCATAAACAGGGGCCAGTCCTTCACGATGAGGAGAGACATCCGCGAAACTCTGCGAACTTACCTTTCCCGCCAGTACCTTCAAATGCGTACCCAGCGGGAAAAAACCCCAGACCCGCTCACCCTCGGCGATATCAGGGTGCGCCGACATTGCCACCTGCGCCCAGCCCATTGCGGGCAGACGGCCCCAACCGTCTTCGGCAGGGAAAAAGCGCCAGTACCCTAGCGAATCACCCGCTGATGCATAGCTAATATTGTTGGTCGTGAGGGCCAGACGGTCGATGCGCAACAGCACTTCATTCTCGGCCAATCTTGTATCAACTGCGACCTTGACCACCCGGGTTTGATTCCAGCGCTCCTTTTGAACTTCCAGGTTAACGCTTTCGATTTCTGTATCACTCATGTTCTATCCTTATCCAACTTGGCGATTCGTATATTGGCTGGCCAAACCTTGCATGGCCTCATAAAAATCAGTCATGGTTTCCTGCACGATTTGATCCGCACTCTTTATTTCGTCGATACGCCCCACTACCTGGCCAGACAAAGGGATAGACGCTTCCATATCACCGCCAAAATAAAGTTCCTGCACGCGTGCGAAGTATTCCATGGCATTGAACGCGCCCTTTGGCAACAACTCCTCGGTTACCCGGGTACGCAGGGCTCGCAAAGCCGGCCGAGATTGCTGGTTCAGGAATACCGTATCGGTCTCCTTGGCTGCCAGCATGGCCTGCTTCCAATTGCCGTGCACCGGAGATTCAGCACTGGACAGCATGCGCGTGCCCATTTGCACGCCTTCAGCGCCCATAGCAAACACTCCTGCCATAGACAGGCCGTCACTGATCCCCCCGGCTGCAATAATGGGCAAATCAGTCCGCGAGCGTATCAGGGGCAGCAGCACCATGGTCGACACAGGATCGGGGTTCTTAAAACCGCCGCCTTCACCGCCCTCAACAATCAGACCGTCTACTCCACAGTCGATAGCTTTCAGTGCCATATTCAGTGTTGGTACGACATGAAACACTTTGATACCAGCCTCCTGGAAAGCCTGCGTGCAAACACTGGGACTGCCAGAGGAAGTGGTGACAAACTTAATGTCCTGCTCGATGACAAAGTCGATGACATTAGTACCCTTAACATAGGACAAGGCCACATTCATGCCGAAGGGCTTGTCGGTAAGCTCGCGCATCTTTGCGACTTCGACCTTGATATTGTCGAATTCGCCTGACGAAGTTTCAATAATCCCGAGACCACCGGCATTGCTCACAGCTGATGCCAGCTGGGCTCGCGCTATCCAGCCCATGGGCGCCTGGATGATCGGGTAGTCGGTGCCCGTCATCTGGGTAACGCGATTATTTATAGATACTGCAGTCATAATTATCTTCTCATAGTGAACAGCGGTGAATCGAAAGATACACCACCAGAAAACGCAATTCGTTTAGCTATACAACAGGGTTATCTTCAAACTTCTGCAGAACTTCGCGCAGCGTTCGGCTGATTCTGGTTTGCTGACGAATCATTTCCAGCTTCGGCCAAGTGCAGCGCTCACCTGCCGAGATCAGTTTATACATTTGCTTTTCGCCCGGGAAAGTCAGCAACTTGAGCGGGTTAATCACTTTATAATCCGGCAGAATATTAATATCGCCAACATAGTCCTGATTGATAATGGAGCGCATCAGGCTGGTTGCCTGCGTTACAGTGCCGTTGCGCTTGTCTGCCCGGTCCAGAATCAAAGTCATCGCATTAAACCATTCCCTGGCTGAACGGCGAGCGGCATTTTCAATAAGTCCAATAGCGGTGCGTTTACGATGACCGTCTGACACGAAAGGCAACACGTGAGGGTTTGTCTGACTGACAATGTAATGGTTTACACCATACAGGCGCGCCAGACGTTTAGCGGGCATATCGTCGCTGACTGAACCATCTACCCACTTGCGAGACGGCAAATAACTTTTCCGTTCCCCATGGCTGTCTAGTGCTTGCAGGGTTACCGGCGGAAATATCCCCGGCACCGCTGACGATGCCATTACAGCACTTCGAATCATCACGCTTGGAGACGTTGTTGCATTGAGCAAGCGCGAAGTTTGATGGGTCTCTGCAGGAGCAACAGAGACATTCATAGCACGACCCGTTCGTGCGAAAGCTTGCTCAAAAGTGATATCGGGAATGAAGTTGGCGATACTCTCTTCCAGCTCGCTCACGTGAGCAACGCCACTCGTGCTGGCGGTCGTCGGTATGCGATCCAAAAAGTACTCTGGATCCAGTAACTCAGGAAGTTCCTCATTGGTGTGACTACAGACAATACTGCCGACAATAGCGCCACCACTAGAGCCAGACATTACGCTGGGCAACAACTCCGACTCTGCCAGCGCCTTGACTACACCGACATGAAAAAACAGCAAGGAGCCAGAGCCGCTCATCATGAAGGCAGAATGCCCGAAACAGTGGTTGGCGCGACGGAAAAAATCCAGCTTTTCATCGGCACTGACATCACCACTGTCTTCCTCAGCAAGGTACCTTAGCGAGTGCACTATCTCGTCAATGTAGTCCTCAACCAGGTGTTTGGTTCCAGTCTTCGCGCGGCCATACAGCCCGGCACGACCCATGCCTCCCATGTTCCCATGAATACCCTCATTAAGGGTGAACAGCATTCCACGGGTATCGTGGCGTGACTTCAGGCTACGCAGCCGATCGAGGCGCGTCCGAATCGATACATAATCATACTGGCTGCTGTGATCTTTCCTGCGCCAAAGGTCTTGTTTGGTATACTTGTCGTAAGCCTTGGCGGCATCAAGCCACTCCTGATAGCTGCCCGCACTGTTCAATGAACGCTTGAGCTGGAGTTTGGTTACTACTGCCATGCTTCGTTTCCCTGATTTTTGACTAGAGTACGATGTTAGTATTCGCAGCACCAGCAGTGACCGCATGGCCCTATTGGCGCGACCCAACTGGTCCCGACTTGCCTGTGCCACGACGACTGATATATATTTTGACACAATAAATGCCATTTTGCACAGTCTAAGGGGCGGTATGGTCGCTCGGTCAAACGCCTGTACCAAACTGACAATCAATCAACAACGAGATAATCAACCCCATGTACCAACAGCTAAAGCAAGTCGTAGACCAAATGACCGCCCCCGGGCAAATGTTTGAAATTCGCGAGAGCTCCGTCGCTGGGCAAACTCTCAAAACCTGGGCCATGGCGCCTGACTCTCTGCGGGATTTATGGTTGAACGCAGCGGAACATGGCGACAAAGAATATATGGTCTATCAAGACGAACGCTGGACCTACACTCAAGCGCATGAAGAGGTCGCTCGCATCGCTAACTGGCTCAGTGCCAACGGTATCAAGCAGCACGACCGGGTCGCTATTGCCATGCGCAACTATCCCGAATGGATGCTGACCTATTGGGCATTAAGTTGTATCGGTGCGGTTCCAGTTGGCGTCAACGCGTGGTGGGTCGCAGAAGAACTGGAGTACGGACTGCGAGACTCACAAAGCAGCATGCTGATCTGCGACAGCGAGCGGCTGCAACGCTTCAGCGAGATCAGGTCAGGCTTGGCAAACATAGCTGTGGTTGCAGTGCGTGTTGATAACTGCCCGCAATGGGCGACACCATGGGCGGAGGTTCTCAAGGCACCCGCCAGCCTGCCAGACGCAACGATTAGCCCAGAGGACGATGCCTGCATTTTCTACACTTCGGGAACTACTGGTAAGCCCAAGGGCGCTCAGTTGACTCATCGAGGCTGCGTCAACAATGTCTTCAGTAGCCTATTTTCCAGCCTGAGCCAGATGACCGCCCAAGCGCTGGTTGAGGGTAGCGAGCCACCGATTCCCGGCCAGAGACAGACTTCAGCCATAATCGCTACTCCCCTCTTTCACGTAACCGCCAACAATGCGGTGGCCCAGGTGCTTACCGTTACTGGCGGAAAACTTGTGCATACCTATAAATGGGACGCCGGTGAGGCGCTAAAAATAATCGAAGAAGAAAAAATCACCAATTTTGCGGGCGTGCCCGTCATGGCAAGAGAGATTATCAACCATCAGGATTTTTCAACACGGGATACTTCGTCCCTGCAGGTGCTGGGTGGAGGTGGCGCCGCCGTGCAACCAGATCTCACCGAAAAGGTCATGAAATCTGAGGGCAATGCGATGCCCGCACAAGGCTACGGCTTGACAGAAACCTGCGGTATTGTGGCCGGCAGTTGGGGCATTTTTCTGAGCAACAAACCCAATGCGGCCGGTCGGCTCGTTCCTGTTTTTGACGTAAAGTGCATCGATGCAGAGGGTAACACTCTGCCACTGGGTGAGACTGGAGAGATCTGCTTCAAAGGCCCACAAGTCATAAAAGGCTATCTTAACCGACCTGAAGCCACGGCTGAAACCATCGTCGACGGCTGGCTGCAGACTGGCGACATCGGCTTCGCCGACGAAGATAACTTTATTTACCTCGTGGACCGAGCCAAAGACATGGTCCTGCGCGGTGGCGAAAACGTGTACTGTTCAGAAGTGGAAGTGGCGATATTCAAGCACGAAGCCGTGGCTGAATGCGCGGTATTCTCCGTACCTGACGACCGCCTCGGCGAGGAAGTGGGTGCCGCCATTTTCCTCAAAGAAGGACAAGACCTAAGTTTCGACGCCATCCGCGAGTTCTGCAAATCCAAAATCGCTTCTTTCAAAATACCTCGCTATATTTGGATTTTAGACAATCCCCTCCCCCGCAACGCCAGCGGAAAGTTCGTAAAACGGGAATTAAAGGATATGCTAGACATCTCGAATGCCGGATAGCCAACCATGACTAAACAAACACACCGCCGTGCCTGCCACCTCTGCGAAGCCATTTGTGGATTGATCATAGAAACAGAAGGCACGGAGATTTTGTCGATCAAGGGCGACAAAGATGACCCCTTAAGCCGCGGTCACATCTGCCCCAAAGCCGTTGCTCTAAGGGATTTGCATGAAGACCCTGATCGTCTTAAAGGTCCAGTAAAAAAATCTCGTAACGCCGCAGGAGAAGTCTCCTGGGAAGCCATCGGCTGGACTGAGGCGCTAGACACTACCGCCCGGGAACTGGCGCATACCATTGCCAAGCATGGGGTAAACGCAATGGGAATTTACCTGGGTAATCCCAGCGTCCACAACTACGGCATGATGACCCACCAGAGTAGTTTGTTTCGACACACCAGAACCAACAATCGCTTTTCTGCAACCAGCGTCGATCAGCTGCCCCATCATCTCGTTTCTCTCTGGCTTTACGGGCACAAGTTATTACTTCCCGTACCCGACGTAGATAACACCGACTATTTCCTCATGCTAGGTGCCAATCCGCTGGCTTCTAATGGCAGCATCTGGACAGTGCCTGACGTCAAAAAACGATTGAGCTCAATGCAGGCGCGAGGCGGGAAGCTTGTGGTGATTGACCCGCGGCGCACCGAAACAGCGGCGTTGGCCAATGAACATCACTTCATTCGCCCGGGAACAGATGCCCTTTTCCTGCTCGCTATCCTGCATACATTGTTTGCGGAAGACCTGGTCGATACAGGTCACTTGACAGACTTCATCACCGGCCTTGAAAACGTGCGCACGGCGATCGACAGTTTTACACCTGAGTTTGCCGCCAGGCACACCGGCATTTCGGCCGCCACCGTCCGCTCTATTAGCAGAGAATTGGCAGGCGCAGAGCGTGCTATCTGCTACGGGAGAATGGGGATATCCACTCAGGTTTACGGTGGCTTGTGTCAGTGGCTTACGCAGCTCATTAATATCGCAACCGGAAATCTGGATAAACCCGGAGGCAGCCTGTTCACCACACCTGCGGTGGACACTGTGACAACCAATGGGCCTGGCGGGTTCAACCGCCATCGCAGTAGAGTTCGCAATTTGCCAGAGTTCGACCGGGAATTACCGGCCAGTGCCATTGCCGAGGAAATCGCTACTCCAGGTGAGGGACAAATCAAGGCGTTGTTTACCGGTGCTGGAAATCCCGTGCTGTCTACGCCCAATGGCAGGCAATTAGACGAAGCGCTGCCGCAATTGGAATTTATGGTTTCCCTGGACCCTTACATCAACGAGACAACGCGCCACGCAGATATTATCCTGCCACCAACGTCACCACTGGAACATGATCACTACGACTTGACCTTTCACGCATTCGCGGTGCGCAATACGGCCCGCTACAATGAGCCGGTTTTCGACAAGCCCGAGGGCAGTTTGCACGACTGGGAAATTTTCTCAGAGCTGGGAAAACGACTGGAGAAGCTTCTGGATTTACCCCCACAGCAATCTCTACCTCCCTCACAAATAATAGATATGGGACTCCAGGCTGGCCCCTACGGCGACCAGGATATGTCTCTGGCATTATTGAAGAAGCACCCCTCAGGCATCGACTTGGGCCCCCTGGTATCGCAACTGCCTGAGCGCCTGGCTACGGCCACCAAGACCATTGCCTGTGACGCACCACTACCCATGGCGGATCTGGAAAGACTCTTTAGCGCATTCGCAGAAGATCAGGACAACGAACTGTTACTCATTGGACGACGCCACATTCGATCTAACAATTCATGGATGCATAATTTCCACCCGCTGATCAAAGGTCGAGATCGTTGTACCCTGATGATGCACCCAGAAGACATGGCAAAGCATAAAATCAGCGATGGGCTGAGAGTAAGCCTCAGTTCGAGAGTGGGCGCGGTAGAGGCTACCGTAGAGCAAACCGATGAACTAATGCCTGGTGTGGTTAGCCTCCCCCATGGCTTTGGCCATCACCGCTCCGGCGTTCAAATGGAAAAAGCAAGCCAGCGACCGGGGGTAAGCTGCAACGATGTCACTGACCACCAACTGCTCGATGAACTTTCCGGTAACGCCGCCGTTAATGGTGTACCTGTGACGGTAACGCCTCTGTAATCACGCGCTGCCTAAAACAAGCTGTACACTTCCTCTATTTCGAAACACCGTAGCGCGTTCAGTACATTTACCGCTGCCAGTTGGAACCCAGCCCGCCGCAAGTAAAACTGGCCCCGCGACGGAGGTGTACACTAGACGTAGTGATTCTGAAGGAGAAAAATCGTGGAAATAAACCGAAGACAGCTTATCTATTCTGCCGCCACGCTGGCTGCAGGCGCCTCTCTCACCGCTTGCAGCGATAGCGAATATACCGTGTCCATCGATACCCGCTGGCCCACCAGTTCCTTTGGTGCAGATTCTACTGGCGAAGAAGTGACTGCAGGCTTAGACCTCGCCGGCAAAGTTGCCGTGGTAACCGGGTGTAACTCTGGCCTGGGTTACGAAACGATGCGCGTACTGGCCTTGCGAGGCGCGCATGTCATTGGCACAGGACGAACCCTTGAAAAAGCTACCGCAGCCTGCGCCAGCGTTAGTGGGAAGACAACACCCCTGGCTCTGGAACTGTCTGATTTTCAGTCGACTGTCGATTGCGCCGAATCCATTGCAGCCTTGGAGCTTGCGCCCGACATACTGGTTCTCAATGCTGGCATTAATACCTTTGGCGAGCTGGAATTGGTAAATGGCATCGAGAAAATTTTCACCGTCAACTTCCTGGGCCACTTCATATTAACTAACCGTTTGCTGCCATTAATGCAGACAAAGAACAACGGGCGCATTGTTCACGTGAGCAGTCGCTCGGGTTACGGGCAGGCGCCTGCCGTCGGTATCGATTTTGATAATCTCAGAGGCGAAAAGAGTTTTGATGCTGGACAAGCCTACGGTAGATCCAAACTCGCTAACGCGCTATTTTCGCTCGAGCTTGCACAACGGCTGCAGGGAACTGGCCTGTCTTCCAATGCCATTCACCCGGGTCTTGTTCAAACCAACATTGCGCGCACCGCACCCGTGCTGATGCGCTCGGCCTTCGAATGGTTTGGTGGCGTTATTGCGAAGAGCCCGGCGCAAGGCGCAGCCACTCAGCTGTATGTTGCCACCTCACCGCAGTTAGAGGGTGTGTCGGGCGCTTACTTTGAGGACTGCAATCCGGTTGTAATCAGTGGGCAAAATCACATGACCGATAGTGCGATGGCGAAAAAACTCTGGGCGACCGCTCAATCGATGTGTGGGCAGTACCTGATCTGATACATCACATGGCGAGACCGTGAGCCCTTATTTAAAAGGCTCATTAGGCGCATCTTACAGATCAATCACATTGGAGCGAATCATCAACCCACCGTCTACGACCAGGTCATGCCCCGTAATAAATGATGCCTTATCCGAACACAGATAAACTACGGCATTAGCAATCTCCTCTGGTTCCGCAAGACGACCCATCGCATGCGCATTCAGAGTTTTTTCTTTCATTGCCGGCATCTTTTCGAGATAAAGCTGCATGCCCCCCGTGTTAATACCGCCGGGACATACCGTATTAATCCTCACCCCACGCTTTGCATACTCTGCGGCAGCGGCCTTACTCAGCGTTATTACACCCCCTTTGGCTGAGGAATACGCTGATTGAAAAGTCTCACCGCGCAGCCCAGAGACAGAGGCAATGTTGACTATAGCGCCACCGCCGGATGCCTGAATCAACGGCAGTTGCTGCTTCATGCAACGCCATACGCCTTTCTGAGTCACATTCATACAACGGTCCCACTCTTCATCACTGAGCTCTGTGATGGGTTTGTTGGGCACTGCTAGCGCCGCGTTATTGGATACCCAATGCAGTGCCCCGTAGTGCTCCATCAGTGCTTGATGAGCCGCCTTGATCGCCTCACCGTCGGCCATATCGCAACGCAGAAGCATAGCGTCGCCGCCCTGCTCCCTGATCAGTTCAACGGTTTGCTCTGCGCCGACAGGGTTGATGTCTGCAACCGCTACTTGCGCGCCCGCTGCAGAAAATGCGAGGGCCGTTGCTCTGCCGGTGCCGGCGCCACCGCCCATAACCAGTGCGACTGGATCACTCATCGGTTTCGCTCCTTCCCTTTGCCAGCACCGAATCTTTACGCATAGCGATCATCTCTGCCATTGTTTTTTGGGCTGACTCAATCGCCAGCCCTTCTTCCCAGGGCAAGGCTTCTGCAAGCGACATTGAAAACCCATCGTCGATGAGAGGTTTATAAGCCAGGAGCGTATGCGGCACACAAGCGACCATATCCTCGGCCATGGAAATTGCCTGTGGCAGTAACTCATCTTCGCTCACTACGTGATTAAGAAGTCCCCATTCATAGGCTTGCTGGGCGAAAACCGGTGCCCCGGTAAAGTGAATTTCCTTGGCCCGGGACAAGCCTATCAGGCGAGAAAGCCTCTGACTCAGTCCCCAACCCGGCAATATACCCACTCTGGCATGGGTATCGGCAAAACGTGCTTTATCGGAACCAATTAAGACGTCACAAGCCAGCGCCATTTCAAAGCCGCCGGTTATAGCGTGGCCGTTAATTGCACCGATAATGGGACCCTTGAATTGTTCCATCGCGCGAGCAATGGCGTTGTCTGCTTCCTGCGAGGCGTCGCCGGCAGATTCCGACAATTCCTTCAGGTCAAAGCCAGCGCAAAACGCCCTTCCAGCTCCCGTGAGTATGAGGACTCTAACCGCCTCATCGGCACAACATTGAGCCAGAGCGGTAACAAAGTCCTCGCGTAACTCACGGGACAATGCGTTCATTTCCGTTGGCCGGTTCAGGGTAACAATTGCGTAGCCGTGATGTTTTTCCAACAAAACTTTATTCATAGCGATCTCCCAGTAATGATGGAGCTTTGAGCAAATTCAGGTGCTTGGCCAGTGCAGGACCCCGAATACAGTTTGTGTCCTGATAATCCGGAGATGGGGTATTGTTTGCCAACCATGCCACGACTCCACCAATAGTCGCTGGGCTGCAAGGCTTGTAACGCCCAAGCACTGCCTCATCGATACCTGCCGCACGCATCACCTCAGAGATCACTGTGCCAGGTTCAAGGTTAAGGGCACGCAAACCACTGTCAGCGTGCTCCACCTGCAGAGAGCCCACCATTTTGGCAAAAGCTGCCTTCGATGCGCTGTAAGCAAAACCCCAACCGCCATCAGTGGCAGATGCGGGAGGCGCGTTAAAGGCTGCGTAAGAAACCATGTTGATAATTGTGCTGGTTTTCTGCGATTCAAGCGCCGGCAGCAACGCTTGCACCAAGGCCAGCGGAGTAAAAACGTTGCCCTGAAACAAAGCTTTTACCTGCTGTGGCTGCACATCAACAATGTCAGCCAACACGCCTGCGCCCTGGTAGATCGCATTGTTGAACAGTAAATCCATTCGTCCAAAGTGACTCAGCGCAGATTTAGCTGCACTCACTATCGAGTCCACTTGCAAAATATCTGCCTGCAGGCACAACGCGCTGCCACCAACTTTTTCAACAGCGGCGGCCGTTGCCTCGAGGCTACCTGGCAATCCAACAAACCGCCCACCGTAATCTTGCTCCTGACCACCAGCCAAAGTACGTGCGGTGATGGCCACGTCGAAACCCGCTCGTGCCAGCGCAACGGCTGACTCTGCACCAATACCCCTGCTGGCACCGGTAATAAACGCTACTTTTCGGCTCATGCTATTGTCTCTTCAGCAATTAGGGTATCCAGATTATTCAGGGTACGTGTGAGTTGCTGACTGCCGATAATTGCTTGGTAGTGTTGCCAGACATTGGCCGTAGACTCGCTCAATTCATCAATTAACGATTCCCCTGCAGCAGTAAAATTGACGAGCTTGGCTCTTGAGTCAGCCGGATCAGGCCTGCGCTCTACCAGTCCCTGCTGCTCCAACTCCTGAATGATTTTCATCATCGACTGAGGTCGTATACCCGCCGCTGAGGCGAGATCCACCCCGCGACTGGGGCCGTTGCGACCGAGATACAAAAAAACGTCGTTGTGTCGATGACGAATACCCAAAATACCACGTGCTGCAAGGTCTGAATCCAGGCGGCGCTGAAAATCACGGGCTACTAGCATGAGCGTTTGTCCGATCGAGTGCTGCTGAGTCATTGGCATTGTGATACGCCCATATAGTAAGCTAAACTTACTATCAGCTTAGCTGCCTATAACAAACGAGGTCAAGTATGTTCCAGGTCTTTGCCGCCACGCCAGAAGACATGGGTCCAGATACAATCGGCGCTCATGCCGCGCGCGCAGAAGCCATGGGTTTCGATGGCCTGCAGGTGCCTGACGCTCTTCACGACGGTCTGCTGTTAGCGGCATTGGCATTGAATTCAACCCAAAAGCTGATTGTCGGCACCGGTGTCCTGGTCGCCTTCGCCCGCAGCCCCATGGTCACCGCAATCGCCAGCTGGGACCTGGCCAAATTATCCAAGGGCCGCTTCGAGCTGGGCCTTGGCACCCAGATCAAACCTAATATTGAGCAACGCTACAGCGCACGCTGGGGCTCACCCGTGCCGCAGCTGAGAGAGTATGTGCAGTCACTCAAAGCGATATTTCACAGTTTTCAGAGCGGCGACAGACTCAACTTTGAGGGCGAGCATTATCGTTTTACCAAGCTACAGCCTTTTTTTAATCCGGGTCCAATTGAGCATCCAGATATTCCCATTTTCTGCGGAGCGGTAGGCCCCGACATGACCCGCATGGTAGGTAAGATCGCTGATGGCATGATTACCCACCCCACTAACACCCCGCCTGAGTACATTGAGGAAGTCTGCCTACCAAGATTGCGCGAGGGCTTTGCCAAGGCCGAACACACAGGCGCTGACTTCAAGCTACTACTGGGCCCACTGTGTGCGACGGGCAAAGATGAGATCACCGTCTCCAAGCAATGGGAGAAGCAAAGGCAACTGCTCGGATTTCTCTACTCCACTCCCGCTTATTGGCCCAGCCTTGAACGCTTTGGCTGGGTGCATAAGGGACAAGAATTGCTCGATATGACACGCTCGGGCGATTGGAAAAAGATGCCCGATATTATTACAGATGACATGCTACAGAAATTCGTACCGCGAGGAACCTATGAAAACATCGCAAAGGAATACAAGGCTCGTTTCGCTGGTTTAGCCACAAGAGTGACGTTCCCCGTCCCTCAAAATCCGGAAGATGATGCGCTCGCCGCGAAGGTGATTAGTCGCCTGAAACAGTGAGTTGCGATGGCAGATTAGCCGATCAGCCGCAATTGCGTTATACCCACACCTCAAGATTTTCTGATTGCTCGATATCCCGACTTAGTTTTATAGCCAGGATGTTTTCCATACCGCAGTTTGCGAGCATCTTCTGTACCGAGGCTTGGTCCTCGGCATTCATCGCCTCATAGAGCGATTGAACCCGCTGCAATAAGAAAAATCGATAGGGTTGCGAAACCGAGCTAATGGCTTGCCCACGCAGCACAAATTCGCACTTATTGAGCATTCGGTCAGCCGCAGCGCCGACATCTGGCTGATTTTCTTGCAGCCATTGATTAATAGCAGTTGCCGCAGCTTCAGTTTCAGGCACAAAGTCTTCTGCAATCACCTTCAACACATTTAACAGACTCTGGGGCACCTGGTCGTCAGACAAGAAGCCCTCTTGAGCGTCAAAATACTCCGGCGCATCCTGATCAGGTCGATTCATGCGCTCAACCCAGCGATAAACTCGCGTTGCCTGCTGCTGCATAATGCGACCGGGATACGGATCGCGGCCAAGGTGGGCATACATGGGGGCCAGCAAACCATAATCACCGATACAGGGACGCCAGCCTAGCAGATAAGGGTACTGCTCAAAGTGCTTGTTCAGTGCTTCGAGGTAGTCCAGGTATAGGGCTTCAACCAGATCACTGGTTTCTTTATTCACACCCCAGATACTCGCCACATGCTGCATGCGCTGCATCATCGCTTCTGTCTTGTCATCACGAGTGGGAGTTTCGCGCTGTGAATGAAAAAAGTGGTACCGAATAAACGCTAAATTTTCTTCCTGAAAATTCCAGCGATAGTGCATCGCCGGACGCAGCAACCCATCGGTACCGATAACATCAAATAGTGCACTGACAATCTGCTGACGCGGGCCCTCTGGTCGATTGTGCCGGCCGTTGTCCGCTTCAAAATATTCGATAATCGCCGCACCGTCGCGAATCACATCACCACCCGGCGTGAGCAGCGCAGGAATCGTTGGCAACTTTGCCTGCGGCAATACTTCGGCCTTAAAACTTTCATGCCCTGTAGACAGCTCACGAAAGGTGATGCCGTTCTTAATTAAATAGGAGCGCGCCCTGCCAGTGTAAAGAGAATGGGTAATTCCATACAGCGTATAAACATCTGTCATGCTAACTCCGGTGTTTTCGGGCTCTATAAAAAACAAAGAAGGGCAATAACACGATCAGCGCTAATATCATCACAGTAATATTGGCGCCATAGCGCTCTTGCAGGGCATTTGAAAACAACTGACGCATCTGGCTATAACCCGGCGGCAACGACAAAACACGGTTCTCACGTTTGTATGTTTCATAACCTGACAGCATTTCCTGGAACCGCTGAGGTTGCTGGGCACTCAAATCATCAGTCTCGCCCGGATCGGTGACAATATTGTAAAGACGCCACTGTCCGTCACCGGCCGGTGGTTGATTCACCACAATCTTATAATCACCCTGAAAGAGAACGGCGTGGCCGGTAAGCTCGTAGCCAACAGTTTCGTGAGCAGCATATATTCGATCCGATTCACCCATCAAAACCGGCGACAAATCCTTACCTGTGATGGGAAGCACCGGACGACCGGCATACCTGGGACCGGGGAGCTCAACGCCGGCAAAGGAAAGAATCGTGGGCGTAATGTCCGTCGCCCACGCGAACGCGCGCGTCAGGCCCTGTTGTAACTGCAAGGGCATACCAGCAATGATCAGCGGAACCCGAATGCCGCCCTCGCCGGCGTAAAACTTATAAAACGCCAGGGGACTGACTGATGCACTGGCAAAACTGGCGCTGATCGAATTATAACTTCCTTTCTCGCCAAGGCCTTCGTAGTTGACGTGATAGCCCATGTTCCCTGCACCGGCGCTATTGACCAAGCTAGTGGGATTGTCTGGCCCGCTGGCTTCACTACCGTTGTCGGAAGTGAAGATAAATATCGTATTATCGTACTGCCCCTGAGTCTTCAGGTAGTCGACCAGTCGACCGATGTTAAAGTCCATGGCCTCAATCATACCGGCGTAAACAGCCATGCGTTTACTTTCATAGCGCTTGCGCTCATCACTGAGCAATGCCCAGTTTTTGGTCGTTGTCATACTCACCATGTTCGCAGTCGGCGGCACGACACCAAGTTCAATAGCTCGCTCTCGTCGCTCATCGCGCAACACGTCCCATCCCTGGTCGTAAACACCCTCATAGCGCTCGATGTATTCGCGAGGTGCCTGCACCGGCACGTGCACGGCCATAAAAGGCACGTAAGCAAAAAATGGCTGCCCGTCTTGAAGGTTACTGTCGATGAACTCAATGGTTTTGTCGATCAGGAAACGCGAGGAATAAAAGTCTTCTGGAAGCTGAAATCGCTCTCCATTAGCAAACCAGTTGGCTTGGTCGTACAAGGGTAGATAGGGTCTCTGATCCCAATTATCAGCGCCTGAATCAGCCATTGTGACTGTTTGCTCAAAACCTCTGCTGCTGGGCAGTTTATTGCTGGCTGAGCCAAGGTGCCATTTCCCCGCCATATAGGTGTGGTAGCCTGCGCTTTCCAGCAAAGTCGCCACGGTAACAACATTGTCTCCCAGTACCCCCTGATAATGAGTATGAGCGCGCTGCTCGGGTGCCAGCATTTCTATGATGTTTGGGACACCGGCGAGATGGTTACCGATTCCGGTCAACAGCATTGCCCGAGAAGGGGCGCAATTTGCCGCAGTATGATAATTGGTAAAACTCAAACCCTGCTCAGCCAAGGCTGAGATGGTCGGTGTTTTAACTTCACTCCCGTAAGGCGCGGTATCGGAGTAACCCAGGTCATCCGCTAAGATCAGAACAATATTGGGACGCGAGGCAGATGCCAACTCCGCCCCCGCTAATGTCTCCGCCTCCTGTGCCAAGCTAGGCAAGACCGTCAGAGAGCCTAGAATCAGTGCAAGCAAGCCTCGCTGACCAAATAGCGCAAAAGACAAAATCTACGGTGCCGCAGGTAAACGACGTGATGCAATCAGGAGCAGCACGGAGACTATAACCTCCACGGCAATTTGTTCCGTCGCCAGACCAGCGTCGTGTACCAGCCAAGCCACAATGCGACCTACAGCTGTAATAGAGAGCAACATCACCGGCGGATAAAACCAAATACGGTGGCCACCGATCACAGCAATCAACATACAAATAGAAGTGGTAAGGAAAAAGCCTGCCATATCACCCACCTGAGAACTCAAACCCAGTCCTTGTGACAGCGACAGGCCAAAAGACGGGGCAACGCCAGCTGGATCTACTAACCAACGTAGACCGATAACAAGGAAAAGAATAGCTGGTAGTAGAATCAGAACTTTCAAGATTTTATTCATTTACGTCACTCCCATTAATCAATCGCAATGCAACTAAAGCCGTTGCCGCTATATTATGTTTTGGCATAATTAATGCCAATATTACCAGACCTGATCATGAACAAGCAATTGAAAAAATCGCTACCCATCCACTGTGTTACCATCATCCGCAGTTTGGATTCCCTCCAGCTTCTGCCAGCAACAAGCGACAGCGAAATCGGTCACCCCAGCAATTTACCGATAAACATAAATACCCGCAACGACGGGTTCACAGGTACCGCCAACATCGATGTGCCCATGGCTATCTACACTAGTAATATCTGGTCACGCGGGCGAGAGCTTTAAACTGTGCACCAAGGTTGAGGCAAAGTATCGCAACCCCGTCAGCAAAAGAAGCGGAATGAGTGAGCACTAAGCTATGGCCCAGAAATCTATACTAATCACAGGTTGTGGCGACCTGGGTCGCCGCGTAGGAAGCACCCTGGCAGCACGTGACTGGCAGGTACATGCGGTCAGGCGCAACCCTGACGGTCTTTCTCCGGAGTTTAACTGGCATTCGGCGGATCATTGTGATCCGGACGCACTTGTATTCGTTGAAGCACTAAAACCCGACTTCGTGCTGGCTACTTTTAATCCAACCAGCAGGGACATCGCAGGATACTGGCAAGGCTTCTCTGTTGCGACAAGCAATCTACTACGAAGCCTCAATAATCATCGCCCTCAACAGCTACTGATGGTCTCCAGCACTCGCGTCTACGCCGAAGCCAGAGGCGGCTGGATAGACGAAACGGCTCCCCTCTCTGAAACTGATAAAAGGGCAACCGCTATCATCGATGCCGAGCGCCAGTTTCTGGATTCTGGGCTGCCAGCGACGATCGTTCGTTTTGCCGGTATCTACGGAGGATCCAGTGCGAGACTACTTTCAAAGGTCGCTCGAGGCGAAGTGGCCAGTAGCGAACCGGTCCGTTACACCAACAGGATACACCGCGAAGACTGTGCAGGATTCCTTCTTCATTTAATCGAAATGGCAGAAAACCATCAGCATTTAGCACCTAGTTACAACGGTGTTGATGATAGCCCCTGCCCGGCACATGAAGTAGAGCAATGGCTCGCCAAAGCGTTGGGAGTCACTGTAAACAGTCCATCAGAGGATTCAACCACAGGGCAAGTCAGTCACAAGAGATGTCGGAATGATTTATTGCACGCGTGCGGCTATCAATTGCGGCACCCAGACTACCGCTCCGGTTATTCTGAGGTGCTGGCAACCAGTCAGTAGTCACGTGTGGGCTGGAATGAATGCGATTAGAGCAGTTCCTGGAGTGAGAGCCTTCGACGACGGAATGCCCTACAATAGCGTCGCTACGCGCAACAGGTAACCATTCATGCTAGAGATCGGCAAATATCAAAAGCTCCAGATGCTGGAAAAAGGGGCCTATGGAGTTATTCTCGATGGCAAAGATCGAGGCCGCCTTTTGCTCCCACTGAACCAGTGTCCGGACAATGCAGCTCCCGGCGATGAGCTGGAAGTTTTTGTGTATCTGGACAGCGAAGGCGACCCGGTTCCGACAACGCATCGCCCCGCAGCAGAACTTGGACAAGTCGCCTGGCTGGAGGTCGTGAGCCTAAGTACCGTAGGCGCTTTCGTTAACTGGGGGCTGAGCAAGGACCTGTTCATTCCTTTCGCTGAACAACAGCACAAACTCACCGAAGGGCGGCACACCCTTGTTAAGGTCTACCTGGATAATCAAGGAAGATTGGCAGGTTCCACTCGCGTTGATCACTGGATTAAAGACGACGCTCAGGGCTTCAAGCGGGGAGACAAAGTAAAGCTGATCATTGCCGATCGCACTGAGCTGGGATTCAAGGCCATTGTAAATCACCAATACTGGGGGTTGCTTTACAGCAATGAGCTGTTCCAAAAAGTACGCAAGGGGCAGCAGATTGAAGGATACATCAAGCAGGCGCGAGACGATGGCAGATTGGACCTGACACTCACTAAACCCGGATTCAGCAAAGATAGAATTAAGAATGTTAATGATGCGATACTCGCGGCATTGGAGGACAATGACGGATTTATCACGGTGACCGATAAGAGTCCTCCTGAAGAAATTTCTGCAGCATTCGGAGTGAGCAAAAAAGTTTTCAAACAAGCGGTGGGATCACTCTACAAACAACGTCTAATTTCACTTGAGAAAAGCGGCATACGAAAAAACTAGCCACGCAGGCCATGGCGAACCAGCAATAATGAGGTAGCAACATCAAAATCACGATACTAATAAACATGCTTCTGATGATATTTCTCGCCGGTTGCAGCAGCAATAAAGCCACTGTCGAAAAGTCCTGGGTCGACCCAAGCGTGCATACTAAAGACCTGCACGGCGTGCTGGTTGTCGCTGTTGCCACAACATTTGAAGGCAGACAGGCCTTCGAGCAAGAGTTTACTCAGGCACTGGTAAAAGAAGGCATACATGCAACTGCCAGCTATACACTCATGGGTGGCACGGAAATCACCAAGGAAGACGCGGTAGCTATGGCGACAAAGGCCGAAGTTGATACGGTGCTGGTCAGTCTGTTTGCAGGACGAGATGAGAGCGCGGTGCTTCATCCGGGCCGCAAATATTACAGATACGCGCCAGTCTACGGCGGTGGATACTATGGTCGAGGCAGAGTTTATGGCGTTCCCTACCAGGTCGGCCAAACCTCTGACTTCTGGGCAGAACACAAATCCATACACCTAACCGCCCAGCTGTATGAAATCAAAACCGAGAAGCGGTTGTGGCAGGTGAATTCAGGCATGGAGGAGCAAAGCGATGTCGCCAGCATGCGCTCAGCGTTCATCAAATCATTTATGAAGGATCTATCAGACCAGGGCTTTGTCGACTAAATCCAGATATAAAAAAAGGGCAAGTCACGAATGACCTGCCCTCCTCTTCAATCGAGTCAATTGTTAGATAGCAACAATGTTCTCAGCTTGGGGACCTTTCTGACCGTCGGTGACGGTGAACTCTACTGCTTGGCCTTCTGCCAGCGTCTTGAATCCGTCACCAGCAATTGCACTGAAGTGTGCAAAAACGTCGGGACCAGACTGCTGCTCAATAAAACCAAAACCTTTAGATTCGTTGAACCACTTAACGGTTCCCTTAACTCTTTCAGACATAATATTAACCATAACTTGTGAATTTTGTGTAAGCCCAATTGGACTTGGTAGCATGAAGAGTCGACTTGAATTTAGAAACTGCAGTACGAGGTTTTACAAACGAGAACAGCGTGTGAAGCTTAAATAATAAATTCGATTTCAGGCTACGCCGGACTGTACCGAACTTGTAACAGGAAGTCGAGCATAGATTAAACTCTTTTTTTATCCCCTGGGGGCAGTCTCAGAGGCAGCGAATCGATTCTTTAGGGCTGGGTGCAAGCAACTAAAGGGCATCAAAAAACGACACCACTGCCGGCGAGGACGAACCTTTTCCACGCTCTATAATAGGGCTCTCAGAGTAATAGACACTCCAAGGGCGGCGAGTGCCAAGAGTGCCACCTTTCGGTAAAGACTCCGACCGTAGCGATCAAAAAGGCGATTGCCAAGCCAGTCTCCCCCTACAAGAGCCGGTATGCTTAAAAGGTAATATTTCACAGATTGCAACTCTATGACGCCTGCCACGGCATAGGCGATCAGCGCAAATGCCGACGACGCCAAAAAAAAGGCCATGAGTAATGCTCGACTGCGGATAGGATCTAATTCAGTGACCATCGCATAAATAATAATGGGTGGCCCCGGAATAGCCAGAGCACCGTTCATCAAACCGGACAACAAACCCGCCAACCAGGACAACCCCCGCACATGCAAAGACACTGTGGCCCCCGAAGCCATAAGACCCATGCAGGCGATGAGCACCGCGACCCCAACGCACAGCTGAAACAATTGTGCGGGTATTAACTTCAGGATAAATACGCCCAGTACCGTGCCAGCGGCAGACATCAATAGCAACGGCTTGATTTCCCCTAGACTAATGACCGAGGAAAAGCTGCGCACACTCAGCAGGCTCAACGTGAACGCCATCGCCGAGCTCAACACGACTACCTCGACGGGCGGCATAAACAAGGCAAGCACTGGCACCGCCACCAGAGCGAAACCAAAACCGCTGAACGAACGGAGTACTGTCGCAGCAAATACCGCAATCCAAATCGTTAATAGCAGCGACCAATCGATACAACTTCTCCGTTTAAACCACGGTAGTGCTTAGCTCAGACTACTTACGCTCAGCGAGGATTCTCATCATTTTTTGAGCCGTCTCGTGACCCGAATTTTGGTTTTGGCCAGTGACGAATCGCCTTTCATCATCCACAGTGACATGGGTAGCAAAGAAATCGCGGAACGCTGTCTGACTTTCAAATTGAACGCCGGCTTTTCGTAACTCTGTCTCGGGGTGCAATGGCGTCAGATCGATATTCAACTCCTTGATTTGTTTATCGGTAACGCCCGTCATTTTTCGCCCCGAGATCAACAGGTTCCCATTGCGATTTTTGGCATTGATAAGTCCAAGCACCCCATGACATACGCCACCAATGACGGGAACCCGATTACTGTAAAAGGCCTGCGTCACCTGGCTGGCCAAGGCTTCTGATTGGCCAAGATCGTAAGCTGCACCCCATCCACCTGACATAAAAATAACGTCATAGAGTGACATATCGACGTCATCAATTTTCAACGAATTTTTTACTTTGGCCTGAAAGACCTGGTCCTGCAGATACCTGGTGTCCTCGGGTGTTCTCACCATGTACATGAAGCTCTGTGGGTCGACCGGAATCTCACCTCCTTTGATACTGGCAATATCCACATTCATTCCCGCATCCAGGAAGTTGTAATAAGGATGAGTCATCTCTGAGCCAAAAACTCCAGTCGCAGCGCCCTCAGTCTCACCCGGCGCCGACAACACACCATGACTCGTCGTTATGACCAGTGCGCGCTTACCGGGTAGTTCTACGCTTGGCCCGTTATACACCGGGTGCAAACCACTCTTGTGTAAAATAGTCGGCAGCGCCAGAAGTACAACCGCAACCAAAGCGATGATTACCATCATTATCGCGACTAACTTATTCACTTAAACTCCTCCTTTTAAATAATCTCGTAACGCATTAGGGGCGGATGCCCGCCGACTCTTTAATCAATTGGTAATAAGCACTGGTGCCGGCGACAAGGTTATCAATTGAAATACGTTCATTTTTGCCATGGAAACCAGAGGCCTCCGTGGGGGCAATTTTCATCAAGTTGATTCGATAGGCATTGTCTGCCACTTTGCCATAGTGTTTGGAGTCAGTTCCCGCCACGGTAATCCCCGGTGCAACGATTATCTCGCCATAAATCTGTTTAGCCACTCGACTAATGACTTGGTAACCCTCTGCAGCACTTGAAGAAATACCTGAGGCTGGCGAACGGAGCCCACCCTCTGACACGCTCACCTCCACCCGCTCGTCGCCAATGGCCGAAACAACATGTGCCACCACCTGTGCAACGGTGTCACGTGGGTGTAGACGAAAATTTACAATGGCAGTTGCAGTAGGCGGTATCACGTTAGGTTTTATCCCCGCCCGCAGCTGCGTAGGAGCAGTCGTCGTTCGAATGAGAGCATCCATCCGGGCATCTTTACTCAATACTAATTCCAAGAGCGAGCCGAAAAGCCAACGGTTTGCAAGCACAAGACGGGGAGCGAAAGGAAGGTACCGTCCCATAATATCGAAGCTTTCCGCGCTAAGCCCCTCCAAATCGCCCGGCAGTGGATGCCGCCGCAGGTTCACCAGTGCTTGAGCAAGAATATCCGTAGCAAGCTCCGCCGCTGGCATTGAAGAGTGGCCACCGGGACCGTGCGCAACCAATTCGAGAGTGACATAACCTTTTTCAGCTACGTTGATCAAGGCGACCGGCTTATCTATTCCAGGTAAAACACCTTCGACAATAAAAGACCCTTCATCTATTGACCAGGCCAATTGCACCCCTTGTTCACTGAGGTATTCAACCACACCGGCGGCTCCCTTATTGCCACCCGTTTCTTCATCGTGGCCAAAACTGAAGTACACAGTCCGTGTCGGCTTGAAACCCTGACTTAACAGCAAACTGGCTGCCTCATACATAACGATAACGGCACTTTTATCATCCAGCGCACCGCGACCCCAGACATAACCTTCGGCCACTTCGCCGCTAAACGGTGGATGTTGCCAATCTCCTTCCGAGCCCGGCACCACCGGAACCACATCATAATGCGCTGTTAGCAAAATCGGCTTCAAAGCGGGGTCACTGCCTTGCCAACGTAGCAAAATCGTGTGCTCCGCAATCATTTGCAGATCCATAGCTTTATAGACCAGCGGATAGGTTTGTTCAGCCCAGGCAACAAACTTTCTGAAAGGACGATACTCTTGAGTGGCCTCATTTCCGGTGGCGATAGTAGGGAAACGGATAGCCTGCGCCAAATGCGCAGTAACCTTCTGGACATCCACTGCCACCGATTCACGCGCTACCTTGTCGCCTTCATCCGGGACGAAAAGCAGCGTATTCAAAACCAGAAAGATCGCTAGAAGTAGCGTCGCTGCCACTAGTGCCTTCATAACAGTCTTCATTCTTCGTTCCTCCTGTAGGTCGCGCAGTTATACATCCATACTTATGGCATTTATAATGCCATAAGTATACAATTAGTTTCATCGACACACATCAATCTGACAGGATACGCATTATGAGGAAAGTGTTTATCGCCCTGGCGGCTATTGCCGCACTTGCAGCAGTCGCCTATAGCCAACGAGCCCTGATCGCCGAGCGCGTCATGGAAAAAGCCCTTCCAAGCAGAATGGGCGCCAACCTACTAGACCAACTACCAGATGGCCTCCACGTCGGCCTTTGCGGTGCAGGCGGCCCTATGCCCTCTCCTGTTGCCTCTGGGCCCTGTGTTGTAGTGGCGGCCGGACAGCGGCTATTCATGATTGACAGCGGCACCAATGGCGTTCGGAATTTGGCACGCATGGGCTTTCAACCAGGAACGCTTGAAGCTGTGTTCCTTACTCACTTCCACTCAGACCACCTTGACGGGCTGGGCGAGACCGGCACTATTCGCTGGGCTGGCGGAGACAATACCAAGCCACTGCCTGTGTATGGGCCCAAGGGCATCAAAAAGGTCGTCAGGGGCTTCAACCTTGCCTACTCACAAGATTTTACTTATCGCCACGATCACCACGGCGATACTGTGGCCCCGCTTAGTGGCGCCGGGCTAAAGGCCATGCAGTTTAACAAGCCGTCCATAGGTGAATTAACAGCGGTAATATCGGACGGTCAGCTGAAGGTTGAGGCACTAGCGGTGGATCATGCGCCTGTTGAGCCCGCTGTCGGCTATCGCTTTAGCTATAAAGGTCGTTCATTACTGATTACTGGCGATACCGTAAAGTCTGCCAATATCGAAAAATTCGCCACCGGTGTTGATGTACTGGTGCACGAGGGACTGGCGCCGAACCTGGTCAACATGATGCACGACGCAGCGGTTGAAACCGGAAACCAGATCATGGCCAAGATCACCCACGATGTCCTCGACTATCACGCCAGTCCTGTGGAAGCAGCAGAGACTGCGCGTGATGCAGGTGTGGGTCACTTGATCTATTACCACATTGTTCCACCATTGATAATTCCCGGACAAGAACTGCTATACCTCAATGGCGCCCAGGACATTTTCCCGAACTACACCCTGGGTCAAGATGGCGTTCTATTCTCTCTGCCTGCAAATTCTGATGAAATTGTGAAAGTCAGCGACGGTCTCTAGTTAAAATCAACGACTGCCCACCCGGCATAAAAAAACGGTCTTAAAGACCGCTTTTTTTATCCACCAGGACACAACTTACACAGCATCTAGTAACTCTATGTCTGGCGCAGCTGCAACCAATCCAGCGAGCTTTTCATTCGCTTGCCGAAAGTAGTCTGACTGACCGTGCTCGGCGAGAGCAGCCGGGCCTACGTACTGCTCCATCACCTTATAGACCTGGGGGTCAGATTTGCTGCGATGCAATGCGTAAAAAACATTTCCCGATTCATTGGCGCGAACCTGCTCGGTAAGTTCCAAAAAAATACGCTCAAACTCTTCGTTCTTGCCCTCTTGCACAGTGATTGTCGCCAGTACACCTATGGCCATGATTGTTCCTTTATCAAAATGGGGTGGGTTAATAAGCGGAATCATGTCGTTATTTGGGTCGTATGTAAAGATTCCAGCCATGAAGATAGCTTGCAAAGACACAACCCCTATCTTTTGCTCTGGGAAGCGCTGTCGCAATTATTTCCGATCATGCCGAACCCAAAATAATCCGCATGGGACTGATACATGAGATATGACCGCTGTTAAGACGAGAGGAATAACAGCGTTTAACAAGATTAGACCCACAAAGCTTGGGTATCTGCTATCCATAGCGCAGCCGAGTCGCTAACATAAATGACGAAATTCGTGACTGCACACAAAGACATGGAATACGGTCTAAACTTCAGACAGCTAAAGTGACAGAGAAAAAGTAATGAAAAAATTGAGTATGGTCGACAAAGGCTTCCTGGTGAGCGAAAAAAGGGAGATGCCGATGCACGTAGGTGGGGTCAGTCTTTACACCTTGCCCGACGGCGCCGACGAGCAGGAATTCCTGCATGATCTGGCCAACAACATGCGCGACGCACAGTCACTCTTACCACCTTTTGGCGACCGCCTTAAGACGGGGCCCGCGGGCTTAGCCGGCAGTGCCTACTGGGAGCCGGATGCCTCGATGGACATGGACTATCACATTCGCCACTCGGCGCTACCCAGGCCCGGGAGATACCGAGAGCTATTCACCCTTGTTTCGCGTCTGCACAGCACCCTACTGGACCGCAATCGACCGCTGTGGGAAATGCACATGATCGAAGGTCTGGAGGATCGCCAATTCGCTGTCTACACCAAAACCCATCACGCTGCCGTCGACGGCGCTCGCTCGGTGCACCTGTCACGGAGCATGCTCTCAGCTGATCCTGATTACAGATTGGATGAGTCTCCCCTTTCACTGGCCACCTGGGAGAAATACAAAGACAGTCTTAAATTGGGCCGCAAACCTGCACACAGTGATGAAGAGCTTCGCAATGTAGCCGATGTGCTTAAAGCCACATTCGACAGTGGCACCAATGTCTATCACGCCCTAAAAGGATTCGCGGGTGCCTGGGCGGGTCGGGGCGGCGACCTGTCGCTGCCGCATCTTCATGTACCAAGCAGCGCTATTAATGTACCTATCGATAGCGCGCGACGGTTTGTTGCCCAGTCCTGGCCCTTTGCCAGAATTCGGGCCGTAGCCAAGGCCTTCGACGGCACCTTTAATGACGCCGTCCTGGGCATGTGTGCCGGCGCACTCAGGCAATACCTGCAAACTCATGCTGAACTCCCCAGTGAGTCACTGAAAACCCTGGTGCCGGTATCGCTGCGCAAAGCGGGCGACCTCGATGCCTCGAATGCGGTGGCCGCAATCAGCGTTGATCTGGCGACTAATATCGCCGATCCGATAGAGCGCATCACAGCCATTCAGGCTTCAATTAATGCGGGTAAGAACTATTATAGCGATATGTCTTCAACTGAAACTGAACTGATCAGCATGCTGATGCAATCGCCTGCCATGCTGCTCATGCCTCTGGGGCTGATATCGAAACTACCGCCCTATAACCTGACGATTTCTAATGTTCCAGGCATCCAACAAACCATGTATTGGAACGGTGCCAAACTTAACGGCGCTTATCCCCTGTCCATTGTCACTGACGGTATGGCAATGAATATCACCTTACTGACCAATAACGGCAACGTGGATTTTGGAATCATCGCCTGCCGCCGATCGATACCCAACGTTCAACGTATGATTGACTACATGGAGGAAGCACTGCAGGAGCTGGAGGACGCAGTGGGCCTGAAAGCAAAACCGACCGTAGCGAAAAAACGTGCTTCTGCTACGAAAGCCAAGGCCAAAGCCAAAGCCAGGCCTAAGACAAGAGCCAACAGCAAGAGCCGACCAAAGGCTAAGCCGAAGCCCAAATCCAGGAAAACTTAGTATCGCTTTTGCTGCCCTGCGCGGGACATTTACCCAGCCTTAAGAGCCAGTAAATTTTGCGGGGCGTTTTTCCATAAAGGCCATCATAGCTTCTTGCATATCGCTGGAGTTCAGAGATGTCATCATGGTCCACATTCCATTCAATAGCAGGCTCTGTTCTGTTGTCATGTCTTCTCCCTGTTGCAGAATAAACTTGGTGCCGCGAACAGCAAGCGGGGCATTTGCCGCGATCTCACGCGCCATTGCAACCGCAGCCGCATAAACAGAGTCGGCATCTGGAAAGACATCGTTCACTAATCCAATTTTTTCTGCCCTGGCGGCGCTAATATCCTTGCCGGTGTAGACCAATTCAGCCACATGGCCGTCACCCACAACGCCAGGTAAACGCTGGAGAGTACCCACATCCGCAACGATGCCAATTTTAGTCTCACGCACACCAAAAGAGGCATCCTCTGCTGCCAGGCGAATATCGCAGGCGGTTGCGAGGTCAACGCCCGCGCCGAGGCAGTATGAATGAATCGACGCGATAACCGGCACCGGGCAATCTGCAACAGCGCTGATGGCTTTCTGGCACAGCTGGGTATGAGTGAGCTGTTGCAGACAACTACTGGCTGTAGACAAATCTAGCACATTAGCAAAAGATCCCAAGTCAATACCGACACAAAAGCTCTTTCCTCGCCCCGCAATAACCAAGGCTCGAATATCATCGTTGTTGCCGACAACCTCCAGCGCTGTCACAAAGTCAGCCCACATTTGCGATGAAACTGCATTCATCTTCTCAGGCCTGTCCAACCACAGAGTCGCAATATTCTCGTCGACTTCCAGGGTCAATGTAGAACATGAAAAGTCCATGCTTATCTCCATTTTTGCATTAATTTGACTGTCAGCCAGCCGACTATCGGTTGGCCAGCTGACGCTGAATCTCTCTGGAGAATAGCCACAGTCGGTCTTGTCCCCACAGCGATAGAATTGAATTGCCCTGCTCATCCAGCAATCTGAAGCTGGGCACGCCCCATAGCCCGGCGTCGTACATAGCCAAACGATTATTCTCTAATAACTCTTCCCAACCGCCTGTTCCTATGTGTTTTTTTGCTTCCATCCAATTAAGTCCCGCGTTCTCTACCACTTTTTTCAAACCGCGATCGCTATTGGTATTCACGCCTTGGACGAATGCAGCTCGCAAGAAAGAAGACAGTAATTGAGTACCCCTGCCCTGTTCACAGGCCCATGGATACATTGAGTAGCAACGCCTGACCGGCTCGCCGATGGGGTCATAAAAATTGCCGTAGGGCACACCCGCTTCACTGGCTTCCCGAACCGTATCGGAAAATATGTACATGCCCTTTTCTCTCGTTGCCGGCACACCACGCATCACCATAGGCAACACAGGCCTCACAGCGAGTTTTACCCCAGTATCTTGCGCCAGCTTCACGGCGCGATCAAAAGCGATAGAGGTATAGGGGCTTCGCAGTGATGGAAAAACCTCAAGAGTCAGACTGCCATTATCCATGAGCTCACCCGTCTCGACGGCAGGACGAGGCAGCACCATAGGCTGCCCTTGTTCTCGGTCTAACCCTAACCCGGCGAGTCTTTTCTCGAGATGGTACAGCCTGTCTACTCCCCAGTACCACTCTTCACCGTAATAGAACATGGCACCGGAATAATGCTTAAACCTAGATCGCCTTGCGGTACCGACATCGAGTTTCCTGGCAAGCTCATCATCAGTCGCGCGACCGAGATTGTCAGCGAGAGATAGTAAACGGGCCTCGTCACGTGACCACAGTGCGTCACCGACGTGAGCAGCACACTCGATAAAATCTGCCGATGTCTGCGCAGCCAGGATAGACGATGCTAGCTTGACCAGTGAAGGTTCCGGTGCGTCTTCATGATGTGGAAAATTCAAACTGTAGTCAGCCGCTACCTGAAAGGCATCATAGCGAGACAAACGCAATAGTAGTTCAGGCTCAGCCGAATTCTTACCCTGTGGACCCATCACCAGATGACATATTAACTCAATATCATAACGCTCAGAGAACGCCTGTAGAACTTGTGATGCAAGATGGCTGTAGCCGTCTTCCACGTAATGGAAGTATTCAACAACATGTCCCATGCCAGATTTGACGCGCTGCTTTTCGACTTTCTTTCGACGCTTTACAACATTTTCTGTACCGCAGATACGTCTGACCACTCTGGAAGTTAACCAGCGCATTAGTGGGCTGGGATCCATGGTGGCGGCTCCACCCTGCTCCTCAAACTCTTCGGTCATATGCACTCTCTCCAACCGAAGCTCACTGCTGTATCAACACCAGCAGCAGGTCAAAAATAATCGCTATAGCCGCCGCTTTGCTCAAACCCTGGTGATAACGCAGCCGATGCCACATCTCGAATGAAGCGATAGCATCCACAGCTTCCCGCTGGCTACGAGATAATGCGTTCAACTCTGGAAGCCAGTCATTAAGGTCTTTACGCAAACCCCGTTGATAACGGGCATAGTTTTTTTTGAGCACTGCCGACCGCCATAACTGCGCTGAAGTTGATAGTATTGTGTTGGTTTCTGCCTCGTATCCATCTGCATGCCGCTCGACTGCATGCAGAATACGATCTGCCAGTGACCCGTCTCTGTCTCCGCCAAGGAAGCGCGCCTCAATTCCATTGCGACTTTGCTCATCAACGGCGTTAAAGAGTGTATCCATGTCGGCGAAGTGCCTGAAAAATGATCGTATTCCAACGCCTGCGTGCTCCGCAATTGCCTGCGCAGTCGGTATCAGATTACCCTCATTCATAAGATAAAGCGCGGCCTCAATAATAGCCTGACGGCTACGCTCACTGCGCATACGGCGACCATCAGCAGTCTCAGCTGTGTCCGTTTCCGACATCGTATTGGTCCGCCCATTTTCTTTATTTGACATATAATGGCACTATATGCGCCATATTAATACACTAATTAAAGCAATATGAGCAAAATTACTTTCTGGGGCTTAACGGCCTCACCTTTTCAGTTAAAGATGCAGGCTCTGGCGGATTATTCCCGACTCAGCTGGCAGCGCTGGCCTGACCAATGCGGTAGGTTTCAGTCGTTGCGTGCACTGGTGCAACTCGGTAGCGCCAAGCGTCGAGGCAGGGTCAAACGCTATCCACATAGTGTTTCGACTTTGGACGAGTACCCCGCCGTTCCTTACTACAGCCTTAATAACGGAGAATTTTTCTACGACTCCAGCGCATTGGCCAGACACCTTGACGCACTCGGCGCATCTAACCAACCCCTGGTGCCCAAGACGCAGGATCTGGGTTTTATCTGCCAGTTAATTGATGAAGCCTTCGATGAGTTTGGCTTGTACATGGTTCATCACAACCGCTGGGTGACGTCGGCCGGTACTAATCGCATGGGTGAAATGACAGTCAATGAATTGCGTGGCGCCATACCAAACTTCTTTCGAGCGCGCTTGGCGCGTAAGTTGGCAGCACGTCAGGTAAGACGCTTACCGTACCTGTTCAGCATCGCACCTTGCGGGTTTGATGCTGAGCTAACGCCCGCAATCACTCCGCCATCGCGCGAGGGGTTTCCTGAGACCCACTCCATGCTCAATCAAGCCTGGAAAATGTACCTGGCGGCACTGGATCATCTACTAGCCGCTCAACCCTATCTTCTTGGCGATCGTTTTACGCTAGCGGACGCCAGCGCCTATGGCCAATTGAGCATGAACCTGGTCGACGGACGCGCAGCAGAGCTGTTGCAGGAACTCGCACCACGCGTTTACAAGTGGCTCTGCTTTATTCGCGATGGCGACCATGCCCAGAGCAATGGTGATTTATACCTCAGCGAGGATCTGAACCTTTTGCTTGACTGCATCAAGGCGACCTTCATTCCCCTGATGCAGCAAAACAATAGGGCTTACCTACAGGCAGTCAATCATGGCCAGTCGCTATTTAATGAAACCGCCTTCGACCTCAACCAAGCCCTTTATGACGGTGAGTTGCTAGGCTCTGAATTTCGCAGTGTCGCTAAAACCTTTCAGGTAAGCACATGGCACGAATTATGTGAAAAATGGCAAGACCTTGACACTGATGTGCAGGACTCACTGCAGACTTTGTATCCGCAGTTAAAAGGAGAGATATTCGAGAAAGCATAGGCGCCTGATAGGCTATCAGGCGCCTCTGAAACGTTGGCTACGTTAGCAACCTATCCAGCTACCATTCCGGCCAAGCGATCACAAATAATCGCTTCTGCGTCAGACATAATATTCTTGACCAGTTCTTCACAGGTGGGAATATCATTTATCAATCCGCCGCACATCCCAACGGTTACCATCCCTGCATCAATGTCACCGGTACTCCATGCCTTCTCTTGATTTGCACCAGAGACCAGGTGATGCACTTGTCCGAAGTCACCACCTGCCGCTTCAATCTCGGCAACCTCGTCGGCAATGGTATTCTTGTAGACTCGAGCCGTGTTGCGGTAGCTCCGAAAAATCAGTCGTGTCTGGTTCTCATCCATCTCCACAACTTTCTGCTTAATACCTTCATGGATAGGCGCTTCCTGGGTAACCAAAAAACGAGTACCCATATTGATACCTTCACAACCCAGGGACAAGGCGGCAGCTAATCCGCGACCATCAGCGATACCTCCCGAGGCAAGCACGGGTATACTCAGGGCCTGGGTTGCCGCAGGGAATAGCACCAGGCCGCCTACATCCTGTTCTCCTGGGTGACCTGCGCACTCAAAACCATCGATGCTGACCACGTCAACACCAATACGCTCGGCCTTCAGCGCGTGGCGCACAGCCACACACTTGTGAACCACCTTGATGCCCGCAGCTTTGAAGCGCTCCATGAAGGGCTCCGGGCTGCGACCGGCAGTTTCTACGATTTTAACGCCGCTATTGATGATGACATCGACGTAATCATCGTAATTGATTTCGCTGGCGACCACGCCGACTGTAAGGTTTACGGCAAATGGTTTGCTGGTTAACGACTGACACTTGGCGATTTCGGCGGCCAGACCCTCAGGAGTCGGTTGGGTCAATGCGGTCATTACACCCAGAGCACCGGCGTTAGACGCAGCTGCTGCGAGCTCAGCGGTACCGACACGCATCATGCCGCCGCAAATAATCGGGGTTTCAATACCCAGCATTTCCGTTATTCGGGTCTTCATTTTTCCGTACTCCTTGTTAAAAAGATTAACTAATAAAAGCGCCAGCTTACTATTATGACAGTTTTAGTGTCAATATCCGGGGTCATCAGAGCCCGAGCATTTTAGCCTCGGCCTGCAGCAGCGGAGCTACAATTTCGTGAGCCCTAACCCGGGCACAAAAGGCCGCAAACTGCGGCCAACGCTCCGGATCAACTTCGTAGCCGGCATAACCAGCATTGACGAACGGAGATGCCAAAGCGAGATCAGCGACACCGAGCGAGTCAAACAGAAAGCCCTCTGGCGGCACCTGTGACTCAAGATAGTCCAGCATTGGAGGCAATTGGTTATTGATAATCGACTCTACCAGGGCATCATCAGGCTCTTGTTTAAGCATCATTGGTCGCATGAAACGCTGGAAAAATATCCCCCCAGCCATTTCTGTCACTTTAGAACCGCCCAGTTCCTCGTACCAGCGAGCGCGAGTGCGCTCACGCAGACTTTCAGGATAAGCGGGGTGGGCGGGATAGGCTTCTTCCAGGTATTGGCAGATGACTTTGGAGTCAGCCACGCTTAGATCTCCATCCTCCAGCGCAGGAATTTTTCCCAGAGGACTGATTTTTCTAAAGTCCGGGTCATCGACGAAAGGCATTTGCGGAATATGCTCAAAAGGTAGCTGCTTAATCGACAGGACTGCAAGCACCTTGCGTACATAGGGGGAGGCAGAAGCGCCGTATAGCTTTATCATGACCTTAGGTTATCCAGCAGAAACAGGGGCGCCTACTTTACTGTTCCAAAATGGAATCTTCCAGCAGTATCTCAGTTGAGGATTGACAGGCCGAGCCCGCAGTCTCTTAATGCACGACATAACCAGATAAATCACCGGGCGATTATAGGCCCGACCGCACGAAGGACCCATATATGGCCGGTTCGCTGAAGGATCAATTGCTCAAAGCAGGACTGACGGATGAAAAGAAAGCCCGTCAAATGGAAAAGGAAAAGCGCAAACAGGTCAGGGTTGCCAAGAGCTCAGGCCTGGAAGTCGTTGACGAGAACAGGGAAGCAGCGCGCAAAGCGCTGCAGGAAAACGCCCAAAGAGATCGTGAGCTCAACCAGGCCCTCAATAGCAAGGCCCAACGTAAGGCCATTAATGCCCAGATCAAGCAGCTGATAGAAATCAACAAAATCGCCAAAGGCAAGGGTGACATTGGTTTTAATTTTACTGACGGCACCAGAGTCAAAAAGATTTACGTCACTCCGGCGGATCAAAAACAGTTATCGGCTGGTCGTCTGGGAATCGTTAAGCAGGGGGATCAGTATGAAGTGGTGCCCTGGCCGGTGGCAGAAAAGATCGCTGAACGTGACCCTGGCAGGGTGATAGATTGCAAAGACAGCAGTGAGCCAGCGCTTAATGAGGAAGAAAAAGATTGGTACAAAGACTACGACATTCCGGATGATCTGATGTGGTGAGCAACATGGATCAATTCTATGTTGTCACTCATCAACCCGGTACCGAACACCCCACTCGCCCACATGGGCCAGTGAAGCCATGGGGTTCCTCAAGGCCGTAGCTGTATCCCTACCCCGACACATTCGTCATAACGGCAATCTCGTCTGGGTGGCAGTAGCCGGGTCATTGACCGGGAGCTAGAGTGCAATGCTTATCCTGATCGTTACGGCCAGACTACTTTTCTCATTTTCCTAAGCAAAAGCTTTGTCGGTGGGGCGACTCGCTTCCTGATAAACGCCAACAATCATGACTTACCCGCCCGTCGCGGCGACTCTTTTTGCGAGGCCGACATAGGAACGTCCGCCGGCGGAGTTTTGTGCTTCCCTCACGGTCACCATCCGCAACATTGCGCTCACAGCTCGGAGCCCATTGAAAAAGGTATCAAATATATTATTCGTACCGATACTCTCTGCGGGCTTGAGGGTTGAAGCGAGTGTCTTGACAGGCCTCACCCCCTGACCCAACATGCAACCCCCAACAACCATATTCCATTCAAGAGGAAATTTAGTTATGCCACGTATGAACCTGGAAGGAAGCTCATCCATCGTGACCGGCGGTGCTTCCGGCATCGGTGAAGCTTGCGCCCGCCAATTGTCTGAAGCCGGCTCTAAGGTTGTCATTGCCGACCTTAACGAGGAGCGCGGCAAGCAAATCGCCGACGAAATTGGCGGTGTTTTCGCCAAATGCGATGTCACCAATACAGACGATGCCGATGCCGCCGTGGCGACTGCGGTTGCGCTTGCCCCACTGCGTGCCTGCGTCAACTCGGCTGGTTTAGGCGCTCCTGGCCGTACCATTGACCGCAGCAATGTGCCATTGGACCTGGACAAGTTCAGCTTCGTCATCAAGGTCAATCTGATCGGTACTTTTAATGTGCTCAGTCGTGCTGCAGCCGCTATGGCACAGCAAGAGCCCCTGGATGAGGATGGCAGCCGCGGCGTTATCGTAAACATGGCCTCTTGCGCGGCCTTCGATGGCCAGATCGGCCAGGCATCGTACTCTGCATCCAAAGGCGGTGTCGTTGGAATGACGTTGCCTATCGCCCGTGACCTGAGCGCAGTAGGTGTTCGCGTCAATACGATTGCACCCGGCCTGATAGACACCCCAATCTATGGAGAAGGCGAGCATTCAGACGCATTTAAGGCCCACCTTGGCCAATCTGTATTGTTTCCGAAAAGGTTAGGCAGCGGCGAAGAACTCGCCTTTGCGGTGATGGAATGCATTACCAACCCCTACCTGAATGCCGAAGTCATACGCCTGGATGGCGGCATTCGCATGCCTCCCAAGTAACTGGCTTAACGGATAACCGGGCGAGACCAGCTAATGCGGTTGGTCGACGCCCCGGAATCTGGCCCAGATCACCCCGAAACAAGCCAAACAGGCAATGCCAGCCATGACCCACACCAGGCTCAGAGAAGAGGCAAAACCTACACCTGCCTGTTCACCATGGTTAATAATCGCACCGCCGACACCCGCAGCTAGTCCAATCGCTAACGATCCAGCGATACCGTTTGCTGTTGAGGTTGCTCCCTCCTCCCCTTCACGGGTGTAATCCATTGTTGCGCTGACCACCGTGTTAAAGGAAATCCCCATGCCCACACCGGCAACAGCCCAGGCGGGATAGACCACCCAATAGGGCACTTGCGGAAGTAACAGCGAAGCTGCCGCAGCAACGCTTAGAGTTGTAATACACATACCCAGAAAAAGAGAATAAAAGAGGCTAACCCTAGTATACAGCCACGCTTGAAAAAATGAGGCGGCGACCCAGGTGATGGCGCAGCTGGTAAATGCCAAACCCGTCACCGAACTGCTAAGTCCCCTAAACTCAATCATAATCAAAGGCATGAAAAGTTCCGCCGCGTAGAACGCATAAAATAACCAAAAGTGCAGCATTACCGCAGCGGCCAATCCTACTCTGGCGGTGGCAAAACCTGGCGGCATTACCTTCAGGAACGGACGCCAGACCAGGGCAACAGAAAGTGGCAGCAGAATCAGCCAAAACCAGTTCACCGGTTGTGCTATTACAGTAACAAAAAGACCAGCACCACCGGCAATGCGCAACGCCCTCCCTATGGCTCTGCGCGAATCCTGACTGCCCGGCGCTGGTGTTTTGTTTAGCGGCTTAAGCCTCGGGTATAGCAGAATGCCAGCGATCAGCACAAACGGTAGCTGCGCAATGAACACCCAGTGCCAATTCAGGTAATCGACAATGTATCCACCGATTGCAGGCGCAAGCAGAGAAGGAATCAACCAGGCCGAGTCCAGCCATGCGACCATGCGCGGCCGCTGATCTTTGGGAAGTACAATATTTGTGATCGCATAAGCCACGGTAAAGCTGATACCACCACCAAACCCTTGAATAACTCTTGCAGCGACGAACTCCCACATGTTGCTAGCCAGCGTTGCCAGAATAAGACCAACCGCAAACAAGCTGTAGCCGACAACGAAAATACGCAAGGGGCCACGACGATCAATACTGCTGCCGGCCCAGACCACGCTAACCAGGCCCGCGAGTATGTAACTGGCAAGCGTCACTCCATACCAATCACCGCCGCCCAAGTCACGGGCGATAGTAGGCAATGCAATGGCGATAACCAGCTCATCGAAAGCATGAAGGGATACGGCCAGGATAAGACCTAGCTGTAACGAGCGCGCGGGTGCCGACAATTCAGGGTCCTCACTTTTGTGTGACACTATGCGGGAGCATCAATCTGGCTGAATCTCGCAACTCCCCAGCTGGGTATATTCACCCATCACCTGACGCGCTTGCAATCATCATGCGCTTTATTTTCGCCAGTGGGCATTTTATGATGTTCGCCTAATTTACCGGGGCACCCGGTCCCTTCAGTATCACAGGAGCTGCACCATGAAATTCGGCCTGATTCCCATCAATATCGGCATGGACTCACTGGAAAGTCTAATCGGACTCGCCCAATACGCTGAATCCCTGAATTTCGAGTCCCTGTGGACGTTCGAACATGTCATGGTACCCGTCGAGTATGAGTCGAAGTACCCTTACAGTAAGGATGGCAAAATGGGCGGCGGTTCTGACAACCCCTTCCTCGACCCCCTCATTGCGCTGACTGCCGTGGCGGCTCACACCAAAACAGTGCGCCTGGGCACCGGTGTCAATATTCTGTCGCAAGCAAATCCTCTTCTTTTGGCCAAACAGGCGGCGAGCCTGGACGTTCTCTCTGGTGGCCGTTTTATGCTCGGAGCAGGCATTGGCTGGCTGAAAGAGGAATTCGATGCGATGGGCGTCCCTTTTGAACGACGCGGCGCCCGCTATGACGATTATCTGATAGCGATGCGCAAAGTCTGGTCGGGCGAAGTTGTGGAGCACCAGAGTGATTTTATCAACTGGTCGGGATTCCAGAGTTACCCCTTACCAAAACAGGAGGGAGGCGTTCCCATTATTATCGGCGGGCACAAGGGCAAGGCGTTCGAGCGGATCGCAAAACTGGGAGATGGTTGGTTTGCCCCTACCAACGACGCTGCGGGACTGGCTCCACTGTTGGAGCGACTGAAGGCCGCATGCGATGACGCTGGGCGCGACTACAACAGCGTAGAAATCACTTCCATGTGGGACTATAAGGGCGGTCTGGAAGCGGTCAAAGCGTTTGAGGACATCGGTGTCTCTCGTTTAATCGTACCTTTGTTTACACTGGGTCGTGATCCTGTTGCCGGCATCGGCAAGCTCAGCGAAGACATTATCGCCAAGCATTAAGTAGGGCCACAGTATTGTGCTTGTGCTGACATTATCGATATTGGTAGATCAGTACTTTGAATGCGCCCATCGATGACTTGGGATCCGGCTTGAACGCCCACCATTGTATCGCCGACGCCACTCAAGGTGGCAGTCATTCAGGAGCCAGAAATCCACCCGACTGATAATCCCACAAACGCTTGTAAATACCGCCCTGTGCCAGCAATTGTGCATGCGTACCAGACTCTACAATGCGGCCGTCGTCCAGTACCACCAAGCGATCCAGAGCGGCAATCGTAGACAGGCGGTGGGCAATGGCAATCACGGTCTTACCCTCCATCAACTGGTAAAGGCTCTCCTGTATCGCTAATTCTACCTCTGAATCCAGCGCAGAGGTCGCCTCATCAAGCACCAGTATAGGCGCGTCTTTAAGTATCACCCTGGCAATGGCGATGCGCTGGCGTTGACCTCCACTTAACTTTACCCCGCGCTCACCTACCTTGGCATCCAGCCCATGCTCGCCCGCCTGATCCTCAAGTTCCTGAATAAAATCCCACGCCCGCGCCTTGTGAATGGCCGCCATCAATTCTTCTTCACTGGCGTCCTGGTGGCCGTAAAGAATATTGTCACGCACAGTACGGTGCAACAGTGAAGTATCCTGCGTCACCATACCAATACTGGCTCTCAGGCTATTTTGGGTAACGCTGCGAATGTCCTGCCCATCTACTCTTATACTGCCGCTGTCCAGATCGTAAAAGCGCAATAGCAGATTGACCAGTGTCGATTTACCCGCTCCCGATCGACCAATCACCCCGACCTTCTCTCCCGGCTTTATATCCAGGTCCAATCCTGTGAAAACCGGTCGATTCTGGCTGTAGGAGAATCCGAGCTGTTGAAAATGGATAGCGCCCTGACCTGCGATAAGTGCACCAGCGTCTTGCGCATCTTCAACGGCGATGTGACGGGAAATAGCACCGGCACCATCTTTCACTGTACCCACGTTCTCGAAGAGGTCAGACACCTCCCACATGATCCATTCGCTAATGCCGTTAAGCCTAAGGCACAAGGCTATTCCGACTGCGATGGCGCCCGGCGTTATGCTACCTAGAAACCACAGGTAAATCGCTGTCAGACCCACAGCCACCAACATAATAGTGTTGTTGATGGCGACACCTGTTTCCATCCAGGTGACCAAGCGCATCTGCGGATGCACTGTGCCGAGGAAGTCTTCCATCCCCTCTCTGGCATAAGCAGATTCGCGTCTGGCATGCGAAAAAAGCTTAACGGTTGAGATATTGGTATAGCTATCTGCGATACGGCCGGTCATTGTTGCCCTGGCATCGGCCTGCTTTTCGGAGATGCGTTGCAAGCGCGGAACTATCACATAAAGCAGGCCAACGTAGCAGATCAGCCAGAACAGCATGGGCAACATCAAGCGCAAGTCCATGGTTCCCAGCAGCACCAGCACTGACAGAAAATACACAGAGACATAGACCATAATGTCTAACAGCTTGATTACTGTGGAGCGCACCGCTAGCGAGGTCTGCATCACCCGGGTGGCAATTCTCCCGGCAAACTCATCCTGAAAGAAACCCAGGCTTTGTCTCAGCAGATAGCGATGTGTCTTCCACCGCACAAGCATTGGGAAATTACCCATAAGGGTCTGATGCAATAGCAGCGAAGAAATACCTACCAGAATGGGATAGGCGATAACCACTGCCAGTGCCAGCCACAATAGATCAGTGCCGGGCCCCGACCAAAAACTCTCGGGCGTTTCCGACGTCAAAATGTCTACAAGCTGCCCCATCAGGTCAAACAAGTAAACCTCGACTATCGCAATGGCGGTACTGAGCAGAGCCATCGCGAGCAAAAAGGGCTCAAGGCCCTTGGCATGGTGACGGCAGAAGCGGTATACCGAACTCGGCGAGCGTTCCGGGGCAGGCGGTGGAAAAGGGTCTACCAGTTTCTCAAAAAATTTGAAGGCCATGAATTCTGGCAGTACCTCATCAATGAATTAGTCAGGTGGTCGCTCGTAACGCACGATGCCATGAAAAGTAGTGTGCATCGCTCTTCCTTCCTGGTCCAGCATCACGCCTGAGAACAACGTATTAAAGCGACTGGATCCTGTCTCATAGTAGAAGGCAGACTGCCCGCTCGTCCAGTCCAAAGCCTCAAGAGTCCATTTGCCCTCGCGCGCACCAACTGTATAGACCTTGTTTGCTGCCGCAGAGACGATAGGTACTGAATTTGCGGAGGAAATCTCTTTATTGACCCAGGCTTCTCTCAATTCGCGAGCTGCAGGATCCCAGGCGAACTTCTGGATCCCATAGGGAGTGAAGTCAGGATGGTGGCCAGCAAGACCGATATAGGCGCCAGCTGGAACCTGTTTCAAAGGCACACTAGCAGGCGCATTGTTGACCACCATAGCACCGTAGCCGCTGACCACCACAGACTGTTCAGTTTGTACCGCCTCGGCATCGTCTCGTCCTATGTCGGCGCGCAACATACCGGCTATTCGACGCGATGGAGCGCCGTCGATTTGTTGCCAATCGTCAGGGATATCCTCCCGCCAGAACAGAACCATATTCATCACTTCATCACCATCGGTGATCACTACAAACTTGTCCTCGTTGCCAAAGCCCATCAGGCTTGCCGTCGAACCGGTTCCCGAGTTCACATTCACAAAGGTGTAGGGTTTACCCGTATCTGGATCGAGTACGTCCTCCAGGGTGACATTGATTTCGCCATCATTGCTGTAGGGAACCACCCAGGCGCCATCTGCCTCATCGCGAGACAGTTTTTCACCATTCCAGATGATCTTGTGCATGTGCTGCAGGGAAGGAACGAAAATGTTGCCATATTCATCAATTGCAGGACCGTTGCGTATCCAGGTGGCCGCGCCCTGCCGTCTTCCCATGTCGAGCATTTTTTGATTCCAGGCCGGGGCAACTTCGGCTCCCGTCAGTTGCATCGACTGATACTCTGAAAAATCGCGACTGATCAGCACTACCCAACCGTCGTCGGTGATAGATACCAGCCAACCATCGTAGGTCATATTCATTGAATTGAACCCGCCAGTAATCTCTGGCGGTTTTACCCACTCATTCTTAAGTACGATCCGGGACTGCGGGTCCTGTGGATCAGCATCTGCATAAGCCAAAATGGAGTTCTTGCCCCCCACGTAAAGGACATTGTCGGAACTGGCAAGGTAGTAAACGCCAGCCAAACCAGCACCCAGGTACTTTTTCACCATAGGCACTGATGTAAACAGGGTCCCAAGCCCGGTATAGGGCCACTTGGGCAGCAGGTCCAGCCAGCGAATATCCGCATCGGCCTGCTCGGACGTAATCGCACCCTCACTAGCCTCGTTGGCGGGAGAGTCCTCCAGGAAGAACTCGTCAATGACTTGTAGGCTATCGTAATCCAGCTTGGAAATGCGATCTCCCCCGTTACTCCAGATTACCCGCTTGCCATTAGCGTATTCGGGCGATATTGCATAGCCAAAATGAGCAGGGCCAAGATGGGTATAGGTAAGGCCGCCATTCTCTATACTGAGCGCTTCACTGGGGCCTGAAGGTCCAGCGTGGCTCACACCGGTGCTTTGAGCAGAGTTGATGTGGCCTATCGGAGCGACCGAGTCAGCAAGATAGGGATTGCGCAGGGCATAGCCGCTGGTGACGACGGTGCTGGTTTGTATGGCTGTCTGGCTAACCACTATTTTGCCATCTCCCGGACCTTCGCAGGCGGTCAATGAGACGACGGACAGAGCCATGAAGAAGAAAATGTATTTGCCGATATTGTTCATAAACTGGACCTGCGTTAAATGAGGGCTGGCGCCAATGCATTAGTACCGTGAATTTTGCATTACAGCCTATTCCACCTGAACATCACATTACGTGTAAGGCCAATTATCTTTGCCTTCTAAAAACGCCGCTATCGAGGCGGATCGATCTCATCCATCTATTTGCCGCAAGCGATGGCTCAGTGATGGGGTTGATCGCCGCGATACAAGTCTAAATATCATCTGGTTTCGTAGTGTTTATATTACCTTTAAACTAAACATAGACCGACGGCACTAGGGTAAGCAAGGGCGGCGCTATGCGCTACTTGTCCCGGGGAATCAACAGGCATGAATTTAAGCTCATCGCAAGCGCACAGGCATTTGACTGTCATGGTGTTTCCACACTTCGTTGCAGCATTCACCCGGGTCGCTGGCCAAGCGGCCATCAACGACTTGGAACAGGCATGCAGGCGCTTCGGAACCTCCAGCGATATTGCCGAAGAACACCTCCCTGCCCTTGGCGATGGCTTCTGAGCATGGGACTGCTGCAAACCAATCTGGTAGAACGCGCGCTCAGTCAACCAAGCGTCATCAAATGGCTAAAGCGTATCGTTCCTCCCCTGGACCTGTTTTTGTTACGCACTTCCAGAGGCTGGTTGAATACGGCGATGCAATCAGTGGCATTGCTGGAAACGACAGGTGCAAAATCCGGGCAGCAAAGAGAAATAGCGACTCTATGTATGCCTCACGCTGCAGATTTTGTGCTGGTAGGCTCAAACTGGGGGCAAGATAGAGACCCCGCCTGGGCTCACAACCTGAGAGCCAATCCAAAACCGAGAGTCCGCTTCAGGGGCTATGTTGGCGAAGCTTACGCCCGTGAACTAGACGGAGAAGAACGCGCTTTAGTCTGGCAGAAACTGGTTGAATTCAACCCGCAATATGCGCGGTATCAGCAGGGCACGCAACGCCAACTGCCCCTGTTCTTGCTCTCCAGAACCCTGTAGCACCCGCCATAATCCGCTGTAAGGAAAACAACGTATATTTTTACAATGCGTTAATACTACTGCGGCCTCAATATGAAAATCAGTTTGGAACAGCTCTCGCGACTGGATCGGCACGCCCAGGCGATCATTCACTCGCTTGATCAAGCACTGTATCAGGTCACTCTGACTATTGGAGACGATTCTTATTTGCTCACCGAAAATTCAGGGTCGATTTTACGCAGGCACAGCTTGCAGCAAGTTCGGGAGCTACTGCGCGAGATGCCTCTTGATTCGATCAGGTTAAGACACCAGTCGGCCTACGACGAGATGATAGGACAACCAGTGCGCACGGCAGACAACACACTGGACGTGCCACTATCACTGGATGTAATGACTGCGCCCGTCATTCATTAGCCGGGGCGCTCAATGAGCCAGCAAACAAGGAATTATTAGCGCGATGAGTCGTCAGACAAAACTTATCACAGTCACCGGTGCCACCGGGTTCGTGGGTCGAGCACTAGTCAGGCGACTCCTCGAAGAACCCAACGTGTCAATACGCTGTCTGGTCCGCCCAAGCAGCAACCGCTCTACCCTGGCATCTCTGGACCCGAATATCAGTTTCTGTATTGGCGACATCACCAAGCCGCAAACACTGGATGCTGCTATGGAAGGCGCGTGGGGCGTCATTAACCTTGCCGGCTACAGGGAGTTCTGGGCACGTGATCGCAGTCACTTCTACAAGGTCAATACGCAAGGCGCAGAGAACGTATTTCAGGCATGTCTCAAGGCAGGGGTTAAGAAAGTCGTTCAAGTCAGCACGCCTCTCGCTTATGGTGTTCCCGATACGCTACCTTTTACGGAATCGTCTCCTGCCGGACAGCACCCCAACGAGTATGGCCGTTCAAAACACCTGGGAGACGCGGCGGGAATAAAGCTGTGTGAAAGCCAGCAACTTCCTCTTAGCATCGTTTACCTGGCCGCTGTGATTGGCGCCGGTGATGACAAGCAAACCATGGAGGTTGCCCGTGCAGTGGAGAAGCGCTTACCGGCTTTGGTGGGAGCAGAAACCACATACACCTATGTTTACGTCAAAGACGCAGCGGAAGCCATTGCCCGCGCACTGTTAAAGCAGCGAAACCAGGGCGAGAAGTATCTCATCGGCGATCAGAGAGCAACCACTAGGGAATATTTCAACCTGATTGGCGACATCGCCAACGTACCCATCCCTACTCGCAACATTCCCGAGTCCTGGCTACTTCCCATCGCAAGCGCGCTGGAATATGTGGCAAAGGCCACAGGACGCAGACCTGCTATACCGCTTGACGTGATTAAGACGACTGCTGCAGGTTCGCTTCTTTTTGACCCTAATTACGCGAAGGCTGAATTGCAGATGCAATACACCCCGTTAAAGCATGCACTTGAAGAAGCGGTAGAAGACATCAGGCGTTAGCGACAAAAAGATCTCGCAAACGTCTTACCTATAGATGAATCGGAGTTGAGCCATGCCTGAAGGCCCAGAAATAAGAATAGCCGCAGACACCATTGCCAATGTGCTGGTTGGAAACACGGTTGAAACCATACGGTTTGGCCTTCCGCGGTTGCGTCATTTTAGCAAGCAATTAAAGGGGCACCGGGTCATCGACGTCGAGACTCGTGGCAAGGCCTTGCTCACCCACTTCGATCACGGTTACAGCATCTATTCCCATAATCAGTTGTATGGGGTGTGGAAAGTCTGTTCCGGCCACAAGCTTCCCAAGAGCAACCGTTCGATGCGCATCTTACTGCAAACAGAGACACACTCTGCGGTGCTGTACAGTGCTTCTGACATCAGCGTTTGGCCGACTGAGGAACTGGCGGAGCACCCTTTTCTTCGCAAGCTTGGCCCCGACATTATGAATCCCGCACTCGAATGGCGAGAGATCGCTGCAAGACTGCAAGACCCCCGGTTTGAGCGACGTGAATTAGCAGCGCTGTACCTGGACCAAAGCTTTCTTGCAGGCAATGGTAACTACCTGCGGTCTGAGGTTACTCACCACGCCGGTTTGCATCCTAAACAGAAGCCTTGTGAATTGACTCGCGCGCAGCTGGGAAAGCTGGCGCGCAGCACGCTGGAAATTAGTCGCCGAAGTTATGATACCCGGGGCATTACGATCACCCCTCGTTTATCCAAAACCTTGGAAAAACGCGGCGTAGCCAGAGGCAGCCGTCGCTTCTATGTATTCGGACGCGATGACCTGCCCTGTTACTCCTGCAGCACGCCGATCAAGTACAGCGAAATTAACTCAAGGCGCTTGTACCACTGTCCGCAGTGCCAGCCAGCCTAAGCGTGGCTATACACTACTCGACGTTTCTGTAGCGGTTGTCCCACTTCGTCACGATCGCGTCATGGCTGCCGTCTTCGCGAGTCGCGGCCAGGGCCTTATTGAAGTCCAGTATGACTTTTTCGTGCCCAGACAGGCTTCGGCTAATCGCCACATGACGAGCGACAGGTTCAAGTTGAATGCCTGTCACGGAAAACTGATTTAGCTTGTCGCCCATGTACTCGTTCAATTGGTGGATGATTGTACGTCGGTCGCCAATGACAAAATCGACCCTGCCATTTTGCAGATTGAGTAAGTTCTGAATGAGGTGATTCTCTTGCACCAGAGTCAGGCGAGGTACCGCGGCAAGATCGACGCCATAGGCATAGTCAACTCGCACTCCCAGCCTAGCGCCAGACAGCTGGCTGAGCTGGGTAAAACGACGCGGCTCACCGCGACGCTTTAAAATGATGAGCTTGCTGCTGAGGTAGGGCTCACTGAACAGCAAATCCGTGGCTCTTTCATCTGAATACCAGGCGGCCGCCAATCCGTTATAAACCCCCAACTTTGCTCCTTCAACCGCTCGTGACCAGTTCTCTATCGAAATTTCAGGAGAGACGGTAGTCTGGGCAAATACATGCTCAACTATTTCCAGTGCTAGGCCGCGATCTGGCAGCTTCTGGTCGGCATAGGGAGGTGAGGTGTTAGCCATGAGTTTCAGCGGCTGCTGGGCTTGCGCCGCTACAGTCACCAACAGCAGGCCGGATACTACAAAAACTAGTGCAGATCTCAACATTAATTCACCTCTTAAAAACCAGAAAACATCATTGCGAGCGCAGGATAAACTGCCTCACACTTAATATCCATGACTATCTAATTTGAGCCGAAATCAGGTACGGAAATCAGTCGATCGCCAACAAAAGACCCCATGTAAACCCGCCCTGCCTGAGGTACAGCAACCGTCGCAGCACCCATGGGCGCTCCCCTGTGCGAGAACACCGATTCGAAAGCCAGCGTTTTTGGGTCCACAGCAATAATGTCAAAGCCTGCTCCGCAGGGTTCCGTCTGCGTCATAAAGCAGGACAGCAAATTAGGGATACTATCGTCGTGCGTAGTCACCCAAAGGCGCCCGTCAGACCCCCAGGCACTGTTATCCCCACTAGCCACAGGCGCCCTTGCAACAACTTCACCCGTCTCTACATCCACCTTCCACAGCTCGCCCGTGAAATACATGTTAACGAACACATGGCGCTCATCAGCAGCAATCTCAATCCCATTGGGTTGGTTGGCATCAGTGCCTGGCAGAAGTCGAAGGCCACTGCGCCGATTCCATCGCCATACATCGCCGGTATTCTTACCGAGCGCGCTGAGCAGCTTTTCTAATTGACTGGAATTATGAAACATTCGCGTATAAATCAGGTCGCCATTTGACATACCGACAACATCGTTCATAAAGGTTTCTGGACCGGCGGGAACACACCCTCGCCAGGCAAGCTCACTACTGTTTCCGTCGCCCAACAGCTCAAACAACTCCACTGACTCCCGACCGCCGTGGTTCACTACCAGGTAACGCCAACGACCATCGGCTAATTGATGAAGATGAGTCCCGTGAGGGCTGAATGTATCGAGTGGTGGTGGTCCGCAATCTGGCTCTCCCCAATCAGCGCCATCGATATCAACCACGCCCGAGGCAGGCGGGAACAGAGGCGTTATACCCTCATTCCTGGTATCGAACAGGGCCAGGCTACCGGTACCGTTATGCATGCCACCAAAATGAGCGAGGAGTAGATGATGGCCGTCATTAAGAGCGGCGATATCTTCTGGAGACTGCATGTCGCAAACCGGATGGATCGCTCCAATGGGCTCACAACCGCTAATTTTCATCTCGTCATCAATACATGCGGTTGTGCTTAACACACACAGCACTGCAGCCAACTGCTTAATCATCAATACACCTGTTTGCCTTGTTATTGTTACTGACTTCGCAGGCGATGTTTGAACTTAACTACCCTGTTCCACTCGCGGTCGCCAAAACTGCCACCATCTGCGTTTACTCTCATTCTCGCCACCAATGTGGCTCTCGGGAATGCCATGCTGAGCATACCACTGTTCCCACTCGTGCGGGGTAAGTGTGCGCGGGGTGCCTGCGCCCATTGCCCTGCTCATTGCCTTGTTTCTGAGGCTGTTGTCAGCAGACGCCTCTCGCTCACCCAACAGCTCCTTGATCCGTTTATGATTTACAGCCATTGGATACCTCCCCAAAATGCGCTTATCGGTAAGCTGAGCCCTGACCTGTCCTGCTTCGTCACCAGGGGATTGCCTCCCCTTTCCAGTCATGAAATGAGCCCGAGTCGCTGACATTGAGTGACGCCATCACTTTTATCAAAGACGTCGCGCATTCACCGGGAGTGAGGACGCGCTTGCGATAATTGGCCGAAATGAATGGCTCCGACAGTCTTGATTCCACAGTCCCGGGATGAAGCGCCAGTACCGTGGCCTTGGGATGGCTAAGACGCCACTCCCGTGCCAACGTTCTTAACAGCATGTTCTGGGCGGCTTTAGCCGCTCGATAGGAATACCAACCCCCCGAGTGATTGTCCTCAATACTGCCGACCCGCGCAGATAATGAAGCAAGGATCGCAGGGTCGTCATGACGCATCATGGCGCTAAATGCCTGTGCCAGTAAGGGTAAAAACGCGGCATTGATGGCAAACGAATTCAAAAGACTGTCCTGGCTGATGGCTTTCAGGCTTTTTTCCGGACGTAGTTTACCGTCGTGCAAAACCCCCACCGTATTAATCAACAGATGTACCCGATTTACGTGTCGGGCCGCCTGTGCTGCAGCATCTTTAATAGAATCAGGATCTTTTGCATCCATCTTCAAATGCAGCACTGCGGATGCATTCCCCGATGGATCCGGATTTCTCTCCAACACGATAGCCTGATTAAAACCTGGAATCAGCTGCACTTCCTCAAGCAGTGCGCGGCCGATGCTGCCCCCACCGGCAATCACAACATTAAATTCAGGAAGGTCAAAACAGTGCATGCTTAGCCCTCAGCCTGATCAGGTGCCAGTCGCTGCAAAGTGTCATCGCCCCACGACACTATGGTCGCCTTGGTGTCGGCTTCGCGAGTTTCCCAGTTGCGCATGATTAGCGCCATCCGTGGATTAGATTTAAGTCTTGCCTGATGCTTATCAATAAAGCGCCAATACAAGCTGTTATAAGGACAAGCGCCCTCACCGGTGACTTTCTTGGGGTCGTAAACACAATCCCGGCAGTGATCGCCCTGGCGTTGAATGTACTTACCCGAGGCGGCATACGGCTTGCTCGCCATCAGACCGCCGTCTCCATGCAGGGCCATCCCCAAGGTATTGGGTAACTCAACCCATTCAAAGGCATCGATATAAACCGCAAGAAACCAGGCGCAGACCTGTTCCACATCGAGGCCCGCCAGTAGCGCAAAATTGCCAATCACCATCAATCGTTGAATATGATGGCCATAGCCAAGCTCCAGCGTCTGGGCAAGCGCTTTATGCATACATCGCATGTCAGTTTCGGCCGTCCAGAACCAGCCGGGGAGCGTTCGCTTTGCTCCCAGCACATTGAGTTCGGCGTAGTCCGGCATGTAATACCAGTACATACCTCGAACATACTCACGCCAACCGAGAACCTGTCGAATAAATCCCTCGGCCGCGGCAAGTGGTACCCGCCCGTCTCGCCATGCCGCCTCGACGCGGTTACAAACATCAAGCGGATCTAACAAACCGGTATTCAAATAGGCGGAGACCAGGCCATGAAACAACCAGGGTGACTCTTCTGCCAGCGCATCTTGATAAGTGCCAAAATCTGCAAGGCAGTGATCGATAAACCAGCTCAGTTGCGCCTCGGCACCCTCGGCGCTGACCGACAAATAAAATTGAGACAGATCACCGGGGTGTTCCGCAAATTCTCGCTGCACCAATTCGATGACGTCAGTGGTAATTTCATCCAATTCCAAACGAGGGCGATCGGGTATGGGTTTTTGTGATCGCCAGCCTTTGCGATTCTCCGCATCGAAGTTCCACTTGCCACCGGCAGCGGTGCCGTCAAGTTCCAGCAGCAGCCCGTACTTCTTGCGCATAATTCGATAAAAGTATTCCATGCGCAGTTGCTTGCGCCCGTCGGCCCAGGCTGCGAATTCTGCGGGGGTAGAGAGAAAGCGATCGTCTTCAACTCGCTCAAATGGAACAGAGAACGCCCATTCCGACATGGATTTGAACAGGCGATACTCGCCGGGCTCGCAGCACCTGACCGAGCTACAGCCACTAGCCTTCAGCGCCAGCTCTACCGCACCCTGCAGCGAATTTAAACCCTCTTCAAAGGGGTAGTAGTAAACCTGAAACCCTTGCGCGCGCAACTCATCGCGAAAATGGCGCATGGCGGAAAATATGAAAGCAATTTTATGTTTGTTATGACGAACATAGGTGGCCTCCTCCTTCACCTCTGCCATGACAATACACGCGGTATCGGGTGATGCGTTTTTCAACGCACCCCTGCCATGAGACAGTTGATCACCCAGTACCAAAATGAGCGTTTGCTGCTTAACTTCAGGTGCTATCACGAGGACTCCAATGGCCAATCTGCGGCGTCAACAATATGCTCGGGTTGTTTAGGGCAGTACCCTTCCCAGCGTTGGGTGAACTCTCCCTCAGGATCGAACTGACGGGTTTGCTTAACAAGATCAAAGTGGCGACCGCCTCTGGGGTCGGCACCGACACCCGCAATATATTGCCAGTTGCCGTAGTTACTGGCGGCATCATAGTCCAGTAGGTGTTGTTCGAAAAACGCAGCACCAAACCGCCAATCGACGTTCATTTCATTCACCAGGCAACTGGCGGCAATCTGTCGCCCGCGATTACTCATCCAGCCACTTTCTACCAGCTGATGCATAAGCGCATTAACAAGAGGATAGTCAGTCGCCCCAGCGCACCAGCGGGCAAATCCACGCGGATCAAACGTCACCAGCTTGCGTTCTCGTGCTGTTCCTTTTGCGCGAAATAAAGAACTACTGTCCTCAACTTCACGCCGATAAAAAAATTCGCGCCAGAGAAGCTCGCTATAAAAGTGCCGTGTCGAGTCATTTGCCCCGTGCAACTTTTCAAACTGATCCAGCTCCCAGGCCAACTTGCTAACCGCAAGGCTTCCGTTGGCCAGCCATGGAGATAAAAAACTGGAGTAAAATAATCCATCGAGTTGGTTGCGAGTTTCCTTGTACGAGGTTACCGCGCCCTCGCGATGCATCCACACCTTTAACCTTGCTTCACCAGCTTTGGCACCTCCTCTGGCCCCAAACGACGGATCCGGTCGAACCCGGGCAGCGGGCAATGGCAGGGCATTCAAACCACGGGGTGGCGGAGGCATTACCGCCATCCCCGCGGGATTAGAGGCCTGCAAAGGCTCCACACTGCGTCTGAACGGGGTAAATTGCTTGAGTGAGAGCTTCGTTGACTGCAATGCCTTCTCACTGAACAAGGTATTGCCTTCATGCACCACTAATGGCACCGACACGCGGGCTGCAACGGCCTTCTCATCAAGGCGCTCATAGCTGCCCGGGCTGCGAGCAACCCCGATACGTGTGACCTTATACTCATCCACCAGGCTCGGAAGGACTTGTGCCGGAGTCTCCCGGAAGACCAGCAACTTCTGACCGAGCTCTGCCAGCTGGGCGCGCAGTGCCTCCAGACTCTCGATAAGAAAACGTTCACGCTGCCTGCCTAGCCCCTTGAGATTGCACCAGGGGATGTCGCGTGGCCAGAAGAACACACAAAGCAGCCTGTCAACGCCACAATGCAATTGCAGTGCAGGGTTGTCGTTGATCCGAAGATCGCTGCGGAACCAATATATCTCTGTCACTTTAGGCACTCGATAGGAGTCGTCGATGTCATCGTTAGTCTGTTACTTATGCATTTATGTACGCAGCCAGAGCGGCTTCCGATTATCCTTTTGCTGAGAAAGTACGGGTTCAGGACCTTGTGCTTTAGCAGCCAAAGACCAACAATATTGTTCACACCCCCCAAAGGCACTACGATGGATCAAAGACGGAACTTCAGTATCTCCGAACATAATGCTGAAATAGGCTCTCGGGGAATTATCCAAATGTGCCATTGAATGCAAACTGTCAAACTCAATGATGACTTAGTGAAGTGAGGATCTAGCATGGCAAGACTACAGAACAAAGTGGCGTTGATTACCGGCGCAGCCTCCGGTATCGGCCTCGCCTGTGCGCAACGTTATGCCTCTGAGGGTGCAGTGGTGATAGGCACAGATATACAAGATCGCGAGGACTGGTGCTCTCTGGTAGGCGGCGATCCCGAGAATGCCTTGTACAAACTCGATGTCACTGACGGTGCTGCGCAAAAAGCCATAGCTGACGACTTGATAACCCGATTCGGTCGCATTGACATCCTACTCACTGCCGCCGGTGTCGGCGCCGGTGGCCCGATTAATATGCTTGATGAAGACGCCTGGGACAAGGTTGTCGATATCAACCTTAAAGGGACCTTCCTGTCGATAAAGGCGGTCATTGATCAAATGATGGCCCAGCGGTCCGGCAGCATCATCACCATCGCCAGCGTAGAAGGCATTAATGGCACCGAAGGCGGCAGTGCCTATAACGCATCCAAGGGTGGTGTTGTTTTGCTGAGCAAGAACGTCGCTATTGACTATGGACGCCTGGGTATACGCTGCAATGCCATATGTCCGGGCTTTATTGAGACACCAATGCTTGAGAGTGTGATGGACGCAATGCCTGAATTCAGAGCCGACATTGGTAAACAGGTGAAGCTGGGGCGTTTCGGTCGCCCGGGAGAAATTGCGAGTGCAGCTCTGTTTTTGGCGTCGGAAGATTCATCCTATGTCACCGGCCATTCACTGGTGGTCGACGGTGGTTACACCGCTGGGCATAGTCATGGCATCGTTGAGATGCTTGGACTGGTATAAGCGATCGTCATCGGTAAGACCTGGTGAGCGCTGTGTATTATCGGCTGACTGCTTTTGCTTCAGGCAGCGCTCATTCGAAGCTCCAAACATTGCAACCTTCGCACAAAAATACTGGAGACGTGCTTTTCGGAATGCTCGCTCTGTAACGAGAATTTTTTCGTTCGCTGCAACAACTCCTCCAGAATTATCCGTGTTTCCATTCGCGCCAGCCTTGCGCCGATGCAAAAATGAATGCCATGACCAAACCCTAAATGCTCATTTTTATTTTCCCGATTCAAGTCAATCATTTCAGGATTACTGAAGACAGTCTCGTCACGATTCGCCGCAGCCCACAGCAAAAACACTTTCGCTCCCGCTGAAACAGATATGCCCCCTAACTCTGTTTGATGAAGCACAGTTCTGTAATGCCCTTTGAAGGGAGTCTCCAAACGCACAACTTCTTCAATATAGCTTTCAATGAGTTCTGGGGACTGTCGCAGCCGGCTCTGCAGGTCGGGGTCTCTGGCTAAAATACGAATAGCACTACCAACCAGGCTGGATGTAGACTCGCCGGCTGCCCCAACTAGCACTATCGCGATAGCAACGGCCTCTTCCTCGTCAATCAGACCCTCTGTGACGCCTTGGGCCAAATCGTTCAATACGCAGTCTACTGTGTCCGAGGGATCTGATTGAAGCGCACGCTGGAAATGGCCCCTCAGGTAATGGCTCATCTCTGCGGTGGAGGCACCAAGCTCAACCATACGCTCAAGGGTAGCAGTACCCGCCAAAATATCGCCACCGCTGAAGGACCAATCAAGTAACTTGTCGAGATCTGCTATCGGCAGTCCCATGAGTCTGGCCATAACCAGGACCGGTATTGCGTTAGCGAGCCCGCCTATGCAGTCTCCGCCACCCTGCGCCAACAGTTGACTCAGGGCTTCGCCCGCCCAGCTCCGCACCTGAGACTCCATCGCCATTACTTTACGGGCGGTCAGTTGCGGCATCACCAGCTTTCGATGAACGGAGTGAAAAGGCTCATCAGCATTGGCGATCGCATCTACCGTGCCTCCAAACTGAGAAAAATCAAACAGTGTGGGCTGCCCCGAACTGTCACTAATTAATACGCCGGTCAGGTTAGCTGAGAAGTCTTGCTGATTTTTCAATACCTGATGAATTAATTTCGGCGAGGACACCAAATAGACTTCTGTATTTGGCACTTGATACACGGGCGCGTGCGCAAGCAACTCACGATAAAAGGGATAGGGATTTTCAATCACTTCTGGATCGAGCAATTGAAAAATAATACTGTTCTCCATGCTAAGCGCCTTGCCTTAAAATATTTTTGCCGGAGCAATTAGTAACTATGCACTTCGGCAACAGACTGGTCGGCATCGTATTGTTGCTGACAATCTTTCATAGCCGCTAGCGCACTTTCGCTCACAGCGACCTGCTGAAACGTCTCTTGTTCAAATGCCATTGCCTGCTCAAGCGGCAGGTTTTCTGCGCGGCGCAAGACCCGCTTCAAACCCTGTAATGCACCTGGGGGTTTGAAGGCCAATTGCCGTGCCAACTGGCGAGCACAGGATAGAGCCTCACCTTTTTTCACCAATCGATTCACGCCGCCCAATTCCATCAGTCTCACTGCGTCAAAGGCTGCCCCGGTAAGTACCATTTCGGTGGCGGCACTAATACCAATAAGACGGGACAATCGACTACACCCGCCAATGCCAGTGGTCAGACCCACGTTAACTTCTATCTGTGCGAAGCGGGCCTGTCGTTCAGTGACACGAAAGTCACAAGCCCAGGCCAGTTCGGCGCCACCACCAGATGCGTCACCGTTAATGGCGGCAATGCTGACCACAGCTTCATGAGAAAGCTCTGCCAACGCCCTAAACCAACCGTCGCCGACACCGGTGCACTCTCGTCCCTCAACACCGGCAATCAAATCTTCCAACCAGGCGTGCTCAAACCAATGCGGTGAAAGATCAGAAACCAGAATGACGACCCTGCTCCCTTGCTCACGCGCGGCCTGCAGCGCATCGGCCAACTCATCGATCGCAGCCCAACAAAGTTGATTTTTCCGTTTTTCGTCTCTAAAGCTCAAGACCGTGACTAGGCCATTGTCACTGCTCTGGCAATGAATAAAATCGCTCACTTTAACTCGCCTTATCCGGGTTCAGGTTATGATTGTGACAGAAACGGCTTAACAGGCCAGCGCAAACTTGTAGGAAACAACGCATGTCGCTAGATTTTGAGCAACAAACTGTACTGATCACCGGCGGTAATCGAGGACTGGGGCGCGCATTTAGCAAGTGCCTGGCCGCCGCTGGCGCGGAGGTGATTATTCATTCTTCTGGCCGGGATAACAGCGGGCAAGAGCTCACCCGGGAGATTATTAGCGAAGGTGGTCGCGCGCACAATCTTCCCATGCAGTTGGAGGATGGAGCCAAACTTATCAGCGCCTCCTTGGCTAAAACGTCGCGCCTGGACGCTGTGGTACACAGTGCAGGAATGGTACGGGATTTCAGTATCGGAAATCTTGAGCAAAGCGATTGGGACCAGGTTATATCAATGCATCTGACTGCAGCCTACCAATTGACCAAAGCAGTATGGTCCACGTTTCGAGAACAAGGCTTTGGCCGGCTTGTTTTTATTTCATCTGCGGCTGGACTTTACGGCAACTTTGGCCAGGCAAACTACGCAGCAGCCAAAATGGGTCTTTACGGCCTGTGCAATACAGTAGCGATCGAGGGGGAAAAGCATGGCATTAGCGCTAACACTGTGGCGCCATGGGGAGCCACCGACATGAATCGCAAACAAATGAACGAGGATTTAAGATCCCGGGTACGCGCCGAGCAGGTCGCACCGCTGGTCGCGTATTTATGCCACCCGGAATGTCAGGAAAGTGGGAGCCTGTTTGAAGCAGGTGCAGGTCGTTTCAAAAAAATGCGCTGGGAGAGCAGTCGGGGACTCGCTCTGAACCCTGAAACAAACCCATCCATTGATGACATTGCCTCCGGCTGGAATGAACTCATCGACTTCAGCATCAGCGAACACCCCGCCCATATTACGGATGCGCTGGCCCGCCTGCTGGAGCGTTAAAGCACGATATTCACCTGAACCAAATTACTGAAAAAACAGATATGCAAGGCAGAACTGCAGTTCACCCCAAGGGCAAAGACACAGGGATTAGCGCTGGCCCGGATAGCCGCCTATTGAGTTAAGCGCCACAAGTCCTGCACTGGCAACGCCCAGGGGACGCGTAGGGAGGAACCTTCTGCCCGGCTACCTATGCCCTACCGCTTGCCTAAAAATGCTATGCTGGCGTCTTTTCAGCAGCGGAATCACAGGCGCGTTCAGTGGACCCCAACAACAGTATCCGGCTTAACAAGTTTATCAGCGAATCTGGTCATTGCTCTCGCCGTGAAGCCGATAAACTTATCGCCAGTAATCGCGTAAAAATTAATGGTACGCGCCCCGAGCTCGGCACCAAAGTTGAGTCTGGTGACGTGGTTACGGTTGATGGGCAGGAGATAATGGGTAGCGCCCCGGGCAAATCGGATCGCGTCTATATTGCCTATAATAAACCGGTAGGCATTACCTGCACCACAGAGCGGAGCGTGCAAGGGAATATCGTAGACGCTATCGATCACCACCAGCGTATCTTTCCCATTGGTCGCCTGGATAAACCGTCCGAAGGACTGATACTGCTCACCAGTGACGGTGATATCGTCAACAAAATCCTGAGGGCGGAAAACGCCCATGAAAAGGAATACCTGGTCACTGTTAACAAGAGCATCGGTAAAGGTTTTAGCGAAAAAATGGCCGGCGGGATTCCCATACTGGACACCGTGACCAAGCCTTGCAAAGTCAGTGTTGTCAGGCGAAATGTCTTTAAAATCATACTCACCGAGGGACTCAACCGACAGATCCGACGGATGTGCGAATTCCTCGATTACGAAGTAACCCAGCTTGTGCGTCTGCGCATCATGAATGTGCATCTCGGTAAACTAAAGGTTGGCCAGTGGCGTAACCTGACTGAACAAGAAATGGCCCAGCTCAACATAGCGATTTCCGGTTCCACCGGTTCTCCGCCAAAAAAGTCTTCTCAATCTGCAGCAAAGAAGCGTAAGCCTCAGCATCGCCTCAAAGGTACTGGCAGTGACGCCAAGCCAGCTAGAAAGTCCGCAAAAAGCAGGCATAGCTCCAGCAAAAACAAGGACTCAGGCAGCGACAGTCGACGCTCTGCGCGCAAGCCAGGGTCGAGAAAATCACCGACTTCCTCCAAGAGACGGAAGTAGGCTACCTCTTGCCCACTCTGCCCGACGACCAAAGCGTTGATGTCATTGTACTTGGAGCAGGCGCTTCCGGCCTTTTATGCGCCGCCGTAGCGGCCAGTCGCGGTCTTTCCGTATTGGTGCTTGAAAAAGCGAACAAGGTCGGCAAAAAAATCCTGATGTCCGGTGGTGGCCGCTGTAATTTCACCAATTATTCAGTAGAACCAGAGAACTTTATTTCCGGAAATCCACATTTTTGTAAGTCGGCGCTAAAGCAATATTCCCAGTGGGATTTCATTGCCATGGTAGACCGCTATAACATCACCTACGAAGAACGCAAACATGGACAGCTTTTTTGCGTTCACTCAGCTCGCGATATTCTTGACATGCTATTGGCAGAGTGCGAATCGGGCGGAGTTTCAATTAAATCAAAATGCGAAGTAGAACGCGTTGAAGCCATAGCCGAAACACAGACTGATAGCCGCTACAAACTCTGCACGGTAGACTCGGATGGCGCTCAGAACTTTTTCTGCCGTTCACTGGTTGTGGCAACCGGGGCCTTGTCGATTCCCACACTGGGCGGTAGCGGCTTCGGTTATGACTTGGCCCAACAGTTTTCTTTACCCCTGACCGAGCGGCGCGCGGGACTGGTACCGTTCATGTTCAGCGATGCGCTAAAACCAATATGCGAGCGTCTTTCAGGTCTATCAGTTGAAGTAGAGTTGCAGTGTGGCACACAGTCTTTCCTCGAGAATATCCTGTTCACTCACAGGGGCATCAGCGGACCCGCCGCACTGCAAATATCTAATTACTGGCACCCCGGACAGGAGCTGAGTATTAACCTTTTGCCGGGTCAGGCCGCTGGTAGCTGGTTATTGGAGCAAAAGCACGCGTTCGGAAAAAGTTTGCTCAGAAATCGACTGCAACAGCAGCTGGCAAAACCACTGATCCGTGAGCTGCAAGCGCTATGGTGGCCCGAGCTGGCCGACACACCGCTGGCAGAGTGCAGTGACTCTCGGCTAGTAGAGATTGGATTACTACTAAACCGCTGGTGCGTTAAACCGTCAGCAACCGAAGGCTATAGAACAGCCGAAGTGACTTTGGGCGGCGTCAATACAGACGCCATCAGCTCAAAGACGATGGAGGCAAAAGAACATCCGGGCTTATTCTTTATCGGTGAAGTCGTCGATGTTAGTGGCCACTTGGGTGGCTTTAATTTTCAGTGGGCCTGGTCATCAGGCTATGTTGCCGGCCTAAACTGCCAGGGGCACAGCTATTCTTGAGCACCTGCGGCAGACAAAGAGCGAAGCACCGCAAATTGACTCCTCAAGTACCCCTTATACTTTGGTAATTCATCTTCTACTTCTGCACAACGCGAACCATAAAATATATGCATCTTTACCGGGGGTAGCATGCGCTCATCAGCGTAATTTTGTGCCGCTATGAAAGCGAGTCCCTTGGCACCAGAACCGGCTATGGCCATCACCGGTTTACAGCATTGCGAACAGGTGCCTCGCTCAATACCGACAATTTTGCGGTACTTTTTAAACTGAATTTCGTGCGCTTCTGGCAATATCACATCACTCAACTTTAATACTGTCGCATCAGCAAAAGGCTGTTGATAGAGCTTTTGGCAAATTGAGCAATGACAGTAAAAACGCAGGACGGGAGGCGCTACAACTTTAAAAGTAGAAGCGCCGCAGGGGCAGCTACATTTCTGGATAACATTTGGATCAGTCATCTTTCATGCCTCGGTATTGCAATATCGTAAAGCCTCTATTATAAGCCAAAAAACCCAGTGACAATGCCAGTATCAGCAGCCCCAGAGTTGGGAGCGTGGGTACAGGAATACCCAGTTTTCTGGCAATGGCCTGCTCGATCGCCCGAAGATCCTCTGCATTGGTGAGGCCATCTTGGTTTACATCGTAGAAGCTGGAGAGCCCCCAGGATATCGTCACCTGTTCTGCAAGCGCAAGATCGAGAGTATTCACAACGCCATCTCGGTTGCCATCCTCAGGGTTCCAGTTACCCAGAGCCTGATATTGTTGCAGGTCCCCTCGGAGTACTTCCAGTGCCAGACTCGCATCGTCTGTCAATGTGTCCTGAGCTAGCAAATTTAAAGATTCACGATCGATAAGTGGGTCGCCATTTGCATCCTTGATTAAAAAGAGCTCGTCAATCTCGACAGTTTTTGGCCCATTACTCTGCGGATCAAAATCAACCCAGCTGGTAACAACATATTTATAGGTCTCGGTCGCCGCAGCTTGTTGCGCGGTCGGTAGCACGGCCAAGGGCGACTCACCCAAGCCATGCAAAAACTGATTAACAGTCCAGCAATCGTTGAACCCTGACGAGGGGATAGGTGACCCCGCAGCTGTAACGCCTGTCGCTTCGGCCCCAAACCACACCCCATTGTTGTCCTCACATACGCCTTTGTTGATAGGGGTGACGGAGCATGCAGTACCCAACGCGCATGGCGGGTTAAAAGCATTGTTAGGCTGAACATTGGGTGCAACATTCACTGCTATTCGACTGCGCTGGTTAGCTGTCCTCGCATGAGCTAGATTACCAGCGATAGAGACGGGGTCGAAAGGAGAACTACCGAGGCCTAAGTCTAAGCCTGCGGCATCTGATATCACGCCATAGATATCAATAATGCTCGCCAAACCGTGACGCGGTAAACCCACGTCACTGACTCCAGCGCCCGCTATTATTAAAGGTACTTGTACTCCTGACTGGTAGACCTGTCCTTTGGCGCGAGTCGGATCGAAGGGTAGGTTTACTGAGTAGCCGAGCGTTCCGTTGTCACCGAAAATAACAATCAAGGTCTTGGCACCTGCCGCCGTAAGCTCCAGGGAATCGCCAGGGCCAGATCTGGTCATCAGTCCCGACTCCAACAGTACTCTGCCTATTTCTTCGGACATAACTGAGATAATCGATTTTTGTAGGGATCGTTGGTCAATTGAATTGTTGCAGTCAAAAGAAGAGCTAGTTGTTACCCCTATGCCCGCAGCACCGAATGTCTGTGGAATTTGCTGCAGTGGAGTATGGGCGGCGCTATAGCTAACGGCGAGGAAGTAAGGCTGGTCACTATTCTGTGCGTTGATCCAACGAATCGCTTCGTTAGATTCTACTGTGGTTCGGTATTCGCGCGCTGTAAACTCCTCAATCTCAATAGGCGCACCGACTTGGTCGGGTTTACTCATTTTTTCAAGATCACCAACGTAATAGGCGTTTTCCATTTCGAAATCGATAAAAGACGGCGGGGGCGCCGTGCACTCGGCTCCAGGGTCGAATACGCCTCCTTGTTCCATGCAAGTGCGTCCCGGCTCCGCGGTACCGCCCGATACGCTGATAACAGTGCAATTTACATTCGCCAAATAACAGGCGCCGGTGTCAGCGCCGTGAGTGGGGTCACTGGCCAAGCTGGGCACGAATCCACAGCTGTAGGTTCCTTTGGAGGCAATACCACCTGCGGTAGAGTCTATAGACCGAAGGAAGCCATGAACGTTGCCATAGTAATAATCGAAACCCGCCTCGATGGGTGTGGTCTTCTCTGCTTCGTTATTTTCGGGGCCACCCATGTGCCACTTGCCCACCATGGCGCTGGTATAACCTGCGTCATTGAGATGATCGAGCAGTGTGTCCTGGTAGGGGTTCAGCTGCGCATTAGCCAGGTCACTCGGCCCAAGTGCACCGGTGGTGCCAGACATGACAGGTAACTGCCCCGTGAACAGAGCGACTCGCGATGGGGAGCACTCTGGCATGGCCCAAACGTTGGTAAAACGCGCCCCTGCACTGGCGATTTGATCAAGCGTTGGGGTGGCTGGTGGCACATCGCCACCATAGCCAAAGGTCGCCAGTTGATCTAATCCCACATCATCCATAATGAACACCACAACGTTGGGTTTAGAGCCACTGAGTGCCAGCCCATTAGTTTGGCCTTCATAACTGTTGAGACAGGCGGCAATCGAGTTGGCGCCTGAACCGTTTCTTGGTAGCCCCGCTTCAAGGCCGACTTTTACTTTTTCAAGCTGAGCGGCTTTGCTGGGGAGAGTGTGCAGATAAGGCGCGATACCTTTGCAGTCATGAAGGCCGCGCATTTGAATCAGTCTTACGGTGCCTCCTACTGACTCAACGTTGCTGAGTTCGTCGATATCAGTAAGATAATCGCTAAAATCTATATCCAAAAATCCGCCAACATGAGACACATTCTGGAGCCCCTCCAGAGAGGACAGCCTGTCATTAAACGCGATATCCAGAGCGCCATGAATGCGTGAAATTCCATCTAGGCCTTTTAGCGTTTTAAGGTGCGAGTTGTAGATGACCCGCAAGGTCCCATCTATCTGCGTAAGCTGACTGAGGGGTTGTAGCGAAATAATATTACCGGGAGAACTCTCCTCGATAATCAGGTTATGGACTGATGAACACCCCGCATAATTGCTTGCAAAGCTATTGATGGCTTGCTGATTATCGAGCACAACCTCATCTGAGCAGCTAGCCGCTGCGGCCTGTTGCGCGCCGACGCTAAAAAACAGGATGACGGCCTTAAACCATAATGTAAGTCCGGAAGTGTTATGTGCATCTTGTTGACTTATATTCATCTAATAACTCTCTTGTCACCAAACAACAGCCTAACCTCAAAAACAGTAACACCCCGGTCGTGTTCGCTTTATCAAAAGAAGTTTCCTTCTTTGGGGCATCCTCATACTCAAGTGCTTGAAGACTACATCAGTCACCCCCATTCAATTTGGAGATAACCTGCTCGTTTATCTCAGTGAGACGTGCTGGTGGAATCTTGAATAGCCGTCTGTCATAGGTCATTAGGCCATTAATTTCACTTTCTACATCGGTTGTCTGGGTATAAATTGCTCCCGCCAATCCTCGCGGCACAAGGTTTTCGATAAGGAGCAGCATTTCCATGTAAGCTGCTTCGTAACCGCCTTTACTTTCAAAAGCAGCATAACCCCATCCTTTGTCTACTGAGAGATGGCCAGCCAAGGGCAGACCCAAGCCGCCAAATTCTCCGTACACCAGAGCTCGATCGAGCGGTAATTGGTCGACAAACGCAGCTTCGCGTCCATACACATGTAAATCGAGAATATCGCCAGCACCAGTGTCGAACCATCCACTAGGACCGTCTACCAAACGACCGGGATCTCGCTGGCTCACTGCGAAAAGTACCGTGTCGGTATCAAACTGTCCCCAGGCTTCATTGAAAGGCACCCATGCAACAACACTTGTGAAAGGCTCGAGATAGTCAATCATTGCGGCCAGTTCTGATTCAAATAAAGCGGCGGATATCGGGTTACGAACCATGTCTCGCCAAGGCTTTTCGGAGAATAGAGCTGCGATAATGTCCCAGGTCTGGCGTAGTATCTGAGCATAGCGGCTGGCACCACCGTCGCCGGTAGGCATGTCTTGCCAAACCAGCAGTCCCATGCGATCCGCATGCCAATACCATCGAGCTGGCTCCACCTTTACATGTTTGCGAATCGTGTTGAAGCCCATGCGTTTGGTCGCGTCAATATCGAATGCCAGCGCCTCGTCAGTTGGTGCGGTATACAATCCATCAGGCCACCAGCCCTGATCCAGAAGGCCAAGGTGAAACACCGGCTTCCCATTGAGGAATAATCTCGTAGTGCCTGCAGCATCCTTTAATGTCGCTACCTCACGTGCGCCGAAATAACTTGCTATAACATCCAGCTCTTCTTCATTGCGTAGCATGCGTATTTTTACATCGTAAAGAAAAGGATCATCAGGCGACCAAAGACGAAGATTTTTCATGGCAATACGGACTACAGTAGCGCCCCGCCCGGCTGCAGTTCGCATTTCTGCGACCAGTTCATCGCCAGAAAATACAGTTGCTTCCAAAACATCCGTAGGATTCTCTCCTATCGTTCCTATACGCAATTGCACCTCATTGGCGGCGAGGTCGGTGCTGCTGACCAGCTTGTCGATACGATCTGCAGGCACGACTTCCAACCAGACGGTCTGCCAGATACCGCTCACTGCTGTGTAACGTATACCGTGGGGAACCAGGTGCTGCTTGCCATATGCGCCGGGGCCGAGATTCGTTGGATCCCAAACGCCTACAATTAATTCCTGCGCCCCGTTGGGAACAAGTGAATCTGTTATATCAAAAGTGAATGGATCATAGCCCCCCTGGTGAATTCCTTGCCTATAGCCATTAACCCAAACCTCTGCTTCCCAATCGACAGCTCCAAAATGCAATAACAGTCTTTGCTGATCGTTGAGCGAGGGGGTTTCGAAAGTATGCTGGTACCAGAGCCTTTCATTCGGACCCAGTTGTTTTTGAACGCCAGAAAGAAACGATTCAATGGCAAATGGTACGACTATTTCCCCCTCAAAACTTTTGGGCTGTGGCGCGTCTCGCTGGGTAACTGCATATCTCCAACGACCATTGAGATTCAGCCAATTATCTCGACGAAGCTGTGGACGCGGATAATCAGGAAGCGGGTTATCGGCATCGACGCTATCTGTCCAGGGCGTGGTTAGTGCCAGAACCTGTGTTGGCCGGGTAAAGTCATAGATTTTATATCCGACTGCACCTAATGCCCCAACGAGGACCAGTAGCAGGGCCGTAATTATCCGAAAAGAAAACCGTTTCATAAGAAACCACGATGCGTGTGTGCGTTCAGCATAACATTGGGTATCGGCACATTAACTTTTCCAGACCACAGCCACTCAAGACAACAATGCTCTGCCGCAGATCCTCTGACAGTTCTGTCTCCCACCTGGCGCCATCGGCTAAGTGGTCTATACCCTCAAGGCGCCCTATCGGAGACGATGCGACTGGCGGAGTGCTCACCCCGATCATCGCATCACTGTTTAGCTTGACGAAAGAAATGCAGCGACCGTTCAATGCGGATCAGTTCGCGTTTTAGTATGGGAGCCTCGCCCCGTTAACCCGCAGCGGCAGCTCTTACCCGAATCGGTATCGAACTCATGCGTGGGATGCCTGTGCGGCGATCGAAGTCCCGGTCGCTGAATGACAGGCGTCCGGTATTGCCGCCTTGCCCCAGAGGGTCTTCTTTCTCGTTCGGACTGGTGCCCCAGCTGTGCGGTATGGCAACGCACCCCGGACGTACTTCGCTGGCAGCCTTTGCTACGCAACTGATCATCGCTCGCGCCGATTCTATCTCTACCACCTGACCGTCAGATAAGCCCAGATCGGCAAGGTCGTCGGGATGGATGAATGCCGGGTGGTGTCCCACGCGTTTGCTTTGCACCGGATCCTCGTGCCAGCTGCTATTCAACACTTCGTTAATACGGCGGCTGATCATGCGGAAAGGGTAATCCTGGTCATCAAGACTGTCGGACTGCGCCAGACGCTGTGAGATTTCCTCCAGCTCCGCCAGCATCGAGGGGTTGCCAATGTCCAGTTTTCCCTGCCAGTCATCAGGCTTGGGCTCGACAGTGGTAGGTGGTCGATCAAACATTTTTCCACGATGCGCTTCAGGATCATCGAAGGCATCGCTAATGGCTACGGGCGATCCTCGCAGTGAAATAGACCACGAGGCCATCGGGTCAGGTGTCTCGCCAGGTGGCACCGGAGTCGCTTGCCGGTCCTGTTCTTGCGGGTCGCCGAATAGCGCAAATGACTTTACGTTCAACGTCTTGTTCATCTCTGTGGCAACCCGGTGAATGAACTGATATTCCTCGCAGAGATCCGAACCCTCGGGCACGTCCAGTATAGGGTCGCTAACCTGCCCGTAGGGGCCTTCGAATCCCCAGCCGGCGCCGAACATGCCAAATAGCTCGGGCGCTGCGGTACAGCCTTTTATTTCGTAGTGCAGTTTGGGCGCGATTATGTAATCTGCAAGCTCGCAGGTTTTTGACATTCTGGGGTCAAAGCACACCAGTAGGTCTAAGGCCTGCATCGCTTCATAGGTTTTGATCTGGTCTGGCCATGCCAACATCGGATTACCGCCCAGGCAAATCAAGGCCTTGATCTGACCTTCTCCCGGAGTAAGGATCTCATCAGCCAATGCACCGGTGGGCAGGCCTGAGGCAGATTCCTCCAGATCGCGTACCCGCATCTTTCGGCCAAAGCCCCACGCTGGCATTGGCCCTGGAGACGCTGCTATGGCAGGCGCGGGTGTGATGAACACGCCGCTGTTCTGTTTGACCTCGCCGGCCTGTCGCCAGTGGCCCATCAGGGATGTCAGTGCCAAATTCAGGTATTCCGTGGCATTGCCAAAACCCGACATATTGGGCCCGGTTCCCACGCTGATACTGCCACGTTTCCAACCACTGAGCATATGGGCCGCTTTAACCAGTTGCTCAGAGTCTATGCCTGCATGCGCCGCGACTTTGCCCGGATCGAAGGGCGCCAGTGTCGCTTTCAAGGCGTCCAGCCCTTCTACCTCTGCGTCGACAAAACTCTTGTTGTAACGCGCTTCCTCCAGAATGATCTTGGCAATAGCGCCGAGTATCAATGGGTCTTCGCCAGGTCGACACTGCAGGTAGATATCGGCTTCCTTGGCGCTCTCGGTTTTGCGCGGGTCGACGACAATGAGCTCCATGCCACGTTTGCGCGCATCGAACAGGCGTTTGGCCGGGTTCATACCAAGACCACCGTTCATAGAGATAACCGGATTGGTGCCCACCAGCATCAATCCGTCCCACTCGTCTACACGATAAGGCCCTGCGAGCCAGGGTCCATGGCAGGACAAGGCAATACCCTTGCCTGGCTGATCGATAGTGACAGAAGTAAATTTCATAGAGCTGCCCATAGCGTCCATTAGGGCCAAACTATAGGCGTGTGCATTGAGATTATTGTAACCAAAGGTTCCGATATACATGGCCACTGAGTCAGGGCCGTGCTCGGCGATAATACCCTGCAGTTTTTCGGCCATTTCGGCGGCGGCGTCTTGCCAGTGGATATCGTAATGCTGGCCGTCTGGGCCGCGCTTTTTGCTGGATAGCAGGCGCGAGGGTAGCGTGTGGTGATTAACCAGCCGGCGTCCCTTAATACAACTGAAGCCGGCAAAGGCGGGATTGTCTTTGTCCCCGTGAGTGGCGGTGGGGAGCCCGTCTTCAAAATCGACAACAAGCCCGCAGTGGGCATGGCAGGAACGGCACATCACATGCTTTTGTTGTTTTGTCATATTACACCTGGCTTGCTTATTGTTATCTCGACTCAATGCAGTGCTGATAGTAGCCTATTTTCACAACGGCATAGGCAAGTTAACTTTTTGACATTAGATATTATCGTCACCAAGTTGGAATGGCTGGAAGTCGTATGAGATGGTGCTGCGCTATGCGCATTCGGCAACGGATCATTTAAGCCATACCGCAGCGAGAATTGCACGGGTGCTGAAGATCGTAGAGCCAAACTCTACGAAAACTCTAGGTTTTTGTGGGGAGCAAACTCACGCGAATGCGTAAGTCCTTGAAAAATATGGCGCGCCTGGCACGATTCGAACGTGCGACCGCCTGGTTCGTAGCCAGGTACTCTATCCAGCTGAGCTACAGGCGCGTTGAGGAGGCGTACTATAAGGATGAAGCTGTTATTCGTCAAGCGCCCTTGCAGGCTAATATTGGTTGCTAAACAGACAAACCCAACGTGTCCCTGGCCTCCCGCGCCAGTTCCTCACGGAAGTCTGGGTGGGAGATATTAATCAAGTCCCGAGCCCGCTCAGCAATCGAGCGCCCCCGCAGTTCAGCGATGCCATATTCAGTCACGACATAGTCCACCAGGGCCCGGGTTGTTACAACGCCTGCGCCTCGTTCCAGAGCCGGTACAAGGCGGCTCAATGCACCTTTTTTGGCGGTGCTGGGCAAAGCGATAATCGATTTTCCATGTTCAGAGAAATTGGCACCAAGCACGAAATCTACCTGCCCCCCTACCCCCGAGTAAATTTTGTGCCCCATGGAGTCAGCGCAAACCTGCCCGGTCAGATCGATTTGAATAGCGCTATTGATCGCGGTCACTTGAGGATTCTTGGCGATCACCACCGGATTGTTTACGAATTCGATATCGAGAAAGGTCACTTCCGGGTTGTCATCTACAAAACGATACAGACGATCGCTCCCCATGGTAAAGCCAGTAACGGTTCGTCCGCGAGCAACCTTTTTGTTGGAGTTCGTAATTACGCCAGCTTCAATCAGGTCCAGCACGCCATCAGAGAACATCTCGGTATGCACACCAAGATCGCGACGGTCTTTCATGAATGAAAGCGCCGCATTGGGAATTGCGCCGATACCCATTTGCAGACAATCGCCATCTTTAATCCGACTAGCGATGATCTCTCCGATACGCCGCTCGGTATCCGAAATATCCTTTCTTTCTATTGTGATCAGTGGCGTCTCGGCCACAAAAGCGTAATCGATATCGCGTATGTTGATGAAACTATCACCGTGGGTGCGCGGCATATTCGGATTAACGTGAGCAATGATACGTTTGGCCACATCACAGGCGGCTGCAGTCGCTTCGACCGATATACCCAGCGAGCAATTTCCATGTTGGTCCGGGGTGGATACCTGCACCAGCGCAGTATCCACCTGCTGCTCGCCATGACGAAGAAGTTTGGGGATTTCAGACAAAAACATAGGCACATAATCGGCCCTGCCTTCGTTAATCAGGTTACGAGTTGTTTTACCGGCGAAAAAGCAGCGATTGCGTAAATGCCCCTCAAGGGCTGGGTCAGCAATAGACTCAGCGTGCTCAAGGTGCAGTTGCATGATGGTCACCCCACAAAGTGACTGAGCATGTTGCGCCAGGGCCTCTAACAGAACAGTGGGTGTGGCAGCCATGGAGTGGCACCAGATATTCTCGCCGGAGCCAATAATGGAAACGGCATCGAGAGCCGTCTCAGTAAAGCAAGCCAAGCTACTTATCCTGGCGAATATAGCCGGGAGAGGAATTCATGTACAGGCGAATGGGCCAGTTGCTCTCTCCCAGATGGACAACGAGACCGTAGTTATCGTCATCGTAGTCATAAACCCATTCATACTCGATATCCAGTGGTTCCGACTCCTCCGGCGCCTGCCCAACGACGAGAACCTCTTCAATGGTGTCGGGGTGTCCCATCGATACTTTAGGCACTGCAATATAAACCCTGGTGCTGCCCTCGGTGTCGCCAGGTTGGATGTCGGTCACTTCCACACCCATTGTCTCGCCCTTGTGCCCTTTCACGAGCTCTATCCAGTCAGACTCCAGTGATGTGCCCTCCTGGGCCAGGGAATACAAAGACAGCAGCACCATCGATGCCAGCATGCACTTGATCATATTCATGGGTCTGTTACTCATCTTGGGTAATTATCCTCTCAACTATCAGCATAGTTGAAATAGTGTGAAATTCAGGACTCGTGCTCAATAATAACGCCGTTCTTGTCGTGTGCTAATTCACGCCCGGCGGCAGAAGAAAGCCACAGCGCACGCAACAGGTTCACCGCCGCCATACTCAGATGCTGTTCGGCGGCTTGCAGTGCCAGCGAGGCTGCCTGCGCTTTCTGTTCTCCGCTCAAATGACCGGCCCTCGCAGACATCTCGGCGTCGACGCCCGAGATAACGGACTGAATTTCGCGCGCCACTTCTTCTGAGGCATCTCGTAATTCATCAGAAAACTGCTGAAACTCAGCGGCACTCATAGACATTGCACGAGCACTTCGCCAGGTCAATCGGGCGGGCATTGTGGCGAGTTCAAAGCCCATGGACATCATTTTGCCGATCATTAGATTCATCTCCTGTCGGTGAAGGAGGCAATTATAAAACCAGAGCAAGATCTTTGGTATCTCAATACTGCCCTAAATTTTCTGTCTGGGGTTTTCAAACGGTGGCAGTGAGTGCTTTGCGCGCAGCCAGTTCAAAGCACGAAATACTCCCTCTCTCGCCACCAGCAACCGCTCTAGGCGGTATTTTCCGGGAAAGTTCATGATCAACAGCCCGACCAGCATCATCAGCACACCCTGCCCGGGCATGAACAAAAGTATGAAACCAATCATAACCAACAGACCACCAGCTACGTTCTTTAATAGCGCCAGCATCCAGGCTCCAAGACCCAGTTGCTCTCGCAAGGCATGTCGGCGTGGGCCGCTGAAGTAATCTACCGGCAAACGGGCCACTACCCATGGCACCGCGAAGACCGCAGCCGCCAACGTTACCAGCGATAGTCCTGAGCCCCAGAGTATTAGTTCTGGAAGGTAACTTGAGATTAATTCGACCATGCACTTGATTCGACTACCTGTAGACGCCAAATTCTCAGGTTTTCTGGCTAAAAGTCGAGTATTTTGTCGACCGATTATCCTCAATACCATTAATCTACTCAAAACAGACCCAGTTTGAGACGTTCACGGATGAAAAAGACCGTTTTTATAGCCCTGCTACTGGCTGCCACATTACTGGCGCCGCCCCTGTCATCAGCTGAAGTTTTCATGTGTGTCGACCCTGACAGCGGCACAAAAACCTTCACTGACAAGGCCTGTCCGACTGTGGGTGAGCGCAAAAAAGTGAAAGTGCAACCCACCAATTTCGGTCAGGGCAGCAAACCAGCCCACGGCCAAGGCACCTGGTCCAGCGATCGGGATACCAGTGTCTCCGGGACAGACAACCTAAACAGCCATAGCCGCCGCGTGGAAGAAGCCCGTACCGCTGGTAACACCCACTAGGGTTTTTGGGCCCCGCGAAAATATTTTTTTTAACTCCCCACCTATTCACCCCCATTTGCGTCTAAACTCCCCGGTCTGAATCTGGCGGAAAAACACGCATGAAAGCACTGGTCAAAAAAGAATCCCGCGAAGGCATTTGGTTGGAAGACGTGCCCGAGCCACAACTCGGCATCAACGATGTACTCATCAAGGTCAAGCGCACCGCGATTTGCGGTACGGATATGCACATCTACAACTGGGATGCCTGGGCACAAAAAACCATCCCGGTACCCATGGTCGTAGGGCACGAATTCGTCGGTGAAATCGCTGATGTCGGCGCCAATGTTAACGACTTCAGACCTGGACAAATCGTTTCTGGTGAAGGACATGTCGTCTGTGGTCGCTGTCGTAACTGCATGGCAGGCCGCCGTCATCTTTGCAATCAGACCTCTGGAATCGGTGTAGATCGCCCTGGTTCATTCGCAGAATACGTTGCCCTGCCCATGTCCAATGTCTGGGAGCACAGCCCGGGTATAGACCTCGACGTGGCCTCTCTGTTCGACCCTTTCGGCAATGCGACACATACTGCTTTGCAATTCGACCTGCTGGGAGAAGACGTACTCATTACCGGTGCCGGACCCATTGGCGCAATGGCGGCCGCAGTATGCAAGCACGCGGGGGCTCGTCATGTTGTCATTACCGACGTCATTGATTCCCGGTTGGACCTTGCCAGAACTCTGGGCGCTACTCGCACGGTGAATGTTACCCGTGAGCGTATAGCTGACGTTAAAGCAGAGCTGGGAATGTACGAAGGCTTCGATGTTGGCCTGGAAATGTCTGGGAATCCTCAGGCCTTTAACGAATTAATCGACAATATGTGTCACGGTGGCAAGATTTCTATTCTGGGTATTCCTGCAGAAAATACGGCTATAGACTGGAATAAAGTGATCTTCAATATGCTTACGCTCAAAGGCATTTACGGCAGGGAGATGTACGAAACCTGGTACAAAATGTCGGTGATGATTGATTCCGGCCTGGATATTTCTCCGGTAATTACTCACCGCTTGCCGTTCACCGAATTCCAAACCGGTTTCGATGCAATGAACACGGGGGAAGCCAGCAAGGTCGTCCTCAACTGGGACGTCTGAGGAGTAAAAAATGTACGATCGTTTTGGCGAGCACCTGTCGAATGAGCTTAACGGTATTGAAGCAGCGGGCCTTTACAAACACGAGCGCTTGATTACCACACGCCAAGGCGCTCATGTCAGCGTAAAAGAGGGCGAGGTACTGAACCTCTGTGCCAATAATTATCTTGGACTGGCGCAACACCCAGAGGTCAACGCCGCAGCGGCAAGAGGCTTGGAGGAATGGGGATACGGCATGGCCTCGGTTCGGTTCATTTGCGGCACCCAGACCTTGCACAAGCAGCTGGAAAATAAACTCAGTGATTTCCTGGGCACCGAGGACACTATTCTTTATCCGTCCTGCTTTGATGCCAATGGTGGTTTATTCGAAACCTTGCTGGGCGCTGATGACGCTGTTATCTCCGATGAATTAAATCATGCCAGCATTATTGATGGCGTGCGGCTCTCTAAAGCGCAGCGCTACCGTTATAAAAACAATGATATGGCAGACCTGGAAGCACAACTCAAAGCAGCCGATGCAGCAGGCGCCCGCTTTAAAATGATTACCAGTGATGGCGTATTTTCCATGGATGGCTACATTGCGAGGCTGGATGAGATCTGTGACCTCGCAGAAAAATACAATGCACTGGTGCACTTTGATGACTGCCACGCCACCGGTTTCGTCGGTGAGGGTGGTCGCGGCACCCACGAACTGCGCGGCTGCATGGACAGGGTCGATATCATCACAGGAACACTGGGCAAAGCTCTGGGAGGTGCTAGCGGCGGCTATACCTCGGCCCGCAAGGAAGTGGTAGCTCTGCTACGCCAGCGCTCCCGTCCATATCTTTTTTCTAACACCGTGGCGCCACCGGTGGTCGCCGGTGCAATCAAGGCCATTGACCTGGTAAGTGAGTCGCCCGAACTTCGCCATCGTCTGCAGCACAACACTTCGGTGTTCCGGGAAGGCCTTAATCGGCTTGGATTTGAGCTTCTGCCCGGCGAACATCCCATTGTGCCAGTGATGCTACACGATGCGGCGAAGGCTGCCAGGTTTGCTGAACTTATGCTGGCACAGGGAGTTTACGTTGTGGCTTTTTCTTTCCCAGTAGTACCTAAAGGAAAGGCTCGCATTCGAACTCAGATGTCCGCTGCACTTAACGACGATGACCTGGAAATGGCGATTGAGGCGTTCGGGCGAGCCAAGGACGAGCTGGGCTAGCGGCCCACTGACTCGACATGTCAAAGCCATTAAATGCCGGCACCCATCCAACACTCGAATTTAATCCACCTCCGGTGCTGCGCAATCCGCACGTGCAAACACTCATCTCCAGCACCCCGCTGCGCAGTTGGCCACTTAAACGACGAACGAAAGCACTGCAGGCTGCGGCCCAAAGTGTGGTTTTAAACTGCAGCGACGGTATTCGACTGCACGGTTATTACAACGCCAATCCCTCCCCTACTCGTGGCCTGGCCATTCTGCTGCACGGTTGGGAGGGCGATGCCGAGTCCAGCTATCAATTGTCTAACGCCCACTCTCTGCTGCACGCAGGATTCGACGTATTTCGCCTGCACCTGCGAGATCACGGGCCTAGCCACGCACTCAATCCGGAACTTTATAACTCCACTCGTTTGCAGGAAGTTATAGATGCAGTGAGCGAAATCCAAACCCTGTATCCCCACGAGAAAACTTTTCTGGCCGGACATTCTCTGGGTGGCAACTTTTCTTTACGCCTGGCTGTTAAAGCACCGGAGCAAGGGCTCAAAATCGATAAGGTGGTAGCCGTTTGTCCGGTACTTGATCCCTGGCGCACAATGCAGGAACTGGAAACAGGCAACCCTATTTATCACAAGTACTTTGTTCATCGCTGGAAACGTTCCCTTAAAATAAAACTAGAGCACTACCCGGAACTCGGCTACGGCGATACCTTGCTGGACATGCAGACTCTGGCGGACATGAACGAGTATTTCGTGCCCCACTACACCGGTTTTGAGACCCCGGAGAGTTACTATGACGCCTATGCTTTAACCGGCAACACCCTCGCCAATTTATCCATCCCGGCCCACCTGATTCTCAGTCAGGACGACCCCATGATTCCCTGTGACGATATTGAACGCATCGCCAGAACCGATGCGCTTACTATCGAAACACCGAGATACGGCGGTCACTGTGGTTTTCTGATGAACTGGAAAATGGATGGTTGGATTGACCAACGCCTGCTGACACTGTTCCGCTAAAGCGCTGATGCAATCTTGAACCACATCAACCAGCGTCCACTTGAAAGCACCAGGCTTGAATCAATCGCTTCAACTCAGCACGCTGCTCAGTCACGCGCTTGTTACTGCGAATCGAATCGAAGATACGTGCCAACTGACGGCGCTCTTTTTCAGCCAACCAATCCAGCGCGGGCTGGGTTAAGGTCAAAGCCGCGCGCACCGCGTGGGTTCGCTGGCTGATTAAACGATGATGCTGCATCGCTCGACCCAATATGACAAAGGGGAAGTTGGCATTACGTGAGGGACCATAAGAAAGACGATTACCTCCCGTGGGTACGCCACTGACCGACCATCGAGCAATATCATCAGAATATTTGAGCGCACTTCGGGTTGAAGCAAGGGCACCGCCAATACCTCCCGCGAGAGTTGCCAGTCCCCCCAGCAATCCGCCAGTCATGCCGTCGACCAATACTCCCGCTCCACCTCCGGCAACGCCACCTGCGGCCCCCGCTGCAATCAGCAGTTGCCGCCTGTTTAAACCCCAGAGATACCAGTTTTGCTGATGAAATAAATCTTCCTCGGCAAAATCAATTCCCTGCTCTGATTTATGCAAATCCCGATAGTAAAAAAGCTCTTCCACCCGATTGCGACTTTCTCGCTCACGCTTTATTAGATGTCGTTGATAGCGCGCAAATAATAGCTTGCGCACTGGGGTTTCAGGCGCCCCTTCGGGCACAGCTTGATCGACTGTGAAGGTGAGGCCTTCGTAGATAAGATCTGCAATAATTTCTGCGGCTTCCTGATGCTGCCGATGTCGGTCTGCCTCGAGCAGTTCTACCGCGCGCTGCAAAGGCTGCTGCCACTCCGGGTCCAGGTGACCAAACAGCGTTAATAAATCCAACTGTTTGCCGTGTTCAGCGCGATGCGCATCAAACACGCGAACCGTCTGGAAATACTGCCCCAAACCTGCAGACCATTGCGCCACAAACTCAGAATTCCCAATCGGATTTACCAGGGCGAGACTAGGCCGCCCGGTCCAACGCAAAACTTCCATCTCTGCTTCATAGTCCGCACCAAAGGGCACGGAACCATCGACCACATAAATAATGCCTGCACCATCAACGATAGGCCGCAAGGCAAGGCATTCATCGGCGAACTGATCGTCATCACTGTGTGCTTCCAGAAAACGCTTAACCGCTGCGGGCCTTGCCGCCGCGTCAGTACAGTCAGTCTTTAACCATGCCAGCATCTGTCTGGCTCGCTGCATTCCCGGCGTATCAAGCAATTCGTATAACGTTGTTCCATCCACTTGCAATGGAAAACGACGGGTAGCACGGGTAGAGCCCGCCCGCGCCGCGATATGCACCGAGTCATCTCGCGCCAGAGTCGCAACAATGGATGACTTTCCCTTGTTAGGTCTGCCAACGACAGCAAAACTAGGCAGCAACTCTACCTCTTTCCCAGCAGACATTAGTTACTTTACCCCCAGAGGCGCCAGTGCCGTGGCAGCAAAAGGCAGTGCGCTGGCGAATGCCTGCCAGTCTCGCAGCGAGGCTTCTCCCAACTCTCGACCGGGCAAGGATACCAATTGCAAACTGCACCTTGAGACACCGTGAACCTCGGCAAGCACATCCGCTAAATCAGCCATAGGGGGCTCCCAGGCCTTCACCGCAACTAACAAATGTGACGGCTGCAGCCGGTTTATGCCTTCAATAGCGTCTAAATCATCGGCGGGAGAACCCAATCCAGCCTGAAAGCTGTTTTCCACCTCAATGAGTCCACTTGCCAATGCCATTGCACCTGCCCATTCCAACAACACTGTTCCTGCCTCACAGACAACAGGTTGAACCTGGGCGTCCACATGATCTTCGTCCGCCGCTTGGGTAGAAACAACTGGCGTTCGCATACGCGTGAGCACGCTGCTGGCGCCAGGCATTGATAGAAAAGCTCTGCTGACTTCATTGCGGTAGGCTCGTGTTGATAGCAACCAGAGCAGTAGGCGAGGTAACAATGAGTAAAATGACAAGCACATAAATAGAAAAGGCCACCAGGCACGGCGACTGTCAGCAGATATTTGTCCGAGGTCAAGCTGCGTAGCGTAATAGCGAGTGTCGGCAATAATCTCGGGTGATACAGCAGCCGAAGGCAACAATGCTGACCACGGCAATGCCAATATTGCTGCGAATCGGGTCACCATCGCATCGCTGAAAGCAAAAGTGGAACCCCAAACAAAGCTGAAATCGTTGAACGCCAGCAAGCCTACAAATGAAATCATCGCACCGGCCGCAAACAGGGCACCAAACTCCTGCCCGTATTTAAACAGCAACAGGCGAACCACCGAACTGCTCTCTTGCAGGTAGCGCCAGTCTGGCAACGCATAGCGAATGACAAACCGAGCCGGATTAAGAGGAAAAACACTCGCCGTACTGCCGCGTAAGGAACGAATAAGTGCCCAGGCGGCAATCAACGACGTGGCCAGTGGGAGAAACACAAACAGAGCCAATAATAGGAACACGTTGACCAGGGCACGGTCACTGGCCAGCAAGAAGCCAGACATGGCAAGTAACCCGAAAAGAATCGCGGCCAATCGCATGATCAGGGCAGCATGGGCTTCACTCAGCCAGCGCGGCGCTTTATTGCCGTCTGGTGGGTTCACCTCCTCCAGCCAGTGCATCAGGCACTGCCTGTCTTCAGCCTGCGACCAGGATTTTCCAATGGCGTGATCACGCTCACGCAAATCCTCGAGTTTGCTGGCCCGATCAGACCGCAGTTGTTCATCGAGGCGATAAAGGTGGTCCAGCGCCGGCATCAGGCCGCGGGCAGGCCCAGGGCCTTTTCTCTTAATTTTCATTGCCCCATGATAAATTAAACGCTGCCCATTGTAGACGGACAAAATACACCATGACCCGCGCACTTATTGCAGTAGTTTTTATATTCAACGTGTTACTGACAGCATGCACCGAGCCCCAGGGGCCGGAGCAAGCCATAAGAGGCCAAATTACTGGTATGGAGGACGCTCTGGCAGAGCGCAGCGCGATGCCGTTTATGGCGACCCTGGCGGAATCGTTCCTGGGGGGTAGGTCAGGTCAACTAGACACCGATAAGGAAGCGGCCAGGAAAATGCTAGCGGTCTATTTCCTGCGCTACCATCGGATTCGTGTGGCTGTCACTCACATTGAGGTCAAAATTTATCCTGAGGAGCATTTCCTAGCCAGTGCTTCGGCCAGAGTTGCCCTCGCCGGTGGCGAAAACCTCCTGCCTAACGCTGCCGGCTTCTATCAGGTCACCTCCCAGTGGCGTAACTTTGATGGCGACTGGAAGCTGACTCGACTCCAATGGCAATAACAGGCGGACCCCTTAGACAAAGAAATCCGAGTTATCTGCCCCCAGTGCAACCGCTCCCAGGTTACGTGCAAATGATGTGGGGTTGTTTGCAACATGGGCTCTGGCGGTATGAATATCCAGAAATCGCTGCTGAATGTCACTGCCGTCGAAAACAGATGATCCACCGGCAGACGAAAATAGCGAGTCCACCACCTCTATCGACTTCTCAATCACTAACGAGGCCTGGTAGCGATAAAGAATACGGTCTTGCAGTTCGACTTCTCGACCATCACGCAAAGCCGACATCATTCGGTCGAAGTTTCCAAACAGCACGGCAGACATTTCTTCCAGCTGATTTGTTGCTTCGGCAATGCGGGTCTGAGTCGTAACATCACCTGCTAATTTAGTCACGTCACCACTGGCGCGCTTAGTGACCAGGCCAGCGTACAAATTCAGTGCATCGCGTGCGGCACCAATGGCGGGGGTGGATACTACGCGAATGAACAACTGCGCCCAGGGCATGTGGTAGAGCGCAGGGGAGCGTTCAGTGACACCGGGGTTGGTGCCCGCGAATCCATCGGTTTGCTTGTGCGTTCTGTAATCTGGCACAAACACATCGTCCACCACGATGTCATTAGAGCCGGTGCCCTGCAGTCCCATGGAGTTCCAGGTGTCGACGATCTCATAATCGGCGCGAGGCACCAGGAAGGTGCGATAGCTGCCGTCCGGCAAAATGCCTCCCAGTAGCACCCAGCTGCAATGATCGCAGCCAGAACTCCAACCCCATCTGCCGCTAAAGCGGAAACCACCTTCGGCCTCCTCCACCTTACCCATCGGAGCATAAGAAGATGAAATCCGGGTGTGAATGTCATCACCCCAAACGTCTTGCTGGGCACGACAGTCCATGAGAGCGATTTGAAAGGCGTGAACAGCGACAATTCCGCCAGCCCATGCAGTCGACATGCACGATTCCGCAATCGCCATTTGCATGCGGAAAAAGTCCTGGGGGTCCAGTTCCGACCCGCCCCACGCCGCTGGCTGCAGGGCCAGAAAGAACCCTGCATCTTGCAAAGCCTGAATGTTGTCTTCCGGCACACGCCGCGCCTCGCGGGCGCTGGCAGCATTTGCGCGTAACTGCGGTTGCAGGGCAAGCACTCTCTGGTACATTTCCTCGCCGGCCTGCGCCTTGGCGACAGCTTCTTCGTTCACGACTACGGTCATTGGATCTCTCCTTGTTTAATTTCGCGACTGTCAGGTCATCACCTGATTACGCACGGTTGCGGAACACAGACTTCTGGGACCGGCATTGGTCCTGATTGTCTCGGCTTGCGTATAACCAGCTAAACCACAGGGCTTTAACGATGCGAACTTCTCCTCCAACCTACAGCCAAATCCGCGACCCCAAGGGTGAGCGCCCGCTTCCCTGTAGAGGTTGTATGCCAGACTGCAAGAACCGGCAACACTGTGAGGGCAAACTGTGGAGAACACCCTGGACGAATCCCGGACAGGCGCCGCAATAAGGCAACACGTCTGCCGGGCGATCAGTTTAGCGGCAAATGACCTACTTTCACCCAAATGACAGTTTCCTGCTCGACGTAGGGGCAATGCTGGCTTAGATGGGGACTGCGCATCCACGTGCCTGCCGGGTAACGGCCAAATTCATCGATAAATTCTCCACTCACGACGTAAATCTCCTCGCCCCCAAAATGCTGGTGCGGCTGGAATTGTTCCCCTGCTGGCCACCGTACCAGTGCGGTAGACTCACCCTGGCATTCGTGCAGGGGCATTACCTGCAGACTGCCCTGCCCCGGCCTCCAGGCACTGGTTTCAGTGTCTAGAACAACATGCGCAGTGTCGCCGGGCTGAAATTGATGCAACTTCACCAGAATGACACAGCCCTCCACACTGAAAGGCGCATGACGAAAGCCCTCGGGATTACGAAAATAGGTGCCGGCGTGGTAATCCCCGGTTTCATCAGAAAAAATCCCTTCCAACACCAGGATTTCTTCTCCCAAAGGATGATCGTGAGCATGAAAATGAGAACCGGGATCATAGCGCACGATACTGGTGGCATGCCCCTGCTCCGCTTCCTCGCGGGCTAATGGCTTTCTCCAGACACCCTCCCTTGGACTAGGGAGCCATTCCCGGTCTCGCGTGTTGATAACGATCTGCTCAGAAAAATCCATATTTAACATCTTGTCTCTCGCAAAAGTTCATGAAGCCGGGGCGCCGGGCGAATGATCGGATTTTGTCGATATTTCGTACACAATTCAAATAGGAGATTGACCATGCTGCGTTTACTGATCAACCTGACAATTGTGTTGGGCCTGACAGCCTGCTCTCAGGTTCAGGTGACCGATTACCAGGACATGCAACCTGCCTTCAAGGTGGAGCAATTCTTCGAGGGGCAACTAACCGCTCACGGAGTCGTGAAAAACCGGGGTGGGAAAGTCATCAGGACCTTCGATGCCACCATCGCTGCCACATGGCGGGACGGTGTAGGTACCCTGGACGAGGACTTCGTGTTTAATGATGGCGAACAGCAAAAACGGATTTGGACCTTAACGCCCCGGCCTGATGGCACTTATATCGGCACGGCTGGCGATGTCACCGGCGAAGGGCTGCTGCAACAATCGGGCAACAGCGTATTTCTCGATTACGTGCTCCAAGTTCCCTATAACGATAGCGTGATTGAGGTACGCGTGGACGACCGCATGTACCTGTTGACACCGGACCTGTTGATTAACGAATCCAAGCTGAAAAAGTTTGGCCTTGTGGTCGGCGAGCTACTGCTCGTCATCGCCCGCCAACCCTCATAAGCATTAGGAACGGTAGGGTTTAATCACGTTGTCAGCGTACCAGTTGATCATCCCTATCTTCTCTTCGACGCTCTGGGTATCTGGTTCTGCCGAATACGGATTACGAAACGCGATGATAACCTCTGTTACACCTGCAGCGGCAAGGTCTCCCAATCCCTCTACAGAGTATGCAGCTTCGGTCATGGCGTGATATTCAAACGCACCACCCTCTCGACCGTAGTCTTTGCGAAAACCTTCAATCTGGGAAATCATACTCTGCAACTCCTGCAGTGAGGACCCCGCAGATATCCAGCCATCCCCAAGCCTCGCGGCTCGCCGCAGAGCGGGTTTCGCGTGCCCGCCCACGAGCAGTGGGATATGGTGATCGGGCACGGGGCATAGCTTGATCGGATCCATCTGGAATATCTCACCGTCATATCCAAAGTACTCACCGGACATTAGACCGTTCACTATTTCCATCATTTCATCCATGCGCTTGCCCCGCTTTTCCCACGGAATCTGACAAGCCAGAAAGTCTTCTGGCCATGGACTAATGCCCACCCCCAGTCCCAAGCGATCACCGATCATCACGGCAAGCGACGACAGCTGCTTGGCGACCACCACGGGCTGGCGCACAGCCAGCTTAATCACCGAGGTGGTAAACCGAATGTGCTCAGTGCGGGCCGCCAGGTAAGGAATAGCGACAAAGGGTTCTAAAAATGGCACGCCATCGAGGAAATCTCGTGTTCCGTCATCGTTATAAGGGTAGACGTCGCTTCCCTCCTGCGGATAGCAGATGCTGTCTGGGAACGTAAAAGTATCAAAGCCTGCAGCTTCAGCCGCCTGAGTCAGCGGCAAGTATTGGTCTGGCGGACACATGGTCGCGTGATATGCAAATTTCATGAATTTCCCCTCTCATCATTTATCGTTAGCTGCCTTAACAGCCATTACAACGGAGCGGCTACGTCGCACTCCGGCGTTTCTCCGTCACCATTACCCTGCAATGTCCATATTGTGTACGTTGTTACCACAACTGTAGACCATTAAACTGGACGGCAATTCTCGCAAACGCCAGCCCACCGAATGATAAGCGGAGACAGACCATGGCAAACACCCGGATCGGACAGCAGGGCATCACTCAGCGAGCCCTGGCCACGGTAGAGCGTGTCGGCAACAAACTGCCCGATCCCACCTTGCTTTTTATCGCCTTGCTATTTTTGGTGTGGGTACTGTCCTGGTTAGCATCTTACGTGGACTGGGGCGTGGCAGACCCCCGCACCGGAGAGCCCCTGCTGATAGTTAACCAACTGTCTGGTGAATCACTGGTGCTGTTCTTTTCTTCGATGGTGAAGACATTCGCTCACTTCCACCCCATTGGAGTTGTGTTGGTGGCTATGCTTGGTATTGGTGTCGCCGAACACACCGGGTTTATCAACTCCGCGTTGCGAGCCATGCTGGGGCTGACAGCGCGCTGGTTGCTGACCCCCATGCTAATCCTGGTAGGTATCGTCAGCCATACTGCGGCGGACGCAGGCTACGTACTCGTAATTCCCCTGGGCGGTGTTATTTTTTACGCAGCAGGTCGACATCCACTGGCGGGGATCGCTGCCGCCTTCGCCGGTGTTTCCGGCGGCTTTTCAGCTAACTTTATTCCGTCAGCCATTGACCCCATGTTGCAAGGCATTTCACAGTCAGGAGCTCAGATCATCGACCCTGAACTCACACTAAATCCATTGAATAATTATTTCTTTACCGCTTCCTCATCACTCCTAATCATACTCGCAGGCTGGTTTATCACTGACAAGTGGGTAGAGCCCCGCTTACAGCAATCTGCCATAGATGAGGATCTCGAAGACTTGCCCACCATGGACGAACTCTCACAAAGCGAGCGACGCGGCCTGCGCTTCGCACTCTGGGCGATGGTTTTTGCCATAGGGATTTTAGTGGCAACCGCCTGGCCAGAAACCTCCGCCTGGCGCGGCAAAGGCGGCTCTCTTACTGAGCTCGGTGCGCCGATAATGGGTTCTATCGTCTCCCTGATTTTCGTGCTTTTTCTGATACCCGGCGTGGTCTACGGCTACGCCGCGGGCACAGTGGATAGCGCGAAAGACATTATTACCGGAATGAGTAAGTCCATGGAGACCATGGCGTACTATCTGGTGATCATGTTCTTCATCGCCCAGTTCATTTTTGCCTTTTCAGAATCTAATCTGGGCGTGCTGCTAGCGCTCAAAGGTGCCGCTGCGCTCGAAGCGGCAGCTCTGCCCAGTGCGCTCACCATTGTTGGCATCATTCTGCTAACCGGGATACTCAATCTGTTCGTCGGTTCGGCAAGTGCCAAGTGGGCGCTACTGGCACCCATCTTCGTGCCCATGCTGATGGAGTTAGGGATTTCAGCTGACCTGACCCAGGCCGCTTATCGGGTAGGCGACTCAACGACAAATATTATTACACCGCTGATGCCTTATTTTCCGCTAGTGGTCGTGTATTGCCAACGCTACATGCGAGACACCGGTATCGGCACTGTCACAGCGATGATGTTGCCCTACTCGGTTAGCTTCCTGATTCTCTGGACGCTCTATTTACTAAGCTATTGGGCGCTTGGCTTCCCTCTTGGCCTGCAATCCAGCTACACCTATTAAGTCTGTACTACCAATTGGAACGCTAATGAGCTTTAAAAACCTGCGACTTATGTTCGCCATCACACTGTTATCAATGTCTGTCTCGGCGATTGCACAGGAAGGTGACAAAACTGGCTGGGAAGTGAATAACCCTGATTTCAGCTCCCAGCCCCGGTCCGCCAGTATTAATGTGACTGAGGGCACCTGGGTGAGCCTTGACGTTTCACCAGACGGCAGCACCATCGTATTCGATTTGCTAGGCGACATTTACAGCCTTCCTATCGAGGGTGGCAAAGCGACTGCCATTACCCAAGGCATGGCCTGGGATATTCAGCCGCGCTTCAGTCCAGATGGGAGTCAGATCGCCTTCATTTCCGATCGTGATGGGGGCGATAACATATGGCTGCAGGACCTAGGCTCGGGAGATAGCCGTCAGCTGACCTTTGAAAGCTTTCGCCTACTCAACAACCCGAGTTGGAGCCCCGACGGACAATACATTGCTGCGCGTAAGCATTTCACCACGTCCCGGTCACTGGGTACTGGCGAAATTTGGCTTTATCACGTTGATGGTAATCGTAGCCAAAAAGGCCAGCAGGTCGTTGCACGTCCCAACGAGACCTTCCAGAAGGAGCAAGGTGAGCCTACTTTCTCGGCGGATGGTAACAGCATTTATTTCAGCCGAGACGTCAGTCCCGGGGACACGTTTGTCTATCACCAGGACAGTAACAAGGAATTATTCCAAATACGCCGGGTTAACCTGGACGATGGCAGCATCGATACCGTGGCCGGCGGGCCCGGCGGTGCCGCGAGACCGGCTCCCTCTCCTGATGGCAAGCAACTTGCCTATGTCAAACGCGTGCGCGCGCGCTCGCGACTGTTCGTCATGGACTTGGCCACTGGTGAAGAACGCATGATTTTCGATGCACTGGACCAGGACATGCAGGAGATCTGGGCGGTGCATGGTGTCTACCCGAATATGGACTGGACGCCAGACAGCCAGAATATTGTTTTTTGGGCGCAGGGAAAAATTTGGAAAATTAACGCGAACGGCGAAGGCTTAAGCGAAATACCGTTTAGTGTGGTCGACAAACGAGAGTTCTATCCGCCCATACAATTTGCTGTGGATGTTGCTCCCGATGAATTTGATACCCGAATGGTGCGATTTGCCAGTCGCTCGCCCGACGGCTCAGCCGTAGTCTTCGAATCATTGGGCGAACTCTACATCAAACACAGCGACAAAGATGCTAAGCGGCTAACCAGCGATAAAAACGAGGGCTTCGATTACAGTCCGGTTTGGAGTCCTGACAGCAAGTCCTTGTACTTCATGCGCTGGAACGATCAGTCTTTGACAAGTATTCGCAGGGTTAACGCAAACGGCGGCAAGTCTAAAAGGCTGACAGTGCCCACGGGACAATACACGGAGCTTTCCGTTTCCCCAAAAGGAGACCAACTACTGTTTCGCAAAATCGCTGCTAGCGCTCTGCTGGGCTCACTGCATACAGTGGACTCTGGTATTTACCTCTACGATATAAGCGATGAGATTACCCACTTCGTAAGCAAGCGCGGTACCTACCCGCACTTCGGCGCAGACGATCGTATTTACTCACAGGAGCGCGCCGAAACCGCGATCGGCCGCGGCAGTAAAACTGCGAGCACCTTACTGCTATCAATGACCCCAAACGGCAACGACGTCCGTATCTTTGCGCAATCCGAACGAGCGACAAGAATAGAGCGGTCGCCAACAGGGAGTCACATTGCTTTTCTGGAGGGGCATCACGTGTACCTGCAGCCCGCAATTAATACAGGAAAAACACTCTCGCTAACTACAGACGGTGGCCTGGGTACCACATTTCCGACGAAAAAATTGTCCGCGGTCGGAGGAACTTATATGCACTGGTCTGCGAATGGGGAGAGTATTAGCTGGTCTACAGGACCACTGCTGAAGACCGTTGAGATCGCCGGCGCAACACTGCCCACAGCGCAACCAAGAGTGTCCAGCGAAAACCTGTCTCTATCTGTCAAGACGGATATACCCGAGACCAGAATAGCGCTCGCTAATGCGCGCATCGTTACCATGAATGAGGATCGCGAAGTTATCAGGCATGGCACTATTCTGATACGCGGTAACCGTATTGAAGTGCTGGGCAGATCATCTGACATTCTGGTGCCAGAAAACTACGAGGTGATCGACCTCTTCGGCAAGACAATATTGCCGGGCTTCATCGATATTCACGCTCATGGTCCCTACGGTGAAGGCCAGATAGTTCCGCAACAAAACTGGGACTTGCTGGCGCACTTGGCGCTGGGTGTAACAACAGTCCACAACCCATCCAGCAGAGCGTTTCAGGTTTTTGCTGCAGCCGAATATGCACGCGCGGGAAAAATTCTTGGCCCCAGGATATTTTCCACCGGAGAAATAATTTATGGTGCAAAAAGCACTGCTTTTTCACTGATCAACAATCTTGATGACGCCCTCGCTCACGTTCGGCGACTGAAGGCACAAGGCGCAATCAGTGTAAAAAATTACAACCAACCTCGCCGTGAACAGCGCCAGCAAGTCAACGAAGCTGCTTTTCAAGAAGGTTTAATGTCTGTGGCCGAGGGAGGTGCTCTGTACCATCAGGACATGAGCTTCCTCGCTGACGGAATTACAGGCATTGAGCACAACGTACCTACGATGAAAATGTATTCTGACGTTAATCAATTTTGGGCGCAGTCGGGAGCGGCTTACACGCCAACGCTTGTCGTTACCTTTGGCGGGCTGACGGCAGAGAATTATTACTATCAGAATACCGAGGTCTGGAAGCATCCGATTTTGTCGAAATTCGTACCGCCTACCCTGCTGCGCGCCAGCTCAGTGCGTCGGATAATGGCGCCGGAGGATGAGTTCAGGGACGACGATGCTGCTGCGGCAGCCAAGCAGCTGCTGGACCGCGGCATCAACGTCAATATTGGCGCCCACGGACAGCGCGAAGGCCTGGGCAGCCATTGGGAAATATGGAGCTTTGCTCGCGGTGGTTTCAGCCCGATGGAAGCGCTATCGACAGCGACGATCAATCCCGCTCGCTACCTGAAAATGGATGCAGACCTGGGATCTATTGAAAAGAAAAAGCTTGCCGATTTATTAATCCTGAATGCTAACCCGCTGGAAAATATTCGCAATACCGACAAAATCAGCCACATCATGGCTAACGGTAGGTTGTATGAAGCGAAATCGCTCAAAGAGGTGCACACCGGTGAAAGCGAACTCAAACCGTTCTACTGGCAAGGGAAACCCGAGAGCGAGATATTTTAGAATCAAGCGCCTGGCCCCTATGCTGCAGGGCCGGGCCTGATTCACGACAACGCCTAACCGACGTTGTGATAAACCTTTTGCACGTCTTCCACGTCCTGCAACATTTCGAGAAACTTCTCAAACATGGGCTCGTCATCTGCGGGGATGGGGGCGGTGTCTTTCGGCACGAACTGGATTTCTTCTACCTCAAACTCAATGTCACCCAAAGCCTCATGTAACGCCTGTCGAGCTTTGGCAAATTCTGTGTGCGGTGCAAAGACAGTGATACTACCTTCTTCGCTCTCAATGTCTTCCACATCCACATCGGCCATCATCAGCGCTTCCAGCACGGCTTCTTCATCATCGCTCGGGAATACAAATATGGCACTGTGATCGAAGGAGTGGCTGACACTGCCGGGGGTGCCAATCTTACACTTGGTTTTGGTGAAGCACTGACGGACATCGCCAATGGTGCGATTAGTATTGTCGGTGAGGCAATCTACGATCACCATGCAGCCACCAGGGCCAAAGCCCTCATAGCGGGCGGTGGCAAAATCCTCACCTGCGTTACCTTTGGCCTTGTCAATTGCCTTGTCGATAACATGTGCCGGCACCTGGTCCTTCTTGGCGCGTTCAATAGCACTGCGCAGGGCCAGATTGCCATCCGGGTCCACACCGCCCTGTTTCGCAGTCACATAGATCACTCTTGCGTGCCTGCTATAAACCCGAGCCTTCTGGTCCGAGGTCTTGGCCATGGATTCCTTGCGGTTCTGGTAGGCTCTGCCCATGCTGAACTCCTGAAAAAACAGTAATTATAGTCGAAATTGCCTGCTCTTAACCATCACCACACCGATGCTTTAAGCTTAATGCGCTACCAAGAATCTTGTAATTCACAATAACTCTTTTTCAACAGCTTCCCCGGCACTTGAATGCCTGGCTGATCTCTTGGACAACTGGCCACCGCAATACAAAGCTTATTCACATGACTTACCATCGTGATATTGAATCCCATGGCATTGGTAGCAATAGAAAGGGGTTATATCGCCTCCAACTCAACGCCTTCGAGATAGATTTTTTCACGGGAGCCAGGGACGTTCCCAAAAATGGCAATGATGGCGGAGCGAATCCTGATTGTTGCACTAAATGCCATCAGCTTATCGGCCCCAGGCTTTTATGCGCTAACTCGGTTCCGCCAAAAACACAGGAATGACCCTGCTCGTTTTTGCCTGGTACTCCTCGTAAGGAGGATAGGCCTCTACCCCGGCAGCCCAAAGTTTGGCCTTCTCTTGGGGGTCATTTATCTCACGAACACGCATCGAGGTAACCTCTGTTCGGTCGCGCACCGTAACATCGGGATGGGCTCGGAGGTTAGCCACCCAGGCTGGATTTTTGGGCTGGCCGCCCATGGATCCTATGAGCACATAATTACCGTCAACCTCAACCCGCATTACCGGAATTTTACGCACAGCGCCTGTTTTAACCCCTTTATGGGTAATCAGGACACAAGGCATATCAGTACCCTCCAGCAGGTAACCTTCAAGACCGCCGCTGCTTTCGTAGAGCTCTACTTGTTTGCGCACCCAGTCCAGCGTTGGCGGTATGTAATCTGTCATGACGTCGAGTCTCTCTTTTATTGAGGGGACTTGAACTATAAACGATCGGTTTAAATAACGCTGCATCAACACGGCCAAATGTGGTTTAGTGACCGTGAGATAATAAATTTTCGCAGAGGTGTTCGCGTGACAATGTTGAAACTATCCCTGACAACCCTGCTGTGCAGTGGCTTAACGATCTTCTCTATGACGAGCCTCGCCCAGGGCGTCACCATCGGCGGCACTGTCGCAGAGGGCGAGGTCAGCGGCATGATGGCTCTGTTCACAGGTGACCGCTTTTCAAATTTCCGCAATATAGATCAATTTGTCGCCACAGCTGAAATGACACCCTCTCCTGACCCGTGGGATCTGGGAACAAGCAATGACAGTCTCAGGTACCAGGCTGACTTTATGGGCAACCCCACCAGCCTTGAAGAATTCATCAGCTTATCTGACACCACCGCTTTTCTGGTGATCAGAGATGGCCAAGTGGTTTATGAAAAGTACGCCCACGGAGATAGCCGCAAAAGCCTTCACGCCTCTTTCTCAGTTGCTAAATCATTCACCTCCGCGTTACTGGGCATCGCTCTGGACGAAGGCAAGATTGGTAGTCTCGATGACCCTATTCGTCAATACCTGCCAGAACTTACCAGTAAAACGTTCGATGGCGTCAGCGTGAAGCATGTCCTGCAGATGTCATCGGGCATGCGCTTCAACGAAACCTATACAGACCCGAACTCCGACATCAACAAGATGGCCGGCATGGTGCCACCCATGAGCTATCTCGAATACATCAATACGCTAGGACAAGAGCATACCCCCGGAACGTTTAATCACTACGCCAGCATTAACACCCAGCTGCTGGGCATCTTGTTGGTACGAGTCACTGGCGAATCCTTAACTAACTATATGACTAATCGGCTGTGGCATCCTCTTGGAATGGAATACAGCGGGCTGTGGACTCTTGATGAACAGGGGTTTGAGTTGGCCATGGGCGGTCTAGCCGCAGCGGCCCGCGACTACGCGAAGCTGGGGATGCTATATTTGGATAACGGCAAACGTGAAAAGCTGCAAATCTTACCACCCGGCTGGACCAGCGAGTCCGTCACGCCCAATGAACCTCACTTGATGCCCGGCGCAAATACCAACTCGTCTAACGAGTCGGGCTATCAATACCAGTGGTGGACACCCCGCGATTGGGATGGGGACTTTCTTGCACGCGGAATATGGGGCCAGAGCATTTACGTTCACCCTAAAAATCGCGTCGTCATTGTGAAGCTGGCTGCCGACCAAAAAAACTTCGATCCGACTATCAAGTTGGCGTACATCGATTACATGCAGGACATGGCACAGTCCATGACAGACTAGCAGTAAACAGGGCCTGCTACTTAACCATCATGCCCCCATCTGCGGTCAAAGTAATACCCGTGGTATAGCTCTCACCGGCAAGATAAAAAACCGGATTGAGAATTTCATCGCTGGCAGCAATACGCTTAATCAGATTGGCGTCAATAATGCCTTCCTCAAATCCTGGAATGGCGGCAATAGCGCCATCAGTGAGATCCGAGTGATAACTTCCCGGTGCGATAGCATTGACTCGAATGTTCATTGGAGCCCACTCCTGGGCCATTACTTTAGTCAGCGCTTCCAGTGCTGCTTTTGTCGCCGCGTAAAAGCCCATGAATGCAGGTGGCTTAAGAGCAGACACCGAGAGAAAGTTAATCACCACCCCTCCTCCGTTTTCCGCCATGTGAGGCGCCAGCCTTGAAGCCAGATACCAGGGGCCACGCTGGTTGACCTGGTACATCTTATCGAAGGCATCGGGTGACAGGTCGGTGAGCGCGCCCATTGCGATGTTGATACCAGCATTGTTCACCAGAATGTCGACGTGCCCATAATGTGCAAGCGCGTCGTCTTTCAATTGATCGAGGTCTTGCGTTGAACCCACGTTAGCAGCCAGTGCAATCGCTTCCCCGCCGGCTTCGTTGATGCTTTTGGCGACTGCCTTGCACGCTTCTATCTTGCGGCTGGAGACAATCACCTTGGCCCCTGCCCGCGCAAAACCCTCTGACATGGCCTTGCCCAGACCACGGCTTCCGCCGGTGATCAGGACAACTTTTCCGATAAAATCAAACATTGAGTTAGCTCGGCTTTTAAAAAAACAACTTCAGTCTAACCAAGCTGGATACGTTTCCAATGGTCATTAGTGGCCAACATTTATGACGATGAGAAGCCGTTAGCTACCAATTATGAGGAAGGCGCGGATCACGATAATGGGAGTGCTTGTACTTCTTGTCTCGCTCTTTTCGCTCTATTTGGAGACGTCTTTTATTCACGTGCTTACGATGAAAGCGTTCTTCCAGTGTCGCTTCCATATCAGAGTATCGATCCAGCAGACCACTCCACTCCAGCAAAGGCCTGAGCCCAAGGCCCAGAAATAAAAGCCCGCTAACATAAGCAAGCAGCCACGATGGCCAAAGTATGGCGACCAAAAAAGTAAGGGAAATCAGGGCGCTATAGACACCCCCCGCGATCGGGCCGTACTCAAATTTACGTTCTGGCATAACTTTTTACCAAGCCGAAAGAGCAACCGTATTTTACACTATCTAAACGCATAGCCAACCAGGTGGGCAAATCTCGCCACGTCATAGAAACGTTTAGAGTTGGTCAATCAACTATCGTGCCACCGAACTCAGTGCGCGTCCCTTTCGCCCCAGATTGCTTCCAGCCGCTGATCGCGACCACAGTTCCAGCGATAGTACTTATAGCGCACAGGGTTCTTCAGGTAATAGTCCTGGTGATACTCTTCGACCGGCCAAAACTCATTGGCGTCCCGAATCTCGGTGTATACCTGTTGATCAGGAAAACGCGCTGCTACCGCGGCAAGCGACTCTTGCGCCAGCTTTTTTTCTGCCGTGTTAGCAGGAAAAACAGCGCTGCGGTAACTAAACCCTTTGTCACAAAACTGCCCCTTATTGTCAAAGGGATCAACATTCACCCAAAATCGGTCAAGCAACTCCTGATAGCTCACTATTGCCGGGTCATAGGTAACCTCAATAGCCTCAAAGTGCCCATCGTGCCTGCCTTTGTAGGTGGGATTTTTCAGGGTGCCCCCAGTAAAGCCGGAAACAACGTCAATGACACCATCGCGCCCCTGGTAATCGGATTCCATACACCAAAAGCAACCTCCAGCAAAATGGGCGGTAGCCGTCTCTGCGAAGGCCTGATAGCTACCCAGCATAAGCAGGGCTGAAAGAACGAGGTGCTTCATCAAATAGATCTCTTCAGTAAATCGTGTAGTCATAGACAGCGGGCGCAGCAAAGCGTTCAGTCGCCAGCAATAATCAGAGCGGTAACCACGGCCAAGCCAGATAAATAAGCGGCGCTGCCGGGGTTCGCTGTTTTTCATCAAGCGGTCAATTCCTGTTTCAGCTCATCCTTATTGACCTGGTTCTTGTCGCTCTGCACTAGCGGCAGCGACTTTTTATAGACGACTTTGCTGGGAATCATATAGGAAGCGAGGTGCTTCTTAAGCTCAAAAAGAATCTCTTCTTCTGGAATTTCATGGGCCGCCGAATATACCAACACGATTTCTTCTTCAATCAGCTCATTCTCTATCGAAAACACAGCACACTGGCCGATTTGGGGCAGGTTTTTTCGAACCACCGACTCGACCTCAAAAGGCGACACCCTGAAGCCGCGCGTCTTAATCATATCGTCATGCCGGGAAACGAAGTAGAAATAACCCTCCTCGTCTTTGTAGACGTAATCTCCAGTGGCAACCACGGTCTCGTCGGTTAACTGGCCCTCCAGGTCAATAACATCCTTCAGAATTTCAATAGACTTAAAGCGCTGTTTATTTTCCTCGGGACCATTCCAGAACCCTCGGTAGATATACCCACCGCGATGAATCAACTCTCCCACTTCACGGGGTGCGCACTCTTTGCCCTCTTCGTTTAGCACATAGAGTTCGACATCGGGAATCGGCTTACCGATAGAGTCGGGACGAATCTGCACCTGGGCAGGATCCAGATAGGTGGATCGGAAAGCTTCTGTCAGGCCATGCATCGAGTAAAAACTGGCCTGCGGGAAAGCGCTCTGGCAATCACTAATCATTCTCTCTGTCACATTACCGCCAGAAGAAGTGATAATTCTGAGCTTGTCGAACAGTTCCGGGCTAGGTACTCGCTGACTCCCCTCGTCAAACATCTGGGAAATGTTGACTGGCATTAATGCCAGAACAGAAACCTCGTCATCAATCAAGTGATTGAAAAAGTCCTCCGGTAAAATGAAGCGATGCAAGGCCAGGGTTGCGCGCTTGTAAAGTGAACAAAAAATCTGATTGAGGCCGTAGTCCAAATTGAACATCAGGATGCCGGAAAGAACATCGTCGCTTTCTAGTTTGAGGTACTGAGAAACGACACGCGCTGAATCAACCAGATTGCGATGAGAAATCACAATCCCCTTAGGTGTTCCGGTCAGACCGAATGAATAGGTGATTACCGCATTGTTGTGGCCGCTGATATCGCAGCTGTAAGGTTTATTATAGTACTTGTAGATCTCATCGAATGAAGCGACATCTTTAGCGGCGCTCTCAAAGGAGATGACGTGACCGTCAAACTGGATCTCATCGATACTCTCCAGCTTGATCCTATCAGTGATGATGCACTTTATGTCGCAGTCGTTAATAATATATTCGACCTGCTCTGGCTTGAGCAGGCGGGTCAAAGGGACCAGCACATAGTCGGTAGAAAGTATCGCCAGAATAGCAATAACCTGCTCCAAACCTTTGTTAGAGTAAACACCGATACGTGCGTTCTTTGGCAGACCCAACTCATTCAGGTAACAGGCAACCTGGTTGACGCGACTAAACAATTCCGCGTAAGACATCGCCTTGCCATTAAGCAGCAAGGCAGTTTTCTCACTGTCGCCTTGAACAGCATCTTCGAGTATTGACCTGATACAGTTAATAGACATGATTGTTATACCTTTGTGCCTAGTGTCCAAATATCGTAGTTGCTGTCCATGACAGCAACTGGATTATGACCAGAGCTTAAAATTTTACGATAAAAAAAAGCGATGATTGTTTCTACTTCATCCTGGCTCAGAACCTTGGTAATACCACCGGTCAGAACAATAGAATTAATCTGCAGCAGTCGAAGATTTACGTAAGACTGGCGATAATGGGACATCTTGCAAAGCACTAGAAAAATGGCTAGCTGCATCAGAATTTTCGTCGCCTTTTCGGTCTGTTCGTTGTAAATATTTTCCGTCACACCCAAATGCAGAAGCAGTTCATAAACAAACTCATTGCTCTGTGCCGCTAGAATCAGGGACTGCCTGGACTTATAAACGCCCAGGCGTTTAAAAACCAGACGGTCGTACTCATTCTCAGTAACAATATTTTCGTCCACCAGGTCCTTGGAGTAATGAATATCCGTCGTCGCGCCGCCTATATCTAACAAGATGAACGGGTTTGCGACCGACACTCTGGTCTCTATGTGAGGCAGCGCCCTGTTAACGACATAGGGAGTGGACAGTATCTGGTTTGAGGTAATCTCGTAGAGATGCTTAATTTCTTCCTTACCTTCTATGTCCTGCTGATAGAGGTTTGTGAGGTAGTCTTTCAAGTGCTCTTCAACAATATGTAACTTGTCATCAATAATATTTGGAAGCACGACGAGATTTTCAATATTGTCACGCATAGACTGCGAATCTTGAGTGGAACCCACAAAGACAGCATTGCTGTAATTCAGTTGGTCCAGATAGCTGAAGATTTTTTCAGAGTAAAGGTTACTGTGTGAATCGACACCACCCACCACAATAACCACATCGATCAGATCGCTGGGCACCGAGTAGTCCTCGATATTCTGGAACAGAATGGTATCGATGATGTTAATCCCAGAGTTGAACGCGATATTGGTCGCGTACTTCAGCGAGAACGAGTTGGTTATCCCAATAATGAGAGTACTTAATCCACCGTTTGCCGAAGAGCAAATGTGCACATCCTGTTTGTCAAAGGGCGAAATAGTATCCCCACACTTACTCATCAGGTCGTCAAGGATATCTTGATTAAAGTCCCTGAAGTGCTGCTCTATCGAGGTAGGCGTGCACACCTTGAAATAAGTGCTGCCCACATCAATCAGCAGTTTTTCTGCCTGGCTTACCATTGCATGATACCTATATCGTGGATGATGTCGTTGACGATACTGGTGGTATCTTTGCTCAGGTCACATTGGGATTTTTCATACTCATAACATCGATCTGGAATGGGTACATTGCCTCGCTCAATAATGCGAATATTTTTACCCGCATCCCTGATGGTGATCATTTCATTCTGGTTAATGATATGCGGTGAAAACGGCACATCGATGACGCCATTTTTTATCGAATTAAACACTTTGCGCCACAGGGTGTCTGCAGGATCGTTAAATACCGCTTCCATGATCGCCTTTACCTGCAAGGTCAGCATTTCCTCTTCTTCTTCATCGACCACACTGGGTAATCCATTCAGAATCCTGAGGCAGTACTGCGTATCAGCTACAGTTTTGGCGTTGGCTTCCTTGGTTGGGATACCGGTCGCCTCCTGACGGGTCTTGGTAATGATTTTATCGGCACCCACCATCGAGGCAATGACCGTAGAGAGATTGATCAACTGATCCGCAAAGTCCTGATTGGTCGGAAAAGCTCCCATCCACTGGTGATACACCAGGTTGATCGCCGCGTCTCCGCAGTCAATGTCCTCTGCATAGTGTTTGGCCATTTTTTTGAGCACCGCACCGGTAACAATATCCTGATTCATCGAACCCTGTTGCGCAAACGACACTGAGAACGATTTAACGCCCTCTTCCAGGGACAGCAGCATTTCCAGCAATTGGATCACTATAGTGATGGACGGCGGCACCAGGGTTGCTGTTAATGGCCCGAAGGACTCGCGATTAATCGGCTCATTCAACTCAGAGTAATTTGCACAGACGCGTTCCACGTATTTCCAATAGAGAAACGCTTTATCCAATGGAAAGTTTTTTGAGTACGGCAGCAGATAGGTAATAGGACCGCCTTCGATTTCGAAGATGCCCGAAGCAATAGCCGTCTCAATCAGCAAACGGGCATCTGGCGTCCCGTGGCGCAGACTTACTGGTTTGTCGAAATGCGTAATCATCTTGCGGGTGGTGCGATAACCGTGAGTAACCAGCGGATAGCCGTTGAGCATATCCATGTCGTTTTCTTCACTCAGGCGCAGCATTTTCTTAGCCGTAGCGTAATCGTTCAGTCGCGTGTTGGAATCGATAGTCAGCGGCAAGACATCGACGTTGGCGTCAACGAAGTACTCATACAGGGCATATTGCTGCTGATAGGTTGGGAAACCACCCCTGGGCTGTACCAACATCTTTTCGCGTTTAGCAAAGTGATGCGAAATGAACAGGTCTTTACTGGCATTGCTGACGAACTCGGACACCTCGGCGAAATCGAAGCTATCCACGTACTCATTACTGAGGATAATTTCTCGCTCTTCCTGCAACAGGCTCATGAGGGAAATCTCTCTTCTATTGTGCTTTGCAACATATCCAGACCAGTATTCAGATCGACTTGATGGCACACCAGGTCGAATCCGTATTTTTTGTAGCGCGCCACGATGTCCTCGGTATTACCGCTACCTACCACCAGGTTGCCGCCAATCATCATGATGACGTCGTCCAGATTCTTGTATTTGGATTTCAGCAGTTTGACTTCACGGCCCCAGCCCTCTGCCTCTCCATTGAGGGATGAGATCATCAGCACTTCCGCACCCGTTTCGACAACGGCATCGAAAAATTCTTCCAGGTGTGTATTTACACCCAGATTGTAGACCTCGTAGCCCCTGGCTTTCAGAGACAGGTCGATAAGTCGATTGGCGACCACGTGGATATCGTTACCCACCACGCCTGTTACTACTTTCATGCTTGTTTACACCTGATCGTATAAAAGGGCTCATGTGCACCATTAGGGGAACATGGGCCAACGCTTAATTTCCCGGAAAAGGCAATGATATCAAAAGTTTATGCCGAAATCGGGGTCATAATGCTAGAATTCTCGGGCAAATTTAACTGAGGGAAAGTTTCATGGCCTTTTTTACCGCCGATATCTGCGATGACCACAGCAACCAAACCGACGTACTGGGGCCCGGATACTTCAACTATGGTGGCGCCGAAAAATGTCAGGGCGAGATTATCACCATAAAGCTGAACCTTAACAACTCGGACCTGATCTCATTGCTCAGGGATGAAGACGGCACCGGCAAAGTGGTAGTGGTCGATGTTGATCAGGCCTATTACGCAGTGGTAGGTGAAAACCTGATGAAGTTTGCCCACCAAAACAACTACAACGGCATTGTCATCAACGGCTACGTTCGCGACACCTACCAGATCAAAAACATTCCCGTCGCGCTTTATGCACTAGGCACCTGCCCTCGCAAGTACATCCCGGTAACCGCCGGTGAGCGAAATATCGCCCTGACGTTTGGCGGCTGCCAGTTCACCAGCGGTGATTACCTCTATGCAGATGCGGACGGAGTGATTGTGTGTTCCGAGAAACTGGTTTAGTCGACACTCCCCTGCGATCGCTCCAAAGCACCATCAAACGCGCAGGTGCCGGCGTGTGACATACAGCAGCCCGGTCGAGACCCTACAAAACCTTTGCAATAGAGCCCGCTAGATAGTCAACATTATCCGGCGCGACTGCTGCAAGACTAATACGACTGGAGCCCACAATGTAGATACTGAATTCGTCTTGTAATCGCTTCACCTGATCCTTATCGATGCCCAAGAACGAAAACATTCCATTTTGTCGCGTGATAAAACTGAAATCCCGGCTAACGCCATGAGCCACCAACTTATTCACCAACAACTGGCGCATGCCTCCAATTCGGTCTCGCATTTCCTGCAACTCCACATGCCACTGCGCGGTCAGTTCATCTGAACTCAGAATCGTTTCAACAATCGCAGCGCCATGAGCGGGCGGCATGGAGTAATTCACCCGCACCGTCGGCATGAGCACTGAGCTGATGATATCGGCCGCAGCTGCGCTCTTGCCAATCACTGAGCATGCGCCTATGCGTTCACGATAGAGTCCAAAGTTTTTAGAACATGAACTACAGATGATCAGTTCATCGACTGCATCTGCCAGCAGGCGCAGGCCCCGGGCATCTTCTTCCAGCCCTTCGCCAAACCCCTGGTAGGCCATATCAACAACGGGTAGAAAGCCTTTGTCTTTGGCCAATTCAGCAATTTGCTGCCACTGCGTATCATTCAAATCCATACCGCTGGGGTTATGGCAGCAGGCGTGAATCAGTACCGCATCATCCGCCGAAACCTGTTTCAAGGCGTCCAGCATGCCGTCAAAGTCGAGGCACTTATTCTCGTAGTCGTAATAGGGATAGCTCTTTACGGCTAAACCTGCGGCCGTGAAGACTCCATCGTGGTTGGCCCAGGTTGGATTGCTGACCCAAATGGTAGCTCCGGGTTTGCAGGCCTTGATGAACTCGCCGGCAATGCGCAATGCGCCGGTGCCGCCTGGTGTGGAAATGGTGCGAATGCGATTTTCATCAATCACCCGATGCTCACCCAGGTTTAATGCGGTGATTTTCTCATTGAATAAGGCTGAACCGGCCGAGTTGATATAGGTTTTAGTAGTTTCCAGATCAACGCGAAACTGCTCAGCAGCCTTCACACAAGCCAACACTGGTGTGTTGCCTTGCTCGTCCTTGTAAATCCCGGCGCCCAGATCAATTTTATCGGGGTTTCCATCCGCCTTGAATTTCACGGAAAGGCCGAGGATCGGGTCGGCCGGGCGCTGACGTAACTCTGAGAACATGGGTCGAGTACCTTCGAAATGACATGCATTAACAATGTCGAACTGACCAGGCCTCGTTAAATCCAAGAGAGCCCGGTCGAAAAAAGCGAAGGAATTATAGCTGAATGTGAGCCAAAGCGAAGGGGAACTTTAGTGCCCTGCTCCGGGGTAGTGAATATAAGTCTCAACCATCAGCTGCGCAAAATCATCCGGCTGGGGACGTTCTCCGCTGATTCGACCTGACTGGCGCAGGTCTTGCTCAAACAGGTCAATAATCTGGTCCAGTGTCAGGTCATCGCTACCTGACTCCCAGAGCGAACGCTCCTTGTCGTCCGTAAAACAATACCCTTTCCAGGAAATGGAGTACCGAATCTGCGGCCAACTATAGTGAGCAAGAGCCTGACTGCCGGCGCGAAGCGCCCAATCATCTTCGCCCAGATAACAAAGGCGAGTTCCGGCTTGAATAACAGGAAGTTCAGGCAGTCGCTGGGCGACTCTTTCGACGCCATGAAACACTTTATCGGTATCAATCAGAATTGCCGAGTTATGCTGTGCGGGAATCGCTGCGCGTGGCCCATTCGCACCATTGGGATAGAACGTGAATGCACCGCCCTTGGCGGCACCAAACCAGGACACGCAGGTGAGTATCCTGACACGCCAGCGATCGAACAAACCCGAGTGCAGCATGCACACTAACAACCATTGGGGAGCATTCTTACGGTTTGCCCCGCGAAACTCCGGAACGTCTGTATGAATGGCGAGTTCCTGTCCGGGTATCAGCAAATTCGCGTAAACAATCGCGGGAACGATTTCGTCACAAGCAGAAATTTCGCGCGCAGCGCACTGCATTTTCGGATGGTCTAAAAAATGCTCTACGCCAGCGACGCATTTCTCGCTACCGTAGGCGTAAGTCTCCCGAAAGTAATTGCTGCGGCTCTGAGCCACTTCAGGAGCGTCATCATTGCCGCCGCCATCTAGTCCGTGAGCGACGTAATTAAGCCCAACGTCAAAGCGCTGGGGTAATGACTCACCCAGGCCATCACTGGTGGCCTCTTCCGCATAGGTACCAAAACTACCGAAAGATTCAGCAATACGCAGCATGAACTCCGCCTCCTCGGGTTGAAGAAACGGGTCCATGTGTAAATAGTTAGGATTCATTACTGTTTAGATACACTAATAAGAGCTCGTAAACAATGCTCTCGTGCCATTAGAAGACCGCTGCAGCGCGGATTACTCTTCCAACTCGTAGACAAGCAGCACGTTGCCGGGCATATGAAAGTAAATACCGTAGCCGCTGTTCATGAAAAGCCTACGGCCCTTGAAAACCGGGCCCGTGCCACCACCAAATGATCCTCCCATCGCTTCGACCCCGTTAACGGTCTTGAAGCTGATCGCTGAATCCAGATCCCAGACTACCGCTCCATCCTTCGCGCGATAGGCCCTTAAGTGTCCATCCATTGCGCCGGCGAGTACACCACCCGGGAATACCGAGGCAGGTGCCGAAAGCCCGGGCTGACAGAACTCACGGTCGTTACAGACATTTTGAGCCGGCGTGTACCAACGCTGCTTCCCGGTCTCAACATCAAGCGCATACATCCCTGGATAAGCCTTACCCGGCCACCGCGGTCCGCCATCAAAGTCTGACATGGGCACATAGATCGTATCGCCATCCACTGCCATGCCAAAATGCACGCCGCCCTGTATACCACCGCGGCCCAACTTTTGGTGCCATAACACCTTGCCGCCCGCATCAGGATCAAGACCGTAAACGTCACCGGATTTTTGTCCTGCAATCAGAACATTTTTACCTTGCGGCGTAGTAGCGATGACAACGGCCGCACCAAAATCGTAGTCCGGTCCATTTTCGGGCGGGCAGTTAATCTTTTCCTCGGTTTCACAACCCATGTTCCAGGCATCACCCTTCGTCATCTGTTGATGCCAACGAATCCGGCCATCCTTGAGATCAAGCGCCAGGATAGCGTCGCTGGTATCGTTGGCTGGGGAGGAGTAGTTAGTGCCCGTGCCGACGTACATCACGCCCCGCTTGGGGTCCAGCGCGGGTGTATTCCAGACGGGCGCACCTGAGGGAGCAATGCGGGGAGTCCCGACGCTATTTTTCCCGACTTCTTTAGGTTCTTGATCAATGGTGTAAGCGGTCCACAGCTTCTCGCCGCTTCCGGCATTATAAACAGCCACCCCACCCCGAAATGTACAGCAGGGATAATCAGGGTTAGCCGCTGCAGTGACTTCCAATGCTGACAAGGGAACGTAGAGCCTCCCCTCGTGCAAAGTTGGCGCAGCCGTCAAGGTAAGGCTGGGATGGTCGTCTGCACGATCGCGCCAAACCAATTCACCATTAACCGCGTTGACCGCGTAGATGTTTCCGACAATGTCACCAAAATAAAGCAATGGGGTCGCAGATTCGCCGGCACCCCATGGCGAAACCACAATGCCGGTACGCACCTCCGCCGTGGTTTTAAAGGTCCAGCGTAGGCAACCGCTGTCTTCATCCAGAGAGAATACTGTGCCGTTTTGACTGCCGACAAAGATCGACCCACCGGCCATTGCAGGCTGTGATCTGGCTCGCACAGCGTCCGGATATGCGAAAGCCCATTTCAAGCGCAACTTCGCAATATTGTCGATGTTGATATCGGTGAGTTCAGGGCTGAAGCGCCTCTCGTTACCCAAGCCCACACCCCAGGCTGCAGTGTGGGGCGGTGCATCAAAATCAAATGAAGCTGCCGAGCCGGTGCAACTAGGCGGTAGTACCGGACCCGACACAGCATCCAGTGTTTGTCCGGTAAGAAACTCCGCCACATCGCGCCGCTGATTATCGCTAAGCGCAGCCGCTTGCTCTCGCATCACGCCACTGTCCAACGAAGCGTATACCGAACTGGCAGCCATAATGTTCAGCAGGGAAAGCTGCGGGGCTTTAGACACTGTACCGCCGTGACAGGACTCACAATGCGCCTGGTAGATTGCTTTGCCTGGGTGATCTTCAGCAAAAACAAAATTGCTGGAAAGCAGAAAAGTTGCAACTACTAGTTGGAATTTCATACTTGTTGTTTCTCCACTTTATAACCGGCCCTGGGAAAGTGCACTACCACCTCACCAACCCGAGGATCCTCTCGCTTTAAAGCAACATCATCATGGGTCAGCCTTATCAGTGAGCCGGACACGAGCACCGCACCATAGTCTTCCGGAGTAACGGTGATCAATTGACCAGCCGGCAAAGAAGGTATGGCATCACTAATTACTTCTTTATTCTCGACGCTTGTTGCCGAACACGCACTTGCAATGGCGTGTTCAGCTGTCGAGACTTCCGGTTCACCGTGCCCCAAAGCCGCGACTCGTTTTTCCCACGCCTCAAGCAGTGGCAGCTGGGCTAGCATTTCAGTCGCGCCGCGAATGTTAGTACGACACATCCAAACCGGGGCGAAACAGGCTGCATCAGCCCAACCAGGCAGCTCCCCTAGTAAAAAAGGACGCTGGTCGCCGAGCATATTTTCTATGCGCTGCAGACCTGTACGAAATTGTGCAAACAATTGAGGCAGCTGTTCGGGCAGTGTATCCCTGTCCATAAAATCAAAGAAGGCGAAGCGGTCGGCAAGTACGGCCTCGGGCAGATCAAGATTCGTGCCCATTGAAAGGCTAGCACCCGGGCGAAAAAGCGCTGTATCACTCCAGGCAGCGATAAGATCATTCAATGCACTGGAATCTTCTGGAAACAAAGGCGGAGAATTCGGAAACCTACTTTCCAGCTCGCGGGCTATTCGCTGGGTATCGCAATAGATATCGGCGCCTATCTGCAAAACGGGTGTCTTACGATACCCTCCCGTTAGAACCGTCAAGTCCGGCTTCGGCATAATCATGGGAATCTCCACCGATTGCCAGGCAATTCCCTTGATGCCCAGGGCCACCCTCACTTTTTCAGCGAAAGGTGAAGCATCAAAATGATGAAGGTAAACAGTTTTCGTCAATGCTTGAGCTACTCTGGTTAAAAAAAGGGCCGGCAAGACCGGCCCATTGATTTTGTATAATTAACCCTGTGCTCCCGCTCCAAAGAGAGCTTTCGCTTTCATACTGAGTCGGGAGCGAGTGTGACCCTAGAAATTAAACTCTAATTCAACACCATAGGTCAGAGGACTACCGTAAGTAGAGAAGTTCCACAAGTTAGCAACGCTCAGGCCAGAGGTTTGGTACTCCTCATCGGTCAGGTTACGACCGAATAAGGCAACTCTGTACCTGTCGTTGGCTGAAAAATATGAAATGCTCGCGTTCAGCAAAGCAACCTCTTCATGCTCACTGGAAGCACTGTTAATGATGTCGTTGTAGAATGAATCTGTATAGGTAGCGTTAACATTCAGATCTGTTGTGCCACCACCGCTGAACGCAAAACTATAAGTCGCACCCAGGCTCGCTGTAGCATCCGGCGAACGCTTAACGTCAAAGTCTGTGCAATCCTGGTCGGGCGTTGTTGCATCGCCGTCTCTGTTACATTCAAACTTATCGTACTCGGCGTCAAGAAGTCCCAAAGTACCGTCAATCGTCAAATTGTCAGTAGCCAACCACATAAGATCAGCTTCAATACCGTAGGAGGTCACTTCACCAGCATTGGTAACAATCGATTCCTGTCCAACGCCCGGTACAGGCACCACCGAGTCTACTTGAAGGTCGGTATATTCAACATAGTAAGCGGCAAGGTTCAAACGGAGAGTGTTATCCAGAAAATCAGACTTCATACCCACTTCGAAAGACTGAGCTTCTTCAGGGTCAAACCCGGTGGAGGCCGACACCAGTGTTCCCGCCTGCTCATTAAAGCCACCGCTCTTGAACCCAGTGGAGAACGAGGCATAAATCATAGACTGATCGCTCATCTGGTAATCAACGCCAAGGCGATAGGTGATGTCGTCCCAAGAATCTGACTCAACGGCTCTAGCTTCTGTCGGGAAACCCAAAGGACTTAACTCAAAATCTTTCTCTTCGTCGGAGTAGCGAATACCTGCGGTAAATGCCATTGCATCCGATATAGAGTAACTCCCCTCACCGAAAATTGCGTATGACGTAGACTCTTGCGAACCATCAGCAAGTAACAAACCACCGCCCACGGGTATAGCAGGAGCTAGCCCTGCAAACGGGTGATCTCCACCAAGGCTGGTGTAGTTCTCATAATCCAGATCGTTCTGCTGATAATAACCGCCAATCACGTAGTCTAGATTGTCGGTGTTACCTGCAAAACGGAGTTCCTGGCTCACCGTGTCGCGATAAATCGAACGAATGGTTGCATAGATAGCAGCGGGCTCGCCCACATAATCGTTATAGTAATCTGAGTCTACTCCGCGATAGCCGGAGATGGAGGTTAAGGTGCCTCCCATCAAATCCCAGTTCATGGTCAGATATATGCCGTCCACGTCCTCCTGGTGACCATCTGTGTTTTTCGACTCAGCAAAGCCGGGCGCATGCTTCTCCGGAGGAACAAGGCCAGTTTTGAACGGGTCGCCTAGCGGCAGGTTAGCCGGGCCACCAGACCCTCGGCCCGGATAAGAAGGGAAAGGATCGCCTGCACCAAAATAAAATGCCTTGTCTGCGGTTGTCGTATTCAAAACCATTGGCGTGTCGCTATCGTCCTCGATATATTCGAATGACAGCAACGCTTCAAACGAGTCAGTTGGGTTCCACAGTAATTTGGCACGGGCAGCCAACAAGTCTTGACCACCAGCGTCACTACCGTCGTAGGTGTTCTCGTAAAATCCGTCAAAATTAAACTGCTGAACCGCAATGCGAGCGGCTAAAACATCATCAACAATTGGAAAATCAATCGCTGCCATTATGTCCTGACGACCTTCATTGCCCACGCGAGCCTTAGCCTGAATACCGAATTCGCCAGACGGCCTTTTGGTAGAAACGTTAATGACACCGCCGATAGTGTTCTTACCGAACAAAGTGCCCTGAGGACCGCGTAAAATTTCAACTTGCTGGATGTCAAACATGTCCAGCAACGACGCTTGGTAGTGCCCCAAGTAGAAACCATCCACCGCCACAGTCACTGCTGGATCAAACGTTGAGGGGATATCTCCGGTGGATACACCGCGAATTGCAATGGAAGCGGCTGTAAATCCGGGCACCGTACCGATGGTGACGTTGGGCGCATAATCACCTAACTCGCCCAGATTCTGCGCGAAGGTTTTTTCGATCATGCTCTCATCCATTACCGTTACGGCAACAGGTACGCCCTGCAAACTTTCCGTTCTCTGCCTGGCAGTTACAGTTATCTCTTCCAACACGCGAGAGGACTCTTCCTGAGCATTCACGGTGGGTACTGCCGCCAAAGGAGCGAGCATCGCAGACAGCACGGCAGCTCGCAGTTTAGACCCGGCACGAGTGGGCCGGGCGTTGGCTTGCGGTGTTCCAAATTCATTTTTCTTATACATATTTAGTCTCCCTGGGAGTTCACCTGATATTTTTAAACTTGAATCTTATTCAAGAATGTACTCGTTACTTGTCTTTGTCAAGTAAATTTCACGCTGCTTATTTACCCGTTAAACGACGTTCTAATTCGACGTGAAAATGACGTAAGCGCTGCTCCTGCTCACCCCACAATTGCCCCTTGAAACCCCTGCTACGCATGCCTTTTTGCACAATTGGCAAAAAGGCTGCGTCCTGGCTTAGCACCAGTCCGAGACCCGCGTCTTCGTGAACAGAATAATGCTCCGTATCAGGTCGTGTCTGACCACTAAAATCGACACTTTCAGGCAGCCCCATCCAGCCAGGTGGGCAGTAGTCAGGATCATCTGCCGGTAACAGCAGCGTCATGGTGTCGTAATAAAATTTTTCCGGGTCGGACTCATGCGGCAGAAACCGCATCAGGAAAAGTGCCTCGGGATGACAGCCGATTTGCACGTTAGGAAATACCCCTGTTGCCCAACTGTCGGACAACTGACCATCTTCGAAACGCTCGTACTCCAGCCCAAGCCGATCTGAACGCTCTCGCTTTGCCAACTGGATAGCCCTGCGCACATCAGCTGCACTGCCGTCAAAACCATAAGGGTCAATGCCCGCATCCTGCAGCATCATCTGCAAACCTTCGTTTACCGTCTGCTGATCGTTCATACGAGGACTGGGCTGACCCAGGGGCACGATCATTCTGCTAGCACCGTTTGGGTAAAGGTCATACTGGACATTAAGGTCACCCATCACGCCGCGCGTTTCCGGATGCACCGCATGCAAGTGATAACTTTCATAGAAGGCCTCTACACCCACCTTCCAGTTAGCACCCCATTCACTGCGCACATGACGAACAACCTTCATCTGGTCTATGCGGTAGGCTTCTAGGTAGCCTTGGGGGAGACCGATGGTCTCTAGGAGAGCAGGTGGGTTGTCACCCATGTGGATAAAGATAATGCCAGCGTGCTCATCACAGGCCACCGGTGAAAGCCCTGGCCTATGACTCACCACGTCCGGGTGGAAGGTGTCTTCGTCAGTGATTCTGCGAAGCTCACCCGTGTGGTGAAAACTCCAGCTATGGAAGGGACAAACAAAAACCTTCTTGCTACCGCGTTCATTCCATACCAGTTTAGCCCCGCGATGGGAGCAGACATTGTAAAAGGCTTTCACACCCGCCTCAGTGCGGGTGACAATTATTGACTCATCACCCACGTCAAAGAGAAAGTAGTCTCCTACGTTTTGAATGTCGCTAACAACACCGGCGATGAGCCAGCTGTCTGTCCAAAGCTTATTCCACTCTCGCGCCATGTAATCAGTCGTAAAATAGCCTTCTTTCGAATAACACTGTGTTCCGTTGTCGACGTCGGGCTGCTTGGCTTCCAGAGAGTCGGTCGGAGCATCAGGATTAATTATGGCGCATGGGATCTTTTGGCTATTCATGTAAACGACTCTCAGGTTTTATCATTCGTCTCGTAATCTGAAGACTGGCAGCACATGGCCTTCTCCCCAGTCCTGAAACAACACCTCCACCTTGGCACCAACTTCTGCTGCTCCCGGCTCACATTCGACAAGGCTGCTCATCATCCGCACGCCTTCTTCCAGATCGACCAAAACAACATAGTACGGCGCCTCGTAGGCGCGAGAAATTCCTCGTTGCACAATCGTATAACTCGCCAACTTTCCCCGACCTGATACCGGTCGCCACAGCAATTCGCGCCCACCACAGTGACTGCAAATGGTACGAGGATAGAACTGTAAGCGATCACAGGATTGGCACTGCTGTAACTGAAGTTCTCCCTGCTTGCATGCGTCCCAGAAGGGACGCGACACTTCAGTTTCGGGGGGTAGCAGTTTGTTCATTTGTGGCTCACTCATCTCAGCCCCCATCCCGGGAAAGCACCAAAGCGGTATGAGAAGACATAATTCCGCCCTGGGCATGAACCAGTCCATGTTGGGCATTGGCGACCTGGCGCTCACCCGCGGCATGGCGCAATTGCCAGATAGACTCGGTTAGCGCAAACATGGAACCAGGGTTACCGGGATGACTGTGTGAAAGCAATCCACCGTGCGTGTTAACGGGCAACGATCCGCCAGGCTTAAGTGCACCACTGTCGACAAACGCGCCCCCTTCGCCCTTGGCACAGAAGCCCAAGTCTTCAAGCTCAACCAGTACTGTGGGGGTAAAGCAGTCATAGAGCTGTGCGAAGCTCATGTCTTGCGGACCAAGCCCGGCCATCTGATAAGCGCGCTCGCCCGCTGCTTTAGCCGCCGACGTTGTCAGGCTGTGTGCAGCGCTAATGTGCTCATGAGTGTGCCCTTCCCCGGCTCCCAGCAGGTAAACAGGATCATTCCGCAATTCAGCCGCACGCTCTGCACTGCAAAGCACAACAGCAGAACCACCATCAGACACCAGAGAACAATCAAGCAAGTGCAGCGGATCCGCAATCATCCGCGAGGAGACGACATCCTCTACTGTCATAGGGTCTCGCATTTGCGCGGCAGGGTTTAGACACGCATGTTCTCTACAGGCGACCGCGATACCGGCCAGCTGCTCGGACGTGGTGCCAAACTCTGCCATATGAGCTTGTGCAATCAGCGCATAGTAGGCTGGGACAGTCGGACCGTAAGGTTGCTCAAATTCAGGATGACCAGTGGACGCCTGCACCTGCATCGCCTGGTCCCGAGTAAGACCGCTGCGCATTGAATCCGCCATGGCCACCACGATGACATCAGCCATGCCGGTAACAATGGCAGATGCCGCGTGATGAATAGCAGAAAAAGTGGTGCCACCGCCCGCACCAACAGCCATGCAGTAGCGAGGGAACATCTGTAAATACTCCGCCAACGCCTCGGCGGGATACATCAAAGGCTGCGCCATAGCACTACAGCTGAGCAAGCCATCAACATCAGATTTTTTCAGGCCGGCATCGGCGATCGCTTTCAGCGCAGCCTCTGCGCACAGCTCCATTGGTGTGCGCCCGGGTAGTTTGCCTACCTCAGTATCGGCAGCGCCAATAAAGGCGACCTTGCCCCGCATCTGACTACCAGAATTCGCCAAAACGCACCACCACTGTGCCAGGCGTCACCACTGTGCCTTCGGCATTCTTGATAAACACTTCGACTTCAGCTTCTCCTGACTCTGCACGTATGGCAGTCACTGTACCCCCTGAAAAAAGCTTTTCATCGACGTAGGTTGCCACCCGATTAGAGTAGTCAATTGACAAAATACGACCATCTTCATTAAGCCACTCCTCGACGCACTGATGCAGCCAATCTCCCAACATGGGGCCCGCCAGCACAAGACCCGGGTACCCTTCCACTTCTTTCGCATAGGGCTCGTCAAAGTGAATGCGATGGCCGTTCCATAGTGCTGCGTTGTAAAGCATCAGTTGCACATTGCCGCATTCGAAAGCGCGCTGCGGCAACTCGTCACCTACACGCAATTTGCCAAAACGATTCAGTTCGGCTGATACTTTCATCGCAATATCCTCGTGGTCTTCTCGCGAATAACCAACTCGTCATCCTCGTTAGTCACATCCATAACCACTTCGTAAAAAATCAGCGGGCCTGAGCGTCCCACTTTTTCGTAAATATCAGTCAGCGTCCGTGTAGCCGTCAGCCAGTCTCCCGGACGAACCGGCAGGTGGTAGTCAATATTCAGCCCCCCCGCCATCGCTTTTTCCAGCGGAAACTTAGGTAGCAGCGTATCGATGGATACACCATCAGCTGTCAATTGATCGAGTTCCACAACATCCCAAAACAGCGGGACATGAAACATCGGTGGCGCCAAATCGCCATCGAGATATTTGCGCTGCCGATTACCCGTTGCCACCGCATACTTGCGAATATCCCTGCGGGTCACCAATTCTCTTCTCGGTTCGCTGCAACGGCCTATATTGGCCAGCAGGTCTTCAGACAACACGCTCATACTTTTTTCCCGGCAGCTTCCCAATAGGGGTCTCGCAATTGTCGTTTCAGGATTTTGCCGGTGGGCGCTTTGGGCAAACTATCCACGAAGTCTACAGAGCGTGGTTTCTGGTAAGACGCCAGATGCTGTGCC
>ERZ1049444.40-NODE-40-length-136096-cov-8.076021_pt1 | contig 136096 bp, 124 predicted proteins | sample MGYA00383101_ERZ1049444 | MGnify/ENA primary metagenome ERZ1049444 (study PRJEB29581, sample SAMEA5548371) | metagenome | biome: marine; feature: coastal; material: water | depth 50 m | study: Short-term variability in the microbial, nano- and picoplankton... | reverse complement strand
GAGGACGCTGGTAAGATGGAGCATCGCCGGGTATCAAGCAAATACTAGAAATGGATTACTTTGGCTTTGGTCTGTCAGCTGCGTGCTTGTTGAAGTTCTTATATTAATCTGCGACAACCTGTGACCATGGCTTACCCGCAGCGGCCATTGCATCACGTTGACGCTTCCGCTGTGGTACCTTTTGTTCTCACAGTTCGGGACTACTACGCAAACCACATAGCGAGATTGAAGGTGTCGATACAAACGCGCTAAAGCGTCAGGGAAAGATCAGTCGGTGACAGCTTGTGGGCAAAACAATCAAAAATTATGGATTAATTGATGAACGCAACTAGTTTGGCGCTGTTATCTTCAGCCACTTTTTTTCTCACTGCACTGTTGCTGGGCGTCTGGAAATATCGAGCAATGGCTGCCAGTCCTTCAGGTCAAGCACATCCTTATATCGATATTGCCCATCGGGCATCGCTTTTGTATGCCTTTGCAGCTTCTATGCTGGCAGCCTTCACTGAAGTCAGTCAGCTCAGTAATACTCTGGAACTCATTGCGGTCACACTGCTGGTCGCCTACTTTGCCATTGCCATTATCGGCTACATTATTCACGGCGCAAAGAAAGACACTGATAACCAGATAAAAAATATGAGCGCGGGAATGAGTGCCCTCATGTGGTCGCTGATAGTGGCCGAAATCGGTGGTTTCCTGATTATTTTTTACGGGCTGATAACGGCATTAATGTGACTATTCATCGGCGAAGGGGTTCTCCAATTCCAGGCTGACCGCATAATCGCCCAGGCGTACTTCTTTAGCGTTCAGTTCGACATCCTTATCGTGCAAAACTCCATGATCAAAGCGATACACCGGTTCCACCGTCCCTGCACTCATGCCTGCGTCATAGTCTCGCTGCGTTTGCGCAACCTGCTCATTGGCCAATTGCCACGCCTGCCAGTCTCTGTCTGAATATCGCTGCTTTAACATCTGTTGGGTCGCTGCTGGACTGAGCATGGTCGCCGTTGCATTGTTACCGCCAAAGCCCTTTGAATTAATCACCGCGTACTGTGCATCTTTTGGGTCAAAGCGACGGTGCTCGGCACTGAAAGCCAGATGGTCTGTGCGCACGTCATCAGCCAAAGCATTGATGGTATTAATGCCCGGAATCAAACCGTGATGCCACATTCCAAGTGTGGCAGTCACCTGATCCCCCGATGCAGCACCCAGGGAATGTCCGAGATAACTTTTGAGTGCTGCAACAGGCCAGCCTTCAATACCAAAGGCCTCTGCTGTGCGACTGAGTATTTCTGATTCTGTGACCCTGTTCTGGGGAGTGCCGGTCCCATGTGCCTGCACCAGCCCGCCTCTGCGCATTGCGTCTTCGCCCAAAATGGCTCGCACTGAGGCGACCGACTTTGCCATGGTAATGTAGTTGCCTACACCAGGACCGGAAATTGATTTTTTGTAACCGTCTGCATTCACAAAGACATCGGTTGCGGCGCCATAAATCGTAGCACCCAATTCCATCGCCAAAGCGTCGTCAAACAGCACTACCATTTGTGCCGACTCAGCAATGGTAAACCCACAGTTTTCGGCAAAGGGGCGACAAGCGCGTCGCTGGTCTACCGCTTCGTTGTCACCGAGTCCATCTAACTGACGCAGTTCTTTCTCGGTGGCCAGGGCACCCATTGCGGCGTAACCCTCCATTACCTCGGCATTGATTGGCGCCTCAGCAGCGCCGATAAAGGCAACACGGGCACGACCCGATCGAATATCAGCAATTCCGTTCTTCAAGTTGTAAAGAAATGATGCACAAGCGCCCAGCGTGGCGCCCGTTGACCCCATGGCACCCAATACATAGGCATTAATAAAATCTGAGGGCATTTCTGCAAGGCTAAGCGGGCAATATTTTGAGGTGACTCGTTTGCCATTGTATCTGGCTTTGAGCATGCCGCCGGCGCCAGCACTGTCCAACTGGCCCATGGCGCTACCCGCATAAACGCTGACCTTATCTGCGGGCACCCGCCGTTGAATCATGTCCCAATCAAGCCCGAGGTTACCTAAAGCATCGGAAGCGGCACACACCGTCATCTCTAGCCCTCGGGGATGACTGCGCGATGGATAAAGTGAGCCCGGCTCATAGCCGGTGGGTAGCTGGCCCGCGGCCTTGACCTCAAACTGTCGATTAGTGGGCAGCAAAAACTCCTGATGGCCCTGGATATTCACATTCACATGGGTCACTGACGTAGATGTCACTTTCCAGGAGGGAGGAATATCGTCAGGCAGGTGCTTACGTTCTATATCAAAGTTGACCGGGTGCCCATTGCTCTCGGTAGGAAAGCGCTGATTCCAGAGCACCGCATCCACATCGAAATGCTTGTCTTCAACCCGGCGTATCAGGGTGTGATCCAATATGTATTGCTCTTGATCACTGGCCGAAGGCAAGCCCATCATACTTGCCAGAGACTGCAGGGTGCGTTGCTTCTGACCCTGATCGAGCGCGTCGTAGCCCATCCTTGCCAGTGCATGATGCCCAGACGCGCGTCCTGCGCCATTGATACCACCGAGGCTCACGATTACCGGTAAGGGCTGTCTGGCCATTAATTACTGCTCCAAAAGAGATTAACCATCGATAGGAGAAGTCTACCGGCGTAAAATATATTACAATAAGGCAAATCTGCCATATACTAAGTTATATCAGCCATTTTCGTGGACTCGTCATGTATCGTGTCGCCGCCCTGCTCTATCCACAGGCCCTGACTACCAGCATCACCTTGCCCCTGGAAATTCTCACTGCCGCGGCGCAAATCGCGCAAGTAAAGTCTCGCCTGAACGCAGGAGTAACGGTAAGCCTGGCAGCGGCAGACGCAGCGCCAGTTTCTCTGTTTGGCGGCATCACTCTGACCCCTGATATCAATTATCGGGAGCTGCCGCCGCTAGACCTATTGATTGTGCCTGCGGTGTGGAGAAATCCGCGACCGGTGGTTAAGGCCGCAGGGCCATTGCTAAGCGAACTAATCCGAGTAGCCAGCGAAGGCACCAGGGTATGCGCGGTTGGCACGGGTGCCTGTTTACTGGCTGAGGCAGGCCTCCTGGACGGACGTCCGGCAACCACCCACTGGAACTACCTGGACAGGTTTGCCACTGACTATCCTAAGGTGCTGCTTAAATCGCGTCACCTAATTACCCAGAGCGATAACATTTATTGTGTGGGCAGCGTTAACTCTATCGCCGATCTAATGGTCCACGTTGTTGAAGAATGGTATGGCCACGGCGTAGCCCGATCAGTGGAGAATCAGTTTTCACCAGAAATTCGCCGCCCCTTTAGAGCAGCAGCCTATCAGACCGATGACAATCACAGTCATCATGATGAAGTCATTATGGAGGCCCAGCACTGGCTACAAGACAATCTTCCAGACTCTCCAACTCTAACAACACTGGCTGCAAAGTTCGGCTTAAGCACACGCACGCTCAACCGTCGTTTTCACCAGGCTACTGGAATGAGCCCGCAGGCCTGGTTACAGCGAATGCGTATTCACCAGGCCAAAGAATTACTGCGCCACAGTAACCTGTCGATCGCAGAGGTTGGCTGGCAGTTGGGGCTGCAGGATGTTAGCCACTTCGGTAAGCTGTTTCGTGAGCATGTGGCGATGACTCCCGGAGCATACCGAGAGGCCGTTAGGGGCAAGCTTTTCATCCCCGAGCGAACTTGAGGAAAGCACCCGCCTGTGGCTAAATGGGCGCCCTTTTTAGACACACCCTCACCCCGGATAAAAAATTCCTATGAGTGAAGAGTCAGTAGTCATCGTCAATGGCGCCCGCACACCCATGGGAGGACTCATGGGTAGCCTCTCGGCTGTACCGGCGACCGAGCTAGCCAGCACTGCTGTGGCTGCAACAATAGAGCGAAGTGGTATTGATGCCGGATCAATCGATGAAGTCTTTATGGGTTGCGTGCTACCTGCGGGACTTAAACAATGCCCCGCGCGTCAGGCCGCGATTGGCGCTGGCATTCCTGTTTCAGCGGGTGCGGTTACGGTAAACAAAGCTTGTGGCAGTGGCATGCAGGCTACCATCTTCGCCTTTGACTCGATCATGGCCGGCAACAATAAACTTGTCATAGCCGGTGGCATGGAAAGCATGAGTAATGCGCCGCACCTGCTACCACCGGGTGCGCGCGGCGGCCTGCGCAACGGCCACGGCAAACTCCTTGATCACATGTTTATCGATGGCCTGGAAGATGCCTATACCGGCCGCGCCATGGGTAGTTTTGCTCAGGAGACTGCTGATGAACGCGGTCTCACTCGAGAGCAAATGGACGCATTCGCCGTGGAGTCCCTGAACCGTGCCAAGCGTGCCATAGAAGAAGGCGCACTGAAGGCAGAAATAGCTCCGGTGACTATACATACCCGCAAGGGTGAGGTCCTGATAGAAGACGATGAACAACCGCACAAGGCCGCCGTTGATAAAATCCCCTCTCTGCGACCGGTATTTGCCAAAGATGGGACTATTACTGCCGCTAATGCGAGCTCAATTTCTGACGGCGCTTCGGCATTAATGCTAATGGCCGGCAGCGAGGCAACTGGCCATGGTGTCGAGTCAATGGCAACCATCGTTGGCCACTCCAGACACAGCCAGGCGCCTGGCGAGTTCACTATTGCTCCCATTGGCGCTATCAAAAAGCTGTTGAAAAAAACCGGCTGGAGCATTGATGACGTAGACTTATTTGAAATCAACGAAGCTTTTGCCATGGTCACCATGCTAGCCATTGATGACCTTGGACTAGACCACGCTAAGGTCAATATTCATGGCGGTGCCTGTGCCCAGGGACACCCCATAGGCTCAACCGGCTCACGCATCATCGTCAGCCTGATGTACGCATTGAAAAAACTGGGCAAGAAACGTGGCATAGCCGCGCTTTGCATAGGCGGCGGCGAAGCTACGGCCGTTGCCATCGAACTTAACTAAAGGAAACTGCCCATGGCATTGTCCAGCGTACCCGATATTCTCGACGACATTCGAGCAGGAAAAATGGTCATCCTGATGGATGATGAAGATAGGGAAAATGAAGGCGATCTGATTATCGCCGCCGAAGCCGCTACACCGGAAATGATTACTTTTTTCTCCAGTGAAGCCTGCGGATTGATTTGCATGCCGATCACCGAAGAACGTGCTCGCCAGCTTCAGTTACCGTTAATGGTGCGGGACAATCGATCGCAACACGAAACCAATTTTACCGTGTCAATTGATGCGGCAGACAGGAAAGGCCCCGGCATCAGCTCTATCCAGCGTAGCCATACCGCACGGCAGGCGGTGGCTGCCGATGCGCGGCCATCTGATATCATTCAGCCAGGTCATATTTTTCCTCTAGTAGCGAAACCAGGTGGCGTGCTGCGCCGCGCTGGCCATACCGAAGCCGGTGTTGATCTTGCGCGCATGGCAGGCTTTGAACCCGCCGCGCTGATTGTAGAAATCATGAATGAAGATGGCACTATGGCCAGGCGTCCAGAGCTGGAAATTTTCGCGGAAAAGCACGGCCTGCGCATGGGCACCATCGCCGACCTCATTGAGTACCGTTCTCTGCATGAGCAATCGATAGAGCTGCGAAACAGCAAGACGGTCGACACAGAGTTTGGCACATTTGAGCTGCACACCTTCCTTGACCTTATTGATGATACCGTTCACTACGCCATGACCTGTGGTGACATTGATGAGAGCGAAGACGTTTTAGTCAGAGTACAGGCGCAAAACACCCTGCGCGATGTGCTGGCCACTCAAATAGAAGGCGCTGAAGGATGGTCCTATCGGCGAGCAATGGAAGCCGTTGCGGCTGAGGGTAAAGGCGTAGTCGTACTCATTGGTCAGGAAGTCAGCCCAGCGCAAGCTCTCGCTGAGGTGGTGCAGTTTCCTGAGCCTCCCAGCGTGACCGGACCTGCTGATACGGCCGGCCAACAAAACTACAGGGTGATTGGCACCGGGTCGCAAATCTTAAAACGACTAGGCGTCGGTAAAATGCGACTCATGTCAGCACCGATACACTTCAATGCGCTCTCCGGCTTCAATCTCAAAGTCACCGATTTCGTCCAGCCCTGAAGAGTTCACCGCAAAAAAAAGGCGCTATCGCTAGCGCCTTTTTTGCTTACTTTGCTTCTGACCTACACAGGGTCTTAGGACAACTACTCTTCCACGGTCAAACGGCGTATTTCCTGTTCGTCGCGATCGGCCTCGCAAAATGGCATATCGATCCAACCACTGTTGGAGTACAACTCGGTCGCGTCAGCGTAATGCGGCGAGGCTGGGTCAGTAGACTGTGAATACGTTAAGATCGCGTTCGCATCAGGACAATCGGTTTCATCCCAGCTGACCGCATGTATATAGCTGTTACCGGCTCGCACATCGGAGTAGCCCTCTCCTTCAACAAAGCCCGCGCTGATCACGTTAAACAGCATTGAGCCAGAGCCGCCTGGCAGCGGTATGCGCTCCCCACTTCTTTCTATAAATTGCACCTCACCCCAGGGAGCATCGAGTGCAATATTGTTTTCCTCTAAAAAGACAACCGAGTCAGCCAGCGCCTGGCGCACCGCTTCGACCAACGCAAGGTCACTAACATTCAGCGTATTTGGCGTATTAACCGGGTCGGTGGCATCAAACGGCACTGCCCATAGGTTGCCGAGGCGCCCCACCCGTCGCCATAACTCGTAGAAGATATGTCCGCCCACGCTATCAATGGTATGACGCGTGTCCCAGGCACCCAGAATTTCGCAGGCTTCAATCATGGAAGCATCAGCGGCGCTATAGACAGACCAGTCATCCACCGAATCGCACAAAGCCACCACATCCTCGTTGATCAATTCAGCCGCATAGTTGCGCGCAGACGTAAAGATGTCACGAGCCTGTTGATTGGTAAAGCCTTCACCTTCAAGGTCATCCTCTCCCGCAAGGCGCTGCTCGGCCTGCACAAAAGTGAGTCGAGTTCGAAGACTCTGCTGGTACTCTTCCGGCCCGATGGCGGGGGTAAACCCGGTAAGCAAGTTGCGTGGATTGGGCAGCCAATAGCTGTCGTTGGCATTGGCTCCGTACTCTGTAGTACGAAGCTTGGGTAAACTATCGTAGCCCAGTAAATTGGGTGGTGCCCCTTCGTCGTTACCCAGTTGGCAGTCCGGATCCGAGCCATCCAATGTCACAATTCTTGCGACTACCAGAACCGGCACAGCAATAGGCCCACGAACGCACGAATCTATTAATTGTTGAGGCGCATTGGGAACTGCAGAAATATCACCGTAGAAGCCATCGCCATTGCGGTCAGCTGCAATTGTATTCACCCAGGGAATCCCAATCGTTTTAGTCGCTTCCAGAATATCGTCAAGGCTCTCGGCCTGGCCGAAGTTGATCCAGTTTTCCAGGCCTCGTAAATTTTCTTTATTCGCATCATTGAAAGCAAAAATGGTGCCGTTGAAGGTAGGCCAGCCACCGAAGGCTTCGAGCTGATTGCTCAGGTCCGCGATAGTGCCAAACTGGCTCTGATAAAACGTGTGCTCCACGGTCTCGCCATCGCCATCGACAGCGCTGACGGTAAGGGGGGTCAGGTCGACCAGTTCCTCGCCGAAGAAATACTGCAGTGGGTTCTCTGGATTTATTTCGAGCTCATGGAGAGTGAACCGACGTGCCGTGGACACCGTGTGGCTCCAGGCGGTGTCTTTATTGAACCCGATATTAGCCAACGGGATACCGAACAGCCCCGCTCCCATCACATCGTACTCGCCAGGAATCGTGTAGTGCGCCATAAAGAAGCGGTTCACGCCCTGCCAGGGGAAATGCGGATTACCAAAGAGAACGCCGCTGTCGATACCAGAAGCGTCTCGACCAATACCGTAAGCATTACTGCCCAACACATCGGTAGATGGGAAATCAAATCCGGCTAACAGTTCCTCTGGCGAAGTGGCTGCGATCTGTGCCATTGCCACTTGGCGCATTTGGTCTGACATCGGCGTCAAAGCAGCAACAGTATCGGCCGGCGGAACAGCATTCACCAGTTCGCGATAAAACGGATCGGCCGAGGCCCGCAATATGGTCTTGTGACCGGACCTCAAAGCATCATCGAGCGTAACCGGTCTAACCCAGGCCTCTCCGCGGCAACCTTCATCGCCCTCAGCGAGGTTGTCCACTCCGGTGTCTTCGAGGTAGCGACTTATCCCAGCGGCATAGCCTTCAAACAGCGAAACTCCACGCTCACTCATTTGCTCTTTAACGCGCTCTATTGCCTCATCGGTATTGTAAAGTCGCATCACAAAATCAAATTCAAGGTTGCCATCATCACCAAAATATTCTGCAGACTCACCATTGGCTCGCACGACTTCTCGCATGTAGCTGCAGAAATTTTGCTCAGCAAACGCGTAGCCCGCACCATAGCCCAAACTGCCCCAGTCATCGGCTGTGATATGAGGTATGCCATATTCAGTCCAAATCACTTCTGCCTGGTAGGTAAGTTCGGGTTCTGGAGGGTCTACCGGTGGAGGATCGACAGGAGCCGGGCGATCAGATGAATCACTGCTACAGGCGATGAGTAACGCAGAAAGGATAGACACAAGTGGCAAACGAACTCTGCCAAGCAAATGATTCATGTAGAAACCCTCTATTTAAAAAGTTAAGTGGTAGACAGTATACGCCTCAAAGATCAACCGATGCGGATTACCTTGAGTCATATCGGACCAGACATCAGTTATATGTGGCCAGGCCTAGAGATCGCGAAAGTTTGGCGTTCGTTTCTCCATAAACGCAGTAATCGCCTCCATGTTTTCTGGCGAGCCGGCCTGCCTGGCCATCGCCTCCTGTTCAGCCTGCATAGCGATCTCAATTGCAGGAAGATGATGCATTCTCAAACTCCGTTTGATTTCGCGCAAGGCGTTCACCGGCCACTGGGCTATTTCCCTGGCTTTGGCCATGGCGTGGTCAAATAGCTCTTCAGCCGGCAAAACCTGAGCCACAATCCCCTGACTAAGCGCTTTTTCAGCATCAACCCATTCGGCGGTATAAAACAACTCAGCGGCGCGCTGTGCGCCAATGTTTGCCTGCAACATGTAGCTGCTACCCCACTCCGGCGCCAAACCGAGACTGGCAAATGGCAATCGCATGCGAAAAGTATCGGCCGCGTAAACAATATCGGCATGAAAAAGAACCGTTGCTCCGCCACCCACCGAGGCACCCTGTACCGCAGCGACCAAGGGTTTATCGAACTCGGCGATCGCTAACGCCGCGGCATTAAACAAAGCCTGCGGGTCTGCGCCCTCTTCGCTAAAGCCGGACAAATCAACCCCGGAACTAAAGTTGTCTCCAGCGCCACATAGCAGTGCGCAGACCACTGAACTGTCTTCAGACGCACTCCGAAAGATATCGCATATGCCCGCCCACATGGCATTACTAATCGCATTTTTCTTCTCTGGTCTGTTAAAGGTAACAACCAGCACACCATCAATGTTTTCGGTAAGAATTTGGTCTGTCATATCAACTCTATTGATGAAAGGTAACAGTATCAGCAAGCACTGCGCGATCAGTAAGACATGCATTTGCCGGCGCATTTGTTTCGGGGTAGCCAAAGGAAAGGCCGAATAATAATTTGTTGTTGGCTTCAACACCCAGGACTTCGCGAATCCAATCAGCCTGAAAACTTAATGCAGTCTGCGGACAGCTTCCCAGGCCATGGGCAGTGAGCGAAAGCATCACGGTTTGCGCGTACATACCAAGGTCCGCTGCTTCACGCAGGCCAAAAGGTTCGGGTAGAAAGAAAAAAGCAACGTGTGGCGCATCAAAAAATGTGAAGTTGCGCATGAACTGTACATGGCGAGCTGCTTTATCTGCCCGTTCAATGCCTACTGAGTCATACAATGCCTGCGCTGATCCATGTTGTCTTTCCTTGTACACGCCATCGTATGAGCCGTCATAAGGAAAATCCATAGACATTTCACCGGCCATGAAACGATCTGACATCTCAGACCTCAGCTTTTCAATACTGGCGCCAGAAGCAACATGCACCAGCCAAGGCTGCGTATTACAGTTACTGGGTGCCCGCTGGGCGACCTGAAATACCTGCGTCAGCAATTCCTCGCTCACAGCTTCAGGTTTGAATGCGCGTAAAGAGCGGCGCTCTTCTACAACTTGGGCAAATGTTGCACTGAGGTCGGACATACTAACAATTCTCCAGATAGCGGATCGGCATTATGGGCAGTTGTCAGCTGCCAGTAAACTCAGCGGGGCGTTTTTCCTTAAAAGCCCTCATGCCCTCTTTCGCATCGCTGGACGCAAAAACAGGACCGGCCAACTCGTCTGAAGCGACCATCGCATCGCCTTCCGAGAGACATTCCTGATGTTCGCGCAACGACTTCACCACAGCCCTCACTGCCAACGGGCCATTACTACAGATTTTCTGTGCATATTCTTTTGCTGCCTCCAGGGTTTTACCCGCGGGAACCATTTTATTAATCAGCCCAAAATCTAATGCCTGCTGAGCGGTAATATGTTCGCCACACAGCAGCATTTCTGCAGCCAGGCAATAGGGAATCTGCCGACGCAAACGAATGGTAGAGCCAGACATCGGATAAAGACCTCGAGCCACTTCAGTGACGCCAAAGATAGCGTTATCGGCGCCCACGCGGATGTCTGTTCCCTGCAAAATTTCAGTGCCGCCCGCCAGTGCATAGCCCTCAACGGCTAGGATCAGTGGTTTGTTCGGCCGGTTTTCGCGCAGTAGCGCCTGCCAATGAATATTAGGTACTTCAGCCATCAGCGACATGAACTCTTCGGTCGAGCCTTGTTCACCATCAGCACCCGCCTTAAGGTCCATGCCAGCACAAAAAGTATCTCCATTAGCGGTGAGAATGGCGCAGTGCAGGTCGTCTCGCTCGTCCAGTAATCGCCATGCCTTGTACATCCCCAGCAGCATCTCAGGGCTGAAGGCATTTTTAGCTTCAGGGCGATTGAGAGTCACTATGAGAACGTTACCCTCTTGTTCGACAATGCAGTTCTTGGTGCTTATTTCTAACTCAGCCATATTTCTCTTCCATAAATTCAGATATCAAGCAATTAGACATTCGCCTGACAGAGCGATTTCCAGGGCCTTTGGGTAAGCGGGCTTGCCGCTTGGCGCACGAGGAACTTCATCCACTAAATGCAATTCTCGTGGAAGTTTGTATCCAGCAATATAATTTCTGGCGTTTTCCTGCAAAGAGGCGAGGCTTAACTCACTATCGCCTCGCAACGCGACAACGGCGGTGACCTTACTGCCAAAACGTTCATCCGGCGTCGCGACCACCAGACAGTCGAAAATCGCCGGGTTGGCCTTGAGTGCCTGCTCGACCTCTTCGGGAAATACTTTTTCGCCCCCGGTGTTAATGCAGTTAGAGCCACGACCGTAGACCGTAATGCTTCCATCTTCTTCCAGTCTTGCCTCGTCGCCCAGCAACAGCCAGGGTTTACCATCAACTTCAACAATCGTTTTTGCAGTTTTTTCAGGATCGTTGTAATAGCCCACTGGTATATGACCGCTGCGCGAAAAAATACCCATTTCACCCGGGGACACGTGCTCGTTTGGCTGCCCATCAACATCAGAGATCACCGACATGAACTCGCTCTTAGTCACATTGCCCAAGCCCTGACCTTTTTTACCGCCGCCATCCATTCCCATATTGCCGCTTTCGGAAGAGCCAAATGAGTTAGTGATAAACACATTGGGAAAGTGTTGTTTGAACGATTCCTGCTTGGACTCGGAGAAAACAGCCCCGCCAGAACCCACGCTAAAAACAGAACTCAGATCCCAGCGTCCCTCGTTATCCTCAAGCGCATCAAGCAAAGGTACTGCCATGGCATCGCCAACAATCGAAATAGCATTCACTTTTTCGGTGGCCACCGTATCCCAAATTCGCTCGCCAACCAATGAGCGATCGGGACTGAGTACCACCGTATTACCTGCCAACAATTGGATACAGGCATACCACCAACAAGCGCCGTGCATCAGTGGTGCCAAGGCCATCCCTACTATTGGAAAGTCGCCTACCCGATCGACTATCTGCTCAGGCTCGGCAATCGCACCATCGGGGTGAAACCAGCCACCGCCGCCCATAGCAGCAAAAAACACAGCCTTGTGCGGCCACATCACGCCTTTGGGCATTCCGGTGGTGCCACCGGTGTAAAGAATGAATAAATCCTCGTCCGCGCGTTCGCTAAAGTCCCTGGCATCGCTCTGGTCCTCCATCGCTTTTTCGTATTCAACAGAATCGATACTTTGGGGGTCGAAGTCGGTGCCGTCCTGAACGTGGATGAAAGTTTTTAGCTCTGGTGCTGATTGCAAAATCTCACCGATATGGGGCGTAAACTCACGGTTGTGAATGCACGCCACCATATTGGCGTTATCAAAAATATAAAGAAGCTCGTCTTTGACGTAGCGGTAATTGACATTAATGGGAACCGCGCGAATCTTGAAACAGGCCAACATGCCTTCCAGGTACTCGTTGCAGTTATAAAGGTAGAGACCGACGTGATCCCCTGCTTTCACTCCACGAGATGAAAGGTAATGAGCCATGCGATTGGCACGCTGCTCGAGTTCAAGGAATGTCGCCCTCTGATCACCGCAAACCAGCGCATCTCTGCCTGGCACCTTATCGGCAACCATTTCATACATGTCAGCAATGTTAAAATGCTTTTTCATCTTCGTCTCCTAACCCTTCTCTGCGCCAACAACCCACATGGCAAAGAACTGCGCACCACCGCCATAGGCGTGACCCATGGCAAGCTTTGCTCCTTCAACCTGATGAGCGCCGGCATCACCACGCACTTGCCTGGCAGCCTCGGCGAAGCGAATCATGCCGGATGCACCAATGGGATTTGAAGACAATACACCGCCGGAGGGATTCCACGGGATATCACCGCCCTCGTCCAGCGACGTGGCTCCTTCCATGGTCAACTTCCAACCCTCGCCCTCAGGCGCAAAGCCCAGGTTCTCAAGCCACATTGGCTCATACCAGCTGAAAGGCACATACACTTCGGCACAGTCGAGGTCCCTACGCGGGTCAACAATACCTGCCTGCTTGTAGACATCGGCCGCACAGTCCTTACCCGCTTGCGGATTAACCTCTTCGCGTCCTGCGTACATGGTGGGCTCCGAGCGCATCGCAACACCGCGTATCCAGGCCGGAGGTTTTGTGGCCTGGTCAGCCAGTTCTTCATTGGCAATCACCATGGCACAAGCGCCATCAGAAGACGGACAGGCCTCGAGAAATCTAATCGGGTCCCACAGCATGAATGACTCCTCCACTTCCTTCATGGTGATGTCCGGCTTTTGCAGGTGTGCCAGTGGATTGCGTGCCCCATGCAGTCTGTCCTTCATAGCGACCTTGATGCCGACATCGTAGGGGGCTTCGGAGCGACGCATGTATTCACGAATAATCGGTGCAAAGTAACCGCCAGCTCCCGCATTCAAATGCGTTGAGAACGGCTGTGGCGTAGACAGGGCCCACATCGCGTTGGATTCGGATTGCTTTTCGAAAGCGACCGTTAAAACTCGTTTAAAGGTTCCACTTTGAACGTGAGACGCCGCCACTAACGCCGTTGAACCGCCAACAGAACCGGCTGTATGCACGCGCATCATAGGCTTGCCATTACAGCCCAGAGCATCTGTGAGATAAATCTCAGGCATGATGACGCCTTCGAACATATCCGGTGCCTTACCTATAATGACCGCGTCGATGTCATCCCAGGTCAGGTCTGCGTCCTGCAATGCATTCACCGCCGCCTCGCGCACCAGTCCAGCGATAGACACGTCATCGCGTTTGGTGGTGTAACTCGTCTGGCCGATACCGACCACTGCTGCCAGATTCGCCATTACGCTTTCTCCACTACGGTAACTAGATTGTGCTGCAGACAGGGACCTGAAGTGGCGTGAGCAACGCCCCGCCCCGCATCGCCCGCAATAATGCGGTTGAACACTTCCCCAATGCGCGAAAGGCCCGACGCCATCATCAGGTTACCTGCCAAAACACCACCACTAGGATTGATATTAGTTTCTTTGCCCAAGCCCATAGCCCGGGTCAGTACAATTTCCTGATGACTAAACGGTGCGTACAACTCAGCGACATCAACAGGGCCATCGCCCAAACCGGCACCCTCTGCTGCCAGGCGAGTCGAAACCGAGTCGGTAAGGTCTCGCATGCCCATATTGTGGCTTTCGATACGATGGTCAATGCCGCTGATGACCGCATAGGGCACGCCCCATGATTTCGCCTTTTCCACCGTACAAATTATCATCGCCGAAGCGCCATCTGACACCGGGGGACAATCGGCTTTGCGTAAGGGCGACACATAGCTGGGCTGGGCCAACACATCTTCAGGACTGACATCCCCCGCCAGCTGTGCATTGGGATTATTACGCGCGTTACGACGAGAACGGGACACGACTTCCGCCATATCCCGTTCACTGATTTTTCCCTGATCTAACAACATCCTGGCCTGAATTGCCGCCAGTGCAATGGTATCCACCCAGAGCGGCGCGAGGTAATAGGGGTCTAGCTGCTGCGACAATACAATCGGCAGCTCTCCCGGAGAAGACTTGCCAAAACCATAAATCAGCGCGGAGTCTGCGTGCCCCATACGGATTTTAAGCATGGATTCATAAAGCGCCCAGGCGGCGTCCATTTCAACGTGTGATTCTTTAATGGGGGGCACCGCGCCCAGTGCGTCAACACCAGCGACAAAGGCAAAGGCTGCTCCCTGCAGGTAATCGCAACTCCCTGAGCACACAAAGTCGACATCCTGTGCATTGTTGATGCCGGCCTGACTGAACACCTCTGCCAACACCGGCATAATGAGCTCGACTTCATTACAGGGTCCGACATCAGAGACGGCTTTGGACTGGTTGTAGGCAACAATGGCTATTTCTTTCATCAGCTTAACCCTCCCACCCTGCGACCGAGATTTTACCAATCCTGTCCACTGGCACATCCGGCTCATCGATAGGCTTGAAATAGCGAATATTGTCCATTGCGTAATCCCATTCCTCTGCAGGCTTCCAGACTGCTTGCACACGCTGGCCTATATGCACGTCTTCGTTAACACACTCACTCATCAAGTGGATGAAGGAAAGGTTAGCGCCATCCGCCACCAGATTGGCGATGATGTAGGGTGGTTTGATCGGGTTATTCGGAATGGGTATTGCAACAATGGTAAAGGACTCAACCGTTGCTTTGTCTGCCAGCACCACTTCTTCCTGCGTTGGCACGCCGCAAGCTGCACAGGATCCACGTGGAGGAAAATAGACCTGCTCACACAAAGGACATCGCTGACCGGTTAATACGCCTCTCTTTACCTGCGAAAGGAATCTTGCAGGCGCAGCGCCTGCAGTAAAGTTGTACTTCAGGTAAATCGGCGCTTCGATACCTGTGATGGGTTCTTGTTCGCTCATAAAAATCGCCTCCTATACCAGCTCAAAGCCATTAATGTCAGTCATAAAACCAATGGTTTCATCCGCCCAGACCGCCCGCACTCTTGCCCCGGTGCTCACCTCGCTCTCACCATCGGCGCGCACCCAATGAATCATGGGGACGTCCGCACCATCGAGCTTGATCATGGCCCAGGCAAAAGGCTGCTCAGAGGGATGTGCTTCACGGGGCTCCTTAATCCAGGCCCAACTCACGATTTCACCTTCCTGTCCAACGGAAACAAACTCGCTTAATTCCTCGGCGGTATCGGGGTCGTACTCCATGGGCGGAACAACCACCCTGCCATCGCTGGCTTTAATGCCGACGATATTGCGGTCGCGTAATTCGGTGAGGAAACGTCCCACCACCGGCCCGGTAGAGCGGGTGTAGGTATAACCCAGTTCAAATGCCTGGTTGAGAATTTCTGGCTGTGACACGTTCACTGCCCTCCATGAGAGGTTAAGTCGAGGTCTCGCAGTATCACGGAGATGACTTATTCGCTCAATGACGCATTGGATCAGCTATAAGTGACATTTCAGATCACTATGGTGAACCACAGCCGCTTAACCGAGATAAGGTGTGGCGACAATGCAGAAATCCCCCATAATGTCGGCAATCTTAATAAACCAAGCAGGAGACAATCATGTCCGTTTCAGCCTCAGGTTACTTGCGAATAGGCTCCACCGATGTAGATGCCTGGATGGATTTCGGCACAGGCGTGCTGGGAATGATGGATGCCCAACGCGAAGACACAGGCGGCGCGCGATTCTTGCGCCTGGACGATCACCCCTTCCGCTTTATGGTTGAGCCGGCAGAAGCCGACGGCTTGATCGCCACAGGGCTGGAATTTCCCGATGAAGACGCGTTCATCCGCACCTGCGAGGCGCTGGTGGAGGCCGGGCATACGGTGACTGAAGGTTCAGCTGATAATGCGAAACGTCGCTGTGTTACCGCCTTTGCCACAGTCGTCGATCCATCAGGCAATACGATTGAGCTTTACTGGGGAAGAGAGCTGGACTACACGCCTCTGATTTCACCGCAGGGCGTTGCAGGCTTCGTAACGAGCTACCAGCAAACCGGAGATATGGGCTTTGGTCACCTGGTGCTGCCGGCCCCGGACTTCGATGCCACGTCTGCGTTCTACACCGAAATTATTGGCATGGGCATTACCGACATTCTTTACCCCCCAGGTATGGAGGGTGCGAAAATCCACTTCATGCATGCCAACAATCCACGCCAACACTCATTGGCTCTCTTTAACGCTCCACACCCTCTGGGTGTCGTACATATTATGATCGAAGTAGAAACTATGGACGAATTAGGTCGGGGAATGGATAGAGCCAAGGCAGCGGGCGCTCATTTTATGGCGACCCTGGGCCGCCATGTGAACGACAATATGTGTTCAGTTTACCTACTGGCGCCTGGCGGAATCGCCGTTGAATTTGGCTATGACGGAATACTGATTGACCCGCAGACGCACGTTGCCACAGTCTCCACAGAAGGCGATCTTTGGGGCCACGAATACAGTTTTCCGGGGGTTGAAGACTAAACGCTCGCAAATGACGTTTCGCGCTCCTCCCTGGAGCGCCAACAGTCCTGCCAGTTTATTTATTTCACTTCCACCGTGACTGGTATCCAGCGATTCAGAATATACTGCAGACTCCCGTTAGCTCGCATTAGGCGCAGTGCACGATTGAGTTCTGACACTAGCGTTTCATCATCCTTACGCACTGCCCAGGCCAGCATTTCCTCTGTCAGCGGAGAATACAGACTAATCAGGTCATCGTTCTCCATGCCGTTTGCCAACTGCCAACTGGTTGGTGCGTCATGAATATACATATCGATGGCGTCTTTGCGCAAAGCTTCAAAAGCCTGTTCACTGTTTTCGAACTCGCTGACGATGGCATCGGGTAGCTCGCGCTGAGCAAACTCTGCGCCTGTTGAGCCGGTTTTTACACCAACACGCACATTCTCGCGGTAAACCGCCCAGGGTTGAGAAAATCGACCCACTTTACTCTTATGCATAATGGCCATCTGCCCAACGCGCAAATAGGGTTCAGCGAACAATACCTGTTGGCTGCGCTCTGCCGTTACGCTGAGTCCCGACATCAATACATCGACCTTGCCGGCATGCAGCGCCGAAACCAGCCCGTCCAGGGGAATTTGAACGATTTCGATACGACGAGAGAGAATTTCGCCGACCGCTTTGGCGCTATCCGCTTCAATACCGGCAAAACGTCCATCCTGCTTGAAATGCAGGGGAGGATAATCCGCTGACATTCCCACCCGCAAAGTCCCTGCGGCGAGCGCCATATTACTGGTAAACAACAGACAGACTAGCAATAAAGACTTTCTTAACATGATGGTCCTCACACTGAATTGGACAAAAGCGGTAGCCACCAGACTTTAGCATCACTGGGCGGGAGTCCAAGCGAAATTTCATAAAATCATGGTCTTGGGTCACCTCTCTTTCTCACGTAGAATGGAAGCTTGTTGGAAGTGGAATTCGAGATGAGCTCCCCGGTACTGCTTAACAGGACAATGATTGAAAGCTGGCTCGATGAAGCCAGGGTCGACTATTACACTTGTGAGCGCTGCGAGGGCATGCATCTGCAGTCACTGCAGGACATGGAAGGAATTATAGACAGCCGTTTGTTTCTTGAGCCCTGGGGGCTATTGCTCACAACAGAGCTGGAAATTCGCCCGATGGCTTTATTGCCAGTAGCAGCTGACCTGGGTCGCCTGAACATGGATTATCCGACGCTGAAAATATTTCAGGATGTAGTCGACGATGCAACACCGCAACTGGTGGTCGCGGGCATGTTACTGGGAGCCGCTGGCATTACCCTGGAACAGTTCGCTACCTTCGTAGCCACCACCGTTGCGGCAACCCGAGAGGTGGGCAAGGAATGTCTACAGCTCAATTATCTGTTTGCTGAGGCCACTCCCGGCGATCAACCCGGCGCAAGTGCGCTGCATTAACCTTCTCCCGGTTGAAACCCGGCTAAACCAAAACGTTTTGCCATAAGCTGATCGAAAGCCCTGGCAGGTAGAAACCTCTTCAATGTCACCAGCAAAAAACTCCCCTTACCACCGCGAATCACCATTGGTGGCTTCGCTTTGAGTAATTTATCCACCACCGGTTTGATAAACTCATCCGTCGGGGTAGCGCCTTGCTGGCCAGCCTGCGCCCGCGCCTGAATTCTCGCCTGCATCGGCTCATAAACCGAACCTTCGGGCAATCGCATCCCCTCCTCCGCATGATCCCCAAAAGAGGAACGCACGCCGCCGGGCTGAATAGTAATGGTGCGAATACCGAAGGGCGCCAACTCCATTCGCAAGGCGTCTGTAATTGAGTGTACACAGGCCTTACTGGAACAATAGGCACCGGCAAATGGCGTGGTCAGGAGACCGACAATACTGCCAACGTTAACCAGGTCTGCAGCGCCGTTCGCAGCCACCGCTTTACGCATTAAAGGCAGAGCCGCGCGAGTCACAGCCACGGGAGCAATCACGTTAGTTTCATACTGCTGCCGCAGGTCCTCTCGCTGTAAATCTACGATAGCGCCAACCTGCGAAAAGCCGGCGTTGTTCACCAACATATCAAGTTGTCCGACATCAGACTCAACCTGAGTCATTGCCGCAGCGATGCTGGCGTCGTCGTTTACATCCAGTCCCAGTATTTTCAGCCCGCGCTGTTCCAGGTCATCGAGCGTTTCTGGTCGACGGGCTGTGGCGTAAACCTTGAGTCCGCGATTATGCAACTCCAGGGCAAGACTGCGGCCAATTCCGCTGGAACAACCAGTGATCAAGACGGTACGCGTCATTGTAATGTCCTTGTATGGCGATACTTTTAATAGTCTGAGTCGGGCTGTCAGTCCACGAGGCTACAACTTGCCTGCCCAACGGATAGCGCTGGTGATCAACTGTTGAAACTCAGGAATGCTGTAGGTCGCGCCCTGGTGCCCAATAGCGCAATAAAGCACCCTGCCCTGTCCTAGTGTGTGGCGCCAGGCGATAGGATGCTCGCCATCCATATTGTCGCGCCAGAGGAAATTGCCGCCGGTGGTTATATAACTTTCGCTGTCCATTGTTAGAAGAATTTCATAGCCCTTCTCTGCGGGGTTGTCGTCAAAGGCATACCACTCCTCGTTTGGAACAACCCAGCGGGCTGGCAAATGCGAGGTGACGTCAGCACTGGGATCCGCCACCAGCACATCGGCATCTTGAAATTGCGGTGACTGAGTATGGCCAGCAAACTGCGCGCCAATTAATGTGTCCACATACCAGTCCCATTTGTAATAAACGTCGCCGCCCGATGCGTGAAGCCCTATCCAGGCGCCACCTTGCTCAATCCATTGTTTCATTGCCGAGCGCTGGTCTTCTGTTAACACGTCTCCCGACACATTATTCCAAACCACAACATCGAATTTGGCGAGATCTTCCGCATTGTGCGTTGCCGCGTTGTCGGTGGTGTAAATATCCCAGCCGTTATTGTTTGCAATATCGATAAGCATTTTTTCGCCGGCGGGAAGCGCGTCGACGTGCACGAAGCCATTGGCTTTACTCAGCACGAGAATAGCGGGCTGGCTAAATTCAGATAGCGCCGGGGCATTATAATCGTAGTCTGGCCTTGGAATAATGCCTTGGGACTTCAATGCAAAATAAAAAGCCACCACAAACAGGACGAACAAAACCACAACACCGAGCAGTATTTTTTTTAACATGATTCACTCATTTCGTTATCAAATATGGCCTTCGGCCATTTGCTTCACGGCATACTCACAGGCGCGAGCGGTAAATGCCATATAAGTTAAAGAGGGGTTAACGCAAGACGCCGACGTCATAAAGGATCCGTCCGTAACAAACAGATTAGGTACGTCATGCGCCTGGTTGTATTTATTCAGCACGGCCTGTTTGGGATCATCACCCATGCGCGCCGTGCCCATCTCATGAATGCTTTCACCGGGCATGGACATATTTTTACGTCCTGCTGGCACTGGAACCACTGCTCCAGCTGCTTTGAGTAATCGATCAGCCTGTTTGCGGGCATCTTCTCTCAGCTTGTACTCGTTATCCTTGAACTCAAAGTCAAAGGCGACCTGCGGAATGCCAAAGCGGTCTACCTTATTGTTGCTGAGGTACATTCGATTGTCTTCATAGGGCAGGCATTCGGTAAAGCCGGACAGTACAAATATCCAGGGCCCGGGCTTACGCAAATCCTCTTTCAGGCTGGCGCCGAAGCCCTTGGCATTAAAGCCGGTGCTCCAATCCATGCGCAATGTATAGGTTTGAAAGCCATAGCCGCGTACAAAATCGGCGTCGGGGTCCTGACCATCCACGTTGCGAAAGCGAGGAATGTATAAACCGGTAGGTCGATTTCCATGGAAGTAGCTGTCCATGTTATCGAGGAACAAACCCATCCCGCTTTCGCCGATGGTGTGGTCCATCATGTAGTGTCCCAGTACACCGCTGCTATTTGCCAAACCATTGGGAAAGCGCTCGCTGGTCGAGTTCATCAGTATCTGTGTACTGCCCACAGTAGAGGCGCACAGAAAGAATATTCTTGCCGAATAGGTTTGCCTTTCACCGGAGACTGTATCGATCACGTGAACCTTGGCAATCTTGCCTGTCTCGGGGTCATACTCCAGTTTTTCGACCAGTGAGTTAGCTCTTATCGTTAGGTTACCTGTGGCTTTGGCAGCGGGCAGTGTAGAGCTTAGTGAGCTAAAGTAACTGCCCGTCGAGCAACCACGCGGACAGGGGCCGCAATAATGACAAGCGCTTCTACCAGGCAAATCTTCTGTCAGAATCGCGGTTCTCGCATTCGTTAGAGTCACGTCTGGCGCTTTCTTTTTCAGCCTGCTCTCAATAGTCTTTTCAAGTGCGTGCCATGGCATAGGCTTCTGTAACTCTCCATCAGGTAACTGTGGCAAGCCTTCGTTTCTGCCATTTACACCAATAAATTTTTCAACGTATCCATACCAGGGAGCAATTTCCTCGTAGTCTACAGGCCATGGAATACCATGCCCATCGTCCGCATTCGCCCTGAAATCCTGTGCACTGAAGCGATAGCTTTGCCTCCCCCATAGCACCGATCGCCCGCCTACCACGTCCGCCCTGGCCCACATAAACGGCTTGCCTTCGTCGTCTGCGTAGGGATTATCTTTATCGTTATTCCAGAACTGCCGGTTTGCCTCGTTCATGCTGCCAGACTTACTGCTCCACTTGTATTCCTGGGCGTATAGGTCACGTGGCCTTTTACCCTGATACGGCAATTTCCAGTCGGGGGCATGCTCCCCCAAATAGCCGGAGCCATGCTGCAAGGGTTTACCGCGCTCCAAAACAAGCACTTTGAGGCCTTTCTCCGTCAGCTCTTTGGCAGCCCAGCCGCCAGAAATCCCCGACCCTACGACCACGGCATCAAAATCAAAGTTGGTGCTTTCTATGATTGATTTTTTCATTCGAGTCGCGTCAGCCAACTGCTTTGATCTGGCGAAAGCGGGACGTCACCGTCGAAGTACATTGGCATTGCGTTATACCGCAATACTTGAGTGCCGCCTTTTTCAGACGTAAAGAAGCCCCAGATCGTCAACTCCTTCAGCTGGCAAATAAAAGGCGCATCGCTGACAAAGTCTCTCCGAGTGTTGGCAAAATCGTACCAGGAAGATTCCGAAGCCTTCGCCTCCAGGTCTTCCATTAATGCCAACTGCTGCGCAGCATCAAGCTCGTCAAAGCTTGAACCATAATCAGCGGCCACACTGGCTTCCAGCTCAGCCAGACCAGCAAGAAAAATAGTCCTCTCCTCGTCGTTAAGCCAATCCGTCGCCATCAATTCAATAAATCGGGGCACGCCAGCGTCGATTGCACCTGGAGTATCTGTGCGAGGTATCACAATCTCGCACATTGCCGCGATCGTCTTGCGCTGAGCATCATTGAGGAGCCGGGTTGCGCCTTGGTTGTAATTCGGAGCCGCGGCCAAATAGACCTGCTGTTCTTGCGTTAGCGCGACGCCCAATTGACTGGCACTGGCACCACTGACCAGTATCGCTGCACACTGCAGAAATTCACGCCTGTTCATTAGGCTTGTTCCTGCGAAAAACGGCGGGTGCCGCGCCAATAAGCAGCGCTACCAGCACACAACTTAATAGTTGATAGTCCCATGCGCCGAAATAGTAACCGCCTGCTTTGAATGCAGAATAGCCCCAATACACCGGCCCGAACCCGGTCAGGTGATACAATTCATAAAACATCACTGCTGTTGCAGGCAGCAGAAAATACAAGTAAAGACCTGCGGCTATCGCTATCAGCCACCTTCTTAAAGATAAAAACATTGCCAACCTCCGTCAGCTCTATAGCCAGTCTTTTATGAAACGAATGCCTTCGCGGTAGACTTCCTCGGGCGAGGAAAATGCATTGCGCCAAACATTAGCAGCGCCTGCCAATTCAGAATCGGAAGTACCAAAAGCTTCAATGACCAGCCAACCCGAGTAATCAATTGCCTTCAGCGCAGCAAAATTTGCGGCCCAGTCCACCTGTCCAGTACCGAGGCTCCCCCGGTGACTCTCGCTAAGGTGAACATGATTCAGCTGCTCTTTTATATTATTGAGAGCTAGTTCAGGCGCGGGATCTTCGATATTCGCATGATGAGTATCGTAATGAACACCGACGTTATCTAATCCAACTTGTTCCACCATGCGTTTACAATCTGCCGAGGTGCATATCAGAAATACTTCGAACCGATTGAGAAACTCCAATCCGAGGCTCACCCCCGATTGTGCCGCATACTCACCCGCCGCATGCAGGTGCTCAGCAGACCAGTTCCATTCATCGGAGGTCGCTGCAGTGCCTGTAAAATACTTGTGTGCCTGATAGAGACCGCCAATGACCATCGTTGAGCCGATAGTATTGGCATCATCAATCGCTCGCATCAGGTTCTCCAGAGCGGCCTTCCTGATGGCAGGGTCAGAAGAAACAGGATTCGTGTCCAGGCCTACGAATGCAGAGGATGTGCGCTCAAGCCCAAGGCTATCGCATGCTGCCGCCATTTCTTTGAGCTGTTGTTCTGACTGCCCCACCAGGGGGATTTCAACGCCATCAAAACCTGCTTCCGCCAAACCCTCAAAAATGGGAATGCTACGAGGCGTCGTCTCTATGCCCCAAAGCAACATATTCATTCCAATCTTTGTATTCATGCGCCAGTTCTCAACTTGCTTCAGAGTCAGCGCTCGCCCCGCTCTGATATAAACCCTTTTTTCGATCGTACAGCCAAATGATGCCGAATACCGGCAACAACAACAGGGGCACTATGGCGACGAATTGAAAGGACTCTACCGATGCATAGCGGATGACTTCGTCCATCGCTTGCGGCGATAGTCCAGCCAGCTTGTCTGCCCCACCGGCCGCTTGCGCTTTTGCAGTATCAAAAATAGCGCCCATTTTAGGGAGCACAAACTGGATTGCCATGCCGCCTGCAAATCCCATCAGTCCCAACGCGACTGCGCCCCCTCGGGGAAAGCGTTCCGACACAATGGCCAGCATGGTAGGCCACAAGTAGCAGACGCCCATTCCCCATACAGTCGCAGCGGCAAAGGCGAGTAAGGGCGTTGTCGCGAGGCTCAACAGGTACAAGCCAACGCCCGCTGCAACGCAGCTGACAAACATCAGCCCAACGGAAGAGATACGTTTAACAATGGGGCCGGCAAAGTGCCTCATCACAAACATCAGCGCACTCACATAGACTAGTAGCAAAATCCCCTGCATACCCACAATATTGGATAGCGCGATATTCACCCATTGTCCGGGTGCGAGCTCAGCGGACGCGGTGAGAAACATGCAAGCCCAAAACACCCAGAACAGGGGACGCTTGAATAGCTCAGTAAACATTTCACCATAACTCACTCCAGAAGCAACGCGCTCGGTCTGGGGGAAGCTGGCGGTGGCTACCATGGCGGCAAGGACCAACGCGGGGATCAGTAGCACAAACATATTAATCTCCCAGGGCAAATCCGCTGCGCCGATTGAGACTCCCAGCAGCCCGCCCACTACGATACCGGCAGGCCACCATGCGTGCAGTATATTCAGGCGATGGGTTTTTTCTTCAGGATAAAGTGCTGCCACCATGGGATTAGATGCCGCCTCAACGGCGCCCCACCCCAAACCAGTGAGCAGCAAACTGACGAGCACCACCGTTTCAACAGAAGGCCCTACAGGCATCATGGTCGCAGCAAACAAACCAACCGAGCCCGCCACGTAACCGATAGCTGACAGCAATAACATGCGCTTCATGCCTATCAGGTCAACCAGTGCACTGCCAAACAGCAAAGTCAATGCAAAGCCCGTGAAGGTAATTCCCAGGGCTTCGCCCACCATAGACGCGGAATTGGCCAGATCGATTTTGTCGTAGATATCAGCCTGCAGATTGGGTGCGATATTTGCCCTGACAGCAAAGCCGAGTCCAATCATAAAAATGGAAAGATTGCCTACGTAGTAAAGGCGCTTGCGGTCAATCGTTTGTTCGCTCACTTTGTTCTCCTGATTTATTTTTGCTTTTAGAGTCCCTGAGTTAAATACCAAGTATGCGTCGATTGGCAGCCTGGTCGGCTCCGCTACCAGCAAAGTCGTCAAAGGCCTTGTCGGTTGTTCGAATGATATGCCGGTTAATGAAATCTACCCCTTCCCTGGCGCCGTCTTCCGGATGCTTTAAACAGCACTCCCACTCCAATACCGCCCAGCCCTCGAAATCATACTTGGCAAACTGACTGAATATTCGCGAAAAGTCGACCTGCCCATCTCCCAATGAGCGAAAACGACCAGGCCGATCTTTCCATTTTTGATAGCCTCCGTAAACGCCCGATCTGCCGCTTGGATTGAATTCAGCATCCTTTACGTGAAACATCTTTATGTGCTCATGGTAAAAGTCGATGAACTGCACGTAGTCTAGCTGTTGCAACAGGAAATGACTGGGGTCATAAAGAATATTGCAGCGTGCGTGATTGCCGGTGGCTTCAAGAAAACGCTCAAAACTGACGCCATCGTGCAAGTCTTCTCCCGGATGAATTTCATAGCAAAGATCAACACCAGCGTCGTCAAACGCGTTGAGAATCGGCAGCCAGCGTTCCGCCAGCTCGGCAAAGCCGGTTTCAACAAGTCCGTCAGGTCTTTGCGGCCAGGGATACATTGTGTGCCACAACAATGCCCCCGAGAACGTGGCATGGGCATCAAGGCCCAAATTTTTGCTGGCCTTTGCCGCCAGCATCAACTGCTGCACTGCCCACTCCTGACGCGCAGCAGGCTTACCCTTGCATGAATCGGGGGCAAAGCCATCAAACAGTTCGTCGTACGCTGGATGCACTGCCACCAGCTGCCCCTGCAAGTGGGTAGACAGTTCGGTAATCTCAACACCACCCTCGGCACAAACACCTTTTAGCTCATCGCAGTAGTCCTGGCTTTGAGCTGCAAGTTGCAGATCTATTAATCCGGTTTCCCACGTGGGAACCTGAACGCCTCTATAACCGAGATCACCCGCCCACTTCGCCATACCCGCAAGACTATTGAAGGGGGCTTGAGCGCCTACAAATTGAGCCAGAAATATTGCCGGACCTTTCATCATCGACATTGTGCATCCTCTTGCATCAGTTCAGTGCTGTTCAAATTTATGCCACTTGATATCACTGCCACTTGCAGTGACTGCCAGTTCGATAAAGTTCATTCCCCGCACCGCTTCCTCAATACCCGGGCAATCCCTGGAGCGAAGATTTTCATCCGACCCGGCCTCGTGAGCCCTTATCTGCGCAGTAAAAGCCATGTACACATTGGCGAAAGCTTCAAGGTAACCCTCGGGATGCCCCATAGGGGTTCGGGTATTAACGCCCGCCAGGTCACCCAGGTAGGCACCACCAGTTCGCAGCATTTCCGTTGGCCGGTCAGCCCATTTGAGCCACAGTGTGTTGGGCTCCTGCTGCCGCCACTCTAGCCCCCCGTTTTCGCCATAAATGCGCAAGCTCAGGGCATTCTCTTCACCCACACAGACCTGGCTTGCCATCAACACGCCTTTTGCTCCCCGCTCTAGCCGCAGCAAAATAGAGCCATCATCATCGAGTTCCCGTCCTTCAACAAAGGCACTTAGATCGGCGCAAACTTCGGTAATGTTCAGACCGCTGACGTACTCAGCCAGGTTTGCCGCATGCACCCCAATGTCGCCCATACAACTGCTAACACCGGCCTGGGCCGGATTGAGTCGCCACGACGCCTGTTTGTTACCAAGGTCTTCCTGACGGTCAGCCAACCAGCCCTGTGTATATTCAACGACGACTTTGCGAATCTTGCCCAGTTCCCCGCGTGAAATTCGCTCACGTGCTTCTTTCACCAACGGGTAGCCTGTGTAAGTGTGGGTCAGACCGTAGAGCAGTCCTGAGTCTCTGACTCGCTCGCGCAACTGCAGCGCCTGAGCGAGGCTAAGGGTCGCGGGCTTGTCGCTCAATACGTGAAAACCGGCCCCTAATGCGGCCTCCGCAACGGGAAAGTGCAGATCATTGGGTGTCACAATAGCGACAAACTGCATGCGTTGGTCTGCCGGCAGCGCTGCTTCCGCCGACATCATCTGCCGATAATCGCCATAGATCCGTTCCGGCTCCAAATAGAGCATCGCGCCCGACCGCGCTGAACGCTCCGGGTCACCGCTAAAAGCGCCGCAGACTAATTCGATCTCGCCATCCATCGCGGCGGCCATGCGGTGAATGCCGCCAATGAAAGCGCCCTCGCCTCCACCGACCATTCCCATTCGCACTTTAGCCACGCGTCGCTCCCAACCTATGTTGTTTTATTATTGACAGCTTACAGCAGCGTTTGCCTGTGTCTTGTTGCTCAATCATCCTATTACCGGGGCCGTATTTCTTGCAAGATTTCCGTTATAGTTAGTATAAATTCGGCGCGAGTGCCACAAAATGACAAAATTAGTGTTCAATTCCCTGACTGGCCTTGCACAAAGCTTTGCCACGCTGGACTTGATACCCGACACCCATGCCTGGGTAAAAGACCGATCAGGGCGCTTCACTTACGGTAATAGCCTGTTCTGCCAACGTTTTGGCTTTCAAGACTCTAGCGCTCTCAACGGCAAAACAGATTATGACCTTGCTCCAGCCGATATGGCTGAGCGCTATCGGTCTGATGACGATAGTGCGTTAAAAGGTGTGGTTATCACTGATCGATTGGAACTCATTGGCGGCGCAGCCTCCGTTGAATGGTTTCTCACCTCTAAATGGCCGATTTATAATAGCGCCAACGACATCATTGGCTCTTTTGCCATCAGCCGCCATTTGAACCGCTCTGAAGACAAGGCGATCCCGTTTCGAGAACTCAGTGCGCCCATTAACTACATTCGTCAACATTTTGCCGCTGAGATCTCAATTGCCGACCTTGCCAGGGCCAGCAACTTGTCCATCAGCGCACTGGAGCGGCGCTTTCGCAAGCATCTTGATAAGACGCCACACCAGTACCTCAATGAAGTACGTCTGCAACATGCTCACAAGCTGCTAGTCACCAGCGATAAAGCCATAGGCACAATTGCCATAGACACCGGCTTTTGCGACCACAGCCACTTCACTCGAGCTTACAAAAAGCACTTCGGCACAGCCCCAAGGGACAACCGAACCCAGCGCTAAACCGGCCCTTGGGCAGCGTCATCCGCTTCTATGCTTGAGGGCTTGAAACTAATGCCTATTAGTCTATAGTAGGACCACAACCCAGCTAACAAGAGTCTTCTTCATGAGCGAATGTCCGTTTGCCAATTTTCAGAACATGATTGACCCCGATACCTACGCCAATGGTATGCCCTACGATGAATTGGCACGGATTCGTCAATCCGGCCCCATTCACTACATGGAAGACACCACCATGGGCGTGCCCTACTGGCTTGTGACCGGCCGTAAAGAGATCGACGCGATATCCAAGAACCCCACTTTATTTTCCAGTGAAGAACGGACGGCGTTGGCGGACGAACATAGCCCGGAAGACATACAAGCAATTCATAGCAACATGACTATTAACATGGACCCACCGCGACAACTTAAATCGCGAAAAATCGTGCGAGCAACATTCACTCCGCGCGCTGTAGATTCCTATGAAGCCCGATTTCGAGAGCATGCAAAAAACATTGTAGATGCAGTGGCTGCTCGCGGTGAGTGCGAGTTCGTTGAAGAAGTCGCTGCAGAGCTTCCCCTGCTTGCCATTCTAGAGCTCTGCGGTATTCCAGCTGAAGACCGCAAGGACTTCTTTGAGTGGACGAACACCATGATGTTCAACCAGGACTCTTCTCTTGCCGTTGATAAGGAAGCGGCTGAAATGGCCTCCTTCAAGGTGATTGAGTACGCCATGAAGTTGTCCGCACAACACCAGGAAAATCCTAAAGACGACATCATTGGCGCCTTGCTTCGCGGCACAGAGCGAGAAGAAGGCCTCAGCGAAGACGAGTTTGTCTGGTTTTTCCTGATGCTGATTGCAGCGGGGAATGAATCTACACGCACCGTAACCACTCACGGCATGCGCATGTTAATGGAGCACCCTGACCAACTGGAATACCTGGTCGAAAATCCCGACAAAATTCCAGGCGCCTGTGAAGAAATGCTGCGCTACAACACCGCATTTATCCTGATGCGCCGAACGGCGATGGAAGACACTGAGATCAATGGTCATCAGATAAAAAAAGGCGCCAAAATTATCATGCACTATCACACAGTGAATCATGATGAAGGGGTCTTCGGTGACGATGCTATGGAATTCGATGTGCGACGCGCTGAACGCATGCCAGACCTCTACAATCAGCATCGCGCATTCGGCGTAGGACAGCATTTCTGTCTTGGCACCCACCTGGCGAGACTGGAAATGCGCGTTATGTTCGAAGAAATCATTCCCAGAATGCGTCACCCCAAGTTAGCGGGAAAAGTCGAATACACCCGGTCTAATCTTGTGGCTGGCATCAAGTGCATGCCTATTACGTTTGATCCTGAAGTAAAAAGCGGCGAACAGGCAGCTTAAGCAGAACCTTAGCCGTTTATGCGGTCGCAATCTGCGGCTGTGTAAACGGCAATTACCAACACAAGCAATGCCTGCAGATCAGTGGGCGTACCGATGTTGACTCGTTAATACTTCAAAGACAGATTTTAACGCTTGCGCTAATTCGGCCGAGCACCGCCGCAGAGCACATCGGTGGCATGTTCTGTATCCATAAATTCTTTCAACTCCAGCAACTGCCCGTCGCGCCAGGTAAATAAAAAGTGATAGTGGTTACTATAAGCCTGCCCTGATGCATGAGTGCCCGTAGACGTTGCTTCTACAGCCACCCGATCGTGCTCAGCTGTCATGTTGAGGACGGTAAAGACCAGCCCATCTGGAAACGCCTCCAACACACCGCCAGCGAAGCCGCGAATCTCTTCTTTGCTGCGACTTCCCGAAATCAGTGTATTTCCCATGGTTACAACGCGGCCATCTTCAGCATAGGCATCAGCGATCGCATCTCCGTCTCCCCGCTGCATCGCCTCAAAAAAAATCCGCGTTAATCGCTTGTTCTCGTCCACCGATGACATAAAGACACCCCCACTCCAAATAAATTAATCGCAGCGCAAGATTACCTTGCCGGCAATCTGGGCTTTGTCGATGCGTTCATGCACGCTGCGAATCTGCGACAGAGGAACTACATCGGCAATCGCTGGATTGAGCTTGCCCGCCTTGAGCATGGCAAAAAGCGCAGAAACGTCCTGCTTAAATTCAGCCGGCAGCTTTTTCCTGCGACTGTGGATATTGTAGAAGGTGCTGGCCCGCCCATCGGGAATCAGCTTCCAACCTGCCAGTAACTTGGCAAAACTCCACAGCAGCGAAGGTATACCCTCCTCGCCCGTAGTGACCTGCAGTGCGCCGAAAGCAATGAGCATGCCGCCCCTATCCAGACAGCGATACGAGCGCGACCAGTTCTTACCACCTATCGTGTCGAAAACAACATCGACGCCTTTACCCCCTGTTTCAGCCATAATTCGTTGCTGGAAATCTTCGGTCTTGTAGTCAATTGGTGTCGCTTCAAAATGTCGGATTAAATCGTGCTTGCCTTGTGATGCCGTGCCATACATAACCAGCCCCATTTCTCGGCCTAACTCCAGTAGCGCGGTCCCAACCGCACCACCAGCAGCATGCACCAGGCAAGTTGTACCGGGCTCTAACGTGCGAATGCGAGTCAGCATTTGGTAGGCGGTGGTATAGGAGAGAATCATCGCCACTGCCTGCGTCGGGTCCAGCCCATCAGGCGCCGGCACCACCTGCTCTGCGTCTGCGCACAGGTACTGGGTATAACCGCCTATCACTGGCATATCAGCAACATGCTGGCCTACTTCGAACTGCGTGACACCCTCCCCCAGTTTGTCTACAACGCCAAACCAGTCATAGCCTGGGGTGAACGGCGGTTTGTCTTTCACATCGACATATTGACCTTGGCGGATAATGGTATCGGTAAAACCGGTGCCGGCAGTCAGCACCTTGACTCTAAGCTGCCCCGCAGCAGGCTCCGGCAAATCCTTAAGCTCTTCCAGCTCAAGATTTTCTGGCCCACCGAAAGCCTTCAGCACGACTCTTTGATAACTCATCGATTATTCGCCAACTGTGTCTCTAGTTTCAGTTTCATCGGAATCACCCATTGCTGCTTCAACTGCACTGACAGCAGACCTGCATTTTCCAACTCGTCGCATAGCTTCATCTGGTGGGCCAGATCGAACATGTCGAATTGGCGACAAATTCTGGCTTCCTCATTGAGCTGGATAAAGGATACTCCCGGGGTCTGGTAATAGCTTCCATCTGCACGCTTGCCGGGGCCCCGATTAAGCCAGTGAGTCACCAGGCGATTGTCGCTGCCTGTGTAGACCCCCTCATAAGGGAAACTCCAGCCCTCCCATCCAACCTGCATGTCGCGGCCGTAATGGGTCGCCTTGATCTCATCGATACCGTCGGCCACCACCTCCATAACACCGGCATATTGGCAGCTGTACACACAGTCAACCGCATAGAGCTCGTCCACAAAAAACAGCCAGTTATTGTCGATGGCCGCCTGTCGATGCGCGGCGATTAATTTGTCCGCCGTCGCGCGTAACTGTTCATCACTCAAGTTTTGCATAATCCCCTCCTTGCTATCGTGCCAATTCGGGAATGACTTTCGCGTACTCATCAATCATTGGCAGCATGGCCTCCGGCTTGTCCCAGAGATCCATAGACACGCCTATTGTTGCTCGCTCAATACCCATGTCTCGATACTCTTTGAGCTTGTCCAGATTACCGGTATCCATGATCTGAATATTAATGTCTATATCGGCTGGATCGCGGCCTGCCTGCTTTACTTCCTCTCTAAAAGACTCCACGGTTTTTGCCACATCACCCATTGCAACGTCCACTGGATACCAGCCATCTGCCCAGGAGGCAGCGTGCTTTCGCCCCAACGGCCCCATTGCACCCAAAAACACTTTCGGACCGCCCTGCTGCAGCGGCTTTGGATTCGCCCACACGGGATCAAATGCTATGTATTTTCCTTTGTAACCCGCCTCTGGTTGACTCCAGAGTATGCGGGTAGCTTCCACTGTTTCGCGTAACACGGCATACCGTTTGTTGAAGGGATGGGTGTTGGCGTTTTCATACTCTTCCTGATTCCAGCCAACGCCGGTACCAACGATCACCCTACCGCCAGACAGGCGATCCAGGGTCGCTATCGTTTTTGCCTGGGCGAAAATATCGCGCTCCATCAACAAGGCAATTCCGGTACCCAGTTTCAGCGTGGTGGTGGCATTGGCGGCTGTCATCAGCGACAGATATGGATCCATCATATTTTTATAGGGGTCGGGCATATCCCCCCCAGGGGGATAAGGCGTGGCTCTTGAGCAAGGAATGTGGCTGTGTTCTCCATACCAAAGAGACTCGAATCCGCGCTCCTCCAGTAAACATGCCAGATCAGCAGGATGGGGGTCGCTTGGTGTATTCATCGAACTGAAAGCCAAGTGCATGGAATCTCCATTACCAGGTCTTATACCCGGGGCAGTTGAGCAGGCAAATAACGGCTACCTGCCGAGTGGTCTATCTAAACTTAGGACTCTCATATTATCCAACTAACCCGCTGCACGCCTTCGCAGATGCCAACTATTCAAGGGTTGGTTTAACAATGCGTCTTTACTTCTGGTGCACTGAAGTAAGACACTATTTGATCGACGTTTTCGCACCACTGCACAGAGGTCACCATGACAGACACACCGCATCTTGCCGTTGAAGCAAACAAAAAGTCCATTCAGTACGCGATGGAAGGCAATAAAGAAGGCTGGCTAGCGCTCTACACCGAGGACGCAGTGGTATCTGATCCGGTGGGCAAATCGCCCATGGACCCAGCAGGCAACGGCCATCAGGGCAAGGCAGCCATCGAGCGTTTCTGGGACACGGTTATCGGCAAAGCCAATATAGAAATTCGGGCGGACAAACGGTGGACCAGCGGCGATTACCATTGCTGCGTCGCGCAGGTAGCGCGAAACGACCTGGGCGACGGTAATTTCACCGAATGTGACATGCTGGCAGTATATGAAGTCAACGAAGAAGGCCTAATCGTGCGCATGGGAGCCCACTGGGACTTCGACAATATGATGGAGCAACTTGCAAAAGTCAGCGCAGGCTAAACGCGCGCCCGTATCACCTAGATAGCTGCCCATACGCCTGGCATATAGCGTCGCTCTATTGATCCAATTTGAACACTCGCTGGGCATTATCGCGAAGAAATTTAGGCCAAACATCATCCCGCAAAGGGACGTTTGGCATATCCTCGAAAATCCGCTCTAGCGAAATCCCCATCGGAAAGTAACCCGCGTACATCACCTGGTCAGAGCCCCGCGTATTGGCAAATTCTATAATGTCCTTGGGGTAGTATTTAGGCGCAAACGCGCTGGTCATATAATTCAGGTTCGGGTACTTCAACATTAACTTCCAGGCCAGCTCTGTCCAAGGTTCGCCGCCATGGCGCATTACCACCTTCAGTTCCGGGAAAAACCAGCAAACCTCATCCAGGTGCTCCACTTTCTGCGGTTCCATTGGCAATCGCGGACCGGGCACACCCACGCAGGGGCAAAAGGGGATATCCAGGTCAATACAAGTGGTATAAATGGGATACCAGCGTTTATCATTAATGGGAACCTGTGGGCAAAGACCCGATGGAAATGCCGTTACCGCCTTGATATCGAATTCTTGCTTGAGGCGCCGAATTTTACGTACTTCATCCATCGCCAGATTGGGATTCGCTTCGTAGGAAGCAAAGAAGCGATCAGGGTGCTCGGCTACCGCTTGCTCGTGAATCAAACCGGGATCACCGGATATGCCGACCATGGCGCGTGAGATCCCGTGCTGATCCATTTGTGCCAGGGTATACGCCCGTCCATCCTCAATATTTTTTAGATCTGGGACGTTGAACATGTATTGCGCAGGCATACTGAACACATCACGGCTATCGCTATCAAGAAACAGTGGCTTCATGTAGTCGTACCAATGACTCTGCTCTGCACTCGGGATCATCAGCATAAGATCAATAATTCCAACATCATTCGGCATTGCCATAGGTTCGCTCCAAATTAAGCGGTCTGTTCATTGGTGGACGAACACTTTAGCGGAGATTGTCGCCTGACGCAGACTCAATAACCCGCTGCTGCTTGAGAAGGCCATGGTGGGTTCAATTCCTTGTATTACGTCGCCTGCTGAACCAACCAGGGCTTTTCCGGCTGAGATTCCAGCGTATAGTTGCTATAACTACCATGATGTTCCAGAGGTTGAGCAAAATGTCCGTTTCAGGCAGTGCAATAAAAGCCAAAAAAGCAGAGCTTACTGCTGCAGGCGCATTTTTTGAGGTAGAAGACCTTAGCCTTAATGGCCTTAGCTATTGCGCCTACAAGCATGCACCTAAAACAGCGATAGAGATACTGAACAATGCCCGCAATCACGGCGAGTTGGAGTTCCTGGTCTATGACGGAAAACGTTTTACCTATAATCGCCTGTTCCAGGCTGTAGACGCACTGGCCAGCCAGTTGCAAAGCGAATTCAAAATAAACAAAGGCGATCGCGTTGCTATTGCTATGCGCAACAATGTGGAGTGGATGATTACCTATAGCGCTGCGACCCTGATCGGCGCAATCGTCGTGCCAATCAACAGTTGGGGGAAAAGTGAGGAACTGGAGTATGCGATTACTGACTGCGGTGCCAAGCTGCTTATTTGCGATGAAGCGCGATTTAGGCTTATCGAGACTACGTTTGATACTTTGAACCTGGCAGCGATTGTAGTGCCTGCCTCAGATGAGTTTTTAGCGTCGGCAAACGTAGCACTTTTTAAGGGTATTTTGACCGCTGGCCAAGACCAGTCTTACACGCCGGTTGCAGTTGCCCCCGAAGACAGCGCGCTAATTCTGTACACCTCCGGCAGCACCGGTTTTCCCAAGGGGGTTTTGCACAAACACGCTGCAATCGGACAGGCCTTGATGAACATGATGTTTCTCGGGCTATTGGTCGCGGAATTCGAAGGCGGTCCCCGCGAGTATCGCGGCGGCGCCGACAGGGAAACGCCGATGCTGACCGTGCCGCTGTTCCACGCTACCGGTCTACTGGGCGGCTTTTATCTCCCCATCGCAATGGGTCAAAAAGTCATCATGATGTACAAGTGGGACAGCACCGAAGCGCTTAAACTAATCGATCAGGAAAAAGTGACCGGGCTGTCTACTGTACCTGCCATTTTGCAGGATCTGCTGAGTCACCCCGACTATCAACAGTACAATACCGAGTCACTGATGCGCATCAGCGCAGCAGGCGCAGCAACGCCAGCCGGACTGCCCGAGCTGATTCGATCTCGCGTCAGTGCGCCCAGCAGTTCAGCGGGTTATGGCATGACTGAAACCATGGCAGTTGGAGCGACAATGAGTGGCGCCCTATTCGACTATAAACCGGATGCCGCCGGCATTCCTTCACCGATTATGGATATGCGCTTCGTGGCTGCCGACGGCACGGTACTGCCCGATGGGCAACCCGGAGAAATAGAAATGCGAGGAGTCAGTTGCACACCGGGATACTGGGAAAAGCCAGACGCCAATGCTGCAACGTTCAGCGAAGACGGTTGGATGAAGACAGGTGACATCGGCATGCTCGATGAAGATGGCTATCTCTACATCACCGGAAGAATCAAGGAGATCGTCATTCGTGGTGGGGAAAACATCTACCCGGGAGAAATTGAACAAGCTGCCTACGAGCGCCCTGAAGTACGGGAAGTCGTCGTATTCGGTGAGCCCGATCAGGCCATGGGCGAAGAACTGGTGCTAGTCGCTTACCTGGACCCTGAGGAAGACCTCGAGGAGTCCGAATTGCGCGCCTTTCTCACTGCGCGGCTAGCGACTTACAAGGTGCCACGGGTCATCGAGTTTGCTACCGAACCTTTACCACGTAACGCCAGCGAGAAGCTGCATAAGCTGAAAGTAAAAGAAGCGTTTTTGGGATTAGCCTAGGCCACACGCTTTATGCCGCTCTAGATTTCTATGACGGTGCGGATACCGCGGCTTTCTTCCAGGTCTTTAAAGCCCTCGTTGATCTCCTCCAAAGGGCGCCGCCCGGTAATCATGCCTTCCATATCCAACAGTCCCTGACGCCAGAGACGCAGCAACCGCGGGATCTCAAACAGGGAATTACTGGACCCCAGCAGGCAGCCACAAAGCTTCTTTTCCAGGGCCTGAAACAACACGACATTGGGAATAGTCAGGTTTTCTTCGATGGCGGGCGAGCCAACAATGACCGTGGTACCTCCCATTCGAGTCATTTGAATCCCCTGCTCAATCAATGCCGCCTTACCCGCGGCTTCAAACGCATAGTCCACGCCAATGGCGCCCGTGAGTGTCATCACCAGCGCATTGATATCCTCGTTAACCGGGTCGACCACATGAGTCGCTCCAAACCCAATGGCTTTGTCTCGTCGCTCGGCTACCGGGTCGGAGGCGATAATGACGGAAGCTCCGGCAATGCGTGCCCCCTGTATCGCAGCCATTCCGATGCCGCCCAGCCCCAGCACAACGCAGGTTGCCCCCGCTTCCATCTCGGCGGTATTGAGAACCGCGCCTACGCCAGTTTGCAGCGCACACCCGATCACACAGGCCACATCCAGGGGAATGTCTTTATCAATTTTAATCGCGCCCGTCGCAGGCAATGTGACGTACTCGGCAAGAGCACCAATACCGCAACCCCTGAACACCTGTTCGCCATTTAATGATAGACCCGTGCTACCGTCGGGCAGCGTTCCCGTAAGTATGCCCATCGCGTTAGTGCATAAATTTTGCTGGTCTCGCTGACAGTAATAGCACTGGCCGCAAGGGGGAGCCGGCGTCAGAACCACATGATCACCGACCTCCAGATGAGTAACACCCGGGCCCAGCGACTCCACCACACCCGATGCTTCGTGCCCCGGCACCTGTAACCCCATCAATGGGGCCTTACCGGTCACAAAACCTAAATCCGAGTTGCACAGGCCACAATACTTCACGTTGACTCTGACCTCTCCAACTCGGGGGTCTATGATATCGATATCATTGCGAACCTTTAACGGTTTTCGGGCTTCTTCGAGCAGAGCTGCGCGCATGGTTTTTCCTGTATTCAAACGTGTACAAAACATTCAGAGTAGCTGGGGATGTAAAGCTGGACAAGCACCAACCCCCACTTGAACAACCATATAGTTGAACGGCAAGCGATTTTCTCATTCCGCCAGCCGTTCGACCACTGATCTGCGACCACCCTTTCGATATACTTTAGAAAAGTAACTACTGGGACAGGGTGCCATGAGACTGAAACTGGAGCGCAATGAGGATCGTTTATTTGGAAAAATCCTCATGGAGCAGGCCAAAGATTGTCCGCACAGACCCTTTCTTGTCACCGAGTCCAGTTCCACCAGCTTTGCAGAAGCTGAAGAGCAAACTAACAGGCTAGCTGCAGGGCTCGCCGAACTCGGTGTCGCCAGGGGCGACAGAGTCGTGCTGTTGTTAGCCAATCGCCCGGAACTCGTACTTCTGACGCTTGCGACTAATAAACTGTCCGCCGTTTGGGTGCCCATCAATGCAGATTATCGGGGCGAGTGGCTATTGGAAGCAATTTCTGGCAGCAAACCAACAGTAATCGTCACTGAACAGAAGTTCGTGCCGAGACTGCAGGAGATACAAGACCGCCTGCCATCGGCGCAAATTGTATTGATCGGCGACAGCGAGGACACCGCGTTGCCAATAGCAGCGACCTATCAACAATTACTTGCTAAACAGCCCCTGACCCCTGACTACAGCAACCAGAATTATGGGGATACCAGTGCCATTCTCTGGACATCGGGCACCACGGGTAAGTCCAAGGGCGTGTTGCAGAGTTACAACGCCTGGATTCGCGCGATCGTCGATGGTGCATCAATACAATACGACTCAGCAGCGGACGACATCTGCTACTGCGCACTGCCTCTTTACAATGCAGGCGCATGGATTACCTGTGTATACCGCGCGCTGATCGATGGCATCACTTTGGTGATCGAAGATAAATTTTCAGTGTCAGAATATTGGCATCGGATCAATCGCTTTGGCGCTACCCAGACCTTTGGCATCGGCGCTATGGGATCCTTCCTGATGAACGCTCCCGAAAGCCCTGAAGACGCTAACAACACTCTACGCAAGGCTTTCATCGTTCCGATAGCGCCAGACATCTGGAAGAGCTTCGAACAGCGCTTTAACCTCGAGCTAATTTCTTCTGGCATGGGAATGAGCGAATGCATGATGATCATGAATCAACTTGAGTGCCCCGCGGGCACGCCTACATATGCACTGGGCCGTCCCGTTGCAGACATTGACGTGAAGCTCTGTGATGACGATGGCAATGAAGTGACGGCCGGAGAGCCCGGGGAAATATGTATTCGCCCCAAGAAACCGCACACCATTTTCAGCGGTTATTTTGATAATCCCGAGGGTACTGCCGCAGCGTTCAGAGGTGACTGGTTTCTCAGCGGTGACATGGCGCGAAAGGATCCGGAAACCGGCATTTACTTTTTCACCGATCGCAAAAAAGATGCGGTGCGTTTTGCCGGGCGTAACATTTCCACTCTGGAAGTTGAGAGCGTGGCTCGCCGTCATCCGGAGGTTGCCGATGTCGCTGCCTTTGGCATTCCCAGCAAAGAAATCGACAGTGAAGACGAGTTGAAGCTGAACGTCATAAGAGCCGCTGGCAGTGACCTGAGTGCCGAACAAATCTGTCAGTTCATCAACGACAGAGCACCCTATTTCTTTGTTCCCAGATACCTCGACTTCGTCGAGGAGCTGCCCTATACGCCCACCCAAAAAGTGCAAAAGTTTGAACTGCGCAAGCGAGGCAACTCAGACTCTACCTGGGACTTGCAGGCGTCGGACTTTAAAGTAAAACGTTAGTGCTGGCCTGGCTGAGAAAAATCACTTTTCTAAAATACGAATATTTCTGTACCAGACTTTGTCAAAATGATCCTGAAAGCCTATATGCCCTTGCAACAAAGACCCGTAGCGAGGGCGACTGGTAAACTTGCTCTGGGCGTACATGGCCTTCCATTCGGGACTACCCTGACTGAAGTTTGCCGTTTGCCGCCCGTTTAACCAAAATTCCACATTCGGCCCAGAAGCAATGATATGTACCTGATTCCAGTAGCCTACAGGCTTGCTGGTATCGTGATCGGGAATGAACATATCGTATAGGGCGCCCGCTCTGTGCGAAGGGTCTTTTGAATCACTATGCCCTGCGTTGTCCAACACCTGCATTTCATATCCCGTGTGATGAATAGAACTCTCGCTTTCATCCCCGCGAATAAAGATGCCGCTATTTCCGGAGTCACTGATACGCCAATCAAGCTTCAATTCGAAATCAGCAAATTGCTCGCGACTAATAATATCGCCGCCCCAGGCGACCCGCGTCAGGCAGCGGTTTTGGTTCGCCCAGCCCCCGTTGACTTCATCCTCATCATAGCTGCGCCACTGCTCAAGTGAATCGCCAGCAAACAGCAAGCGCCAGCCTTCTGCCTGTTCCTGGGCACTCAAGGCATTGACGCATTCTGAAGCGTCAACGACAGCGTCTGTGGTGCAGCCGTGAAGCGCAAGCAGAAGAGGCAAGATAACTAATTTTGCAGTCATTTCATCGTACTCTTGTGTTCGGCGTTTGAATTATACGCCGTAATGTAAGCCAAAGCGGATACTTCTCCCTGGCGCGGGAAAACCAATTGAGTTCTGGTAGTCCTCGTTAAACAGGTTATCGACCGTCAGGCGAAGCTGCCACTGGGGCACTACCGACCATTGCAAACTCCAGTCCAGACGATGAAATGCATCGAGCAGACGCGACTCCTCACTGCCGGCATAACGGGAAGTAGACCACTGCTCTCCACTATAACGATAGTCCAGGACGGTGTCCCAGCGCTCGGCAAATTGCCAGTTTGCAGTAGCCGACGCGACCCACTCCGGTCGACCGGTAAGTATGCTGTCCTCACCCTTCACTTCGATATCGGTATAGGTCAGCTGCCCTCGCACCCTCACTTGCGGCTTGGCCTGCCACCCAAACTCCAGCTCAACGCCACTGGTCTTCACGTTTTTTCGATTGACGTTGCGAAAGGTCTCACTGTCAAAATCCACCAGGTTTTCGAAGTCATTGAAGAAGCCCGTTGCCGCCAGTCGTAAATCAGTATTGACCGACCAGGCAAGCCCAATATCCCAGTTAGCTGCAGTCTCGGGGCTAAGCTCAGGATTACCAACCAAGGGATTTCCCAGCGCAGAGAAACTTGGGAGCTTGAATGCCTCGCCCCAGTTCGCGCTGGCTGACACTGTATCGCTAAGGCGGTAACGCGCACCAAGACTCACGGTCGTTTGAGCGTCGTAACCATCTGGGTCGTCATAACGCGCCGTACCCTGCAAGAGCCATACCTTGTTAGTCGGAGTCGTTACATTGGCGAACAAGCTTGCAGTATTGCGCTGGAGTGTAAAATCAGCGGGCAGCAGGACACCAAAGTATTCAAGATAGCCATCACTTTCGGCCTCTTCATCCCTGTAGTCAGCCCCCAGGTTAAGTTCGCTTCCGTTTGTGACAGACAGCGTATTTACCCAGCGCAGGCGGTCCTGCTGAAAGTCGCTATCCGCACCATTGGGAGGCACCTCTAAATAGGGAGATATTCCCGGCGATGCATAGTCATCTTCATGAGAGAACCGGTCCATGGTGACGCTGCTTTGCCACGCCTTGTTTAGCTGGGCTTTCCACACCAGGGCAAATACCTGATCACGATACTCGCTACTATCAAGAGCATCTGACACTGCATACTCAGGGCCGCCGCTCTGCTCGGGGTAACTGCTTCGCTGGCCGTCCAGGTAACGATAGCCAAATTCCAGTCGGTGACCGGGAGCAGGATTCCAGCCTAACCTGAGGTTGGCGTTATCGCTGTCGCGGGTACTGCCTGGAACGGGTTCACCATCGTTCCGGGAGGCAAAACCGATAGAGTAATCCCAGCTATTACCTGCGCCCCTGGCGCCAACAGTATAGTTTTCAAATCCGTCTTCGCCGAACTCGGCGCCAAGATCGGCGCTATGTCCGGCCGTCGGTTGGCGAGTCAGTATATTAATAACGCCCGCCAATGCATCCGAGCCATAAATGGCTGACTGCGAACCTCTAATCACTTCAATTCGCTCTACTAGAGACGGATTGAGGTTGGCAAAATCAAAACCGCCACCGCGGGTATTTGTTGGGTCATTAACCGGCACACCGTCAAGCAGCACCAGCGTAAAATTGGATTCCGCTCCGCGAATGGATACAGCGGTCAGACCACCCGGCCCGCCCTGCCGCTCGACCAATAGACCCGGAATAGTTTGCAGAATCTCCGCTATCGATCGTTTGTTAAGCTTTTGAATATCTGTCTGTTCTATCACCGACACTGATGCCGTGAGCTCCGCAAGCGGCGCATACGTACCGGTAACTAAGGTGTGCTCTAAGGCCTGCGCACCTGCTTGACTGGCCGCAAGCAAAAGTGTGGTCGCTACTAAAATATTTCTGTGCATGGTCTGTTACTTGTATTTTCCGATTTGAATTTGCATATTGGTCAGTGTTAGCAGGCACAGCCATGCAACGCCTAACTATTAAACGCAGCCGAGGGGCTGCATTGCGCCGCAAACAGAGCAGCCTTAATGATTTACAGCGTCCTCAATGCCTTTTTCCTACTTTCCTACCTGGCATCCACCCTGGTTCAGTACAACGATCCTGACCCCTGGAGTTGGATAGCGATCTATCTAGCAGCTGCAGGCATGTGTGTCGCCTGGTTTAGCAGGCGCCTTCCCAGCTGGTGCCCGGCCTTGCTGCTGGTTACCAGCCTGCTTTGGATCGGCGCTTTGTTACCCTCCGTCGTGGGTAAAGTTCCCCCCGAAGCCATCGTGGAATCGATCAGCATGAAAACCCAATCGGTGGAAGAAGCCCGTGAAATAGGCGGACTGGCATTGGTTGCCATATGGTCTGCTGTGTTGTTACTGCATAAACGCCAGTCTTAGCTTCGGCCTGTCACTGTTTTCGCTTAAAAATAATTTTTTGCCCATCTTTGAGAAGGATGAAACTACTCGCGGGACCATCGTCTTCCAGTACAAAATCCAGGTTTATATTTTCACTGCCTGCGTTCCCTGTAAAACTGGTTGCATTAACCTGCGTGAGTAACCCCTCTCCATAGAGCGGCACGGAGAGATACAAGCCCTCCGGCGTTTCGTCGATTGTCATAGTGACAAAGCTCACGCTGTACTGGCCTACGAACCGACCGAACCCGCGATCAAAAGGCACACGCTCAAGTTCCTTAACTGTCCATGGCTGCTTGCGATCAGCACTCGCCAGGCGTATCTGTGCAACTTGTTCAACACTGACTGGGTCCGCTTTATTACCCCAACTGCGACGCAGGTAAAGCATCAAACCCGCCAAAGTTTCGTCATTCAATGCTGCAAGGTGACCGTGCGGCGGCATGATACCGTTCCACTGCACTGCGTTCACCTCCATGGGCCCATTAACACCTTGGAGAATAATTCTCGCCAACCACTCGGGAGGACCCGTCACCCAACTGGCACCTGCCAGGGCGGGGGCAAGGCCGGCAATACCTGCGCCGTTTGCCCCATGACAGTTGGCGCAGGTCGGATAATAGTTTTGTCCGACCTCCATGAGCGCTATTTGCTCTGGACTCAATGGTTTAATGCCCAGTGCCAGCTCATCGCCCGGCCAGGTAAATACCACACGTGCATTGAGACGGGCATTCCACAGTGGATCTTTTTCGCTGATGTCTGTCGCCGAAAAAATCGGCGGCGCCGACCCTAACCCGGCAGGTATAAAGCCATCAGTCCTGGCCAGTGCAGAGAAACCAGACAACAAGGCCAACTGCTGCCAGGCGCGGTCCCCTCGGCGGTCTTCGATCAGGGATAAGAGATCCAACATTGCTGGAGCGATGCCATTATCAGAGCTCATGTCCGGGCGAATGGTTCGGTAGGCATTCGCCGCCAAGGCCGCCAGGGCTTTTTCCGCGCCGTCACTCTGGGCAGGTAGCCCGCCTGTTGCGACCATTTCCTGCAGGAAGATGAGTTCCCTGTTGCGCAGTGCCCTTACCGCCGCCTGACGGACGTAAACGCTATCTGCTGTGCTATTGAGAATCAGACCCAGTGTGTCGCGTGCGGCCGTGTCGCCGGCTTGTGCGCCCAGTGCAAATGCATACTGCATCACCAACTGCTCAGGCCCAGCCAGCAGATTCTCACTGACAGCGACCAGTTGCGGCGCAGTCAGCAGGCCAGCACCCGCCCTCAGAGCATGAATTTGCCGCTGCGGATCTTCCGAACGCAAAAGTTTAGCGACCAGAGATGAGGAAAGTTCATTGCGACCGTGAAGCGTCCAGATCGCATGGAGTGCTGGCACTGTTTCACTTGCCAGAGCCAGGGCCTCAAGCGCTTGCACCTGTCCGACAGGCTGCTTGAGTAACAGGCGCTGGGCAGTATCCCGTGTCCAGCCATTACTGGCAGACAAAGCACTGATTAATTGCTCAGGCGCGGCTTCTGCCAGTGCAGGTGTTGCCCGCTGCTCGCGACCTGCTGAATGGCGAATCCTCCATATACGGCCTTTGCCGACAGGTTTATCGAGCCCGCGCTCGAGAATCTGTTCCCGCAACTCATCCGTTAAAAAATGATCGTCTTGAATGATGCCGCGATACATGTCGATCAAATAGAGACTGCCATCGGGCCCGTTAGCAGCATCGACAGGCCGGAAACGTTCGTCAGTTGACCCCAGAAAATCCCGCTGGCCCCACTGCTCGTCAGGGTATAATTGCTGTTGCGCAGAGACACCGATTTCCAGCTCCTCAAGGGCGAACTGGGCTACCACGTTGCCTGCAGATTCGGGCACAAAAGCATGGCCACGATACTCATCCGGGAACTGGTCTCCACGATAAATTGCTAATCCGCTGGCTCCGGTTGCTCGGTTAAGGCGTCCATCCTTACGCAAAGTACCTTCGAGGTATGCACGATTAACACCGGGATTGACGCGCACCGAATAAACCAGTGAAGGGTCCGTAAGATTGACGCCGATACCTGCTGGATAAGAGTCAATGCCCGGTTCTACGATATCATCGCCCTGAAAGAAGTCAGCCTGTAGCCAGCTTGAATTGTTGTTGTAGTAGAGGCGCCCGTAGTCATCTTTACTGATGCCCCACTGCCCGCGGGAGGGCCCTTGTGACTCTTGCAGTTCACCATCCACCAATCGCATACGGCGCTTTGACTTGGAGTTATAAAGCCAGTTGTCCAGACCGGGCAGCAAGCGGTTTTCCATGTGCTCCACGTTGGCCGCATCCGGCGCATAACCCCCGACGCTGCGCTTTTGCTCACAGAGCACATCTTTCGAAGGTATAGCGCAAAGCCACAAATTGGGGGGCTCGCCGATTAACACACCTTCATTAACGACGGCAACAGCCCTGGGGTTGACTAACCCGCCAAGAAAAACCTCGCTGGTGTCCATGCGCCCATCGCCGTCAACATCTTCCAGGCGCACAACCTGACCTACAGGCTCTTCACTGCCGGTACCGTAGGCATCGGGCATGTATCCGCGCATTTCGACTACGTAAAGTCTGCCGTACTCATCCCAGGCCATGGCCACCGGATCCTCCACCAGGGGTTCCGCAGCAACCAACTCAATTTCAAAGCCCGGGGCGATTCGAAAAGCGGCCAGCGATTCCTCAGGACTCAGTACGGGTGCAGGCGCGTTATCAAGCGTCTTATAAAAAGCAACTTCCTCACGGTTTTCCTGCAGATTTGTCCAGGAGAATTCGCCGATCTCGAAGCGATCCGCGCAGTTGGCCGGTTTAACCCGCAGTTTTCCTCGGCTGGCAAGGTCAGACCCAACATTCGCTATCCGCAGGACATCGTCGCTATCGACACTGAGCGTGGCTGAATCACCAATAGTGATACCTCTAAAGCGATGACGACTGGCTGGTGTCAGACTCACTTCTTCCATTTCAGTGACTTTATCGGGTGTGACATGGCGACCCGTGGCCCGATCAGCATAAATACTGGCCTCAACAAAAGATTCGCCATCACTCATCTCCCCGCCGTCATAACGCATACGCACTATCGTCGGCGCGTCACAGGCAGGGACTGAAAATTCCACACTCGCGTCTGCAAAGCGGCGGCGGGGACTGAGCCAACCGCCATCCTCCTGAAAGCCACCACTGATGCCGACTCCCTGAATGTTGATATCGTTCAATCTATCCAGCACCCAGTCATCCGCCACTAACTCGCTACCTGCCTGGGCAATGGGTTCCAGCTCTTTAATCCGAATGTGGCGCCATCGCATAATACCAACGTCGCCCGCGTGAACCTGCAGGGCGATAAAACCTGCAGCGTCAAATGCATCGATAATAGTCGCCGCTGCGATACCGTTTATCCAGGTTTGCAGCTTGCCACCGCGAGCACTGATTTCGAGATCGTTCCAATCATCCAGCTTCACTGCCTCGCTGACAGCCTGCTTGCCTTCAAGGTCGTACAACCACCCTCTTCTCGCCTCGTCGTAAATTCCTGCACTCCAGGCGCGGTCCGAATGATCGAGTTCGTACTGGTAGCCATAGGCCCGACCGTCACCATCGCGCTGTTGGGCACGGAACAGAACGCCAGAATTTCCTAACTCATCCCAACGCATCTGCATACGCAGATTAAAATCCCCAAAAGTTTTCTCGGTGCGTAAGAAAGTATTATCGCCCGGGCCATGAATACCCTTGATAGAATCGCCGTCCGCCTCAAAGGTAGACTCCCCACCGATCACCCGCCATCCGTCTAGAGATTTCCCGTCGTAGAGCAGGACATAATCGTCCTCCAACTCGAACGTACTCTCCGATGGCTTAAGAAACGCCATGTAAACTGCGACACCTATGGCGGCAATCAACAGCACAGAAAAAATTCTTTTCATTGTGGTTCCATACTTTTCGTCATCATTTTTCGCAGCACTGGTTCTATCGCCCGCTACGCATTCAACTATCTAAATCGAAACAAGTGCCAAAATCCCGCCCTGCGCCAATTTGTCTATTTTCTGTTCAATCTGTCGACACAGCGAGTCGACAGACGTCACTGTGCGTTGTGTTACTCGAGCACAAGCAAGCAATTCGCGCAGCCGCGAGTCATCCCGCCGGGCACGCAGCTGCAATAGCTGAGCCTCTTTCGGATCACTGATCGCAATATCGGTATACAGCACCAGATAGCACCACGCAGCCAACGCCACGATGAGCTTGCTGTTTTCGCCACTGCCCTGCAGCACCGGCAACCATCTGTGACCGATTTTTTCGCTGCCATCCATGGCGATTTGTTCACAACGGTGACCCAGGCAGGGGTTCCGAAATCTAGCGAGCAGCTGCGATTTGTATCCCTCTATATCAAAGTCCGATGGCGCATTAAGCGCTGGCATTAAATCGTCGTTCATTAGGGTTTCAACGAATTCGCCTAGCTGCCTATCGGTCACTACCTGATCGACGAACTCCTTACCCGCCAGCAATCCGCAGTATGCAATTGCCGAGTGACTGGCGTTGAGCAATCGAAGTTTTATTTCCTCGTAGGGTGCAATGTTTTCGACATATTGCACGCCTGCTGCTCGCCAGTCTGGGCGCGGTGAACAAAAATTATCTTCAATGATCCACTGGCTGAAACGTTCTGTTGCGATCGCGCTACAGTCTGTTAAACCCAGCATTTGAGACTGCCTCAACTGCTGGGCCTCTGTGCTGGCTGGCACAATACGGTCGACCATGCTGGAGGGACAACTGGTATTGTGTTGCAACCAGGCGCTGAGCTCTGGAAAAGCCAGTTCAGTATATTCTTTCAGTACGCAAGCGATGACCTGCCCGTTCGCCGCCACGTTGTCGCAGCTGATAACAGTGACCGGACTATTTCCAAGTGACTGCCGCCTGCGTAAGCCCAGTGCCAATAAACCGATAGCCGAACGAGGTGCCTCGGGCGCAGCAAGGTCGGCCTCTATCACTGGATTTGATCGATCAAGCGAGTGCCCGTCGGGGCCGGTGCAATATCCCTTCTCGGTAATTGTCAGGGTAATAATCGCTGTCGTTTCTGCAGCGATGGCGCTCACTACTTCGTCGAGCTGGGTCGGCGCAAACAAAACCTGGGTAACAGAGCCGACAAGACGCAGCGACTGTTCAACTCCGTCTTCGCTGAGCACCGAATACAAACAGTCCTGGGGCAGCAGCTGCCGGGCTACGGTATCACTGCGCAAAGAAACGCCGATGATTCCCCAGTTTCCGCCACTCAGGTTCATTGCCTGGTCGGTGTAAACGGCCTGATGAGCACGCTGAAACGCGCCAATCCCAAGATGCACTATGCCCGCTTCAATACTGTCACGGTCATAGGTTGGCAACTCAACTGACACGCTTAGTTCGCCCAGACTGGCTTTTGTCAGCCGCGGCATCACAATTTATACGCAGCTCTGGCAAGATTCCCGGCAAGGTCGACAGCCAATTCTGACGCTTCTGGCATTGTCATACGGTGCTCTGCTACCAACTGGGCTAAAAAACGACAGTCGATACGCCGGGCAACGTCGTGCCTTGCAGGAATTGATAAAAAGGCGCGAGTGTCATCGTTAAAACCAACCGTATTATAAAAACCGGCTGTTTCCGTCACCTGTTGTCGGTAGCGCAGCATTCCCTCGGGACTATCGTGAAACCACCAGGCTGGCCCCAGTTTCAGGCACGGATAATGACCTGCAAGAGGCGCTAATTCTCGAGCGTATGTGGTCTCGTCCAGTGTAAACAGGATCAGCGTAAAACCCGCTTCGTTACCCACTTTCTCCAACAGCGGCTTGAGTCCCCGCACAAACTCTCCGGGCAGCGGTATATCCGCGCCTTTGTCCCGCCCGAACTCCCGAAAAAGTTGTGAATTATGGTTGCGAGAAACACCCGGATGGAGCTGCATAACCAGGCCATCGTCCAGACTCATCAACGCCATTTCCAGCAACATCTGCCCACGGAATAGCTCCGCTTGATCGGTGTTGAGCGAGCCTCTTAAGGCCTCTTGATAAAGCCGCTCGCAAGTTGACTCGGGCAAGTCAGCCGTCAGTGCGCTCGGGTGTCCATGATCCGTAGCAGTAGCGCCCATTGATTTGAAAAAGGTACGGCGTTCTCGCAGCGCAGCAAGATAACCCGAAAAGTGATCGCAACTTTCACCACTTGCTAGCGCCAGTTGCGCAATATTATCGGCAAAGCCCTCAAACTCAGGATCGACCACCGGGTCAGGTCGAAACGCCGTTATGACGCGTCCTGGCCAGGGGTCGGCTTGCAGCCGGCGATGCGCGTCCAGCGGGTCTAGCGGTGACTCCGTGGTCGCGATGACCTCTATATTAAAGCGCTGGAATAACGCCCTTGGAAGGCATTCAGGCTGGGAGAGCTGACGATTGATCTCCGCGTAAATGCGCGGCCCGTTGTTCTCAGTCAGCAATTCATCAATGCCAAAAACTTCTACGAAAACATGATCCATCCACAACCGGGTCGGCGTGCCACGAAACAGATGGTAGTTGCCTGCGAACAACTGCCAAACAGCCTCAGGATCTGCTTTAGCAGCAGCGGAATCGCCATGTCTAACGCCGAGTTCATCCAAGCCAATGCCCTGACTGTAAAGCATACGCAGCAGGTAATGATCAGGCTGCAACAATAGCTCAGTCGCGTTAGCAAATGCTCGATTGTCAGCAAACCATCGAGGGTCGGTATGGCCATGAGGACTGACAATCGGCAAGTGAGCAACCTGTTGATACAGCTCTCGTGCTATGTCTCGCTGCCTGGGGCAGCTCGCGAATAATCGATCCGGGTGTAAAACGCTCATTCTTCGCTGTCCAGCAAACTGTCGATGACTCGCTGCAAGTGGTCAGACATGGCCTGGCTGGCAGCCGCCGGATCAGAGGATTCCAGTGCTGCAAAAATACGCTGGTGATCAGACACAATAGGGCGACTGCCCTCCTCTCTAATTCGCTGGTGAAAACGCGTACTGATTTCGGACTCGTTACGCAGCCGCCACAGCCATTCAACGGTAACGCTTAAAGCGCCATTGCCTGAGGCTTCAGCTATCGTGCAGTGAAACTGCTCATCAATTACTTCCGCTTCTTCCACCGATTGTTCCTGCCCCTCCATAGCCGATAATAGTGATTTGAGCTCGGCGAGCTGCTGGGCATTAATATGCCGGGCCGCCAGCGCACAGGTTTCACTTTCGATAAGTTTGCGCGCTTCGAGAATTTCAAATGGACCCGGTGCCTGCGTCTGGGGCAGCTGGGCACTCGTCGCGCGATCCAGTACGTAAACGCCCGAACCAGAACGGACTTCCACCAGGCCAGCAATCTCCAACGCAATCATTGCCTCCCGAATGGTGGGTCGACTTACTGCAAACTGCCCGGCAAGGTCGCGCTCCGCAGGCAGACGACTACCTACACTGAAACTGCCATTGTCTATAAGCTGCTGCAATTGCTCCGCAACCTGCAAATAGAGCCGACGCACTTTGACAGCCTGAATAGGAGAATTCACCTTAACCACACCTCCTGCCATCAGCAGTATTTTGCGCCAACATGCTAAGCTCGGCGGCCTTGAATGCATGGTCCTGGGACATTGCGTTCTCCGTCCGCTGAATGCAGTCGACAATTAACTGACCAAAGAAAGGAAAGCCTGTTTTATTGAGGCACTCCTCAGTGCTTTCACCGGCGCCATTAACCAGAATCAACGTTGAAGATGGCGCTTGACCGGTAACATCGAGGTACTTGCGCAGCTCAATGGTTCCTTCAGTGCCAACAATAAACGTGCGACCGTCGCCCCATGTCCGCAACCCGTCGGGCGTATACCAGTCGACCCGAGTGTAGAAAGATGCACCGTTGTCTCCCGTTAAGGACATTTCACCAAAGTCCTCGAGATCCGGTTTATCAGGATGGCCGAAGTTCTCTACCCTGGCAAAGTTCACGGTGGCAGTGCTGCAGTCGGCGTAGGTGAGGAACTGCTCTACCTGGTGTGAACCAATGTCTGTGAGAATCCCGCCGTAACACTGCTTGTTAAAAAACCAGTCGGGACGGGTGTTTTTCGCCAGACGGTGTGGGGCGAGATTGAGCACCTGCAACACACGACCGATGGCACCGCCGGCAATAAGTTCTCCCGCGCGCCAGGCCGCATCGTTGTGCACCCTCTCGGCGTAGTAAACCGCATACTTTTGCCCACTGCTAACAACCGCCTCTTTGACAATCGCTAATTGTTCCAGGCTTGTAAACGGCGACTTGTCAGTAAAATAGTCTTTGCCTGACTCCATCACTTGTACGCCAATGGCGGCCCGTTCATTAGGCACCGCTGCGGCATTGACCAGTTTCAACGCCGGGTCATCCAGAATTTGTTGGAAACTATGCGCTACAGTGACCGATGGATAAGCCTCTACAAACCTCGCAACTTTATAGGGGTCCGGATCGTATACATATTTAAGGGTGGCCCCGGCGTCAACCAGCCCGTTGGTCTGCCCATAAATATGCCCGTGATCCAAGAAAGCAGCGGCAAATAAAAACTCGCCGGGGGCGACCACTTTTTCAGCCTCGCCGGTGGGCGCGTAATTAGCGCCGTCCTTGATATTAACCACCACTGGCTCTCCCTTATATCCAGTCCATCGCTACAGCCGTGCTATAGCTCACACTGGCTAATACCGTCACAATACAAAGCAACATGGCGGCATTAAACAGCAGCCTTTTGCCGCCACTCGGGCAGTCATCGCCAAGGTAGGCCCGATTGTTATTAAGGAACAGCCATCCCAAGTAGGCGATGGGCAGCAAGAAGCCACAGATGGCTGATGTTGGCAAAATCACATAAGCCCCCATGCTCGACCAGAGGAAAACACCCAGCACCGCTGGCGTAGGCAGCAACAATGCCAGTCGGTAATTGCGCGTGTGTGGCTCCCAATTAAACATGGCGCCTGCCGCTGCACCACAACAAAGCATGTGCATGACAAGAGACCCTATCGCCATGCCCAATATCCCCAGAGCGAAAATCAAGCGTCCGGTGACCGGACCCATGCCTGCCTCTGCAAACATGGCACCCGCCTGAGTAGGACTTAACTTGCCCTGAATACTCATGTCGCTGCCGTAGAAAGCACCTGCCGCGGCGATCGAAATAAGGCCGGTAACCAAGATGTAGGGAATTACTAGACCCATTACAATATCCCAGCGAGACAAGACCCTGTGCTCCCTGCCCCAGCCTCTGTCCAGCAAGGTATAGCCATACACAAAAGTCATGTTAATTCCCACTGCCGTTCCCAGCGCAGCCATCACAGTCGTTACTCCTGCAGCGTCGCTCGGGAGGCTACTGGGAATGTAACCTGCTGCAACTGCAGACCAATTGACCTGACCGCTGGCCGAGGCATTGATCACCACCCACAGGAACGCCACAACGATCATTGCGCTCAAATACTTGATCGCAGTTTCGAAAATTTTCACTGCGCGACCCCCGGCGCCATAGTGCCAAGCTGTATACGCGCAAAGCATCCACACCAGAACCGCGAGGAAAAACAAAAATGCCTCTCTGGAGGCTCCCTCTTTTTGTTGCAAACTGAAGCCCGTGCTGACCGCGATGACCTCCTCCAGCATTCCCGCGCTTAGCGGATAATGAGAAAAGCCCCAAATGATACTTGAGGCCAGGGCTGCAATCGCCCAAAGCCACGCCAGCGAAGGGTGCAGATGGTCGCGCATGGCGGCGAAAGGACTAGCACCAGTGCTCAATGTCTGGTGTGACAGTGCAAACAGCATGATGCAGCCGATAAGCATAGCCAGGGGTTGGACCCAGAGCAGCTCATAACCGTAAACCGCACCTATGGTAAGCGACGTAATAGCACTACCACCGCCCAGCGTCATCGCACCCTGCAACCAACCTGGCCCGCTCAGGCGTAAATAGGTCGGCGCTCTTGCCCATGAAGGTTTGTCGGACAGGGCTGCCAACTGTATCAATTCGTTATCGGAAATTGGCTTACTCATCGGTAGGACGCACTCATATCGACATGGACTTCGGTATTGGTTTTTTCACGCAAGCTCGATGCAGATATTCGCTGATCAAGCGCACTTTGATAGGCCTTGCTTTGCAGGGGGAAAGTGATCTCTCGCGACTCCCAGGTTGAGAGCAGCATGGCGTTCGCTAGTGCCAGCGAATGAAGCCCGTCTGCAGCGGGCGCGATCAAAGCAGCGCCGTCGAGAATAGCATCCGCGAAATTGGCCAAAACCAAACCATGCTGATTCACCTTCCGGTCTGGCGTGATATCGGTCACTTCTGCGCAAGGCATGCCGAACATTTCCCGGGTACTGCGGCTGTAATGACTGGTTGAGGGTGTATTGAGCGTAAGCAGCAGGCGTTCGCCATCGTATGATAGTGCGCCCTGATCGCCGACAATATCGAGCTGATTAACACCCGGCGCTTCGCCAGTGGAGCCGATAAATACACCGGAGGCTCCGTTTTCATACTGCAAATATGCAGTGGCCTCATCTTCCACTTCTATATCGTGATAGCGACCAAACTGGCAAAAGCCACGCAGAGTGGCAGGCATACCACAAAGCCATTGGAAAATATCCAGATTGTGAATGCATTGGTTCAACAGCAGCCCACCACCCTCGCCTTTCCATGTGGCTCTCCAGTCGCTGGCCTGAAAGTAAATTTCTGGCCGGAACCAATTAGTCATGGTCCAGTGCGTGCGGGTGATATCGCCCAGCGTCCCGCGGTTAATGCAATCACGCATCGCCTTGAACAGGGGATCAGTGCGCTGATTGAGCATCAAGCCGAAGACTTGTGAGGGTTGCTGATTTTCCAGCAGCTGTTCACCTTCGGCAATAGACAGCCCGAGTGGCTTTTCCATCATCAAATGCAACCCAGCATCCAGGACCTGCAGCCCGACCTCACAGTGGTTAAAGGTAGGTGTAGCCACCAGCACTGCGTCGCAGAGGCCACTTCGGATCAGCTCCATTGGCTTTGCAAAATGTTGCACGCCGTACTTTTGCGCGAGCTCGCCGGGCTGGCGGGAGCAAATAGCGGTAAGATGGCAGCGCCCGGCATCTCCAGACCTGAGGTTGTCGATATGTTGCTGCGCTATATTCCCTAGACCGATGACGCCGAGCCTGACGACTGCTGCCTGATTCATGCCTGTTAGCCCCGGCAAGTATTGCCAAATAGATAGACCTGAGGCAAAATTGCCCCCGATAAATTGGTCAGGCCAATTTAAGTAATTGCCACCCTACTGTCAAGCTCAGCAAGGACCTGCGGGTCCAAGAACGCAATTTAGATTAGAGGCTCAAATGCAACAAACCTGGCGCTGGTTTGGCCCCGAAGACCCAGTCACTCTGCAGAACATTGTTCAGGCAGGAGCCTCCGGCGTGGTGACGTCTCTGCAGCATATACCGACGGGAGAACCATGGCCTCTTGACGAATTGAATTTGCGTAGAGCTGAAATAGAGTCCCACGGACTGAGCTGGGACGTCATTGAAAGCATTCCCCTGCACAATGATATAAAGACCCGCACGGGAGACTACCAGCGCTGTATCAACAACTATAAAACGTCTATTCGCAATGCAGGCAGCGCCGGTGTATCGGTTGTGTGTTACAACTTTATGCCGGTCGTCGACTGGACCCGTACTAATCTAAACTACCAACTGCCCAACGCCTCTGAGGCGTTGCGTTTTGAAATGACGGACTTTGCGGCCTACGACGTTTATCTATTGGAGAGAGAAAACGCGAAGGCTGACTATCCGCCCGAAGTGCTTCAGGCTGCCAAGGGCAGGCTCGAGCAGATGACAGACCAGGAAAAGGCACTGCTCGAACAGAACATTATCGCCGGCTTACCCGGTGGCGAAGGCTCTTACGGCCGGCAGGAAATTCGCACCGCCATCGCCCAATTTATTGCCCTGGGCAATACCGGTATGCGCGCAAATCTGATTACATTTCTCGAAGAAATCATACCCGTGGCTGAAGACAGCGGAGTGCGGATGTGCATACATCCCGACGATCCACCATTCTCCCTGTTTGGCCTTCCCCGAGTAGTTTCAACTGCGGACGATGCACGGCTGTTAATGAATGCGGTGCCCAGTACCAGCAATGGCCTTACGCTGTGCGCTGGCTCTTTTGGTGCCAGAGCGGACAATGACCTGATCGCCATGGTTCGCGAGTTTGGTCCGCAAATACACTTTGTGCACCTGCGGAATATCAAGCGCGAAGACGACGGATCATTTTATGAATCTGAGCATCTTGACGGCGATAACGATATGGTGGGACTGATCAATGCCCTGCTGGATGAAGAGCAAGCCCGTCGGCGGCAGGGACGCTTCGATAACATTCCCATGCGCCCGGATCACGGCCACTTATTGGGTGAGGAGATCGGCCAGTCCAATGTTAATCCAGGCTACTCCTTCAGCGGTCGCCTGAAAGGTCTCGCTGAACTCAGGGGAGTCATTCATGCACTCGAGCAAATTCGCACCCAATAGAGTGGCAGGGCTATTCAAGCGACATCATTAACGCTACATTCAAAGCGCTCGTTGTCGGCATGAAAGCCTGAGCACGATAAACAGCCACCAGCCAGGTTACAGTAATGACTCAAATAATCGCATTTAGTGCTGCCATGGCAGTGTTTGCAGTGTTCGTAGCCACAGGCTTGGGCCCTGTCGCCGGCTAACCAGCACCAGCACCTCATCAGGGGCGCTGAGTCTTGCAAGCGAAATGCTTGCCCTCTTTGCACAGCGAGGCGATCAGTACATGCTAACAAATGTTGGACAGCTGCTTACGAAGCGTGCCGCTATTACGCCCCATCGGGAAGCGTTTGTTGAATGGGAGCGTAATCGCCGCTTTACATTCAGTGAACTGAATACGCGCAGTAATCAGATCGCCAGTGTGCTGTTGTCTCAAGGTATCAAACCTGGAGACCGAGTAGCTACCCTGTTAAAAAACGGCATTGAGTTTGTCGAAAGTTATTTCGCTATCGCCAAGATTGGAGCTGTGATGGTCCCGGTGAATTGGCGATTGGTTTCCATGGAAATCAGCTACATTCTCAAAGACTCAGCCGCCAGCACCCTGCTCTTCGATGCAGAGTTTGATAACACTGTGGATGAACTGCAGTCCGGCAAACTCGGTGAGCTGCCCTGTCAACATTGGTTGCGATGCTCCAGGGGCGAAGCCGAGACCCCCGATTGGGCGCAGGACTACGACGAATTGACCGCCACGGGTGACATAAGTGAGCCCACAACAGGCGCTGCTGGCGATGACAATCTATTTATCATGTACACCTCTGGTACGACGGGCCATCCCAAAGGCGCTGTTCATAGTCATGACGGTATGTTGTGGTCACAGCTGACCAGCATGTCTACCTCCGATATGCGCGGCGATGATCGTTTCCTGTTGGCACTGCCGATGTTCCACGTCGGCTGTCTGAATCCTACCTCGCTGCTAGTTCACCGCGGTGCCACCGGTGTGATAATGCGAGATCTGGACATGCCGGGCATGTTTAACTGCATCGACGCGGAGAAAATCAGCATATTCATGGCGGTGCCTGCCCTGCTGCAGTTTATGCTGCATGCCCCCGAACGAGAGCAATGCGATATTTCCTCGGTTCGTTGGATTGCAACAGGAGCCGCGCCGGTGCCCGTCTCCCTGCTTGATGCGTGGGCGAAACTGGGAGTCAGCATTCATCAAGCCTATGGCCTCACCGAATCCTGCGGTCCAGGCACTTTACTGCTACCCGAAGACGCCGCAAGTAAAGTCGGCTCCTGTGGACGACCACAAATGCACACAGAATTGAAAATCATTGACGCCAGGGGCAAGACCATACCCATGGGCAGTGAAGAGCCAGGGGAGTTATTACTCGCTGGCCGCCACATGATGAAGGAGTACTGGAACAACCCCAAGGCTACTGCCGAAGCCCTGATCGATGGCTGGCTGCACACGGGAGACATCTGCACCTGGGACGTCGAGGGTTTTATTACTATTTGTGACCGTAAAAAAGACATGGTCATCTCTGGAGGTGAAAATATTTACCCTGCTGAGTTGGAGAATGTACTCGCCGCCTGCCCGGATGTGCAGGAAGCCGCCGTTATTGGTATACCCTCAGTAAAGTGGGGCGAAACTCCGCTCGCCCTCGTTGTTGCTGCAACGGGAGCATCACCTACTAACGAAACCCTGAAGCAATGGTGCAAAGATCACCTGGCGGGTTACAAGGTGCCCCAACTCTACAAAATCGTAGACCATCTGCCCCGTAATCCTTCGGGCAAGTTATTGAAACCCAAATTGCGCGAACAATACCCGGGGCCGGCCCCGTTCTAACGAGCGAGCACTCTGTCCAGAGTTCCGGGCTCTATGCCAACTAAAGTGCGATAGAGAACACCAAAAGCAATCACCATCGCCGGCACCGTCCAGATAAGGGGTATGCCCAGCAGCGCTGACGATAAAACGATCACTACCATGGCCACAACATCAAAGCCCAGGACCATAAACCATTTATGGCTAATGACTTTACGCGATGTTTCTAGTGCCTCCCAAGGCCCTAGCTTTTTATCGACAGCAAGTGGCAGCGCTATCTGGTAGCTAACCAACAGGTATATCCCTGGCAAAACGAACAACAGCAAACCCAGTAAAATCATCAGGTTCATGAGCAAGGCGGTCAGGAGTATCTTCAGAGTATTGTCATACCAACCGAACAAGCTTTTAGGGTTGGGGGACTCACCCATCGCAAGCGCGGTGGCAACAAATGCGAGGCCAACTGCCATCGGCATTAACACCACGGCTGACACCAGGTTACCAATGACTTCGATCAAAGTGGGCGGTTGAATTTCCTGTGGATCGACCGGGCCGGCACTGAGAATGCCGAAAAACATACCAATCAGGAATGCGAGCCCAATATAAAACAACATTGCCATCCAGACCGTACCCTTGTTACCAGGCACTTTTTCCCAGGCCTCAGACAACAAGGAACCGAGGGTCAGCTTATATTCGCCGGTTAAACCCGTTTCTAATGAACCCTTCTGCAAACCGCCGCTTCGCTCGATATTCATTGTGACGCCCTCTTTAAGTCTATGGGTATATCTACAATATAGCAGCTGCTCACCGGATAGATATAAAATACCCTAAGCCAACTACAGTGCGATCAGGGTCACTGCGCACTGCTTGGCTGAGGCTCCGCAACCCAACCTCGCCAAAGCTACGAATCTGGTGCAAACTATTGGTTTTTTTTAGCGCCCAAAAATGAAGCAGCAGCTTCTAGCCCACGAAATTTTGCAGCCTCAGCATAGGAAAAAATCATGGCCAGCACCCACACCTATCAGCAGGACCCGCGCAATGCTGATATAAAGATCAACATTAACGACGAGCTGTTTCATCGAGATCAAGCTGTTATTTCCGTTTTTGATTCCGGCTTCATACTCGGCGACGGCATATGGGAAGGCTTACGTATGCACAACGGGGTGATACCGTTTCTCGACAAGCATATAAAACGGCTGTGGGAAGGTGCAAAGGCACTGGATCTGGACCTGGGGCTAGAGAAAGATCAACTCAAGCGGCGACTCTACGGCACTCTTGACGCCAACAACATGGATGACAATGTCCATATTCGACTGATGGTGAGCCGGGGCATTAAAGCCACGCCCTACCAGGATCCGGCCGTCACTATTTCAGGTCCAACCATCGTGATTATTCCAGAGTATAAAAACCCGGATCCCACACTGAATGATCGCGGCATCAACCTTTACACTGTCTACGTGCGCCGCGGATACGCCGATGTGCAAGACCCGCGAATTAACAGCCACTCCAAACTGAACTGTATTTTCGGCTGTATCCAAGCTGCAAAAGCCGGAGCGGATGAAGCATTAATGCTAGACCCACACGGCCATGTAGCTACTTGCAACTCCACCCACTTCTTCATTGTTCGCGACGGTGAGGTGTGGACATCCTCGGGAGATTATTGCCTGGACGGAATTACTCGAAGAAATGTAATCGACCTGTGTAAGGCAAATGGTATTCCCGTTTTCGAGAAAAACTTTTCGGTCATGCAGGCATACGGAGCCGATGAAGCTTTTGTCACCGGCACATTCGCAGGCCTGACCCCGGTTTTTGATATTGACGGCAGGACCATTGGCAATGGCACGCGCGGTCCGATGGTTGATCGACTGCAGGCGCTTTACCTGCAGATGATCACTAATGAATGCAACGACGATCGGCGATGACCGTACGTATCGCCATGTGGTCAGGTCCGCGCAATATCTCTACGGCGCTGATGCGAAGCTGGGAGAACAGGAACGATTGCTCGGTGGTCGACGAACCCTTTTACGCTGCCTATCTTGCTGATACGGGGCTTAATCACCCTTGTCGTGAGCAGATACTGCTGACTCAAACTACCGACTATGCGAAAGTCATAGAGGAATTGACCTGCAACCCGGTGAGCGCCCCGCTGCAATACCAGAAGCAAATGACTCACCACATTCCCAGGGGAATGAGTATGAAGTGGTCAGCCACGTTCAAACACTGCTTTCTGATTCGCGATCCTGCGCAGGTTATCGCGTCTTACTTGCAAAAGATGCCATCTATCGACGAGGAAGCCATTGGTATTAGCCGACAAGCAGAGCTGTTTGAACAAATCACTGGTATCTGTGGCAACCCTCCAGCGGTGATTGACTCTAACGACGTACTGCAAAAGCCAACGCAGGTGCTCAAGAATTTATGTCGCAAGCTGGGCATAGAATTTCCCGAGCAGCAAATGCTGAACTGGCCCACCGGGCGCCGCTCTTCAGACGGAATCTGGGCAAGTCACTGGTACCAAAAGGTAGAGCAATCTACCGGCTTTGGTCAGTATGCCCCTGCTCAGCCTGCGCTCGACGAGGAGCACCTGGCACTGGCTGAGGCAATGCAAGTGCATTATCGCAAACTGTGGGAACTGCGAATTCGCCCCTGACTTGCCCAACTAGCGCCTTTAAACATGCGCTGTAGTTTGCCTGAGAGCGCACGGACACAAGCCTCAACCTGCCGAAGACAGATGGTTTACCCTATCCAGGGCGTCGGCATATTCAGTTAACAATTCGTACATAATATCTCGACAGGAGCTTTCTTCGTTCATTTGACCCACAACCTGCCCAACCGGGTTAAAAGCAATTTTCTGGCAATCGCCAGAACCTGCATATCGATGGGTACGGCGCACCGCGTCAAACGTAAGGTATCCCTGCAAAGGCATGGGCAATGGATCGGGTGTGTCCTCGCGCTCCCAAGCATCAGTCCAGTCGTTTTTGAGCATGCGCGCCGTCTTGCCGGTAAAAGAACAAGAACGAATCGTATCTTCAGAGGTCGCTGATTTATAAGAATCACGCTGCGCGGGTTCAGCCTGCGCCTCGTTAGAGATAAGCCAGCGAGAGCCCATCCACACGCCCTGTGCACCCATGGACATGGCGGCCAACATCTGGCGGCCGTTGCCTATACCACCGGCAGCCAATACTGGCAGCGGCGCAATCGCATCAATCATTTGCGGCCAGAGCACCATAGAGGAAACTTCGCCTGCGTGACCACCGCCCTCACCGCCCTGGCACACCACGAAATCCAAACCAGCATTTTTGTGGGCGATACCATGCTTGAGCCGGCCGGCAAGAGCGCCGATCAATCGTCCGGAGTCCTGTACCTGCTTGATCACGTCCTCTGGCGGAGTGCCCAACGCATTCACAATCATCCGGCATTTAGGCCGCGTCAGCGCCTCATCCACAAGGGCCTGTGCCTGGATAGCAGAAAAGCTGAGGGTAACCTCGTCATCACCCTCTGGCCATGCGGGCACACCTGCATCAGTGAGCATTTTCTCGGCAAATTTTCGGTGCTGCTCGGGAATGGCGTCCTGCAGCATGGCAACCAGTTCCTCTGGAGACGTTTTATCCATTCCTTCATATTTTTGCGGGATAGCGGTGTCCACACCGTAGATATGATCACCAATATGGGCATCGATCCAGTCCAGCTCTTCTTTCAACTGGTCAGCGGTGAAGCCGACGGCGCCTAGCACGCCGATTCCGCCAGCCTTGGAGACTTCTACGACAACATCACGACAATGGGTGAAGGCAAAAATGGGGGCCTCAACGCCAAGTTGCTTACAAAATTCGGTTTGCATGAGAATCCTCTGCTCAATATTAGATCGCTACACATTGGAGTATTCAGGGGGCATAGAGAATGACCGAAAAGGCCGAATGGTCTTGCAGATTTGTTAATTCCCTGTGAGACGAGGGCGCAGGGTTAGACCCGATGTCGACAGTTCAAAATTCGAATTCTAGAACCGTGCGCAGCGTATAGTCGGCCGTATCGTTATCCAGACCAAAAATAAGGCCAATTTCCCACTTCAGCGCTCTCATCGGACCGATTTTTTCCAGCCCCGCAACGACAGGACCGCCTCCCAATGTCTCCTCGCCAGCATAGAATTCCAGCGCCGGTTCTAACCGGGGCGAATGACGGTAACGCCATTGGAGCGCCAGCGCTGTCTCCCATTCATCCTTGATATCGTCGCCCCATTCATAGATCAGGCCAAAATTTGCGGTAGCGCTATAGCGACCCAGTTCCTTCTCCACCAGCAACGTAGTTCCATACTCCCAAACATCGTTACTGTGCTCACGCTCCAGCTCAAACAGCAGCCCATAGTCGACGGCGAACTCACCCTGCTCAGACAGCTGCCAAAGCGCTTCGATTTCGTAAGCCTCTAAATCCAGGTCATCATCGGCTGAACGTTCGCCTATCAGATAGCCCTCGATAAATAAAAACTCCGAGACCGCCCTGCCCAAGCCCAGGCGATGGCGTTGCTCTCTGTCCTGGCCTGATGTCGGGTTCTGGTTCGCATGCGTAGCGCGCCACTCAAGTTCCCATTCCAACTGCTCAACGTACGGGTGATATATTTTGTCGATCGTAGTGCCGTCGGCACCAACCTGAGCACAGTGAAAGACCGTCACAAAGGCAATTAACGCTCGCAAAAGATAGCGTTCACTTTTCACTAGCAACCCCTAAGGTAATGCGCGGCAGTAACCAGGCCGCAGCGACAGCACCAAGACTGCTCAGGTACAACACTCCCTGTATAGGGCCCGGGGTGGCCTCATAACCAAACACCGCATACAGAAGCTGCCCAGTGATAGAGTGCTCGCTGATAATCCTGGAGGAGTCCCAAAGTGGCTCACTGGCCGGCAACCAATCTACCTGTTCCAATAACATAGAAGATTGCATGATCATTCCTGCGCCGATCAGCGCGAGCAGCACGTAGCACAGGGCACTGGCCAAATTGGTCGGTAAGGCCCTGAGTGCAGCGAATAGTAAAACCCCCAGGCTAACGCCAATACCAGCACCTACCGCGCTGCCTGCGAATACCGCCGTGCGATGTTGCTCAGATGCTGTGAACCCAATTATGTATATCAGTATCTCTGACCCTTCCCTGACCAGGGCACAAACCACCGCCAGTGCCATCAGCCATGGAAGCTGTAATACAGTACCCATTGATCCCCGAAACTGTTTTTCGGCAAGAAAAACGATAAAAACCAGGGACAAGAAAACCAGTCCTTGCAAGGCTGCGCTCACAACCTCCTGCCCCGCGCCATCGAATGCGTCAGTCATCGCATCCAGGTTGAAGGCGAAGAGCATGGTGAAAACCGCCGTAATAGGCAATGCAGTGCGCAGCCAGCGCAATGACAGCCTAAGATTTATCGACAGCGCCAGCAGCACGCTAACGACCATTGCCGCCTCTAGCACTTCGCGCAACACGAGGATAACGGAATTAATTAACATAGAACTGGTTCATTCAACGATCACCCTGCCCTGCGCCGTCTTTGGGTTGAACTCACCAAAAAACGGATAGACGCCAGGCTCAAGGGGTCCAATAAAAATATTCGCCTTGCGACCACCCATAATCACTTTTTCTCGATTCAGCTCATAACTCTCGAATTCCTCTGGCGTCGGATCCCTGTTATAGACAATTAATTTCACCTTGGTATTGGCGGGTATACGGATCTCATCAGGCTGAAACAAGTGATCGCGAACTTCGACTTCAACTGTCGGAGTTGCAGCAAACGCCAGTTGTGGCAGCAGACTGATGAAAACCAAAATAAGCAAGACCTTCATGCATGGGCCTTACTTGCTGGAAACACAAGCCTGACGCACAATCCGCCGAGCTCACTATCATCCAGATAAATAGTTGCTGCATGTACCTGGGCAATATGCTGAACGATAGCTAACCCAAGCCCTGAACCGGTGTATCCACCAGCGTCCTGGTCCACCGCGCGGTAAAAGCGTTCAAAGACACGATCGCGCACAGCATCTGGAATTCCCGGCCCAGAATCTTCAACCTTAAGGACTACGATATCGTCGCAGGCTTCAACTGACACACGCACTTGTCCCAAAGCCGGAGTGTATTTGCGTGCATTATCCAAAAGGTTGTGCATGAGTGTTTCCAGCAAAGCAGCATCGCCGGGCATGGCAGCAGATGCTCCCTCCACGCCAAGGGTCAAACCGGACGACTCAAATTCAGGCCAGACTCCGGCTGTCACCCGCTGAGCAACACGGTGCAAGTCAATGATCTGGAAGTTGGCCTTCATGAGTTCAGGATTGGTGCGATTAAGATCCAGGATCTGCTCTACCAGATGATGCATTCTCTCAACCCCGGCATTTGCGTGCATAAGAGCTGGATCATCCTTTGGCACCTCCTGCGCAATATTATGCAAGTGGACCTTCAAAATGCTAAGAGGCGTGCGCAATTCATGCGCCGCATGCGAGGCGAAGTGTTTTTCTCTCTCAAAAGCGGCCGAGAGCCTGACCAGTAGTGAGTTACTAGAATCAATCAATTGCACTAACTCTCCCGGCGGATTCTGCAACACAAGGGGGGCCAGGTCATCGCTACGCCTTTGATTAATCTGTGTGCTCAATTCACGGAGTGGACGTAAACCCCAACTCACCAGAACCCAGACCAAAACAGCAGAAACAGGCAGCCAGAGCAGCAAGGGTAATACAGATTCGAGGACCACTTTCTCAGCCACCAAATGACGCAAGTCTGCTCTTTCTGCAACCACGTAGGTGTAGCCTGCATCGCTTCTCGTAAAACTTCGCCAACGATAACCTGAAAAATTTATATAGCGGTATCCATTGTCAAGGTCACCCAGGGGCTCGCCAGGCGCCTCACTGGAAGCCATTACCAAATCATCGTCTTTCCATACCTGAAACGCGAGATCATCGCTCTGCTGCCTGACGACCTCCTTTTTCCTGGACCCGACAAACACCATCGAAAGAATATCATTGGCATGAGCCAGCTCAGTATCCAGTAATCTTTCGGCCTCACGCATACTGGAAAGATAGCCGTTAAGAGCTGCCAAAAAAGTAATTAATGAAAATGCTGCGACCAGAGTGACTACTAGATAACTTCGGATTGATGTCATGCCTTGGGCACTGTATACCCGATGCCGCGAACGGTTTTGATCAACCCGTCCGGCAACTTTTTACGCAAATGATGGATATGCACCTCTAATGCGTTGCTGGACACCTCTTCGCCCCAGCTGTAAAGACGAGCCTCCAGCGCTTCTCGGGTAAGAACCTTACCAGCGCTTTCCATCAGCGTTTTGAGCAGCATGTATTCTCGTCGTGGTACATCCATCGGCTCTCCGCCAACGCTTATCGCGTGCGCAGCCACATCCAACTCGACACCGGAAATGCTTATAACGCTGCATGCTGCCGTGGAGAGACGTCGCTCTATGGCACGCAACCTTGCGGCCAGTTCCTGCATATCAAAAGGCTTCGATAAATAGTCATCTGCACCACGGTCCAATCCGGCAATTTTGTCGCCCAACTCGCCTCTGGCGGTCAACACAAGCACAGGCGTGCGCAGGCCCCTTTCTCGAAGCGCAGACAATACATCGAGGCCATCAATATCTGGTAGCCCAAGGTCCAACACCAACATATCAGGCTCTTCTGCTGCTACAGCGGCCAAAGCCATTTTACCCGTATTGACATGGTTCACTACAAAGCCATCGCGAATCAGCGCAGACTTGAGACCTTCAGCCAGTGAGTTGTCGTCTTCAACGAGCAATATGTGCATTGTGGAATTCTAGCCTGACTGACCTTGAGCGGCCATGGCTTTTCGACGTATAACGGGCAATTTTTTACCCAGTGCTGAGTCTACCAAGCCGGGGAACAAGCTGTTCAATTTGGCAAAAAACCGCTCTGCACTGCCCATTAACCGCAAATCTTTCTCTGACTCCAGCAGCGCCATCAGTTCAATGGCAACGTCCTTGGGAGTATCCATACCATTACCAAGCTCTTCATTCATCGCAACCACATGAGGAGGGTTCATTTCAGTGGCCACCGCTCTGGGTCCCAGATACTGGACTTTAACCTTGCTATCGAAGAGTTCCCGCCTAAGTGCTTCGGTAAACCCTCGCAAAGCAAATTTGCTCGCGCTATAGCCACAAAAGCCCGGGTATCCGATACTGCCGAATCCTGATCCCACGTTTATGACTGTTCCAGACCTGGCATGTAGTGCAGGGAGTAAGGCCTGCGTCAGGGCCATTGGAACGAACACATTCACGTCCAGCATTTGTCGAAGCTGCTCCTCGTTCTGCTCTTCGAACATGCCAAAGTGATTGACGCCTGCGTTATTGATCAATACGTCCACCCGATCAGCACAACTTTGAACTAACTCCTGTCTCCCCTCGGGCATCGCCAGATCAATCACCATTGCCTGGTGTCCATGCCCCTCCAACTGATCGCATAATGCTGTCAATTTTCTCGAGTTCCTTGCAACCAGAATCAGTTTTGCCCCGGCAGACGCGAGCGCATTTGCCATTTCGCTACCGATACCTCCAGCTGCACCAGTTAGCAAGACTGTTTTTCCCCCTACTTTCATCACCCTCTCCTATGCAGCTAGTGATTTAGCCTGCTCAGGGCTAACGCTGTCGTAAACACCTTGATAGAGCCGGTAAAACATATGCGCACAATGCAGAATTGCTTGCTGGTCTTGCCTGAGCTCAATTTTATCCATCAAGTTCTCAAAAAATTTAACATGCTCAAGATCAAGAGCCCCATGGGATCTAAGATAGCTGAATGCATCCTCATCAAAGCCTGTGGATTTGGCAATGCAGTCGGCAGCCTGATCAGCAACGCTTACGCTGGTTCCCTCGAGCACGTGAACCATGCCAAAGAAGCCCACTGGATTGAGGCGATCTATCACGTGGTAAGCGTATGCAACCATCAGCTCTGTCTCAGGATTTGGAGTAGCGCTGCGCACAATGTCAGCGTCATAACCGCAGGCAGTGATGTCATTGAGAATCCATTCCTGATGCCCTAACTCCTCCTCCACATACTCCGCCAGGGCTGTACGCAACCACTCTTTATCGCCAGGCATGCGTGACCCTGCAGACATTAATAACGGTGTTGTATGCTTTACGTGATGATAGGCCTGCATCAGAAAGGCAACATAGGTTTCGCGATCAAGCTCACCGGCCAGCGCCCTTTGAACAAGCGAGCTATTGATTAGTGAATTGCGCGCGAAAGCCGTCTCGGCCTGAAGTTTCTCAAAAAAGCTCATTGGGCAGCGCCCTCCATTAGTTGCAAATAAAGTGACTCGATTTGAATCGAAAATGTTCTAAGTATTTGCTCTCTTTTCGGCCGGCCGTTATCTGTAAAAAGACCATCTTCCATGTGTAATGAGCGAGCCAGACGATGCCAATTAGCAATACGTGCGTAGTCGGGAAGCCCTTGATTTACCTGATCGATAATTTCTTGCACAGTGTCTGCGGAAACCGCGGAAGATGACGTCAAAAGTAATGCAGTGCAGCACGGCCTATCATTTCCTATCACCACCGCCTCTTTGATATCACCAGTAGCAAGAAGCTCGCTCTCTACCCACTCGGGACTGATGTTGCGTCCAAAACTACTGATCAGTACGTTCTTTTTTCGCCCGCTCACCTGTAAAAAACCATCATCATCAACGCTACCCAGGTCACCGGTTATTACCCGTGAAGCACCCCAAGATTCTGGCTGCCTCAAGTAACCAAGGAACGTATTACCGCGGACGACCAACTCACCCTCCGATTCAGTGACCTCAACATGGGGTAGCACACGACCGCTGGTGCCTGTGCGATCAGCTGTGGATGTATTAAGGCTAACGACAGAGGCGCACTCGGAGAGTCCATAGCCCTCGTATACCGGCAAACCCGCCTCACGGACTCTCGCGACGACGGTGGGCGCAACCCGACCACCGCCAACTGCAACGAATTTAAGGGAATCAGGTGCCTGCCACCCCTGGGCAAGCGCAGCGTCAAGCAAAACAAGCAGCTGGGGAACCAAAATCAAAGTCTGCGGCTTCGAGGCACTTATTGCCTCCAGAAAGAGAGCTGGCTGAACCCCAGAGCTGCCACTCAAACCGAGGGTTTCCAGTGGATAGAGCAAACTGGTTCCACCAATCAGTAGTGGCATATACACGCCCGCAATGTTCTCCAGCAATGTACTCAGGGGCAGCACGCAAAGATGCCGTGGGCGCTCCACCGCGACCGCGTCTGCCAGAGAAGCCGCCACTTCAATACAATGATCAAAAGACAGGCATACACCTTTGGGCTCTCCCGTGGAGCCTGAGGTAAACGTTATTTTATTCGTGCCGGGCGGCGCATGGAGTGCATCGATTGCAGGCACAAGAATACAGCCCAGAGACTGCGTACCCGCGACTTTAAATGTCTCGCCTGCTCCAAAAAGTGATTGCACGCGTTCACTAGCGTATGGATCATAAAGCAGTGCGTCTAACGAGGCCGAAGTCACTACATGTCGAATTTGAGCGTCGCTGAAAAATAATGGAACTGGAACCAGACAAACTCCCTCGATTTGTGCCGCTAAATCTGCAACAACCCAGTCAATGGAATTATCTGCAAACAGGCCTACGCTGGAGACTTCCATAGCTTTCAGTTGCAGGGCAAGCTCTTGAACGAGCGCCAAAAGCTCAATTGTCAGAACCTTGCGGTCTGGCGATTCAAGGGCAACATGTTGGGGTGAAGAATCCGCATGTTCACGCAAATTGGTCAGTAGCCGACTCAATTTCGTTCACATCGAATGCAATCTGCGAGACTCGCTATAACCATAGCCTCACGTTGCCACAGCGCAGAGATCTCTGGATGTTGCTTACCGTGCTTTACTGCTGCGGGAATATCTGCGACCACTACACTGGGATCGCCCGCATAGTAACTTCCCCAAACCTCCGCATCCGCCCCTAACCTAGCCGGATCAGCAGTTAACAACTCACGGGTATCGAATCCGCAGCGCTTTATAGAAAGACGAACCGCACGGTTGGCAGCGAAGACCAGATGGCTGATTCCAGCATCTCCCAACGCTGCCACGACCAGCAGATAAAGTGATACCGCCTGACCAGGCTCAGATGACACTAGATTACCCAATTCCATCAATTGGCTGCGGTGAACCACTCTGGCAAACTCGTCCGCAACGAGTTGTTCCAGTGAAGCGTCGAGATAACGTTCGGCAAATAACCTGCCCCTGCTCGCAGATCGAAGCCCTAGCGCGGCGCGCAAAGTGCCTCCCTGCTCCATATGCACAAGTAACGGCAGATAATCGAGCAATTTAGCGCCGTAAGAAGCGTGGAAGATGCCGCCAATATAGCGCTCTACGAGCTCTCGGTCAGGCGATGAGGGCAAGCTTGTATCAACAAGCATTGGCTGCAATTGAGTGCTTACTGAATCATCCACCTTTTTCTCAGAGAACAGGCCAGGCCGCCAAATGGCATCTCTATTGAACTCTATTGTCATCATCTATCGCCAACAGCACAGGATGACTCCCAGCTTAATGGGCGAAACTTAACAAAAACTTATGTAAATTCTGGCCTGCTAACCCTCTCTGGGACCGAACTGGTCAGAATGCTCTGGCAAGTAATCGGCAAGCCTACTCTTCAAGGCTGAAAAGCTGGGTATTGCCGCCTTTTGCGACAACATTGTCAGTGCGGGTTTTTTCAGTAATAAAACGCGACAAGTAGTGCGGTCCACCGGCTTTGGGTCCCGTTCCTGAAAGACCCTGACCCCCGAACGGATTCACCCCCACCACAGCACCCACCATATTTCTGTTGATGTACGTATTTCCTACGCGAGTGGCGTTGAAAACGTCCCTGGCAAATCCGTCAATACGACTGTGGACACCGAGGGTAAGGCCAAATCCAGAAGCGTTGATATCAGCAAGCACCTGGGGCATCTCTGAAACTTTGTATCTAATGACGTGAAGAATTGGGCCGAAAACCTCTTCCGGCAGTTGTGACAGGTGTTTTATCTGATAGACCTGTGGTGCCACGAAATATCCGCCACGGTGCGCGTCATTCAAGGTGCATTCATGTAAAAGGCTTGCCTCGCTGCGCATACGCTGCCCATGTCGTTCCAGCATTTGGCGTGCGTCCAGATCAATAACCGGTCCTATGTCAGTACTGAGCGCCGCTGGATTTCCAATTTTCAATTCATCCATTGCACCACTGAGCATACTAATCACGTTGTCGGCAATATCCTCCTGTAGATACAAAACACGCAGGGCACTGCAGCGCTGACCAGCACTTTGAAACGCAGAGGCAATAACATCATCTACGACTTGTTCTGGTAGAGCGGTAGCATCAACCAGCATCACATTAAGACCACCTGTTTCTGCGATAAGTGGCACTATCGGACCATCCCGGTCTGCCAACTGGCGATTGATCCGTTTTGCCGTTTGCGTACTGCCAGTAAACACCACTCCGGAAACTCTGGGATCAGAGAGCAACACCCCTCCCACCCTGCTCCCATCGCCAGGCAGCAGATGCAGTGCATCCGCAGGAATACCTGTCTCGTGCAGCAGTTTCACTGCCCTACCCGCTATTAGTGGCGTTTGCTCAGCGGGTTTGGCGATAACCGTATTACCCGCTGCCAACGCAGCGGCAACCTGACCAACGAAAATGGCCAGGGGGAAATTCCAGGGGCTGATACAAACAAACACGCCACGACCGTGCAGCGTCAATTCATTCACTTCACCTGTTGGGCCTGGCAACGACACAGGCGCCTGCATGTAAGCCCTGCCCTGCTGCGCATAGTAGCGACAGAAGTCGACGGCTTCGCGAACCTCTGAAAGAGCATCATCAATAGTGCGCCCGGCCTCAGCCACGATCAGTCCGATAAGCGATTGACAGTTGTCTTCGAGCAGGTCTGCCGTCTTTTCAAGGCATAGCGCACGATGATCGGCGCCGGCGGCATCCCAGGCCGGCTGCGATGCAGAAGCACGCGTCAGTGCAGCATCAATGCTTTGCTCACCAGCCTCCACGACTTCTCCGACCTGAATGCCCTGATCTGCCGGGTTAATAACAGACTGAGCTGTGCCTGAGATCAATTGCCCGCCAACAATAGGTGACGCACTGTACTGCCTGTTCGAGACATCCATAACGGTTCGCAATAATGGCGCCACCTCAAGCGGGTCTGCCAGGTCAATTCCTTTGGCGTTAAGCCAGGGATAAGCCTCGTTGTCGAATAAAGACCGCGGCACCGGTATACCGCTATGCCGATGTAACTCATGAGAGCGCGTCTCTATAATCGGGTCCTGCAACAGATCTTGTGGTGCAACCTCCGCATCCAAAAAGCGATTCACAAAGGAGCTATTGGCTCCGTTTTCCAACAGCCGTCGGACCAAATACGGCAGCAAATCGCGATGGTTACCCACCGGAGCATAAACTCTGACCGCTGCATTGGGGTTACCCTCCAGCACCTCTTCATAGAGTAAATGACCCATGCCATGAAGACGCTGGAACTCAAACTGCTTGTCGTCGGCCAGCTCGAGAATCAGCGCAGCGGTATGGGCATTATGAGTCGCAAACTGAGGGAATATTTCCTCCTGGGCTGACAGCAAAATTTCGGCACAGGCATGGTATGAAAGGTCCGTGTGGCACTTGCGAGTAAACACCGGATAGTCAGGCATACCCTGCTCCTGTGCATGCTTGATCTCCCCATCCCAATAAGCACCTTTTACCAGGCGCACCATAAAACGGCTGCCCGAGTCTCGTGCCAGCTCAATTAGCCAGCGGGCAACGCTTGTAGCCCGCTTCTGATAGGCCTGCAGTACAAAGCCCAACCCATCCCAACCAGCGAGCTCTTCGTCTCGCGCCAGAGCCTCAAATATATCCAGGGACAGATCTAATCGATCGCATTCTTCAGCATCAATACTGAAACCGATGCGACCCTCCCTAGCCATTAGCACCAGGGCTTTAACGCGCGGTAGCAATTGCTCAAAGACCCGCTGCTTCTGCCGATATTCGTAGCGCGCATGCAAAGCCGAGAGTTTAACGGAGATGCCGTTGGCCTCAACCGCACTGGGACTTTTCCCGGCAGCCACTATTCGGCGAATTGCCTCGGCGTAGGAATCAAAGTAACGGCGTGCGTCTTCGTCGGTGCGAGCTCCTTCTCCCAACATGTCGAATGAAAAACGGGTCCCGGGGCGGTTGCCACTGGTGCCTTTATAAATGGCTTCTTCGATATTGCGACCAAGCACATATTGCCCGCCCATAATCCGCATTGCCTGCAGCACCGCCCGGCGCACCACCGGCTCACCTAAAGAACTCACCAGGCGTTTCATCCATGAACTGGTATCCCCAGTAATATCATCTTCAAGATGGACGACACTCCCGGTTAGCATAAGCCCCCATACAGAGGCATTGACAAAGCGAGAGCCGGATTTGCCTTTGTGAGAGGCCCAGTCGCCAGAGAGAATCTTCTCGGCAATCAACCTATCGGCAGTGTCTTCATCGGGCACTCGCAACAAGGACTCTGCCAGGCACATCAACGCAATGCCCTCTTTGTTTGACAGGCCGAACTCTTGCAGGAACGCATCCAAGGTTCCTGCTTTATGACTCATGCCCCGGCACTGCTCCACTAGCCCAACCGCAGAGGCACGCACTGATTCGCGACCCGATGCCGACAATGTACAAGCACTTAGCAGCGTCTCTACGGCTATGGACTCATCGGCGTGGGTATTCTGCCGAATGTCGTTCCTGATCTGGGGCAGTAGTTCAGACACGCAGTCTCCCTCTGTCATAGCGGTTTCGAATGAAACCGCGAAATTAGTCTAGCTGATTTTTGGCACTAAGATAGCGGCCTGGAGAGACATTGGGCAGCAGTTTTGCATTACTGATGACCGGTATTCCAGCGACAACCACGTGCTCAATTCCAAGCGCCGTCTGGTAGGGATCACGATAACTAGCGCGGTCTTCTATCAGGTCGGGATCGAAGATAACCAGGTCAGCATCCATACCTGGCTGTAAGCGTCCCTTACGGGCAAATGCGGGTGCGTAGTTTTGCAGACGGCGCGCAGGCAGCACCGTCATCTTACCCAGGGCATCCATCAAATCCAGGGCGTTTTGCTCACGCACATATCGGGCCAGAATTTTACTGAATGCGCCGTTATGCGGCGGGACTTTTTCTTCCAGTGACTTCATCGGAATCAAGTCACTGACCACAATGCTGCCCGGTTCCAGCAGCGCACGCCTTGTCCACTCCTCTTGTAAATAATGATGGATCACTGCGCCGCTGGGCTGCTCCTCTCGATACGTCTCCCACATGACCTTGTCGAAACGTTCTCCTGTGGCTGCCCACTCAACGTCCTCGTAGCTGATATCAAAAATAGTCTGCCAATCCCGACTGAATACCGCGGCACCAATCGCCGTTGATCCGGCGTTGTAGGGCAGGACACCAACTGTGACATCGACACCCTTACCCTGCGCCTCACGCACCTCTCGTAAGAACAATTCGACATTGCCCATGGCATTGTGTGTGATGTGACAGATATGGACCGGAGCGTTCGTTTGCTCAGCCAGAGAAAGCACTTCCCTTAAGCCTGAGGGATCACCATTAACACCGCGGCGAACATGAACAAACAAAGGAGCTTGTCGCTCTCCCGCCACTGCGAAAATCATCTTTAATTCCGCATCGTTAACGGCTTCACTAATGTAATCCAGGGCCAAGCCAATACCAATAGCCCCTTCATCGAGGTCCGATTCAAGCATCTGCCGCATCCGCGCTATTTCTGCTGAGCTCGCCTGCTCGCTAAATGTAGGGGCAAGTACTGTCTGAAAATCCTGGAATATGAATTTGAAATAGGTCCACCAGCCAGCTAGCCCATCGGGGGTCGGATTCTCGCTTGGACTACTCATGCGCAGGCTGTTCTTTACCAGCAACCTGATGCCAATGTAACCGGCTGAGGCACCGTAGTTAATTAACGCTCCATCACGCACCTCTGCACCGTAGTCACTCGCAGGATACATTCCCGCTTCCAGTTCCAATGCAGTAGTTACCCCGTCAAATAGCTGATAATACTGCCCGAGCTGGGTAGGCGAATGGGTATGAAGATCGATAAAGCCGGGAGCGACCACCAGACCAGTCGCATCGATATGCCTGTCTCCTTCCAGGCCTTCGGCAGATAACGCGCTGATAGTACCGTCTTCAATCGCGACATTAAGCATGGCGTCCAGGCCGGTCTCCGGGTCAATCACCCTGCCGTTACTGATGACCAGGTCATAGGCGGAAGTTTGTGCACTGCAAACGAGCAGTAAAAAAAATAATCGAATCATGAACACACATTACCTGGCTATTATTAACATGAGAGACAGTTATCTGGCAGCGGGTTGCCGGGACGAAAATTCCGGTACCGCGCGGCGAATCACGTCAAGATAACTGGTGGCGATGGCCTTGTCGTACCCCTCATAAAAACCACGTTTCAGTAACAATCGGTGAAGGGACTTCAATTGATGCGCAGGCACACTTGCCAGAAGGTGATGTTCGATATGGTAGTTCACCTGATTGGGGCAAAAAATTAGCCGCTCAAGGGGGTTAGCGTGAGTGGTACGGGTGTTCTTGCGTGGGTCGGGGTCATACAGGTCTGCCACATTCCCATGCTCTGCTACCTGGCGTATTCGTGCTACCAGTGGATATGTTGTCAGATAGGCAATCGGCCACAGCAGATAATAAACACCAAAGCCAGACGTCCACAGCACGATGAATAAAAAAAGATTCACCAGCAGCCCTTTGCGTTCGGAATGGCTGGCTTCTCCCTCACGTAACATGAGGTTTCGGCCGGAGCCTCCGAAAACGCTACGCACCAGTAACACCCCTGTCTGCCCCGTCAGGTCACGTTTGATCTTGCGGCCAAAGCTCGCCCTGGAAACCGGGTAGTTACGATAGTTGGGTAGATCCGGATCCTGATCGGTGCCCGCAAAACGGTGATGTATACGATGCGACGCACCGTAGACATTAACGTCTCCCAGCACGGGGAAGGCGCAAAATAATTGCCCTACAATGATGTTTAACCGATCTGTTTTAAACAGGGTTTTGTGACCGGCCTCATGCATTAGCACGGCGAGTCCCAACTGCCTGCCGCCCAGCAACACAACCGCAACGACCCAGGTCAGAGGGTTCGACCAGTAAATTGCGCCTGCGAATATCGCAGCAATTAGCACCCAGTTAAAGAACACCACCCAAGCGCCTGCTATGTCACTGCGCTTTTTGAAGGACTGTATCTCTTCCTTGCTTAAGAAGTCGCCAGCTTTCATTTAGGTTCACGGCGTCGCTAGTAGAACGCTAAATATACAACACACTACGGCACTATGAACCCTATTTAAGCCATGGGGTGTTTCCAGCAAGCTTTGAGTTGCGAAAGCCTGCCCTCTCAACCCCTCACACGGCTTGCAGGGCCGCTGGGATTAAGCCCTTAGTGCCCAGCCGATAAATTGGCGCTCCCTTAGCGACCATCACTTCTTCAATCTCCCGGAACAAGCGCTGGTACTGGTAAAAAGGAACCCGTGGAAACAGATGATGAATAGAGTGGTAATTCTGGAATACCCAAACCCAGTTCAGTAAAGGCTGCAGTCGCGCCGGTGCCAAAATAGTAGATGTATCGACATAGCGACCCTGGTCCACGTGAGGCCGATGAACCAGGTAGGCAAATAAATAAAGAACGATAACCACCCCCAGCAGCCAGCCAACACCCAGCAACATTGCTCCTTCTAACCAAAAGCCGGCAGCAAGCAGAGCAATTCTGGGCACAACTGTGACTACAACCTCCACACATAAGTAGAGATTCTGTCGCGCCGGCGCCTTGTTCCAGCGATGCTGAAGATAGTGACTGAGCTGAATATGGACTATTTGCAGGGCCGACCTGAACGACTCGATGGGAGAATTACCGATTTGGGAAATATGATAATCGGGATCCTCATGTTTATCATTGGTATTGCGGTGATGCGCCAAGTGCTCATGACGATGCGCGGTCAAAGGGGTCATCAATATCCAGCCGGCGATGTAGCCCAGTGCCTCATTGATCCATCGTAAAGATTGTTGGCCTCCAGTAATGGTGCCGTGAACAGCCTCATGAAGGACCGTATAGCTAAGATACGTCAGGGTTATTACCATGGGGGTCGCGATCCATAATGACAGTGCTCCGGCCAGTGCAGATGCCAGCACCAAGCCATAAGAAAAAAATACGACCAGCGCGTAGCACACGGTTGGCCAGGCGACGCCGCCCATATACTGCTTTGCACTGGCCAATGCTTGCTGTTCTAAACTGTCACCATTATTCATAAACAAATCCAATCCAGCTGAAGTGGGCTCACTTTGCGCCAAAAGTATCATGCAGTTCAGTGCATTTGTCGCCAGAATGGTGTCATAATTCGCCAAAATATAGGCAAACGACCCAATGGATAGCATTATCCCTGTTTATGCGCGTTTAGTGCTCCGAGAAATGGAGCGCCGTAACATCGATATCGCCGCACTATTTGCGAACAGTTCACTCACTCGTGAAGCGCTCTTGGGTGGCGGTGATATCAATATCGTCGATTTTCTCCGAATACTGGACGTTGGCCATGATCGCCTTGAGGGAGAACATCTAGGCTTGATACTGGGCCGCAATATGCGAGTGTTTGCTTTGGGGCCAGTAGGCGCGGGCATGGTCGTGTCTCCCACCGTGAGAGAGGGGTTACGGTTAACAGAAAGCTATACTCGCCTGCACACCAGCTATATTGTCATGCAGGCGAGTTCCACCCTTGATGGAATCAGGATTCAGCTTTTGTATCAATACGAGATGGGCGCGCTGAAGCATTTCCACACCGAAACAGCCGCTTTGTTGATACAGCAATACGTGGAAGACATAACCGGCCAACCGCTAAACGACGCGCACTATCGCTTGTCTGTTCCTAAACCGGCAGACACATCAGCTTATGACGAGGCTTTTCATGGCCACCTCAGCTTCGATGGGCAACAGGATGAAATTGAAATACCCAGGCACTGGCTGGATCAGCCGTCCCCTTATTTTCACGCGGAATTATGGCAACAATCACAGCTAAGCCTGTCTAAAAGGTTGCAGGAACTGGGGGAAACTCGAACGCAAAGCTATTCGCAACACGTCAGGGCCCTGCTTCGTACCAGCGAGCCTCCATTACCAGACTTAGGACAAGTCGCCTGCAACTTGCATGTGTCCGAACGTACGCTGAATCGTCGCTTACAGGCAGAAAGCAGTAGTTTCCGGCAGTTGAAGTCTGAAGCGCTGGCAAACTGGGCGAAAATATATCTGGATCAGACTGAGCACAGTGTGGAGTCGATTGCGGCCACCCTGGGCTATAAAGATACAGCCAATTTTCGCCGAGCGTTTCGCAAGAGCACAGACTCCTCTCCCAACGAGTACCGTTCAACCAGCACGAGACTATAAGCATGCAAGACTATGAGGCGATTCCCCTCCCCGATCGCGAGAAATATCCGGTCGAAGAAATGCAGCAAAGAGCCGATGACTACTACCAGTTCATCAAGCGCCGTCATTCTGTGCGCCACTTTTCTACTGAAGCGGTTCCGAGACAAGTCATTGAGAGTTGCATTATGGCAGCGGGTACAGCTCCCAGCGGCGCGAATCATCAGCCTTGGCACTTTGTTTGCGTTGGAGATGCAGAGCTAAAACGCAAGATTCGCATTGCAGCGGAACATGAGGAAGAAGAGTTTTACGGCGGGCGCGCCGGAGAGAGTTGGCTGGAAGACCTGGATAAGCTTGGAACCGATGCAAACAAGCCATTTCTGGAAACTGCACCCTGGCTGATCGCTATATTTTTACAACGCAGCGGCACAGACGGGTTGGGCAACAAACAAAAGAATTATTACATGTCAGAGTCTGTTGGGATTGCAACCGGATTTCTGTTGAACGCACTGCACAACGCAGGGCTGGCAACTTTGACTCACACACCCAACCCGATGAAGTTTCTCAATGAGATACTGGAGCGGCCCAACACTGAGCGGCCCTATATCCTGCTAGTCGTGGGCCATGCAGCAGAGGAAGCGACCGTCCCTGCGGTGGCAATGAATAAAAAGCCCTTGGCAGAAATATCAAGCTTCGTGGATTAAGGCTGGCTCGACCCGTTCATCACTAACGATGAACGGGTAACACCGCATCCTCTTTTACCGCTAATAAGCTAAAGTTCGACTCAATGTTACGCACGCCAGAGAATTTGAGAATGCGCTGCATTGAGAGCTCTGAAAAATGATCCATATTTCTGGCAACGACTTTTAACAAGTAGTCATGGGATCCACTCATAGCATGACACTCTACGATATGTTGTTCCGCCTCCACTTGAGCAAGAAATGCGAGCTGCTTCTTGTCATCCTGCTTATCAAGGGTGATAAGGACAAACGCGGTCACCTGCAAGCCGACGGATCTGGGGTTCACCCTGGCACGGTAGCCTTCAATGACGCCAGACTCTTCCAGGCCACGGACTCTCCGGAAACAAGGCGATTCAGACAAGCCAATCCTCTCGGCCAGGTCGACGTTAGAGATCCTGCCGTCTGCCTGTAGCGTCCGGAGAATTTCCAGTTCTGCTCGATCAAGGCTCATAGGCGCATTCCTTCTTATTAAATGTAAAATGAGGTGGATTCTTTCGAAATATATCGATTTATCAGCAATTATAGAACAATAACGCCTCTTTATTATCAATATCATTACTTCTGCTATTAAAAAATTGGCGAGGCATTTGACGATGACTGATCTCTTCGAAAACCCGATGGGCCTGAACGGCTTTGAATTTGTAGAATATTCCGCCGCTGAACGTGGGATTCTGGAACCTGTTTTTACATCTCTGGGGTTCTCCCACGTTGCCAGGCACCGATCCAAAGACGTGGACCTCTGGCGCCAGGGCCAGATCAACTTCATCATCAATTACGAGAAGCAATCTCCAGCCTACTACTACTGTGAAGAACATGGCCCATCGGCCTGCGGCATGGCATTTCGAGTAAAAAACGCGAAGCAGGCTTACCAGCGCGCTTTAGAGTTAGGTGCCCAGCCTATCGACATACCCGCAGGCCCTATGGAACTCAAACTCCCCGCAATCCGCGGAATCGGCGGCGCCATCCTCTATCTTATCGACCGCTATGAAGAAGGCGTGTCTATCTATGATATTGATTTTGAATATCTTGAAAATGTCGACTCCCACCCAGCAGGTTGCGGCTTTGAGCTTATTGACCACCTGACCCACAATGTCTATCGGGGCCGCATGGACTACTGGGCCAACTACTACGAGAAACTGTTTAACTTCCGAGAGATTCGCTATTTCGATATCAAAGGTGAGCACACAGGACTGCGCTCACGAGCCATGACAGCACCCGATGGCAAGATTCGTATCCCGCTGAACGAGGAAGGCGGCGCAAGTGGTGGCGGTCAAATCGAGGAGTACCTGCTCGAATATAACGGTGAAGGTATTCAACATATCGCGTTTTCCTGCGATGACCTGCCCGCCTGCCTTGACCGATTGAAGTCGATGGGCATGAAGTTTATGACGCCTCCACCCGACACCTACTACGAGATGCTGGAAGAGCGTCTTCCGGGCCATGGTGAGCCTCTCGATGAGCTGCAGTCCAGGGGAATACTCTTGGATGGTACAACCGAGAACGGTGAGCCGAGACTACTGCTGCAGATCTTTTCCGAAACGTTAATTGGTCCGATCTTTTTTGAGTTTATTCAACGCAAACAGGATGAAGGCTTTGGCGAAGGCAACTTTCAGGCTCTTTTCGAATCAATTGAACGAGATCAAGTCGCCAGAGGTTCTCTGGAACATAATTCGGCAGCATGAAGATGAAAGCTATCAACCTTAAGCGAATACATCACGTGGCCTATCGCTGTCGTGACGCCAAGCAAACCGTAGAATTTTATCAGCGAGTGCTTGGAATGGACTTTGTGCTGGCCATCGCTGAAGACCAGGTGCCTTCAACCAAGGCGCCTGACCCCTACATGCACGTATTTCTCGATGCTGGAATGGGGAACGTGCTCGCGTTTTTTGAACTACCCAATTCTCCAGCGATGGGATTCGATGATAATACGCCTGACTGGGTACAGCACATTGCGTTCGAGCTTGAATCCGTGGACGCCTTGCTGTCTGCCAAAGCAGTCATCGAAGCCGAAGGTCTCGACGTCATTGGGCCAACCAATCATGGGATCTTCCAGTCCATATACTTTCGCGACCCCAACGGCCACAGGCTCGAATTGGTCGCCAATAGCTGCAACGAAGAGGAAATGACCGAGTTGCACAGAGTAGCGCCCGCTATGCTGGATGAGTGGAGTCAAACCGGGAAAGCCCCAAAACATGCCGCGTGGCTCCACCAGAAAGAATTCAACGGAGAAAACACATGAAACTTGCAAGCCATAAATCCGGACGCGATGGTCAACTGCTGGTCGTATCGCGCGACATGTCCAGGGCGATTATTGCCGCAGAGATTGCTCCTACCTTACAGGCGGCGCTGGATGACTGGGCAAGCACTGCGCCTGCACTGGAACAACTCTACGCGTCACTCAACGAAGGCAGCGCTGAAAACAGTTTTCCTTTTGACCCCGCCCAGTGCGCCGCGCCTCTGCCCAGGGCTTATCATTGGGCCGACGGTAGCGCCTACGTCACACATGTTGAACTGGTTCGTAAGGCTCGAGGTGCAGAGTTGCCAGACTCGTTCTGGACGGATCCTCTTATCTACATGGGTGCGTCGGATGCGTTTATTGGACCCCGCGACGATATAGAAGTTGAAAGCGAGGACTGGGGTATCGATTTTGAGGCAGAGGTCGTAGTCATCACGGATGACGTGCCTGCTGGTGTCAGCGTTGAAGACGCCAGCGACTATATTCGTTTAGTAGGTCTGGTAAACGACGTCTCTCTGCGCAACCTGATTCCCGCAGAGTTGGGGAAGCAATTCGGTTTCTACCAATCCAAACCGTGGACCAGTTTCACACCGGTATTAGTCACACCGGATGAACTGGGTAGCGCATGGAATGGCGCAAAACTCAGTCTGCCGCTGCGTGCCACTTTAAACGACACACTGATCGGCAAACCCAATGCCGGCGTTGATATGACCTTCGACTTCCCCACCTTGATATCACATTGCGCCAAATCACGGTCGCTGATGACAGGTACCGTCATCGGCTCCGGCACAGTATCAAACGTTGGCAGCGAAGAGGGTTCCTGCTGCCTGGCGGAAGTCCGGTGCCTGGAAATTATCGCCAATGGCGCCCCGTCTACTCCTTTTATGTCATTTGGCGACCGCATAAAAATTGAAATGATCGATGACAACGGCCTGTCAATATTCGGTAACATTGATCAGATTGTTAAACAGTATCAGCCGCCCACATAGGAAACGCTGAATGAAGCTCTACTCATACTTTCGCTCCTCCGCTGCTTTTCGAGTGCGCATTGCGCTCAATTTGAAAGGACTGGCATTCGAATACTTGCCCGTAGATTTGCTAAAGCAAGAGCAAAAGAGCGAGAGCTTTATGCAATATAACCCTCAGGGACTTGTCCCGGCATTAGCACTGGACAACGGTGAAGTGCTGGCACAATCGGTGGCAATTATTGAGTGGCTGGAGGAGTCCCGGCCTGAACCTGCTCTGCTGCCCGCAGATATCTTAGAGCGCGCCCGCGTTCGGTCTATGGTTAATAATATTTGCTGCGACGTACATCCACTGTGCAATGTTTCGGTGACTAACCATCTGAAGAAAGAGTACAACGCAGAAAGCGCCGACACGCTGCTTTGGTACACCACCTGGATGCACCGCGGATTCAGCGCTATTGAACAGGTGCTTGCAAAAAATAAGGTCTTGTACAGTTTTGGCGACACGCCGGGTATGGCGGACATATTTCTGGCACCTCAGGTGTACAATGCCCGGCGCTTTAACATTCCTCTGGATGACTTTCCGCACCTGGTGCGGGTAGTAGACAATTGCATGCAACTGGATGCGTTTGCACAGGCAGCGCCCGAGGCCCAGCCGGACTGCAACCTTTCGAGTTAGGGCGATGAACCAGCAAGACATCATTCTGAGCCTTCCTGAGCATCTGCGGCCATTCGTCAAAACCCAAAAATACAGCGATTACACTGCTATAGATCAGGCTGTATGGCGCTTCGTCATGAAGCACCTTAGCAATCAACTTAGCGAAACTGCGCATCCAGTGTATCTAGATGGCTTGGCGAGAACAGGCATTTCCCTGAATCAAATTCCCTCGATCGAGGAAATGAATGAGTGCCTTGCCAAGCTGGGCTGGCGCGCAGTAGTCGTCGACGGATTTATTCCGCCAGCAATTTTTATGGAATTCCAAGCACTCAAGATACTGGTCATTGCGCTGGAAATGCGCAGTGTAAATCATATTTTTTATACCCCGGCACCGGACATCGTTCACGAATCTGCCGGCCATGCTCCATTTATTGTCGACATCGACTACGCTGAATTTTTGCAAAGCTTTGGCGAGGTCGGCATGAAGGCGATTGCCACTCGAGCCGACTTGGAGCAGTACGAGGCCATCCGTAAGTTATCAATTCTCAAAGAGTGCCCCGGCAGTACTGATGAAGCGATCGCCAAGGCCGAGACAGATCTGAAGTCGCTGACAAACGATAGCAACCCTCCGTCAGAGGCTGCTTTACTCACTCGACTCCACTGGTGGACAGTAGAATATGGACTGGTTGGAAAAGTTGAGGATTATCGAATTTTTGGTGCTGGGCTACTCTCTTCCCTGAGTGAAAGTGCCCAATGCCTTGACGACAGCGCAGTAAAAAAGATACCTCTGACGGTGGATGCGGTCAGCCAAAGTTACGACATTACCCAAGAGCAACCGCAGCTTTATGTCACCCAAAGCTGCAAGCATCTTAGCCAGGTATTGGAGGAATTTGCAGAATCCATGTGTTTTCGCAAAGGCGGCGCCGCATCACTGCGCACTGCGATTAATGCTGGCAGCATGTGCACGGCCAGCTATGATTCGGGCATGCAGGTGAGCGGAGTGTTCACTGAGGTGCTGTGCGACGCCGTGGATAACGCGATTTACCTGCGCACCGAGGGGCCCACTCAATTGGCCTATATTGAAAGGGAAATCATTGGTCATGGCGTGAATTATCATAGCCAGGGCTTTGGCTCGCCTATCGGTCATATCAAGGATCTCAATCGCTGCTTGTCCCAGTACAGCATTGATGAACTGAAGGGCCATGACATCGCCATGGGGCAGCGCGTTCGACTGGATTACCTGTCCGGGATCACTGTCGAGGGCCTATTAGAAAAAATACATCGGCATGATCATCGTAACCTGATTCTGACCTTCACCGATTGCACCGTGACTACTCTGCACGGGCGTATACTGTTTGATCCCGCCTGGGGGGTCTACGACCTCGCTGTAGGCTCCAATATCAATTCAGTGTATGGCGGTGTAGCCGACAGGGAAACTCTGCAACTCTACAAACCCACTTCCGTTACCGACACTATTCAGACCGCCGAGGACGATGTTTTGCTGGGCCACTATGCGTTTGTAAATGAATTACGAAAACTGGCTAAACCCGTTGAAGATCAAGCAATTTTGAAGCAGCTGGAAATAGCCTTAGCGTCCTATCCGCAAGAGTGGTTACTGAGGGTCGAAATGCTGGCTGTCGCTGCCCGTCCTCTGCGGAACCAGTTGAAGAGAGAGTTAACGAGCCTGGGTCAATCGAACAGCTCACTTCAACACTTGACTGCGCTGGCGCTTGATTCAAAATAGGCTGCTACAAATCATATCGGGAAATCGAAAGCATGTTGAAGAACAGTCGCGTAGTAATCACCGGAGCCGCAGGCACGCTGGGCCAGGCTGCTGCGAAAGTTGCCAAAGAGAAAGGCGCAACAACTATTGGTTTGGACATTGTCGCTGCAGATTCGCTTCCACATCTTGATAGCTATCATCAAGTAGACCTGCTGAACCGCGAGTCTACATCCGCTTGTATCGCAAACATCGGCAACTTCGACGCACTGATTAACATTGCTGGCGGATTCGCCATGGGACTGGAAGTGGCAGAGCCTTCCGACGAGCAATGGGACTGGATGTTCCAAATAAACGTGCAAACCCTGCGCAATGTGATGATATCGAGCGTACCTATGCTCAAGGCCCAGGGCGGCGGAAAAGTCGTCAATATAGGTGCCCTGGGGGCAGCGAGCGGTGGCGGCGCGATGAGCGCATACTGCTGCGCCAAATCTTCAGTAATGCGTCTCACCGAAAGTCTGTCAGAAGAATTAAAAGGCGACGGTATTAATGTTAACGCAGTGCTTCCCAGTATCATCGATACCCCACCGAACCGTGAAGCCATGCCAGATGCAGATTTCGCGCAGTGGGTTGATCCAGAAAAGCTGGCTCAGGTCATTTGCTTCCTGGCCTCAGACGAGGCCACTGCCATTCACGGTGCTTTACTGCCGGTGAAAGGTCTGGTCTAAGCACGCCGACACCGGACAGACGCCGTTACTAGGGGTCTATACGCGGCACTGATTTTAACAGGGCCTGCGTATAAGGATGCTCGGGCCTGGTCAGTATCTGTTCGGCAGTACCCTGCTCTACCAGCTTACCCAGCTGCATTACGCCCACATGGTGTGCAAGGCTGGGAACGATAGACAGGTCATGGGTAATGAATAGATAGGAAACACCAAAATCACGCTGCAACTCCTGCAGCAAGTCCAATACTTCTGCACGAATACTCACGTCCAGAGCGCTGGTTGGCTCATCACAAATAATCAACTCAGGCTCAACTGCGAGCGCCCTGGCAATCGCTATTCGCTGTAGCTGGCCGCCAGAAAACTCATGCGGGTAGCGGGAGGCGAACTCGGGACCTAACTGCACTCGAGTCAACAACTCGTCAATACGTTTGTCTCGCTCTTCCTTGTTAAGCCCTAGGCCCAGACTAATCATTCCCTCGGTGATAATTTCACCCACAGAAAGTCGCGGGTTCATCGACGAAAACGGGTTTTGAAAGATCACCTGAATCTGTTTGCGATAAGGCAGCATTTCCTTGCGCCCAAGGTCCTGTATTTCTTTGCCGTTGAAAGAGACTCGGCCTCCGGCTATGGACTCTAGGTTGAGTATTGCCCTGCCCAGCGTAGATTTCCCGCTGCCAGACTCACCGACCAGCGCGTATGTCTCGGCTCTGCCGATAGCCAGTGACACACCGTCAACAGCACGAGTGTGATCGACAACGCGCTGCAGCACTCCTTTACGTATCGGAAAGTGAATTTTCACGTCGTCCAATTGCAGCAGTGGCTCTTCAACCGCTGCACTCTGAAAGTGACTCAGATCGGGAAGAGCATCGATCAAGCGACGACTGTACTCTTCTTTGGGGTTGTGGAAAAAGTCATCGACGCCAGCTCGCTCAATAATTTCGCCCCGATACATCACAGCTACTTCGTCAGCGGTGTTGCGGACAACGCCCATGTCGTGAGTGATCAAAAGAACAGCCAGCTTGCGCGACTCAGTCAGTTCCCTGATCAACTTAAGCACTTGTTCCTGTATGGTGACATCCAGTGCAGTTGTCGGCTCATCAGCAATCAGGACTTCGGGCTCACACGCCAGCGCCATGGCAATCATTACCCTTTGCTGCTGCCCACCCGATAATTCATGGGGGTAAAAATCAAAACGCTGTTCGGAATCGGGTATGCCCACTTCGTTAAACAACTGCACCACACGATTGCGCAGCGCACTACCCCGCAGATCCGTGTGCAAGCGCAGTGTTTCTGCAACCTGCTGACCGACTGTTTGTACTGGGTTCAGGGCGGTCATGGCGTTCTGGAAAATCATTGCCACGCGACGCCCGCGTACCGTTTGCATATTGGATTCGGAAAGCTCAAACAAGTCCTGATCACCAACGCTTACGGCACCGGATGTGATTTCAAGCGCATCTGGCAATAGCCGCATCGCCGCCATTGATGTCACTGACTTGCCGCTGCCAGATTCACCGACCAGGGCAAATATTTTGCCCTCCTGCAGCTCGAGTGACACGCCCTTGAGAATTTCAACTCCGGTTTCAGCAAGCGCAACCCGAAGGTCGTTTATGCGCATCCTTACATTGGTCACTTCACTCATGACTCTGACCTCCGGCTGGCGGTGCGAGGATCAAAAGCATCGCGCACCAGATCCGAGAAAAGGTTGGCTGCCAGCACCAGAATGAACATGAAAAAGAATGCACCGGTTAGAGTCCACCAGATAGCAGGCTCGCGGGAGAGTTCTGACCGCGCACCGTTGATCATGTTGCCCCAACTACCCATCGAAGGGTCTATGCCAACGCCGATGTAAGACAGTACGGCCTCGGCCAAAACCAACGCTGAAAAATCCAGAACGAAAGTAATCAAAATGATGTGGACCACGTTGGGCAGAATGTGACGAGTGAGTATCCGGGTATGGCTAACACCAAACGCATGGGCAGCCTGAACGTAACCAAGTTGGCTGATCTTGAGGGTTTCTGCCCTGATCAGTCGACACAGGGTAGACCAACTAGTGACACCCAGAATAAAGCACAGGGCGATAAACCGCGCATCTGCCTTCTCCATGCCGATAGAGAAAAAATCCGGATTCAAGTCGATGTACACCTGGAACAACAGGACCGAAGCTGCAATTAACAAAATACTGGGTATTGAGCTCAGCGTGGTGTAGAGGTACTGCACAAGATCATCAATCCAGCCCTTGAAGTAGCCCGCAGAGACGCCCAGAGTGACCGCAATAGGTAACATGATCAAGGTCGACAAGGTGCCTAGCAGAACACCCGTGCGAATGCCCTTCAGACTCTGGTACGCAACGTCGGCACCGCCTCTATCTGTTCCCAGCACATGATAATGATGACTGATACAGATCAACCAGGTGAAAAAGCAAATCACCACCGCCTGAACACCCCATGAGGCGTACCAGGGGTTGGGGCTTGAGCGCAGTAACAGCCACTGTGGGAAAATCGCTAACAGTGAAAAAAGCAGGCCCCACATCACTGCCACCAGCGTTTTGGCCATCACGTCTGCTAGCTGCTGAGAGGCGTCTGAAAGATGCGTACCCGCATGCTCTAACTCGGGGTAATCCCTGATTGAATTACCCTCGTCATCTTTCATGTTCTTTTTTTCAAACGAAATCAGCGCAAAAGGTGCTGAGTAAGTACGCTCAAAACGATCGCCCATTCCCTGCAACATCACATCAAGGGCACTCGTCACCTTGTTATCGTAGAAAATCTCGTCGGTTTGCAAGCCCTCAGGATTTTCCAGGGCTTTGCGAAAATGCATTGAATCCAACAAGGCAACGCCCACATAGGTGAGAATGACGGTGAACGCGACCATTCCCAGTCGGGAGGAGAACACTTCCCCCCAGCGCTCCCTTGTTTGCGGGTCTTGCCGAAGCTTATAAAAAAACAGGATCAGCGCTACGACCAGCATAAAAATCAGCGCATCGGACCACAATAGAACAGGCTTCATTCTCTCGCGACCCTCAGCTTAATCTTACCCGGGGATCAGCCCAGGTATAAGAAATGTCAGTGAGTATCAGCCCCACGATATAAAGGATGGAACCGATAAAGACCATGCTTCGCACAATGGCGAAGTCCTGTGATTTGATCGCGTCCAGCATATAGCTTCCCAATCCCGGGATACCGAAGAAAGATTCAATCAGTAAACTGCCCATGAATAAGGCCGGCACCAATACCACTACACCGGTGAGGATGGGAATAAGTGCATTGGGTAAAATGTGGTTGAAGAGAATGCTGATTTCGCTGGCGCCCTTGGCCCTGGCGGTGCGCACATAATCCTGGTTGGCTTCCTCCAGAAACAGGGTTCTGTACCAACGTGCACCAGACCCTATACCCGCAACCACACCCACCATTACCGGAAGAATTAGAAATCGCCACACTTGCCCATCCGGGTGGAAGCCAGAAACAGGAACCAGTTTCCAGGTTTTCGCGATAAGGTATTGCCCGCCAATAATGTAAAACAGATATGAAATAGACATCAGCGACACAAAAACGAATACCGCCCATCGATCCAGCTTGGTGCCATGAAACATCACCACCATTAAGGCTACACAAATATTAACCCCGATACCCACCGCAAAAGTGGGCAAGGCCACCGCAAGGCTGGGCCACATGCGATTAGAAACATCGGTCGTAATATCTCTACCGCTCTCTGATCGACCAAAATCAAATGCAAACAGTCGCAGCGATTTGTTAAAGAAAATTGTATCGGTGATGGCGTCAATACCACTGGCTTCATCATTAACAAACAAGGGCTTGTCATAGCCGTTTTTGACTTTCCACTTTTCGATAGCCTCCGGGGTGACATACTTTTCTCCCAGCTGCGAAACAGCCATATCGTCAGGAGAATTCACCACAAAGAACAGGGTAAACGTCAGCAGGTTTACCCCGATCAGGATAGGAATGGCGTAAAACAAGCGTCGAATGATATAAGCGAGCATTACTGGCTACCTGTATTTTTGGCGGTGGCGTTCTGGCGACGACGATAGGCGGTGATGCCGGGGAGTACCAATCCGATCATCAACACTGCACCGGCAAATAACGGCCAGGTGATCGGCTGGTTCCACTCGGCGCGTTTAAGCTGCCGCATTTCATCATCAATATTGATGTACTTGAGGGTGGCCTTGGAGATCCCGTGGCGCTTGGTATTGCTGACCCAAGGATTAGAGAGGTAAATATCCTTGGGGTAATAAGCGAACAACCAAACCGCTTCCTCCCTATAGATTTCTACCATTCGGGCAACCATCGCATCTCGTTCTGGGCCGCGTGGCGAGACACGAACCTGGCGGAACAACTCGTCATATTCGGCGTGCTCAAAATTTGAATTATTAGCGCCGTCGCATTTACAAATTAATGGACTTTCTGGGCTGAAGAGCAGGAACAGGAAGTTTTCCGGATCAGGATAATCTGCCAACCAGCCATGGGAATAGATTTGCGTATTGCCAGTGAGCAGTTTTTCTCGAGTCCGGTTCCAGTCTGCAGGACGGTACTCGACCTGAACACCAATCTGACCAAAGGCACGATCCATCCAGTTCATCGTGGTATTACTAACGGCTTGGCTCTGCACATCAATAAAGATTTTTAATGGCTCTCCAGTGCGTTCATCCCTGCCATTGGGATAGCCTGCCTCAACCAGTAACTGTCTGGCTTCGTCTATTGAACGGCGAGCAGCGCCTCCATCAATCCACTCGTGCGTCAGCGGATTAATACCGGCTTCACCTTCCAGGTGACCGGGAATACCGGGAGGTATTGGGCTAGGCGCATTTATTCCATTACCTTTGTAGAAAATGGCCAGGTACTCTTCGACATTGAAAGCGATTTGTAGCGCCCTGCGCAGTTTACGCTTCTCTTCGGTGTAGCCCCCAACAACCGGGTCTCGCATATTGAAACCGTAGTAGTAAATCCCTGGTTTCACATCGGGATCCATGTTGATGCCATGATCTGCCACGTCCCCGGACATCTCAACGCCATCAGGGCCTACCGTAAAGGCCTGGTCGAAAACGTTATTGGTATTACCGTGATTTTCGCCTGAGCGATCGTAATAGCCCTGAAGAAACTTGGTCCACAGCGGCAACACCTCTTTCTCGAGCCTGAAGACCGCTCGATCCACCAGTGGCAGACGCTTACCCGCATCCACCAGATTCCCCGCTTCGAGATCCCCAGGGCCGCCCTCAGAAGGGAAGTAATCCTCGCGGAAATTGGGATTACGCACCAGTACGATTTCGCTGTTGGGGTCGTTTTTCTCCATCATGAACGGCCCGGAGCCCACCGGCCACCAATCCAGCGTCAAGTTGCGGTCGATAAAGCCTGGGTTGTGGTAAAAGCGATCCACCTCTGGAGGAATTGGCGAAAAGAAACGCATGGCCAGCCAGTAGATAAACTGGGGATAGCGGCCGTATATAGTGAGCGTCAAGGTGTGCTCGTCAACCACCTTGAGGCCTTCCATGGGGTACTCATCAAGATTCAGCCATTGATCGCGAGGGACCTCGGCCAACTGAGCCGTAAACTCTTTCATGCCTACAATATACTGAGCCATAAAACCAAGCATCGGCGAGCCCAGTTCCGGATCTGCCAATCGCTTGATACCATAAACGTAGTCGTTGGCGTGCACAGCCCTGTCGCCCGTTTGGGGAAAATCAGGGATTGATCGAAAGCGAGCGCCCTCGCTGGCGCTATCGAATAGGTAAAGCGGATCACCGCTATCGTCAACCGCAAGAGATGGGTGTGGTTGATAGCGAGCGTCAGGCCGCACTTTCAGCGTATAGCGGCTAAAGGCTACGTCGCCCTCTTCTGCAACCTCATTGCCTTGCTCATCCAGGAAAGTGACAACAGGTCGATCCTCTACGCCCAGGGGAATCAGTTCATAGGGCCGCTTCAGAAAGTGATAGCCCATCGGTGACTCGTAGATCTGGCTAAGAAACACGTTCTCATCAGACGCATACGAAACCGCAGGGTCAAGGTGTTTGGGCGGCGCAGGAGACATCACCGATTGATAGACCAGTTGGCCTTCAGGCGATGGCGGATTCGGGTTATTCCATGGACCTTCTCCGCATCCGGATAGGAGCAAGAGGAGTGCCAACCCGAGGGCGGCGCGCGTTGCGCTCAGGATCTTCATAGTAATAAAAACCTGGTGAAATCTTTTTTTGTAGGACACTTGTGGCGTCAAGCGCGCAAGATTACCTGTACCTGAGGTAACTCACAACTAGCAACTGCCAATGTTTGCAGCTAGTTATAGATTGAGGCAGTGTTAATGTGTCGCTTCCCAGCTGATATAACGGCTAGAGGGCCCTTTCCCTCAACTAAAACTGCCCCAGGATGAGTATTTTTTGCGTCTCCATTACACTCTAGACTAGACAGCAACAATCAGGGATTCAAAATGATAAAAACCATTAAAGATGTGGTGAGCTTCAGCAATAGCAGGGCTGAAGTTGAGACCTACCCGACCCCGGCAGAGAAGCTGGTGAAAGGCTCACCCATGCAAAATGCCACAACCCACTTTGAGGTAGATGACAAGTTTTTTGCGGGTGAGTGGGGTGCGGAAGTTGGCTGCTGGAAGGTCACTTATACCGAGAACGAGTATTTCCATATTCTCAGTGGAAAATCCATATTACGAGACTCACGGGGTAATGAAATTGCGCTCAATGCCGGCGACAAGGCCTGCGTACCGGCAGGCTTCGAGGGCGAATGGGAAGTGATTGAGCCAACCCAGAAGATCTTCGTGATCTATGAGCCATAAGATCCTTAAAAGCCTGACAATCTGGTACACTGCGCGCCCCAAAACCCTAACCGACGGGCCTTTACCGTGGCAGACGCGCCTTTCTCCAGCCTTCCCCTTCCCAAGGATCAGCTCGATAACCTGATCAGTTTGGGCTATGCCAGCATGACAGGCATACAGGCGGCGAGCCTGCCGCTGGCGTTTAAAGGTAAAGACCTGATCGCGCAGGCGAAAACCGGCAGCGGTAAAACTGCGGCTTTCAGCCTGCCTTTGCTGGACAAGCTAAATCCCAGAGATTTTGGCACCCAGGCACTGGTGCTGTGCCCCACGAGAGAATTGGCAACCCAGGTTTCGGGAGAAATTCGACGCCTTGCCCGTTATCGTCAGAATATCAAGGTCGTCACCCTGTGTGGTGGTCAATCTATTGGCCCACAAATTGGCTCACTGGAACACGGTGCTCACATCGTGGTGGGAACTCCCGGACGGATAAGCGACCATTTACGTAAAAAGACCCTCAATCTGACCCGGGTCGGCACGCTGGTACTGGACGAGGCCGACCGAATGCTGGAAATGGGATTTGTAGAAGACATCAGTTCGATCATTGAGCAAACTCCCGCCGCAAGACAAACCCTGCTGTTTTCCGCAACCTATCCGGACGATATAGAAGCCCTGAGTGCTCGCTTTCAGAAACAGCCCGAGCGAATTAGCGTCGAGACTATGCACAACGACCAGCAGATCGACCAGCAGTTCTTCGTATGTCAAAAATCGGCACGACTCGATGGCCTGGTCACCCTGTTGAATCACTTTGCTCCGCAAACGGCAGTCGTGTTTTGTAACACCAAGCAGTTGGTACGTGACGTTACTGCACACCTTGATGAGAGCGGCATACGAGCGCTCGCGCTGCACGGTGACATGGAACAGCGCGATCGAGACCAGGTGCTGATCCAATTTCGTCAACAAAGCTGCAGCGTGCTTGTGGCTACGGATGTTGCCGCAAGAGGCCTGGACATTGATGACCTGCCGGTAGTCGTCAACTTTGAGCTTCCGCGAGAAACAGAGGTTTACGTGCACCGGGTCGGCCGCACCGGTCGGGCAGGCAAAGCAGGACTTGCGCTTTCACTGTTTGCCGACTCAGAACAATATAAACTGGAGAAAATCAGACAGCTACTTCAGCAAGAGCCAGAAACCAAACCCATTGACAGCATTTCTGTAAGGGGCGAGAGAATGCCCCCTCCCCCCTACGCCACTTTGTGTATCGCTGGCGGGCGAAAGCATAAAGTCAGGCCCGGTGATATCCTTGGTGCACTGACGGGCGAAGCCGGTATCGCAGGCTCGACCGTCGGCAAAATCAACGTCATGGACTTTGCCGCCTACGTTGCCGTAGAAACGTCGGTAGCTGACAAAGCACTGGGACGCCTACTCAACGGCAAGATAAAAGGCCGAAAATTCAAAGTGCGCAGGCTTTAATACTTGTGAAGACTCCTAAACGCCTTAGACCGCTGGTCGAGGACGGCCTGATTGATGAAGTGATTTGCCCCCTGATGAGCGGCAAAGAAGCAGACGTTTTCGTGGTGCGTTGCGGCCGCGACACACGCTGTGCCAAGGTCTATAAAGATGCCATGAAGCGTAGCTTCAAAAAGGCCGCGCAGTACACCGAGGGTAGAAAAGTTCGCAACAGTCGTCGAGCCCGGGCGATGGAAAAGGGATCAAAATTCGGCAAGCAACAGCAGGAAGAAGTGTGGCAGAACGCCGAGGTAGACGCTTTATACCGGTTAGATCGCGCCGGCGTAAGAGTTCCACAGCCCTATGGTTGTGTCGACGGTGTTCTACTAATGGAACTGATTACTGACGAAGACGGCGATGTCGCGCCTAGATTGAACGATGTCACTATGTCCGCAGAACAGGCACGGGAAGATCATTCGCAAATCATGCACGATGTTATGCGCATGCTATGTGCAGGCCTGATACATGGGGACTTATCCGAATTCAACGTACTGGTAGACGCCAACGGTCCGGTCATTATCGATCTACCGCAGGCAGTGTTCGCTGCAAACAACAATAACGCGCAATCCATGTTAGAACGCGATGTAAGCAACATGACTACCTATTACTCAATGTTTGCGCCGGACCTCAAGAGCAGCCGCTATGCACAGGAAATCTGGTCACTCTACGAAGCAGGCGACCTGCACCCCGAGCTGGAGCTGACCGGTCAGTTTGATGTCGACTATGACGACGCGGATGTTGATGCCGTTATGCTGGAAATCAAGGCTGCGCTGGCAGAAGAAGAGGAACGGCTGGAGCGAATACGCGACGCGGACGAACCAGAGCTATAAGCCTGTGTATACAGGCTTGTGAACGTCGCCTTCAACGCTCACTCCAAATCCCGGAAAACAAAACTTCCATCAATTGTTCGGCTTCTGCCCTGGCCATAGCCATGTCATCAGCCGCCGCTATGGTTAAAGCCGCTTCGGCAAACGCACCCATCACTACAGCCTGCAGTAGTGTACTTCGAAACTGCTCTGCCACATTGCCCAACTCGCTCGAAGTCAACGTGCTGCGTACCGCCACGCTCACGGGGCTATTATTCCAACGCTCGCGCCCGAGAATATTCGGGCTGTCAATTAACACCACCTGGCGAAAACCCGGGTCGTCACACAAATCCAGATAGGCACGCCATTGAGCCAATCCTGTCGGCGATGCATTCGATTCAGCAACCGCTTGCATGGAGGCGATGATGCGCTGCTCCGCCACCTCATTAACCGCTGCGAAAAGCCCCTTTTTGTGACCAAAATAGTGATAAATCGGCCGAATCGTCAGGCCGCAGTCAATCGCAATATCTTCCAGGGCGGTGTCTGCATACCCATTTGCTGCAAACAGACGACAGGCGCTATCTAGCACCGCCTGGCGAGACTCCGCTCGGCGCTCGGCCTGGGTGCGTCTGTGATGCTTGGTATCACTCATTGAACCGACTCTGGATTGACATATGTAACCGTACTACATAACCTGAAAAGCGTCACTGTATATGTTCCGAGACCAAGTCATGAGCGAATATCTAGACAGAGTATTTTCCCCAGCCTCGCTGGGCAGGCTGGCGTTAAAAAATCGTATTATCAAAGCAGCTACCTATGAGGGAAAAACACCCAACGGCGTGCCAGGCGACAACCTAAAAAACTTCCACAAAAAAATTGTGGCAGGCGGGGTTGCAATGACGACAATCGGTTACTGTACAACCGAAGCCGATGGTCGAATCAATGACCAGATGATGTGGTTGCATGAGGGCATACGGCCGCAGCTAACCAACATGATCAGTGAGTTGAAGGAAATCGCCCCCGACGTAAAAGTGTCCGGTCAACTGACCCACTGCGGAAACTTTTCCAAAGTACGAAAGATGCAGCGTTTAAAGCGGCCCTTGGGGCCCTCACGAGCTTTCAACATGTTGGGCGCCCCCTCAGGCGTGCCTTTTGCGGGCGCAATGACGCTGCAAGACATCGACTACCTGATAAGCACGTATGTGGATGCCGCCAAATTTATGGCAAGCGTAGGATTCGATGCCGCTGAAATTCATTTTGGCCATGGCTATGGTCTTAGCCAATTTATCAGTCCCAGAACCAACAAGCGCACTGACGAATACGGCGGCAGCCTTAACAATAGAATGCGGCTACCACTGCAGGTGCTCGATGCAGTGAAAAACGCAGTGGGTGATGATTTCGCCATCACCGGCAAGATGAATATGACGGACGGCGTTAGAGACGGTATCAAACTGCCTGAAGCGATCGAAATCGCATCGATGTTTGATAAGGGTGGCATTGATGCGCTGATATGTTCTGGCGGTACCAGCCCATTTAATCCAATGGTCTACTTCCGTGGCGAAAGCCTGGCAACTGGGCTGATAGAACAGCAAAAAAACCCGATCGCAAAACTGGGCTTGAAACTCACGGGTAGCAAAATGTTTCGCGATTACCCCTACTATGAAAACTACTTCCTGGAAGATGCCAAGCAAATTAGAGATCGAGTGAATTGCCAGATGATCTACATAGGTGGATGCACTGAGGCTGAAAGCATCGAGCAGGTCATGAGGGAAGGTTTCGATTTTGTGCAGCTGGGAAGACCGCTAATCAAGGATCCAGAATACGTCAATAACTTAAGAACTCAGCGACTGAACTACAAAAATGGTTGTATTCACTGCAACCGCTGCGCGTCACTAATAGAAGCGCCCGGTGGCATTCACTGCCCTCTCAATGTAGAGGCTCAGTAATGCTGCCTAAGCTGGACTCCGCGTTTGGTCCCATTCGGCAAATAGCCTTTGTTGTTAAGGATATCGACCGGGCGATCGAGAGTTGGCACCAGCAGATGGGTATCGGCTCTTTCGCTGTAGTACGCAACTGCAAGCCGCTGCAGGGCTCTCGCTATCGTGGTAAACCCAGCGGTGAAATAATTCTTAACATGGCATTTGCCTATATCGGTGACGTACAACTTGAGCTGATAGAGCAGGTAAACACAACACCGTCGATGTATCTGGAGGCCGCAGAACGCGGCTACTGGGGCGCCCATCACTACGCCGTGTGCGTGGAGGATTTTGACACCGCATACCAGTACGCCATGAGCAATGGCTTTACCGCAGTGATGAATGCAGGTGCACCTGGCTATGCACAAATGGCCTATGTGGAGTCTGAGCAAGTGCCTGGCCTGATGCTAGAGATTATCGAATGGAACGACTTAACCCGGCCCTACTTTAATGGCATAGCCGCTTTTTTAACCGAAGCCGACCCCGGCATCTTGAAACACATTTACAAGCTATAAAGCACGGAGACATTCCATGTTTCTCTATCCGGTTGCACAAAGACGCATAGAGAGCGCCGTCGTGCTTTTTACATCATGTTACGTCTACAACGCATTAGGCTTTAACTGGTTCATGTTCGCCGCTCTATTCTTCATCCCCGACTTGAGCATTATTGCCTACTTTTTCGCGGGTCGGCGCGTTGGTGGCATCGCCTACAATCTAGCTCACTGTTACATAGGACCAATTACTCTGGCGCTATTGGGCTGGACTACCGGCGACCAAATATTGCAAGCCATAGCACTTATTTGGCTTGCACACGCGGCCTTCGATCGCACGATTGGCTGGGGATTAAAGTACCCCGACAGCTTCTGCAACACCGACATGGGCGAGAAGCATTTGCCCATTGCCAACAAATATCTTAACTGCAAGCGATAAGGAGAATTCATGAAAGACTTGCAGGGTAAAGTCGCGGTTATCACCGGCGGTGCCGGCGGCGTAGGTTCCGCTCTTGCGGCCAGACTAGCTGATCGAGGCTGTCACCTTGCGCTGGTCGATATTTCTGAAGAAGCACTTACCAAGGTAGTGAATGAACTCTCGGTTAAGAACATCAATATTACCAGTCACGTCGTTGATATTACCGATAAAGCGCAAATGTCTGAGCTGCCGGCAAAGGTTCTCGCTGCCCATGGAAAAGTTAATATATTGGTCAATAATGCGGGCATCACCTACCAAAAGTCTTTTGAAACGCACAGCATTGAAGACTGGGAGAAAATCATAGGCATCAACTGGTGGGGTCTACTCTATGGTTGCCATTACTTCCTAGACGCGCTTAAAGATTCAGGTGAAGGACATATCATCAACCTGTCCAGCATGAGTGCTTTTGTTGGATTACCAGGTCAGACCTCTTACTGTGCAACCAAGGCGGCAGTAAAACTTCTCAGCGAGTCCATGTGGGCCGAGATGGAGAAGCTCGACATAGGTGTTACCTCCGTTCATCCAGGCGCAATCAAGACAGGCATGATTCAGGCCACACTTAAAAACTCTGATGATCTGGAAGCTGCGCAGCGCAACTATGAGCTCGCCCAAAGAATCGGCGTCACACCAGAGCATGTTGCCGCTCGAATCATTAAAGCGATCCAGAAGAAAGACTTGCGTATACGAGTGGGTAAAGACGCCATTTTACTGGATTTGCTCAAGCGCTGGTTCCCGGTCGGCATACAAAAGCTGCTTCGCCTGGCTGCATAGTCTATTCTTGATACCATGGAGCTGAAGATTCTGTTATGGAACATAACAATCCACTATCGAGCTTAATTCTCGGGCTGGTGATTCTGGTTAGTGGCTGTAATGGCGACTCCCACCCTACCGGAAAAGTAGAAGGAAGTGCCCTTGCGCCGGCGGAGTTACGCCTACGCGATAAGGGCCGAAAACCAGGCGCCGAATTATTGCGTGAGCAAAACGAAGACAAGCAGATACTGTTTGGTGACCTACATGTTCACAGCACCTACTCGGTAGACGCCTTCACGCTGGAATTACCGATGATGGGCCAGCAAGGTATTCACACCGTAGCTGACGCCTGCGATTTCGCCCGTTACTGCGCAAAGCTGGACTTTTTCAGTTACAACGACCACGCCGAGGGACTGACACCCAAGCATTGGCAGACAACGTTAGAGACTGTGCGCGCCTGTAATGCCAGTGCGGATACCGTTAATCCAGACCTGGTTGCATTTGCGGGCTGGGAATGGACTCAAATGTCCCCAGCCGCCAATGCTCATTTCGGCCATAAAAATGTTATCTTCCCCGGTACGGAAAATAACGAACTACCCGCCAGACCTATTAGTGCGCGCTTAACACCGGATGACATTGGCGTGTTCGCGCTCTCACGCCGCAGCGGCTCCAGCAAGTACATAGACCCTCTCAACTGGAAGCCCTACGCTAACATTGTCAGATTGCTGGACGATATCGAGGCCGTACCCGGTTGCGATACTGAAACCAACACTCGCGATCTTCCAGCCAATTGCATGGAAAATGCCGCAACTCCAGATGTGCTCTACCGAAAATTGCACGAATGGGGCTTTGAGCACATGGTGATCCCCCATGGCAATACCTGGGGAGCATACACACCACCCACGGCGACCTGGGACAAAGCGCTTGCAACCAAATACCATAATGATCGCCAACAACCGTTACTGGAGATTATGAGCGGTCACGGTAACAGTGAGGAATACAGACCCTCCGACCAGGGCGTTGTCGCGGCAGACGGCAGCCTCGCTTGCCCCGCGCCCAGTGAGGGCTATACCCCCTGCTGCTGGCAAGCAGGTGACATCATGCGCGCACGCTGCGGTGACCTGGACGACGCCCAGTGCAACGCGCGAGTCGAGCTCGCCCGGCAATACGCCGTAGAAGCAGGCAACCGTTATATTGGCGTTTTTCCCGACACTAGCGCAGCAGATTGGCAGCAATGTGGGCAATGCACCGATTGCTTCAAACCAGCCTTCAATCAGGTGTTCAAGGGGAGCTCACAGTACGCCATGGCCCTGAGCAATTTTGACGAGGTTGATGAGCGCGGCAAACCACTGCGATTCCGGTTTGGTTTTATAGGATCAACCGACGATCATACCTCTCGCCCCGGAACCGGCTACAAGCAGTACGAACGCCGTAAAATGACCATGGCTACCGGTGTGAGAAGTGACTTTTTTGGCAGTATGGTGTCGCGCCTAGCAGGCGAAATGATAGACCCACAGATGCCACAACAAGTCATCGGTACGAATCCAATTCCTGACATGGAGCGCATGCAAAGTTTCTACTATCCCGGCGGGATCGTCGCGATTCACGCTGAAAGCCGAGAGCGAGAAGATGTTTGGAGCGCCTTAAAACGCAAGGAAGTTTACGGCACCTCAGGCCCGAGAATGCTGCTCTGGTTCGATGTGCTCAATGGCCCCAATGGCACGGCTCCGATGGGATCGGCTGTCGCTATGACTGAAAATCCACGCTTTGAAGTCCGTGCCCTGGGCGCGTGGAAGCAACTGCCTGGCTGCCCTGTCGATACTGACGCGCTCAGTGGCCAGCGGAAAAAATACTTGTGCGCTGGCGAATGTTTCAACCCTGCTGAAGAAAGAGAAACCATCGCTGCTATCGAAATCATCAGGATCAGGCCGCAAGCCTACCCAGGGGAACCCGTCGAGGCGCTCATTGAAGACCCCTGGAAGCGCTTTGATTGCCCCACTAATCCTGAGGGCTGCGTGGTGCAATTTAAAGACACAGAGCATAGAAGCAGCGGACGCGACAGCTTGTACTATGCGCGGGCCTTGCAACAGGCAACGCCAGCGATCAATGGCGCTAATCTCAGAGCGAAATTAGACGAAAATGGGAATGCCATTAGTATAGAACCCTGCTACGGCGACTACCGCACGGACTTCTCGGATGACTGCCTCGCACCTGTTCAAGAGCGGGCCTGGTCCTCTCCTATTTTCGTAGACCAGCCAGACACCCTGCCCTCCGCCGATCCGTGAGGCCATTCGCGCCTAACTGCACCCATAAGCCGTGATAGCATGTTCGCTTTAGTCCAGAGTCAACCGCGACACTGTTGAACCTGGCGATGCTATTGGAGGTCGGGTATTGAAAGCACAGACACTCTTCGCGCTAATCGGGATTCTCTCCTTGGCGATACTCGGTGGCTGTGGCCGCGCAAATGACGACGGCATCACGGTCTTTACTCAAAGCACTATTATCACCATGAACCCGGTCGCACCGATAGCCGAAGCGATTGCCATTCGCGGTGACACCATTGTCGCGGTAGGAGACCTGGCCTCTATAGAGAGCAAGCTCCGCGGGGAGGAAATGCACACCGATAACCGCTTTGCCGGCAAGGTGATAATACCGGGATTCATAGACCCCCACGTACACCCGTCGATAGCCGCGACTATTCTTCCTATGGAAATTGTTGCTGCGATGTCCTGGCCAACTGCCAATGGCTACTCCAAGCCGCTACGTAGCCCGGAGTCCTTCATGGGACGATTAAGGCAACTTGATCAAACCCTGGCACCCGGAGATTGGCTAATGGCCTGGGGCTATCATCAGCCCTACCATGGCCCCCTGAATAAGGACTTGCTGGATCAAGTATCCAGAGAACGTCCCATCATGGTCTGGCAGCGGTCGGTGCATGAAATGTTCTTCAACAGCAAAGCACTGGAAACGCTTGGACTCACCGAAGAGAACTTTGCGCTAGAGCCACAAAGCAGCTGGAAGGACGGGCATATCTGGGAGTCGGGCCTGTTTGCCCTAGCCCAGCCCATGATGAAAATCATCGCAGCGCCCTCTCGCTACTTGAAAGGTTTATCGCTAATGAGCGACTTAATTCATCGCGCTGGGGTAACCACGGTTGGTGAGCAGGGCTTTCCCCAAATTAGCACCCTACTTGAGTACTGGTCCCTAAGATGGGAACTCATCGACAAGCCCTACCGTTTCGCTCTGGTCCCCAATGCGATGTTCCTCAGCAATCAAAACGAATCCCTGGAAACTGTACTCGGTGCTGCAGAAGACCTGCTACACAAATCCAGCGACAGAATTCGTGTAGTGAAGCACATCAAATATTACGCCGACGGTGCGATATACAGCCAGCTTATGCAGATGACAGAACCTTATCTGGACGGCCACCACGGCGAGTGGATGATTCCACCGAAGAAACAAAAGGCACTGTTAGAGACATTCTGGCGCGCTGGCTGGGATATTCATATTCACGTAAATGGTGACGCCGGACTGGACCAAGTCCTGGATCACGTCACCGCGCTCAGACAGGCGGTGCCCGGGCAAGATCCGAGAATAGTGCTGGAGCACTACGGGTATGCCCGAAGCGATCAACATGCCAGGGTGAAGGCGCTTAATATCGCAGTTTCAAACAATCCCTATTACTTATATGAGCTCGCGCCCATTTATGCAGAGCACGGCCTCGGGCCAGGTAGAGCTGAAAATATATCACCCCTGGGAGGTTTGCATTCAGCGGGTGTCCCGGTGTCATTTCATTCTGATTTTACTATGGCTCCATTGCAGCCCCTGACACTTGCCTGGGTAGCAGCCAATCGCATTGCCAGTGATAATAAGACATGGGGTAGCCATCAACGCATTCCGGTTGAAACGGCGATGGCGGCTATCACCATAGAAGCCGCAAAAAGCCTCGGGCTCGAAAATGAAATAGGTTCACTTGAACCAGGCAAAAAAGCTGATTTTACAATACTGGAGGAAAACCCCTACGAGATCCCCAGGGATAAACTCAGGGACATCACGATCTGGGGAACTGTTTTTGAGGGCACAATCAATCCAGTGGTAAAAGTGGCGACGGATTAGCGAATTATTGCAAGGAATAACAAGTGACGGTGATTGAGCACATATGGCCATGGCCCTGGTGGGGCGTGATGGTGGCAATTAATATTTGCAACCTTGCGATCTGTATCGCCTGCTTTAGAAACTCGCTACTCAGGCCCGATGGCAACAGCACTTATGTGCGCAACATGCGGATAATGGGACTGGTGTTTACGCTGGTCGCCCTGTACCGCGCTGTTTTCGTGTCGCGTTACCTTTATCAGTACGCATGGTTCGACACTCTAGCCAACAGTTCACTGATTATTCGAATCTTCGCCTGGGGGGCCGAACTCTCGTTTGCCGGTTTAATCGCTTTTGCCATGCTGCGTTTTAACCGGGATATGGCTCGTCACGATGATTCTTATGCGCTCTCACGCTACGAAAAATTGGCGCCGTACGGGCTTATTCTCTGTATTTTTGTTGCCCAGTTTTTTGCTACCGGAGGGCTGATCACAAAAAGTCGCCTGTTGTTTGCAATTGAAGAGAGCCTTTGGAGCGCTGGCTTCTTTACTATTCTGCCCCTGGCGATTATCCAATTCCGCAGGGCGTCAAAGCAGGCACTACCCAGCTCCTATATCATGCTGCGCCGCAGCAGCCAGGTTTTATTGTCCTGGTGTGTTATCTACTGTAGTTACGGCTTGGTCTACCATCTGCCCACAGAATACTGGGCTACGGCACTAGAACAACTGCGTACGGGACAACCTCAGTTGAAGACTGGTTTTTCGGCAATTAAAGACGCATTCAAAAGTGTTAACGTGACTCACCATTACCCGGACTGGGGCTTCGGTTTTGTGCTTTGGCACAGTGCCTATTTCAGCGTTTGCGTATGGCTTTCGATTTTTCTGATGCGCGCCCCCCGGTATCTCGGGGCAGAGCAACAGGAAGCACTTCCTAAGGGCCGCGCCCATTAGGATTTCAGAACCCCTTGCAACCGCTTTATTCCATGCTCGCCCACTCCCGGCACCGGGCGATGGCCTTAAGCTCTGAAAGGGCACGCTGGCTAAGTCGGGAATTGACTCAGCCCTGGCGCCCAAGCCCGAACTCCGACGAAAAAATTGCGGTGCGTACCAGATTGCTGAGGTATAGGCACGTTCCTGTAACGAAATCGGCACGCCTGCAGGCAACTCGACACCGAATCTTGCAGCTTCATAGCTTGTCCAGCTTGGCGTAGGAATCTCTAGTACGCGCGCGTAATAAACCGCAGGATTCTCCGGATAAAAATCGGGATCTTCCCAGGCAGCAATCAGTTCTGAAGCGCCAATATTGTTAGTCCATGTCGCAGTCTCGGCGTCGACGGTATTGCCTACTTGAGGAAGCTCGCCTTCAGGTCCAAGCAAGCGTTCATCAGACCAGGCCACATTTACTCATAATTATTATGGGTTCGGGCGCGTCTTACGCAAACCACTGCCAGCTTCGCGTGGGCCTGTCGGTCAACCTCGCAAGCTGGGTCAGTCTAAGCCGCAATTATCAAGCCACGCATCAACCATGGTTAGCGTGTATTTCTTGACTCGTTTTGGATAGCGATCGCATTATGCGGGTCAATTTGAGACGCAAAACTGGAGAGCCTTGTTGATAATAGGTATATTTTGTTATCGTGACAGAAGAAAATAAAAAGCCCCGCTAAAGATCCTCTCAAAGCGTCTAAAAGATACTTTGATAGAACCGGCAAATTAGCGGGGCTCAGGGTAGCCGAATTTCGTGGGAAAGCCGGGTCACCTGCCTTCCGTTAGCACAAGGGACGGTGCTTTGCGGACAGCTGAGAGTAGACTAGCGAAAGATTGTCCACTGAGTGTCAATGCATTAATTAAAAGTGTGTAAGCTCTTCATTGCTTGGCAGACAAGCCGCAAAAAAGTTACGTCTACCCCGCTGCTGCGACCATCAGTATCAATGGAAGCAGATACGAACAGCGGAAATTCTTGCTAGTATTTTACCAGTGCCACAGGCTTGGAGGATGAATAATCATGACCTTACAAATCATGTCTCAACTGGGTGAGTTTATTGGCGGGGTTGGCGTTATTTTCACACTGGTTTACCTCGCCGTCCAGGTGCGCAGCAATACAAGCTCTCAACGGGCCGATATGACTGCTAGAGTTTTAGAGCGTCTGGCAGCGCAACAGCATACTTTTGGCTTTGATGTAGCCGCCAACAAATTTTTTATGCAAAGCGTTAGTGACCCGGCAAAAATTTCGATTGAAGACAGAAGCCGGTTTCAATGGGTGATGACCGAGTTTCTCAGCTCGATGGAGTTTTTAAAGCAACAACATGAAGCCGGCAACATAGAGGAGCAGGTGTGGCTCCGTTGGGCAAGCACACTGAATTTTTGGTTAAGCTTTCCTGGCGTAAGAACCTATTGGGCCTGCAGAGCGACACCCTATACCGATAACTTTACCGATTATATCGATCAACAGATCGCAGATAACGACTATTCTTTCAATGTCGATAATTATGAACATTACATGCGGACCGGCCAAACCCCGGAAAACTGAATTGTCGAATACCGCCTGACTGCCGATAACCACAGCGCAACAACATTGTCAGTATTGGCTCTAAGACCCAGAGCGCGGCCGCCAACATAGAATCTGGTAGTTGAGGTACCCAAGTTCATCAACGACCCAAATACTTGTGCTCAAGCGTTGAGCGCATTTATACTTCGACCACTAGATTTTGCGCTCTTAATGACTAGGCCAACCTCCTATGAAACAGCTTTTCGGGGCATTTTTATGCCTGCTTTTCCTCGTTGCGTGCAGTGACTCTAACGACTCCAATACACCTGAGCCACCACCACCGCCACCTGTGCCGCCGGACTTCGCCGCCGCTGACGCCTGGATGCAAGATTTTGTTGACTCAGAAGACGCCTTTCCCGGGGGCTCCTACATTATTGTGGACAAGAACCTGGGGGTCGTTCACAAAAAAGTATTTGGTAACCTGACGGAAGACAGTCTCGTTCTGCTAGCCTCCACTAGTAAGGTCCCTACCGTTACGCTGCTGATGGCCCTGAGCGATGATGATTCTATCGATTTCGATATCGATACGCCCATCGCCAACTATCTACCTTGGCAAGGCGTATGGGATGAAAACATAACGACTAAGCACCTTGTCTCCAACCGCTCCGGCATACCCGGGCTGATCCAAGTGCTCAGTAACCAGGCAGCAGCAGCGAGCCATGCTTGCCAATTTTTTCCTATCGGCACGTTATACGACTGCGTCGAGAGCCTTTACACCAATCCACTACCGGGTTTTGTGAGCACTCCAGCCAATACGGCCTTTGATTATGGCGGCAGTCAATGGCAAATCTCCGGTGGTGTCGCTGAAAGTGTAGGCGGCGCCAGCTGGAATCAGTTGTGGGATCAATACATAGCACAGCCGTGCGACATTGAAATAACCACTTACGGTAATAATCTCGCCATCGCAGCCGCCTGGGACGGTAATCCAGAAAGTTTGCAGGGCAATGATAATCCCAACATGGAAGGCGGCATGATGGCCACCCTGGATGACTATGCCAAGCTATTGTCCCTGCACTTGAGTGAAGGTGTATGCGGTGACAATCGTGTTTTGTCTGCGGAGAGTTTAATAGAGATGCGCACAGCAACAACGCTAAACGAAGATGGCAGTGGCTACTATGGTATGGGTTGGTGGTTTGAGCCGGCCAATGAAACCGGCACGACTACAGTATTCACCGACGGCGGGGCCTGGGGCTCGTTGTCATGGATAGATGCCGAACGCAATTATGCCGGCGTTGTATTTTTCGAGGAGTACACCGGCACTGAAGCAAACAAGGCTACCAGCGGCGCCCGCAACCAGCTGATTCCGATCGTTGCTGAGGCTTTCGACGCCGTGCAATAGTGTGGCGCTAATTACCCACTTGGAACCTCACGCCCAGCTGCCCTGGAACGCCCTCATCGGTGGCGTTTGAACCCTTGGGTAAGCTCTGTGCAGGAGATAAGAGGCAGCACAAGAAAAGCCCCGTCAACTGCGGGGTTTTTTATGCGACGTCAAAATGGCGATGTCCGTGCTGAGTCCATCAACAAGCGCCACAAAATCGAGATGAATGCTAGCGCTTGCACCGATCTGCAATTTCACCGAGCAATTCAGCAGACAGGGCGGATTTCGACAGGTACTGTTGACCTCCTGTTTTAGTCACAAGAATGATGCCTAGCTCTGTTTCAACAACGCGTTCAATTTCTGTCCACAGCAGCGATGATTGTGTGTAGGGATTGCGTGTTTGTATCCCATCCGAGTCTATGGTCAGCTTCACTTCGCTGTTAGCGCTCTTCCCCCACATCTGTCGCGCTAACCACCACGCTCGTCGAAATCGTATATGAATCAGTTCGAGACAACCTAGAGCTACTAAGACAAAACCCGCGACCTTGGGTTGATCAGTAAATAACAGAAGCCCTATGCCAGCAACGAGCAATATTACTGGAAATAGATAACTGGGCCTGGCGTTTTTCCCATAAGGCAAAGACTGATCAAAACACTCGGCAAGGTACTCTCGAGATAATATAAACTGAGTACTAAAACGCTTCATAGCAACCACTTGTTGTCCAACCTCCAACAAAGATATCCGGATGCTCTCTGTTAGGCGAAAGCGGAGATTAAGGATACAAGAATATATGCTTTTTTAAGTTCTGCAATGTGCCAGACAGGTGCCCCTATCGACTAGCCGCGCTGACCTTCTTTATTTGCCTAGTCCAACGCGGAAAAACTAATTGCACCAACCTGCAGCAATTTGCCAGCCGTTGCCAGTGGCTCGACCGCAGCGCCTGCGGTTTTTAGCGTTTACCCAATGTTTCAAAACTGGTCTGCATTGCCTGCAGTGTCTGAGCTCGGATAGCCAGCTTGTTTGTCGCATACTGGGCATGTGGCAACTGTGCCAGTTGCTGCGCCACTGCCATGCTCCGTGCAGTTAACTCGGAGATTTCCACTACCTCGTCAATAAACCCTGCCTCCACTGCCTGGTCGGGGTTAAACACCTCTGACTGAAGCGCAACACGCGTCATGTACTGTTTGGATATGCGTGATTCGGCCAGGGCCAACAATATGGAAGGCAGTTCCATGCTGATGGCTGTTTCTGGCAAGCTCATCTTGAAGTTACCGCGAGTACCGATGCGGGAATCACAAGCCATAATGATAAAAGCACCCATAGCTACTCCATGCCCGGTGCTGGCGGCAACCAGTGGCAGTGGAAAGCTGTACAGCCTGATTAGAAGTTCGAAGCCTCGCTGCACCATGGCCAGGCCCTCCTCTATGCCTTTTTTAAACTCTGACAGATCAAAGCCACCAGAGAACATGCCATCGCGGCCACGCAAAATCACGGCGGCGACGTTCTCAGCCTCAGCACGATCCAGCCCTGCGTTGATGTCGTCCAGGAACTGATGCCCCACCACGTTGGCTTTTCCGTCATCAAAGGTCAGGGTTGCAACGTTACTAATTACTTCATATTGCACTTATTTTTTCCTCAACAAGATAATTGGGGTTAACTTTGCCATGTGCGTTCAAATACGCAAGGCATTGCGTCTATTTTCGTTTGGCTATCCATAGTTTTTTCATTAGTAGCCTTCAAGAAGTCACTGGTGTTCAACTTTATCGTAGCTGCCTGCAGACACCTAGCCGCTCAAGAACAACTATGAGTAGGTTCTGTAAACCTCATGTACGTCGATCTGGTAGATCAATCAGCACGAACTTTTCCAGATCAGCAATTCCAGTCAACAGAGTTAGCGACGGTATCTTCTCTGAGCAGGGCCTTCATACCTCCTATACTTGAGCAGACCAACTTGCTCGCACAACAAGAGCTGATAACCCAAGAGGAGTTACCATTGACAGGAGGCGAGTGCCATGCGTCTATAACCTCGTGTCGGTTAACGTGTTGCCCGAGGAATAACAATGTCGCGAGTGAGAACACAAGTTGCGGGTGCAGTTGGCAGCGTCCTTGAGTGGTACGACTTCGCCGTATTTGGTTTTCTAGCACCCATCATGAGCCCGCTGTTTTTCCCTGACGCAGACCCAATGGTGGCGCTAATACAAACCTACGGGGTATTTGCTGCGGGGTATCTCATGCGGCCCATAGGGGGTATCGTGTTCGGCCACGTAGCCGATAGGCTGGGCCGTACTCGAGCATTGAAATGGTCTATTGCGCTCATGGCAATACCAACCGTGTTGATTGGTCTACTGCCTACTTACGACCAATGGGGTGCTGCCGCTGCCGGTCTACTGATTTTGCTGCGCCTGATTCAGGGCGTCTCGGTAGGTGGCGAACTCATTGCGGCCATTACGTTTCTTGTCGAATCAGCGCCCGCTAATCGCAAAGGTTTGTACGGTAGCTGGGCCTTATTCGGCGGAATAGGCGGTATTTTGCTTGGGTCGATGGTCGTGGATATCACCGAGGCATTGGTCACCACCCAAGGAATGTCGGATTACGGCTGGCGCATTCCATTCTTGTTGGGCCTCGTCATCTTTATATTTGGCCATTGGCTGCGCTCGGCTCTGGCCGATGAATCTGTTGCTGTCAACGATGATGATCTCCCCTTAAAACAAGTACTGCGTTCTCACATGGGCGGCGTCATGCACCTGGTGGCGGCTATGTGTCTTTATGCGACTGGTTTTTACATTTGTTTTGTCTGGATGCCTGCTTATCAAACACGCATCATTCCACAGCCTATAGACCACGCCCTCGACATCAACACTGTCACCATGTTTGTGTTGCTATGCCTTATTCCAATAGCCGGATTGTTAGGCGATAAGATCGGGTATCGACGAGTGCTTTTGTCGGGCATTGGTTTGATGGCTATTGCGGTGTACCCACTGTTCCTATGGATCGATACAGGCAGTTTTTTAAGTGCGGTTGTGGCTGGGCTGGTGTTTGCTGTTCTGGTCAGCATGATTCAGGGACCTATGCCTGCCGTATTAGCAGAAACCTTCCCTGCAGATATTCGTAATACCGGTATCGGTATTGCCTACAATACCGTGTTGGGTTTGCTAGGCGGCACAGCCCCCATGGTTTGCACCTGGTTGATTCACAGCACGGGTGATCTCGCTTCGCCCGCGTACTACCTTATAGGCCTGGCCATTATCAGTTTTGTGGCATTAGCGACGCTGCCTAGACTTAAACATGCCTGACAACTGTTCTGGCAACTTAACTCATTGAGGCCGCAGGAGTCTGCCACCTAATCTCAAACTGCAGTCCGATACCAATCAGCGAACGCACTCACCTTGAGATCGTAATAGTGCTCAGCCCGGTTATTCTCATACTGCTTAGAGCTATGAATCACAGGAGGCATCAGTTTCCGATGAGCCACGCCATAGCTTCTTAGCTTATCGGTCACGGTCTTCCCGGGCTCACTGCCGTAACTCCCCAGCAACCGCTTGAATATGCAGCAAGTTTGATCAGACTCACTTCGGTGGTTTTTTTACGCCTACGCTTATGTACGCTTCCACCTCAGAGCAGTCGCTATGGGCTGATTACTATGACATCAGTTGTGCATAAGCAGCCATTTAGATACTGATTGTTGTTTATTGAGGGCATTGCTGGTGGTTGCTGAGGATTATCGGAATGTCTGGATGAGTGCGTTCTGTGACTTGAGTAGTTCGGCAGCCTGAACACCTCCGGCTGACTTTTCTGCGCTTGAGGTACTTAACTTGGCAGAACCCTCTCATTCGCTAGGTATCAATCCAATCATGCGCAAAGGACCGCCACTACCACCCTTGATTTTCATGGGTAATGCGACGATAAATGCACCCGTTGCCGGCAAACTGGCCACGTTTGCAACGTTCTCAAAACCAATGATGTTGTGACTGTATAAGTACCGATGTACTGCGAAGTCTTGCGACTGACCGTAGTCGATACTTGGAGTATCGAGTCCTACGGAAACGATACCGCGTTGAAGGTGAAGAAAACGTGCAGCCTCTATGGAATACCCAGGGAAATGCAGACTCGAAATAGCCTCTGCTCCACTAGCGGCAGTACCCATATAACGGATTTTATCAGGCCAAAATTGCGCATAACCTGTATTCATCAACACCGATGAGCCGCGAGGAATACGGCCATGTATCGATTCCCACTTATGCACCGCTTCCAGGCTTAACGTGTAATCAGGATCGATTAAGGCAGCGCCCGACACATCAATAACGACAACAGGGGTCAGAAGCGATGACAGCGGAATTTCGTCAGTGGCCCATTGGCCCTCTGCAAAATGTATCGGTGCGTCGAGATGTGTGCCACCGTGCTCCGCAGTATTGACACGATAAGCGGTGTAATACCAACCGCCTTCAGTTCGCCCCTTAAACGCCTCCTTGTGCTCGAATGGTGCTTCGGTAGGCCAGTAAATAGTGTCTTCATCAAAGGCATGGCTCATATCTACCAGCTTATAGCCATGAAAAGGAGACTGGCCCGACTGCGCCATTACTGGAGCTGAAATCGATATTAAAATACAGAGCAGATAGCCCGCTATTACAGAAAAAATATTACCCATAAGACACCTTAATCAATTACCAAATGCCGTTTTTAACTGTCATCTCAACAAGGATAGGCCCAAGTCCGCTATTAGGCGAAAGCGGACATCAGCGCATGGTCGGCTCCACTCTCTCAAAAGGCAACGTGTCCCGCGCAGCCTTCTCTATCAACTTGAACCAGGGCTCGTCCACTGAGGTGGGGTCCAGCTCTTGCAGCCGGTCAAGCGCCTTATAAATTGCATCGTGTATATCGTCATCCATAAGGGGAGTTTAGCTGACTCTCAACAACCCGAATGACATTGCGGGATTTCGCCAACAGAGGTGGTGACCGTCGCTTTTCACCTAGTGAAAAATTGTCACCTAGTTTGGATTTCAGGCATAAAAAAAGCACTTCGATTTCTCGTAAGTGCTTGATTTAATTGGTGGAGCTAAGCGGGATCGAACCGCTGACCTCAACACTGCCAGTGTTGCGCTCTCCCAGCTGAGCTATAGCCCCAAAATTTGCTAAGTTGTTGATCAATCTGGATTTTTGCCTAAGCAAGACCAACAAAGACGAGCGCATTCTAGTGATCCCCACCGGAGCTGTCAAGCAGCCCCTGAGCAACCAACTATTGATCTGCAGCGCACTCTGGAAATCGCTGATAACCGGGGTACAGTTGACAATACCAGCCTTGCAAAACACGGAGTGTTAAGCCAACTATCACCTTTGATTTGACGTAAACTCTGGTAATTAGCTTGACCACAATAATGAAAATATACGGAGTAGCACTTGATGTTGGGAAAAATCGTTCTTTGGGCCGCGGGCCTCATCTTCGCCATTTATGGCATATTCTGTTTTCTCTCACCGGAATTACCTGCCAACTATGCGGGACTTAGCATAGGCAGCGGCGATGCCTATGCCGAGATGGGAGCGATGTACGGAGGACTCCAGTTCGGCTTCGGTTTGTTCTGTATTTTGTGCGCCCTAAAACCAGGCTTTTTTCAGGCAGGACTTACCATGTTGGTTATGGTCATCGGATGTCTCGCCTTTGCTCGGCTTTATTCCTCCTACTCCGCAGACTGGCTGGTCGGTGGTTACACTTGGGGCGCAATGGCGTTTGAGTTCGCTACAGCCACATTGGCAGCTGTCTCTTTGCGAAAGTAAAGGCAAGCTGTCCAAGACACGATCTGACTAACATTTTAAGAGATATCAAACGTGATTATAGGCCCAAAAACTGTCACCACTTTTCACTATACCCTTCGTGACGAGTCCGGCTCTGAAGTTGAAAGTTCTCGAGGCTCTGACCCCAGCGCTTTCCTTCATGGTACAAACAACATCATCGCCGGTCTTGAAAAGGCAATGGGAGGCCACGAGGCGGGAGACGTGTTCAGCACGACGCTTGAGGCGGAAGATGCCTATGGTCAGCCCGACCCAAAGAGGACGCAGCGAGTTCCCGCCAAACACCTGGTCTATAAGGGCAAGCTGAAGACCGGTATGGTCGTGCAGCTGAATACCAGCGAGGGTCGAGTACCTGTTACGGTAATTAAAGCAGGCCGACACAGCGCAGATATCGACACTAACCACCCGCTGGCCGGACAGTCGCTGACCTTCGATGTTGAGATCATGGATGTGCGCGAAGCAACGGAAGAAGAAGTTGCCCATGGTCATGCCCACGGCGTCGGCGGACACCAGCATTAAGCAACAACGTTACCAGTATTGCCTTACAGGTGGTCGCCCTCCAGGTAATACCACCGCCCCTCTATCAATTCAAAGCGACTGCGCTCATGTAGTCGATGCCCTTTACCCGCAACCTTAAAACGCGCCACAAACTCTACTATGCCAGCGTCATCGGCGACGCTACCTGCCTCCGTTGACTTAATAGCCAGGCCGATCCATTTCTGCTCCGGGTCAATCCTCACTCTCGACGGGCGGGTACTGGGATGCCAACTGGCGAGGAGATAGCCTTCCGCGCCCTTTGCAAACGCTGTATAGCGCGAACGCATGAGCTTCTCAGCAGTTTGAGCGAACTCTTCTCCTCGCACAAAAGGTGCGCAGCACGCTTCGTAAGCCGCACCGGATCCACACGGACACTGCGCAGCCTGATCACACTTTTTGCTAGGCACCCTGCCCTCCGTACTTTGGTAACCTCAAGTCGAAAACTATTGCACACGCGCGCAGTACGAATGCCGCAGCAATAGCTACAGGAAACGCCAGTGATGCCGTAGCCTCGAAGCCGGCCAGCAGGGTATAACTGGACGCGCCAAGCAAAGCCGCAGACACGTATATTTCAGGCTCAAGCAGAACAGGTTCCTGATTAAGCAAAGTGTCTCGAATCATTGAGCCGAAGGTAGCCGTCATCACGCCCATACCCACTGCCACAATAGCGGGGGCCCCAAGCTGCACCGCTTTGACAGCCCCAAGCACACTGAACAATGCCATGCCCACTGCATCCGCCCAGAGCAGCACTTTTTGAACTGAGTTGAAATATGGAGCTAGAAACCAGGTAGCCAAAGAGGCGCCAAGGCATGTCCACAGATATTCTGTATTGTGCAGCCAAAACACAGCTTCAGCTCCCAATAGGAGGTCTCGGAGGGTTCCGCCGCCTATGCCTGTAATGGTTCCAAAGAGCACAAAGGCAAGAATGTCGTTACGTTGCGCTGCCGCAGCCAGCGCGCCGCTAATCGCAAATACTGCAGTCGCCACAAGGTCGACTATTGTGATGACATCTCCCGCTAGCATTCGATAATATTTACTGGCACTTCTAAAACATTAACGGCGAGTCCGCCGCGGGCGGTTTCTTTGTACTTATCCTGCATGTCACGACCGGTGTCACGCATAGTGCGTATTACCTGATCCAAAGACACATAGTGTTCGCCGCTGCCGCGTAAGGCCATGCGAGCAGCACTTATAGCCTTAATCGCACCCATGGCGTTGCGCTCAATGCACGGCACCTGTACCAGGCCACCAATAGGGTCACAGGTCAGCCCCAAGTTGTGTTCCATAGCAATTTCAGCAGCGTTTTCAACCTGCTCTGGAGTGCCGCCTAAAGCGTCTGCAAGAGCGCCGGCTGCCATCGAACAGGCTGAGCCGACTTCCCCCTGACAACCCACTTCAGCGCCGGAAATAGAAGCATTGGTTTTATAGAGGATACCGATAGCGGCGGCAGTGAGCAGATAACGTTGGATGTCGTCTTCGCAAGAACCGCGACAGTGATTCAGGTAATACTTAAGGACCGCGGGAACAATGCCCGCGGCGCCATTGGTTGGAGCAGTCACCACCCTACCCCCAGCTGCGTTCTCTTCATTCACGGCCAGGGCATAAAGGGTTACCCAGTCCATAGTATTGAGAGACTCATCGCCAAATGAGTTTTGCTCGGTTTTTAGCTGACGATACAATTGCGCGGCGCGGCGCTTAACCTTAAGGCCACCAGGCATCACGCCCTCGGTCACCACGCCTTTATCAATACACGCACTCATCACCTGCCATATAGCCAGTAGTTCGCTGCGTATCTCTTCACCACTTCGCCATGCTTTTTCGTTTTCCAGCATCAAAGCGCTAATGGAAAGACCATTGTCCCTACATTTCTGCAACAGTTCGTCAGCCGTACTGAAGGAGTAAGGCAAGGGCGTGGGGTCCTCGATTATCGCGTCAGCACCGGCCGCCTGCTCGTCAACAACGAATCCACCGCCTACCGAGTAATACACGCATTGCACTAGTAAATCGCCATTCGCATCCCAGCTGCTAAAGCGCATTCCATTGGCATGATAAGGCAGCGACTCGTTGCGGTGCATGATCAAATCGTTACGGTAGCTAAAGTCGATGCGGTGCTGCCCCAGTAGATGCAGTTCCCCCTGCTCTCGCACCCCGGCCACTCGCGCAGCGATGGTGTCAACATTGACGCCCTCGGGAGTCTCGCCCTCTAGCCCCATTAAAATTGCTTTGGGTGATCCGTGGCCTGCGCCGGTCGCTCCCAAAGAGCCGTATAGCTCAACACAAACCCTACCGCAGGTTTGCAGCAATCCATCTTTTTCAAGGCGCTGGGCGAACAGCCGCGCAGCATGCATCGGACCCACCGTATGCGAACTGGACGGGCCAATGCCGATTTTGAACAAATCGAATGCACTGATAGACATGGTTAACTCACACCTTGGTTAATATTTGATTGTAAAGCCCCGGACCGCCTTACAGTAGACGAAACCAAGGCATTAAAGTACTTTTTTTGACTTCGAATGCAAGGTATTATTCAGCAACATTCGCAACACGACACACTGCGATCTAAACTGCTAGCAGTACAGGGAACACATTAATGGAAAACCATTACGACAGCGCTCCTGCAAGCGGCGAACCCGCGGGGCTACCCGGATTCGACTCTGAATTCACAGACATTGTCGACTATATCCTGCGTATCACCTACCGCATCTGGGAAGGAAAGCAGGTCGGACTTTGTTACGACTACTACTCCGAAGACTGCCCTGTTTACACCCTCGCGGGATACACACAAGGTGCCGAAGAAGTCACTCAGAACACAATGCGCACATTGGCAGGCTTCCCCGACCGTACCCTGCACGCGGATAATATTGTCTGGGGCGGCGACGCCGAGACCGGTTACCACAGCTCTCACCTGATCTGTACCAACATGACGAACCTTGGGCCCAGTGAGTTTGGAGATGCAACCGGCGCGCAGGCCCAGATTCAGGTCATTGCCCATTGCGTATGCAAGGACAACAAAATCATAGAAGAATGGTTGGTCAGGGATAATTACTCGCTAGCCATCCAGCTCGGTGCTGATCCCCTGGAATATGCCAGAGAGCAGGCAGCCAGACCACTGGATCCCAGCGGCACCTTCGCCCAGTGGCTCAAAAGCGAACACGAAAGAGTGAGCATGCAGGCGCGCGAAAAAATCACCTACCCGCCTGTTGCTGAAGACAATGAAAAATACATCAGCGCTGCGCTTGGCAATATATGGAATGCGCGCATGCTGGGAGATTGCCGTCTTCTTTACACTGAGAACGCCCGACTGCATGCCTCTGCCAGGGACGATTACGATGGTGTGGAACGAATCTCACAGTTCTACATGGAAATGCTTGGCTCAATGCCCGATGCAAAAATATCTGTTGACTACAGCTGCAGCAATTCGATGCTTGAAGGCGAGTACGTTGCAGTGCGCTGGGTCATTGCGGGCACCCATTCAGGCGGTGCGTTGTGGGGTGCACCCTCCGGCGCGCCGCTGCTTATTCTCGGCGAGAGCCAGTATCGTATTGTTGATGGAAAGGTGGCTGAGGAATGGCTGGTGTTTGACGAGTTGGCCGTGCTCACTCAGATCGAACGCGCAAGGCTCGCTATCGAGCAAGCTACAACTGGAGAATAAAAATGACTGCATTTGAAACAGCAACCGCATTTTTTCACGCTTGCGAAGGGCTTCAAGGTTGGGAAGGCTGCAAGCAGTACGTGGCAGAGAACGCTGTATTTTCTGCCCAGAGTGAGCCTCTGGTCGACATACAGCTAGTTGAGGGTTACTGCGAATGGATGGCCGGCCTGGGTAAAGGCCCCCTGGTTGGTTGCGGCTACAGCATCCACAGTTCAGCCTGGGACGAAGCCAATCGCACCGCTCTCTATTTCGCGACATTTAACGGTGAGCACTCTGGTGAGGGTGGTCCAGTTCCGGCGACCGGTGGCGTCACACATTCACACTACGTGTATGCCATTACCATGGACGACGACGACAAGGTTTGCGCAATGACCAAAGTCTGGAACGCACCCTGGGCACTGAAAGAATTGGGTTGGATGTAACGCTTTAGCGGTGGCGCTGGAACCATTGAACATCTCGCGCCACTGCTGCTGAAAAGGCCTCGCCGCTAAACAGGTGATCCTCACCTGGAATGACTTTCAGCTGATATTCCCCGCCGGACAAATACAGGCGAGCAGCCAGCTCAAGTGAGTTTATCACTGGCGTTGCCTGGTCTCCCAGGGAATGCTGAATAGACAATGGCGAGCTTATCGATGCCGCCTGGCTAATCGCCGATAACTGATCAACAGTGGCACTGGGGTCGATATCAACCAATTCCGATTGCAGCGCGTTCAGCAGTACTTTCTTGCTCTCACTATTATCTTCTGCGTTTGCAGACTTCAGTGTAATAGCCATCAGTTGAGCGTGTTTATCTGACCCCGCCATGGACCAGACTGAACCAGCCCTGACTCTATCACCCAAGGCCTGCATGGCCCTGAGCGTGATGGGGCCTCCCATTGAATGACCCAGCATATAAGCCCTGTCCAAATTCAGGTCAGTCAGGGAACTCAATGCAAGAAAGCACGCAATAGCGTCACGGCTATACCAGGCATCAGCCAAAGCGCGCTGTGTAAACTCCTCCCCTTCCGAAACATTGTGCCCTCGATAATCTGGCGCTATTACCGCAAACCCGGCTCTGGCAAATGCCTGCACCGTTTCCCGATAATAGTCGCCAGGGCGGTCACTTTGACCTGCTGTGTTGAAACCATTAAGCGGCGGATTAGGATGAAAGCCGTGGTTGAACTGAACTACAGGCCAACCGCCTTTTGGCGCTATGCCAGCAGGCCGAAGCAAAAGAGCGTACTGACTAAGACCGTCGACTTCAAAGCCCAGGACTTCCCTGCGAATCCCCTCAGTCGCGGGATTATTGCGAACATGGTGAAATTCATAGCTTGCATCCAATGCCATTAAACTGAGGTCTGCAGGCCTTACACCACCCTCTTCTCCCATAACCTGAATTGCGAGGAAATAACTCAGCCAGGTCAGTGCCCAGGTATATTGAAGTCTCTTACACATTTAATTTTCCGCCAGCATGACTGTGCCCTACAGGGGTTCTTTGTTATCCTCCAGTGATATGACTTCGAATGCAAGCGCAGCGAACAAGGACAAAAATGACAGACAGACATAACGCTAACAAGCGGCTCGTTGCGCAATTAACCAGCGCCCTTTACGACTACAGCCCAGACAACGTTTGCAAGACGCTTAACTCGCTGTTTAGCGAAGATGCACTCATACAACTGTCCTTCCCTTTTGAGAGCCTTAGAGGACCCGATGCTCTTTTCAAAGATGCCTATTGTGGACTGTACAATGCAATTCCCGATCTGGAGCGCCGCGATCATATCGTGATTGCCGGGCCAACCAATCACGCCGACAACTGGGTGGGTTGCTGTGGTTATTATACCGGGAGTTTCGAAAAGCCCTGGCTAGACATCCCTCCCACTGGGCACCAGGTGGCTATGCGGTTTCACGAGTTCTTTCGCATAGAGAACGACAAAATCGTAGAGATGCAGGCAATTTGGGATATACCGGAGGTGATGCTGCAGGCAAATGCCTGGCCCATGGCTCCCAGCCTGGGGCGGGAATGGCAGGTGCCCTCCCCCGCCCTGCAAAACGGAATCGTTCAGGGACCATGGGATCAAGCGCACTCGGCCTCCAGCCAACAGTTGGTCAGCGATATGTGCGATGCATTGGGGAACTTCGCTGAAGGCGGTGTGGAGGCGATGGAACTAGAGAAGTACTGGCATCCTCGCTGCAGCTGGTACGGCCCTGCGGGCATTGGCACTGGCCGTGGTATCGCCGGCTTTCGCAACTGGCACCAAATACCGTTCTTAAACGGCTTACCCGATCGAGTCGGAGACGCAGCCGCAGGACACTTGTTCTCTGACGGAGATTTTGTTGGTTTTACTGCATGGCCAGGAATGCACATGAGTGTGGGTGGCGACGGGTGGTTGGGAATAGCGCCTTCGGGCCAGCAGATAACAATGCGCAGCCTGGATTTCTGGCGCTGTGAAAATGGGCTGATTCGTGAAAACTGGGTACTGGTTGACCTGTTACACGTCTATCATCAGCTGAATGTGGACGTGTTTGCGAGACTGCGAGAGTTCAACAAAGCCAGGCCGGGCCTGCTCAGGGATTGAGGATTTTACTAGTGCGCTCTAAAACATCCAAACCCTGCTGCTTAAGCCAGTAAGGTATGTCAATAATTACCCAGTTCTCTATCAACTTATCGCCTTCTCGACGATAAACATCTACCACGCGCATATGCGTCTGCTCACCTCCTGGTAAGCCCATAAGACCGCCATTTGGTTTATGGGAGAGATTGGGCCAGCCGAAAAAACAGGCAAAGTTACCCTCTGCAAAACGACAAACGTGGCCGTTATAGGTTTTGCCGGTGAGCCCTTCCCTGAACGGATATTGATGTTGCTCCTGATACCTGGGAATTGTGTAAGAGGCGCCAATTCCTGCGGGGCCGTACCACAGCATATTTTCATCCCAGGTTCTGGCCAGATACTGCGGTGAGCAATTGTCATCCCCCGCTTTGTTAAGCTCGTCAAGGTCAGCAATCATTGCGTTCAGGACGTTAAGGGTTTTTATGCCCTCTTCCTCAGTTTGTTGCTCTAAAACAATACCATCATGGTTGCGTGGTCCGGGGCAAACAAAAGAGGCGCCCGTCTGGGGTGGTAAAGGATTACAACCTACCTGCTGCATCAGCCCAACAATATCGAGGAACATTCCGGTCCTGACGATTTTACCATCAGCGATACAGTTGAATTCTGCATAGCGCAACATGACCATCTTGCGCGTTGCACGAATTCCCAGCCAGTCGTCATCAAACAGCCCCATAAAATGGCCCATGCTCATGACCCATTGATCACCGTCAATCTCGCTACTGCCTGCAATAAAAATGTCTTGTCGCCGCTGAAGTGACTGGAATGCATTGAACAGCGGCTGCCAAAAGCCAGCGGTAATTGCTGCAGGTCCACGCATTTCATTAAACGGGTAGCTACCGAGAAACTCACAGTCGTCACTGGCAAATCGACCTAACACCGCGCCGACGGCATCTGCACTGCAGCCTTCCAGAGCGTCAAAATACTCCAGAACAAGGCTCTTGTTCTGCTGGTAGTCGGCCATTAAAGAATCTCCCGATAATTAAGGAATTAAGTCGTTAAACAAATACAAGAAGGCTATGGTCGCTGCAAATAAAGCCAGCAAGTAATAACTGATCTTATCCACTCGTCCGGGAATAACAAACCAGTTCCCATCTTTTTCTTCCCGCCCCTCTGCCAAATACTGCGCTTTTTGACCCACTACGGTATAGGGGGAGTAATCTTCCTGCCGCCCATCGATTATAAGGCTGGCCAGCAGAGACACGCTGATATTAACTGCACCGCCGATGGCGCAGAACCAGGGCCAGGCAATGTCTGTTCGCGTAGCCACATACCAGACCACAACAAAGCCCACGGCGACTCCGATCAGCAGGCCACGTTCGGTGGTATGTTTTGAAAAGAAGCCCAAAGCGAACATACTCAGCTTGGCGCCGACAAAATAGGACCCTACTTTACTCAGGGTTTCCAAAATAGAGCCTTCGCTTTCGGCAAACATAAGGGCTGGAACCACAATCAGCGCCGCCCAGAACACCGTGAACGCTCGAGAGACTGTTAGATAGTGTGCACCAGATTCATCCGGTCTGAAATAGCGCTGGTAAAAGTCGATGGTGGAAACTGTGGACATTGAATTGAACGCGGAATCAAGGCTGGACATACTCGCCGCCAACACTGCAGCTGCAATAAGCCCCATAAGTCCAGGCAAACCGTAATCGGCGGCAAAGTGGAGGATAATCGTATTGCCGTTTTCGAATTCGCGGCCACCATAGTATGAATAGAACAACACGCCCAACAGAATGAACAAAAAATAAATAAAGAATGCGCCAAAGCCCATCATCAAGAATGACTTTTTGGCATCGCCAATATTTTTTGCAGCCAGGGTACGCTGCACCATCATCTGGTTAGCGCCATAGACAGTGACATGAAACAATGTCATGGCGATAACGCCAGACCAGACCGTCGTCACTTTAGTAAAATCAAAACTTAAGTCCAACGCGTTAGTGCGTCCTTGTGCCTTTAACTCAGTGAGTGCTTCCACCAGAGGCACAGGCATCTCTGAGAGCAGCGCAAACAAAATAACAAATGCGCCTACAAACAAGATTCCCGCCTGGATAACGTCGGTCCATATTACTGCTGCAATGCCGCCCATAGACGTATAGATAAGGGCAATAAGAGTAACGATGACAATACAGTACTCAACCTGCAAGCCGGTAATAAACTCCAGTACCAACGAAGTCGCGTAGAGAATCGCCGCCGACGTCAGTCCCTGAGACAGCAGAAACACACCAGACATCACACTCCGGGAGGTGGGCCCAAAGCGCTTCTCCTGGTACTCGTAAATCGATGCAACACCGCTGTTGAAAAAGAACGGCAAGAAAAACGTCACCACAAAGAAAATAACGAGTGGATAATTCAAGTGTATGGCTATAACAGAGAGGCCATCGGTGTAAGCCCAGGCAGGGCCGCCAAGAAAAGTCAGTGCACTAACATAAGTACTAACTACTGAAACACCAATTGCCCACCAGGGAATACTTCGATCTCCAAGAAAGAAGTCGTTCGCCGACTCGATCTTTTTCCCCAGATAAAAACCAAGGCCAAGGTTGGCGATTACATAAATCACCAGGATAGACCAGTTTAGCGTGCCAAATTCTGTCATTGTCACTACCTGTTTGTTATTGCTCTCATTTGGGCAAAGACATCTAAGCCCATCTGGTTCAGCATGTGTGGTATGTCAATCGCAACCCAATTCTCTCTCAGGAGATCGCCCTCCCGCCGCCAAATATCCATGACACGCAAACTCAAGTGGCGATTCGACGGTGGTAAACCCAACCAATCTCCTCCTGTATGGGTTCCGTGCATATGCGGCCAACCACCTGTTGCGACGTAGTCGCCGCAAGCAACAGTACAGGCGTGATGATCAACGTCTCGGTCTGGGAATGCCTTGAGAAACGGCCCCTGATGATGACGACGAAAACCTTCAATACCGCGGGTAGTGCCAATACCCGCTGGGCCATACCACATGAAATCAGGGTGCCAGAAGGTTTCCAGGTCCATGCTTTCGAGAGTTTTCCCGTCGTATTTGCGGAGGCAGTCGAGCATATCCATTATTAGTTGCGCTGTACCCATGCTCCGGTCCGGGTTGCTGTCAGCACCGCAAATGCCGTCAAGGCTAGTCGGCGGCATAATTAATCCGGAATGCCCCAACGAGGGGCGCAATGGGTATACCCCCGCCTGCTGCATTGCATCAAGGAAATCAGGGAACAGGTAGCACTGAGTAATACGGTCATTTTCTACACGTACCAGTTCTGAATAGCGCAGATATAGCGTTTGCCCCGTAGCTGGTATACCAAAAAGTGGAGCACTGAACGTGCCTATAAGATAGCCGGTTCCCGCAATCCATTGTTCACCCTGAAAGTCCCCAGGAATATGGATAAACGGCTTGCGTTCAAGGTCAGGCATGGCCTGGATCAGGGGCAATAGAAAGTCATCTACGACGCTGGAAACACCCGACAGGTCATTGACCGGGTGGCACGCCGACCAGCTAACCTGCTCTCCCAGGGTCGCCGCGGCGACTTTTCGAATCTTTGCTTCATTAGCGCCTGAGAGCGCTGCATAGAGTTTGTCTATGACACTCATACTGAATACTGCTTTCCTTGTTATTAGAATAGAAATCTGGCCAGCTACGGCCTGCCGATCGAAGACCGCTTACTGCTAGCGTGATGCAGCGGACTGCACAGCGCTCTCCATCCAGCTTGGTGCAGCGGGTGCGTTCCCGCCTCTAACCACATAACTTGTCACCAAGCTGCCACTCTTATTGGTAAAGCCATGCATGAGATTGCGAGGCACCGTGAGAACATCACCCTCTCTCAACTCCAGTTCACCGCCATCCCATTGATAGATCAGACTACCTTTATGCAGGCACACTACCTCTTCTTCTTCACGTGAATGAAAAGGTAGAGTTGCTGCGGGGTCGAAGTCCAAACGACGCACCTGAAAGCCATGGTCCCAGCTCATCTTGCCGGCCTGAATACCCTCAGCTGCGCTAGCTGGCCCAATCATTGCGTACTCGGAGACACCGGTAACGCTATCTGTTAACGCAGAGCCAGCGAGTTGTCGCTGCTCAGTGATGGGCATAACGCAATCAAGCATTTCTGCCACGCTCATCACCCGATGAGAATTGACCTGCTCATCGGTAGTCTTGGGCATAGGTCGCTCTCCCTGGGGCACTTGCTCGCCGCGGGTAGTATCCACAAGCAAACCGCTCTCCAACAATACCAGACCGTATTCACTCGCCTTATCGAACACGTCAGGTGCCCACATCACATGCCCGGGATCATCACGGCCAAGTACCGCAAACAGGTAACCAACATCGTCGCCCACATTTTCAAAACCACGGAATACGTTAACGGGGATACTGATGCAATCGCCAGGGCCCAATACAGCCTCTCCATCCTGGCACTCATCTCCCCAACGGAACGCCCACTGGCCACTGTGAACGATAAACACCTCTTCTGTTTCATGGCTGTGCTGGGAGTTCGTGCACCGGGGGGGCTGCCGCGCGCCGCCGATATTAAAGCCGTGAGCTTCCTTGATGTGCACGTGTTGATCCGGGTGTTCTGCAACACCGGGTCCAATAATGGTGAAGTTTTCTTTTTTATCGCTTCCCGGTGTATAGGTGTCTACAAAAGCGTTGAGACAGGGGCGCAACTCAGTGTAACGCACAAGGCGTTGCCTCATTTTTTCGGGAGTCCATTCTTTGGACATTCTGTTACTCCAGTAAAATCTCGCTCAATAGCCGCGGGTTTCTCTTGCGCTGGCTGTCTGATCTGTGAAAATGTACTTCGAATGCAAATATTTAGCAAGTCCGGGAATCAAACATCATGACAAGCACCGATTTACACTTTGTAGACGCCCACCATCACCTCTGGGATTTGGAGCACTGTAACTATCCCTGGCTGATGGCAAGGGGCAAAATGCGTTTTTTCGGAGACCCCGGCCCCATACAAAAAAACTACCTGATCGATGATTTTCTTGGGGAATCGCCCGATCATCGGCCGGCAAAGAGTGTACATATACAGGTAGGCGTGGCGGCAACCGACGAAGTCAAAGAAACGGCCTGGCTACAATCCCAACAGCCCTACCCCCATGCCATTGTTGCAGCGACCGACCTGCGTGCTGACAAACTGCAGACAGCCCTGAAGACACACGGTCAATCAGACCGCCTGCGCGGATTTCGCCAAATATTGGGCAGGCACGAACTGGAGGACAAGAAACACGGAAGTGATGCGCTGCTAAAAGACCCTAACTTTTTACGGGGACTCAGCCTACTCGCCGCCCAGGGGCTGTCGTTCGATCTGCAAATGGTGCCTCCGCAAATGAACCAGGTGGTTGCACTCTTTAAACAGGTACCAACGCTGCCCGTCGTGCTCTGTCACGCCGGCTCTCCCTGGGACCAGTCCCAGGCTGGATTAAGAAGCTGGCGCGAAGGTCTGGAGAAATTCGCAGCCCTGCCCAACACCTATTGCAAGCTGTCGGGGCTTGGCATGTTCAACCCCCATTGGGATGAAGCTGCCCTGCGACCAATAATACTGCAGGTACTGGATACGTTTGGCCCGACGCGAGTGATGTTTGGCTCTAACTTCCCGGTAGATAAGCTCTACAACGATTACGGTTACCTATGGCAGAGCTATGATCGGGTGACGGCTGATTTCAGCACTATCGAACGCCAGCAGATGTTCTGCACCACAGCTGAAAATTTTTATCGAATCTGATTAGCGCGGAAATGCGCTTACCAGGTTAGCAGCGCCCTGCAGTAGGAAACTGTGATCAGAAGACAGCAGAAACAAGCTGGCACCCGCTTCCTGCCAGCGCGGAATTTCATCGAGGTTACCGACGAACATGCCTACCGGGCGTCCCGCATTGCCAGCGCTCTGGCAAATTTTTTCCACTGCCTGCATCACTGAGGGTTCAGCAGGCGAACTTGCGCCTAGAGCCACCGTTAGATCAATCCGTCCTATAAACAGACAATCGATGCCTTCCACCGTCGCAATTTCGTCGATAGCGTCAAGTGCTTCCAGGTCCTCAATCTGAGCGACAACGACTGACTGCGCTGCACTATCATCGAGGTGTCTGGGCATTGCCTTGGTAGTGTAGCCAGCGGCACGGGTAGAACCGGCATAACCGCGACCACCAGCACCAAACTGTGCTGATGCCGCGACGCTTTCGGCCATCTCGGGCGAAGTAACATGAGGCACAACCACTCCCGTCGCGCCGCAATCCAGAGCATTGAGAACATGTTCCGGTGCCGCTGACGGCACACGCACAAGAGACGGCATTCCCTCACTACGCAAGGCGTGAAGGCATTGATCCTGAACCAGTCGATCAAAGGGTGAATGTTCCGCATCAAGGCACAACAAGTCCAGCGCACTCTTGCCCAGTACTTCGCACAGCATCGGTGATGGCGTTTTGACAAAACTGCCAAGCAACTGCTCCCTGGCGGCTATCCGGTTTTTCAGTGATTCGGGCATTAGCTCACTTCCACAGGTTTTGACTGGCCAGCGCGGCGCCCTCGACCATGGCTCCTAATTTAGCGTAGACAATATCTTCATCCACCGCACCAAATCCTGCAAAAGTCGAGAATCCGCAATCGGTACCAGCAATAACACGCTCACGGCCAACGATACTGGCGAACTTTTCAATACGCTGTGCTACCAATCTGGGATGCTCAACGAAGTTGGTAGTGGAGTCGATCACCCCGGGCACCAGCACTTTATCTTGCGGAATATCGGCGTCGCGAAAAACTTCCCACTCGTGGGCGTGCCGAGGGTTAGAGGACTCGAACAACAGCGCCTGTGGCTTAGCCTTCATCGCAATTGGGAGTACCGTCTCCATAGGAGCATCACAGTGATGCGGTCCCTCGTAGTTGCCCCAACAAACGTGTAGACGCACCTTTGCCGCGGGTATATTACGCAAGGCATCGTTAAGCACCTCCACGTGGAGGTTGGCCATGGCGATGTATTCTTCCTCGGGCTTGTCCTTGAACAGCATGTGGCGCCCAAGGCCCAGATCCGGTGAATCCAGCTGAAGAATAAACCCTGCGTTGACAATCGCTTCATACTCTGCCCGCATTGCATCGCCCAGCGCCTGCAAATAGTCACTGTGGTTTGAGTAGTGTTTGTTAGGCTGAAACAACGCAATAACGCCGGGGGACGCTGCGTTCATGAACCCTTCTGCTGCGCCATGCTGCTGAACGGCCGCATTAAAATTGGCCAGGTCTTCCTCAAGTGGTTCCATATCCTTGACAGCAATTTCCCCGACACAACAGGGCCTCTTGTAACTGGGCGTTCCGCCGGAGCTCGCCTGACGCGCCAAGAAGCCAGGAAACTCCTCCAGATCTGCGGGGGGATTGCGCTCGCTGTCACCGGCAAAACCAGTAATTCGGTCCTTGATATAGGTAGCGTAACTAATCTTGCTCATCTCACCGTCGCTAACAATATCTACGCCCGTTTCTACCTGCCTGCGCACGACCTCATCCACTGCGGACTTAATCGTAGCCGCGAGATTATCGACGTCATAGGGCTGTTCATTTTCCTTGGCAAAAACACCATCGGTGACAGCCTTGGAGCGGGGCAAACTTCCCACATGAGTTGTTAAAATTTTATCTGTACTTATTTTCATTGGATTTCACTCTCGTTGTCTTTAAACCAATTCAGCAGCGCGGCATTCACCGCGCTCGGTTGCTCCATAGTAGAAAGGTGCCCACACTCGGGGATAATGCGTAGCCTGGAGGATGTAATCATTGCGGCCATTTCACGATGCAAGGCTGGCGAGCAAAGATCATCTTCCTCACCGCACAGCACCAGAGTCGGACAATTAATAGTTGTCAGTGTATCGGCGCTATCGGGTCTATCGCGCAAAGCCTCAGATTGTCTTACGAAGACGTCATCGCCCAAGCCCATACCCATATAAAGCACATCGTCCAGCAGAGCAGTATTCTCTCGATGGCAGCGGGCAAGGTAGTTAGGTTTCAACTCATCGCGCAGAATTGCTCCCAAAGCACCTTGCCTCACCTCGTCCATTTGTCGATTTCGCATTGTGCGCTTTTCATCAGTGTCGGCATGAAAGTTGGTATCGAGCAATGCTATTCGTTCTATCCTGTGTGGCGCTTGTCGCCACATTTCCATCGCAACGATTCCGCCCATGGATAGGCCCGCTAGCGCAAACTGCTGTGGGGCCCCATCTAAGACATTCGAGGCAATGGATTGAATACTGTTGTCCCCAGTTATGTCGCCGTGGAAAACTGAACAAATCGGTGAAATCGCCTGAACCTGCGATGCCCATAGGCCCGCATCGCACATCATGCCCGGCAACAGCAATAAATTTGTACTTCGAATGCATTCAGGCATAAATAAAAAGCCTAGATACGCACACTGCTGCCATCACGCAGCACGCCCGAAAAAACGCGCTTTTCTGGCGGTAAATTCTGATCATCAACTCTGTCCATCAACATCGACACAGCGGCCTCGGTCATGCTCTCTACCGGCTGCGCGACAGTCGCGAGGTCAAAACTGGACCAGGATGCGGCGCGCACTCCGTCGAAGCCCACGACTGACACGTCTCCTGGAACGTCGTACTCGAGGTGAAAGCGCAGTTCGTCCATGGCGCCAAACGCCATCATGTCGTTAGCGCAAATGATGGCATCAGGAGCACTACCCCGTAGCTCGATAATCTCCTGCACAGCCCTGCGTCCGGACTTATAACCATAATCGCCACTGACCTGTGTTACATCGGTAACACCAGACTCATCCAACCTGTCGATCGCGCCCCGCGTACGCTGCATACTAACAACCGAGTCGGAGGGTCCAGTAATAATGGCATAGGATTTATGCTGGCCACTTTTTGTCAGACGATTGATCAGTGCTCGCTCACCGCCTACCTGGTCGCAACTAACAGAGCTGACAGGTATGTCTTCGTAAGAGCGATTGTAAAAAACCAAAGGAACATTGCGTTCTTCGAAAGTAACGATTTCATCGGGTGACAAATGTGCTGCGGCAATCACACCATCTACCTGGTATTGCCAAACCCGCTCCAGAGTGCGGCTGACATCACTTTCATGATCCAGCGTGAAAAGTAGCACGTGGACACCACGTTCAGTAAAGCGAGCGCTCAATTCAGAGACGACTTCGGGATAAAAATTCAAATTGGACACGATCACCGCGACCATGTTCGAACGTCGAGTGATCAAACCACGGGCAATCGCGTTGGGCGTATAGCCCATTTCCTTGACCGCAGTCATTACCCGCTCGCGCATCTTTTTAGAGACACTTGCACCCGGTTTAAAGCACCGAGAGACTGCCGATTGCGAAACACCGGCATGCAGAGCGACGTCGTAAGACGTCACATGCCTTTTCGTGTTAGCGAAATTTTCCTTGCGGGTACTACTGCCGGTTTTTGCCATATCGTCTTACGCGAATATCTGCCTGTTCTTTATGACCCGCGAACCCTTCCACGGCACACAGGCGAGAACAGTATTCACCGACCATGGCAGAGGCTTCGGGGGTTACCCGCTGGAAGGTACAGGTCTTGATAAACTTGCCTACCCAGAGCCCGCCAGTATAGCGCGCCGCTTTCTTCGTTGGCAAAGTATGGTTGGTACCAATGACCTTGTCACCGTAAGACACATTAGTCTCCTGTCCAAGGAAAAGCGCGCCATAGTTACTCATATTCTTCAGGAAATAGTCCGGATCGCGAGTCATTACCTGCACGTGCTCAGAGGCAATCGCATCAGCCACCTCAACCATTTCTTCATAGCTATCGCATAAGATGACCTGGCCATAGTCTTTCCAGGCAGCGCCAGCAATTTCGGCGGTAGGCAGAACTGTCAGCTGTCGCTCTACTTCAGCCATGGTATCCAGCGCCAATTGTTCTGAGTTAGTTAACAAGACCGCTGGTGAATTAGGGCCGTGCTCAGCCTGCCCCAATAAGTCTGCAGCACACAGCTCGCCATCGCAGCTGTCATCGGCAATCACCAGCGTTTCTGTGGGACCAGCAAATAAATCGATACCCACACGTCCGAACAGTTGACGTTTCGCTTCTGCCACGAAGGCGTTACCGGGACCCACTATCATATCAACGGGTGCGATTGTTTCGGTACCAATCGCCATCGCACCTACGGCCTGTACGCCGCCAAAGCAGTAAATTTCATCGGCTCCCGCCATATCCATGGCGACTACAATCGCTGGTGATGGCGTTCCATTAAACGGAGGTGCGGCCGCAATGACTCGTTTGACTCCTGCGACCTTGGCGGTCACCACAGACATGTGCGCAGATGCCACCAGAGGGTACTTACCACCTGGCACGTAGCAACCCACACTATTCATTGGAATATGCTTGTGCCCCAGCACGACACCGGGGAGTGTCTCCTCCTCCACATCCACCATCGAATTGCGCTGGATCTGCGCGAAGTTACGCACTTGCTCCTGGGCAAAGCGAATATCGTCAATGACTTGTTGATCTAGCTCTTCATAACACGCAGCGATCTGGTCTTTACTCAGGCGAAAGCTGTCAGGACGCCAGCTATCGAATTTCTCTGAGTAGTCGCGAATGGCAGCGTCGCCCCGCGATTCGATCTGCCCGAGAATATCCTCCACGATACCTCTAACTTTTGCGTCCTGAGTCTGGACTTCCTCGACGGACATTCCTTCTTTAAGGTATCTAGCCATTGCGCTATCTCCGGGGTGCTTTGTGCGTGAACCAAAGGCATGCTAAACATTTTTGACTTCGAATGCAATTTATCCGATATAATCTCTCGCTTGGTCGCGGCAGCTCAGGAAACATTGGTGAGATGGGAATTGGAACTCGATGTATGACGACCGCAACAACAAGTGCCAACCCTGAGCCAGTCAAGCCCGATTGCACGACTGCCCCTTGCGTCTGCCTGACATCGCTGGCTGAGCTGTCCACCGAAGCGCTGCGTCAGCGTGAGTATCACAGCACACTCGAGACATTGCACAAAGTAGCACGCAAAGACAAACTCAGAACCTACATGCTCGGCTATTAGTCGGACTCGTCAGCGCTCTAAAGTCGACGGGATCTGCCCTCTTCCGAGCCGCCTGAATACGGCTATCCAGGACTTATACTTGCTCCGAGCTGGATTTCCCAAAAAGACGCATTAACAAAGTCAGGAGGACAGGCTAAAGTCTATATTTATTCTGGCAATACGCACTCCTTGAAAACCAGCAGACACAGCTGGTTCTCACCGCCCGGAACCATAGATGGCGCGCCTGTCGCTTTAGACTGTGACCGCAAACTGTTTAAAGGTTACGGTCTCACCGACTGACGTTAATTGAGCCTACTCTAACAAATACCTAGGAATTGAACATGAATGACGACACACCATCTTCGCCTTTTCGACTTGATAAAAAACGTGCGCTAGTAACGGGCGCAGGCAAAGGAATCGGCCGTGCCTGTGCTCAGAGGCTGGCAAAATCTGGAGCTAATGTCATCGCCGTTGCGAGAACAGAAGCCGACCTGGAAACTCTGGCATCCGCGCACCCTGGGCTCATCGAACCATGGGTAGCCGATGTGACTGACGAGAAATTCCTGCAGCGCATTGAATCGCTGGAGCGACTGGATATTCTAGTCAACAACGTCGGCACCAACAAACCACAGCCGTTCACTGAGGTGGAACGTGAAACTCTGGATCTTATTCTCAACTTGAACGTGCGCTCCGCCTTCCTGGTGGCACAGGCAGCCGCTCGAGTAATGGTGAAACAAGGTTCTGGATCGATTATTAACATGGGTTCTCAAATGGGGCATGTCGGCGCCAAAAACCGTACGGTCTACTGCATGACTAAACACGCCATCGAAGGACTCACCAAAGCAATGGCCGTTGAACTCGCAGTGCTAGACATACGCGTCAATTCAGTCGCTCCCACTTTCATTGAAACCCCGCTTACCAAACCCATGTTCGAAAAACCTGAATTCCACCAGGACGTGATCTCTCGTATTCCTATGGGGCACATCGGCCAGGTAGATGACGTAGCCAACGCTGTGTTGTTCTTGGCAAGCCCCGCGGCCAACATGGTGACAGGAGACAGCCTTAAAGTAGATGGCGGCTGGACAGCGGTTTAACAGCCGATCTATAGGGCGCTGGCGCCACTATGAACACTTTTTGGGGGAACTGATTAGTGAGCTTCCCCGCGACCACCATCAGTCCGAATAATATCGGTTAAGGTGAGCCAGAATATCACCAGACTCGAACATACCCACATCCTGGCCGGGATCATAAAGATAGGGAATCGATACCCTGCCCTCCCGGTGCATAAGGTGACGCCGATTGACCAGGGTGCTTTCAGGGGTGATGTTCAATGCATTGCGCACCGGCGGCAACAGCCATTCCTTTAGCTTGGTACGACCACAGTTGCGGACGATATAGGGGATTTCCATTTCACACAGCTTCTCTCGCACGATCCGGGCGTAGGGGCTGGACTCAAAACTATAAAGTTCCAATAACTGCTCTGGCTCTTTGCCGGGATTCGCTTGCATACCCTGCTTCATGCGCGGCGCGCTGGCCAGCATGGAGCCTGCTGTCTGAAGTCGACCCAGCTTCCACTTGAGTGGTAAGTCACCGTCACCATAAGTGGCGAACAAATAGTCGATGATGTCGAGAGACTCGTACATTTCCGCGCCAGTGTTAGGGTCTATCAAATAGGGAAACTGGGCCTTACCGCCCAGCTCTACCAACTCAGGACGAAAACGTTCACCGTTCTTCGGGCAAGGCAGAATCAATACATCCAGATCCAGTTCGGTAAGGGCTTCGCGAACCAGACGGCAATAGGGACAGTTTTCTATATCGTAAAGTTGCAGAAGCTCGGCCGGCTTTTCGGCGCCTGGTGTGACCTGAATGCCGCTGGTACCCCGAATCAAGGTCGATACGAATGACGTGGCTACACCTGATGACATACAACAACTCCGTTATAGGGTTTGATACTCTTTTTCCAGACGCTTCATGGCTTTTTTCGATACGCCACCCAGGATAGAGATTGCATGGCGCAGTCTTGATCGGCTCATATCCGGGCCCAACATCTCCATAGAATCGACGACGGAGAAAGATGCACTGGTGCCGGCTATGGCAACAAATATTGGCGCCAGGAAGTCTTTTACCTTAACCCCGGAAGCATCAGCCAAAGCCTTTAGCTCATTCCAGATATTGTCCCGGTTCCACTGCTGCAGGGCTTCCATGCGCCAAAGAGCAAACTGCAGCCCTTTGACCACGTCTTCCTTCTCACCTTTAACGCCGGCAAAGCTGTCTTCATCAAGCGGCAAAGTTCCTGAGACTAAAAAGCCAGCCAGAGGTGCGAAGTCGCTTAAGGTTTCCATGCGCTTTTGCGCATGCGGCAGCACTTTCATCAAGTTGGCCTCGTTGTAAGCCCAATCAACCAGACGCTTGGCCAGCTGCTGCTCATCCAGGTCTTCTCGAATCCACATGCCGTTGAGCCAGGAAAGCTTCTCAACATCGAAGATAGGTCCACCCAAAGAGACACGCTGGATATCAAAGTTGTCCTGCATTTGCTGCAGGCTGAATTTTTCGCTTTCATCGGGCATGGACCAGCCCATACGACCCAGGTAGTTCAACAGCGCTTCTGGCAAAAAGCCCATGCGCTGGTAGTACAAAATACTGGTGGGGTTCTTACGCTTGGAAAGCTTTGACTTATCGGGGTTACGCAATAACGGCAGGTGACAGAGCTTGGGCATATCCCAGCCGAAGTACTGGTATAGCAATACATGCTTGGGTGCCGAATTAATCCATTCTTCACCGCGTAACACATGGGTAATACCCATCAGGTGATCGTCTACGACATTAGCCAGGTGATACGTTGGCATACCATCTGACTTCAGCAGAATTTGCGCATCCACCATACTCCAGTCAAGCTCAATAGTGCCACGCAGCATATCGTCTACTGCACAAGCGCCCTCCTCTTCAGGCACTATCATTCGAATCACATAGGGCTCGCCCGCGGCCTCACGCTTTGCAACTTCCTCTTCGGGCAATTTAAGATCAGACGGCTTTAGCGCAGAGCTACTGCCCGCAGCGCGCTGGGCCTCACGTAGCTCATTGAGTTCCTCAGCTGTGCGATAACAAACAAAGGCCTTGCCTTCATCGACCAGCTGGCGAGCGTAATCGCCGTAGATATCCATGCGTTCACTCTGGCGATAAGGGCCGCAGTCTCCACCCACATCGGGCCCCTCGTCCCAGCTAAGGCCAAGCCAGTTCAGCGAATCAAGAATAGCCTGCTCAGACTCCGGCGTGCTCCGCGTTTGGTCGGTATCCTCGATGCGCAGCACAAACTGACCACCGTGCGCCCTGGCGAAGCACATATTGAACAAGGCGATATAAGCGGTGCCGACGTGGGGATCACCGGTAGGTGATGGCGCGACGCGAGTACGAACGGTCATGACAATCCTGGAGTAGTTTTCAAGAGCGGCGATTATACGGCCTCTCCCGCCTAAATCCCACTGGCTGTCAGTATCTACAAGTTATGAATATGCCTTTAATAAGCATTACGGCGACGGCTCCTTCCAGCCAAAAGCGCTAAGCACGCGCTGGAATGCAGCGTCCAGTCCAGCTCTTATATGCACCGTGTCGCCATTCACAGGATGGGTAAAGTCCATACCGGTACAAGCCAATAACAAACGGCCACAGCCGTATTTTTCGGCAAAAAAACGATTGTGAACGCCTTTTCCATGCTTCGCATCGCCAATAATGGGATAACCCAGGTGTTTCATATGCCTGCGAAGCTGATGTTTGCGCCCTTGCTCAGGCTGCAGGGCAACCAGTGAGTAGCGACTCTGGGGATAACGATCTACCGCGTAAGGGATTTCAACAGTATCCAGACGCTCAAACCGGGTAACAGCATCCCTCGTCGGCCGCGCCTGAGTGCGATTACGATCGGCTATTTTATCTGGCTGATCTTGCAGCGCATGATCGATCACTCCATGCAGAGGGCACCATCCCCGGACGACTGCCAGGTATGACTTCAACACACTATGATCAGCGAGTTGCTCAGAAACCGCTCTTGCAACCTCAGGTGTGAGCGCGAACAGGAGGACGCCAGAGGTAGGCTTGTCGAGGCGATGCACCGGGTAAACCCGCTGACCAATCTGGTCGCGAAGCAATTGCAGGGCGAAACGGGTCTCATGCCGATCAATTGGACTACGGTGCACGAGCAGCCCGCTCGGTTTATTGATGGCAACAAGGTACTCATCCCGATAAATAATCGGGAGCCGTTCCATCGCTTCAGTATTTATTGAAGTAGGCCTGGACCTTGGCTGGATCATCGGTTTTGGTCAGGATCAGCTTGAGCAAGACTCGAGATTGAGCAGGGTTCAGTTCACCAGAGGCTACAGTGCCCATCGCATCGTCATCGGTTTCCACGTTACGCCCCACAGTGCCGCTGGTCACCCGAGTAGATCGAACCACCACAACACCTTCCGCTCGGGCACGCTCTAGCGCCTGGAGCGCATCACCCGTCATATTGCCGTTGCCGACACCGGCGGTCACTATGCCTTTTGCTCCGTTGTCCACAGCGGCGTCAATTAAATCAGGGGAAACGCCGGCACTGATGTAGATGACATCTACCCGCGGTAGCACCTTAATACCCTCTACCGAAAATTCGGAATCGCTGGTGTGCGTTCGGTATGGAGAGCGGTAGTAACGGTTCTCACCGTACAAGGTTGCCCCCATAAGACCGCGTTCCGCAGAAACGAAGGTCTGCACGTCGGTGGTGCTGGTCTTAGTCATACCGCGAGCACCGTGAATATCATCGTTGATGACAATCAGTACTCCCCTGCCCTTAGCCTCAGCATCAGCAGCAACTGCAACTGCATTGAAAATATTTAACGGCCCGTCAGCCGACAAAGCGGTAGCAGGTCGCATCGCTGCAGTCATCACCACAGGTTTATCACTATTCACAATCAGGTTGAGAAAGTAAGACGTCTCTTCGATGGTATCCGTACCGTGGGTAATCACAATGCCATCTACGTCCTTGGAAGCCAGCAAGGTATTCACGCGGTCGGCCAGTAGCAGCCACACTTCATCGCTCATATCCTGACTACCCACATTGGCGACTTGTTCACCGCTGATATCGGCCAGCTCACTGAGCTGCGGGACCGCATCGATCAGCGTTTCAACGCCGACCTCTCCAGAGGTATAGCCTGCCTGAACCCCCGTGGCCGCAGCACCTGCTATGGTACCCCCGGTTGCCAGAATGACGATCTTCGCTTTCATGGGTTCTCCCGCCAGAGCGGCGCTGCCGGTCAATATAACGATTGTCAGTACCAGTATCTTGCCAAAAACATTCATAATTAATCTCTTTGGTAACAACGCAGTAAAGCATAAGTATCGGTGAATTGCTGATCGCGCTCAAGCCAGACGACGTGGCTGATTATGTCCGATAGAATCTGCGCCGCTTATAAGCATTCACCTATCAACTCTAGAAATTTGGGCGAGTTAACTTGGCGATATCACCCCTGCGGCTCGGTGGCGGGCACCCTGGCCTCTGTGTGCGTGAAGGAGCTGCTCCGTGATTCCCGAGCACAATCCGTTCCCTGCGTGTTGCCATGCTTACAGGCCTACGTCGCTTGAACAACGTCGGGCATTTCATGCAACAGAAAATCGACCAGTGCACGTGTCTTTGCCGGTACAAATTCTCTCTCCGGGTAGACCACGTAGATCGGCAGGCTGCCGATTGAACAGTACCCTGGCAAAACAGGCACCAACTTCCCATCTCGCAGGGTGTCACCCAGCAAACCCTTGTCGATAAGTAAGACACCGACGTGGGCCAGGGCAGCCGATATCAATGCACCCGGGTCGTTAATGGATAGCGGTCCGGAGACTGTCACGGTCTCTTCGCCCTCATTGCCGACAAACGACCAGGCCTTCATAGCAAGTTGTGAGTTCTGGTAGAACAAACAACGGTGATGTAAAAGGTCCGAGGGCGTTTCCAGCGGCGGCGCGCTGCTCAAGTACTCAGGACTGGCGCACAGCACGCCTGCTAGTTCTCCTATCTTGCGGGCGACCAGTGAGGAATCTGGCAAATAGCCAACACGAATGGAGACATCGACGTTTTCTGCGACCATGTCGACGAAGCGATCTTCCAATTGCAGATTCACATTCACCTGTGGGTACTTCGAGAGAAATCGTGTGATGAGCGGGACCAACTGAATACGCCCCTGGGCACTGGCACATGTCACGTTCAGATTGCCTGCCACTACCGACTGGGAATCCTCGCTAATGTGTTCAATGGACTGCAGCGCCAGCTCCACTTTTTGAGCCTCCAGGAGAACCTGCTTGCCGACTTCCGTGAGGGCGATCCTGCGCGTGGTTCGATTGAACAACCGGGATCCAATTTGCTCCTCCAGGGCTGCCAGCTGTTTGCTGACAGATGACCGGCTGATACCCAGCAGCTGGGCTGCCGCCGACAAGCTCCCTTGTCTGTTTATATGGGAAAAAAGAATCAATCCCTGCATATTCTGGTTTTTTACCGCCATTATTATCTCTGGTGTTTCAATTTTGGAAACAATGTAGTGATTGTTCTGCGGCTAATCAAGCGCAGGCGCCTGGGGTACCATTCGCCTGAATAAGCGTTAGCACGCTGAAATGTTGTTCTTTCTCCGCAGACCATCTGAAGACTTTTAACATGCTGAAAAAATTGTTGGGCATTGCTCCGGGGCTTGAGTCAGATAATTCTTACTCACCCTCAAAACTCGCGCTGAAGTTGGCAACCGTTGATAAGACTGATTTCGACGACACCCGATACACGCAGTATCGGGGCAAGCGGTCGAAGGTATTGGTTATCTGCACCGAACAAAAAAATATGATGATGCAGAATGGCAAATTGTTCTCCACCGGGAACCACCCCGTAGAGACATTGGTGCCAATGCTGCATCTTAAGAACGCAGGTTATGACTTCGAAATAGCGACACCGACGGGAAAGCCGGTTGTTTTTGAAACATGGGCGTTTCCCGGTAAAGATGAGCAGATTAAGTCATTGCATGATAAGTATGCGTCGAGTTTCAGCCAGCCAAAAAACCTGCAGGTACTCGCTGGCGAAATACTGCCAGACCCAGAGTGCTATGCCGCTGTTTTCATTCCGGGAGGCCACGGTGCAATGCTGGGTATTCCGGAGGATGAAAATGTGCAGAAGATTCTCAACTGGGCGCATGAGAACGAGCTGTTCACCGTTACGCTTTGCCACGGGCCTGCGGCGTTGCTGGCAACTACACTGGGGGGTCAGGATTTCCTTTACGCAGGATACAACATGGCAGTATTTCCTCATTCGGTCGACAAAATGACTCCGAAGATTGGTTACCTGCCAGGGCAAGTGCCCTGGGCACTAAGCGAAAAATTGACTGCCCTGGGAGCCAGAATTGCCAATAGCAAGGCAGACGATACTGTGTGCCTTGACAGAAAGCTGATTACAGGTGCCAGTCCTGACGCAGCGAACGAGTTGGGAAAACTGGCCGCCCGGACCTTGTTGAAGGAACTGCAGTAGTGAGAACTGGGACATTCTCATTTATAATTTGAACCGGCAAACCGGTTCGCATGACTGTTGCAGTTGATATGCGACAAACAAAAACCAACACGCTATTCGTAAACGATCAGTCATTTGATCCAACAGCACTCGGGACCTCATTATGAACTACCTTTTCCAACGCGCCATAGTGGCATGTCTTCCATTTTTTGTGTCTCTGGCAGTCGCCAGTCATGCAGTTGCGCAGGACAGTGGTGCGGCAAAACTCAAGTACGTTGAAGTGGATAAGTTGGGCAACCCGGCTGACGTTGTGAAAATAATGACGGAAGCAGCGCGCCCACTTCAGAGCGGCGAAGTCAGGATAAAGGTGCTCGCCACACCGATCCATCCATCGGATCTGTTACAGATCAGTGGGAACTATGGGGTTGACCCTGCGCTGCCTTACACACCAGGCAGCGAGGGGGTTGGCCGCGTGGTGGAGACCTCCGCCGAGGTCGCGTATCTGCAGGTAGGCCAATTGGTGCTGCTGGCCGGTGGAGGCACCTGGCGAGAGGAAATCGTTGCCCCCGCGTCTCAGTTCATACCCATTGCGGATAGCGCTTCCATTGAACAGGAAGTAATTGAGCAGCTCGCCATGGCTGTGGTAAATCCATTGACGGCATTCTTGATGCTGACGACTTTCGCCGAACTTGGAGAGGACGACTGGATCGTACAAAGCGCTTCGAACTCTGCGGTTGGGGGCTACGTTATCCAGCTTGCGAAACAACGGGGCGTCAAGACCATAAACGTCGTGCGCCGTGAGGGCCTTGCTGAGGATTTACTTGCCAAGGGTGCGGATGCAGTTCTGATCGACGGTCCAGATCTCGCGAGCGAGATTGCCACTGCAACCGGCGGTGCGCCGGTTTCGCTGGCGATTGACGCGGTTGGCGGTTCAACTTTCGCCAGACTGGCAGCCAGCCTGAATTACGGCGCCACCCTGGTTTCATACGGAGTCCTCTCCGGCCAACCCGCGAGCTTTAATCCCGCGATGTCCATTTTCAACGACATTCGCATACGCGGCTTCTGGCTGGCCAAGTGGTTCGAAACGGCAACAATGGAACAGCGGCAGGCGGCGTTCGGCCAGATTATTCCCCTGGTTGGGAGTGGATCACTGAAGGCTGATATCGACTCGCGCTACAGCATCGATGAGATACAGCAGGCGGTATCGCGGGCGGCCCAGCGAGGCCGCAACGGCAAGGTACTGATTGTGCCAAACACGCATTAGAGCGACGTTGGGGTGGCTCGATGAATGAGTTCCATGGTCGGATTGCCAGCATCGATTTCGTATTCCTCGATATAACGCGATGTTAAATCGGCCAGTGTGATTTGCCGCTATGCTGCGCAGATTACCTCGGCTACCATCAATTGCGCCTCCCGCTTCCTGGCCCATGCCTGGACGTCTTTTTTGCTATATTTGTCAGCGAGGAATTGCTTTGTCTTTACTCGCTGCACGCCGTTATAGGTGGACTTGACCCGCAGTCGCCATGTGCGGCCTCTGTTTTTCAAAGGTATTGATTGAATGCTCGCCATAAAAACTCCCCTTT
>ERZ1049444.39-NODE-39-length-138475-cov-32.080256_pt1 | contig 138475 bp, 130 predicted proteins | sample MGYA00383101_ERZ1049444 | MGnify/ENA primary metagenome ERZ1049444 (study PRJEB29581, sample SAMEA5548371) | metagenome | biome: marine; feature: coastal; material: water | depth 50 m | study: Short-term variability in the microbial, nano- and picoplankton... | reverse complement strand
GGCCGAGAAAATACATGTATATGAATTGCCACGTACCGTCATTTTTAAGATGCGGACTATCTTCATATAAGGTTCCAATTTCACCCATCACATCAATGGCAAGGCCTTCTAATTCATGCCTTAACTCTGTTCCAGTGAGTTTTTGTATCATTTTGCCTATCTTGACATCAGCTCCTGGATTTAACTTAGCTGATAACAGTCTTAAGGCGTGAGATTGTTGGGCTAAAACTTTGCCTTGTATTTGCATTAATCGATCTCGGTAAATTGGATGCTCAATTAATGGCTTTCCATCTAACGTTTCTTCTTTCATTAGATGCATCAGCATATTTACTCTATTCATGGTTGCATCTGGTGGAGCCAAGGAGCCTCTTTCATGGCCTAAAGTTGCATTTGCAACGGCCCAACCTTCACCTCTTTTACCGACAATGTTAGTTGCTGGGATTTTTACATCTGTAAAAAAGACCTCATTAAATCCTGCCTTCAAAGTCATATCAACAAGTGGTCTAATTTCAATACCTGAGGTATCCATTGGGATCAATAAGTAGCTTATTCCAGCATGTTTTGGTGCATCTGGTTCAGTTCTAACAAGACAAAAACACATTTGTGAGTATTGAGCGGTACTGGTCCATATTTTTTGACCATTAATCACCCATTCATCTCCAACTAACTCCCCCTTAGTTTGTAAACTTGCCAGATCACTCCCCGCATTTGGCTCAGAGTAACCTTGGCACCAAATCATTTCTCCATGAAGTGTAGGTTTGATATAGGCTTGTTTTTGCTCCTCAGTACCCATCTCCAAAAGAGTGGGAACCAGCATATCAATCCCTTGACCACCCATTGCTCCTGGAGTGTTAGATTTTGAAAATTCTGCAGCAATAATTCTGCTTTTCAGAATATCTGCTTCGCCGCCATATCCTCCATATTCTTTTGGCACTGAGCGAGCAAAATAGCCATTTTCAATTAAGGTTTTTTGCCATTCAGACCTAGACATTTGGGGGCCACCAGAACCTCCTGAACTTCCTAATGGATTATTAGAACCATCCGTAAAAGACAATCCTTTATATTTTTCACAAAAGCTTTCAACCTCTTTTGTGAAGTCTTGATATTCAGGTCCGTATTCTAAATCCATAATTCTTCCTTATTTATTTCCAATTAGGTTTTCTTTTTTCTAAAAATGCAGCAATACCTTCCTTAGCATCATCACCTTCAAAGCATTTAGCAATTTGTTTTTGTAGATAAGGCAGAGCCTCATCAAATTCTAAAGCGTCTTGTTTCTCATATGCCTCTAGACCAAATTGCATAGTTCCTGGTGCCAGACTAGCTAGCTCTTCAGCCAGCTCGCTAACTCTTTTATCCAATTCATCAGCCGCTACAGATTCATTAATCAACCCCCATCTTTCAGCCTGATTGGCATTGATGGGCTGACCTCGCATAATAAAATCAAGCCCAGCTCTTTTAGGCATCACTCTGAACAATCCAGCCATGACCATAAAAGGCCACAAGCCTCTGTGTATCTCAGGCGCTGAAAACTTTGCAGTATCGACTGCTATGGCATGTGTTGCATTGGTTAAAATCAACAAGGCTCCGGCTAAAACAGAGCCTTGAATTTTGCATATAGCTGGTTTATGTAGTCTTCTAAGAGAGAAACTGATGTCATCTGCACCCTCTATTTTTGGGACATTAGAATCTTCTTTAGCAAGCCTTAGATCAGCTCCGGCGCAAAAAATATCTCCTTCCGCATCAATAACAACCACCCTGATTTCTCTTTCTTGTTTCGCGTACGCTAAAGCATAATTCAGCTCATTCATCATCACATTATTTAATGCGTTTTTTTTCTCAGGTCGATTTAATGTAATAGTTAAAATATTATTTTTAATACTTACTTTCGTTGCTTGAAAATTCAAACCCTCTAAAGATAATTTATCTACGCTCATATGTTTTCCTCAAATAAAGATTTAGGGATATCTGCATACTTAGCTCTTAAGTATTCCCCGAGAGATTTAGCTTGGCCATCTTTCCTAGTATTAGAAGAAACTCCATCTTCTAATATGTCATGGATGTAAAAATTTAGTGAAAGTATGTTTGGAAGCTCATACCTATCTATTTCAAATTCCCTTATGTCAGGCATCAATTCTTTGATTTTTTCGACAGTTAGATAATTATTTAAAAAAGAGAATGCATTTTCATTTTTTGCCCATACACCGATATTCGCACAACCGCCTTTATCACCAGATCTAGCACCAAAAAGCTCTCCTAATGGTTTGTTGAGAGTTTGACCTGATGGAGGAGGAGGTATTTCAATTGGTTGTTTTTGATAATAGGTTTCTTCTAAATCAAGTTGATTAGTTGGCTTTACATTAATTTCTTTGCCGTCAATATGAACAGTCTCTTCAATGTGTTTGCTATCTATCAAAGCAGGCCAATAGACTAAGACCGGTCCTCCAGATCTTACTCCTCCTCCAGTAAAAAATCCTGGATAATTGGCTAAAGCCAGCTCTATCATTTTTGCTGTAAACATTCTGCCAACTAAATCAGGATCTTTTGATTTGACCGAAATTCTAAGAGAGGCCATTGCTTCTTCATTAGAATTGGGATCTTTTTTGTCGGTTCTATCTAATAAAATTGAAACCTCATCAAATTGCTCTTTGCCTCCAACAGAGTTAAATAGTGCATCACTAATAATTTGAGCTTTTTCTTCAATATCTATGCCTGTAAGAATAAACTCCATACCATTTCTATAACCACCAGCAAGATTAATACAGACTTTGTGAGTATTAGTTGGTGAGCTTCCCCTACAACCTGATACATAAACTCTGTCTTTGGAGACTTCCTCAATATTCAAGGTATCAAAATGAGCTATAACATCTGGATTTAAGTATGCAGGAGCGCTAATTTCATATAAAAGCTGCGCTGTTACAGTTCCGGTAGATACTAAACCCCCAGTGCCTGGATGTTTGGTAATGTAAAAACTTCCATCGTTTTTGATTTCAGCTATTGGATAGCCCACATTGTCAAAGCTGGGCACCTCTTTAAAAAAAGAATAGTTCCCACCAGTTGCCTGGCAACCACATTCAATGATATGACCGGCTGCTAATGCGCCAGCCAATGCATCATAATCATCTCTCTTCCAATTAAATTTCCATGCTGCTGGACCAATGACTACTGCAGCATCCGTCACCCTTGGGCATACTACAATATCAGCTCCCTCATCTAATGCCTCTTTAATTCCCCAGGCTCCAAGATAAGCATTTGCTGTGAGTGTTTGACATCCTGATTTATCAATCGGGATATTTTTATCAATGTTAAGAAATGATTCTCCTTCATTTTTTAAGGAGTCCATTCTTGGCATTAAATCATCGCCAGTTATGTAAGCTACTTTGAGGGAAATATTTAGCTCATTTAAGATTTTCTCTATTTCATTAGCCATAGAAGAGGGGTTCAAGCCACCCGCATTTGTAACAATTTTAATATTTTGCTCTTTGCATGACTTAGCTACTGCTTTCACTTGTTTAAGAAAAGTACCCACGTATCCCTTATCATCTCCGCGCTGCATCTTTTGATTAAAAAGAATTGTCATGGTGAGTTCTGCTAAATAGTCTCCAGTCAGAACATCTATAGGTCCTCCATCTACCATTTCTTTAGCAGCAGATAATTTATCTCCGTAATAGCCGCTACAATTTGCAATTCTTATAATTTCTTCGCTCAAGATTTCTCCATTTTGATGCCATCAATAATAATTTTTGTTAAAAAGTTACTAGTTTTTTCAGGAGTTTGGTGTAAATCTTTCAAGAGTTTCTTAGATTGAAAATATCTACCAAGGCCTCCCAATAGTAATGCAGTTGCCTGAGTATCAATTTCCTTGATCTCATTTTTAATTCTTGCTTCATCTAAAAGATTTTTTATTAGGTCAGTTATGTATTGCTCATGATAGTCCACCATTGGCTTAGATGAATTTAAACTACTAAGAGATAGTGTGAATCTTTCAAATCTTGGCCCAACTGCTTGATTGGCAACAGTTAAAAAACTTTCTAATTTTTTAATTGGAGATGAATGAGTATTCATTGCATCCATAGCTATCTTGCCGTGTTTTTTTAATACTCTATCAACGGTTGTCACTATGAGTTCCTCTTTGCTTGGTGCAATTTCATATAGAGTTCTAAGTGAAATTTTCAATTGTTTTGCTAGATCAGACATTGTTGAAAATGACTTCCCTTTATCAAGCATGCTTTCTAGCTCATCCATCACTTCAAGATGACGCTTTCCTAGTTGAGGCGACTGTTTTGAAAGGACAACTTGAGATTTCATATTATTTTTCAAGAACGAGAAGAGTAGCGCCGTTATCAACTTGATCATTCAGTTGAATCATTACTTTGGCTATCTTGCCTGTCTCAGTTGCTTTAATTGAATGCTCCATTTTCATTGCCTCAATAATTACTAAAGTATCACCAGCTTTTACTTTACTGCCTTTTTTAACTTTGACATCAATAACTTTTCCAGGCATTGGAGCTATCAAACCTCCTTCTGGGACTTCATTACCTGGTTCTATAAACCTAGGTAGAACAGATGCATTAACGTCTCCAAATGGCATGTTGATTATGATCTCACTTCCTGCCTTAGTTATATGAGCATAAAATCTGTGAGAATCTATCTCTATATCAATGCCAGCACTATCACAATGGTGAATTTCACAAATGGAGCCCATAACCTCATATAAATTATCTTTATTTAATTTATACTTTACTTCGATCTCACCTTGTATAAAAAGTAACTTAACCCTTTGAAGCGGCATTCTTCCATTGGTCCAGTTTGCAGGCATAAAACCTGTAACAGGGTCAGAGACTCTATTTTGTTGCGCTAGCCACAAAGCAACTGCTGTTGATGTTTGATGAAGTGCATTTACAGAAAGATTCTTTTTAGTTTCTAAAGCTTCACGTTCAATAAAGTCTGTTGTTGTATTTCCGTTTAAGAAACTTTCATTTCTTAAGCAAGAAATTAAAAATTGACGATTTGTTACCACACCTCCCATGTGAGCCTTTTCAAGTCCTCGTGCTAGTTTATTTGCAGCATCAATTCTATTAGGCGCCCAAGAAATAACTTTAGATAGCATGGGATCAAAATCTGTTCCAATGACACTGCCTTCTTCCACGCCTGAATCCCATCTTACCTCTGTGGCTAGGCTAGTATCATATGCGTGCAAGGTTCCTATTTCAGGTAAAAAGTTATTTCCAGGATCTTCAGCATACAATCTTGCTTCAATTGCATGTCCATGCCAATCAATATCATCTTGAGCAAATTCAAGCTCATCTCCTCTCGCTATCTTGATTTGCTCAGCAACCAAATCTATTCCTGTAACCTCTTCTGTAACTGGGTGCTCAACTTGCAGTCTAGTATTAACCTCTAAAAACCAGAATTCATCTGTTTTATCATCAAATAAAAATTCAACAGTTCCTGCAGAACAGTATTTTATTTTTTTAGCTAATTTAACCGCTGCTTGACCCATCTCCTCCCGTAAAAATGGATCAATTCTTGGAGAAGGCGACTCCTCAATAATTTTTTGATGCCTTCTTTGTATGGAGCATTCACGTTCTCCTAAATGAACAACATTGCCGTGCTCATCACCCAAGATTTGTATTTCAATATGACGTGATTTTTCTACATATCTTTCTATAAAAATTCTGTCATCACCAAAGCCTGAAAGAGCTTCTCTTTTGGCGCTTACGATTGAATCTTTTAATTCACTTTCTTTTTTAACAATTCGCATTCCCTTGCCACCACCTCCAGCGGCAGCTTTGATCAAGATCGGGTAGCCAATACTCTTTACATCTTTAGTATTTGAGGTCATTGGCAGGGTGGCAACCCCAGATTTTTCAGCTAGTTCTTTAGCTTTTAATTTATCACCCATGACTTTGATTACATGAGGGGATGGGCCAATCCAAATTAATTTATTGCTTTTAACTTTTCTAGCAAAGGCAGCATTTTCTGATAAAAATCCATATCCTGGATGGATTGCTTCTGCTCCAGATTGTATAGCCGCATCAATGATGGCAGAACCATCCATGTAGCTAGAAGATAACTTGATGGCTTCATCAGCCATCTTTACAAATGGAGCATCCTTATCAGCATCAACAAAAACAGCTACACATTTAATACCCATAAATTGAGCGGTTTGCATGATTCGACATGCAATTTCTCCGCGATTAGCAACAAGAATTGAATTAAACCTCATAATCTAAATACCCCATACTCTTTAGCACCATCTATTGAAGAGTTAGAAACTATAGATAGGCAAAATCCAATAATGCTTCTAGTATCTCTTGGATCAATAATGCCATCATCTGTAACCATGCTGCTTGCAACAAGACCCTCTGACATTTGATCTGACATTTGCTCAACTGTCTCTACGATTTGAGCATCAAGTTTTTCATCAAATTTTTCACCTTTTCTTGCTGCTTGACCTCTTCGAACAATCGACATTACTCCAGCAATCTGCTTAGAACCCATAACAGCAATTTTTGCTGTGGGCCAGAGGAAGGTGAATCTATTGTTATATGCTCTGCCTGACATAGCGTATGTACCTGCACCAAATGAAGCCCCAATAATAATTGTGATATGAGGTACATTAGAGTTAGACACTGCATTAATAAGCTGAGAGCCTTTTTTAATAATAGCCTGTCTCTCGAAATCTTTCCCCACCAGAAACCCAGTGACATTTTGAAGAAAAATTAATGGTATATTTCGTTTATTGCATAGCTGGATAAAGGTTGCAGCTTTTTCAGAACTTTCCGGATAGATGGGACCATTATTTCCTAATATGCCTACAGGATACCCATGAAGCATTGACCATCCGCAAATCATAGTTTTACCATAAAGAGGCTTGAACTCTTCAAATCTTGACCCGTCAACAATTCGACCAATCACTTCCCTTATATCAAGTGGGCTTTTGAGTTCTTCATCAACAAGGCCTAATAATTCTTCCTCAGATAGACTTGGACTATCAGCATCTGAAAGAGGTGCGGGACCTTCTTTGACCCAATGCAAATGTGAAACTACATTCCTGCATAATCTTAGAGCATCCATTTCATCTTCAGCTAGATAATCTGATAGACCTGAAACTTCTGAGTGCATTTTTGCACCACCTAAGGTCTCATCATCTGACACTTCTCCGGTTGCCATTTTGACGAGAGGAGGTCCTGCAAGAAAGACTTTGGCTTGATCTTTTATAAAGATATTGTAATCAGACATACCTGGTTGATAAGCGCCTCCGGCAGTTGAAGAGCCAAAAACAATTGATATCACTGGAATGCGCATTTTAGAAAGTTCTGTTAGATCATAAAAATATCTTCCAGTTGCTGCAAAATGAGTATGACCTATGGTGGGTGCGATGGGGGGTTGATCTCCTTTCTTGCCGGTACCCATTCGAAGATCTCCTCCTGCAGATTCCACAAAATTAATATAAGGCAAACGGTTATCTCGAGCGATTTCCATTGCCCTATTCCATTTTTCTCCAACATAAACTGTCATTGCGCCAGCTAAAACCGAAGGATCATTAGCAAAGATTACACATTCAGTACCGGCAACAATTCCAATTCCAGCAACACACCCGCCACCCACAGTGAAGTCTGTTCCATAAGCAGCAAATGGAGCAATCTCAAGGAAGGGTGTGTCAGGATCTAGTAAATTAAAAACCCTTTCTCTTACTGGCATCTTGCCTCGTTTTGCTAATCTTTCATGGTGATAAGCTCCGCCTCCTAGTTCAGCTTTGTCTAAAAGCTCATCAAGGAAATTTATTTTCTTTAACATCACATTTTTGTTGTGAATAAATTCATCAGAATTAATATCAATATTTGTTTTAATTTCTGGAGCAATATTTTTTCTTGGCATTTTTATTTAATAAAATTGAGTGGTAATATAATATACAAATAATTACCATTTTTAAAATTAATTTCAAAAATTACGGCTTTTCTATTTTTTGAGGAGACAATAATGAGTATTAAAATTTATAGCTGCAATGATTCTAGAGGTTTAAGGCCTATGTGGACTGCAGAGGAGATGGGAGTGAGCTACGAATCTGAGATGATGCCATTTCCTCCAAGGTTTTTGCATAAAGAATATATGGATGTAAATATTCTTGGCACCATTCCATATTTAATTGATGGCGAAGTAGAAATGACAGAATCAGTTGCTATGTGTCAATATTTAGTTGAAAAATATGGCCCCACTGACTTGAAAGTTAATAGTGATGAGGCTGATTTTCATCATTATTTAAATTGGCTTGCTCATTCAGATGCTACTTTAACTTTTCCTCAAACCGTTGTCTTAAGGTACACATTTCAAGAGGTAGGTGTTGCGGATAAGGCTGCAGAAGGTTATAGAAGATGGTTTGTTGCCAGATTAAAGCTATTGGAGAAAACTTTGGAATCAAGAGAATATTTATGCTCAGATAGATTTACCATTGCGGATATCTGCGTTAGTTACGCAATTTATTTAGCTAAAACTCTCCAAATAGAAGAAGCATTTAAACCCAATATCAAGCGTTGGACCGATATGCTTTTTGAAAGAGATGGATTTAAAAGGGCTGTATCTATTCGATATGCGGAACCTGAATAATTAATCGCCAACAAAATTGGCTAGCCTTTCATAAGCTTCAATGAAGTCTTCTTTAAATTCTTGCACAACATCGCTTGCAGAAATAGTCTGATTCATCAATCCAACGCCTTGGCCGACCCAATAGGTTGAAAGATCTTTGGCTCCTTGGTGCCCACTTTCAGCAAGTTTATTAACTTTTGCCATGGCAGGTTCGGCCACCATTGGTTGAAGGGGAAGAGGGAGGGGCTCAGGTGCATCTTTTGCTTCCCAGGCATCAGTCCAAGCTGAAACAAGCTGCCTTGAGTGCTTGCCTGTTCTGCTTCTTGATCTAATAGTTTGATTTGAAGTTGCAGCCACCATTTTTTCTTTTATTACAGGAGGGACTTCTGATTCAGCTGTTGTTAGCCAAACTGAACCACACCAAGCCCCTGAAGCTCCCATGCTCATAGCTGCAGCCATCTGCCTACCGGTAGCAATTCCCCCGGCAGCAAGAATTGGTACATCACCATATGGTTGGATTGCTTGATGGACCTCGGGTATTAAAACCATTGTAGGGACGCTACCGCAATGACCGCCTGCCTCAGTGCCTGAGACTACCAAGATATCAACCCCAGCTTTTACTTGGTTAATGGCATGTTGCGCTGTACCAAGAAGTGCAGCCACCTTCACGTTGTTATCTTTGCCCATTTTTAACATCCAATCAGGCGGAACACCTAATGCATTTGCAATGAGCTTAATAGGATGGCTAAAAGCAACATCTAATAAAGCTTTTGCACCTTCTGCTTTTGTATTTTCTGCCATGTAAGTTGCAGCAGGTTTAATAGTTCTTAATTCAGTAGCATCTATGTCATGTTTTTCAAGAATATCAGCTCTAAAATCAGCATATTCTTGAGGGATCATGGATGTCAGTTTTTCTGCATCAAACTTTTGTTTTTGGTCGGCCATTTTATTGGGTATTAATACATCTACTCCATACGGCAATCCATCAATATGATCATCAATCCATTTTAGTTCTTCTTCTAATTGTGCTGGTGTCATTCCAACAGCACCCAAAACTCCACAGCCACCTGCTTTTGACACAGCAACAACAACATCTCTGCAATGAGTAAAAGCCACTAAGGGGAATTCAATTTCAAGGAGTTCGCAAATTTTCGAGTTCATCTTTTTTAATCCTGCAGGTAATTTTTTCAATATTATATTACCACTCAGGATACACAAATTGAAACACATGCAGCATAATCATTTTCTATAATTAAATTTTTCAAAATATGTCAAAAATTAAAATTGATTGCTCGATGATTACCCGCGATCCCGCAGAGGCAACAGCTGCTAGTAAGAATCTTGAGGACCTTGGTTATGATGGAGCCTACACATTTGAGGGTCCGCATGAACCTTTTCTTCCTCTTGCTGCAGCTTCGCTAGCAACAACTAAGCTTGAGCTTTTGACCTCAATTGCTGTTGCTTTTTCAAGAAATCCTATGACTTTAGCAAATCTTGGATATGACCTTCAGCTTATGTCTCAAGGAAGGTTTACGCTTGGGTTGGGATCGCAAATTAAACCTCATATCGAAAAAAGATACTCAATGTCCTGGTCTGCTCCTGCAAAAAGAATGAAGGAGATGGTTAATGCTATTAAAGCAATTTGGGGTTGCTGGCACGAGGGAGCTGATCTTGATTTCAAGGGAGAGTTTTACCAACATACTTTAATGACACCATTTTTTAACCCAGGAAAAAATCCATATGGCTTACCAAAAATTTATGTTGCAGGAGTTGGGCCTCTCATGACACAAGCTGCTGCTGAATCAGGTGATGGATTCTTGGTTCACCCATTTCATACAACTAAGTTTCTTCAAGAAATTACATTTCCATCGATTGCTAAGGGCTTGGAAGCAGTTCAAAAAAAACCATTTGATATTTCTGTAGGTGTGATGATTGCTACCGGCATGAATGATGAAGATATTGCAAAAGCAAGAGAGGCTTGCAAGGCTCAGATAGGTTTTTATGGCTCAACTCCTGCTTATAAATTAGTTTTAGAGCAGCATGGTTGGGAAGGCATTCAGCCTGAGCTCAATAGCCTTACCAAAAAGGGATTATGGCAAGATATTCCAAATCTCATTTCAGATGAAATCTTAGAGAGCATCGCAGTGACTGGAACCCCAGACGAAGTTTCAAAAATAATTTTTGATCGATATGGTTCTTTTGCATCAAGAATAGCTCCCTCAATTTTCTCAGGGGATCCTGAGGTAACCAAAGCATTAATTCATGCATTAAATAAAAAATTATGAGCAAATCTTTTCTTGGGAGGTTAATGCTCGATTTGGATGGAACCTCGCTTACTCAAGAAGAAAATAAATTACTGCTTAATCCACATGTAGGGGGCGTGATTTTATTTGCAAGAAATATCTTTTCAAGAGATCAAGTTCAAGAGTTATGCGGAGCAATAAGAAAGATCAATCCAAAGCTTCTTATTGCTGTAGATCAGGAGGGGGGAAGGGTTCAGCGTTTAAAAGAGGGCTATACATTATTGCCATCTATGCAAAAGCTAGCTGCATTTTTAAATTCAGATAGTGATAAAAACTTTCCCTTTGCGACAGATTTAGGTTGGTTATTGGCCTCAGAGGTGATTGCATCTGGATTAGATATAAGTTTTACACCTGTTTTAGATCTAGATAATTCTAGAAGTTCTGTAATTGGTGATAGGTCAATAGGCAACAACCCAAAAGAGGTTATTGGTATAGCAAGCGCCTTCATTAAAGGTATGAATCAAGCCGGGATGCAGGCCATAGGCAAACATTTCCCAGGACATGGTGGTATTTATGCTGATAGCCATCTCACTTTTTCTGAAGACACGAGACCTTTATCAGAACTAGAGAGTCATGACTTGCTTCCCTTTGATGCTTTAAAGCTTCAACTTGGCGGGATAATGACGGCTCATATATCTTTTTCAAATATCGATAAAGAGATAGCAACCTTTTCAAAATTTTGGCTGCAAGATATTTTAAGAAATAAAATGGGATTTGCTGGAACAATCTTTAGCGATGACCTCTCAATGAAGGGCTCAGATTATGTTGGAGGCATTGAAGCTAAAGTGGGCAAAGCATTAGAGAGTGGCTGTAATATGGTTTTGGTTTGCAATGATCGATCTGCAGCTTTAGGGGCCATCAATTTTTTGGAGAAAGAAAAAATTTCTCAGTCACATAAAATCACTAAATTAAAAGCTGCACAATCAATTTCTTGGACAGACCTGGAAAAAGATGTAAGAAGAAAAGATATAATAGGTAAACTCAACACCATAGAAAAATAAAAGTTATGATCTCTCTGCCAGACTTATCCGATCAATATTCCGAGCAAATCCAAATTGGTAAACTTGCCTTGCAATCCTTTGGAAGCAAGCATTCAATCTCAGGAGAAATATATACAGTTTCTTGCTCAGACGATAATTCTGTTGTCAAAGACATTCTTTCGCGCGAAGGAAAAAATAAAGTTTTGATCATTGATGCCTCTGGCGTTACTCATGCCTCCATGATTGGAGATCAAATTGCAGCATCTGCAGTAAAAAATAATTGGGCCGGTATTGTTGTAAATGGTTGTGTTAGGGATGTTGAGGAGTTGAAGAATCTTTCCATAGGTATCTTTGCTAAAGATGCTGTTGCTCAAAAAACAAATAAAAAAAACCATGGTTTTGAAGATGTTTTAATTTCATTTGGAAGCGTGGTTATGACTTCTGGGAAATGGATTTATATTGACCAAAATGGCTGGTTAGTCGCAGATAAAAAGTTATAACTTTAAATCTTTAATTGTTTGCTCTTTATTTAGCCAAATTTCATCAACAAATTTTTGGAAGTTTTTTCTAAAACCATCTTCTTTCTCGAAGGATCTATTTTTAAGCGTATCGGGCAACGAATATGTCTTTGCTACAACCTTTGCTTTGCTTAAGTCACCGCAAAGGAAGTCCCATGTTGATCTTTTTTTGGACGCATAAACTACTGTAAAATCAACCAAAGAATCTACTTGAGGCATTCCCGATAATGCAATGGCAAGAGCTCCTACTTTTGGTTTCAATAAATCACAGTAGGGGGATTCTTGTGCAGAATGCTTTTGGAGAGTAAATCTAGTTCCTTCAGCAAAGCTAAATGCTGTGGAGGGATTTCTAGAGAATCTTTTTGCAGCTATTTTTGCATTTTCAAAATCAATTTTTTTTAATTCTGGATTTGCTTGAATTTGAGCTCTTGAATGTCTATTTAAAAAAGGCATATCTATTGTTTTGTGAACTAAGTAAATAATTGGTATCCACTGCAATTCTTTTTTCATAAAGAACTTTAAAAGGGGGATTTTTTTATGCCCTGCAGCCAATAAAATAAATATATCAGCCCAAGACTGGTGATTGCTCATAGCAATATACCAAGTATCAGCATTCACATCCTCGGGTATTTGGAAATCCCATTCAAGTTTATGCAATATTTTCAGAGCTGTTGTGATGCTAGCGACAGTCGCGCTACCCATCGTATTTGAGATTGAGCCTAATGAAACCTTTAAGTTTTTATTTGGAATAATTCTTGGAATATTAACGATTGTTAAAAGAGTGACCGCAAAAGTTAGAATTATTAAAATTGCAAAAAAGGTAAGAATACCTATAAAAAATCTTCTAACTTCACTCATGCGACTTTATTTTAACCCAAAATTCCTCTAGCTCCTCAGAGGTCAAATTTTCTATTTCCTTCTTATCCTTAGAGATCTCTTCTTCCATCAACCTAAAACGCTTTACAAACTTATGGTTGGCTTGATTAATAGCTTCGCTTGCATCTGCTCCCAGGTGTCGACTTAAGTTAATAATAGAAAACAATAAATCTCCTAATTCTTCCTGGCTATTTGCTTTATTATTTTGTTCAATCTCATGTTTGAGTTCTTTTAATTCTTCTTCAACTTTCTCAATCACATCAATGGTTTCTTTCCAGTCAAAACCTTTTTTGCTGGCTTTTTTTTGTATTTTCTTTGCTTTTAAAATTGGAGGCAATGATGCAGCTATATCGCCAAAGGTATTTTGCATATCTTTTTTGTTTTTTTCTTTTGCCTTGATTGCATCCCATGCTTGAGTTTGCTCTTGAGCCGAAAGAGGTTTTCGGGCTCCTTCAAAGACATGAGGATGTCTTCTGATCAATTTCTTATTTAAAGAATCGACTATCTCTTCAAAGTTAAATAACTTTAATTCGTTGGCTATCTCTGCTTGAAATATAACCTGAAGCAGGACATCTCCAAGCTCCTCTTTAAGATTTTTATAATCATTTCTGGTAATTGCATCTGAGACCTCATAAGCCTCTTCAATCACGCAAGGAGAGAGTGATTCAAGAGTTTGTTCAATATCCCATGGACATCCATTATCCTTGTCTCGAAGCATGCGCATTGTCTCGAGTAAGGTTTTTATTGAGGGCATCAGAAACCGCTTATATTTGCATACCTAGCTTGATGAAATTCTGAGGTTCCAAAAATCTGTTCAGCAACTCGGGCTCGTTTCAGATAAAAACCAATGTCATATTCATCAGTTACACCTATCCCGCCATGCATTTGAATCGCCTCATTGCTAACTAGATGGAGAGTTTCTCCAGCTTGGAACTTAGCAAGACTCGAAAGCCTTTCTAGCTCATTTGAATTTTCATCCGCAGCATGCATAGCAGCAATAACTGCTGATTTAGTTAATTCAATTTCACAGAACATTTTTGCTGCTCTGTGTTGAAGTGCTTGAAAGGATCCAATTTGAACCCCAAATTGTTTTCTTTCTTTTAAATAATTAACCGTGACCTCAAAAGCTTCTTCAGTATTTCCTAGCATCTCTGCTGAAATAGCAATGCGGCCTAGATCAAGAATTTTTTCAAGGGTTTCACCAGCTAAGTCTTGCTCACCCAATAAAGCTTTTTGCTCTAACTTCAGGTCAGACATCTCGATGTTTGCATAATTTCTAGAATCAGCTGTTGAAATCTTTGTTATGTCGAGCTCAGCACTATCTTTATCTACAGCAAATACCGAAATTCCATTTGATTCTCCAGTTTTTCCTGATGTACGCGCAACTATTAAAATAGTATCAGCACTCGCACCATCAATCACAAAGACTTTTTTTCCATTCAAGATCCAATGATCTCCATCAAGTTTTGCAGTTGCCTCAACATTAAATGGGTTGTGATGATTGCCTTCATCAATCGCCAATGCGGTTGTAACTTCACCAGAAACAATTTTTGGTAAATAATTACTTTTCTGCTCTTCAGAGCCGAGCATATTAATTGTTGCAACCCCTAATACTGATGTCGCTAAAATAGGAGAGGGCGTTAATGTTTTTCCTAACTCTTGCATAATAACGCTTATGCCAGCCATGCCAAATTCAGAACCTCCAAATTGCTCAGGTACAAGTATTCCAGACCAACCCAAATCAACCATCTCTTTCCAAGTTGCATCATCCCAGCAATTGATATTTTCACTGTCCCTAATTTCTCTAAAATGAGTCACTGGCGTTTTATCTCTAGCAAAACTTTGAGCAGTATCTTTTAAAAATTGCTGTTCTTCTGTGAGTATTAATTTCATGCTTTCCTTAGTTTGGTAAATCTAGAACACGTCTAGAAATTACATTAAGTTGGACTTCAGAGGTCCCACCTTCAATTGAATTAGCTTTTGTTCTTAACCATGCTTTAGTAATAGCTTGTTCATCATCTGAAAAGCCTTCACTGGTCCAGCCCAAACCTTTGTTTCCCATGGCTGCGATCATTAATTCATATCGATCTTTATTATGCTCAGTTCCATAATACTTAAACATTGAAGATGCAGCAGATGCTTTGCCACCCTCATCACCTGATCTTTGTAAAGTCAGCCCAAAAGCATGCTCTTTCATTTTATGCATGGTAATACTCTCTCTTTGAAAAGAATCAGCAATTTCTCCATTTTCTTCTCCAAGATATTTTTTAGCTATATTTACCACATCTGCTCCTGATCCAGTTCCCCCGCCAGCAAGGCCAAAGTTAGATATAAAATTTCTTTCGTGCTGCAAAAGTTTTTTGGCAATTGTCCAGCCTGAATTCTCAATCCCAACTAAGTTTTCTTTTGGCGCTTTTACACCATCAAAAAAAGTTTCACAAAATGGTGACTTACCACTTATCAATGTTATTGGTTTTGTGCTTACTCCTTTAGTTGCCATATCAATAAGCAAAAAACTTATTCCATTATGCTTTGGTTCTTTTGGTCCTGTTCTCACAAGAGCAAAAATCCAGTCAGCTTTATCTGCATATGAAGTCCAAACTTTTTGCCCATTCACTAGATAGTGATCGCCCATGTCCTCAGCTTTTGTTGAGAGGCTTGCAAGATCTGATCCTGAGCCTGGCTCGGAGTATCCTTGGCACCATCGAATCTCACCTTTAATAATTTTAGGCAGGTGCTCACGTTTTTGCTCTTCAGAGCCAAATTCTATGATGCATGGAGCAAGCATCCATATACCAAAACTATTTAAAGCTGGTCTAGCTTTAATTTTAAAAAGCTCTTGATGTAAAACTTTTGTTTGATCCCTGTCAAGGCCTCCACCGCCATATTCCTTTGGCAAAGTTGGCGCAGTCCAACCTTTTGCACCCATTCGATCGAGCCATAGCTTTGATTCAGGGTTTACATATTCAGCATTTCTTCCGCCCCACACTTCTTCCTCGGGAATCAACGGGGTTCTCATAGAAGGCGGGCAATTTTCTTCCAGCCAATCTCTTACTTCTTGTCTAAATGTTTCTAAATGTTCCATATATTTTGAATGCTTGCGGTAATTAAAAGAATAGATATTATAAAGAAGTAATTAATTTATTGAAATTTATAATATGAAATCTTATCAAGCACACGAACCCGGCAAGCCACTTCAAGAGGTTGAGTCACCAACGCCAGAGCCAACTGGCAGCGAGGTGGTTGTAAAAACTATTGCTTGTGGAGTTTGCCATTCAGATGTACATATACACTCTGGTGCTTTTGACCTAGGTGGTGGCAATGAACTGCCTGTTCCTGTGCCAAATCCCTTTACATTGGGGCATGAAGTTTTTGGAGAAGTCGTTGCGACTGGTCCCGAGGCAAGCAATATAAATATTGGAGACAAAAGGGTGGTTTACCCGTGGATAGGATGTGGGGATTGTGATGTTTGTAATACTGGAGATGAGCATTTATGTAATTCAGGCCCAGTCATTGGTGTAATGCAACCTGGTGGTTTCGGTGATCATGTTGTAGTCCCAGATTCAAAATATCTTCATGATGCTGGAGATACGCCAGACTATTTAGCTGGTAGTTATGCCTGCTCAGGACTAACGGCTTACAGCGCCTTAAAAAAAGGAGCACCCTATGACTCTAATAGCAGCTTAATAATTATTGGAGTTGGTGGTTTGGGCATGATGGGCTTACAAATAGCTAAGGCAGCATTTAACTGCAATCCCATTGTGGTAGATGTTGATGAGGAAAAACTTAAATTAGCTATAGAAAATGGAGCTTCAGCCGCAATAAATCCAACAGACGATGATGCAATGATGAAAGTTTTTGAAATTACAGGTGGTAATGCATCCGTTGCCATTGATTTTGTTGGTTCAGAGCAGTCCACTGCATTTGGAATTAATCTTCTTAGAAAAGGTGGCAAGTACATTATCGTGGGGCTATACGGAGGAGAGCTGAAGCTTCCTTTGCCTTTAATTCCTATTATGGAAAGAGGCATCCAGGGGCAATACACCGGAAGTCCAGAGGACATGCATGAGTTAATGGATTTAGTAAGATCAGGAAAGATTGATCCAATTCCTGTTGAAAAAAGACCTGCATCTGAAGCCAATCAAACTTTAGAAGATCTTAAAAATGGAAAAATTCTAGGACGAGCAGCATTGATGCATGATTAAAGTTCTAACAAAAGCTTTGAACAAATAGTCTTTAGCTCGTCGTTTACAACAATTTCAGCTTTTGAATCGTAACGTGTTTTCTCTCTGTTAAAAATTATTACCTTTGCTCCAGCTTCAATAGCTAAACCAGGTAACTTTCCAGCTGGCATTACCTTTAGCGAAGACCCAATAACAATCATAAGGCTGCACTCCATGGAAAGCTTAGAAGCTTTTGCCATATCAGCATCAATCATGGGCTGGCCAAATGAAATTGTTGCAACTTTTACAATACCTTTGCAGCTTGAGCATCTTGGAAGCTGAGTTTTATTTTTGATGGCTGCATGAAAATGAAGAATCTCTTGTTTGGTTCCACAATCTAAACAGGATGCTTCTGTAGCATTTCCATGGATTTCAATAGTTTTATTTATTGGCGTTCCTGTTTTTTGATGCAGACCATCAATATTTTGGGTAATTAAAAAATTTTCTTGCCTTGAATCAATTATTTTTTTTACACATTCATGGCCTAAATTTGGATTTAAATCTTTTAAAAGTGAGTGCAGTTCTATATTTCTTTCCCAAGACAGTCTTCTTTTTTCTTCGCTTGCAATAAATTCACTAAATTGAATAGGTTTATTTTTTGTCCAAAATCCATCATCACTTCTGAAGTCAGGAAGCCCAGATTCAGTACTGATTCCTGCTCCAGTTAAAATAACCGTTTTCTTACTTTCATTTATTAATTGAGCAATTTGCTTAAATACATTCATAAAATTTTTTTTCTATTAGCGTGAGAGTATAATTCTTCATATGTTTAAAAATATAGGCGTTGTTTTAAAAAAAAACCTATCAGCGGATGATCTGTCTGTTGTGCGCGGTCTTGTAGAAATCTTAGCAAAAAATGTAAGCAATATTTTTTCAGCCAATAAAATTGATCTTAAAAATGTACAAGTAGTGGATGCGCAAAAATTTAACCAAGCAGTTGACCTTATTATTGTATTTGGAGGAGATGGAACATTATTGGGAGCTGCAAGAAAATTCATTTCTAATAAAACTCCCATCCTTGGAATCAATCTAGGTACGGTAGGGTTTTTAACTGACGTCAATATTGAGAATTTTGGCTCGGTAATTAAAGATGTATTGAATGGCGATTATGTTTTAGAGGAAAGAAGTTTAGTAGAGGCTTCATTCCTAGATCAAGAAGTATTTGGACTGAATGAGGTTTTGATTCACTCTGGGTCTTATGCTCAGCTGATGAGGTACAGACTCATCATCGATGGTCGTACTGTCTATGAGCAGCGCTCTGATGGGTTAATTGTTGCAACTCCAACTGGATCTACTGCATATGCTCTATCCGCTGGGGGGTCTATTGTCCACCCCGAACTAAATATATGGAACATTATTCCCATGATGTCTCAAAGCCTCTCATCAAGACCACTAATTGTATCCAATGAAAAATCCATGGAGATTCAATTGATCAAAGGGCCATTAGAACATGCAATGATCTGTGTAGATGGTCAAAAGGATATTCCCATTGAGTACAACCATTCTATTTTTATAACTAAGAAAAATTTATCATTAAAAATTATTCATCCTTCTGACAATGATTTTTATGAAGCTTGCAGAGAGAAATTAGGCTGGAGTTTGGATATAACTGCAAAAAAATCACACTAGCTTTGCAAACTAGATCATTTTACTTCTTAATAATTGCTGTCTCTTCAGCTCTAAGTCTATTAACAAATTTTGGGAGCAGCCATTTATTAGAGCCTCTTCTTTTTCTTCAAACCAATCCCTCTATGGGGCACCCAAACCTTGAAAATACTTTTTTAATTCACAATCAGTGGTGGAGACTCATTGCCCCAACTTTTCTTCATTTTTCAGGGACACATTTAATATTTAACTGTCTGTGGATATATATTCTTGGATCAAAAATAGAAAAGATTGATGGCAAAATAATTTTTGCATCACTTTTTTTTGTATCGGCATTAGCTAGCAACATGGGCCAATATCTATGGACAGGTGAGTACCTTTTTGGTGGTCTGAGTGGAGCCATTTATGGCTTATTGGGATATTGTTTTATTTTAGACTTAGATCAGAGAGGGCAAAGATATGATCTGCCAAATGCGTTGTATATCTTTATGTTTTTATGGCTTTTAGTTGGTTATACCGGTATTTTTAGCTTTTTTGGCTTTGGAAATGTTGCAAATACAGCACATTTAGTTGGTATGATGTCAGGGTTTGTATTAGGCTTAATTGCAAAATACAGTTTTAAATTTTAATCTCTATGCAAAAAATTACTAAAGCGGTCTTTCCTGTCGCAGGTCTTGGAACAAGATTTTTACCAGCAACCAAAGCGATTCCCAAAGAGATGCTACCTATCATCGACAAACCTTTAATCGAGTATGCAGTAGAAGAAGCAGTTCTTGCAGGTATCACAGAAATCATTTTTATTACGAGTCATACTAAACGAGCAATAGAAGATCATTTTGATCAGAACTTTGAGCTTGAAGAAAAACTTATTAATTCAGGTAAAAAAGATTACCTCGAAAAAATTAATAGAAAAATCTTTCAAGACATTAAATTTACATATGTTAGACAAAAAACTCAAAGAGGCCTAGGGGATGCAATATTGCATGCAGAGCACTTGATTCAAGACGAAGCATTTGCTGTTATCTTGGCTGATGACTTAATCCTGAATGATCCCTCCTGTACAAGCCAATTAATTTCTGCATTTGAAAAAAATTGCTGCTCTGTGATTGGCGTAAATGAAGTTACGCAAGAGGAAACAAGCAAATACGGAGTCATTTCTGGTGATCAAGTAACAAATGAAAATATGACCTTTATATTGAATGATATAGTGGAGAAACCCCAGAGCAATCCACCTTCAAACCTAGCGGTTGTAGGAAGATATGTCTTATCAAAATCAGTGTTTGGTTACTTGCAAAACCTTGCACCAAGTGTGGGTGGAGAAGTTCAGCTTACAGATGCTATTAAGCTAATGATGCAAGATGAGAAGGTTGCAGCATACTTATATGAAGGTCAAAAATTTGATTGCGGATCAAGACATGGGTATGTCAATGCAATCAAATTTTTAGCTAACAATTTGCTTGATGATTAACTTTGCTTCAATAAAAGACTTGCAATGAAGTTCGTGATGTTTTTATTGAGGTTTTTTCCACCTGAAGTTTCACATTTTTTTGCATTAAACGCCCTAAATATACTTTTTAAAATAAAACTGCTGAAATTATTTTTTCCAGCTCCAAAAGTTTCTGATACTTTTAAATACAAGGGCTTGGTCTTTAAAAATAAACTTGGTATTGCAGCTGGCCTTGATAAAAATGGTGACTTTATTGATTCTCTTGGAGCCCTCGGATTTGGTTTTATAGAAATTGGTACAATCACCCCATTGCCTCAACATGGAAATCTCAAGCCAAGAATTTTCCGTTTTGCTGATCAGGGCGCAATTGTTAATAGGTTAGGGTTCAATAATAAGGGCGTTGATTATTTGGTAGAGCAAGTTAAAGCTAGTAATTTTTCTGGAATCTTAGGCATTAATATTGGAGCAAACAAGGAATCAACCGGCCAAAAACGTATTGATGATTATGTTGAGTGCTTTAAAAAGGTGTCTTCATATGCTGACTACATTGCAATTAATATTTCATCACCTAATACACCCAATCTCAGATCGCTTCATTCAGAAAAAAATTTTTTACCATTATTTGAGGCTATTAGCTCCATGCGCCATGAGCAAAGCTACATGAACCCCATTTTTGTGAAACTCTCTCCAGATGAAGACGATAAGACAATTTCTGTAATAATCAGTGCAATCAGAAAATATAATTTTGACGGAGTAATTACGTCTAATACTACAATTGAGAAAGAAAACTTAATAAATTCTTCAAATTATGATCTTACAGGAGGCTTGTCTGGGAAACCTCTATTTAAGAAATCAAATAATTTGTTGCGCTCCGTTCATGAGCATGACCCAGAGCTTTTAAAAATTGGTGTTGGAGGAGTGTTCAGCTCTGAAAATATGCATACTAAGCTTGAGCTTGGTGCCTCACTGGTTCAGATTTATACAAGTTTTATTTTTCAAGGTCCTAAAATTGTTCAAAAATTATTAAAGTAACTAGCTGTCTATGGAATTATTAATTGTTATTTTTGTGGCGCTTTTTTTAATAGGTGCAATTAGCTTTCTTAAACCTTCAAAAAAAATGAAAATGCTTGGTTCTATAAGAATGTCGGCTGCAAAAGAAGGTTTTAAGATTGGTGCAACAAATGAACTAAGAAAAAAATTTAAGAATTGGAGTCCTCATGTTGCTATCTATCAAATAAAAAACTCAACAGAATATAAAAATTTACATTATTTACAAATAGACGAAAAGTTAAAACTATATGATCCAATGTCCTTGAAGTATGATGATAAATTCCAAATCATAGAAGATAAAATTTCAGTATTACCATCATCCATACTTGAAATTATTTTTTATCAGTCCAATATAGCAATCGTCTGGAATGAAATGCTTGGTGTTAAGGAACTGCAAAAAATTAAAGACGCTATTTTAAAAATATGAATTTAAATAAACTAATCTATGTCTAAAACTCTCGTTATAGTCGAGTCACCTGCCAAAGCCAAAACTATTTCTAAGTATCTTGGCTCAGACTATATTGTTAAATCCAGTGTTGGCCACATCAGAGATCTGCCTAAAGGTAAATCAAAATCACCTGCACAGAGAAACACTATTCCCAAAGATCTTCCAGAGGATGAAAAAAGGCGCCTAAAAAAAATAAATGAACGCAAAAGACTAGTTCGCAGAATGGGCATCGACCCTGATAATGACTGGGCTGCAAATTATGAGATCATCCCTGAGAAAGAAAAAGTTATCAAAGAACTTAGAACAGCTGCTAAATCTGTAGAATCAATTTTTCTTGCAACTGACCTTGATAGAGAGGGTGAAGCCATTGCTTGGCATCTAAAAGAGGCCTTAGGTGCAGAAAAGTTTAATTATTCAAGGGTAAGGTTCAATCAAATTACAAAGGATGCAATTCTGGAGTCCTTCGAAGATCCAAAAGATATTGATTTAAGTTTGGTGGAAGCGCAGCAAGCCAGAAGATTCTTGGATAGGGTGGTCGGCTTTGAGTTGTCACCATTATTATGGGCAAAAATAGCTCGTAATTTATCTGCAGGTAGAGTGCAATCTGTTGCATTAAGGTTGCTGGTTGAGAGAGAGCACAGCATACAAAAATTCAAACCAGATGAGTTCTGGGAGATTTCGTTCGATGCTGAAAACAATGACAAGACCGCTATCGGGTTTAATTTAAATAGAAAAAAATCTGATCCTCTATTGCAAGCAGATGAGGCGAAGAGAATAGAAGAGCTTATTCAATCCTCAAAGCTTCTTATTGATGAAGTGATTCAAAAGCCAGTTAAGTCGAAGCCTAAGCCACCTTTTATTACCTCAACGTTGCAGCAGGCAGCTAGTACTAAACTCGGGTTTAACGTAAAGAGAACCATGAGGACGGCACAAAAACTTTATGAAAATGGGTTGATTACATACATGAGAACTGATGCCCCAGCTCTATCGCCTGAATCAATAGCAGATGCAAGAATGTTTATTCAAACAAACCTAGGAGATAAATACCTAACCAATGCTCCAAGAATATATTCCAGCAGTGAAAATGCTCAAGAGGCACATGAAGCTATTCGACCAACCAATGCTGCAACCAAATCTGAAGGCTTAATTGCATCCTCCGATGAAGAAAAAAGATTATACGAGCTTATTTGGCAGCAATTTATTGGGTCGCAATTACCTGATGCTGAGTATCTTGCAACTAATGCAAAAATTAGGTTAGAAGAATATATATTTTCAGCAACTGGAAGAGAGGTTGTCTTTGATGGCTTTACTAAAATTGTTAAATCAAAGTCGGATGACCAAGACTCTATGATTTTGCCCGCTCTTTCAAAAAACCAAGAATTAACTCTTAAAGATCTAGAAAATAAACAAAAATACACTAAGCCACCTGCTAGATTTTCTGAGGCTGCATTAGTAAAAGAGCTTGAGAAGAAGGGTATTGGAAGGCCGTCAACCTACGCTAATATTATTTCAACAATTCAGGATCGTGGCTATGTTGAAGTTCAAAACAGACGTTTTTTTGTTAAGAAAATTGGAATGATTGTCTCAGATAGGCTGGTTAGCAGCTTTAATGACATTATGGATTATGGTTTTACAGCTAATTTTGAAAATGAATTAGATCGAATAGCCAATGGAGAGCTTAACTGGAAAGAAGTTTTAAATTCATACTACTCAGCTTTTCAAAATGATTTATCTAATGCTATGGATGAAGAGACCGGAATGGCTCTAAACCTTCCTACATTAACAAATATTAATTGCCCAGAATGTAAAAAAAATAAATTAACAATTAGAAATGCAAGCAATGGCGTTTTTTTAGGGTGTGCAGGATATAGCTTGCCTGATGATGAGCAGTGCAAAAAAACACTTAACCTTATCTCTGGAGATGAAGCAGTCAGCATTGATGATCAAGAGGAAGCTGAGCATTTAATTACAAAGCATCGCTGCTCAAAATGCGACATGAGCATGGACAACTACCTACTGGATGAAAACCATAAACTGCATGTTTGTTCCAATAATCCCGATTGCGATGGTTTTGAGGTTGAGGAAGGGGCTTTTAAAATTAAAGGTTATGACGGCCCAATCCTCTCATGTCATAAATGTGGCTCAGAGATGCAGCTTAAAACAGGCAGGTTTGGAAAATACTTTGGCTGCATGAATGACAATTGTGGCACTACAAGAGCATTGCAGAGAAACGGTGAACCCAAACCTATAGTAATGGAACCAATTACTACTGAGATACCCTGTGTTAAATTTGAGGACATCTATTTATTGCGTGATAGCATGAAGGGATTATTTTTGGCGGCAAGTAAATACCCAAAAAATAGGGAAACTCGAGCGCCATCTGTCGAAGAATTTAATTTAGCAGTTTCAGAGGAAACTCTATTAGATGCTTGTAAATATCTAGAAGATCAAGCTAAACACACACATTTATTAGCTGCTCCTAAAAAAGATATTGACGGGAATCTGTATATTATTAGGTATAACAAGGCTGAGGATACCCATTATCTTGCATCTGAGAAGGATGGAAAAAAAACTGGAAATACTGCCACACACAATGGCGATAAGTGGGTAGAAGCCACTAAATAAAATTCGCTTGAATAATCTTAATTCGTTCATATATTAATAATTAGTCCTTTCAATAAAACCTTGAAGGGTGTTAAAGTCTAATTATAAATTTATATGTCAAATCATCTTGAATTAACACAGCTACCTGATGGGACTATCGTCCTTAGAAGGTCTGATGATCACGAAAATCCTATCGTAAAAATTGAATTTTCAGGTGAATCTAAAGAGTTTTTAAATGGTGCCGAGCTCTCAGTTGCCAAAGAAATGATTCGTGCTGGCATTGAGAGCGTTAGTGGAAATGCAATTGATTTTGATGATTTCTTTGACAGTGACAAGAATAGTCTAAGAAAAAAGCCAGTAGTTTTACATTAATGCGTTCGGATTAATCCAACACTCTTTCCTTCAACAAAAGCTTCCTGTTCTCGAAGATCAATTTTAATAGTTGAATAATCTTTATTTGCTGGAATAAGCTCTAAATTATGCTGAGTTTTTTTGAAGTATTTTAAAGTTACTTCATCTTCAAGCCTGACAACAACAAGATCACCATTTTTAACATCTGTAGTTTTTTTAATTGCGACCAAGTCATCTTCATGAATTCCTGCTTCAATCATACTTAAGCCTTTGACCTTTAAAAAATAATCAAAATTATCAGAAAACATGCCTGGATCGCAAGAAATACGTTTTTCAATATTTTCTTCTGCCAATGTCGGGGAGCCTGCTGCAACAAGTCCAATTACTGGCATTTGATCTCCAGCTGATTTAAAAGATTGCTGGCTTTTAACAATGGATATGCCTCTAGATGAACCACTTTGTATTGCAATGTAACCCTTTTTTTCAAGTGCACGTAGATGCATTTCTGCTGCATTTGGAGATTTAAAACCTAGCTCCTTGCAGATTTCTGCGCGAGTTGGTGGAAAACCAGTTTTATTGAGATAAACTTCTACACAAGCTAGAACTTTTGATTGTTGTTTTGTTAATTCTTTCATATTATTTATACTGTATATTTTTACAGTATATAAATTTTAGAATTTAACTGCAACCCTACAATAAATATGAACTCAAAATTAGTTATCGGAATTTCCTCAAGAGCGCTATTTGATCTCAGTGAAAGTCATAAAATCTTTCAAAAAGATGGAATTGAAGCCTACAGGGAGCATCAAATACAAAATGAAGATCAAATTCTTGATCCAGGCGAAGCATTCAATTTGGTAACTAAAATTTTAAAAATTAATAATCTTTACGATAATGAAGACAGAATTGAAGTGATTCTCCTGTCCAGAAACACAGCTGACACAGGTTTAAGAGTCTTTAACTCCATTGAAGCTCATAAGTTAAATATTTCACGTGCTGTATTTTGTGGCGGTGAAAGTCCTTATAAATATGTAAAGGCTTTTGGGGTAGATTTATTTTTATCTAGCAGCAAAGATGATGTAAAGATGGCAATTGAGAATGATGTTCCTTCTGCAAGAATTATTCCATCCAAAGCTAAGAAAGCTGTTAAAAATAATAACCTTTTAAAAATTGCATTTGACGGGGATTCAGTGATTTTTTCAGATGAATCAGAGAAAGTTTTCGAAGAAGAGGGGCTTAAAGCTTTTTTGGATAATGAAAGAAAGAAAAAATCTATGCTCAAAGCTGGGCCATTTAAATCTTTTTTAGTTGAGTTAAATAAACTTCAGTCCGAACTAGATTCTGGAGATTGCCCAATTAGAACTGCACTTGTGACTGCTCGATCGGCACCATCGCATAAAAGAGTAATTAAGACCCTGAGAAAATGGGGCGTTCGAATTGATGAATCACTTTTTTTGGGCGGCATGAAAAAATCTGATTTTTTAACATCATTTGAAGCTGATATCTTCTTTGATGATCAACAGCAAAATATTCAAGATGCATCTGCAAAAGTGACCTCTGCTCATGTACCATTCGGAATTAAAAATAGGAAATAACATGGATATTGTTTGTTTTGATATGGAAGGAACATTGACCCCAGAAATATGGGAGCAAGTTGCTCTTGATACTGGCATAGAAGACTTAAATAAAACTACACGGGATATTCCATCCTATTCTGACTTGATGGACTATCGCCTTGAGATTATGAAAAAGCATAATCTTAAACTTGCTGATGTGCTTAATGCTACAAAGAAATTAGATTTGTTAGATGGCGCATTGCAGTTTCTTAATGAGGTAAGAAAAGAATTTCAGGTAGTTATTTTATCTGATACATTTCATGAAATTGCATATCCATTGATGGAAAAAATGGGATATCCGCTCCTTTTGTGCCATAAGCTTGATGTTGATGAGCATGGTAATATTCTTGGGTACAAGCTCAGGGATAGCAAAGCCAAAAGGCAAGCAATTCTTGGCTTTCAATCCATGGGTTATAGATGTTTGGCGGCTGGCGACTCATTCAATGATCTGCAGATGTTTGAAGTAGCAAACAAAGGTTTTTTTATTAATGCGCCAGATGCTATTTCGAGTTCAATGCCTGATATTGCTAGTTTCCATAATTACTCAGATCTTTTAATGGCTTTGAGAACATATAAATAAAATTATGAGCAATCCACTCTCTTTAGAAAATTACTCAAGACCAAAGCTTGAGATGCCAGGGAGAGAAAAAAAACTTCTACTCCATAGCTGCTGCGCTCCTTGTGCTGGAGAGATAATGGAAGCGGTTGCAGAATCAAAAATAGATACCACAGTCTTTTTTTATAATCCAAACATTCATCCACAGGAGGAATACGAAATTAGGAAAGAAGAAAATATTAGATTTTGTGAAAAATTAGGATTTAACTTTATTGATGCTGACTACGATAAAGATAATTGGTTCAAAAGAATTAAGGGTTTGGAGGATGAGCCAGAAAGAGGAGCTCGTTGCACTCAATGTTTTGACATGAGATTTGAAAGATCGGCACTGTTCGCTCAAGAAAATAACTTTAAAGTTTATGCAACGACACTTGGCATTTCTCGATGGAAAGATATGAATCAAATTAACTCTTCAGGTCAAAGAGCCGCAGATAGATATGAAGAAGTAAAGTACTGGGATTTTAATTGGCGAAAACAGGGGGGAGCTTCTCGTATGATTGAAATTTCTAAACGGGAAGAGTTTTATCAGCAAGAATATTGTGGTTGTGTATATAGCCTAAGGGACACAAACAAATGGCGTCAAAAAAATAATAAGGACAGAATAATTAGAGGAATTAAATTCTACAATTAATTTGGGAATGAAGCCTCTTGCAAAGTACAATATCAACGCATGATTACTCCAGGGAAAAAGTTTAGGCAAGCAATATCAGATAACCATCCATTAATGGTAGTTGGAGCAGTGAATGCTTATTGCGCAAAAATGGCTGCGGATGCAGGTCATAAAGCTTTATATCTCTCAGGCGCAGGTGTCGCAAATGCATCTTTTGGACTTCCAGACTTGGCAATCACAACTTTAAATGATGTTGCAGAGGACTCAAGGAGAATTACTCAGGCAACAGATCTGCCACTTTTAATAGATATAGATACAGGCTTTGGTGGTGCATTTAGCATTAGCAGAACAATTAAAGAAATGATCTCAGCAGATGTTGCGGCAGTTCATCTTGAGGACCAGGTCACTCAAAAAAGATGTGGTCACAGACCCAATAAAAGCTTGGTCGACAAAATTGAAATGAGCGATCGTATTAAGGCTGCGGTGGATGGACGAACAGATGAAAGTTTCTTTATTATGGCTAGAACAGATTCATATGCCACTGAGGGAATGACTGGAGCAATTGATCGATGCAAAGAATATATTGAATCAGGAGCCGATGGCTTATTCTTAGAGGCTGTCTCTAGTCTTGAAGAATACAAGCAATTAAAAGATGCATTGCAAGTCCCTGTTTTGGCAAACATTACTGAATTTGGAAAAACTCCTCTTTTTACAGCTGACGAACTAGCATCTGTTGGTGTTGATATAATGCTTTTTCCATTGTCTGCTTTTAGAGCAATGAATAAAGCCGCTGAGTCTGTTTATAAGGATATTGCGGCTAATGGATCGCAACAAAATTCAATTGACAGCATGCAGACAAGAGATGAACTATACGAGTATTTGAACTATCATTCATTTGAGCAAAAGCTGGATGAATTATTTAAACGGAAGGAGAATCAGTAAATGAGTAAAAAGTTAGAAGGAGCGGGGTTACGCGGTCAAGTTGCAGGGGAAACTTCTCTGTGTACCGTTGGGCAAGAAGAGGGCTTGGCTTACAGGGGTCATAAAATTGAAACATTGGCTGAAAAGGGAACTTTTGAAGAGGTTGCTTATCTTCTTTTGTATGGCAAGTTACCGAATGCTTCAGAGTTAAGTGATTATAAAAACCTATTAAAAGAGCAAAGAGACCTTCCTGAATCTGTGAAGAAAGTTCTCAGGGAAATTCCTTCTTCAGCACACCCTATGGCGGTCATGGCAACAGGATGTTCAATGCTAGGAAATATTGAGCCTGAAAAGTCTATAGACTCTCAAATGGACTCAATCAATCGTATGGTTGCAACGATGCCTTCAATTGTTACTTATTGGTATAAGTTTTCACATGAGAACGAAGATATTAGCTTGATTAATGATGAAGATACAATGGCTGGCCATTTCTTGCGCATCTTGCATGGCAAAACTCCATCTGATCTTCATAGAAGAGTTATGGATGCATCGCTGGTTTTATACGCTGAGCATGAATTTAATGCATCAACTTTTACTGCTAGAGTTTGCGCTTCAACAATGTCAGATATTTACTCATGTGTTGTCGCTGCAATAGGTTCCTTAAAAGGACCATTGCATGGTGGCGCCAATGAAGCTGCAATGGAAATGATTGAGAACTGGAAAACTCGAGATGAAGCAAGAGAAAATATTCTAGACATGCTTGCAAACAAGGGAAAAATTATGGGTTTTGGTCACGCTATATACTCCGAGCGTGATCCTAGAAATGCAGTAATTAAAGAATTTTCAAAAGAGTTATCACAAGAATATGGAGATGACTCTTTGTATCAAGTTTCTGAAGAAGTAGAAAAAGTTATGTGGGATGAGAAAAAATTATTTCCTAATGCTGATTTTTTTCATGCTTCAGCATATTTTTACTTGGGCATTCCAACAAAATTATTCACACCTATTTTTGTTATGTCTCGAGTTACTGGCTGGACAGCTCACTGCATGGAGCAAAGAGCAAATAATAGAATTATCAGACCAAGTGCAGAATATACTGGCCCAGAAACCTCTGTCTGGATTGATTTAGAAGATAGGGAGTAAATTATGTCGAATAATGTAGAACTGAATATAAGGTCAGGTCCCGACTCTTTGCTTGTTGAAATTGCAGAATATGTCACGAAGCAAAATATAGATTCTGAGCTTGCTCTTTCGACCGCAAGAAATTGTTTGATTGATACCGTTGGTTGCGGGTTGCTTGCGCTGACCTTTCCAGCTTGCACAAAAATGCTTGGACCAATCGTGCCAGGTACTTCGGTGCCAAATGGCGTCAGAGTTCCAGGCACAAATTTTTTGCTAGATCCAGTAAAGGGAGCATTTGATATTGGATGTATTATCCGATGGCTTGATTACAATGATACTTGGTTAGCTGCTGAATGGGGCCATCCATCAGACAATCTAGGAGCAATCCTATCAATAGCTGATTATGTATCTCAAGAAAATGTAGCAGTAGGCAAGGATCCTCTAACAATGAGAGATGTTTTAGAGTGCATGATTATGGCCCATGAAATCCAAGGCGTTTTAGCACTAACAAATAGTTTTAATAGGGTTGGGCTTGATCACGTTGTTTTGGTGAAAGTTGCATCCACAGCTGTTGTAACAAAGCTATTGGGTGGAAACTCAGATCAAATTATGGATGCTGTAAGCCAAGCTTGGGTTGATGGACAGAGCTTAAGAACATATCGTCATGCACCAAATGCTGGTTCAAGAAAAAGCTGGGCTGCTGGTGATGCAACTAGCAGAGCCGTTAGACTTGCCTTGATAACACTTTCAGGGGAAATGGGCTATCCAAGCGTGCTATCAGCACCAACTTGGGGCTTTGAAGATGTTTCTTTCAAAGGAGAGAAACTGTCATTGAGCCAACCGTTTGATACTTACGTCATGGAAAATGTATTGTTTAAAATTAGTTTCCCCGCTGAGTTCCACGCTCAAACAGCTGTTGAGGCTGCAGTGACACTGCACCCTGAAATAGTTAATAGACTTGATGAAATTTCTAATATTGAAGTCACTACACACGAATCAGCAATTAGGATTATTTCTAAATCAGGCGTGTTAAATAACCCTGCTGACCGAGATCATTGCTTGCAATACATGATTGCAATTGGATTAATCCATGGAGATCTTATTGCCGAGCATTATGAAGATGACGTTGCCAGTGATTCTAGGGTTGATGCGCTTAGAGAGAAAATGACTATTAAAGAAGATAAGCGTTATACAGCAGAGTACTTAGAAGCTGACAAAAGATCGATCGCAAATAAAATACAAATCTTTTTTAAAGATGGCTCATCCACTAATGCTGTTGAAGTAGAGTATCCTATTGGCCACAAGCGAAGAAGGGAAGAAGGTATTCCAGTTTTAGAAAAGAAATTTGAAAAAAATCTTGGAAAAATATTTGATCAAGATCAAGTCGATAGTATTTTATCTCAATGTCTCGATCAAGTAGCGCTCGAATCTATGAGCGTATTAGACTTTCAAAAATTATTTTTTGTAGAAAAGAATTCTTTCTAAAGGTTTTCAGGAATATACCGCAAAGCTTCCTGGCTAAAGAGAAAGGTTTGATCTGAATAATGTGCTGATGCAGGGTCTCTGGATGACCCGTAATTATGCATCCCATAAATAATTTTTCCCTCATCTTGTTCTGCAATAATAAAAAATAGCCCATCTCCACCTGACATATCCAAACTTTTGGTTTGAGAGTTAGGTGTTCCGTATACAGCTCTTAATGTATCGACTGAGCCCTGAATTGGGTAGGATCTTCCGCCACGTGAAATTGTATTTAGCTTGCCCCAGGGATCTGAATAATTTCTGCCCATTGTCGAAGATATTTTTTCACACTCTTTTCTGGAAGATTCATAAGAAGGGGTAGGCTTGCTATTCATTTCTGATATCCATTCTTGAGCCATGATGCACATTCCCAGCCCAGCATCAGTATTTTCAAAAGTAGTTTTACCATCCCAGGCCTCAACCGTCTTTTTAACATCTTGGTAAGATGCGGCCATTGATTTTAGGTATTGATATTGTCTTGAGTTTTTTGAATAAGAGTTATCAAACTTAATCTCAATAAACCGATCTAAGTCTATTAAATCATCAGTAGAAAAAAGTTCATTTGCAACATGAGAACGATTCGTCAATCTTTTTTCAAAATCTACATGCTCATTTATTTTTTGTTGCTTTAGCGAGTGCTTGCCCATTACTGAAAAGGGATTTTGATTTGTGCTTTGAATCCAGCCGTTCAAAGGATTAATAAATGTTGGGAGATTATCAACAAGTATTCCGGCATCCCAATTTTCTTTTGAAGCAGACACCTTAATGATTTGCCTTGCTTCCAATGCATTAATTCGCATTGGTATTCTTCCGTTATAGAAATAGCCTATATTTCTTTGAGAATCCATAGTTACAAAGTTAAAGCTGGGTATTTTTCTGCTTTTTAGCTTCTCACCAAAATCGTATACATCTTTTGCATTATTAATTTCATACCAACCATCCATTTCATCAAAAGAATATTCCTTAGAATGTTTAAGAGCAAAAGACTTTCCATTTATTTCTAGCACCGGGCCAAATTTTGAATATTTAAATTCTTGTTTTGTCTTAAGTGTAAGGATGCCCAAAATTTTAAAAGATAAATAATCTTCCTCAATTTTGAAGGGTGCCCACTCTTCATCTAAGAGATATTGATTTGAGTTATCTGGGTTGATGGTAAGTTCAAAAATATCCATAACATCTGGGCGATTTACTGTTGCGCCCCAGCCAATATTTTCATTGAATCCAACATTAACAAGAAAAGAACCTGGAAAGTTTCCTCCATGAGCCCTCCACCCAGAATCACTCTCAATATTCAGCTCATACCAACCCACAGGTCCTGCCAATGGTTGATGAGAGTTAATTAGAAGAAACGAAGATCCTGAATCAGTTTTAATTGAATTTACAGCTATGGCATTTGATCCAGTAGGAATAGATTGAGTTTCTTGTTTTGTCATTTGCGCTAAATCTCTATCCAAGCCAGCAAAAAATAAATGCTGTATATACGACCCCGCTAAAACATCCTCCTGAGAAATAGGATGAAGGGAAAGATTAACTTTATCTGGATTACTTTTTGCATATTCATTTACCCCATCAGCATATGCTTGGGCCATAGCCAGAACATTTGATGAAAGCTGTTTTTTTGCAAGTTGATCAACTTTTGAGTGAACTTTTAATAATCTAATCAGGTAATCAGTATCAATATTTTTGAGCCCATTCCTCAAAGCATTCTCGCCCCTATACAACGGCATTAATTCCACCAAATCATCATAAGCATCTTCTGCATGGACTAAGCCAATCCCATAGGCAACATCTTGATCAGTTTCACCTTTAATATAGGGCACACCCCAAAAATCACGATTTATAGAATAATTATATTGCGTACTCAATTCGTAAGAGGGTTGTTTTTCAAACGAAGAGCAAGCGCTCATTATTAAAATAAAACCAGTACAAAGGAAAGCAATGCTAGCTCTTGAAATTTTTCTGATAATCACAATAAATATTGTAATAGTTTCTAACCAAAAATAATTCTAAGTTATGCAAAAAAATATATTAGTGATTGGCGGCAATTCTCTCATTGGCAAGGAATTGATCAAAATAGCAAGTTCAAATGGAAATAATGTAATTGTTACCTCTCGCTCTGATCTTCAAGCACCAGTTGATACATTTATTCAGCTAGACCCTAATGGGGATTTATCTGACCTCGATGCCTTGCCTGAGTCTATTGATGGCTTGGTATATTGCCCTGGGTCTATCTCACTTAAATCAATTCAACGTCTAGATATTTCTGATGTTCAGGAAGATTTGAAAATTAATTTTGAGGGCGCCTTTAATATTATAAAAAAGGTACTACCGAATCTTAAGAAGGAGGATGGTGCCTCGGTGATTTTTATCTCTTCAGTGGCAGCAAGCACTGGCATGACATTTCATTCCTCTATTGCGGCCTCCAAGGCTGCCCTTGAAGGTTTTGCAAGAAGCCTTGCAGCAGAGCTTGCTCCAAGGATTGCAGTTAATTGCGTGGCCCCCTCACTCACCAATACTCCCCTTGCAGGCCATTTATTAGCTGATGAAAAGCGAATCAAAGCTTCCGAAGAAAGGCATCCACTTAATGCAATTGGAGACCCAAAAAAAATTGCAAAGGTTATCTACGATCTCCTGTCTGCAAAAGATAACTGGATCACAGGACAAACAATCCGTGTAGACGGAGGTTTATCAACCTTAAGATAAAGCTCAATTCTGCTTTTTGGTCTATAATTCCGCGTATGTCAGGCAATACGTTCGGTCAATTATTTCGAGTTACAACATATGGGGAAAGCCATGGGACTGCTCTCGGGTGCATTATTGATGGTTGCCCGCCTCAACTAGAGCTTTCAGCAGAGGATATTCAAACAGAATTGAACAGAAGAAAGCCTGGCCAATCTGATGTAACCACGCAAAGAAAAGAGGATGATACGGTAGAAATTTTGTCTGGTGTTTTTGAAGGCAAAACACTTGGCACTCCAATTAGCCTAATTATTTACAATCAAGACCAACAATCTAAAGATTACTCAAATATTAAAGATGTTTTTCGACCAAACCATGCTGACATAACCTATCAAGCTAAATACGGTCATAGAGATTATAGAGGTGGAGGGCGCTCAAGCGCGAGAGAGACATCTATGAGAGTAGCAGCAGGAGCAATTGCAAAAAAATACCTTAATGGGCTAGGAATCACGACCGACGGGTTTGTTAGTCAAATAGGTCCCATTTCAGCAAAGTCCATAAATTTGGAACAGGCTAAAAATAATAAATACTTTTTTGCAGATGATCAGAAATTAAAAGAGTTAGATGGTATGTTTACCGAACTAATAGAAGAGGGAAACTCAGTAGGAGCAAAGCTTGGCATAAGGGTCGAAAACTGTCCTGTAGGCATAGGTGAGCCAGTTTTTGATAAGTTAGATGCTGAGCTAGCTAAAGCAATTATGAGTATCAACGCTGTAAAATCAGTATCCATAGGCAATGTTAAGGATATTTTAGAGCTTAAAGGTTCTGAGATTAGAGACGAGATTACTCAGGATGGTTTTACATCAAATAATGCTGGTGGCATTCTCGGTGGTATTACCAATGGCGATTCTATTGAATTAGACTTCCTCATCAAACCTACTTCAAGCATTAAATCAAAAGGTCAAAGTATTAATACTGCTGGTGAAGAAGTATCAATTGAGGTGACTGGCAGACATGATCCCTGTGTTGGGATTAGAGCAGTACCTATTGCAGAAGCAATGGTCAACCTAGTTATCATGGATCATCTTTTAAGAAATCAAGCCCAATGTGGAAATATAGATCAATCTATTCCATTCAAAGAATAATATGTCAGTTACTTTATATGACAAGCTCTGGAATGAGCACCTTGTTAAAACTGAAGATTCCAATGAGTCTTTGGTATACATAGATAGGCATTACCTCCATGAGGTAACTTCTCCGCAAGCCTTTGAAGGATTAAGACATAAAAAATTATCTCCGTGGCGACTCGATGCAAATATTGCTACACCCGACCATAACGTTCCAACCAACAGAGGCAGCTCTTTTAATGCAGAGTCTATCGCTGATGAAGTAGCAAAAATACAGGTATTGGAGTTAGATAAAAATTGTAATAATTTTGGGATTGACCAGTTCGATATTACTTCAAAAGAGCAAGGTATTGTCCACGTGATGGGCCCAGAACTCGGGTATACAATGCCAGGCATGACTATTGTGTGTGGTGACTCTCATACTTCTACTCATGGAGCCTTTGGCTGTCTAGCAATGGGCATTGGAACTTCAGAGGTGGAGCATGTTCTTGCAACACAATGTTTAAAAATTACTAAATTAAAAAACATGCAAGTCAATTTCGATGGGCAGCCACAAAATGGCGTGACTTCTAAAGATATAGTGTTGCATTTGATAAAGCTTATAGGCACAGCAGGCGGAACTGGTCATGCCATTGAATTTTCAGGCTCTTATATTGCAGCTGCTTCTATGGAAGCGCGAATGACAATCTGCAACATGGCCATAGAAGCTGGGGCAAAGGTAGGTTTAACTGCGGTAGACTCTACTACCATTGATTATGTTAAGCAGCATTGCAATCTTTCTGGCGAGATATTGAACCAAGCTGAAGCATATTGGAGTTCTCTTCGTTCTGATGATGAAGCAAAGTTTGATAAGACTATTTCTATTGATGTTACAAAAATTAAACCGCAGGTTACTTGGGGCACTTCACCTGAAATGACCATTGATTTTGATGAGATCATTCCATCTGAGTCCGACGTTGAAGAAGAGAAAAAAGAAAATTTAATGCTTGCAAAATCATACATGGGCTTAGAGCAAGCAAAGACATTGCAGGATTTAACTTTTGATAGAATATTTATTGGTTCATGTACCAACTCAAGAATAGAAGATCTGCGTGATGCTGCATTTGCAGTAGACGGAAAAAAAATTGCTAATAATATTATTGAGGCAATTGTAGTTCCAGGTTCGGGGATGGTAAAAGAACAAGCAGAGGCAGAAGGTTTAGATAAAATTTTTGAAAATGCAGGTTTTCTATGGAGAGACCCAGGTTGTTCAATGTGCCTTGGTATGAACCCAGATAAATTAAAACCATATGAGCGTTGTGCCTCTACCTCTAATAGGAATTTTGAAGGTAGGCAAGGAAACCTTGGCAGGACTCATCTCATGAGCCCCTTAATGGCAGCTTTGACAGCAGTAAATGGAAAAATATCAGATCCCTCATGAGCAATAAAATAATGAAAGGTGTTGTAGCAACATTTGATCGAGACAATATTGATACCGATCAAATTATTCCTACCGAGTACCTTAAATCTATTAAAAAATTTGGCTTTGGTGATTTTTTATTTGATGGTTGGAGATACTTAGATGAAGGTCGTTTGGACATGTCTGCGGACGATCGGTCTAAAAATACTGACTTTATTTTAAATCAACAACCTTATGACAGCTCTCAAATCCTTTTAACAAGAGATAATTTTGGTTGTGGTTCGAGCAGAGAGCATGCTGTTTGGGCTCTCAGAGATTTTGGTTTTAAGGCAGTGGTGGCTAGTTCGTTCGGAGATATTTTTTATAACAATTGTTTTAAAAACTCAGTTCTTCCTATCAAGCTAGAAAAAGATGAGATTAATCAGTTATTTTTACTTGCAACCCCCTCGCCAATTAGCATTGAAATTGATTTGATCGCTAAGGAATTAAAGGTTGATGAAGAAATTTCCATGCAATTTGAAGTCAAGGATAGTTTATTGCAGCGAATTATTCATAATTTAGATGATGTAGATATTACCTTAAAGGATGCTGCTCTTATAAAAGCCTATGAGCAATCAAGGCAAAAAGATAGGCCTTGGCTTTTTAATTACTCCAATCCAGGAATTAAAAAATGAGCAAACAAATATTAATTTTGCCTGGAGACGGCATTGGTCAAGAAGTAACTGCTTCCATGATGGAAGTTTTGAACTATTTAATTTTAGAGCAGAGTTTAGATTTTAAAATTGAAGAGCGAACAGTTGGCGGTTGCTCTTATGAGGAGTTTGGGAAGCCTTTAACAGATGAGACGCTATCAGTTGCCAAGCAATCAGATGCAATATTATTTGGGGCCGTGGGTGGTCCTCAATGGGATAATCTTGGTTGGGATGTGAGACCCGAACAAGCATTGCTTGGATTAAGAAAATCTCTTGGTTTGTTTGCTAACCTTCGCCCAGCTTTTTTATTTAATGAGCTTGCATCAGCATCCCCCCTAAAAAACCACATTATTGAAAATCTTGATATTTTAATTGTTAGAGAACTTACCGGGGGTGTCTATTTTGGAGAGCCGAGAGGAATTGTAGAAAATGAAACTCCCAAATATGGCTTTAATACAATGATATACAACGAAGATGAAATCAGAAGAATTGCAAAAGTTGCGTTTGAAGCTGCTATGAGCAGGAACAAAAAATTATGCTCTGTTGAAAAAGCCAATGTATTAGAAGTCTCTAAATTTTGGAGAGGAATTGTAACTGAAATGGGAGCTGAGTATCCCGAGGTTGAATTATCTCATCAACTAGCCGATAACACAGCCATGCAGCTAGTTCTCAATCCAAATCAATACGATGTCATAGTTTCTGGCAATCTTTTTGGCGACATGCTTTCTGATATTGCCGCCACCTTAAGCGGTTCAATTGGCATGCTTCCTTCTGCATCTTTGAATAGCTCCTCTCAGGGTATGTATGAGCCATGTCATGGAAGTGCTCCAGATATTGCAGGTCAAGGAATAGCAAATCCACTCGCGATGATTTCATCCTTAGCAATGGCGCTCGAGTACTCTCTTGAAAGAAAAGATCTTGCCAGAAGAATCGAAGCTGCAATTAAAAAATTTATAAGCTTAGGCTATAGAACAAAAGATATTTCTACTTCTAATGATTTTATGAATACAGAAGATGTTGCGCCTGCATTAATTGAGATTATTAAAAATGAAAAATAATGGAGTCAGCCTAGCTTTAATAGGAGCCTCAGGAGTTGTTGGAACAAAAATAATTAAGCTACTAGAAAAAAGAGCATTTCCTGTTAGTAAATTTATCCCTTTAGGCCAGTCCACTGTTGGGTCAATCATTCAATTTAAAGGCGCAGATTACTCCGTAGCATCTTTAGATACCTTCAAGCCAGAAGAAGCACAATTAATAATATTCTCAGCTGGCTCAGATGTTGCTGAAGAATATGCAAGAGGTTTTGTGGCTGCTGGCAGTTATGTCATTGATCTTTCCTCTAATTTTAGATATCAAGATGATATTCCGCTTGTAATTCCAGAGATTAATGGAGAAATACTTAAAAACCTTTCTGAGCCTACTTTAATAGCTAACCCTAACTGCTCAACAGCTCAATTATTGATGGCATTAAAGCCAATTCATGATGCTTCTAAGATTGAGTTTTTAAATATTGCCACCTATCAAGCAGTATCAGGAACAGGCAAGGCTGCGTTGGAAGAACTCCACAATCAGACTTATTTTGCTGAACAAGGCAAGGAATCGTCAGTTTATCCCAAGCAAATTGCTTTTAATGCAATACCTCAGTGCGATATCTTTTTAGAAAATAACTTTACCAAGGAAGAAATGAAGTTAACCTGGGAAACGCATAAGATTCTTGACCCTGATATTGCAGTTCAAGCAACTTGTGTAAGGGTCCCAGTATTTAATGGGCATTCTGAAGCAGTCTTTTTCAAAGTTTCTGATGAAATTACCCGAGAAGAAATTATAAAATTATTGGATCACTCTGATGGCATTACTGTCATAGATGATCCAGAGACTGAGCAATATCCTACACCAATAGAGCATGCAAATGATACAGAGGATGTATTTGTTGGAAGAATCCGCTCTCAAAAACTGAAAGATGAAACATGGATTTCAATGTGGATTGTTGCAGATAATGTTTATGGCAAAGGCGCTGCTTTAAATGCTGTGCAAATTTCTGAAGAATTAATTAATTCAAGCATACTCTGATGAGAAAGCTATTATTTTTCCTTGCTTTAACTGTTATTCACATTGGTGCTAAGACCATTGTTGGAAGTCCAACAGTAGAGATAAACTCTCAGGGAGTCTACCTAGTAGAAATTAAAATTAGCGGAGATGAGACTCTTGTAGAAGATGATATTTTAATTACCAACTTTAAATCCAATGAATTATTATCTGACATTAAATTTGATTATCAAATTTTTGAGAGTCTTGGGGGCTACAAACGCATAACCCTTGGTGTTCCTGAGAATTTTTCAGAAGACTATCTTTCATTTCGCCTTAACCTTAGGTCTGATTTAAAAAAAGATGTATTTATTTTTCTCCCGCAAAATAACATAGCTATTCGGCCCAAAACCGGGGTTTCTTTTAAGCTGCCTGCAAAGAAAATTTATGGGAAGCCACAAAGGTATGATATTGCAAAAATTTTAGCTGAAGAACCTGATTACAACAATGATCCTGGAATCAACCCATCAAGCTCTTTATCTATTCTCAATCCAGGAGATAACAAAGAACAGGATGCAGAAAAAACTTCTATTATTTCAAGCAGTGAAGTTGAAACAATATGGAGCGTTGCAGAACTTGTCAGACAAAATTATGATGCTTCCATTTATCAAATTATGTGGGGGTTCTATCTTGAAAATCCAAATGCTTTTATTGATGAAAATATTAACTTAGTAAGAGGAGATGTTGACTTAACAATGCCTTCTGAAGAGTTGATTGCGTCAACTTCTAATTTTGATGCCAAAGAATCAATTGCATTTATGAATCTGAACTCTAGGGCTTTAAAACAAAATTCTAAGCCAAGTTTAAAATTAACTGCACCCATTCAAAACTTAGTTCAGTCTGCAGCTACCAAAGAGCCTCTTGAAACTGGTTTGCAATCCAAGCCAGTTACTATGTTGAAGAACTCAGACAATGCTTTGTTGAATGCATCTGAAATTGTTGCAAAAAATACCTCAATACTTGAACTTGAATCAGCCAGTGAATTTGAAGTTGAGCCTACCAATGCAAAAAATACAGGGCCCTTTAAGCTGCAAGATCTTTTTTGGGTGGGGCTGCTATCCTTGTTTGCAGGATTCGTCATAGCTTTTGTGCTCGTTCGATTGAATCAGAAGCCTATTTTCGCAAAGTCTGCTCTTGAAGAAGATTTATTAAACAATGATGAAACATTTCAGTCTAACCTGAGCATTTCTAATGATATTGAAACCCAGGAATTGGATTTAGTGCGCACCTATATTGGCATGGGTGACTGGGGAAGTGCGAATAAAATTTTAGATAAATTAATAGCAAATTCATCTGATAGCTTTATCATTTCTGAAGCGCGTTCGCTGTTAGAGCAAAGCAAATAAACTGTGAGGTTTGTTGGAATTTGTCAGTACGATGGTTCAAATTTCTCAGGCTTCCAGTCTCAAAAAAATGCCAGCTCAGTTCAAGATGTTCTTGAATCTGCAATTTCTTCGGTTGGCAGGCTAAATGGCAGAATAAATTATGCTGGTCGGACAGATGCAGGTGTTCACGCAACTAAACAAATTTTTGATTTTTCTTCAAATGATTCGAGAGAAATAAAGCAATGGATGAATGGAGCCAACTCCTCACTCCCTGATGATGTGTCCATTAAAGCTCTTCAGGAAGTCTCCGATAACTTTCATTCAAGATATGATGCAACCAGCAGATCCTATTCATACTTAATTTACATAGGAGACACTCAACCAATTTTTTTAAGAAACTATGTTTTATGGGAAAAAAATCAGCTGGATGTAAAAAAAATGCGTAAAGAGGCTGCTTGCTTGATTGGCACTCATAATTTTCATGCATTTCGAGGCTCAAAATGCACAGCAAATAATCCTATTCGAACGATGAAAAGTATTGAAATTCTTGAGAAGAACAATTTTGTAATAATTACTCTTTGTGCAAATGCTTATTTGTATAATATGGTACGAATTATCGTAGGAACACTAATTGATTTATCGAAGGGGTCTCTCAGCAATGATATGAATGGCATCTTAAATTCACAAGACAGGATTAATGCAGGAAAAACAGCCCAACCACAAGGCTTATTTTTTACCGGAGCAAACTATAATGAAATTGAGTGGAACCAAGAATTAAATTCTAGCAGCTCACTTAATTTCTTATTTTCAGAACAATGAAAATCAAAATTTGCGGTATAAAAAATAAAGAAATATTGCAACATGCATGTGAATTAGGCGTTGATTTTGCTGGGTTTATTATTGCCGACGAAAGCCCCAGAAAAATTTCAGAAGAATTTTTGCTTTCCCTTGTGGATTTTAATTTTTTAAACACAAAACCAGTTTTTGTGTTTGTTAATCCTTCTGTGGAAATGGTGAATAAAATTATAAATTTAATTCCTGCTTCAATTTTGCAATTCCATGGAGATGAAACAGATCAATTCTGCAATCAATTCAATCATCCATACTGGAAATCAATCCCAGTTAAAGATTCTAGCTCACTAAACTCAATTAATAACTTTGCATCTGCGCATGGTTTTTTATTAGAAACATTCTCTTCTACCTCTTATGGTGGAACTGGCCAAGTATTTGACTGGAGTTTACTTAAAAACCTGTCACTGGAAGATCGATTTATTTTGGCTGGGGGGATTAACCAAGAAAATATAAAGGATGCAATCTCTATGAATCCTTGGTGTATTGATGTGAACTCTGGGGTAGAATCAAAACTCGCAAACAAAGATAAAGCTCTAATGAGCGATATTCTAGAGGTCTTTCACGATGGATAACTTAAGTAATTTACCTAATCCCGAAGGTTTTTTTGGTGAATATGGTGGGAAATTTGTTCCAGAGACTCTGATGTATGCATTGAAAGAGCTAGATGAAACCTATGCCAGCCTAAAAGAGGATCAGAATTTTTTAAATGAAATTGATGTGGACTTAAGTCAATTTGTGGGTCGGCCATCTCCACTGTATTTTGCAAAAAGGTTAACCGAGCATTATTCTGGTCCCAAAATTTGGTTAAAACGAGAGGACCTTAATCATACTGGCGCACATAAAATAAATAATACTGTCGGCCAAATTCTTTTAGCAAAGGCTATGGGCAAGAAAAGAATTATTGCAGAGACTGGGGCAGGTCAACATGGAGTAGCCACCGCTACAGTTGCTGCTAGATTGGGCCTTGAATGCCATATTTATATGGGTGCTGCAGATGTTGCAAGGCAATCACTCAATGTTTACAGGATCAAATTATTAGGAGCTACAGTGCATGCTGTAGATTCTGGTACAGCCACTCTTAAAGATGCCCTGAATGAAGCAATGAGGGACTGGGTTACTAACATTGAAGATACCTATTACATTATAGGCAGCGTTACTGGCCCTCATCCATATCCAATGATTGTTAGGGATTTCAATGCCATCGTTGGCCGAGAATTAAAAGAGCAATCACTTCAACTTTTTTCTCAATACCCAGATGCCATTATTGCCTGTGTAGGAGGGGGCTCTAATGCCATGGGAATTTTTTACCCTTTTCTTGAAGAAAATAATGTTGAATTAATTGGAGTAGAGGCTGCAGGAAATGGCATAGAGACTGGCCAACATGCAGCACCCTTAAATGATGGGCAGCCAGGCATATTGCATGGTGCAAAAAGCTATTTAATGCAAAACAAAGATGGTCAAGTTATTGACACTCATTCTATTTCAGCAGGATTGGATTATCCTGGTGTTGGGCCAGAGCATTCACACTTAAAAGATACCGGTAGGGCAAAATATCTTGCTGCCAATGATGTTGAGGCACTTCAAGCATTTCACTTGGTTACAAGGCTTGAAGGGGTTATGCCTGCGCTTGAAACAGCCCATGCATTTGCAGCTTTAGAGCAGATATCTGGCAATTATAGCTCGGATCAAAACCTTGTTATTAATGTTTCTGGTCGTGGCGACAAAGACATCAATACTGTTGCTACTATGGATGGCATCTCACTTGACTAGACTAGATAAAAAGCTTCATCTATTAAAAGAGAGTTCAAAAAAAGCTTTAGTTGCTTATTTAGTTGCTGGCGACCCAGATCTTGATTCAACCTTAGAGCTAATGCATGGATTTGTGAATGCAGGAGTAGATATTCTTGAAGTTGGAGTTCCGTTTACAGATCCAATTGCAGAAGGCCCAATTATTCAGGCAGCGCATGATAGAGCTCTTAAGCAAGGCACATCTTTGGGCCGTATCTTTAATCTGGTAAAAGAGTTTAGGGTTCAAGATAATGATACCCCTATAATTTTAATGGGTTATATAAATACATTTCTTGCTAATACGAAAGCTCTAGAGGAGTCACATATCTCAGGGACTGATGCAGTACTAATCGTTGATATACCAGGTGAAAGCAGCTTGAAGGATCTTGGAATTAATGATCAACATTTAGCTTCTATTAGTTTAATTGCACCAACCACAAGTGCCGAGCGAATTACAAAAATATGTAATACTGGCTCTGGCTTTATCTACTACGTAACCTTGAGAGGAGTCACTGGCTCTTCTAATCTAGATATCAAGGAAGCAGAGAAAAATATTATTGATATTCGCTCTCAAACCTCTCTACCAGTCTTAGCAGGCTTTGGAATTAAAACTCCCACTGATGCTCTAAATTTAAGCAAGATTTCAGATGGTGTTGTAATTGGATCAAGTTTAGTTGAGATGATTAATGAGCAAAGTCATCAAAAAGAATATAAAAAAATATATAATTACCTTAACAGCATGTCTGAGGCAATAAATTCATGAATTGGCTTACAAGATTAATTCCTTCCATTGGCTCAAATGAAGACCCGGCATCGCCGAAAAGTAAGGTGCCTGATGGGCTATGGAATAATTGCCCAGAGTGTGAAGCTATTTTGTATCAACCTGAGCTAGAAAAATCTCTGTTTGTTTGCCCTAAATGCGACCATCATCTTCGTATTGGTGCTAGAACTCGGATGTCTATTTTTTTTGATGGTGGTAGCTTTCATGAGCTTGCAACAAAAATTACTACCAAGGATGTTCTTAAATTTAAAGATACTAAATCCTATAGCCAACGCATTAAGGAAGCGGTCTCTAATACCGGAGAAGAAGAAGCAATCTTAATTGCCAAAGGAAATCTTCAAGGCATTGAAATAGTTGTAGCGGCATTTGAGTTTCGATATATGGGCGGATCAATGGGCGGAGCAGTTGGTACAAAATTTGTTCAAGGGGTTGATGAAGCAATTGCCAATAAAGCTCCATTAGTTTGTTTTTCAACTAGTGGTGGTGCGAGGATGCAAGAATCCATGATTTCATTGATGCAGATGGCCAAAACTTCAGCTGCTTTAGAAAAACTAAAAGAAGCTAAATTACCATATATATCTGTGATGATAGACCCAATTTATGGAGGGGTTTCAGCAAGCCTCGCCATGCTTGGCGATATCAACATAGCAGAACCCAAGGCATTGGTTGGTTTTGCAGGAAGACGGGTAATTGAGCAAACAGTAAGAGTTGACCTTCCAGAAGATTTTCAAAAATCTGAATTCTTATTAGAGCACGGAGCTATCGATATGATTGTGCACAGAAAAGATTTAAGAGAAAAAGTTTTTAGCCTTCTTTCAAAATTATATCCTGGTAAATGAACGTAAATCGACTATTGGGTATTTTTATTGCATCCACTCTATTAATTTGGATTTTAATTTTTGCACTTTCCCCGCAGCCAAAATACCAAAAAATTAATAATATTAAAATCCCAGAACTGGAAGAACCTTCAGTTAATATTCAAGAATTTAACAAAATTGAGTTTGAAGAAGTTAAAAAAAATGCACTTAAGCTTGATATTAAAGATGATCTTCCATCTGCTAAGGATCGTGTAGCGAAAATCGATTTTAATTTGTATGTATACAAGGTTGGCGCCTTTCGATCGTCGGCAACAATCTCTAATATTGTAAAATCCTATAATGATGCTGGCTTTCCAGCATTCACACAGGAGAATAAATCAAAGACCGCACTAACAAATGTTTTGGTAGGGCCATTTGCTACTCAAAAAGATATTCAAGATAACCAGAAGAAGCTTAATAAAATAGCAGGCATAGAAGAAGGAGAGGTTATAGCTTGGAAACCATAGATTTGTTTCACTTTGACTATATTGTTATTGGGGTAATTGCACTCTCAGGTTTTATCGCTTTTTTTAGAGGCTTCATTCAAGAAGCTTTATCACTTGCTCTATGGGTCATTGCATTTGCCTCATCGATGTTTTTGAATGAATACTTAGATCCATATATATCAGAATACTTAATCAATTCTGAACTAAGAAGAATTCTTTCAATTATTTTAGTTTTTGTTGGGATTATTTTCTTTGGCGGGCTGCTAATTAAGTTGCTTCGTGGTTTGGTTCATTGGTCTGGAATGGGTGGCCTGGATAGGTTGCTGGGAGTTCTCTTTGGTTTTCTTAGAGGAGTTATTTTGATAGTGGTGATATATCTAGTTCTTCCCAATAACTTCAAGCAGTCTACTTTTATTACGCAATCGCAAAGCTTCACCTACTTAAATAAATATGCACCTATGGCAGAAAAGTTCTTTAAAAATATGATCTCAAATAAAAATTCAGTTATGCTGAGATCAGATATCAGCACAATTTACGAGACAACATAATGTGTGGAATAGTAGGGATATATTCTGAAACTCATGTAGCCAGTTCTATCTATGATTCTTTGTTGATGCTTCAACATAGGGGGCAGGATGCTGCCGGAATGGTTGTGTGTGATGAGAGAGGCAGGCTGAATAGTAGAAAATCAATGGGTTATGTGCGAGATGCTTTTCAGCAAAGGCACATGAATAAGCTTCTTGGGAATTATGGTATTGGTCATGTTAGATATCCTACAGCGGGAGGTGCTGGCAAGGAATTTGCTCAACCAATGTATGTTAATTCTCCATATGGTATTAGTATTGCGCATAATGGAAACTTAACAAATTCTAAAACATTGGCGCGAGAGTTATTTCATGCAGAAATGCGACATCTCAACACTGACTCTGATTCAGAAGTTCTTTTAAATATTTTTGCTCATGAGCTTGGAAAGCAAAGAGCTATTCTGCCTTCAAAAAAACATTTTTTCCAAGCTGTAAGAAAAACACATAGTAGATGTCATGGGGCTTATGCAGTTGTAGCACTGATTACAGGCTTTGGATTGCTAGCATTTCGAGATCCTCGCGGAATTCGGCCCTTGGTAATTGGCGAGAAAGAGGGCCCAACAAAAAAAGAATATATTATTGCATCTGAAAACGCATCCTTCTCAGCGTTAGGCTTTAAGACTTTGAGAGATGTGAACCCCGGAGAGGCTGTGTTTATTGATGTAGAAGGCAATCTGCACAGCAACCAATGTGCTGATAATGCGCAAGCAACTCCATGTATATTCGAATATGTCTATCTTGCAAGACCTGACTCTACCTTGGATGAGATTTCTGTTTACAAAGCAAGAATGAGGATGGGTCAAAAGCTTGCAAAGAAAATTGTTAGCTTAAATCCAGATCACGATATAGATGTTGTCATTCCTATTCCTGATAGCTCTACTACTGCGGCTTTGCAGCTCGCAGCAGCTCTGAAACTGCCTTATCGACAGGGATTTGTTAAAAATAGATATATTGGAAGAACTTTTATCATGCCGAATCAAGAGGAAAGAAAAAAATCAGTTAGACGAAAATTAAATATTTTAGACCTTGAATTTCAAGGGAAAAATGTGCTTTTGGTTGATGACTCTATCGTTCGGGGAACAACTAGCAAAAGGATCATTGAGATGGCAAGAGAAGCTGGAGCGAAGAAGGTATATTTTTCTTCAGCAGCTCCTCCAGTGAGGTTTCAAAACCTTTACGGCATTGATATGGCGGCAACCAATGAATTAATTGCCTCTGGCAGAACTGATGAGGAGGTTGCTAAAGAAATAGGAGCCGATTGGCTAATTTACCAAGACCTAGAAGACTTAATTGCCTGTGCCAAAGAGGGCAATCCTTCAATTGAAAATTTTGAAATGTCAATTTTTAATGGAGAATACCCAACCTCAATCAGTGCTGAATATCTGGCAGATCTTGAATCTACCAGAAAGGATGAGCAAAAATTAGCTAGAGAAAAATCTAATTAAACGTTAACAATATTAACTGAAGGTATTTCGGCTGCGTTTGCACTTTCAACGTACTGGTCAATTTCATTAAAATTTAAATACCGGTAAATATCGTCTGCAAGCGGATTAATTTCTTCCATATACTGTAAATATTCTTCAGGACTCGGCAGTTTTCCTAAAATAGAAGCAATTGCTGCAAGTTCTGCTGAGGCTAAAAATACATCAGCACCATCCCCCAAGCGATTTGGAAAATTTCTTGTCGAAGTTGACACCACAGTCGAGTTTGCAAGGACTCTTGCTTGATTTCCCATGCAAAGGGAACACCCCGGAAGCTCAGTTCTTGCTCCAGAAGTTCCAAAAATATTATATACACCTTCTTCCATTAACTGCTTCTCATCCATTTTTGTTGGCGGCACAACCCACAATCGAGCTTTTGTTCCATTATGTTTTTTAAGCAAATGACCGGCAGCTCTAAAGTGCCCAATATTTGTCATGCATGAGCCGATGAAGACCTCATCAATATTTGTCTGCGATACTTCTGATAAAGGTTTAATATCATCAGGATCATTAGGGCAGGCAAGCAGGGGCTCTTTAATTTCATTTAAATCAATTTCAATAATTTCTGCATATTCAGCATTTGCATCGGGCTCTAGTAATTCTGGATTTGCTATCCACTCTTCCATTGCTTGAGCTCTTCTTTCAAGAGTTTTTGCATCACCATAACCACTGCCAATCATCCAACGCAGCATTACAATATTTGATTTAAGATATTCGATAATCGGCTCTTTGTTTAACCTTACCGTGCATCCAGATGCTGATCTTTCGGCAGACGCATCGGATAGTTCAAAAGCTTGCTCCACTTTCAAGTCAGGCAAACCTTCAATTTCAAGGCAGCGACCAGAAAATATATTTTTCTTACCTTCCTTTGCGACGGTCAATAAACCTTCTTGAATGGCAGCATAAGGGATAGCATTTACTAAATCTCTCAAAGTAATTCCAGGTTGCATCTCTCCTTTAAATCTTACAAGAACTGATTCAGGCATATCCAATGGCATTACTCCTAATGCAGCAGCAAAAGCAACTAAGCCTGATCCAGCAGGGAAGCTAATACCTATTGGAAAGCGTGTATGACTATCTCCTCCAGTTCCAACACCATCAGGTAATAGCATTCTATTTAACCAAGAATGAATAATTCCGTCTCCTGGTTTTAAAGAAACGCCACCACGATTCATTATAAAGTCTGGTAGCGTGTGCTGAGTATCAATATCTACTGGTTTTGGGTAAGCAGCTGTATGGCAAAAAGATTGCATCACAAGATCGGCTGAAAATCCTAAGCATGCCAGCTCTTTTAGTTCATCTCTAGTCATTGGTCCCGTTGTATCTTGCGAGCCCACTGTTGTCATTCTTGGCTCACAATATGTTCCAGGCCTTACTCCTGCAACCCCACATGCTTTACCAACCATTTTTTGCGCCAGAGTAAAGCCTTTATCGGAATCATCTTCCGCATCTGGCCTGGTAAAAATATCTGTTGGATCTAAACCTAATGCTTCTCTTGTTTTATCAGTCAATTGACGCCCAATAATTAATGGAATGCGGCCATTGGCTCGAACTTCATCCAAGAGAACAGGCGTTTTAAGCTCAAAGGTTGATAATACGTCACCACTATCTACATCTAAAATTTTGCCATTGAATGGCTCAAAGATAATCTCTTGCCCCATATTTAGTTGAGAGACATCACACTCAACTGGAAATGCTCCAGAATCCTCAAGAGTATTAAAAAAAATTGGTGCAATTTTTCCACCAAAGCAAAAACCACCTTCTTTTTTATTGGGAATGCATGAAATTTCATCTCCCATGTGCCATAACACTGAGTTTGTTGCCGACTTTCTTGATGACCCTGTTCCAACTACATCGCCAACAAAAACTAGCGGATTCCCTTTCTTTTTTAGTTCTTCAATTGTTTCAAGAGGTTTGTCCAAGCCTTCTCTTGGCATCTTAAACATTGCCAATGCATGCAATGGAATATCAGGCCTAGACCATGCATCTGTTGCCGGAGATAAATCATCAGTATTAATTTCACCAGGAACTTTATAGACCGTAAGTTTAATTTGCTCTGCAATGGCTTGTTTTTCTGTAAACCATGAGCCTTCAGCCCAGGCATCTATAACAGTTTTTGCATTTTTATTTGATGCTGAAAGCTCTAAAACTTCATTGAATGCATCAAAGATTAGTAAAGTGCTACTCAAAGCCTTGGCTGCTTCCGCACCCAGCTCATTGTCTTCTAAACATTTAATCAATGGTTGTATATTGTAGCCACCAAGCATTGTACCTAAGATGATCACAGCTTCTTTTCGAGAAATATAAGGGCTGCTAGCTCCTCCTGTTGTAATGTCTGCAAGAAAACCAGCTTTCACATAAGCTGCTTGATCAACTCCAGCTGGTGTTCTTTCTTTAAGTAGCTCTAGTAATAGCTCAGATTCTGAGTGTTCAGATTTAAGCAAATCAACTAATTCTGATATTTGTTGTACTGATAAAGGTAACGGCGGTATTCCTTGTTCCCTTCTTTCTTCACAGTGTTTTTTATAATCTTCAAGCATAATTTTCTCCTGGGGTGCCATTTTACTGTGCTATCTCTAAATCCCCAAGCCCATTATCTAAATCATGGTATTTACCCTTATAAAATAATGTATTATCCAGTTTATGAAGAAAAATAAAGCTTCAACACCTTGTCTTGGAATATGCTCCACCACCTATGGTGATAATGTATGCAAGGGCTGCAAGCGTTTTATCCATGAAGTAATTAATTGGAATAAATATACAGCTATTGAAAAAGAAGTGGTGAACTCTCGACTGGAAACTTTTAAATTAACAGTCCTGAAAGATAGGTTTTTAATAACAGATGTTAATTTGCTAGCATTTAAGCTGAATGAGCAAGGTATTAATTTTAATGATTCATTAGATCCCATGACATGGATCTTTGATCTCTTGCGAGCCGCAGGTTCTCAAAAGCTAGATTTACGTCAATTTGGAATTACTGCTCGTGCTAACCTAGAGCTAGCTGAATTAAAAGATCAGATCTATAAAGAATTTTTGGAGTTGTCTGAGGCTCATTACAGTCGTTATTTTTCTATAAGGCGGTAGGCAATTCTAGCCAATTAGTAGTATATCTAGGCGACACCATCTTCTTTTGTATGGGCGATAAATTTGCAGGGCATTGTGAAGCATAATAAATTTGGGTTTGGCGACTATTTAGCTCATCCACAGACCGCATTAGGCTCTCGTCTTGTTTTAAGGCATGCCGATGGCTCATTATTTCAAAAAGAGATTTTTGAACCACTACCGGACATGAAAATTGGCTCAGCAGTATGCCTGCTTTTGCATATGGATAACCTTCTTTAAAAGCTTTATTTAAGGCTTTGTTAGCTCCCATTAAGATGCTTCTTGTATCGTTTGTTGGGTGAGAAAACCTAAAACTATTAAAGCCTTGGTGTTTTAGCTGCTTGCCAAATCGACTGGTTGAAATAAATACTGAAACTTGGGAGCATTTTTGCTTCTCATGCCTCAGTTTCTCTCCAGCCCTGACAGCAAAATTACTGATTAATGGTTTTAATGCATCCAAACTTTCAATTTTTTTTCTGAAACTTCTGCTTACAACAATTTGTTTTTTGGGCGCAATATGATTTTGTATTTGGATGCATGGCTCCCCTCTGAGCTCTCTGACTGTTCGCTCCAACACGATGCTAAATTTTTTCCTGATAAATCCAATATCCATTTTCATTAAATCATATGCTGAATAAGTGCCAAGTTGGTTTAGCTGTTTAGAAAGGTTGCGTCCCACTCCCCAGACTTCATTAACAGGCAATGCTTTTAAAACATGCATGATATGTTTTTGTTTGTTTAAGCAGTAAACACCTGTTCCACCATTTGTATGTTTTGCTATATGGCTAGCAACTTTCGTTAAAGTTTTTGTCGGCGCAATACCAATGCGCACAGGAATTCCCACCCATTGATGCACGATACTTCTGCAGTAAACGCCAAACTCGTATGCTTGATTTGAATTTTGTACATGCTGCAGATCTAAAAAAGCTTCATCGATACTATAAACCTCAATTTTTTTTACCATTCCTTCTAAAATATTCATTACTCGCTTGGATAGATCTCCATACAGCGCAAAATTGGATGAGAACACTTTTCCTCCTTGAGCCAAGTACGCTTTCTTCACTTGGAACCAAGGCACTCCCATTTTGATTCCCATAGATTTAGCTTCTTTACTTCGAGCAATCACACAGCCATCGTTATTTGATAGTACTACCACAGGCACTTGTTTTAAATCCGGCCTAAACACTCTTTCACAGGAAGCATAAAAATTATCACAATCTACTAATGCTAAAAGCTTCATTCGAATTTATTGATGGCCGCGGTTACTGTTCCCATGATGTCTAGATCTTGGCCATGTTGAATATAGATCGGCTGATATTTTGAGTTTTCTGGTAACAAGCAGAGGCGTGGTTTAAGTTGTAGTCTTTTGCAGACAAAATCACCATCTAAAGATGCAACCACAATACTTCCATGCTTTGGTTTCAGGCTGCGATCTACTATTAGAATTGCTTGATCTGCAATGTTTGCATTTAGCATTGAATCCCCAGATACCCTTACCAAAAAAGTAGCTGCTCCATTTTTAATAAGGTATTGATTGAGATCAATAGGGCTTTCCAGATAATCATTCGCAGGGCTTGGAAAACCAACAGAGACAGGCTCTAAAAAAAATTTTGTAAAAGTGGCTGGCAGATCATCTGCCGATATTGAACCGAGATAATTAATAGTCATGGGATTTTAAAATACTGTATATTTATACAGTATTAATAATCAAGAAACAATAGTTTTACAGCTTAAATTCTCTTAATTCTCTCTGCTGGTCATCAATCATGAGGCACCAACCAGTTTCATGCCAGTCACCCAAAACAATTCGAGTACCTGCATCAGTATGATGGGTGTTTGGTCGATGTGTATGCCCATGGATTAATAAATCTACCCCATGCTCTTGAAAGAATCGATCAATGGCACTTGGAGCAACATCCATGATAGCAATATCTTTTTCACTGCTGTTATTTTGACTTGCATCACGCATATTTGATGCAATTGTTAGACGCTCATCTAAAGTTTTTGCTAGAAAAACTTCTTGCCATGCTTGAGATCGAACCTCTTTTTTGAATGCAATATATTCAAGATCTTTAGTGCAGAAATCATCTCCATGAGACAGAGCAATTTTTTGTTCAAAAAAATTAATAAAAAATGGGTCTGGGAGAAGAGTGAGGTTGGATTGTTTGGCAAAACCTTTGCTGCATAAGAAATCTCTGTTGCCATGCATAAAAAATATTTCCAACCCATTGCGAGTAGCATGATTAATTTGCTGCATCACATCCAGAGCAAACTTAGAGCTATCATCATCGCCAACCCAAGCCTCAAATAGATCGCCCAATATATATAAGTGAGAGAATTCCTGGGCAGCAGTTTTTAAAAATTCGAAAAAGCCCTCTGTTACAGAGGGCGTATTTTCAGATAAATGAAGATCCGATATAAATCCTAATTTCATTCACTCACTGTAACGGAGTTAATAATTGTTGGTTCAAGAGGAGCATCAGCATAGCCGCCAACAGTGGAAGTTGTGCTAAGAGCAATTTGATCTACAACATCCATCCCATCAATCACAGAGCCAAAGACTGCGTAACCCCATCCTTGCGATGTTTCAGCTGTATGATTAAGAAAATCATTATCTTTGTGGTTTATGAAAAATTGACCTGTAGCAGAATGAGGCTCCATTGTTCTTGCCATAGCAATTGTGCCGCGATCATTCTTTAGTCCATTGCTTGCTTCATTTTGAATTGGGTCTGTACCTGTAGGCTTAGGAGACATATCTTCATTTAGACCGCCACCTTGGACCATAAACCCATCAATAATTCTATGAAAAATAGTGCCAGCGTAGTAGCCATCCTCAGCTAGTTTTAAAAAATTTGCCACTGTTATAGGTGCATTAGTAGCATCAAGCTCTAAGTGGATATCTCCGGCTGAAGTAGAAATAGTAATAAGCGACATTTGATCCTCCTCTGGATAGTATGTAGTTTGATCTTTAAGATCTTTGGGCTGCAGGAAGAAGATTAATGCAACAGCAGTTACAATAATTATTAAGACAGTAATTTGTATTTTTGACATTAATAAAACCTACATTCCAGTTAAGTTCTCTATAATAAGTGATTCATATATCAAATAACAGATGACAATTAAGTTTTATAACTCTCTAACAAATCAGAAGGAAGAATTTACTCCTATTCGTCCAGGTGAAGTAGGCATGTATGTTTGCGGAATGACAGTCTATGATAATTGTCATCTAGGTCATGCAAGAGCAATGATGGCTTTTGATATCCTAGTTCGCTATTTTCAATATCAAGATTATAAGGTAAATTTTGTCCGCAATATCACTGATATTGACGACAAAATCATAGAGCGCGCAGCAGATAATAAAGAGCCCATTGAAGATCTTACCAACAGAACTATTTCAAGCATGCATGAAGACTTTGCAAGGCTCGGGCTTGAGCTTCCAGCAACAGAACCTCGGGCCACAGATCATATTGCAGGGATGATAGAAATGATCAGTCAGCTAATTGAAAAAGGGCACGCCTATCATTCAGAGGGTGGAGACGTATTTTTTGCAGTGAGAACATTTGCTGAATATGGAAAATTATCAAATAAGAATATTGACGACTTAAACCCTGGCTCGAGAGTTGCCGAGGATGAATCCAAAAAAGATCCATTAGATTTTGTGCTATGGAAAAGTACAAAACCAAATGAACCATCTTGGGATTCACCGTGGGGACCTGGAAGACCGGGTTGGCATATTGAGTGTTCGGTTATGTCATTTGAAAATTTAGGACAGCATTTTGATATTCATGGCGGAGGTCCAGACTTACTATTTCCTCATCATGAAAATGAAATTGCTCAATCTGAGTGCGCTTCAGGACATAAATTTGCAAACTATTGGCTGCATTCAGGCTTGCTTAAAATCAATGGAGAGAAAATGTCAAAATCTTTAGGCAACTTTGCAATGCTAAAAGATCTATTTAAATCCTATCATCCAGAAGTTATTCGTTATTATTTGATTTCTAGTCATTACAGAAGCTCTTTAAATTTTGATAATGAGTCCCTTGACCAAGCTCGTGCAGCACTCACAAGATTGTATCAAGCCTTAGCTTTATCTTTAGATGGGGTCATGGAGCGACATCAAGATAGTATTGAAGAGTTTGCTCACTCCATGAATGATGATCTTAATACTCCTGAGGCACTTAGCATTTTGTTTGGCCTTGCGAAATTAGTTAATAACAGCGCTAGTGAAAAAGAGCAGGGCATGTATGTATCGACAATGAAAGAATTAAGTCAAGTTCTAGGGCTTTTAAATGAGACTCCTGAAGTCTTCTTGCAATATGGAGCAGGCTTATCAGAGGAAGAAATTAGCGCTCAAATACAACAAAGAAATGAAGCAAGAAACTCTAAAGATTTTCAGAAAGCCGATCAAATCAGAGATGATCTAGCTGCGCAAGGAATACTATTGGATGATTCTAGTAAAGGCACTACCTGGAAGAAATCTTAGTCGTCTTCTTCTAGGTCGTTGATTATTGATTCAATCCCAGTTGAACCCATGTTTATCCCAACAACTCTTTCTATCCCCATTTCGGCATAGTGCTCAGCAGCATCTGTCATCAAGCCTGATTGATCCAGTGTTAAACCACCATCAACACAAATATTTGTTCCAGTAATAAACCTTGACTCATCTGAAGCGAGGAATAGAGCCGTATTAGCAATATCTATCGGCATTCCAAAATCTTCAATGGGTTGAATTAGCTTACTGTCTTCAATTGCAGTAGCCAGAAGAGGTGTATTGATTGCACCAGGTGAAATAGCATTGACTCTAATTTTGTCTGGGCCCAATTCAATAGCAGCATTTTTACAGAAATTTATAACTCCAGCTTTTGCTGCTGAGTATGCAAGGGGGCCAGACCCACCTCCCATACCTGCAATAGATGCAGTATTTATAATAGAGCCACCAGCAATATTTTTTTTCATAATTCTTGCTGCATGCTTGGAACCTAAAAAAACTGATTTTAAAAGGATTTGAAATGACTTGTCCCATTCATCGCCATCAATATGAGTAATTGGACCAATAGCCCCACCAATTCCAGCATTATTAAAAAGAATATTCAATCCACCAAAATGCTCTACGGCAGCGTTAATTAAATTTTTAATATCAGTCTCTTTTGAAACGTCGGCAATGCATGTGCACGCATTTGATTCAAGATTTTTTTGCTTAATAATTTCGAAGGTTTCCTCAAGGGTATCTTTGTTGATGTCTGCTAAAACAACATTAGCTCCATGCTCCAAAAATAATAAAGCAGTCTCTTTTCCAATTCCGCTCCCAGCACCCGTTATAACCGCGACTTTATCTTGTAATCTTTTCATTTATTAATTATTACTTAAAGATACCTAAAAGAAAAATAAAGATCACCATTAGTTCATCATGCATATACAAGTTAAATAGATTAAAATTAGAGATTGGTTTTTGAATAGAATGGCTCCCTGACGTGGGATCGAACCACGGACCAATTGATTAACAGTCAACTGCTCTACCGCTGAGCTATCAGGGAACAAGTTGAGGATTATAAATTAAAATTCACAAAGTAAAACAGGATAATGACAAAAAATTTAATCGTTACATCTCCATTTGAACCAGCAGGCAGTCAACCAAAGGCTATAGATACTTTAGTTAGCGGCTTAAATGATGGTTTATTGAATCAAGTTTTACTAGGTGTCACTGGCTCAGGCAAGACATACACCATGGCCAAAATCATTGAATCTACACAGCGACCAGCAGTTGTGATGGCTCCCAATAAAACTTTGGCAGCGCAGCTATATGGAGAGCTTAAAGATTTTTTCCCAAAAAACTCTGTTGAATATTTTGTTTCTTATTACGATTATTATCAGCCAGAAGCATACGTACCTACTTCCGATACATACATTGCTAAAGACGCATCTGTAAATGAGCATATTGAACAAATGCGCCTCTCTGCAACTAAAGCACTGCTAGAGAGAAACGACACCATTGTTGTTGCGACTGTTTCTGCGATATATGGCTTGGGAGCACCAGAGTCTTATCTTAATATGATTTTGCATTTAGACAGGGGTGAGACCGTTGATCAACGAACCATTCTTCGCCGCTTATCTTCTATGCAGTACACGCGAAATGATATAGATTTTAGGCGTGCAACTTTTAGAGTTCGAGGGGATGTAATTGATATTTATCCAGCTGATTCTGAGAGAGATGCTTTAAGGATTGAGCTATTTGGAGATGAGGTTGAGCGTTTACTATGGATTGATCCATTAACCGGAGAGGTTATCAGCGAGACCCCTCGAGCAACTATTTATCCAAAAACGCACTACGTCACTCCCAAGGAAACCGTCCTTGATTGTTTAAAAACAGTTAGAGAAGAGCTAAAGGAGAGACTAATTTTTCTTAAAGATAATAATAAATTAGTAGAAGCTCAAAGATTGCAAGAAAGAACTACTTACGATCTGGAGATGATGCAAGAACTTGGTTATTGTCAAGGAATCGAGAATTACTCCAGATATCTTTCTGGTAGAGGCCCAGGAGAGCCACCTCCATGTCTATTTGATTACTTGCCAAAAAATGCAATTGTTTTTATGGATGAATCACATGTATCTGTTCCACAAATAGGTGGCATGTATAAGGGAGATAGGTCTAGAAAAGAAACCTTGGTAGATTATGGTTTTAGACTACCATCAGCCCTAGACAATCGACCATTAAGGTTTGAGGAGTGGGAGGAGGTAACACCCCAAAAAATCTATGTTTCAGCAACACCGGGTAAGTACGAGTTAGAGCATTGCGATAACATGGCAGAATTACTGGTTAGACCAACTGGTTTAATCGATCCGGAAATAGAAATTAGACCAGCAAGCTCTCAAATTGATGATGTAATTGGCGAGTGCAACGAGAGGGCGGCTTTAAAAGAAAGGGTTCTAATAACAACCCTTACCAAGCGCATGGCTGAGGACTTAACTGATTATCTTGAAGAGAATGGTATTCGAACAAGGTACATGCACTCTGATGTAGATACTGTGGAAAGAACAGAAATTATAAGAGATTTAAGATTAGGAAATTTCGATGTCTTGGTTGGAATTAATTTGCTTAGGGAGGGTCTAGATATACCAGAAGTTTCCTTGGTTGCTATCTTGGATGCAGATAAGGAGGGCTTTTTAAGATCTGAAGTTACTATTATTCAAACAGTTGGAAGAGCTGCAAGAAATATTAGAGGACGTGCAATTTTGTACGGAGATAAGATTACCGGCTCAATGCAAAGAGCAATGGATGAAATGTCTCGTCGTCGAGAAATCCAGGCTGAATATAATAAAAAACATAATATTACCCCGACTTCAATCATCAAGGATGTCAAAGATATTATGGAAGGAGCCAGAGTAACGAAAAAAGCCAAAAAAACTCAACCCAAATATTTTGAGCAAGACTTACCATTTAAAATTGAATCAGATGGCCCGGATAAAATCTCTACTTCCATTACTAAGCTTGAAGAACAAATGTATATTTATGCAAAAGAAACAGAATATGAAAAAGCTGCATTTTGCAGGGATCAAATTAAGAATTTAAAATGGCAACTTATAAATTCTTAGTTTCCACTGCAATTCTGACTTAATAAAAGATAGTAGTAATCTCTAACTCTTTCAACAAAATCAACTGTTTGCTGACCTCTAGAATAGCTCTCAGTGTCCATTGAAGTTTCTAGGTTAATTAAATGTTCTTCTAAATCAAGCCAAGTTATCTGTGTAGAACTTTTATTAATATTTTTAATAGCATTATTCACATTAGTTGTTCCAAGGTTATATGCGGCTAATATAAAAGCAATTCTATCTCCCGAAGATGTGCCATGTTCAGTGATAGTCCTTAGGTCTGATAAGTACTGCGCACCCCCATAGATACTTTGGATTGGATCTAACCGATTTGTGACTCCAACTGAAGCTGCGGTTGGGAGGGTTAACATCATCATCCCTTTAACTTGAGTTGCTGAGCGTGCTTTTGGATTCCATTGAGATTCCTGAAATGCAACAGCCGCAAGAAGCTCCCATTCAAGATCAAAAGTTTGAGCAGCTTCTATAAAATTATCTTTATATAATGCAAACCTTGATTTTTTTAACTCATCAAATTTTTGTTTTTCAAAATTACTTAATCGAGAGAAAGAATATAATTTTTCATTAATAATATTGCAGTAAACTGTCAGAGGAGTCTGTTCTACTTCTTTTGAGCACCCAAATAATGCAACAAATACACATAACACTATTAAGTTATTTGTAAGGAATTTCACGGTTTTTATTTTTTTAATTTTAAACATCCTTATAATTACTCATAACCATATTTTACTAGAGAGCTAGTGTCAAAAAATTTATATTTGCTGCTTCAAGGCCCCTCAAATTTCTCGCCGTCCAAAATTTCATCTCTTCACCTAGAGCTCAATCAAATAAACAATAACAATTTTGAAGCTTTAAGCTTTGTAGAATTTTATGCCCTTACCCTAGATAAAGAATTTTCTGATCATTCAAAATTACTTGAGTTACTGAATGCTCAAGAACAGTCCGTGAGTCCCCAATTTTTAGTTGGACCAAGATCAGGAACAATTAGTCCTTGGGCATCTAAAACAAAAGAGATTATTGAAAATGTTGGCATTAATGGAGTGCTCAGTGTAGAAAAGTATTTTGGTTATATTATTGATGGAGTAGACAGTGTTAACAATCTAAATTTAACAAATTTATATGATCGAATGACGCAAGAGGTTTTTTTTGATTCTAAAATTTTGGCAAATATTAGAATAGGCTCAGAAAGGAGGCCTTTAATTTTAATTGACATTTCACATTCTTCAAAAGATGCCTTGAATTCAGCAAACTTGGATTTGGGTCTTGCACTATCGTCAGCAGAGATTGATTATCTAGAAAATTTTTACTTAGCGGCTCAACGTAATCCGACTGATGCGGAGTTAATGATGTTTGCTCAAGCTAATTCTGAGCATTGTAGACATAAAATTTTTAATGCTGCATGGGTTATAGACTCAAATACTCAAGAACACTCTCTATTTGATCTTATTAAGAAAACAAGCAAGGGAAACAAACCAGACCTTATTTCAGCATACAAAGATAATGCTGCTGTTATTTCGGGTGCTGAAGTTGAAACGTTGAATAGAAATTTAAAGAATCAATACAGTTTTTCATCAGAACAAATAAATTCAACTTTGAAGGTGGAAACTCATAATCATCCTACTGCAATTTCTCCATTTCCTGGTGCAGCCACTGGATCAGGTGGTGAGATTAGAGATGAGGGGGCAACTGGATCGGGCGCAAAGCCAAAAATGGGATTGGTAGGTTTCAATGTATCTAATTTAAGGTTAGAGAAATTTCCAAGACCTTGGGAAGGTAAATGTTACAAGCCTGAAAGAATTGCATCACCACTTCAGATTATGACTGAAGGTCCATTAGGAGCAGCAGCATTTAATAATGAGTTTGGTCGACCTAGCACTGTTGGTTATTTTCGAGTGTTTGAGAAACCCTTTATTGATAATCAAGCTCATGGCTATCACAAGCCCATAATGTTAGCCGGTGGAATTGGCGAAGTGAAAGATCGAAATAGTTTAAAAAATCCTATTGAGCCTGGTGATCTTGTAGTTGTTTTAGGCGGACCTTCAATGCTAATCGGTCTCGGTGGTGGCGCTGCATCATCCATGTCATCAGGAGAGAGTGATGAAGATCTTGATTTTGCATCGGTGCAAAGAGAAAACGCTGAGATGGAAAGAAGATGCCAAGAGGTAATTAATCAATGTGCTTTTGAGAGCCCAAATCTAATTGAATTCATTCATGACGTTGGGGCTGGCGGATTATCGAATGCAATTCCTGAGTTAGCCAAGGATTGTAATCTCGGAATCAAAGTAGACTTAAACCTTATTCCAGTTGCTGATTCAAGCTTATCTCCAATGGAAGTTTGGTCAAATGAATCGCAGGAAAGATATGTTTTGGCAATCAAACCTTCAACCAAAGACATTTTTGAAAAAATCTGTCGTCGTGAACGATGTCCTGTTGCTTTTGTTGGAGTGACGACAACCTCAGATGCTGTTGAGGTTTATGATAGTGAGCGAGATCAGTACCCAGTTCAAGTTCCCCTTTCTATGCTTTTTGGAGATTTGCCAATCGCAGATATGGAGCTTGTGAATCCAGCAATTAAAGAAAGTGATGATAGTAGTTTCATGGATCTAGATTTATCCCATGTAATTCAAAGGGTCCTCTCTCATCCCTCTGTCGCCTCTAAATCTTTCTTAATTACAATCGGTGATAGAACGGTTGGCGGCATGGTTGCCCGAGATCAGTTTGTTGGGAGGTACCAAGTCCCTACATCCAACTATGCTATGTCAATGAGATCTTTTTTGTCTAATCAAGGTGAAGTTTTATCAATAGGAGAAAAGCCAACGATAGCTATTCAACATCCAGCCGCATCTTTGCGCATGGCATTGTCAGAAGCTTTGCTGAATTTGGTTTCTTCTCCCATTCATAGTTTAGATTTAGTTAGACTATCAGCAAACTGGATGGCAGCATGTGGAGACGATGAGGACGATTACGCCCTTAGACTTGGAGTGGAAGCAATTTCACAAATGTGTCTTCAACTTGGGATTTCCATTCCAGTTGGCAAGGATTCCCTTTCAATGAGGACAAGGTGGTCAGATAATAATCAAGACTTTGAAGTAAAAAGCCCTTTGTCTGGAGTTATCACTGCAATGGCGCCAGTTGAAGACGTATCTTTGGCGGTAACAACTGAATTAAATTGCAGCGGATCTAAAAACTTTTACCACCTATCTCTTGGAGAACAATCCAGAATGGGAGGCTCTATTTTTGAAGAGGTTACAGCCTCATACTCAAATAAATCACCTGACATTGATGACATAACGAAATTTAAAAAATTATTTAATACCATTCAAGAATTAATTAATCGAGGATGGATTCAAGCGCTGCATGATGTATCCGATGGTGGCTTATTTACCACTCTTGCAGAATTAGCCTTTACAAATAAAGTTGGCATAACAATTCTTTTACCAGATGGGGTAGATAATAGCCAAAGCATTTTTCAAAACCTTTTCTCTGAAGAGGCGGGAGTTGTCATTCAATTGAACGATGATTTTGAGAATCAGGCCCTTGCACTCTTTTCAAAAGAAAACATCAATGCAAGAAAATGTGCAATTCAAACAACAGATGCTCAAATTACTGTTTTGGTAAATGATAAAATTAAATTTCATGAATCAGTTGTTAGTTTAGAAAAAATTTGGAGCGAAACATCTTATGCCATTAAATCGCTTCGAGATAACCCAGAGTCTGCTCAAGAGGAATATGATCTGATCGAAAAATATGATGATCAGGGCTTGATTGCCAAGGATAGTTTTCAGTACTCTGCTGCGCTTCCTTCTTTTAATGTAAATTCAAAACCTAAAGTTGCTATTTTTAGAGAGCAAGGTGTAAATGGCCAAAATGAAATGGCTGCGGCTTTTATGATAGCTGGGTTTGATGCAACAGATTTACACATGCAAGATCTTTTAGATCATCCTAATTTGCTTTCTGAGTTCCAAGGAGTGGCTGCGTGCGGAGGTTTCTCATATGGTGATGTTTTGGGTGCGGGAGGGGGCTGGTCTTCAAGCATTAGTTTTAATACCTTAGTGCGCGATTCTTTTGAAGATTTCTTCAATCGTCCAGACACTTTTACATTTGGTGTCTGCAATGGATGTCAGATGCTCTCAAAGCTAAAAGATTTAATTCCAGGTGCAGAGGATTGGCCAGACTTTCTTTGGAATGAATCTGATCAATTTGAAGCCCGTCTCTCTCAAGTGACCATTGCACGATCAAACTCAGTGCTTTTGGATGAAATGGATGGGTGGCAAATTCCAGTTGCCGTTGCGCATGGTGAGGGAAGAGCTTCATTCAAAGAAGGTGCTCTTAATAAGCTTCATGCAAATCAACAGATAGCAGTTCAGTTCAGTGACAGCAAAGGTGAGATTGCCTCAGCATACCCAACTAATCCTAACGGGTCACCTGAGGGCATCACCGGACTAACTTCCGTTGATGGAAGGGCAACAATTATGATGCCTCACCCTGAGAGAGTCTTCAGAGCTCAACAATTCTCTTGGCAGCCATCGCAATGGAAAGAATATTCTCCGTGGATGCAAATTTTCTTGAATGCTTATAAATTTACAAAAAATTCATAGAGCAAAAATAAAGGCTTACCAAAGTTTTAATGCTTCCTCTCTAAAAGGGTATTGGCCATCTTCCTTGTCCTCAAAATAGTATTCCAATGTTTTGGTAACAGTAGGAAAAGCTATTTGATCCCAGGGAATATCATCTTTTGAGAATAATTTGACCTCTGAACTTTCTGAGGTAGGGCCAAACTTCTCATTGCCAAGTTCAGCTAAATAAAAAAAGTGCACTTGGCTTATGTGAGTCAAACTAAACGCAGTATAGGGCGAGGTAATTTTTGGTGACGCTTGTGTTTCTTCTTTGGTTTCCCTTAATGCTCCCTCTTGAAGCGTCTCTGCATTTTCCATAAACCCTGCAGGCAACGTCCACAAACCAAATCGTGGTTCAATATTACGTTTGCATAACAATACTTGGTCATCCTTTACACATATCGTTCCAACAATAAGATTGGGGTTAGTGTAAAAGATTGAATCACATGCAGAGCAAATGTATCGCTTCAGATTATCATCAGCTGGAACTTTAAAATTAATTTGATCGCTTCCGCATTTTGAACAATATCTCAAAAGTGCTCCTTTCTTAGAGAATTAAATTTCGTAAGAAGTTAAACTTACGCAATGATTGAAGAGATAAAGTATAAACTAAATTCGAATAATTCTGAAAAGCCAAGTGGCAGGCCACAAGCCTCTGTTTTAATAGCGATATTGAATTATGGAGAATACATTGAAAAGCCTGAGCTTATATATACACAGCGCTCTAATCATCTTTCTACCCATTCTGGCGAAGTAAGTTTTCCTGGTGGAAAAGCAGACAAAACAGATCCAAGTCTATTTGGTACAGCTCTCAGAGAATCAAACGAAGAAATGAATCTAAGAGGCGAAGATGTAACAGAACTTGGAAAATTAGATTATTTAATTTCACGTCACAAAATAGAAGTTAACCCTTTTGTTGCGTCGATAGATCAACCGCAAGCACTAAAGCCCAATGAAGAGATCCAAGAAATCTTTACAGTGCCTTTAAGTTTTCTCCTTGATTCAAAAAATCTTGAGAGACAAATTATTAAGAGACAGGGCGGCGTTTGGCAAGTTCCAACATGGGAAATAAAAAATCAAAAGATTTGGGGATTAACAGCAATGATCACAGTAAACTTTTTAAATGTATGTTTTGATGCGAATATAGAGATATTAGAGGCATAGATTTCAATGATTATTGATATAAATAATAAGAGCTTAAGCACAGAAAATGATGATTTCTGGATCGCTCCAGACGCAACTGTTATCGGTGATGTTCAAATGGCCAAAGATTCTAGTATCTGGTTTCACTGCACTGTAAGAGGTGATAACGAGCCAATCATTTTAGGGGAAGGAACAAATATACAAGATAATTCTGTTATACATACCGATCCAGGCTTTAGATGCACAATTGGAAAATTTGTTACTGTAGGTCATATGGCAATGTTGCATGGGTGCGAGATAGGAGATGGAACGCTTATTGGAATTGGATCAGTAATTTTGAATGGAGCTAAGATAGGCAAGAACTGCATCATTGGTGCGAAGGCACTTGTTACAGAAGGAATGGAAGTGCCAGATGGCTCAATGGTACTTGGTATGCCAGCTAAAATTAAAAAAGAACTCACTGCCGAAGAGCAAGCAATTCCTTCTCTAAATGCTCACCATTACATTGAAAATTACAAAAAATATAAAGCTGCACTAGGCGATAAACATGACAGGTAAGAATGTTACTTATTATCATGGATCAACAAAATGTATAGGTTATTTATCAATGCCGGAGTCATCACATGCATTGCCTCTGGTTTTAGTTGCTCACACCTGGAAAGGCAGATCTGAATTCGAAGATCAAAAGGTGGCTGCATTAAATAGCTTGGGTTATGCAGCCTTATCAATTGACATTTATGGAGGCGGGGTAAATGGTCAAAGCGTTGAGGAAAATCAAGCTTTAATAGAGCCATTTATTTCTGATAGAGATTTATTTCGTCAGCGTTTAATCAGTGCCGTTGAGTTTGGCAAAACTATTGATGGTGTGGATGGATCAAACATTGCAATGATAGGTTTCTGCTTTGGAGGCCTCGCATCCATTGAATTGGCGCGCTCAGGCTATAATTTAGCTGGGTGTGTTAGCTTTCACGGGCTTTTAAATCAATCTGATCAACCCTTTCAGAAGGTAAATACAAAGTTACTGGTTCTCCATGGAGATCAAGACCCAATGGTCTCATCACAAGAAATACTTAATTTACAAAATGAAATGACAGAATCAGAAGCTGATTGGCAATTTATAAGCTACGGTAATACCTATCATGCATTCACTAACCCTGCGGCCAACGATATTGAAATGGGAACAGTTTACAATCATGATAGTGATATTCGATCATGGATCGCCATGTCAAATTTTTTAGAGGAAACCTTTAGCAATGTTAACAAGTGAACTAAGAGCTAAGTTTTTGGCTTACTTCAAAAAAAATAATCATGAAGTTGTAGATTCCAGCCCATTGATTCCTGCAAATGATGACACTTTGCTTTTCACCAACGCTGGGATGGTTCAATTTAAAGATGTTTTTTTAGGAACTGATAAGCGACCATATAAAAAAGCCACAACAACCCAGCGGTGTATCCGTGCTGGCGGAAAGCACAATGATCTAGAAAATGTAGGCTATACCCTTAGGCACCATACATTTTTTGAAATGTTAGGCAATTTTAGTTTTGGTGATTACTTTAAAGAAGATGCCATTGAGCTTGCATGGAAGTTTCTTACTGAGGAGCTTGGTTTGGATAAAGACAGGCTTTGGATTTCTGTGTTTAGAGAAGATGATGAGGCTGCTGAAATTTGGTCTTCTAAAATAGGCATCTCCCCAGATAGAATTGTGAGATTAGATGAGGAAGATAATTTTTGGTCAATGGGCGATACTGGCCCTTGCGGACCTTGTTCAGAAATTTATTATGATCATGGCGATCAATATGAGGGCACGCCTCCAGGGTCGCCTGGAGATGATGGAGATAGATTCGTAGAAATTTGGAATTTAGTCTTTATGCAATTTAATAGAGATGCAGCAGGGGAATTAACCCCACTGCCAAAACCGTCCGTTGATACTGGAATGGGTTTAGAGCGAGTAGCAGCGGTGATGCAGGGCGTGAATTCAAATTATCAAACAGATTTATTTCTTAATTTAATACAAGCATCTGAGAAAGCAATCAAATCTCCTGGTGCTGCCTCTCATAAAGTTATAGCAGATCACATTCGGAGTGTTAGTTTTTTAATTGCAGATGGAATCATCCCTTCAAACGAAGGTCGAGGATATGTTCTTCGAAGAATTATGCGGCGTGCTATTAGGCATGGCTATAAGTTAGGCGCAAAGAAACCATTCTTGCATAAATTAGTTGCACCATTGGTTGATGAGATGAAGTCGGCATTTCCGATGCTAGAAAAGCATCAAACCCTAATAGAGCAAACCATTCATGATGAGGAGAATAAATTTCTTGAAACTTTAGATAAAGGGATTGAAATCTTAGAAAAAGAAATTTTGCAAATGACTTCAAAGACAATCCCTGGAGAGGTTGTTTTTAAGCTCCATGACACATATGGCTTTCCATTTGACTTAACAGCAGACATTGCTCGAGAACAAGGTTTAGAGCTCGATGAAAAAGGGTTCAATGACTGCATGCACCAGCAAGTTCAAAATTCGAAATCTGCAAGTAAATTTAAGGGGAATCAAATAGATTTAGCGCATATTAAAGAAACAAAATTTCTTGGTTATGACCGATTAGATTCTGATGGAAAAGTCCTCGGCATATGGCTTGATGACATTGAATCTAAAAACGCAGATACAGAAAAGGAGTGCATTATTGCATTAGATCAAACTCCTTTTTATGCGGAATCAGGAGGGCAAGTAGGAGATCAAGGCGCTATTAGTTTTTCTGGTGGACATGGCCTTGTGTTAGATTGCGTGAAGCAGGGAAAAATCTTTCTTCATAAAGTAAAGCTGAAAGAAGGCTCAATTAGCAAAAATGATAAATTAAAATTAACTGTAGATTCAAGCCTTAGAAATTCAGCAGCATCCCATCACTCAGCAACTCATTTGATGCATGCTGCGTTAAAGCATGTTTTGGGCAATCATGTTGAGCAAAAAGGTTCACTGGTAGATTCAAATAAACTTAGATTTGATTTCTCACATCCCAAAGCAGTCACCAAGGATCAAATTCAACAAATTGAATTAATTGTTAATCAGCATATCTTAAATAATGCAGAAGTCTCAACCAAACTAATGAAGCTTGATGATGCAGTCGCCTCAGGTGCTGAAGCGATGTTTAATGAAAAATACGATGATGATGTCAGAGTTCTATCTATGAGCAATAATTTTTCTGTAGAGCTTTGCGGAGGAACGCATGTTGCCAGAACTGGTGACATAGGCATGTTTACAATTACTAGTGAATCGAGTGTTTCATCTGGGGTGCGAAGAATAGAGGCGCTTGCAGGCTCACGGGCTTTAGAGCAGATGCTTGAAATTCGGAATCAAATGCAAAATGTACAAGCAATTTTAAATGTTGGAGCTCCTCTAGTGAGCGCAAAAGTAAAAGATTTAGTAGCTGAAAATAAATCCTTAAAAAAAGGCGGCAAAACAAAACATGCTGCTTCAGTAGATGTTGAGGAATTCAAACATCAAATCAATGGCTTTGAATTAGTCGTTATAAAAGCAGAGACTCAAAATATTCAAGATTTAAGGCGGCTTGTTGATCAGCGCAAAAAAAATCAAACAAAAAAATGCTTTCTAATTCTGAGCTATCAAGATTTAAAAGTTGTGATGGTCTGTGGCATCACTGATGATCTTCAAAAAGCACTCAATGCAAATGATGTGATTAAGATGATAGCTAAATCAATTGATGGAAAAGGCGGTGGGCGCAGGGATTTTGCTCAGGGCGCAGGTGAATGCAAAAATTTTGAAGAATTTGTTAATTCTATTCCTGATATCGTACAATCCCTCGATTAGTCTTTAAGCTTTTTTAAGAATGGAAACCATAGTATTAAAATTTGGCGGCACTTCTGTTGGTTCAACTGATAGGATCTCTGCTGTTGCGGACCTGATTAAAGATGCTTTAAATGAAGCTTCTCCTGTAGTGGTAGTTTCTGCTATGAGCGGAGAAACCAATAGACTGATTGAGCTTGCTAAATCATTTGGTGCTGAGCCAAATAAACGAGAGTTTGACGCGCTCGTTTCAACTGGAGAAAAGGTTAGCGCATCTCTTGTTGCAATAGCATTGAATCAATTAGGGTTAAAAGCGAAATCACTTTCTGCGGCTCAAGTTGGAATGAAAACAACTGCACATTTTTCAAGGGCAAAGATCATTGATCTTAATAACGAAATTATTTTTCAAACTATCAAAGATGGATACATACCTATTATTACGGGTTTTCAAGGGATAACCGATCAAGGTGATACAACAACAATGGGTAGAGGCGGTAGTGATACAACTGCAGTTGCGATTGCAGCTTCTATAAAAGCAAAGCGTTGTGATATTTATACTGATGTAGATGGCATTTACACAACCGATCCTCGGATTGTGCCTGAAGCAAAAAAACTAGACTCTATCAGTATTGAAGAAATGTTGGAGTTGGCAGGTCAGGGTGCTAAAGTGATGCAAACACGCGCTGTTGAATTTGCAAATAAATACAAGGTTTTAGTTAGAGTCTTATCAAGCTTTGAGCCAGGCTCCGGCACACTTATTTTACAGGAGGAAGAAGGCATGGAAGATGCTGTAATTACAGGAATAGCTTCACAAGAGAATCAAACAAAATTCACACTTCATGGTGTAGTAGACACACCTGGTATTGCCTCAGGCATTCTAAGTCCTATCAGCGATGCAGGCATAGAGGTTGATGTTATTGTTCAAAATGTCAGCGTCTCAGGAAAAACAGATTTTACTTTTACTGTTGGCACCTCTGATCGAGCTGAGGCTGAAACTGTTTTAAAAGAAAAAATGCAGGGCATTACTTATGACGAATTAATGATCGATGAAGGCATCGGCAAAGTTTCATTGGTTGGGGTAGGGATGCGCTCTCATGCTGGTATTGCAAGCACAGCTTTTAATGCTTTAGCTGATGCAGGAATTAATATTCAAATGATTAGCACCTCAGAAATAAAAATTACTATTGTTATTGCTGATAATCAACTTAAAGATGCTGTTAAAACATTGCATGCAGCATTTAACTTAGGATCCTAATGTACGACTTAGTTTTAAAAAATGGCACCCTTGTCAATGAAGGAAAAATTTACGAATCAGATATTGCTATAAAGGGAGATAGAATAGAGCTTATCGCGTCTTCTATTAACGCCGAATCAAAGCAGCACTTAGATTTGCATGGTAAGCATGTTTTACCTGGCCTAATAGATGATCAGGTGCATTTTAGAGAGCCAGGACTTACCCATAAAGGCAATATTCAGTCAGAAAGTCGTGCCGGTCTTGCAGGTGGAGTCACTAGTTATTTTGAGATGCCAAATGTTAATCCAACAACAACGAATAGAGAAAATTTACAGGCGAAGTTTGATCTTGCTGCAACTAAATCTCATGCAAACTATTCTTTTTATATGGGTGCTAGCAATACAAACATTGATGAAATTAAACAATTGGATCACACCCTTGCTTGTGGTTTGAAAGTATTTATGGGAGCTTCAACTGGAGATATGTTGGTGGACAACCAAGATACTCTTGATGCAATTTTTAGGGAAGCGCCTGTGAATATTGTTACTCATTGCGAAGATACACCTACTATTCTTAAGAATGAAAAAGCTATTATTTCTGAATATGGTGAAGATATTGATGCAACATTCCATCCCAGAATTAGAAATGCCGAATCTTGTTTAAAATCTTCTCAGCTTGCATATGATTTAGCAACTAAGCACGGCTCCAACCTTCATATTCTTCATTTAACTACAGCAGATGAGATGAAATTATTTCGTGAAGGGGATATTGCTGATAAAAAAATTACTGCCGAGGTTTGCGTGCATCATTTATTTTTTAGTGAAGCAGCTTATAAAACGCACGGCAATCAGATCAAATGCAACCCCAGCATTAAGACGGAGAATGATCGCTTAGCATTAATCGATGCCGTGCAAAAAAATAAAATTGATATTATCGCTACGGATCATGCTCCTCATACATGGGAAGAAAAGCAACAAGCATACCTGCAAGCACCGAGCGGACTTCCACTCAATCAACATTCATTACTCGTGCTATTAGATTTTTATGCCAAAGGTATTTTTTCTTTAGAGCAAATTGTTCAAAAAACTAGCCATAATATTGCTGAGCGTTTTCAAATCAAAGATAGAGGTTACATTCAAGAAGGCTGTTTTGCTGATTTGGCGATCATAGACCTAAGGAATGAGACACATGTTACAAAAGAAAATATCTTGTATCACTGCAACTGGTCACCATTTCAAAACTACACATTTCCTGGAATGATAAGCCATACGATTTTAAATGGAGAGATCGTTTATCAAGACGGAAGGTTAAAGGACCATCTGCCTACAGGAAGTCGAATTGAATTCAATAGATAGTGTTATTTTCTTATTCTAAAGCGTTATAATTCCTGACCAAATTCGGAGAGTTGGCTGAGTGGTCGAAAGCGCCTCCCTGCTAAGGAGGTATACGGGCAACTGTATCGAGGGTTCGAATCCCTCACTCTCCGCCAGATCTAGATTTGTTTTTCCATTCTAACCATTGGAACCGTTTTACCCGTTTTTGTTTTATAAACAATGTCTTCAATTCTTTCATAGCCTTGAGTTTGGTACAGAAGAAGCCCTGATTGAGTTGCCATCAATTCACACGTCTTAAAGCCAAGGTCTTTTGCAGCTTTTTCTCCTAAATTTATCACAAGAGCTCCAATGCCTTGTCTTGCCCAATCGGGGTGAGTATACATAGCTCGAATCCTAGCGGAGTTAGTCTCTGGATCAAGGAATTTATCATCCCGGTTAGGTGTATGATTGCCACCAAATAAAGTTTCTCTATTGCTCCAACCTCCGCAGCCAACAAAAATATCACCACTAAAGATCATAAAATATGTTTCATCTTTTATCAGCTGATCATCAAGACCCATACTGTCAAATGAAGCATCTAATTCATCTTTTGTAAGCAAGGGCCCCAAGAGCTGATTGATCGACAGCTTCATTAATTTTTTGATCGCTGGGATATCATCAAGTGTTGCAATCCTATGCTTCAATTCCTTCATACTTTTTTTATTTTAATCCCCATGAGCAATATAGTAACTGTTAAAATCTTTTTATAAATTTCATCTATATTTTTTAATTCATGACTTCATCAGTTTCAGAGAATCCAGTATCTGCATTTGATAATACTTTGGAGGATGTTTTGGAACTGCTTGAAGAAGACTCACAGCATTTTATTTATCTAACTGGTGCTGCAGGTACTGGAAAAACAACTTTAATTGAGAGAGTCAAAGACGAATGCCTACTAAAAAAAATGGTGGTAGCGCCAACTGGAGTGGCAGCATTAAATATTGGTGGCAGTACAATCAATTCAGCATTTAGGATCGGTTTTGATACTTTTCCAGTGATCCAAGAATCAAAAGACCCTCGTTTTAAAAAGCTTTTAAAGAATCTAGAACTTTTAATTATTGATGAAATATCAATGGTCCGAGCCCCCATGCTAGATGCTATTTCTGAAACCTTGCAAATACATAGAAACTCATCCAAGCCATTTGGAGGCATCCATGTTCTTGCATGCGGTGATTTATTTCAACTCCCACCAGTTGTTAAAGATCATGAAGAGTCAGCAATTTTTGAAAAGTATGATTCAGTTTACTTTTTTAGCGCCCACAATTATCAAGCAATTGAGAGCCCATCTTTCTTTGAGCTAAAAAGTTCATTTAGGCAGCAAGATGATGAAGAGTTTTATAATTTATTAAATAATGTGCGATTAGGAAAAAACTTAGAAGAGTCAATTGGCGCTATTAATGGAGCTTGTCATAATCCAGAGTTTGATACTGAGTCTTCATTAATCATTACCTCAAGAAAGTATCGAGCTGAACAAATTAATGAGGAGATGTTGAATTTAATCGATGGCCCTGCCACTGCAGCTAAATCAAAAGAGCAGGGCGAATTAAATGAAAATGATCTACCTGCTCCAAGAGAGCTTCGAGTCAAAGAGGATGCCAAGGTGATGTTTATTAAAAATGATCCTGATGGCAGATGGGTTAATGGAACAATTGGTTCAGTCATAGATTGTTCTGATAAAAACAAAAAAATTATTAAGGTTAAAGTTGGTAGAGATGTTTTTAAAGTTAAAAGAGAAGAATGGAACAAAGTGAAGTATGTCTATGATGAGTATAATGATGAGATGGAAGAAGAGATCGTTTCTTCTTTTAAGCAATTTCCATTAAAACTTGGTTGGGCGGTAACTATTCATAAAGCTCAAGGTTTAACATTAGATAGTTGCTCAGTGGATTTAGGAGAGGGAGCATTTGCTACAGGCCAAGCCTATGTTGCCCTAAGTAGATGTAAGACTTTAGAATCTTTAAATTTATATCAAGAGTTAAAAATTAAAGATGCATTGGTTGATCCAGATATTCAGGATTTTCATGAAAAATTCTTTTAATTCATCTATTATAATTTTAATTCACTTTTAAAGGTTTCCTATTGAGTCAGGTCATTATTATTGGAGCAGGCCCAGCAGGCGCTTGTTTGAGTTTAATGCTTTCTCAACGAGATATCCCAGTCACATTAATAGAAAGAAGAAAGAACTTTAATAGAGAATTTAGGGGTGAAATTCTTATGCCATCGGGCTTAGAAGCTTTAAGCCAGCTTGGTATTGACAAAAAGTTAACCCAGGTTGCTAGCTATTCGCCGCACCAGATACAATTTTTTTTAAATAAAAAACAGCTTTTAGAAATAAGCCTAAAAGATGTTCTTGGTGAGAAATCCCCAAAAGCAATTTCACAAGTTGATCTTCTCGAAACATTAGTTGGTGAGTGTCAGCAGTACCCTTGTTTCAAATTTTACCGAGGTGCCTCGGTTAAGAGCTTAATTAAAAAAGATAGCAGATTTATAGGTGCCCATGTTCTTTTAGATGGAGGGGAAAAGAAAGAGATTTATGCAGATTTGGTTATCGGAGCGGATGGAAGAAATTCCATTGTTCGTAAATACTGTGCTCTAAATGCATATGAATACAACACCCCCATGGATATCGTTTGGTGCAAGCTTCCAAAACCAGAAGATTGGCATGGGAGTAGTTTTTATGCTGGTCAAGGTAATTTACTTGTTGCTTATCAGACTTGGGATGATCAATTGCAAATGGGCTGGGTAGTTTTAAAAAATCAATTTAAAGACTTCAGAGATCAAGGTATTGATGCGTGGGTAGAACTAATGGCTGATCATGTTGATCCAGTTTTTGGCCAACACTTAAGACAAAATAAATCTTCTATATCAAATCAATTCTTCCTAAACAGCGTTTCAGATTGTGTTAAAAAATGGTCTGTTCCTGGTGCTATGGTTATAGGTGATGCAGCTCACACTATGTCTCCGGTTGGCGGCCAAGGGTTAAATATTGCTATGCGTGATGCAATTGTTTCTGCAAATTATCTAGTACCTGTTTTCAAAAAAGATACCTTGAACTTAAAAAATCTTGACGAGGCTATAGAACAAATTGAAGTCGATAGAATGAAAGAGGTAAAGCCAATTCAATACAAACAATCAATACCGCCAAAAATTATTTTAAATCAATCGCTTTTGGGCAACTTGGCTCGCAGGGCTATTGCTTTATTGATTAAGCTGCCTTTTGTTGCAAGAGCAGTAGGAAAGAATAATAATGATTTTCTTTATGGGAAAACAGAAATAGAACTTATAGTTTAATTTATATAAATATGGAAAATCTTATAACCAATATTTCTGAATCTATAATCAAATTTTCTGATTTTGTTTGGGAATGGAATGCTCCGTTTTTGGTAGGGGCAGGCATATTCTTTCTTATTTTCTCAAAACTGACTCCTTTTAAATATATCCGCCATGCCTTTGAGTTAATAAGAGGCAAGCATACAAAAGAAGAAGACATTGGGGAAGTTACGCATTTTCAAGCTTTAACTACAGCCTTATCCGGCACCATTGGTCTGGGAAATATTTCTGGTGTTGCCCTCGCTATTGGTTATGGTGGTCCAGGAGTTATTTTTTGGATGTGGGTGACTGCAATTGTTGGTATAGCAACCAAATTTTTTACTTGCACTTTATCTGTCATGTATCGAGATGTAGATGAGGATGGCACGGTTCGCAGCGGACCAATGTACATTATTAAAAACGCACTTCCTAAGTCTATGATGCCATTGGCATATTTTTTTGCAGCTGCTGGCTTAATTGGTGCTCTACCAGGATTTCAAAGCAATCAAATGGTTCAAATGCTTGAGACCTTACCAATATTTGATTTTCAATATTTTAATTTAATGGCTGGAATAATTTTAGCTGCAATCACTGGAGCTATCATTTTTGGAGGATTGGTAAGAATAGCAAAGGTTTCTCAATGGCTTGTGCCTTTTATGAGCATCTTATATTTTGGCTCTATCATGGTTGCGCTATTGCTAAACTTTGAGGCAGTTATTCCCGCATTTCAAATTATCATAGAGGATGCTTTTACAGGCTCTGCAGTTGCTGGGGGAAGTGTCATAGCTGTTATTATCATGGGCGTTAAAAGAAGCGCTCACTCTAATGAGGCAGGGATAGGAACAGAATCACTTGTTCATGGCGCTGCCAAGACTTCAAACCCAGTTAAGCAAGGGTTAGTTGCCATGCTTGGACCTATTTTTGACACTTTGATTATGTGCACATCTACAGCATTGTTAATTATTATTTCAGGCGTTTGGTTAAACATAGGCTCAGGTGTTGAGGGCGTTAAATTGACTGCAGAAGCATTTAGCGTTCTTCTCGGTCCAGTGGGGTATGCAATTTTACTTATCTGCGTAGTAAGCTTTGGAGCTAGTACTATTTTTACTTACTCATTTTATGGATCTGCTTGCGCTCAATTCTTATTTGGTAAAAAAGGAGTAAAAGTTTATCAGTGGATCATCATTTTCTTTGTGGTCGTCTTTGCAGTAATACCCGTGAAGACTGCCATTGCTGTTATTGATCTTTCATTTGCATTTATGGCGATACCAACATTAATTTCATCAATTTGGCTGGCACCGAAGGTGATTGAAAAGGCAAAAGATTATTTTGCAACTTTGGAGTCTGAGACTTCTTCTGCTTAAGTTTATTTATCTTTTAAAATTTCTCTTGCTGCATTTTTTCCAGGAAGACCTGTCACACCGCCACCTGGATGGGTTCCGGAACCACACATATACAATGATTTTAGCGGCCCTCTATAGTTTCCGTAATTCATTAATGGCCTAGCAGCCCACATCTGATCAAGAGACATTTGACCATGCATTATGTCTCCACCAATCAAGCCAAATTTTTCTTCTAAATCCAATGGAGAAAGAATCATCATGCCTAGGATTGATTCTTTGAAATTTGGAGCATGAGCAGTTACTGTGTCTATGATTGTATCTGCTGCAGCCAGCTTATGGTCGTGCCAGGAGGCTCCCTCTGATAAGCTTGGTGAAAATTGCTGGCAAAATAATGAAGCAACATGTTGGCCTTTTGGGGCCAAAGTATCGTCCATTGTTGAGGGGATTAGCATTTCAACTATTGGGGCTTTTGACCAACCATCGGATTTAGCATCAATGTAAGCCTTATCCATGTAATCAAGAGTTGGGGCAATCACAATTCCACTTTGATGATGTTCTGCAATTTCTTTGCCTGGAAGCGAAGTAAAATCTGGCAATTCTGACAAAGCAACATTCATCCTAAAAGTTCCTGAGCCACACTTATAACCATCCATGCTTCTATTGAACTCTGGATCTAAATCCTCTTCAGCAATTAACTTTTTATATAAAAGCTTGGGATTGAGGTTCGAAACTACTTTTCGAGCTTTAATGGATCGCCCATCATCTAGCTCAATTCCAGTTGCTGCTCCATTTTCTACAATTACTTTCTGTACTGAGGCATCAGTAAAAATTTCGACCCCCTCATATTTACACGCTTTCTGCATTGCCTGTGTTATGGATCCCATGCCACCAATCGCATGACCCCAAGCTCCTTTTTCTCCATCCACCTCACCAAAGACATGATGCAATAGAACATATGCAGAACCTGGCGTATCGGGACTGGCAAAATTTCCAACAATTGAATCAAATCCAAAAGCAGCTTTTACATGCTCATTTTCAAACCAAGAATCAAGAAAAGAGCGAGCGCTTTTAGTGAATAGATCATAGACATCTCTATGAACTTGATTTCCCTTGGTAGCTATGGGCCAGAGTTGCAAGGCAGCATTTAAGGCAGCTTTAATTCCTTGTTTTGGATTAGGAGGTGTTTTGACAGAGAGATCCCTTAATACATCGGCAACAGCTTCAATGCGATCATAATACTCAGGAAGTCTAGCAGCATCTTGGGCAGAAAATTTCTTGAATTCTTCCTGAGTTCTTTCAAGGCCACCACCTAATTTTAAGTAGGTCGAATGGTTGATCGGCAGAAAATTAGAAATAGGGCGTTTAACTACCTTAAGCCCGTATTCTTTGAGCTTCATGTCTTGAATGATTTGAGGATTCAGCAAACTTACTGTGTAACTTGCTACAGAGTTTCTAAATCCAGGGTAAAATTCTTCTGTAACCGCAGCGCCTCCTACAACAGATCTTTTTTCATAAACTTGAACTTGGAGACCTTTTTTAGCCAAATAATATGCACACACAAGGCCATTATGGCCACCGCCAATAATTACTGCATCAGGGGATTGAGATGAATTAGGCATAAATCTATTATACCTTTGTATGAATCTAGCGAAAAATTAATGTATATTTAATTAAAGATAAATTTTTTATTGGAGGTAAAAATAAAATGAACATAAATTTTAAAACAGCTCTTTTTGCTGTACCTTTTTTCTTACTAATATCTTGCTCTGATTCAAATGAGGTACAGGAACCTAAGCTTGCCTGGGATGCAACAAATTACACAATGTATAACGAATTCATGCAGTGCACTGCTGGCGAAGATTATAGCCAAGACAACCTTGATAGTATGATTAAGTCTTGGCGAGCTCTTGGTTTATCAGAGTCTATGTTGGGGGGTTGGGGCTATCAATCAGTTTCACCCGAAGAGAGCCCACATAATAATTACTGGGAATTGAGCTGGTCGTCAAAAGAGGCAGCTGATGCAGGTTGGCAGGAATGGGCTGCTAATGAAGAGGCTGATGCTTGGGGCGAGCGATATTCTAAAGTGCTTCAGTGCGATGGTGAAAATCGTGATGGGTATGATTTTATATTTCCTTATGACCCCTATGCTTTTGGACCAAGCCCAGAGGACGGTTCATTTGCTGCTAGCTTTAGCCCATGCACATTAAACGAAGGAATGGATCAAGAGGACTTATCTAATGCGCTTATTAAATACAATGAGTGGTTAGATGGGATTGATCAATCTGCAGTCAGTGGTTTTTATGCATATGGAGTATATTTTCCAAAGGACAGCTCTGCAGAAGAAGATTTTTGGTTTGGTAACTTTCATGAAAACCTTGAAACCATGAATGAAGGTAATTCTTTGTGGGAGGCTACCGGTGGAGATGTAAAGATTCAATTAGAAGCAGCAAGCACATGTGGAATTCCTGAGGTATCAAATGGGCAAGTTTTTTACGATCCTACAAAACCAGATTTTTCTTAGTTCTAGTTGATAAAAAGAGTCGCCTTGGCGGCTCTTTTTTATGGAGAAACAGGTTTTAAATCTTTAAAATCTTCATGACCTTCAAATTGATTCATCATAGTTTGAGAAATTTCAATCAATGACTGATGTTGCCCATCTGAGTCAAGCCGCTCTTCTACAATACACCCTGAATCAAATAATTTAGATCTCATTGGTGCTTGAACTGGTGAAAACCTAACCCACCCAGTCAGCAAATTTCCAAAAAGAGATTCAGATATCAAACTTTTAAGCTCCTCTATACCATCTCCAGATTCAGTCGAAATTTTTATTTCAGGGTGCTCATTGCTGGCAGGCTGTATATTTACTCCTTCTAGTAAATCTATCTTATTTAAAGCTCTAATTTGAGGCATTGTAGAAATTCCAAGATCATTAAGGATTAAATTAACTTGTTCAATTTTGTAATCCCTTTCAGAGTCAGCAGCATCTATTACATGGATCAAGAGATCTGCAGAGGCTAAGTCATCTAACGTCGCTTTAAATGACTCAATCAATTTTGTCGGTAAGTCGGAAATAAAGCCTACAGTGTCAGAAAACAATACGGCATCTAGCGTTTTGGATTTAAAATTAGCTTTTCTGGTGGTGGTATCTAACGTTGCAAATAACTTATCCTCAGCTTCAATCCCCCCTTTGGTAAGAACATTGAACAGTGAAGTTTTGCCAGCATTGGTGTAACCCACCAAAGCAACTAACTTGTTGTTACCTTTTTTTCTAGAATATCGATTTAAGTTTTTTTGATTATGCTGCTTATCCAATCTTTTTTTAAGTTGCTTGATACGATTCCCAACTAATCGTCTATCTGTTTCTAGCTGAGTTTCACCGGGACCTCTTAGCCCAATACCACCTTTTTGTCTTTCTAAATGACTCCAGCCTCTTACTAGCCGAGTTGAAAGAAAGCTAAGCTGTGCCAGTTCAACCTGGAGCTTACCAATATCACTTTGTGCTCTAGCTGCGAAAATATCTAAAATCAATCCAGTTCTATCTAGAACTCTTGAGCAGAGTAATTTTTCTAAATTTCTTTCTTGCGAAGGAGAGAGCTCACAATCCAAAACAACTAATTTAATATCCTCCTCTATCACTAAGTTTTTAAGCTCTTCAGCTTTGCCTTTAGTTAAGAAATGACTTGCTGAAACAAAATTTTGTTTAGAAAAAATATGATATTCAACTTTCAAACCAGAGGATTTAGCAAGCTCAATAAACTCACTGGAATTAAATTGTTCTGAATTTTCTTGATTTGATCTTAGCAAATCAATAGAGACAATGATTGCGCGATGATCAGCTGGTGCAGAAGTTTTTTCCAATTCTTAGGTAGCTAACTCAGCGTTTAAGCACTTTAGTGAATGTAATGGAGTGAGTGAGGGTGCCATTGCGTCGATGTTCAGATAGTTGCTGATATTCCGGGTCTTCAAACCAGTTATTTGCATCTTCTTCTGATTTAAAACCAAATAAAATGACTCGACCGTTGAGTGGAATGTCTCCTTCTTTGTGAGCAGGAAAATCATCAAACGTTATAAATGAGCCATTGTGCTTTTTTAAAATTGGGAAAAAACCTTTTTCATATTTTCTGTATTCATCTGCATCAGTAACTTCTAGGTTAGCCACTGCAATAATTTCAAACTCATTCATATCTTAATTATTTAATCTGTAAATTTTAATTGTACGAAATCTATCAATAAAAACATAATTTTTGATTTGCAAATTCGCTTCCATTTCTCCACAATCCATTCTTTTAAACATTAATAACTAGATGAAAGATTTATATCCATATATTGGCAAAACGGTAACTGTTACAAAGGAGATGTGTGATTTTAATGGCCACATGAATGTAAATTTTATTAAAGAAGTATTTGAGCAAGGATGGGAATTTACCAGCGAAGAGTTTGGATTGGATGATGAGTATTTAAAAAGCGGCTTTTCTAGCTTTACTCTTGAAGATAACTATAGATTTCAAAAAGAATTTCTTTTGGGAGATAAGATTTACCCAGCGTTTAGACTTTTTAATGTCAATGAGAAGTTATTTCATATGATTGGAGTATTGTTTGATAAAGATGATGTTATTTCAGCAATGTATGAAACTGTTGAAGGGCACATTGATATGAATAAAAGAAAAATTGCTCCTATGGATTCAGCAAGACTAAAAAGAGTTATTTCGATCAAGAAAGCTCACGATATGACAGGCCCGGTTCCATATGATGTAAGATTAAAAATTCGAGATTTATAATTTTTTAATTTGGAGCAACCAATGAATAATAAGTACGCACTCATCACCGGAAGCACGGCAGGCATTGGTCTTGATATTGCAAAAGAGCTTGCAAGACTCGGACATAACATAGTCCTGACAGCTAGAAGGGAAGACAGATTGAAAGAGATTGCTGGACAATTATCAGAAGAATTCAACATTCATTGCGATTACGTTGTAGCTGATCTAGCAGATAATTCAGCTCCAGAAACCATTTTTAATTTTTGCAGCTCTCATAACTATGCTGTTGAAATATTGGTTAACAATGCTGGTTACAGCATCAATAAAAAATTTCATGAAACTGGAGAAGAGGAGGAAGAAAAGTTCTTAAGAGTTCTAGGGATAGCTGTTGTAGCCCTTACAAAAAAATTCATTCCAGCCATGTTAGATCAAAAGTATGGAAGAATTATGATGGTTTCATCATTAGCTTCCTTTGCTCCTCCGACATCAGGCTGGGGCACATTGTATGGGCCAGTTAAAACTTTTGTTAATAGAGTAGGAGATGCGGTTAATATTAATTACAGGTCTCAAGGGCTGAGCTCAACGAATGTGTGCCCTGGTTTCACTGTAACTGAATTCCATACTGCAAGCGGCATGCAGGACGAGATGGATAAAGTGCCTAATTTTATGAAAAAGGATTCTCAGGAGGTTGCAGCTGGAGCCGTTAAAGCAATGATGAATGGAAAGACGGTATGGGTTCCTGGTACTTTAAACAAAACTTTGGCTTTCCTTTGCAATGTTTTACCAGCAAATATTCTTATTAAAATGAGTTCAAGTTTAGCTGGTGGAAGGTATGAATGAGATAAGGAATCTTTCTGAAAAAACAATTTTACCAACTTTTCTTCTTTTTCTTGTTCTATCTTGGCCGCTGGGCGCACATAGATTTTTTTTAAAGCGTTACGCCTCAGCAATTCTATTTATTATCACCATTGGGGGTTGCGGCATTTGGTGGATCATAGATTTTATTCTCATCGTAACTGGATCCATGAAAGATGATGAGGGCAAATTAGTAAAAGTTTGGGTAGACTAGCTCAATACTGAATCTGCCACAAAAGCATTATCCATTCTTTCTTGACCAAAGGTAGAGACAGGCCCATGACCAGAGATAAACATTACATCTTCACCAAGTGGCCAAAGTTTTTGAGTTATTGAATTAAGCAAATGTTGATGATTGCCTCTAGGTAGATCTGTTCTTCCTATAGACCCTCTAAATAGTACATCCCCTACAGCGGCTAGCTTTGATTCAGGATGATAAAAAATAACGTGTCCTGGAGTATGCCCGGGGCAAAACAATACTTGTAGTGCTTCATTTCCTAGCTGAACTTGATCACCATCTTTTAACCACCTATCAGGCATGCAGTTTTGAGCTTGCATGCCAAACATCTTTCCTTGAGACTCAAGTGATTCAAGAAGAAATAAGTCTTCTTCATGCGGTCCTTCAATTTTCAGCGAAAGCATATTTGCAAGTTCACTTGCAGCCCCTGCATGATCTGCATGCCCATGAGTTAAAAAGATTCGTTCTGGAATTAAATTATTTTCTTTAGCCGCTCCCAAGAGAATATCTAAGTCGCCACCCGGATCAATAAATGCACATTTTTTAGATTCTTCACAAAATAAAATAGGAGCATTTTGTTGAAATGGAGTGACTGGGTGAATTAATGCTTTAATAAGGGACATTTATCTATTTTATAAGATTTCTTTTTAATAGTGCATATCTTTATCATCATAGTTCGTAATTAATGCATGAATAATTATGTATAAATAAATTGAATGATAGAATTAATAATGGAAACATAAGAAGTTATAGATAATTTTAAATGCTGCAATTGACAGCAAAAAAAAGAAGAGGGGGGGGTATGTTATGAAGGTCAAATCTTTAAGCTACATAGTGGTTGATTCTACTGATATCAATCAATGGGATTCATATGCTCGAGATGTTGTTGGGTTGATGAAAAATGATGGTAAAAGTGATGCAAATAATTTATTTCTTCGAATGGATGAAAGTCCCTTCAGATTCCAAGTGCGGCAAGGCGATGTTGACAGATATGCAGTTGGAGGATTTGAGCTTGGTAGCAAAGAAGAATTTGAGGATGCTAAAAAAGAGCTTACTGAGGCAGGCATTCAATTTATTAAAGAGGAAGATACTCTCGCAGAAATTAGATGTGTTGAGGAATTAATTAGCTTGGTTGATCCTGCGGGCAATTCTTTGGAGCTATTCCATGGAAGATCTACTGATCAAAAAGAGTTTAAATCTACACAAGATATTTCTAGTTTTGTTACTCATGGGCTTGGGCTAGGACATGTTGTTTTTGGAACATTAGAAATAGAAGCAACACATGACTTTTATGCTGACATTTTGGGCTTTGGCGATTCAGATATTATGCACATGAGGTTTTCACCTAATCCAGATGACCCTGAATCAGTTCTATATTTTATGCATTGTGACAACCCTCGCCATCACACTGTAGCAATGATGCAAGCTCCCACCCCTCCATCTGGACTTGTGCATGGGATGGTTGAGGTAGAGAATGCAGGGCAAGTTGTTGCTGCTTTAGATAGGGCAGTTGCAAATAATGTACATATTTCTTCCACCCTTGGTCGGCACATGAATGACAAAATGTTTTCTTTTTATATGCAAACTCCTGCCGGGTTCATGCTGGAATTTGGATATGACGGCATTCAACCAGATTGGGAGACTTTTGAAACAACTAATTCTGCAGCTCCAAGTTACTGGGGTCATGAATTTAATATGCCTGAGGCATAGCCTATGAATAAAGTTCTAGCTCACTCAGATGTGATAGACCAGTTATCTAATAATATGACCATTGGCATTGGTGGCTGGGGCGCCAGAAGGAAACCAATGTCTCTTGTTAGAGCGATTTGTCAATCAGAGTTAAAAGATCTTACAGTTGTGAGTTACGGAGGTCCAGATGTTGGATTGCTGTGCGCCCATAAAAAAGTAAAAAAATTGATCTTTGGTTTTGTCTCACTGGATATGATTCCATTGGAAGCTCATTTCCGCCAAGCCCGTCAAAATAATGAAATTGAAGTGATGGAGTTAGATGAAGGAATGGTTCAATGGGGCTTAAGAGCCGCTGCTATGAATTTACCTTTTCTCCCGACAAGAGTTGGCTTGGGAACTGATGTGTTAAAAAATAGTCCAGACATTGAATTTGTTACTTCTCCTTATGCTGATAAAGAGAAGCTTGTTGCAATGCCGGCGCTCAAACTTGATGCAGCACTTTTGCATGTTAATAAATCTGACGAAAAAGGAAATACTCAAATTATTGGTCCAGACCCCTTCTTTGATGAATTATTTGCTCGAGCAGCAGATAAAACTTATGTATCTTCTGAAGAAGTTTTATCGACCAAAGATTTAGGTGGCAAACAGGGTGCAATTTTTAATCGATTTGAGAGAAGCCTTGTTGCAGGAGTTGTTCATTCTCCTTGTGGAGCCCATCCTACATCTTGCGCTCCAAATTATGGATTTGATTTAGGGCATTTAAAAGAATACTCAGCAGCAGCTAAATCATTTGAAGATTACCGCTCAAAATATTTAAACCTAACTCCTGAGGAATACATTGATTCAGTTGGAGGGTCTGAGGTAATACAAAACATACCATTGCCACAATTTTAATATGACAAATTCCCCCTCACTTTCAGAAATATGTATCAGCTCAGCTTCCAAGGCTTGGGAAGGCGATGGTGAAATACTTGCAACAGGCATTGGTTTGATTCCAAGGATTGCTGCTGGTTTAGCAAAGCTAACACTTAATCAAGATTTAATGATGACTGATGGTGAGACATACCTTATTTCTCAACCTGCTCCAATGGGAAAAAGAGATTCATCTCAAGATCAGATAGAGGGTTATATGAATTACAGCAGAGTTTTTGAGAATCTTTGGGGTGGCAAAAGACATGCAATGGTTACCCCAACTCAGATAGATAGTTTTGGGCAAACTAACATCAGCGCAATTGGTGAATACACATCTCCAAAAGTCCAACTTCTGGGTGTGAGAGGATTCCCAGGAAACTCTATCAATCATAAAAATTCAATTTTTATTCCCAATCATTCTGTGAAAACCTTTGTTGAAGGAGAGGTTGATATGGTTTCGGGCATGGGCTATAAAAACAAAGATTTATCTAATGGTAAATTTGAAATTAAGCTTGTTGTAACCAACCTGGGAGTTTTTGATTTCAACGGAAAAGACAATACATTTCAGCTTCTATCTCTTCACCCAGGTGTTAGTACTGATGATGTAATAGAGAATACGGGCTTCCAGGTTTCTATTAAATCTGATAGCACAACGCCAATGCCTTCAAGCGAAGAGCTTGCTTTAATTAGAGAGGTTCTTGACCCACAAAATATTCGTAACTCAATTTTTGGAGAATAAATATGCCTAGAAGCAAACCAACCATTACCTATAAAAAGAAAGATGAAATTGCCGTTATTTCTATGAATAGGCCTGAATACAATAATGCACAAAATGGCAAGATGACTTATGACCTCGATAAGGCTTTTAAAAAAGCAGTTGATGATGATGGCGTTAAAGTGATTGTATTAAAGGGGAATGGCAAACATTTTTCAGCAGGTCATGATATTGGAACACCTGGTCGGGATGTTGATGTTGAATACGATAGGAAATCAATGTGGTACGACCACACTAATAAACCGGGTGGAGAATTTTGGTATGTTAGGGAGCAAGAAGTTTATCTAAATATGTGCAGAAGGTGGCGTGATATTCCAAAGCCTACTATTGCTATGGTCCATGGTGCTTGTGTTGCAGGAGGCTGCATGCTTGCATGGGTATGTGATTTAATTATTGCTTCAGATGAAGCATTCTTTGCTGATCCAGTGGTTCGAATGGGGATACCTGGAGTTGAGTATTTTGCTCATCCTTATGAATTAAATCCTAGAATTGCAAAAGAATTTTTATTTTTAGGCGAAAGAATGTCTGCTGCTAGAGGCTATGAAATGGGCATGGTCAATAAAGTGGTCCCCTTGGAAGAACTTGAGCAAACAGTTATGGAGATGGCAGGAAAGATTTCTGCAATGCCAAGGCTGGGTCTAACATTGACTAAGCAAGCTATTAATCATGTAGAGGATTTGCAGGGCAAGCGAAACGGCATGGAGGCAGCATTTGCATGGCATCATTTTTCTCATGCTCACAATGATTTAACAACTGGCAATGTTCTTTCTGGGTATGACGCGAAGAAAATGGCTAAATCACAGAAAACTAAAACTAAAAAAACAGCACCAAAGAAAACCGCAGCAAAGAAAACTGCCCCTAAGAAAAAAAAATAGAAGGAATAAAGAATTAATAAACTAACTAATATGTTGGGTTGCGAATACCCAATTATTCAAACAGCAATGGGTTGGGTGGCTATGCCCGAGCTAGTTGCAGCATCATCCAATGCGGGAGCTTTTGGGTTCCTTGCTTTGGCCACAGCTGGACCTAAAGAAGCAATTGAGATGGTGGATAAGACCTTAGATCTTACAGATAAACCTTTCGGTGTTAATTTTCATATGTTTCAGCCTGGCGCTGAAGAAATTGTGCAAGCTGTTTTGGAAAGAAATATAAAAGCTGTAAGCTACTCTAGATCTCCAACCCCTGAATTCATCAAGGCATTTAAAAATGCAGGCGTGATATGTATTCCTACTGTTGGAGCACTTAAACATGCAAAAAAAGCTGAGGAGCTTGGTGCTGATGCATTAGTTATACAAGGTTCAGAAGGCGGAGGGCATACTGGTTTAACGCCCACAACTCTTCTTCTTAGCTCAGTTCTTGAAAGTGTTAGAATTCCAGTTGTTGCTGCGGGAGGTTTTAGAGATGGCTCGGGACTAGCAGCATCTCTTGCCTGGGGTGCTGATGGTATTGCAATGGGCACACGCTTCATGATGACTCAAGAAAGCCCAGTTCCTAAAAATACTAAAGAAGCATATTTATCAGCTGCAGTAGAGGATATAAAAATTACCAAAAAATTTGATGGTTTGTCGCATCGATTAATATTTAATAACTATATTAAAAAAATTGATCGCTCGAATCCAATGAGTCTATTCATCATGTCAATTTCTTCTGCATGGAAATATAAAAAGCTTACAAAGGCGTCTTATGCAGATTTAACAAAATCATTTATTGCTATGTTAAAAGGCGATGATTTAACCATATCTCAATCAATTATGTCAGCAAATAGCCCAGCCATTATTCAAAAAGCTATGGTTGAAGGCTCTCCAGATGAGGGAGCAATGCCATCAGGTCAGGTGGCAGGCCTCATCTCTAATCTTCCGACATGCAAGGAATTAATAGATGAAATTATGAGAGAGTTCACTTCTGCAGTTGCAAATCTAAGAAGCATTGATGGAGATAAATTATGAGCGTTGAAACAGTTATTGCAAAAGGAATCGCTGAGATTATTTTAGACTGCCCGCCAGTTAATGCTCTTACTTCAACTGAATGGCTGGATTTGGCTAAAAATATTGATCATTTATCTCATAATGAGGAAGTTAAGGTAATTGTCCTTTCGGCAAAGGGTAAAGGGTTTTGCGCTGGCGCAGATATTAAAGAGCTTCAAGAAGATCCGACAAAGATTGCCGATGTGAATGATGGGTGTTGGAAAACAGCCAGGGCTATTCATGTTTGTAATGTCCCTGTAATTTCTGCTTGCCATGGATTTATTTTAGGGGGTGGTATCTTGCTTGCAGGTGCATCAGACATTGTTTTAACAACCGAAGATTCTTATTTTGGCTTACCAGAAATAGATAGAGGTGCTCTGGGAGGAGGCGCTCATTTAAGCAGGTTGTTTCCTCTTCAAGCAGTTCGCAAGATGATGTTTACAGGAAAGCCCATCACTGCTCAAAGAGCCTTTGAATACGGCTCTATTGAATCATTGCATTCAGATATAGAATCTGTCCATGATGCTGCTATGAAGATTGCTAGCGACATTGCATCTAAAAGTCCTATAGCAATGAAGTTAGCAAAAAAAGCATTAAATGAAATTGAACATAGTAATGTTGATGAGCATTATAAATCTGAGCAAACCTTTACCTTAGAACTATATAAATCGAAAGATTCCCAAGAGGCTCGAGACGCATTTGTTGAGAAAAGAGACGCTGATTTTAAAGATGAAAATTAATTTCACAAAAGATCAAAATATTTTCAGAGAAGAGGTTCGCTCTTGGTTGGAAGACAATGTTCCTAAAAAACCACTTTTATCTTTGGACACTCAAGAAGGTTTTGAGCAGCACAGAGAATGGGAAAAAAAATTAAATTCTGGTAATTGGTCGATGGTTACATGGCCTAAAGAATTCGGCGGCCGAGGCTTAGATTTAATTCAGTGGTTAATCTTTGAAGAGGAATACTACAGAGCAGAAGCGCCAACAAGAGTTAATCAAAATGGCGTTTTCCTTCTTGGCCCAACTTTAATGGAGTTTGGTACCCATGAGCAAAAATCTAAATTTCTAAATGCAATGGCAACTGGTGATCATATATGGGCTCAAGGTTGGTCTGAGCCTGGAGCTGGAAGCGATATGGCAGCAATAAGAACAACAGCTGTTTTAGAGGGCGATTGTTACAAGATCAATGGACAAAAGACTTGGTCCTCAAGAGCAGCATATGCAGACTGGACATTTGGTTTATTTAGAACTGACCTTGAATCTGAAAGACATAGAGGCTTGTCGTTCATTTTGGTTCCATTAGATCTTCCTGGTGTCACTGTTCGGCCAATACCTCAGTTAGATGGCGAACCAGGCTTTGCTGAAATTTATTTTGATGATGTCCAAGTCCCAGTTGAAAACTTGCTTGGCGGTGATGGCGAGGGGTGGAAAATTGCTATGGCAACCGCAGGTTTTGAAAGAGGATTAATGTTAAGAAGCCCTGCACGCTTTCAACAAACAGCTGCTAAGCTGTTAAGCCTTTACCTTGAAAAGGAAGACCATTGCTCGCCAATGATGCAGGCAAAAATTGTTGAAGCATGGGCTCAATCAGAATCTTATGCATTGAGCATTTATCACACAGCTTCCAAAATGCTTGCTGGGGGTTCCATTGGATCTGAGTCAAGTTTGGGAAAAATATTTTGGTCTGAATTGGATCATATGATGCACCAAACTGCGTTGAAGATTTTGGGTGCTAGCGCTGAGCTTTCTGACTCCGCCGAACATGATGCAGCTCAATGGATTAAAGGTTTTATGTTTTCTTACGCAGGCCCAATTTATGCTGGCACTAATGAAATTCAAAAAAATATTATTGCAGAGAGGTTGCTGGGACTCCCCAAGTAAATCATGAATTTTAATTTCACAGAAGATCAGCTCCAGTTCAAGGACGCAGTTAAATCTTTCTTAACTGACGAATGTACTCCAAAATCAATAAGAGATGGATGGTCTGCTAACAATTCCTTTAATCAAAATAGGTGGGATAACATCGCAGAGCTTGGGGTCTTAGGTTCAAATCTATCTGAGGAAGATGGAGGGCTTGGAATGGACCAAGTTGCACTCACTTTAATGGTCGAGGAGATGGGTTATGCCGGTTTGCCAGAGCCTGTAGCAGAACAAACTTTCTTGATAAATGATTTGATGCCGTTGCTTCCAGGCAACATAAAAAATGAGGTTGATGCTATTTATCAATCTGGCAATCAATATATTGCTGTGGCGCATCCATTGTCTCCAAATCCTTTATTTTTAAATAATGCAGAAGGCTTACTTTTGTTCAATCACGATTCCTATCAATTTATTTTAAAAGAAGATCTAGATTTTCAGCCTCTTGCTTCAAATGATCCCTCAAGAGAACTTTCTATAGTTAATAAAGTTAACAAATCTATTTCTTCATCTGAAAATTTTGATGTATTAAATTCTGCTGTATCGTCGAGGGGCTCACTTATGACTGCCGCTTTATTGATTGGCTTAGCCCAAAAAATGTTAGATTTAAGTTCTGCCTATGCGGTTGATAGAACTCAATTTGGTAAGCCCATTGGATCATTTCAGGCAGTAAAACATATGTTGGCAGATGTGGCTGTAGCAATTGAGTTTGCAAAGCCGGCTATTTACAGAGCTGCGTATTCTTTATCGGACCAAAACCCTAAGTCTGTTTTGCATTGTTCTCATGCTAAGTACATGACCGCAAGAGCAGCTGAATTGGCATGCAAAAATAGCATTCAAGCTCATGGTGCCATGGGATATACATGGGAAATGGATCTTCATATATATATGCGGAAAGCCTGGTCACTTATGGCCTGCTGGGGAAATGAAGATAAACAACAAGACACAATTTATAAAACACTTACCTCATCAAAAGATGAGCTAGGCGTTCTGTACACATTTTAGAGGAAAAGATATGCAAGATGCATTTATAGTCAGCGCTTTAAGAACCCCAATCGGAAAGAAAAAAGGTTCTTTATCTAGCATGCATCCTGCTGACTTAGGAGCAGTCGTGCTTTCAGCTACATTCGACCAAGTAGACTTAGATCCAGGTTTGGTTGAAGACGTAATTTTTGGTTGCGTAGATACTGTTGGGCCTCAAGCTGGTGATATAGCAAGAACTTGTTGGTTAGCAGCAGGATTACCTGAGCATGTTCCAGGTACAACCGTTGACCGTCAATGCGGGTCTTCTCAACAAGCTGTGCATTTTGCAGCTCAAGCAATTATGTCTGGCACATCGGATGTGGTGATTGCTGGCGGTGTTCAAAATATGAATATGATCCCAATTTCATATGCCATGTTGGCCGGCCAAGCACTAGGGTTTAATGACCCTTTTTCTGACTCAACGGGCTGGGTAAAGCGCTATGGAAATCAAGAAGTCAGCCAATTTAATTCTGCCCAGATGATTGCAGAGAAGTGGAAAATCTCTAGATCAGAGATGGAAAGTTACGCCTATCAGAGTCATCAAAAGGCGATGCATGCAATTAATAGCGGTTACTTTAAAGATGAAATTGTATCAGTTGGAGAGTTTAGTCAAGACGAAACACCCAGAGCGGAAACTTCATTGGAAAAAATGGCTTCATTAAATCCTTTGGTTGAAGGGCATGACATCACAGCAGCAATTTCTTCTCAAAATGCTGATGCATCTTCTGCAATTTTGATTGTCTCTGAAAAAATTCTTAAAGAACATAACCTTACTCCACTGGCACGTATAGCCCATATAAGCGTGAGAGCGGATGATCCGATTTGGATGTTAACAGCTCCAATGCCTGCGACAGAATATGCAATTAAAAAGTCTGGTATTAATTTAAGCGACATTGATATTGTTGAAATAAATGAAGCGTTTGCATCAGTTGCAATGGCTTGGCAAAAAGAAATGAATTATCCAATGAGTCAAATCAATCCAAATGGAGGCGCTATAGCTTTGGGGCATCCCCTTGGAGCGACTGGAGCAAGACTGATGACAACTATGGTGCATACTATGAAGAGAAATAATTTACGATATGGCTTACAAACAATGTGTGAAGGTGGAGGTCAAGCCAACGTAACAATTTTAGAGAATTGCTCATGAATAAATTGATGAACCCCAATTATCCCGAAGGTAAAAATTTATTTGAAGGGAAGAATATTTTATTAACTGCTGCAGCTGGCTCTGGGATTGGCTTTTCAACTGCCAAAAGATTTTTAGAAGAAGGAGCCAATGTTTTTATCTCTGATGTGCATCAGGCTAGGCTTGATAAGGCAGTTAAACAGTTGCAAGACCTTGGCCTGGGAGATGTGGATGGGTGTTTGTGCAATGTTACAGATGACAAAGAAATCGAAGCCATGTTTAGTCAAGCCCTTGATCGCTATTCATCTATAGATGCAGTCATCAACAATGCTGGTTTAGGAGGTGAATCTCTTCTTGAGTCGATGTCCAATGATGCTTGGAATTTAGTTATGGATGTGACTTTAAATGGTGCAATGAAGGTTATGAGAGCAGCTATACCTGTTCTTAAAAATACCCAAGGCGTTATTGTTAATAATGCTTCTGTTTTGGGTTGGAGAGCCCAAGCTGGTCAATCTCATTATGCAGCTGCAAAAGCTGGCGTTATGGCATTAACAAGGTGTGTTGCCATGGAAACGATAGAACATGGAATAAGAATTAATGCTGTTGCCCCAACACTTGCAATGAATCCTCACCTATCTAAAACCAGTTCAGATGAACTAATTGCTGAGCTTACATCTAAAGAAGCATACGGAAGGGGTGCTGAGCCATGGGAGATAGCTAATATTATTTTATTTCTAGCATCTGATCTTTCCACCTATATGACTGGTGAAGTAATTTCAGCTTCTTCTCAGAGAGCATAAATGGAGAAACTTGCTTATCAACTTTGGAAAAAAGAATCTGCAAGCATTGAACAATTTAAATCAGAACTTTTAACAAGCATTCCGCCAAGACTTGATTCACTCTTATCAGAGCTTCAAATTAATATTTCTGATCAAGATGTAGAGCCCGCTACTGCCTTAGCTCAATCAAACTATCCTCCGCCCCCAAATGCCATAATATTTATTAAAGTAAAAAGCTATTTTGATTCAAATCAAGTTGAAATAGAGCTTTTGAAGTTCGCTGAAAAGATACAAGGGTTTGTTGTGAGTGAATCAATTATTCTAAATGATGAAAAGAAAAGTCAACTGGGGAAAAGGGCTGAAGGGTTTTCACAAATTGTTTTTCTTGAAAAGCCTGAAAGCATGAGTTCTTTTGATTGGTTTCATCACTGGACCAACCACCACACAAAGATTGCCATCGAAACACAGTCTAATTTTATATACATTCAAAACACAGTAGTGAGGCCACTTAAGGAGGATGCTACAAATTTTATAGCCATCATTGAGGAATGTTTTCCAGAAGAAGCCATGGCAGATTCAGAAGTTTTTTATAACGCCAAAGGCGATGAAGAGATGCTTCAAAGAAACGCCAAGATTATGATGGATAGTTGCAATCAATTTATAGATTTTAATAAGATAGAGGTAATACCTACAAGTCGGTATAGAATAATTTAAGCATTAAAAATAGGGGAATAACATGACAGATTTAAAAGTTGCATTGGTTACAGGCGCTGCAAGTGGCATGGGAAGAATTTCTTCAAAAAGATTGGCTGCTGATGGAGTTCATGTAGCAGCAGTTGATGTCAATGAAGAGGGTCTAAATGAGTTAAAACAAGAATCAAATAATATTTCTATATTTCCTTGTGATCTTTCTGATTCACAGGCTGTAAAAAATATGGTCCATCAAGTTCAGTCTGATGTAGGTTCAATTGATAGAGTAACAAATGCGGGCGCAATTATGCCCCTAGGTAAAGTTGCAGATCTATCTGCTGAATCAATCAATCAATTGATGCGAATTAACTATGAAGGAACAGTCAATATAGTTGCTAGCGTGCTGCCCCAAATGATGGAGAAAGATTCTGGTCAAATTATCTTATTTGGATCAATTGCTGGCACCTGCCCAGTTGAGCACATGTCAGCTTATAGCGCCTCAAAAGCAGCAGTAAATATGTATGGTGAGATTTTGGCGAAGGAGCTAGAAGAGACCAACATCAGAGTGATGCTGGTTTGTCCAGCTATAACTGATACGCCCTTGATGAGATTTGTGGATGAAACTGATGCCCCTGCATCAATTAAAAAATCTGTTATGGGAGGAAAATTAAATAACCCTGAAGATGTTGTTAGCGCAATAGAAAGAGATATTTTAACCGATAAGGTTATTTGCTACCCAACACCAGATGCTTTGTATGCAACTAGAATCAGAAGATTTTTCCCAAATTATTGGTGGAAATTAGTTCAAAAAAACTCATAATAAAATAGATAACTAATTTAACTATGGCAAACACAAATACCTTACCCCCCGATAACAGAGACCTGTCGATGTTCCCTGGCCAATACGGGCTTCCTTACCTCGGCAAGACAATTGAAATAGTTAAAGATACATTGGGATATTGCAATCATCATTATGAAAAATATGGCCCTGTCTCTCGTCTTGACATGGTTAGAAATCAAAGAGTTTTAATGTGCCTAGGTCCTGAATTTAATGAGGCAGCTTTATTTGATCCAAAAGGAAACTTTAGTGCAGCAGGGGGTTATGGCAGCTCTTTAGGAACTTTGTATCCCGAGGGCATGTTGGTTAGAGATGATAAAAAGCATAAAAGAACAAGAAGGGCCTCTCAACCAGCTTTTAAAAATGATGCATTAAAATCTTACGTTGAAATGATGAACCCCATTCAAGAAAGACGTATCCAAGATTTGCCAATCAACGAAGAATTTATTTTCTATGACAACATTCAACATACACTTATGGATGTTGCTGCAAAAGTATTCTTGGGCCTGGATGAAAGAAGCCCTGAGGCTCAAAAACTTAATGATACCTTTGAGAGAATTAACAAAGGCTTAATAACCCCTTTGCCATACGATCTTCCGTTCAGCACCTTTAGAAAATCATTGGTTGCCAGGCAAGAGCTTAGAGATTTTTTAACCTCCAATATTCCTTTGAGAAGAGGAACCGATAAAGAGGATATGTTCTCAAGGTACTGCAATGCTCAAGATGAGGATGGTGAATATCTTGATGATGTAGATATTGATGGCCACATTGCATTTTTATTGTTTGCAGCTTTTGATACTACTACCAGTGCCCTAACTAATATCCTTTATTACCTAGGAAAAAATCCTGAGTGGCAAGAAAAAGTTCGAAATGAAATATTTGAAGTAAAAAATGAGATGCCAACTTTTGACGACATGGCTGAAATGACGTTAACAGAATATGTGTTTCAAGAAACATTAAGGTTTTATCCTTCGGTTATGATTCTTAATAGAAGAACTACTAGAGATGTCCACGTCGCTGGTTACGATATTCCTGCTAATACGGTTGTCATGATTAGCCCGCCCTTCACCCATAGAATGGAAGAATGGTGGTCAAATCCACTTGAGTTTGACCCTATGAGATTTTCACCAGAAAGGGCAGAGCATAAAAGACATGGTTTCAACTATGTTCCATTTGGCGGGGGTGCACATAAATGCATTGGGATGCATTTTGCAATGATGAATGCAAAACTATATTTATTTAGGTTATTGAAAAATTATAAAGTGAACCTCAGGCCTGACTATGATCCAAAATTCATGCATGTTCATCTTCCAAGGCCCATTGACGGCCTTCCAATTACACTAACTAGGATTTAATAAGTGATTCCACAAGGCTCTTATATTGAAGTCAGCGATGGTTTTAAGTTTCATTATTATGATGAGGGCAACGGAGATGTAGTCTTGCTGCTTCACGGAAGTGGAACGGGCGCTTCAGGACACACAAATTTTAAAAATAATTTTATTGCTCTAAGAAAAGCTGGCTTTAGAGTTATTTTGCCAGACCTTCCGGGATATGGTTTTTCAAGCAAGCCTGAAAATGAAATCTACTCACTGGATTATTTTAATAAGAAGCTGATTGAATTACTTGATGCGCTGAACATCCAAGAGTTTTCGCTTTTGGGTAATAGTCTAGGTGGAGCATTATCAATAGGGCTAGCCTTAAAGCACTCGTCTAGAGTTCAAAAATTAATTTTAATGGCACCAGGAGGTGTTGAGAATCGTGAAGTCTATAATGAAATGCCAGGAATTAAGAAACTGCTTTCAGATTTTCTTGGTGGGAACATGGATCAAGAAAAAATAGAAGGATTGCTTGCACTTTTTCCATATGATAATTCAATTGTTAGCAAGGAAATGATTGATGAGAGGATGGAAATATTACCACTTATGAACTCTCAGGTAATGGCTACCATGGATATCCCTAACATGGAATCTGAGCTTCCATTGATTACTCAACCGGTGTTAGCATTTTGGGGCATGAATGATCAGTTCATCCCAGTATCAGGAGCAATGAAAATTGGAGATGGCTGTCCAAATGCTCAAATTATGCTTTTTAGTCAATGCGGGCACTGGGTTATGATCGAGCAAGCAGAAGCTTTTAATAACACCTGTATCAACTTTTTAAACTCCTAGGACATGAACCTTAATACCATTAAAGATATCGCATCTGAATTATTTTTAGCATTAAAAAAACAAGAAATGATTGAGCCTCTCACAGAAAGATATCCTGAAATAGATATTAATGATGCTTATCAAATCTCAAGAAAATTCCTTTCCCTTAGAGAGGAAGAGGGAGAGAAAATTATTGGAAAAAAAATTGGTGTAACAAGTCCCGTTGTTCAAGAAATGCTTGGTGTTAATCAACCAGATTTTGGTTTCCTCACTCACTCAATGCAAGTGCAAAATAAATCAAACTTTTCTATAGATGCATCTTTAATTCAACCAAGAGCTGAGGCAGAAATTGCTTTCATTTTAAAAGATGATCTGCATGGCCCTGGCATCACAAAAGACGATGTTATTTCAGCGACAGAAAAAATTGTTCCATGTTTTGAGATTGTTGATTCAAGAATAGAATCCTGGAATATAAAAATCCAAGATACTATTGCAGATAATGCGTCTTGCGGAATATTTATTTTGGGTGAGGGGTCATGCTCTCCTCAGCAATACTCCATGGATGAGCTAGAGGTTGTTGTACATAAAAACGGAGAGTTTCTTTCTTCTGGTAAGGGCTCAGCAGTTCAAGGCCATCCCGCAGAAGCAGTTGCTTGGTTGGCAAACACTTTAGGGGAGTATGATATTCCTTTGCTTAAAGGAGAGTTTATTTTATCTGGTTCGTTAGTACCGCTGGAACCAGCTGCAGCAGGTGATAAATTTTCTATGGAACTCAAAGGCGTTGGAACGTGTGAGATTAATTTTATCTAATTATGAATAAAACAAAATGTGCAATTATTGGATCTGGAAATATTGGTACAGATCTTATGCTGAAGATTGCTAATACTTCTGAATCATTAAGTTTAAATGGAGTCATAGGCATTGACCCTGAGTCAGAAGGCTTGGCAATGGCAAAATCTCTCAATATTCCAATTTCAACATCTGGATTGCAAGGGTTTATGGAGATGGAGGAATATAAAGATACTAAAATATTTTTTGATGCCACATCAGCTGGTGCTCACAGCATGCATCATGATCTGATCGCCAAAGATGGCAAGCAAATGATTGATTTAACTCCAGCAGCAATTGGCCCATATTGTGTTCCAGTGGTAAATTTATCAGAGCATCTAAAAGAGCAAAATGTGAACATGGTTACCTGCGGAGGCCAAGCAACAATTCCAATGGTTGCTGCTGTAAATCAAGTATCGAGCGTTAAGTATGCTGAGATTGTAGCTTCAGTATCCTCTAAATCTGCAGGTCCAGGAACAAGAGCAAATATCGATGAATTTACTCAAACCACTACTTTGGGACTTGAGAAAGTTGGTGGCGCTGATAAAGCTAAGGCAATCATAGTTTTAAATCCAGCTGAACCTCCATTGCTAATGAGAAACACAGTTTTTACTTTATGTGATCCTGTTGATCAAGCGTTAGTCAAAGAAAGCATTGAATCTATGGTTGAACGAGTTCAATCTTATGTTCCTGGCTATCGTCTAAAGCAAGAAGTTCAATTTGAAAGATTTGGCTCTAATAACCCTTGTTATATCCCAGGGTATGGAGAATTTGAAGGGCTTAAAGCTTCAATTTTTCTAGAAGTAGAAGGAGCAGGTCACTATCTTCCTAAGTATGCTGGAAACTTAGATATCATGACATCTGCAGCTATGGGAACAGCGCAGGAACTGATCAAGCTTAATTCATGAAAAAGATATATATACAAGATGTAACTCTGCGAGATGGTATGCATGCTATTCGTCATCAGTATGGTTTGGATCATGTGATAGATATTGCAAAAGCATTAGACGAAGCAAAGGTAGATGCTATTGAGGTTGCTCACGGAGATGGTTTGGCAGGCTCATCTTTTAATTATGGTTTTGGTGCTCATACAGATAAGGAATGGATTGGTGCAGTGGCAGAGAATTTAAATCATGCAAAACTTACCACCCTTATCTTGCCTGGCATTGCGATTAAAGAAGATTTGAAATGGGCATGGGATCTAGGCGTTAGATCTGTAAGAGTTGCAACTCATTGCACAGAAGCAGATGTATCCAAGCAGCACATAGAGTTTGCTAGAGAGCTTGGAATGGATACTATCGGTTTTTTGATGATGTCACACATGACCTCACCTTCAAATCTAGCTGAGCAAGCAAAACTCATGGAATCTTATGGTGCTGAATGTGTCTATGTCGTAGATTCTGGAGGGGCGCTTAGCATGCAAGACGTTGCAGATCGCTTTAAAGCATTTAAAGATCTTTTAGATCCTAATACAGAAACAGGTATGCATGCGCATCACAACTTATCTTTGGGTGTTGCTAACTCAATTATTGCAGTTGAGAACGGCGCCGATAGAGTTGATGCCAGCCTTGCAGGCATGGGAGCAGGGGCAGGCAATGCTCCACTTGAAGTCTTTATCGCTGCGATTGATAGACTAGGCTGGTCTCATGGCACAGATCTATTTAAGTTAATGGATGCTGCAGAGGAGCTCGTTAGACCCTTGCAAGATAGACCAGTAAGAGTGGACAGAGAAACTCTTACTCTTGGTTATGCAGGAGTTTATTCCTCCTTTTTAAGGCATGCCGAATCAGCTGCTGAAACTTACAATCTCGATACAAGAGAAATTTTAGTTGAACTAGGAAAAAGGAAAATGGTTGGCGGTCAGGAAGATATGATTGTTGATGTTGCATTAGATTTGCTGAAAAAAAAATCTAAATCATGAAAATTGGCATGACCCTCCCGGTCATGGAACCTGGACTAACTAGGCAAGATTTAGAAGATTGGACCAAGCGCATTGATGAAGGGCCATGGTCTCATATTGCATTGGGTGAAAGAATTCTTTTTCCAAATCCTGAATTTATCTCAACATTAAGTGCAGTAGCTGCATGGACTAATCGTGTTGAAATTATTGCAACAATATCCGTTTTAACTATGCATAACCCTGTGCTTAGCGCGAAGCAATTTGCAACCATTGATATGCTTTCAGAGGGCAGATTTACTCTTGGAGTTGGTGTGGGTGGCAGAGAGGAAGATTACAACTCAATTGGAGCTGACTGGTCTAATAGGCGCTGGGGTCAATTATCAAAAAACGTTAAAATTATGCAAGACATATGGTTAAAAAATCATGATGCTCAATTGGGTCCTGATCTATTTTCTAATGATGGTCCTGAAATTTTAGCTGGTGCAGTTGGTCCCAAGGCAATGGAAATGTCAGCAGATTTTTCTAGTGGGTTGGCTGGTTTTTCATTCAATGCAGATATTGAAGAAATTATTGATTCATTTTCTAGGGTAACCACAGCATTTGAAAAAAAAGATAAAACTCCAAGGCTTGTGACTAGTTTTTGGTTTGGACTCGGCGACACAGCTCGCCAAGATATTCAAACGCATCTTGAGAGATACTTGAGTTGGATGGGTCAAGATCTTGCAAATGACCTTTCAAAGATAGCAGGGTTCGCTGGAAATGAAAGAAACTTAAAAGATTTTTTAACTCAAATTCAAGATGCAGGCGCAACGGATGTTCTTTTGGTGCCAACTTCAAAAGATATAGATCAGTTATATGAAGCAGAGGAAATCGTCTCTACTTTTTCATAAAAAAAAGAAATCTGTAATAAAAATTGACAAATTAAATCAACTTGTTACTCGTTGATTAATTAGGCTATTTATATAATAGTAATTAATAAGTTATCAATATTAGATGGAGAATACTTTGATTGATCAAGAGTTAGTGGCACCAAAGTTACCAGAGCAGCGTGATCCAAGTGTAAGTGATTTGTTGTCTGGATGGCATAAGGTTGCGCAGAGTGACGAAGTTGCTGCAAAGCAGGCCATTCAAGTGGATAATTTTGCAACGCAAATAGTTGTTTGGCGAGGCGAAGATCTGAAATTAAGAGGCCTTGATCTATATTGTAAGCACATGGGATCTTCGCTTGCTTGTGGTGAGGTTGATGAAAACAGTATTCGCTGTCCCTTTCATGCATGGCGCTGGGCAGGAGAAGGAGAATGCGATCAAATTCCTTATGCAAAAAAAATACCCACCAAAGCAGTCACCCGTGCCTGGGAAGTGATTGAAGATAATGGTTTAGTTTATGTGTGGTTTGATAAGGATAATAAGCCTGCAGATCCAGCGGGACAAAAATTTAATTAATATTAGGAGATATGAATGAGTGAATTACCAGATAGATTTCCTCGAGGGTGGTTTGTTTTAGGCCATCAGCGAGATTTTCCAGCAGGAGAAACGAAAACAATTTATGGCTTTAATAGTAAAATCACTGTAACAAGAGATGAGAGCAATGCAGTCTCTGTTGACGTAGGTGGTGATAAATCATGGCCAATTCTTGAGCAAAATCAAATGATTATGGTTTGGCATGATCAAGAAAAACAAGAGCCTGACTTTACTCCAAATAGAATTGAAGAGTGCTATTCAGATGAATGGTCTGACTATGGCATGGCGAGTTTTGTTGTAAAAAATAACTGTAGAGAACTCATCGATAATATGGCTGATAAAGGTCACTTTGGTCCAGTGCATCAAGCTCCATTTGAAGGTTTTTGGAATGAAGCCAAAGATCACACTTATACCCAAGAGATGACTGCAGATAGTCCTATTCTTGGAAGGGATTTATTTTCACAAGCGCGATATGAAGGCCCAGCATATATGACAACTTACATGAGCGCAGTGCACGATGGAGCAAAAGTTGAGAGTAGACTTTTGGTTAGTCACATCCCTCTAACAATTACTTCTTTTGTAATTAATTTTGGGGTTATGGTTAAAAAAGTTCCCGGCATGTCAGCTGAAGATGAAGCGGCATTTATTCAGGGTTACGTAGATGCCAATAACTTTGCTTTTGGGCAAGATGTATCTATTTGGGAAAATAAAATTTATATACCTGATCCTGTTGTATGCGATGGAGATGGCCCTTTGCATAAGCTAAGAAAATGGTACGGTCAGTTTTTAGTGAATAGAGCTGATGTACCTGCAGGCTTAGATCTAGAAAAAAGAGAATTCTAACCTCTTTTTTATAAGTTATATCAAAATTGAAAGCCTCTTTAGATGATCTTGATCATAAGATTCTTGCAATATTAGAGGAAGATGGCCGCGCTCCAGCAAAGTTTATTGCTGAAAAACTTTCTGTAAATGAAGTCACTGTTAGCAAGAGGCTTGCTAAGATTATTGATGGCGGTTTTTGTAAAATAATAGCAATCGCAGATTTTGAAAAATGCGGTTATGACTATTTGCTTCCAATTGGAATTAGGGTGCAGGGTGATAAATTAGAAGAAGTTGCTGAGATTCTCTCTCAGCAAAAAGAGGTCTTTAGTGTGAATGTTGTAAGTGGCATTCAAGACATTGAAATTCTTTGCGCCACTCAAAGCCTTCATCAAACAAAAATCTTTTTAGATAAAACGTTGCCTTCCATTGTTGGCATAAAAAGTATTGCACCGGCAATCGCATCGAATGTTTACAAATTTGAAACTGATTGGACTCCTTTTGCAAATGAAGCTTGATCAAACAGATAAAAAGATTATTCAACTCTTGGGTGCTGATGCCAGAATGTCCAATAATCAAATGGCTAAAGTCATAGGTGTTACCGAGGGCACTGTTCGAAACAGAATTCAAAAACTTATTAAAAATAAAGTTATCAAAATCTCTGTCATTAACAACATTAATAGAATGGAGAACCCTTCTTTAGCATTTGTAGGCCTGGACGTTGAAACGCGAGCCAAGGATTCAGTGGCTAAAGCGCTTTCAAAAATGAAGGAAGTAAGATTTGTTTCCACCTTAATGGGTCGTCACGATCTAATGGTTTTCATTCTTGCGGAGGATGTAACCAAGCTTTCAAAAGTTTTGTATGAAGAAATCTCCTCTATACCGGGAGTCAGGTTTTCAGAGTCTTCAATCGGATTAAAATATTACAAATATGATTATCGATGGGCAAGGATATTAGATTGAATAATTTAGATAAATTTACCATTCCGCACCTAGTTAAGATGCAGGCAGAGAGGTTGACCTCAAAACCAGCGCTCATTTCAGAGTCGGAAACTTTATCTTTTGAAGATCTTGATAATTTTTCTACAAACATTGCAAGTCATTTAATCGATCGGGGAGTCTTACCTGGGGATAGGGCAGCCATCTGGGCACCCAATATGAATGAATGGGTCCTTGCAGCAATAGCAATTCACAAAGCTGGAGGCGTAGTAGTTCCAATTAATACCCGAATGAAAGGCAAAGAAGCAGCCTTCATACTCAATAACTCAGAAGCAAAAATTCTCTTTAGTGTGAAAACTTTCTTAGGCATAGATTATTTTGAATTACTCAAAAATGAAGACCTGCCATATCTTCAGGATCAAATTGCACTTGATGCAGATGATTTATCTGCAGATGAGCCGATTTTTTCAAAGTTTAAAGTTAATCCCCTTGATGTTGAGTTACCAGACATTAATGAAGATGACATGGCAGATATCATTTTCACATCAGGCACTACAGGCAAACCAAAGGGAGTGATTTCTTCTCACCTACAAAATATTAAAGTATTTGATTATTGGTCAACATACATAGGGTTGAATGAAAATGATCGCTACCTAATAGTAAATCCTTTTTTCCATACTTTTGGTTATAAGGCTGGTTGGCTAGCCTCCCTTATGAGAGGGGCAACTGCTTACCCATGTGCAGTATTTGATGCTGACAAAATTATACAAACAATAGATGAGCATAAAATTTCTATGCTTCCTGGCCCTCCAACTCTTTATCAGTCAATTCTTACAAGTGACTTAATAGAGACATCGGATATTGCTTCATTGAGATTGGGTGTTACTGGTGCCGCGTCAATACCTGTGCAGCTTATCAAGGATATGAAAGAGCGACTTGGCTTTGAAACTGTCATAACCGCTTATGGTTTAACAGAAAGCACTGGGGTGGTGACTATGTGCACGCCAGACGATGATTATGAAACCATTGCCACAACTTCAGGTTGCGCTATTGCAGACGTGGAAGTTAAATGCGTGAATCAAGATGGGCGAGAGGCTCAGGTAGATGAGCCAGGAGAAATATTGGTAAGAGGCTATAACATTACTCAAGGTTATTTTAATAATCCAGAGGCTACTAAAGAAGCGATCGACAGTGATGGTTGGTTGCACACAGGTGATATAGGTGTTCTTGACGGTAATGGCTATATTAAAATAACCGACAGAAGTAAGGATATGTTTATAGTTGGTGGATTCAATGCTTATCCTGCTGAAATAGAAAACATTCTGTGTGATCATCCTGCAATCTCTCAAGCAGCTGTGATTGGTATTGAAGATGAAAGAATGGGTGAGGTTGCCAAAGCTTTTATTGTCTTAAAACCTAATCACACCTTAAGCTCTGAAACTCTTTTGCAATGGTCAAAGGAAAATATGGCCAATTATAAAATTCCAAGAGAGGCAGAGTTTGTGCAAGAATTGCCTACAAATGCTGCTGGAAAAATAATGAAATACATGCTGAAGGATGAATCATGAGGATAGTTATCTCAAAAGACAATGATAAGTTATATAGATCTGAGTTACTTTCCTTTGATCCTTCAATGGAAATTATTGCACTTAATCCTTTAGATTCTAACGACCCAGACTGGGAGGCTATCCCAGAATCAGATGCTTTATTTATGTGTTATCAGTTTTTATTTGCAGCTAGGGATAACTCAGAAATTCATGATGCCTTATTGAGCTTAGCTAAACGAATGAAATTTCTTCAAAGTGGTTTTGCTGGAATGGATGCGCCAATACTGCAAGATGTTTTAAAAATTGAAAATGTTCATATTGCTAATGCAAGTAGTGTTTATGCTATTCCAATTGCTCATTATGTTTTCTCACAAATCTTAAGATGGAACAAGAGAATAGATCATCACATTGAATACCAGCAATCTAAGAACTGGTCTCCTGTAGCTGGAGATGGCGAGCTTACCAATAAAACCTTAGTGATTCTTGGTTATGGAGGCATTGGTAGACAGGTTGCTAAGCTAGGCAAAGTTTTTGGCATGAGGGTAACTGGGGTTAGGCGAAATCCGCAAGATGATGAGTATGCTGATGAAGTGTTGGGGCTGGATCAGTTTGAGGAATTACTCCCTTTAACTGATTACTTGGTACTTGCATTACCAGATAGCTCTAAAACTAGAGATATTATTAATGCAGATATCCTAGAAAAACTTAATAGCTCCGCCATGTTAATCAACGTAGGTCGAGGCACTGCAATTAATGAAGAAGATCTTACCAATGCATTGAATGACGGAAAAATTGCCGCTGCTGCATTAGATACCACCAAGGTTGAGCCTCTAGATGCTAACTCTTCACTTTGGACGGCTAAGAATTGTTTTATTTCAGCTCATGATTCCGCTCACTCACTGTTATCTTTAGAGCGAGCATTCGAATTATTTTTTCAAAATTTAAAAAATATCAAAGATGGTAATCAAATAGTAAATCTTTATTCAGAATAAAGAGAATGACTGGGATCATCTATGAGATTTCTAACAAACAACTAGTAACTATTGAGTGGGAATAAAGTTAAAAAAACATTTTTTACTTAAATATTATCGAATAACAATATAATCATGTTGTTTATCGATGTGTATTAGGGTATATTACTTAAACATTTAATCCTGGAGAAAGATATGTGGGTAATAATTTTAACAATAACTTTTTTGTGTTTTGTCTCAACCGTTACATGGCTCAGTTACTATCTCGGGAAAACCAAAACTGAAAACCCAATCACCTCAGCAATTATTGGCTTTTTGCTTTCTTTCTTTCCTCTGTTTGGGTTAATTTATTTGGTAGTACTTTCTTTGAAGGAAGAAGTCACAACAGTATAAAGTTAGCATGGTGTAACTAACTTAAAGTAACAACCTCAATCAAACATGGGTTTAACATTGAAAAAAAAGCTTAAAGTAAATCTTGATTTGTTGCTTGTTCAGCGGAAGATGACACTAACTGAATTATCAAATAAAGTTGATATAACAGTAGCTAACTTATCTAAGTTGAAATGCGACAGAGCAAAAGCAATTAGGTTCTCCACTCTTCTAAGGATATGTGAAGCCTTAAATTGCAAACCAGGAGATTTACTTGAATTGGAAGAAACTACATAGGAGAAAAGAATGGATGGACTTGCAGCAGCAGCATTTTGTTTTGGTTTAGTAGGAGTGGTTGCACTTGTTAGACTAGAAAAACTTATAAAAACCCTGAAAGAAAAGGGAGTTCTAGAACAGGATTATAAAGAAGAGTAATTCACTACACACTGTGTAGTTAGAACATGGTAAGTTATTGATAATGATGGAAGGGAACAAATAAATACAATCATTTACGTTTCTTTAAAATTTTAGCCATGGTTGATGCGCTTATTACACTTCCATCTTTTTTTAAAGATTCTGCTAGTTTGCCTTCGCCTTCAGGGGCATAGATATTAAAAAGAACTAGAGCTCCGTTTGCTCCTCCTTGTTCCATGTGTACATCACCTGGTTCTTTATGTGCAAAATCTCCCACAACTCTTACTCGCTTACCAAGCTCTTTTCCAGTTTCAATATCAATATCGGTGACATGAAGTTCGCCCTCTATAACCAAAGAACTAATTTCTGCAGTGTGCCTGTGAAAATGACAATAACAATTTGGTTCCCATTTAACTAATATCTCCAAGCGCCCGTCTTCTCTCGCATCTAGAATAGCGTCAGAGTAGTCTATGGGGTAATCAAAGTCTTCCCCCTCGGTGTAACGCTTCCATTTAAGACTTTTATTATTAAGTAGGTTCATGAAGGAATTCTAGCTTAGCAAGTGTATAAATGTAAATTCACTTCACACTAGCTACACACTAAGGTGACTATTGGTTTTCATAAGTAACGAATAATTATTTCTTGAATAAATGTAAAAAATATTTTACTATATGTAAAAATAGTTATACATGGAGATTGATGATGAGTATGTCGTATAAGGAAAAAAGTTTAATTGCCTCTATGGGTGTTACTTTATTGTTATTTGGATGGTATTTTTATGGTGCTTTTTCTAACCTGTCGTTAAACCAAGAGCCACAATTAAGCACAATCATTGTTCTCATTGTTTTGGTTATTATTTCAGAAGGCATCATTCAGTCATTTGTAGCATTAAAAAATAAATCACTATTAGAAGATGAAAGAGACAAACTTATCGAGAGGATTTCATATAGATACAGTTATGGGTTCTTGTCTGTTTGCATTTGGTTTTTAATGGTGCAGATTTTATTAGATACTTGGTTTGATAATCACCTTATACTAACTACCCCTTTTGGCATATTCCATTTTTTACTCTTGTTCTTTGTTTTATCTGAGGTAATTCGTTTCGGCACTCAACTGTATTACTACCGCAAAGGTATTTAAGTTGTCTAAGAGTTTAAGTAACAATATTAGAAAATTAAGATTTGAGGCAGACGAAATGTCTCAGCAAACTTTAGCAGATAAAGTGGGTGTAACTCGGCAAACAATATTTGCTATTGAAAAAGACAAATACTCCCCATCCCTAGAGGTTGCTTTTAAAATATCCAATGTATTCAAGACACCCTTGGAAGATGTTTTTACTTATGAATAGAGAATATTTTTAAAGTAATAATTTACTCTGCCAAATTAAACAACTGCGTATTCCCCCCTCTAGCCACCAGATTCTCTGTTCTGGTACGCTCACTCAAAAACCACAGCAACCAATGGTAGTTAAAGCCCTCAGCCGTCTTCGGCCATTCAATCAGCGGAATAATACTACCTTTTCTTTTGGCCATTACCTGCCGAAGTGCAGAGCTATCTGCATTTAGGCTATTAGCTATTACACCCTCAATACTGTTGTTTTGAATTAGCTCGCTCAGGCTTGTCATGGGCGCTAGCTGCAGCAGAGCTTTTACTGGGACTACTTTTTTATAGTTGCTTTGAAGGGTCTTTAGTGCAGTCTGGTGAGTACTATCTGCTACCATAATAACCGGGCACCCACAGAGCAGGGCACTTATGATCTGTTGCTCTGCGGCCTCAATGGCGTCCTCCTCTCTGACCACCAATACCATGGGTCCACGGCCTAGCAGACTTAGCTTATTATCCTCACCGGTAGGGCCGGGCAATTCGATGGGGTTGGCAAGTTTATCTTGGACTATGAGTTCTAGCTGGGCGATAAATGCTGAGTTACATTGGCCGAGCATAGCCAGTCTACTATCTATGCTTTTGGCTTGCCATTGAGAAGCTCCGGCTGTGGCCAGGGTAACTATATCTTGGGCTATTCTATTTTCTGGATTACTACTGGTTGACAGATTTATGGCATAGGGCTGGTGGACCGTTTTGGTCGCGCCGCTGGTGGAAAAACGCAGCAGATAATTAGGCCCACCAGCCTTGGGGCCTGTACCAGATAATCCACGACCACCAAAGGGGTTTACTCCAACCACTGCACCTACCATATTGCGGTTAATGTATGTATTGCCCGCGATGGTATTGCGGTAGACCGTTTCTGCAAAGGCTTCGATACGGCTATGGATGCCAAGGGTGAGGCCATAGCCGGTGTCATTAATCTGCTTGATTACTGAACTCAGTTGGTCTGATGAATAGCGAATAACATGCAGCACTGGGCCAAAGACTTCTTCGGTAAGCTGGTCGAGGGAGTCGATTTCAAACACATGGGGGGTGACATAGCTGCCATTGCTGTGGCTACTGTCTAGCTCTACTTTGGCAATAAATTTGGCCTCTCTGTGCATGCGGTCTATATGTGCCTGCAGTTCGGTCTGGGCACCGCGGTCGATCACTGGGCCCAGGTCGCTGGCCAGCTCTCTGGGGTCTCCGGCGGTCATTGATAGCATGGCGCCAGCCAGCATCTGTAATGTGTTATCGGCTATGTCGTCCTGAATGAACATTACGCGCAGTGCAGAGCAGCGTTGGCCGGCGCTTTCAAAGGCAGAGGTGATGACATCATCTACTACCTGTTCGGGCAGGGCGGTAGAGTCGACTACCATGCAGTTTTGGCCACCGGTTTCGGCAATAAAAGGTATGGGGTTGCCGGGGCGTGTGGCTAGCTGCTGGTTTATGCGTTGTGCAGTCTCGGTTGAGCCGGTAAAGGCGATGCCGGCTATGCGGCTGTCGCTGATCAGTAGTTTGCCTATTTGTGAGCCACTGCCTAGAAGAAGTTGAAGGACGGCACCTGGTATACCGGCTTCGTGAAATAGTTTAATTGTGCTGGTAGCTATGGCTGGTGTCTGGGCGGCAGGTTTGGCAATTACTGTATTGCCTGCGGCTAGTGCGGCGGCGATCTGGCCCACAAAGATTGCCAGGGGGAAGTTCCAAGGGCTGATGCAGAGGAAGACACCATGGCCTGCCATGCCATCTAATAAGCGGGCTTGTAATGCATAGTATCTGCAGAAGTCTATGGCTTCGCGCACCTCTGAAATACCATCGCCCAATGTTCTACCACCTTCCACTGCGATTATGCCCATCAGTTTTTCACAGTCCCGCTCCATTAGGTCGGCGACTTTGTTGAGTATATTGGTCCGAGTTTGGTGGCCTGCCTTGTTCCAGTTAGGCTGTGCGGCATGGGTGGAGTCCAAGGCGCGGAGCATATCGTCTTGGCTGGCATTACAGTAATGGCCAATGAGCTGTTGCTTGTTTGCGGGGTTATAAGCTGAGTGCATTTCGCCCTCTATGAGCTGGCCATCGATAATAGGTTGGGCAGTTAACTCTGGGGTTTGTGCCATTTTATTAAGCAGTTGCTGGGTTTCCAATGGTGAATCTAGATCTATGCCTTTAGAATTTTTGCGATCTTCGTCGGCAATGGTAAATAGCTGCTCTGGCACTGGGATCATTTTATGTTGGTAGGGGAATGTACTGGTGACCTGGGTTCTGGTGTCTTCCACCAGTTCTTCTACAGGGGTCTGGCGGTCTAAAAAGCGATTAACAAAGGAGCTATTGGCGCCATTTTCCAACAGGCGGCGCACCAGATAGGGCAGCAGATTGCTATGGTTACCCACGGGAGCGTAGACGCGCACGGCCAGGGGTTTATTGCCTTGTTCTTGTATGCGTGCTTGAAGTTTTGCGAACAAGATATGCCCCATCCCATGCAGGCGCTGAAACTCAAATTCCCGGTCGCCAGCCAAGGCCAGTATCATGCTGGCGGTGTAGGCATTATGGGTGGCAAATTGTGGGAATATCTCAGTGTGGGCATCCAGCAGCAGGGTAGCACACTGCTGATAGCAGAGGTCTGTGTTGGCTTTGCGGGTAAACACCGGGTAGCTTTCCAGCCCCAGTTCCTGGGCATTTTTTATCTCGGCATCCCAGTAGGCGCCTTTGACCAGGCGCACCATTAGGCGGCGGTTGGTCTCGCGGGCGAGGCCTATTAGCCATTTGGCGGTGTGTGGCGCGCGCTTTTGGTACGCCTGCAGAACAAAGCCCAGGCCTTGCCAGCCTTCTAGTTCTGGGTCTCGGGCCAGGGCTTCAAAAATATCCATTGAGATATCAAGCCGATAGGCTTCTTCGGCATCAATCGAAAGGCCTATATTGTATTGCCTGGCCTGCAGGCAGAGCTGTTTGATTCTGGGCAGCAGTTCGTCCATGACCAGCTGGTGCTGAGCGTAATGATAGCGCGGGTGCAGGGAGCTCAGCTTGACCGAGATACCATTGGCCTGCTCAACCTTTTCTCCGGGCTGAATCGTTTTGCCAATTTCGTCAATGGCTTTACTGTAGGCTAGCAGATACTGCTGGGCATCGTGGTCCGTTCGGGCGCCTTCACCGAGCATATCGAAGGAGAACCTGGTGCTCTGGTTATTTTCCTTGATGCCGCGCTTTAGGCCCTCCTCTATAGTGCTGCCCAGCACATATTGGCCGCCCATAATTTTCATGGCTTGCATAACTGCGGCGCGAATCACTGGCTCGCCCAGGGCAGCCGTCAAGCGTTTTACCCAGCTGTCGGTATGCTGAGTGATTTCGGCATCCAGGCTAACTAGCTGGCCGGTGAGCATTAGGCCCCAGGTGGATGCATTAACAAATATGGATTCCGATTTGCCGCTATGGGCACCCCAATTGCCGCCGCGAATTTTTTCAGCGATCAGGCGGTCGGCGGTTAATGCATCTGGCACTCTTAACAGGGCTTCGGCAAGGCACATTAGAGCCACGCCCTCGGCATTGGAAAGGCCAAATTCCAGCAAGAAGGCATCCAATGTGCCGCTACTATGCTTGTCGGCACGACAGTCTGAGACCAGCTTCCGGGCATTGCTAAGAATCTGCTCCCGGGTCTTGCTGGAGACTGGATTGCTGTGCAACAGCTGGGTCACTGCCTGGTGCTCGTCCTGGTGGGTAGTGGCGCGGATTCTATGACGGAGTTTTGCTTGGTTCATAATGCTGGCTATCTTTTAGATTAACAAATATCTGGCATAATTAATTATTTAGCAGTGTTAAACTTTTTAAAAGTTAGAAAAACACCTTTGCATCGCTTTTTATATGGGTTTCAATTCTCGTAACTATTGAGTGCAAGTAAATAGCCAGAAATAATGAGACTATGCTTCATTTAGCCTTACATTTTATAGTTCCTTTATTAATTGCTTTTTTGTTTTTTAAAGAGCATTGGAAGTTTTCTTATTTAGTTATGATCGCAACCATGCTAGTTGATCTAGATCATTTGCTCGCTAACCCAATTTACGACCCTAATCGGTGCAGCATAGGGTTTCATCCTCTTCACCAGTATTGGTTAATTGCCTTGTATCTAACCATGAGTCTTTTTTTAAAAACCAGATTAATTGGAGTCGGTTTAATAACTCATATGGTTTTGGATGCGTTGGACTGTTTTTAAAAAAATTTTTTCCTAAATTTTGGTGCCCTCTGCAGGAATCGAACCTGCAACTAATCCTTAGGAGGGATCTGTTATATCCATTTAACTAAGAAGGCTTAACTATAGTTTTATGCGTCTGTAATATTAAAGATATCAATATTTGGGCCATCAACGCTCATATCACCAATAGCACCGACAGTTCCATCTTCTGTTCTAAAGGCTAGATATTTTTCATAATGTTCTTTTGAATCCCAGACCTCTGTTAAAACATATTTGTGCGGGTTTTCAACATTTAATGTGAGATTGATATTTTGACAGCCATCAAATGCACGGGTGACATGGAAAGCGCCTGCACAAATTTCTTTAAACTGTTCAACTAAACCATCTTTTAGCGTGCCGCTAAGTAAAACGCTAACTGACATAATAAACTCCTAGAATATAAAAACTTAATAACTTCCCCCATGTTAAATTAAAGGCCATTCAATGAAAAGTTCCACTATAAATATACCTTTGGGGTTAAAAATATTAGAATAGGGTGCAAGGACTATTACCATGAGCACAGAAATAACAATCACACTTCCTGATGGATCTCAAAAGCAAGCTCCTGTAGGTATAAGCGGTCTAGAAATTGCAAGCATGATCGGAGCAGGCTTGGCCAAAGCTGCTATTGCATTCAGTGTGAATGGTGAGCAGAGAGATTTGAGTGATACTGTTAGCCAGGATGCAGATATTTCTATTTTTACAATTGATACTGATGAGGGCCTAGAGATAATGCGTCACACTGTGGCTGCTCAAGTATTAGCTCGAGCAATTAAAAACCTTTATCCATCAGCAAAACTAGCAATTGGTCCCACCATTGAAAATGGTTTTTACTATGATTTTTTAAGCGAGGAGACTGTTTCGATTGATGATCTTCCAAAAATTGAAAAAGAGATGGAGAAAATCGTTGCTTCCAAATCTGAGATACTAAAAACAGTCCACTCGAAGCAGGATGCAGTTAAATCATTTGCAGATATTAATGAAGAATACAAAGTTAAGATCATTGAAGACTCAGATCAAGAAGATAATTTTCAGCTATACAAACAAGGTGATTCGGGTTTTATAGATCTTTGTCGAGGACCACATCTTCCAAGTCTAGAGAAGGTTGGAGCATTTAAGTTAACCAAAATAGCTGGAGCATACTGGAAAGGCGATTCAAAAAATGAAATGCTTTCTCGCATTTATGGAACTGCATGGAAGAATGAGAAAGATCTAAAAAAACATTTAAACCTTCTGGAAGAAGCGGCCAAAAGAGATCATAGAAAACTTGCAAAAGAAATGGATCTTTTTCATCTGCAAGAAGAGGCTCCTGGGATGGTTTTTTGGCACCCCAAAGGATGGTCTATTTATGTTGCATTGCAAAACTATATGAGAACAAAGCAAATGGCTCATGATTATCAAGAAATAAATACTCCGCTAGTTGTTGATCGAAAGCTTTGGGAGGCTTCTGGTCACTGGGATAAGTATCGCGAAAATATGTTCATCACCGAGATTGACGAAGAGCATGCAAACGAGAAAAGAGTTAATGCTCTCAAACCAATGAATTGTCCTTGCCATGTACAGGTTTACAACCAAGGTCTTAAATCTTATCGAGATTTGCCAGTTCGTTTCACAGAATTTGGATCCTGTCATCGATATGAGGCATCTGGCACCATGCATGGATTAATGAGAGTCAGAGGCTTTACGCAAGATGATGGCCACATTTTTTGCACCGAAGATCAAATTGAAAGCGAAACAGCAGATTTTATTTCACTGCTATCCAATATTTATACTGAGTTAGGTTTTGAGTCCTTTGATATTAAACTTTCAACTAGGCCAGAAACCAGAGTTGGGTCTGATGAAGTATGGGATAAAGCAGAGCAGGCCCTGGAAGCAGCAATTAAAAAATTAGATATTCCTTACACAACCGAAGATGGTGAAGGTGCTTTTTATGGCCCTAAATTAGATTTTGTTTTAACAGATGCGATAGGCCGCGAATGGCAGTGCGGCACTTTTCAAGCAGATTTTAACTTGCCAGAGCGACTGGAAGCTGAGTATGTAGGCGAAGATGGCTCTAAACACAGACCAGTAATGATGCATCGTGCAATCCTAGGTTCTTTTGAAAGGTTCATTGGAATTTTGATTGAGAATTATTCAGGTAAATTGCCCTTGTGGTTAGCTCCAACTCAGTTATCTATTTTAACTGTGACAGAAGAGGTGAATGATTATGCATCTGGTCTAAAAGAAAAATTTGAAAGTCTTAATCTTAGGGTAGAGCTTGATTCAAGAAATGAAAAAATTGGATACAAGATCAGGGAGCACAGTAAGGCGAAGGTTCCTTTAATGGCAGTGATAGGCAAGGAAGAAATGAGCGCTAATAATGTATCGATCAGAAACCTAAGAGAGAATGAGACAAATACCTATTCTATTGAGGATGCTCTCGCGTTGCTATCAAGGGACTCGGTTATCCCAAGTTAATTTAAACTCTCCATCCATCTCGATCAAAGACTCTTAGATAAGTGAGTTGATCGTGATCTGACTCATTGACAACTTTAACAAAATCACCAGATTGAACTAGAATTACATCGCCAGCAGTTAAAGAGAATGAATCTTGATGCTCTATTCCTTGACTGGGGTCTGTTCCATGACCTTCCATAGAATTCATGTACTCAATAACTTCCATAGTCCCTCTGCCATTAACTATTGTGTAGACAACGTCTGAGTCGCTGAGTCTGTGACCTACAGTAGATTTACCGGGCTGAATGACTGTTTTGCTTGCTATTATTTTTCCTAATAGATCATTGGTCCACACTGAGTAGTCATCTGTAACTTTGTATGGCGATCCGCCAACTCTAAAATTTACATATTTTTTAGCCATGGTATTCCTTTTAAATTTATATGTAGTGCATTGAAAAATATTTAATATAAATTGTCAATTAATTTAAATAATGCTGTTTTAAAAGTATTTTAAACCAATTATTATTGTAGCTTTACTACAAATTTAGATAATTACACATTAATTAATAATTATGTATAATAATTGGAGCGCTGATTTGACTGGCTTGCAAGCGCTATATAAATTTTGCTAAACAAGGTTCTCATTCATAAAATCTTCTTTAGCTTAGCTTAAAATATATAACTATTTTGGAGAAATGGTATGAGTGATAAAAAATATACAAACCCAGCAACAATTGCATTGCATGCAGGCTGGAGAAAAGACGAAACAACTAACTCAGTTGCAGTTCCGATACACATGACGTCTAGCTATCAATTTGATAGCACTGATCATGCAGCAAACTTATTTGCACTTGGTGAGTTAGGTAATATTTATTCAAGGATCATGAATCCGACCAATGCAGTATTTGAAGATCGAATTGCTGCTTTGGAAGGTGGTGTTGCAGCTTTAGCTTTGGCTTCTGGGCAAGCAGCTTCAGCCTACGCAATTCAAAATCTATGTACTCATGGAGACAATATTGTTGCATCCTCTCAGCTATACGGCGGAACTTACAATCAATTTAAAAATCCATTATCAGATATGGGCATTGAAGTAAGATTTGTTGATCCAACTGACCCTCAAAATTTTGCGAATGCAACAGATGAGAACACAAGAGCATATTTTGGTGAGGTGCTTCCAAATCCAAGCTTTCAGGTCTTTCCTTTGCAGGAAGTTTCAGATATTGGCAGATCGCTGGGTATCCCCCTCATAGTTGATAACACAGCGGCACCATTAATTTGCCGTCCATTTGATCATGGGGTTGCAATTATCATTCATTCTGCAACTAAATATATTGGAGGTCATGGTACCTCTATTGGTGGAGTGATTGTTGACGGGGGAAATTTTGATTGGGAAGCTCATCCTGCTAGGCAGCCGAAGCTAAACAATCCTGATCCAAATTATGATGGAGTTGTTTGGACTGAAGCAGTTAAGCCTATGGGCCCTATTGCTTATATTTTAAAAGCTAGAACAACTTTGCTAAGAGATATGGGAGCAGCGATGAGTCCTTTCAATGCCTTTATGTTTATTCAAGGGCTTGAAACTTTACACCTAAGAATGAGAGAACATTCAGCTAACGGCCAAAAAATTGCAGAGTATTTAAATAACCATCCATTGGTTGAAAGAGTTGCCTATCCTGGTATTTCCTCTGGGCTTCACAAAGAAAGAGCAGATAAATATTTATCAGGTGGTTGTGGAGGACTTCAAGGTTTTGAAATCAAAGGAGGACTAGAAGCAGGTAAAAAGTTTATTAATTCTCTAGAAATGCTTTACCACGTTGCTAATATTGGAGACTCCAGAAGCTTAGCAATTCACCCAGCTAGCACTACGCATTCTCAACTTAATGAAGCTGAATTGACTGCAGCTGGTGTCAGTCCAGGGTATGTTCGACTATCAATTGGTCTTGAGCATGTTGATGATATTATTGCAGACATAGATCAGGCACTAGCTAAGGCAGGATAACCCTCAAAATATGTCAAAAATTTTTCCCTATGTCAGTTATGTGATTATTGGCTCCGAGGAAAGGCTTTCTAAGATTAAATCCTATCAAATTGAAGAAGGGGTAGAGTGCTTGCTCTGCCCATTCTCTTCCTTGAAGGAATTGCCTTTGGTGCTAGATTCCAAAATTGCAGAACTTGATTCCAAAGTTATTGCCTTGATACCTGTTGGAGCTTTCCCAAAAAAAACTGCTAGGGCACAATTGGTGCATTTTTCAAGGAGCGAATACCAATTCTGGGGTTGGTACCACTTTGGGAGTAAATTTAAGGGCACTATGCAAAGCATTGGCAAGCTGAATACACTTCTTAATAAAGTTCCTCAGCTGGAGCAGGGTATATTCTTCTCTAAATCATTGTACTTTTCTGTTGGTGGGCTCGGAGATACTGGCTCTAATCCATTTGCAGAATTAGCTAAAAGATTTTATCTAAGACTAGACCCACAAAAACCACTTCCTTCCCTTACAATAAGGGCAAAATCTTTGTTAAATTAGAATTGTATGCAGCTTATTTCAGCAAATAGTATTGGACATTCGATCAATGAAAAAAAACTTTTTCATGATCTTTCATTCTCTATCTTTTCAGGAAATAGCCTTCACATCAAAGGTGGAAACGGATGCGGAAAAAGCACATTGCTAAGAATTATTTTGGGCATCACAACTCCATCAAAAGGGTCCATCGAATACCATAATCAAGATGCAGTTATCTCTTACCTTGGCCACAAAAATGCAATCAAAAATTACCTTACGCCAATTGAAAATTTAGAATTATTATTTAATAATTCACAATTAAGCGTGGCCTTGCGATGGCTTGATACGCTTGGAATGTCAAAGGTTGTAGATGAGCTTTCTGCTAATCTGTCTTTTGGCCAGCAAAAAAAATTAGCATTAATTAGAGTTTTGGCCCAACCATCAGACTTGATCATATTAGATGAGCCATTTGTTGGTTTGGATAATGCTACAAGAGATCTTTTAAGTAATTTTCTTAAAGAGAAAGTGTTAGATGGAGCAAGCTTAATACTGACTTCTCATATTGAGCCTTTAATAGACTGCGACGTGCTTGAGCTCGGAGGTTACAATGCTTAAATTGCTTAGAGCAGAATCTTACAAACTAAGAAAGAAATTAAGATCGTGGCTTGGCCCACTGCTTATCATGTTGCTTGTATTAATTGCATTTCCATTGAGCATAGATATCTCACAATTCGACCTCAATAAATTCTATTTTTCTATTATCGTTGTTTCTTTGCTGATGACTTCATTTGTTGCAACTGAAGGAATGTTTGAAGAGGACTTTGAAGATGGTTCTTTAGAGCAAGAATTTCTTGTAGAGAAAGATTTTTATAAAATCGTTCTTTCAAAAATTATGATTTATGTTTGCATGATTGGAATTCCGATTGGCTTTATAGGATCGGCCTTCTCTTTTGCTAATGGTGTTGATGCTGAAGAGTTCCCAAAGGTTTTTTTATTATTGACACTCTCAAACCTTTTGCTGTTTAATTTGTTCGCGTTTGGTAATGCTTTATCAATAAATAAGGGGGCAATGTTAGGCATCCTATCAACTTTACCTTTAACTTTGCCGGTAATTATTTTATTAGGTCGAGCAGTGCGAACCATTCAATTCGGAGAGGGTTTTTTTGAGATTTTAATACTGATGATTGGCATATCTTTATTGGTAACTGCAATAATGCCGTTAATAATCTCGGCAGCTCTAAAAACTCATCTAGATTAACTAACTTCAGTTTATAATATAGATTGTGATTACAGCATTTATTCATAAATTTTCATCTCCTAAAAGCTATGTAAGAGTTACAGCAAAACTATATCCATTTTTTATAGTTTTTGGAGTTTCATTGCTGACTTTAGGATGGGTATGGGGTTTGTTATTTGCTCCCCAGGATGCTGTTCAAGGGAACTCATATCGCATCATCTTTCTTCATGTTCCTTCATCAATATTTGCTCAAATAATTTATTTTTTCATGTCAGTATGTGCATTAATGCATCTGGTTTGGCGTGTTAAGCTTGCTGCATACTTAATCAAGGCAGCCGCTCCCATTGGAGCAATGATTACTTTTATAGCTTTATTTTCAGGTTCTATTTGGGGCATACCAACATGGGGAACTTGGTGGCAGTGGGATGCGAGAATTACCTCTACACTAATACTATTTATTATGTATCTCGGTGTTCTTACCTTGCACGGATCTTTTTCTAATCTAGAAAAAGCAGACAGGCTCATGTCAATTTTAGTTGTGGTGGGGGTAGTGAATATACCAATTATCAAGAAATCAGTTGATTGGTGGTCAACCCTCCATCAACCGGCATCTATTTCTGTTTCTGGCAATACTTCAATAGATCCGTCCATGCTTTACCCGTTATTTACTTCGGTGATAGGTATGGGCTTAACACTGATCTCTTTGGGCATTTTAACAAGCCATTTATATATATTTTTAAGAGAAAAAAATAAAAAGTGGGTATTAAAATATGTTTAACCTAGCTTTTTCAAGTCTCAATGATTTTGCTCACATGGATGGTCATGGAATGTATGTTTGGCCTGTTTATCTTTTGACTATATTGATAATTGTTTTAAGCTTCGCAGCCGTCAGAACAAAAATAAAAAATCTTCGTATGAGAATTAAGAATGCTTCAAGTTAGGAGAAATCGTCTTTGGAAATTCTTAACTATACTAATTTTATCTGCAGGTGGGATTTCCTTGATACTGTTTGCTTTAAATTCAAAGCTTGATCTTTTTTATACTCCATCCGAGATGCTAGAAGCTGAAATCCAACCTGGCTATAGAATAAAGCTTGGTGGAATGGTAAAGATTGGATCTATTGAAAAACAAGGAACAGCGGTTAATTTCTTGGTTACAGACTTTAAAAAAGAAGTCCCGGTAACCTTTGATGGCATCACACCAGATTTATTTAAGGAAGATAGTGGAGTTGTTATGTTGGGTTACTTTTTAGATGGCATATTTCAAGCTGAAGAAATTTTTGCAAAACATGATGAAAATTATATGCCTCCTGAATTATCCTTAGAAGAAAGTAGCGAATGATTGGAGAGATTGCCCATTTCCTATCCTTATCTGCATCTGCATTGCTATGTATGGTTTTAATTTTCAATCTTTTTTTTGCTTTTGCCGAGGAGCATGCAAACCAGCTTATCCTCTCTTTGAAACTATTTAATCAAGCTTGCTGGTTAATATTTATTTCTTTTGGAATGTATGTCTACCTAGCAATTATTGATGATTTTTCAATTGCATACATAGCAAATCATTCAAATTCACAATTGCCAATATTTTATAAAGTAACCTCCATTTGGAGTGCCCATGAAGGGTCAATGTTTTTATGGATAGTATTTTTGACTCTGTGGAGCATTTTTTTTATAAATTTTTTAAAGAAGGACCATCCTTTAAAAAAATTAACTTTGTTAATTCTAAGTTTGATAATTTTAGGGTTTTTACTATTCTTGCTTTTAACCTCAAATCCTTTTGAAAGAATTTTGCCTTTTGGTGCTCTTGAGGGTGCAGATATAAATCCTGTGCTTCAGGATCCAGCTCTTGCCATTCATCCGCCGATGCTTTACTTGGGTTATGTGGGGTTTGTTGTTGCATTTAGCTTTATTACTGCGTTTCTGCTCCATGGCAATTTTCAATTGCAGTGGGAACAAGATATTAGAAAGTGGTCATTTGTAGCGTGGATTTTTTTAACTGTAGGCATAACGCTAGGAAGTTGGTGGGCTTACTATGAGCTTGGTTGGGGTGGGTATTGGTTTTGGGATCCAGTAGAAAATGTAGCCTTAATGCCATGGTTGGCAGCTACGGCATTCATGCATTCATTGTTTGCATCCTCCAAGTCTAATATTTTAAAAACTTGGACAATGTTCTTGGGCATATTGATTTTTGCTTTAAGTTTATTTGGAGCCTTTATTGTAAGGTCTGGTATTATTGATAGCGTCCATTCGTTCGCCAATGACCCTGAGAGAGGTCTATATCTTTTAAGTTTCTCTGGGTTAATTACATTGTTGGCTTTAGGAATATTTGCCTACCGACTGCCTCAGTTAAATTCATCAAAATTAGTAGTAACTGGATCAAAAGAATCATTTCTCTCAATGAATAATATTCTAATGATGACGGCTATCTTTTCTATTTTTCTTGGGGTGACGTATCCGCTAATTATTGAATCTATGAGTGGGGAAAAAGTAAGCATTGGACCGCCGTATTACAATACAATTTTTTCCCCGTTAATTCTGATTACATCATTTTTTATAATGATTTCGGTGGAAGCCTTGTGGCAAAGATCACTCCCGATAAGAGCTGTAGCATATTCTGTGCTGCCAACAATTTTCTTCGCATCAATTTCTGTTTATATTATTTGGATTTACACTCAAATTTTTTCAATGCTTGCATACGTAGGTATTTTTTCTGGGTTACTAATCTTCTATAGCTATTTCTTTCGAACAATTAATAATTTTTTTAAGAAGAGATATATTAATAAGGGTAGTGCAATTGCGCACATGGGGTTGGGGCTACTTTTCTTCTCTGTTTCTATGAATAGCATTCTTAGTTATGAAAAAAATATTAATCTGTTTTCTGGTCAGTCAGAAAGAATCAACGAATCCATACAAGAGTTTATGTTTAAAGACATAAAGGTTTATCCAGCCTCTAATCATGAAGTAATTTCCGCAGAGGTTTTTATTTTGCAAGATCAAAAAAAAATCTTTCTTAACCCTCAAAAAAGACAGTATATGACTAGGGGTCAAATAACTTCTGAAACCGCTATTCATGCCACACCATTAAAAGACACCTATCTAACTATTGGTGATCAACTGGAGAATGGAAGCTGGACTTTCTCATTAAAAATTAATTATTTTGTAAAGTGGATTTGGCTTTCATCAGCGCTCATGGTTTTGGGTATTTCAATTGCGATGTTTAAAAAGAAACTAACATGAATCAAATTCTTAGGTTGAGCTTAATTCTTTTGCCTGTAATGATCATAGTTTTTTTTGGGAAAGTGCTTTTATTTGATGGGGAGAAGCAAGCATCTAACTTTGATGCAAAAAGTTTCCCAGTTTTTCAGTTAAATGATTTAAATGGAAATTTAGTTCAAGCCGATGCCTTGAAAGGAATAAAGCTCCTGAATGTATGGGCAAGCTGGTGCATCACTTGCTTGGTTGAGCACCCCTTTTTAACAAACTTATCTGAAAATGACATTGATATTATCGGCTTAAACTATAAGAACAAAGATACGAAAGCTATTGCTTGGCTTAAAAAACATGGCAATCCCTATGAGCTTTCCATCTATGATCCAAGAGGGGATTTAGCTTTTGAGCTTGGGGTGACTGGCGCTCCAGAATCATTTTTAATCATTGATAATCAAGTAGTTGCTCATATTCAAGGCGAGCTCAATCAGTTGAAATGGGACTCTATTTTTCTTCCAATAATCAATGCTGAGAAGCAGAGGCAATAATGAAAAAATTATTTTTACCAATAAGCCTATTGTTGACCTTTGCGCTGTCAGTATCCAGTGAATTGGTTTATGAGTTTAAAGATTCTACTCAAGAGAAAAGATTCTATTCACTTATTTCAGAAATAAGATGCCCAAAATGCACCAGTGGAAGCATAGCAAGCTCAGATGCCCCGGTTTCAAGAGATCTTAAGCAGAAAGTTTATGAGCTAGTGCTTGAAGGTCGCTCTGATATTGAGATTAAAACTTATATTGCTGATAGATTTGGAGATTTCTCAGATTACAAGCCGGCACTAGAGGGCTCTAACTATTTTTTATGGTTTGGGCCATTCGTTTTTCTCAGTCTTTTGTTAATAATTTTTTTCTTCAAACGAAGAGTTTAATGATTATTATTGTTTTCCTTTCAATAGCAATCTTGATGCCTGTTTTAGCTTATTTGTTACAACCATTAGCCAATCAAAAAGCTTTAGTATTTCTATTTACCATTTTATTTTTTGGAGGGTTTATATTTAACTTCACATCAAGCCATCCTTTTTTAGGCTCATGGGTTAATGCGACTGAATCAGAGGCTGTATCCTATGCCATTAAGAATGATGAAGAGCTTGATGATTTTTTGATTAGCAGATACCTAAATAACAAAAGGTCTAAAGAGGATTCTTTTTTGCTTGGAACGCAAATATTTTATAAATCAGTGGAGCTTGGATCATTTACCTCAGCAGAAAGTATCTTAAAGATTATTCAAAAGTCTGTAGGAGAAAATTTTCAACCCTTGATCTTTAACCTGCTTGCTGATCTCAGAGATGCCAAGTATCCAACCGTCTCCAATGCAAAAATTCTTCTTAATATTGAAAGCCCCAATAACTGCCAATTAAATTCTTTAAATTTTTTTGCTTCCATTCCAAATGGTCCAGGTGTCAACATTGCATCCAAGCAATTTGAGTCACCAGATATAAGCAAACCTCTTATCTTGGATAAGGATAGTGCTTTGGTTCGAGGTTTTGATATCCCGTCTGCATTTTTAAACCAAGAGACAATAAAGATAGAGGCAGAAGCCAAATGTGACAAGCAATTTTTTAGCATCTTTAAATCTTTAGATTTAGGGTACTCAAAAAATAATCAGGATGAGCTATTTTTTTATGCCAACGAATGGTTAAAAAAGGAACAATAGTTTAAAATGGGCAAAGGATAAATTTAATGCAGCTCAAACACATTAAACTGGCTGGATTCAAAAGTTTCGTGGACCCCACGAGGATATCTTTCCCTACAAATATGGTCGCTGTCGTTGGTCCTAATGGATGTGGCAAGTCTAATGTTATTGATGCAGTTCGCTGGGTTCTTGGTGAGCTTTCAGCTAAAAATCTTCGCGGCGAATCAATGTCAGATGTAATTTTTAATGGCTCTGACCTAAGAAAACCTTCTGGTCAATGCAGCATTGAACTTTTATTTGATAACTCCATGGGAAAATTAGGTGGGGAGTACGCAAAATACAACGAAATCTCTATTAAAAGATTGATGACAAGAGATGGGCAATCTAATTACTCAATCAACAATACAACTTGCAGGCGTAAGGACGTTCAAGATATCTTCCTTGGAACTGGTCTTGGCCCAAGGAGCTATGCAATCATTGAGCAAGGCATGGTTTCAAAGATTGTAAGTGCCAAGCCTGAAGAAATGAGAGTGTTTATTGAAGAGGCGGCAGGTATCTCGAAATATAAAGAGCGCAGAAAGGAAACTGAGCAAAGAATTAAAAAAACAAAAGAAAATCTTTCTAGAGTTCGAGACATCAGGGATGAGATTAATCGCCTAATCAATAGACTTAAAAATCAAGCAAATGCGGCAGAGAAATATAAAAAATTTCAAACAGAAGAAAAAGATTTGAAGTTGAATATATCAGTGATAAATACCCTTCAAGCCAAAGGTCAAAAAGATAGGCTGAGCTCAGAAATATCCTCTCTTCAAAATCAAATCAAGGTTAAATCATTGGAAGTTGAGACGCAGCAATCTTCAATCGATCAAATAAAAACAGAGCATTCATCTGTTTTATCATCTTTTGAAGTGGCTCAAAAAAACTTTTATTCTGTTGGGGCAGATATTGCTCGGTTTGAAGCCAATCTTCAAAATATTAGTAAAAGTGAAGCTCAAACACAAGAAGACCTCACCAAAGCAAAAGAAAGTTACGCCAAAGCTATTGAAAAAGAGTCCACTTTTGAAACCCTAAACCCCAAAGAAAATGAGTTAAAACTTAACATTGCTATTTTAAAAGCACTGGAGGCCTTAGAACAAAAAAATAAATTACAAATTTCAATTACTGACCTTGAAGGCCAAGTGCAGGTCAAGACAGCTGAAATCGATGGACATCAATCTGGTGTGGATCAAATTCAACTTAATAGCTCATCCTTAATTTCTGGTCTAGATTCAGCCCAAACACAATTCTCTTCTTTGGGAGCAGAGATCGCCAGAGTCGAGGCCACCATACAAAACCTTGAAAGATCACAGATTCAATCCAAGGAAGAGCTAAAACAGGCTGATGATAGTTACCTTAAAGCAGTTGCAAAAGAAGCAGATGTTGGCAGCCTGAGCCCAAAAGAAAAAGCCATTCATTTGCTTGATGCAATTCTTGAAGGGTTAAAAAGTTTTGGAGCAAATGCAGACTCTATTAGCAAGCAAGCCATGGAACTTAAAGATTCATTACTGAGCATATTAAAGATTGCATCTGATCAATCTCAAAATCTAAAAGATGAGTTTCTTGCAAGAAAAAATAGATTGGAAGAGTTGCTTAAACAGCTTGCTGAAAAAGATCAAAATGCTAAAGAAGAATTAGATGGTCTGTTGGCCAAAAAAGAGATCCTGAGCAGAGAATTAGAAGCTTTTAAATCAAAAAAAGGGGCTTTTGATGAGAAAGTAAGGGATGCAGAGAAGCAACGATCAGTAGCTGTGATTGATCTAAGATCTCTTGAAACTCAATTAAATAATTTAAAACTTGATTTGAGAACTTTTGAAGTAAACCTTGAGAATGCATCAACCATTCTAGAGAAGTCTAAAGTTAATATTGATGAGATAGATGCTCAGCAGTTCCAATCCATGAATTTAAATCAATTAGAAGATTCTCTTGCTGAAATTCAAAGCAGTATTTCAGCCCTTGGCTCTATTAATCTTGCTGCTCCAGAAGAATACCTATCTAGACAAAATAACCTATCTCAATTGCTTGTTGAGGCTCAGGAAAGGAAGATTCAAATTGAAAAAGATTTGTCTTCTTTGGTGCAAAAAAGCTCTTTAGCTGAAGCAGAGCTAAATACCATTAGGCAGAAACAGTCTAAAGTAGATGAATCCATAAGAGATTCCGAGAATAAGAAATCTATTGCTGTGTTAGACCTTCGTTCATTGGAGGAGAAATCTAATAATCTGAAGCTCGATTTGAGAACATTTGAAGTGAACCTTGAGAATTCATCACAGGCCCTAAACAAAGCTGGGATCTTGATTGAGGATCTTCAGGCATCTGATTATGAAGAACTGAATTTACCTAATTTAGAGAATTCATTAGAAGTTGTTCAGTCTAAAATTTTATCTCTTGGCGCTATTAATTTAGCGGCTCCAGATGAGATTGCTGAAGAATCGAAAAGGATGGAGGAGCTTGATGCTCAGCTTGAAGACCTAAATGAGGCAATGGACAAACTTCAGGGCGCCATCAAAAAAATCGATGCAGAATCTAAAATAAAATTTGATGAAAGTTTTAATGCTGTCAATTCTAAAATACAGGAAATTTTTCCAAAGTTATTTGGTGGAGGGAAAGCAGCTCTGCAGTTAATTGAAGGTGACACATTAAATTCTGGCATTACTCTTGCTGCCCAACCTCCTGGCAAAAAAAATGCAACTATCTCACAGCTTTCTGGGGGGGAGAAAGCCATGACAGCGCTTTCGCTTGTTTTCGCTTTGTTTGAATTAAATCCAGCTCCTTTTTGTATGCTGGATGAAGTTGACGCACCTTTAGATGACTTAAATGCCACAAGATTTGTAGCTATGGTTGAAGAGATGTCTGACAGAGTTCAATTTATTTTTATCACTCATAATAAGATTTCTATGGAAAAAAGTGATCATCTTATGGGCGTTACGATGCAAGAAGCAGGTGTGTCTAGAGTAGTCTCTGTAGATGTAAAAGAAGCACTAAAGCTAGCTGCTTCATAGAATGCAAGCCAACCTACAGATTATTTTAGTAGCTGGAAGCGCACTTCTATTTTTAGTCGCCCTCTATTTATTTTTTAAACCCATTTTCACTCGAAAATTAATCCAAAACTCGCTCGATGATTCTCAATCCATGCTCTTTCAAGGTCATGCAGAGCAAGGCACTCTTGGTTTTGATGAAGCTGAACAAGAGACTGAGCTACAAGAGCTGATTATCTTAAATTTAATTTCCATGGATAAGTCTAACTTTGATATGAACCAAGTACTGACTTTGCTAAAAAATTTAGACGCAAAGTATGTGCAAGGTTTTTTTAGCTTTAGAGATATGCACGGGCAAGAAATTTTTAGAATAGCCAGCGGCATTAATCCTGGATTGCTTGAAGCTGAAACAAAAACTCACGTTTTGTTGTTGGTACTTGATCTATACCAGTCAGCTGATCCGCTGAAATTCTTTGAATCAATGCTGGAGTCTGCTTCGAATATTTCAGAAAAACTCCATGCTAGTATTTGTGATGCTGCAAGAGCACCATTAAGCAAGCAAATGATTGAACATCTTAAATCTAAGGCTCAGGAAATTAGCCACTTAAAATCTATGAAACATTATTCAGCAAAATGAATAAACGCAACGACAGATATAAATTACTAAAAGAAATTATCCGCTCTCATGACTATGCCTATTATATTCTTGATGACCCATCAATTGGAGACTATGAATACGATGAGTTGTTTAGAGAATTAATAGAGCTAGAGTTAGCTCATCCGGATTGGATCTCTCCTGAGTCACCCTCACAAAGAGTAGGCGCAAAGCCTGAGAGTGATTTTTCTACTTTCAAACACCACAAACAAATGCTGTCATTAGCAAATGCCTTTAATGCTGAAGACTTAAATAACTTTCATGATCGAGTCCTAAAGAACCTAGAGGGTATAAGTGATGTTGAGTATTTTTGCGAGCCAAAAATGGATGGCGCAGCTGTTTCATTAATATACGAAAATGGCATTTTGATTAGAGGTGTTACAAGGGGTGATGGCACTATTGGCGAAGATATTACGTCTAATATAAGAACTATTCGATCTATCCCATTAGCACTCAAAGACTCTGTAGATAAATTTCCTGAGCGAATTGAAGTAAGGGGAGAGGTATTCATTAACAAGCCTGATTTCATTTCACTCAACAAGGCAGCAGAAAATAAAGGAGAAAAAGTATTTGCAAATCCAAGAAATGCAGCTGCGGGTAGCTTGAGGCAATTAGATCCGACTGTAACAAGTGCTAGGCCGCTAGCTTTTTTTGCCCATGGGGTTGGGTCTTGCATCGGAAAAGAATTTAATACTCTGGAGGAGATATTTGGCACATTTGCTTCTTGGGGACTTCCTATAAACAAGCTAAACAAAGCTGTGGTAACTCATAAGGAGTGCATAAAGTACTTTAAGGAAATTGAGCAATCGAGAGACAGTATTCCATTTGAAATTGATGGGGTAGTTTTTAAAGTCAATGATTTAAGCTTTCAGGCCACTCTTGGAGAAATAGCAAGATCTCCAAGATGGGCTATAGCTCATAAATTTCCTGCAGAGGAGGCTATAACTGAAATTGAAAATATTGAATTCCAGGTTGGAAGAACTGGAATTTTAACCCCGGTAGCAAAACTAAGAACTGTGAATGTTGGCGGGGTTAATGTAAGCAAATGTACCCTTCATAACTTAGATGAGCTCAGTAGATTGGATCCAAGAATCGGAGACGGTGCCGTTATAAAGAGAGCGGGAGATGTTATTCCTAAGATGGTGAAGGTTATTCCTCGTGAAGGTGGCAGAGGAAAAAAAATACAACCCCCTACCAAATGTCCGAGCTGCAAATCTGCAGCAGTGTCAAACTTTCAATCTGAATGGGCCATTGTTGATACTGATAATTCTAAATCTTTAAAAAGATTTTTAAGCATGCATGAAGCTAAAAAATACCTAGAAAATAATCAATCCACAGGATTGCAAATCCAGGAGACTCAATTAGAAACACCATTTATTAAATGCTCTGGAGGTAATTTGTGCCCTGAAATTGTTCAAGGAAAATTCACACATTTTGTTTCCCGAAAAGCTATGGATATCGATGGGTTAGGGCAAGAAATTTTGCAGGCGCTTATTAAGAAAGGTTTTATTAAAGATTTTGCAGATATTTATGTCCTTGAGAATCATCGCCAGGACCTGGAAAGTCTAGAGAGATTTGGTCAAAAATCAGTTCAAAACCTTTTAAAATCAATTACTCAGTCTTCTTCAATTGACTTATATAAGTTCATCTATTCTTTAGGCATTGAAGAGGTTGGAGAAACAACTGCACGAAATTTGGCTAATCAGTTTGGGAGTTTTGATGCTTTAAAAGAATCCTCATTTGAAGACTTGATCAAGGTGCAGGATATTGGTCCGCGAGTTGCAAGCAAGATCACAGATTATTTCTTAGATAATGACAATCAATTGTCGCTCAAAGCATTATTACCCTTCCTAAAAATTAATAATCCTGAGCTTCAAATCGATTCATCAGAGAGGGTATTGTCTGGTCTTCAGGTAGTAATTACTGGCAAAATTGCACCTATGTCGAGAGACGAGCTCAAGAACCTACTTCTGTCCAAGGGAGCAAAAGTGACAAGTTCTATTTCTAAAAAGACTGACTATCTTATTGCTGGAGAGAGCGCTGGATCAAAACTGGAGAAGGCTAATTCCCTTGGTGTTAGAATAATAAATGAAAGTGATATCAGTACCTTTATAAATGATCCAAAAAAATTCTCTTAGCTTTCTGATCATCTCTGCCATTCTAATGGTTTCATGCGTAAGCTCGCCTCCAGAAAAACCTGACAATATTTGTGACATATTTAAAGAAAAAAAAAGTTGGTACAAAGCTGCCATTAAAAGTGAAAAAAGATGGAAGTTGCCGCCTTATGTGCTGATGGCTTTTATTCATCAAGAATCAAGTTTTCAAGCAAAAATTAAACCAGAGAGAAAGCAGTTGCTCGGTTTCATTCCTTGGTTTCGCCCATCTTCTTCCGTAGGCTATTCTCAGGCATTAAAAAATACATGGCAAGATTATAAAGATGAAACTGGTAACCCAAGAGCAAAGCGAACAGATTTTGCTGATTCTGCTGACTTTGTTGGCTGGTACGCCAGCAAAGGCTTTTATCAAGGCTTTGCAGCGACCGATGCTAGATCACTTTATCTGGCATATCATGAGGGGTATGCGGGCTTTAAAAAGAAAACCTATAGAAAAAAACAATGGTTAATTAAAGTCGCGGATAGAGTTCAGACTCGATCAAACATGTACCAAAAACAATATTGGGGATGCGCCAAAGAGCTTAAGAAAAAAAAGTTCTTCTTTTTTTAGATCTAGATCTAGACCTCTATTAGCATTAATCCAAGTTCTTCAGCTTCAACTTTATAGCCCTCGCCAGCAAGGACAGATTTTTTAGATTCCGCTGTAAGGTATTTTTTATTCACTCTAATTAGATCATCGATCGTGCAGTTAATAATTTTCTGCCGCATCTCTAATCTCTCGCTTATTGAAATTCCTTCAAGGTTAAAATTAAAATCATTTTTTGCTTCTCCAACGGGGGATAAAGGTTTATCAATTGAAGAAACAACCCCTAGAATAGCTTCCTCTAAATGCTGATCAGTAATAGAAGTCTCTGCCCATTTTATAGCATCTTGGAATGCAGAAAATGTTTCAGAACATTTTGGGTCTCTATAAGAAAAGAATTTAAAAGTATTAGTTGAGGTGTCATTGCTTGCGCCCGCTCCATAGGCACCTCCTTTTTCACGAATAGCGGTATGCAAAAACCCGTTTCTAAGGACTGTAGCCAAGACAGATAAAGCTGGAGCATCAGGATGGTCTCTTGAGACGCCTTGAAATGCTTCTGCGCAATAGCATACTTGTGAGCCAGTAATCCACCCAATCTCAGCATCCTTTAATTCGATTAAATCTTGCTCAGCGGTTGACTGACTTTCTTCAAATGCAGCAGATGTATCTTTGAGAGCTTTAGAAGAGCAGGCTGTAAAAATTTTAGAAGGAGTTGGCTGAACTTTGTGATGAATGCTTTGCAAAATCTTAATAATGCTGGATGTATCAGAACTTTCTTGTGCACCAGAGACGTTAGCTTTGGTTTCATTTAACATTTTTAATCCTGACATTTGGAAAGATGTAGCAGCCAATTCATTTAAGCTGCTTGCTGCTGAGTTCATTGCTAAATAGTGACCATTTTGATTAAGAGATTCTTCATTTCTTGCTATAAAAATATTTAATAAATCTTGAATTCTACTGCTCTCATCAAACCTTACAAATTTAATGGTATCTAAAATTAATTTTTCCATCTCAACAAAATTTCCTTCAAGGCATTTTGATGAAATGCTTAAAAAAAGCTTTCCTGGATCCTTAGGGTTCTTTGTTTGTAATTTAATCGATGCATTGAAGCCTCCAGTAACACTTGATTGAAGCGCTTGAATTTCTTCATAAGAGCTGCCATCAAGACCGACTTCTGTCAAAACAAAGGTATACAAAGATGAATACAAAAGTTCTTGAGCGGTGAGGTTGCTGCATGGAAATAAGAAATCTGTATAGATCAGCCCATTGGTGCCAGCCTCGTAAACTGACCGATTTCCAATGGCAAAACTTTCTTCTGAATATTCTCGCTTAAGGGGTATATCTTCAATCGTTACTTTGGGTAGTATTTCTACATCATCAACCGCTTCCTGCCTTTCTTTTAAAGCTGACGCCAATTCGCTGATTTCCTGCTTATCTTTTTCGCTGAGCGACTCTTCCTTTGCTTGCAGTGTTTGAGAAAAATAGTTCTCTAGATTTTCGTTAAATTGTGTATCAGGCCGAAGCTCGAATGTGAGCCTGTGCTGATTAAGTAATAGATTAGATGAAATGAGCTCTTCTAAATAACCTTTTTTAGATATAAGAGCTTTTAGCTTGGTAAAATTCTCATCTAAATCTAGCATAGAGATAGGGTTGTCATGGTGAATACATGCATTCATGCATCCAAGCATCAATTGGAGTCCATATGGCATACCTCCACCCGAAACCTCTCTTTGCCCAATCTCTAGCTGGTGAAGAGATGAGTCTATGAGTTCTTGAGGAACTCCATTAGAGACAAGATCTTCTAGGGCATTGATAATTAATTTCTCTACTTCCAATGCTTTGTTTTTTGTTACGCCCTCTAAGCCGGCCATAAATACTATTTCTTTGTTACTAGGCTCAATTCCTAAAAAGGGAGATGGTGATTTTCCGAGGCTGGAGAGCTCTAATGCTTTTCTAAGGGGGGAGGCAGAATTATCGAGCAGAACATTTGATAAAAAATATTTTTCTAATAGGTTGAGTGGATCATGACTGTCACCAAGGAGCCAGCTTAAAACAACATGATGGTTATCTTCATCCCCTGGCAAGGGTTGATATGTTCCAGTTGCATGAATAGGCTGAGTAAAGACTTTAGCTGGTTGAATCATTAACTGTTCACTAGCAGGAGTAAATTTCTTAAAAACATTTTCCTCTAAATGGCTGTGAACTTCATCTATAGAGACATTACCAAAAGTAAAGAAGGTTGCATTGCTTGGATGGTAATGTTTCTGATGAAAAGCAACTAAATCTGAATGAGTTAAATCAATAATTTTTTCAGGATCTCCGCCACTATTGTGATGGTAGGTTGTTTCTTCAAATAGATGTTTTGACATGCCATGCCAAAGTTGATCAGTGGGGGAGCTCATCGCCCCTTTCATTTCGTTAAAAACGACCCCTTTAATTTCTAATTTATTGTCTCCATCAAGCTCCAACCGATGACCTTCTTGAGAAAAATCTAATGGATCAAGTCTAGGAAAAAATGCGGAATCAACGTAGACATCAAGTAGATTTTTAAAATCTTTATCGTTCTGAGTTGCAAATGGATAGGCTGTCCAGTCACTGGAGGTAAACGCATTCATAAATGAATTAAGAGACCGCCTGATCATCATAAAAAATGGATCTCGCACTGGATATTTCTCTGAACCGCACAATGAAGTATGTTCAAGGATATGAGCAACTCCTGTTGAGTCTTCTGGAATAGTTCGAAATGCAACCATGAAAACCTTTTCATCATTTTCTGCATCTAGATGAATGTGTTGGGTATTAAAGGTTGAATGCTGATAGACCTGAGCATTAACATTCAATAATTCAATTTTTTTAGATTCTTTTAGTTCAAACATGGCTTTATAAATACGGTAAATGCATTATATTAGTCATATTAAAGATAGATTACTATTACCTATGACACTTAAAAGAAACTTTTTCATAATCACCTTAATATTTTGCTTTTCTGCATGCACATCCATACCATTCACAGAGCTTAATAGTCGTGATAATTTTCAATTAGAACCAGAAACCGAATTTGAGATTCAGTTAAACAAAGATCTTCTGCCAGTTGAGATGGATCCAATCTTAATTGAAAACCTAGGGGATGCTGCAAAGAATTACTTGGAAGGAATAGGCCATAAGCATAATAAAAATGCTTCGCTAGTTATTGAAGTTAGTGTTGCAAGCAAAGACAAGGTCAAAGTTGATGATTTTCGTTTTTATGGTTACCCAATGTACCGAAGCTATTTGTATGAATCAGATAGAATTAATACTATCCCAGAATTTTTTCTACGAATTTCTATTAGAGATAAAGATCAAGATAAAACACTTTGGACTGGCTTAACCAAGTGGAGGAAAGGCTCAAGCTATACTCCTGTTGATCTTCCAGCAGCCGAGTTGCTGGTTGAGAATTTAATGGCTAATCTTTAAATCTTAAAGGGTCTATTGCTAGCGCAATACCAGAAGAGATTGGGTTAGGGGAGTGGTTGATTAGCGAGGCTATATAATCTCCTAGAATTGGAGCCAAGCTGAAACCCCTAGTCCCAAGGGCACCTAAAACATAAACATTTTTATCAATACAACCTGCCATTGGCAACCTATCTCTACTTCCAATTCTTAAGCGAGCCTCCATCAGTATTTCTTCTGAGTTAGCAAGTTTAATATTAAAATTCTTTTCAGTTCGAGCAATCAGATCATGACCAGCTGCAAATGAAATTTCTAAATCTTTAAATTCCTTTTCGTGAGTGGAGCCTATCCAATTAATGCCATTAACTTTTGGCAGGATGTATCCAGCTGAATTCAATGGGAGTTCTAAATTGATTGCTTGAGTATCTTTTAAACCAACTAGCTGACCTTTTGATACTTTAAGTCCTGATACAAACTTCCCTAAACCCGGGCCATTTGCTATAACCAGGTCATCGTAATTATTTTTTTGAGTTTGATTTTGGAATTGAATGCCAACCCCTGAATCAGTTCTTTCCCAGCTTTTAAAGCTATGGTTGTGAAAAATTTTAATATTTTGATGCGACATCATTTCCTTGCAGATGAGTTTTGGGTAGAGGTAGCCTCCTTGATGAACTTTTAGGCCGCTTGATTCAAGCCCATATAATTTCTTCATTTCACTCTTATTCAAAATGGTAAAAATGTCATCCCTTTTCAATTTTTTCATGTCTTCAATCCACTCTGCCTGATAGTCATTTGAATGAGAGAATAACAATCCTGATTGGATGTAAACATTTGAAAATTGAGCATATATTTTTTCAGCAAAAAAATAGCTTTGAGCAGTTAAAAAGGAGTAGGGGGTATTATTGGCAGAAAATCTAGGGTACATAGCTGCTACTGGATTGCCAGATGCACCAGCTGCAATTTCATCACTAAATTCAAACATGTCTACCTTTGCTCCATTGCGAGCTGCAGCATAAGCTGCAGAGCTAGCAGCAATACCAGTTCCAATTACAGCAATTTTCTTTTCTTTTTTTTGAGAGAACAAGCCTCTTGATAGTGGGAGCATCATACTCCCAATCAGCTTGTGTCTTTTGCGTCCAAAACCTTTAACTTTTTCAACTTTAAAGCCAAATTTATTCAACCCTCTTTTTACAAAACCAGCTGCGGTGAAAGTTCCAAAGGTGGCACCTTCGTTAGATAACAATCCAATATATTGAAAAATTGTTGAACTCCACATTGTTTGATTCTTGTTGGGGTCAAATCCATCAAGATACCAAGCATCAATTTTATTATTTGAAAAGCCAATTAAATTTTTTAAAGCTAATTCGGCTTGATTTTGAATGAGTGTTAAACGAAGGTTTAGGTTGGGTAGATTAATTCTTTGAATATCATTATGTATCGGCTCGTACTCTTCTAGGAAATGATCACAAACTTCTTTTAAATCAGGAAAATTTTTAATAACTTTTAAAATTTGGGCTTTGCTGGGCAAAGCCTCTTCTATTGAAAGGTATTCTAAGGTGGTCCCATTTTTATTATGCTCGGATTCAAGCCATAATTTTGCAGTCACAAAGAAGTTAAGACCAAAGCCAAAGCCCAGTTCCCCAATATGTACGCCAGAACTATTTTGAAATCTGTCTAGGATTCTATTTGGCTGAATAAAAATATCATTTATTTCAGCAACCGCATCATCTTGAAAAAATTTATCATCATATTCATGCGAATAAGGAAAATTATTTTTCCAATCAACTTCTTGGAACTTAACTTCAAAGGGGTTATTAAAACAGCTATGATGGATTGGCATCTAGGAGTAGCTCATGAAAAAAATTAATACCTGCATACAATTACTTATTATAGGCTCTCTTGCTTTTGCATGCTCTAAATCAGAGCCATTAGTCATACCAAATATACAAACTTCTTCTGCGGTTGAAAATCTCTTTAAGCATTCAGAGGAATTTACACAAAATGTCTATTCATATGAAGATGGCATTCATGCGGCCGTGGGTTATGGCATAGCAAATTCATATCTTGTTGAAGGCGATGAATTTAATATTATTATTGATGCAACCGATAGCGTTTTCCAAGCAAAAAAAGTTTACGCACAGTTTAACGCCATTAATCAAAATCCAATTGCAGCTATTATTTACACTCACAATCATGGCGATCACACCTTAGGCGCAAAGTATTTTGTGGATCAACAAGCTGACTTGCCTTTAGTAATTGCACATGATTCAACAGCAAAATCAGTTGAAAAAATTTTTGGCATCCTGAATCCTATAATTTCTTCTCGATCATCTAAAATGTTTGGAACCGCGCTCCCTGAAAAAGAGGTAGTCAATGTTGGCATTGGGCCTTACTTGAGTGTTGGTAAAAGTGCCCCGGGTTACATCAAGCCAAATGTAACTTTTGAAGATGAATTAAAATTAACAATTGCTGGAATCGCTTTTGAGTTTTACCACGCTCCTGGTGAAACAGATGACCAAATTTTTGTTTGGCTGCCTCAATACAAGGCGTTATTTCCAGGAGATAATATTTATAAAACCTTCCCAAATTTATACACAATTCGAGGGACGTCTCATAGAAATGTTAATTCGTGGGTCAATAGCCTTGATGCCATGATTGCTTTAAATCCTGAAAAAATATTCCCAAGCCATACTTTGCCATTTTTTAATGAGGATGCTCTCCAAACCTTAACTATTTACCGCGATGGTATTCAATTTGTTCATGATCAGACTGTAAGACTTATGAACCAAGGAATGTATCCCGAAGAAATAATTCAAAACATAGAACTGCCTAAAGCCTTAGCTACCTCACCATACCTTCAAGAATTTTATGGCACAGTTCGTTGGTCTGTTCAAAGCATTTTTAATGGGTACTTGGGATGGTTTTCAGGCAATATTGCGGAGCTTGATCCAACACCGACTAATAAAAAAGCCAAGCTTGTCTCTGAAATTGCAGGTGGCTCAGATATCTTGTTTGCTAAGCTTGAAGAAGCAGTGACAGGGGAAGAGATGCAGTGGGCTCTTGAGCTATCCGATCTTTTGTTAGCATTGCAACATCGACCCAATGATGTATTGAGGCTTAGAGCTCAAGCAGCTTTTTATCTAGGAAACATGGCCTCCAACCCAAACAAAAGAAACTATTTTTTAAGTGAGGCACAAAGACTTTCTGGAAATGAAGTTGCTGAAAATATTATTCCACCAGAAAGTTCTATGCTTAATCAGATTCCAATTGATATGTTTTTTGATGTGCTAAGAGTTAATCTTAATCCACAAAAAATTAAAGCTTCTGAAGAAATAAGTGCATGCTTCACATTTTCTTCCGGAGCGACCAAAGCGATGATCTTAAGAAATCAGGTCGCGCAAATTTCTAATAAGCTGCCTTCAAATTGCTCAATTAATATTGAGTCCGATGAACAAACTTTAAAGCAAGTTTTAGCAGGGCTTAAAAATCCAATCATGGAGATTGCAAGCGGAAACATGATCGTCGATAAAGACGTTCAATTTTTAAAACTGCTACTGATTTTTAGGCCTTAGTAGGTATATCTTTAAATGCTAGCCCTTTATCAGCTCTAGGATCTTGTGGTAATCCCAAAACCCTCTCGGCTATAACATTCCTTAAAATTTCATCAGTGCCGCCAGCAATTCTCAGTCCTGGAGCGCCCAACCAAGCACCTTGAAAGGAGCTCACCCCGTCGTCTTCATCAATGAGCATTCCAGCCATGTCGCCAGAATCAATTCCAAAATTTCCTATGGCTTGAAGTTTATTTGCGCTCACTATTTTAGTGATAGACGCTTCAGGTCCTGGAGCTTCACCTTTTGATAGGGCAGAGATAGTCCTAAATTTTGTATACTTTAAGCCATTCGCTTCACAAAACCAGTCTGCAAGTCGCTCTCTAACTGAATCATTTTTAATCAAAGCCTCGCCTGCATCATCTTTTGACTTAGAAAGAATTAACGCCTCTTCAATGTCAGAGCCTTTTGCATCACCAACTGCAAGCCTTTCATTCATGAGTGTTGTAATAGCTACTTTCCAGCCATCTCCAATTTCCCCAAGTCGCTGAGAATCAGGAATTCGAACATCATCAAAATAAACCTCATTAAAACCAGAGCCGCTTCCTGCTTGACCAGTAATTTGCTTAATGGGTTTAACAGTAATCCCAGGTGATTTCATATCAACAAAGAAGAAAGTTAATCCCTTGTGTTTTGCAAGATCAGGATCATGACGAACAACTAAAATCCCAAAATCAGAATAGTGGGCACCAGACGTCCAGACTTTTTGGCCGTTGATGATCCAGTCATCACCATCTTTTTCTGCTTTACTTCTTAAACCAGCCACGTCTGAGCCTGCTGCTGGTTCTGAGAAAAGCTGACACCAAATTTCTTTTCCTTTAGCCATTGGCGCAAGGTATCTATCTTTTTGTTCATCGGATGCATATTGCATCATTACGGGACCACACATACCCAAGCCAATTTCAAATATTCCACCAGGAACATTAAATTTTGCTTCTTCTTGACCCCAGATAATTCTCTCAATAGGAGAAGCTTCTATGCCTCCATACTCCTTAGGCCAATGAAGCATTGCCCATCCAGCATCATATTTTTTTTGCTGCCATGTCTTTGCAGTTTTTAAATGTTCTTCAAGTGATGTTTCTAGGTGGCCTCGGCTTTTATTTTCTTTTAGCTCTGCATTCTCTTCAAGCCACTCTCTGCACGTTGCTCTGAATTTAGCTTGATCCGGCGTGTCGTTAAAATCCATAATTTACCCCTTTACTAAAGTGTTGGTTTTTTCTAAGTTTGTAACTAACTTTTCTTTCCAAGTTGCTTCTGATCCAAGAAGAACAGAAAGAACCTTGGAACGTTTATAAAATAGATGGCAGTCATATTCCCAGGTAAAACCATTGCCGCCATGCGTTTGAATATTTTCTTTGGAACAAAGTTGAAACGCTTTTGTTGCACTAACTCTTGCAGTTGCAGCTGCAAGTGGCAGCTCTGATGACTCAGATGATAAGGCCCAAGCTCCGTAATAACAGTTTGATTTTGCAAGAGTAACAGCAATATACATGTCAGCAAGCTTATGTTTGATGGCTTGATAAGAGCCTATCTGTCTCCCAAAAGCAAACCGCTCCATTGAATATGCTTTAGCCATATCTAAGGCAGACTGAGATCCTCCGACTTGCTCAAAAGCAAACAGAACAGCCGCTTGATCTAGTAAGTGTTGAATATTTGACCAACCCTCACCAGCATTACCTATTAGCTTTGATGGAGTGTCTTGAAATTCAACTTTAAAAAATGCCCTTGAAGTATCAAGATTTTTTTGAGGAGTAACAGTAATAGATGCATCTGCAAGATCGACCAATCTTAAATCAGTTCCAGTGCTTGATTTAACAACCACAACCATGTGTGAGGCCATTCCAGCATCTGGGACAGCGATCTTTGTTCCGCTGAGCTTATCTGATGCAACGGCAACATTAAGATTTGATTCAGTTGCCTGATGCATATCTTCAGCAATTGCATATGTCCCAACAACCTCGCCTGATACTAATTTTGGCAAAAGGTCTAATTTAATGTCTTCACTTGCAAACTTAATAAGCGCTTCGGTGAAAAAATACACAGATGATGAGAAGGGCACAGGAGCCAATGATCTACCAAGCTCCTCTGCAATAACACAAAGCTCTAGATGACCAAGACCCAATCCCTCGTAGGCTTCTGGAACCCTAATGCCCGTCCATCCAAGCTCCACAATCTTTTTCCAAAGATCTTGATCAGCTTCTTGTGCATTATCCATAACATTTCTTGCATTGCTAAGCCCGCCTTCTTTATCAAAGAACTTTCTGGCTTCATCTTGAAGATATTTTTGGTCGTCTGAGAAATCTAAATTCATAATTGTGTTAAATAGTTTAAAGTTAAGGCTTATAATTCAGAACCATATTAGAACATATTATTAAATACAATTTAACAAACTAACTCCTATAACTTATGGCAATGAAAATTTCAGCAACTAAAGACAAAGAATCTTTAGTAACTAAAAATTCAAGTGGTTTATTTCTCGGTGTTGTATTTGTTCTTTTGTTGGTAGGAATTTTGGCTCTTTCATTGTGGGTTAGCGAGTTATCAAAGTCCTCAGAAGCAATAAATTCAAAAGTTGATTCACGGCTACTAATTTTAGAGGAGCAGCTTCAATTGGCTGATTCTACTTCAACAGAATTCTTATCAGACATTAATTCTCAGCTACAATTCTTGGATAAAGAGATCAGAAAACTATGGGACTTGAGCAACAAGAGAAATAAAACAAATATTGCAAGTCTTACTAAAAAAGCTGCCAAACATTCCTCAGCTCTCAAAGAAATTGCAATGACCCAAACCAATGATCAAAAAAATATTAATGCAATTAAAATCCAATCAGAAAAATTGACTGTATTGGTTGACGAGCTTAAGCGTTCCAACCAAGAAAATGCTGCGACACAGAATAAACTTGTTGAATTAAATAAAAGTATTTTGCTGCTTGAAGAAACAGTTCAAGCATTTGATTTATACAGAAGACAAAACAACGAAATGCTACAAGAGATGCAGTTACAGATTTCGAGCCTTAATACACCAATTAACACGCAAAATTAATTTTTACTTTTTAGTAAAAAGTTTGGGGTTTGGTTAAAAAGCAGGTATATTTTCTATTAAACATTCTTCAATTTGGAGGGGGAACCATGAAGAGACTATTAAGTATATTAACCATTGTTGCATTTGCTGCATCGCCTAGCTTCTCATTTGCACAAAATTCTGAATTAGTTCTTGAGGAAGTTGTTGTTACAGCTACCAAGAAAGAAGAAAACGTTCAGGACATTGCTCAGACTGTTAATGCCATCTCAGGCACCAAGTTAGATGATTATCAAATTAGAGATCTTAGCGAATTGGCGCAGGTTGTTTCAGGTGTTGAGTTTACTCAAATTGATCCAAGAAGATCCACTATTATTATGCGTGGTCAAAAATTGGATCCAGATGGCGGTAATGATCAACCAATTCAAGGTTACGTTGACGAAGTTCCACTTCGATCAGGAGAAGTATTTCTGCAAATGTACGATACAGAGCGTGTAGAAATTCTTAAAGGTGCTCAAGGAACTCTTCAAGGAGTTGTAAGCACTGGTGGAGCTGTACAAATCTATACTCGGTCAGCACAAGTTGGCAGCAACGAAAGAAATGGCTATGTCAAAACCACATGGGCAGACAACATGACTTCTATCGTTGAGGCGGCAAGTGACCTCCATTTTTCCGACACCTTATCTATGAGGGTTGCAGGAGTTAAAAATAACAATGAAGGCAAAGGCGTTAGAAATATCAGAACAGGTGTGAACGAAGATCACAGTTATGATTCAGGTAGAATTAGTCTCTCATGGGAGCCTTCAGATGCTCTTTCAGTGAGATTTAAATATCAAAACATGGAAGTAGATTCCATTTATCCTCAACCAGTTGCCGGTTCAAATGGGACATTCCCGTTTGATGCTTTTAAATTTGTTACAGGATTCTCTAATCCTTATTTTCCTCCAACATCAGTTGATTACGCTGGAGCAGCTAATGCTTGGGTTTCTACGGTTGGAGCTCTAGCCGGTGCAGCAGCAGCGGGTCAATTGGCATTCTTGCACAGACCAAGTTATGCAGACATACCTGCAGATGGATTGAAACCAGAGGATGGTGTTGCTTTGCATTATCAAAACCCAAGGCAAAATACGAGTGCTGAGGTTCATAATTTAATGATTGATTATGATATGGGCAGCCATGCTTTAGCATTAAGGTTTTCAAACTCTCAGAGTGACTCTATGGGTTTAATAGATAGAGATTATGCTGGAGCCTACACTTATGGTTACCCTCAAGAAGTAAGAACCAACACAGGCATAGAAACTATTGAGATGAGGATTTCAAATCAAGATAACGACAAGCTTGAATACACAGTTGGGTTCTTCTCAAGAGATTCTCAAACATACACAGATGCTGATTTAGATGTATCAATGGATATGTATGAAGTTG